>Ga0102594_1000021_pt1 | contig 384244 bp, 370 predicted proteins | sample AraplaCol_mLB_r2_2_FD_76863 | JGI IMG/M metagenome (GOLD analysis project Ga0102594, IMG submission 76863) | Arabidopsis root microbial communities from North Carolina, USA - plate scrape MF_Col_mLB_r2 (SPADES assembly) (version 2) | ecosystem: Host-associated > Plants > Roots > Endosphere... | reverse complement strand
TGGCCGACATCCACGAGCCCATCGTGGCCTGCCCGAACGACCCCGACGACGTGAAGACGCTGTCGGACGTGGCCGGCGCCAAGATCGACGAAGTGTTCATCGGCTCGTGCATGACCAACATCGGCCACTTCCGCGCAGCCTCCAAGCTGCTCGAAGGCAAGCGCGACATCCCGGTCAAGCTGTGGATCGCGCCGCCCACCAAGATGGATGCGCAGCAGCTCACCGAGGAAGGCCACTACGGCGTGTTCGGCAATGCCGGTGCCCGTACCGAAATGCCCGGCTGTTCGCTGTGCATGGGCAACCAGGCGCAGGTGCGCGAAGGCGCGACGGTGATGTCCACCAGCACCCGCAACTTCCCCAACCGCCTGGGCAAGAACACCAACGTGTACCTGGGCAGCGCCGAACTGGCCTCCATCTGCTCCAAGCTGGGCAAGATCCCGACCAAGGACGAGTACATGGCCGACATCGGCGTGATCAACTCCAACGGCGACCAGATCTACAAGTACCTGAACTTCGACAAGATCGAGGAGTTCACCGAGGCTGCCGCCACCGTGACGGCCTGATCGCCTCGCCGCGCGCGATGCTCGTGAAGAAGACCCGCCCCGGCGGGTCTTTTTTCTTTTGGCGCCCTGGGTTCAGTGCGGATGCGGCGGGTGCGCCGCATGCTGTCCAATCCGTCACAGCGACAACAACACGGGATGGCTGCATGAAGCTCGGAAGGATCGTTCTCGGAACCCTGGCCCTGGCGACCCTCGCCGGCGTGGCCGGCTGGTCCAGCCTGGACAAGGAAACGCGTGGCCTTCTCTCCACGCTGCCCACCAATCGCGACGTGCTCTTCTGGAGCGTGCCGCAGCGCGACGCAGCCTTCCGCGCGCTGGACCGCCTGCCCATCCTCGCCAAGGCGCATGTGGTGAAGGCTGGCGGCACACCGTCGCCGCTGCCACCCGGCACGCCGCTGGCGGTGCCGATGGATGTCGGCGCCTACATGGCCGGCCAGCGCGCGGCCGCGCTGCTCATCCTCCAGGACGGCAAGCTGAGGCTGGAGCGCTACGGGCTCGACTTCGATGCCCAGGGCCGCTGGACCAGCTTCTCCGTGGCCAAGTCCATGACATCCACGCTGATGGGCGCCGCGGTGCGCGACGGCGCCATCCGCAGCCTGGACGACAAGGTGAGCGACTACATCCAGGAGATGAAGGGCTCGGCCTACGACCAGGTGAGCATCCGCCAGCTGCTCACCATGACTTCGGGCGTGATGTGGAACGAGGACTACGCCGACCCGAATTCCGACGTGGCCAGGTTCAACAATCACAAGCCGGAGGAGGGCGTCGATTCGCTGGTGAGCTACCTGCGCAAGCTGCCGCGCGCCGCGCCGGCCGGCACCCGCTGGAACTACAGCACCGGCGAGACCAACCTGGTGGGCCTGCTGCTGTCGCGCGCCACGGGCAAGCCGCTGGCCACCTACCTCTCCGAGAAGATCTGGGTGCCCGCCGGCATGGAACAGCAGGCGACCTGGCTGCTCAGCCGCACCGGCCAGGAGATCAGCGGCTGCTGCATCCAGGCCGCGACGCGCGACTTCGCGCGCTTCGGTCAGTTCATCCTCGACGGCGCGAAGGTCAAGGGCCAGCCGGTGGTGGCCGATGGCTGGCTGGCCGAGGCCACCACGCGCCGCGCCGACATCGGACAACCTGGACGCGGCTACGGCTACCAGTGGTGGACCTACGACGACGGCAGCTTCGCGGCGCGCGGCATCTTCGGCCAGGGCATCTTCATCGACCCGAAGCGCCGGCTGGTGATCGCGTCGAATGCCAACTGGGCGGGCGGCGCGCAGGATCGCACCGCCAGCGCGGCGCGCGAAGCCTTCTACCGCGCCGTGCAGAAGGCCGTCGACGAAGAGGCGGCGGGCAGGACGGGCGGCTAGCCGCGCAGGGCGGCCAGCGCCTCGGCCGTGGCGGCGTCGGCCGGGAAGAAGGACTCCACCGCCAGTTCCTGCAGCGTCACGTCCACCGGCGTGCCGAAGATGGTGGTGGTGCTGATGAAGCTCAGCACGCCCTGCGGCGTCAGTAACTGGAAGGGCACCACCACACCAGCCAGCTCGCCGCCCGCGGCCGGCGCCTGGCGGCCCGGGTGGTCCATCGGGTAGGCGGCCAGTTCGCTGCGCAGCGCCGACAGCACGCTGTCGCCCGTGGCTGCGATCTGCTGCGCGAGCCGCTCGAGCAAATGCTCGCGCCACTGCGCCAGGTTGGCGATGCGCGGCGCCAGGCCCTTGGGATGCAGACTCAGGCGCAGCACGTTGACGGGCGGCTTGAGCAGCTCGGCATCGGCACCGGCCATGAGCAGCGGCACCACCGCGTTGGCGGCGACCAGGTGCCAGTGGCGGTCCACCGCCAGCGCCGGAAAGGGCTCGTGGCCCTTGAGCACCAGGTCCACCGCCTGGCGCGCCCCGGCCATCGCCGGGTCGTCCAGCGAGCGCTGGCGGTACATGGGCGCGTAGCCCGCGGCCACCAGCAGCGCGTTGCGCTCGCGCAGCGGCACCTCCAGCCGCTCGGCCAGGCGCAGCACCATCTCGCGGCTGGGGGCGGCGCGCCCGGTTTCCACGTAGCTCAGATGGCGGGTGGAGATCTCCGCCTCTTGGGCCAGGTCGAGCTGGCTGAGCCGCCGCTGCTGGCGCCAGTGGCGAAGATGCCTGCCGAAGGGATCGGCGGCTGTAGGGGGCGCGGCATGCGTTGTCATGCCGCGAATCCTATGCGCGTCCAGTCATCGGCGACATGACCTTGCACGTCATGAGGGGCATGCCGGCTTCAACGTTCCCTGCTATCTTCAAGCCAACCAAGCCCCACATTCACTGATGAACAAGAAGGAGTTGCCCATGGCCCAGGATTCGGCGCACGCCTTTGCTTCCACGCTCAAGAACTTCAAGACGGCGTCCGGCAAGGCTGGCAGGTTCCATTCGCTGCCCGAGCTCGCCAAGAAGTACCCCAACGTCAACAAGCTGCCGGTGTCGATCCGCATCGTGCTGGAGTCGGTGCTGCGCAACTGCGACGGCCAGAAGGTCACGCCCGAGCACGTCGAGGCCCTGGCCAACTGGGCACCGAACGCCGAGCGCGTGGACGAGATCCCCTTCGTGGTCACGCGCGTGGTGCTGCAGGACTTCACCGGCGTGCCGCTGCTGGCCGACCTGGCCGCCATGCGCAGCGTGGCGCAGAAGCTGGGCAAGTCGCCCAAGACCATCGAGCCGCTGGTGCCGGTGGACCTGGTGGTCGACCACTCCGTGATGGTGGACCACTACGGCACCCCCAAGGCGCTGGACCTGAACATGAAGCTGGAGTTCCAACGCAACCACGAGCGCTACCAGTTCATGAAGTGGGGCATGCAGGCCTTCGACACCTTCGGCGTGGTGCCGCCGGGCTTCGGCATCGTGCACCAGGTCAACCTGGAGTATTTCGCGCGCGGCGTCTACAGCAATCCGAACGACGATTCGAAGGCGCCGGTCTACTACCCCGACTCGCTGGTGGGCACCGACAGCCACACCACCATGATCAACGGCATCGGCGTGGTGGGCTGGGGCGTGGGCGGCATCGAGGCCGAGGCGGCCATGCTGGGCCAGCCGGTCTACTTCCTCACGCCCGACGTGGTGGGTTTCGAGCTCACCGGAAAGCTGCGCGAGGGCGTCACGGCCACCGACCTGGTGCTGTACGTCACCAACATCCTGCGGCAGGAGAAGGTGGTGGGCAAGTTCGTCGAGTTCTTCGGCCCCGGTGCCGCCTCCATCCCGGTGCCTGACCGCGCCACCATCGGCAACATGGCGCCCGAGTACGGCGCGACCATGGGCTTCTTCCCGGTGGACGAGAAGACCATCGAGTACTTCAGGGGCACCGGCCGCAAGGACGCGGAAATCGAGCGCTTCGAGGCCTACTACAAGGCCCAGGGCCTGTTCGGCATGCCGGCGGTGGGTGCGCTGCACTACACCAAGACGGTGAAGCTGGACCTGGGCACGGTCACGCCCAGCCTGGCCGGTCCCAAGCGCCCGCAGGACCGCATCGACCTGGGGCAGCTGTCGACCAAGTTCTCCGAGCTCTACAGCAAGCCCATCGAGGCCAACGGCTTCAACCAGCCCACCGACAAGCTGCGCCTGCGCCATCCGCTGCCTGCCGGCGGCGAGCCCGCGCTGGCCGATGCGCCGCCGCCTCCGCCCGGCTCGCCGCGGCAGGTGGTCGAGATGGTGGCCAACCGCGCGACCAAGGAGGCCGCCAACACCGAGGCGCCTTCCGCCGCCAACGAGGTGGTGAGCATCGGCAACGGCGACGTGCTCATCGCCGCGATCACCTCCTGCACCAACACTTCCAACCCCAGCGTGCTGCTGGCCGCCGGCCTGCTGGCCAAGAAGGCGGTGGAGGCCGGCCTCACGGTCAAGCCGCACGTGAAGACCTCGCTGGCGCCCGGCTCGCGCATCGTCACCGACTACCTGGAGAAGGCGGGGCTGCTGCCCTACCTGGAGAAGCTGGGCTTCTACCTGGCCGGCTACGGCTGCACCACCTGCATCGGCAACGCCGGCGACCTGGCGCCCGAGATCAACGAGGTGATCACCGGCAACGACCTGGTCTGCGCGGCGGTGCTCTCGGGCAACCGCAACTTCGAGGCGCGCATCCATCCCAACCTGAAGGCCAACTTCCTGGCCTCGCCGCCGCTGGTGGTGGCCTATGCCATCGCGGGCAACGTGATGGTCGACCTGATGACGCAGCCGGTGGGCAAGGGCAAGGGCGGCAAGGACGTCTACCTGGGCGACATCTGGCCGAGCGCGAAGGAGATCGACGAGAAGCTGCGCCTGGCCATGAACGCCAAGGCCTTCCGCCAGAACTACGACCAGATCAAGAACGACCCGGGCAAGCTGTGGACCAGCATCGAGGGAGTGACCGGGCAGGTCTACAACTGGCCCACCTCGACCTACATCGCCGAACCTCCCTTCTTCGATGGCTTCAAGCTCAAGCCGACGGCGGCCGACGCGGGCATCAAGGGCGCGCGGGTGATGGCGCTGTTCGGCGACTCGATCACCACCGACCACATCTCGCCGGCCGGCTCGATCAAGGAAAGCTCGCCCGCGGGCAAGTGGCTCAAGGAGCACGGCGTGATGAAGGCCGACTTCAACAGCTACGGCTCGCGCCGCGGCAACCACGAGGTGATGATGCGCGGCACCTTCGCCAACGTGCGCATCAAGAACCTGATGATCCCGCCGTCGGCCGACGGCTCCCGCGAGGAGGGCGGCGTGACGCTGTTCCAGCCCGGCGGCGAGAAGATGTACATCTACGACGCCGCGATGAAGTACATCGCGCAGGGCGTGCCCACCGTGATCTTCGGCGGCGAGGAATACGGCACCGGCTCCTCGCGCGACTGGGCGGCCAAGGGCACGCAGTTGCTGGGCATCAAGGCGGTGGTGGCACGCAGCTTCGAGCGCATCCATCGCGCCAACCTGGTGGGCATGGGCGTGCTGCCGCTGCAGTTCCTGGGCAGCGACTCCTGGGAGTCGCTCAAGCTGCAGGGCGACGAGACCATCGACGTGGTGATCGGCGGCGAGCTCAAGCCGCAGATGGACGTGAAGATCGTCATCCACCGCGCCGACGGCAGCGAGCAGGAAGTGACGGTGCGCCTGCGCATCGACACGCCCATCGAGGTCGACTACTACCAGCACGGCGGCATCCTGCCCTTCGTGCTGCGGCAGCTGCTGGCGGCCTGAGCGGGACGCGGCACCACAAGGGCGCCCGCGGGCGCCTTTTTTGTTCTTCAGCCTCGACGCTGTAGAAATAGACCACGCTGGACAGCGGCCGCGGCTTGACCAGGATGGCCTGGTTGTCCGAGTTGCCGTTGATGGTGAGGATCTCGTCGGCCAGCGGGCTGGCCACGATGAAGTGGTGCACGTCCTTGGCCATGACGGCAATGTCGCCCGGCCGGCAGTTGCGCCCGAAGTTCAGCTTGAGACCGGTCGGCCCCGAGCCGGTGCGCCACTTCGTCTGCGCGCCGGCCGTGCGCGCCACCCAGGTCGCGAAGATGCCACACCAGCTCACGCCCGAGGTGCCCGGCTGCGGGATGCGCTTGCCCGGGATGCGCACGCCGTCGAAGGTGGCCTTGTCCTTCCACTTCTGCTCGCTCCAGCCCTCCACGCCTTCGTCGAAATACTGCTTCAGGCGCTTCCAGCCCGCGCGCACTGTCTCGTTGCCGTCGCGCACTGTCTTCAAGTCGGTCACGGCGGGTTCGGGCTGCGCCTCGCCCATGCCGATCTCCAGGATCTTTCGCCGCAATGGCGAGAGACCGGGCGGCATGGCGAAGCTGAGGGCGGCGCTCGGATCCGACTTGGGCGGCAGGAAGCCGGGCGGCGTCACGACCTGGGGCGGCGCAACGCCGCCCGGCGGCGCGGCCTGCTGCCATCCTGTGCCTGCCCCCTGGTCGAAGCCCTGCAGGCGCTCGATGGTGCGTTGCCCCACGTCCACCCGACCATCGGCGCCCTTGAACTGCGCGAACTGGAAATTGCGGATCGCGCCCACCGTCAGCGGGCCGCACTTGCCGTCGGTATCCAGCGGCGGAAGCGGCCCGCCGCTGCCGGTCGGCACTTGGTTGAGCATGGACTGAACCGTCACCACGTCGTTGTTCAGGTTGGCCCCGCCCAGTTCCACCGATGCCAGGATGTTGCGTGCTGCTGCCGTCATCGCCAGGCCTCCTCTTCCCCCCGTCCACGTTGGTGCCAGTCTAGGCAGCGAGGCCGCGCCGCGTAACTGGCCAGAGGTCCGGGCAGGCGCCCGCCTGCCGCGCTATGGCTTGCGCCGCCCGCGCGTCCCCCATGCGTCGTAGGGCGCGGATTTCGACGTGCCCCGTAGGCTGTTTGGGGTCATCAGGGCGGAGGAGCGAGTTTTCGAGAATAATTCTCATTTTTGAGAACAAGGACCTCCCCGGGTGACGACTTTGAACGGTGTAGCCGCGGCCGCCATGAGCCTCGACCAACTCCCCAGCCACCAATGGGCCACCGTGCTGGACGTGCAGCGGCCCGATGCCGCCGAAGACCGCGAGTTGGCCCTGCGCCTGATCGAGATCGGCTTCGTGCCCGGCGAGGCGGTGCGCATCGTCGCCAGCGGCGTCCCCGGCCGCGAGCCGCTGGCAGTTCGCCTGGGCCACACCACCTTCGCCCTGCGCCGCCACGAGGCCGCGCTCATCCATGTCGTTCCCGGAGCCGAGCACCATGGCTGAAGCCGGCGCACTGCAACTGCCCGCCCGCGTCGCGCTGCTGGGCAACCCCAACTGCGGCAAGACCGCCCTGTTCAACCTGCTCACCGGCAGCCGCCAGAAGGTGGCCAACTACGCCGGCGTCACGGTGGAGCGCAAGGAGGGCATCCTGCGCACCCCCGCGGGCCGCCGCGTGTTCGTGCTGGACCTGCCCGGCGCCTACAGCCTCAACGCGCTGAGCGCCGACGAGGCCGTGACCCGCGACGTGGTCACCGGCCAGAGCAGCGAAGAGCTGCCCGACCTGCTGGTATGCGTCACCGACGCCACCAACCTGCGGCTGAACCTGCGCCTGGTGCTGGAAGCGCGCGCCCTGGGCCTGCCGATGGTGGTGGCGCTCAACATGAGCGACATGGCGCGCCGCCAGGGCATCGAGGTCGACACGAAGAAGCTCGCGCAGGAGCTGGGCATCCCGGTGGTCGAGACCGTGGGCGTGAGCACCGACGGTGCCAAGGCCTTGATGGCCGCGATCGACGTCCCGGTGCAGCCGGCGCGGCCCAGCGACTGGAAGGCCCCGGCTTTCGAGGACGTGCTGTCCACCCAGCGCGAGGTGCGCCGCATCCTCTCGGTGGCGGTGCGCGAGCCCGTGGGCAGCCTGGCCACCAGCGACAGGATCGACCGCTTGGTGATGCATCCCGTCTGGGGCATGGTGGTGCTCGCTGTGGCGCTGTTCCTGATGTTCCAGGCGGTGTTCAGCTGGGCCGAGGTGCCCATGGGCTGGATCGAGCAGGGCACCGCGGCCCTGGGCGAACTGGTGAAGTCGGTGCTGCCCGAAGGACACCTGCAGAGCCTGCTGGTGGACGGCGTCATCGCCGGCGCCGGCGGCGTGATCGTGTTCCTGCCGCAGATCCTGATCCTGTTCCTCTTCATCCTGGCGCTGGAGGATTCCGGCTACCTGCCCCGCGCGGCCTTCCTGCTGGACCGGCTGATGGGCACCGTGGGCCTGTCGGGCCGCTCCTTCATCCCGCTGCTGTCGAGCTTCGCCTGCGCCATCCCGGGCGTGATGGCCACGCGCACCATCAGCAACTGGCGCGACCGGCTCACCACGATCATGATCGCGCCGCTCATGACATGCTCGGCGCGGCTGCCGGTGTATGCGCTGCTCATCGCCGCCTTCATTCCTGCGCGCGAGGTGGGCGGCATCTTCAACCTGCAGGGGCTGGTGCTGTTCGCGCTGTACGTGTTCGGCATCGTCTCGGCCATGGCGGTGGCCTGGGTGATGAAGCGCTTTCGCAGCGGCGTCGTGCACTCGCCGCTGATGATGGAGCTGCCGGCCTACCGCTGGCCCAACCTGCGCAACCTCTTCCTGGGCCTGTACGAGCGCGCCTGGATCTTCATCCGCCGCGTCGGCACGATCATCCTCACGCTGACCATCGTGCTGTGGTTCCTGTCCACCTTCCCGTCGCCGCCCGAGGGCGCGAGCGGGCCGCCCATCCAGTACAGCCTGGCCGGCATGATCGGCCGCGGGCTGGAATACATCTTCTCGCCCATCGGCTTCAACTGGCAGATCTCGATCGCGCTGGTGCCCGGCATGGCGGCGCGCGAGGTGGCGGTCAGCGCGCTGGGGACGGTGTATGCGCTCTCGGCCACCGGCGACGACGTGGCCGGCGCGCTGGAGCCGCTGATCGCCGGCAGCTGGTCGCTCGCCACCGCGCTGTCGCTGATGGTGTGGTTCGTGTTCGCGCCGCAGTGCCTGTCGACGCTGGCCGCGGTCAAGCGCGAGACCAACTCCTGGCGCTATGTGTGGATCATGGCCGGCTACCTGTTCGGCCTGGCCTATATTGCGTGCTTCATCACCTACCACGTGGCAGTGGCCCTGGGGGCCGGCTGAAGCAGATCCACGCCATGCAAGAAGTCATCGTCGCACTCATCGGCACCGTCGCGGTGCTCTACCTGGCCTGGCGCTACATGCCTGCCGCCTGGCGCCGCGCGCTGGCCGGGAAGATGGCCACGGGCGGGCAGCGCGCCGGCCTGGTGGACGCGCAAGGCGCGCAGAAGCTGGCCGCCACGCTCGCCAAGTCCTCGGGCTGCGGCGCCTGCGACAGTTGCTCGCCGGCCTGCGCGAGCGGCAAGGGCGATTCCCAACCGGCCCAGCCCAAGGGCCCGACCGAAGCACCCCTCACCCGCATGCGCTGAGCCCATGCCGGCGCGCATCCTCATCGCCGGCGGCGGTATCGGTGGCCTCGCGGCTGCGGTGGCGCTGGCGCGCCGCGGCCAGAGCGTGGAGGTGTTGGAGCAGGCCAGTGCCTTTGCCGAGGTCGGCGCCGGCATCCAGCTCGGTCCCAACGTCACGCGCCGCCTGAAGGCGCTCGACCTGCTGGAAGCCGCCTCGAAGCTGGCGGCGCGCCCTGCCGCCGTGGCGGTGCGGGATGCGCAGGACGGCAGCCTGCTCGCGCGCATGCCCCTGGCCGATGCCATCGAGCGCAAGTACGGTGCTCCCTACCTTTGCATGCATCGCGCCGACCTGCATGCCGTGCTGCTCGAGGCCGCGCGCAGCCTGGCGCCCCGAGTCGAATTGAGCACGGGGGCGAGGATCACGCAGGTGGCAGCGCGCGGCGACACCGTCTGCGCGGGGGCGAGCGGCCTGCGGGCGTGGGAGGGCGACGGGCTCGTCGGCGCCGACGGGCTGTGGAGTCTGGTGCGCCCGCACGTGGTCGAGGGCGCGCCGCCGCCGCGCGCGACCGGCCACACCGCCTGGCGCGCGCTGGCCCGCATCGACGCGCTGCCGGCGGCCCTGCGCAGCAACGAGGTGCAGGTCTGGCTGGGAGAGCGACTGCATGCCGTGGCCTATCCCGTGCGCGGTGGCGCCTGGCTCAACCTGGTGGTGCTGGCCGAAGTGCAGCCTGGCGGTGCCAGGGCGCAGAAGCAGGACCCGGCCGACTGGGACCAGCAGGCCGATCTTGCGGCCCTGCTGGCCGCCATCGGCAAGCGCTGCGACGGTGTGTTTCCGCTCATCGAGGCGATGCCCCGGTGGCGCGCCTGGCAGCTCAACGACCGCCCGCCGCTGGCCGGGCCGCAGGACATGGTCCGCGAGCGCGTGGTTCTGCTGGGCGATGCGGCGCATCCGATGCTGCCCTACCTGGCGCAGGGCGCCGGCATGGCGATCGAGGATGCCCTGACCCTGGCCGAGCGCGCGGGGGACGCCACGGCCGCCGACCTGCCTGCTGCCTTCAGCCGCTACGCGGCTGCCCGCTGGCAGCGCAATGCGCGGGTACAGGCACGGGCGCAGCGCAACGGCGAGGTCTTCCACGCAAGCGGTGCACGCCGCGTGGCACGCGATGCGGCATTGCGCGTGCTCGGGGCGCACCTGCTGGACAACCCCTGGCTCTACGGAGGCTGAAGCGGGCCCCGGTGGCGTTCAGAGCCTGAAGCTCTGCAGGTGCTCGATGCGCTCGGCCAGCCGCTCGGCACCGGTGTCGTGCCCCAGCCCGGCGCTGCTGGCTTCGGCCAGGGCCGCCTGCAACTGTTCGAGCAGGGCGCCGCGCGCCGATTCGAAGGCCTGCGGCAGGTCGCCGTTGCGCTCCTGGTAGGCCTGCGCGATCAGCCGGGCCGCATCCGGCGCGCCGGCCGCCACGCACTGGGCGATGGCGCGTGCCGTGGGCACGGCACCGCGCTGGAGCAGTTCCTGCGCGAGTTCCGGCGATACCGCTCCATCGATGTTGTCCAGCGCGTCATCGGAGAGCGGCGCATCGCCCTCGACCAGCGCGGTCGCTGCCTCGAAGGCGCCGTGCGCCAGCGCGAGATCGGTGGGCAGGGCGCTGCCGTGCAGCGGCGCATCGAAGCGCACGCCGGCCGCGGCCAGTTCGTTGATCAATGCCGGATCGTCGGCGGCGATCGCATGCCGCTGGGCGATCTGCGCGGCCAGCGGCGAGACTTCGAGCAGCCGCCCCTCGGCGAGGGGCTTGCGCCAGTCGACCAGGGCGCGGCGGTAGTAGGCCACCAGCTTGTCGGCCAGGTCCAGGTCCATGCCGTGGTCGCCATGGCGCTCGTCGAGGTAGTCGAGCAGCGCCTGGCCGGTGAAATAGTCGCCCGCCGGTTCCAGCGGGTCTTCCGCCAGGTGCAGCGAGGCGAAGGCGCCTTCGACGTCGGTGGCGACGGTGGCCAGGCCGTCCTCGTGCATGGCATGGGGCCAGGCCTGCGGCAGTCCCTGCTTCCAGGCCAGCACCTGGCCCAGTTGCGCACCGGGCTCGGTCACGACCAGGATCCGGTCGGTATCCTCGAAGCCGCCGAAGGGCAGGGCGGCGAGAGGGCTGGTGCCGGCGGCCTGGCGCTCGTGGGCGATCCAGCCCGGCAGGTCGTGGAAGCCGTCGGGGCCGTGGCCGAAGAGCTCAGCCCAGTGGATGGGTTCCTCGCCGCCGTTCATGCGCACCGAGAGGTCGTAGTCCAGCGCGCCGCCGCAGGTCTCCTTCCACAGCGCGAGCAGCTGCGGCGGCACCGGGCCGGCGCAGGCCGCCTCGACGGCGGCGAGCTGCTGCGCGCTGATGGGCGGACGGGCATCGAAGATCACGCGGCCTGCGAAGAGCACGATGCCGTGCTCTCGCAGTTGCGCCAGTTCGGCGTCGGTGAAGAAGTCATCCATCCAGGCTCCCTTCTGTGTGGACTGGCTTGTGGGCCTTACAGGTCGGTGCGCAGCTTCCAGATCTCCGGAAAGAGCACCACGTCGAGCATCTTGCGAAGATAGCTTACGCCCCCCGTGCCGCCGGTGCCACGCTTGAAGCCGATCACGCGCTCCACGCTGGTCACGTGGCGGAAGCGCCAGAGGCGGAAGGCGTCCTCGATGTCGGTGAGCTTCTCGCCGAGCTGGTAGAGGTCCCAATGCGCATGCGGCGCCCGGTACACGGTCAGCCATGCTGCCTCGACGCCCTCGCTGGCTTCGTAGGGCTGGGTCCAGTCGCGCTGCAGGCGATCGTCGGGCACGGGCAGGCCGTGGCGCGCGAGCAGGCGCAGCGATTCGTCGTAGAGCGACGGTGCGCGGTAGGCGGCCTCCACCTGCGCCAGCAGCTCGGGCCTGTGCGCATGGGGCTTGAGCATGGCCGCGTTCTTGTTGCCCATCGCGAACTCGATGCAACGGTACTGCGCGCTCTGGAAGCCGCTGGAGCTGGCGAGGTAGGGGCGCATGGCGCTGTACTCGGGCGGCGTCATGGTCGAGAGCACCGTCCACGCGCTCACCAGCTGCTCCATGATGCGGCTCACCCGCGCCAGCATCTTGAAGGCGTCGGGCAGGCGGTCGTTGGCGATGCACTCGGTGGCGCCGCGCAGCTCGTGCAGCATCAGCTTCATCCACAGCTCGCTGGTCTGGTGCTGGATGATGAAGAGCATCTCGTCATGCGCGGGCGAGAGCGGGTGCTGGGCGTTCAGCACCTCGTCCAGGTGCAGGTAGTCGCCGTAGCTCATGGACTGGCTGAAGTCCAGCTGGGCCTTCTCGTCCGAGACGATCTTCTCGGTGTGGTTCACGGGGCAGCTCATCTCAGGTCACCGCATTCCTGGCGTTGAACTCGGCGCGCTTCCATTCCTCGCCTTCCATCACCTGCATCAGGTGCTCGACCGAGTCCCACACGTCCTTGAGGCCCAGGTACAGCGGCGTGAAGCCGAAGCGCAGGATGTCCGGCATCTGCGAGTCGCCCGCACGGTAGTCGCCGATCACGCCCCGCGCAATCAGGGCCTGCACGATGGCGTAGGCCTGCGTGGGCGTCTGCTGGTGGCTCAGCGCCAGGCACACCTGCGATCCGCGGCGCGCGTGGTCGCGGGGGGTGATGAGCTGGAACTGGCCCGGCAGGCGCTCTTCCACGAGCGCGATGTAGGCGTCCGTCAGTTCCAGCGACTTCTTGCGCAGCGCCGCCATGCCGCCGTGGGCCTCGGCGGCGAGTACCGTGTCCAGGCCGCACTCCAGCGCCGCCAGGCTCACGATGGGCTGCGTGCCGCAGAGGTAGCGGCCCACGCCCGGCGCAGGCCGGTAGTGCGGGCTGAACTCGAAGGGCGCCGCATGGCCCCACCAGCCCGACAGCGGCTGCATGAACTGGCCCGCATGCTTCGTGTGCACCCAGGCGAAGGCCGGCGCGCCGGGGCCGCCGTTGAGGTACTTGTAGCCGCAGCCGATGGCGAAGTCGGCATCGCTCTCGTTGAGGGCCACCGGCACCGCGCCGGCGCTGTGCGCCAGGTCCCACACGGTGAGCGCGCCCACCGCGTGCGCAGCCGCCGTGATCGCCTTCATGTCGTGCATGGCGCCGGTGCGGTAGTTCACGTGCGTGAGCATCAGCACCGCCACGTCCTGCGTGAGGGCCGCAGGCAGTTCGGCTTCGCTGTCGATCAGCTTGAGCGTGAGGCCATGCTCGCGGCACAGCGATTCGGCGATGTACAGGTCGGTAGGGAAGTTGCTGCGCTCGCTCACCACCAGGCGGCGCTTCGCGTCGCCGGCCTTGGCCTGCGCGATGGCGGCGAAGAGCACCTTGTACAGGTTGATGGAGGTGCTGTCGGTGCACACCACTTCTCCCGGCGCGGCGCCCACCAGGCGCGCCACCTTGTCGCCCAGGCGTTGCGGCAGGTCGAACCAGCCGGCGGTGTTCCAGGAGCGGATGAGGCCTTCGCCCCATTCCTTGGCCACCACCTCGGCCACCCGTGCCGGCGCGGCCTTCGGCAGCACGCCCAGCGAATTGCCGTCGAGGTAGATCACGCCCTCGGGCAGCAGGAATTGATCGCGCAGCGTGCGCAGCGGGTCTTGCGCATCGAGGCGCAGGCAGTCGTCGAGTTTCATGGGAAGCAGGGGTTCAGGAAGCAAGCTCGCGCAGCACGGCGCGAACCGGGGAGGCATCGGCGCTGACCAGCTTGAGCGGCAGCGCGATGAGTTCGTAGTCGCCTTCGGGCACCTCGTCGAGCACGAGGTTCTCCAGCACGCGCAGGCCGCGGCGGCGGATCACCTGGTGGCTGTCGAGCGTCTTGCTGTCGGCCGGGTCGATGGAGGCGGTGTCGATGCCCACCAGCTGCACGCCCAGGTCGGCGAGGCGCTCGATGGTGGCGGGGGCGTAGGCCGCGAGTGCCGGGTCCCAGCGGTCGACGGGCATCTGGCGGTAGGTGCGCAGCAGAACGCGCGGCGGCAGGTCGCGCAGGGCGTGCTCGACGTGGCGCCATTCGACCAGCGGCCCGCAATCGATCGCATGGATGACCCGGCAGCGGCCGAGGAAGGGCGTGAGGCTGACGGTGCCGATGGGGGAGCCACCGGCGTCGTAGTGCAGCGGCGCATCCGCGTGCGAGCCCACGTGCGGCGAGAGCATGATCTCGCTGACGTTGACCGGGCAGCCGGGCGCGATGGTCGCGGCCCAGCGCTGCCGGTAGGGCGTGTCGCCGGGGAACACCGGCGCGCCCTCGTGCACGGGCGGCGAGATGTCCCACAGGCGGGGTGATTTCGAATCCATGGCGCAGAAGGTAGCGCCGCGGGAAAGACCGTGGTGTCGGTTATTTCCAACGAAGGCGAATCAAAAGATGACAGCGCTTCGTCAGTGGGGCAGTGGCGGCAGGCCGTGCCGGGCGCGGGCCCGACCGCAGGCGTCGCTGCCGGCCTCCAGTTCGTGGCAGGGGTTGGGGCGCCACTCGTAGATGCCGCAGGCGACTTTCTCGCCGATGGTGCCGACCAGCGCCGCGCAGCGCGGCCGGGCATGGTCGGTGCCACGCATGCGGCACAGGGTGTCGTTCACCTCGACGGCGAGGCCCGAGGGCACGCGGCCGCCTTGCTCGTCCAGCTCGTAGACGCTGAAGTCGACCCGGTAGCTGGCGCAGCAGGCGCCGCATTGCTGGCAGGGGGACATGCCTCGGGCCGGGGAAAGACTCAGAGCCTGCCCAGCAGCAGGAACTCCATCAGCGCCTTCTGCACGTGCAGGCGGTTCTCCGCCTCGTCCCACACCACCGACTGCGGCCCGTCGATGACCTCGGCCTGCACTTCCTCGCCGCGGTGCGCAGGCAGGCAGTGCATGAACAGGGCGTCGGGCTGGGCGGCGCGCATCATGTCCTGGTCCACGCACCAGTCGGCGAAGGCCTTGCGGCGCGCCTCGTTCTCGGCCTCGTAGCCCATGCTGGTCCACACGTCGGTGGTCACCAGGTCGGCGCCGCGGCAGGCTTCCATCGGGTCCTTGAAGACCTTGTAGCTGTCGCTGGAACGGATGCCGGCCACCGACTGGTCCACCTCGTAGCCGGTGGGCGTGCTCACGTGCACCGTGAAGCCCAGGATCTCGGCCGCCTGCAGCCAGGTGTTGGCCATGTTGTTGCCGTCGCCCACCCAGGCCACCGTCTTGCCCTTGATCGAGCCGCGATGCTCGATGTAGGTGAAGATGTCCGCCAGGATCTGGCAGGGGTGGAACTCGTTGGTCAGGCCGTTGATGACCGGCACGCGCGAGTGCGCGGCGAAGGCCTCGATCTTGGTCTGTTCGAAGGTGCGGATCATCACCAGGTCGACCATGCGGCTGATGACCTTGGCGCTGTCCTCGATGGGTTCGGCGCGGCCCAGCTGGCTGTCGCCGGTGGTGAGGTGCACCACGCTGCCGCCCAGCTGGTACATGCCGGCCTCGAAGCTCACGCGGGTGCGGGTGGAGGCCTTCTCGAAGATCATCGCCAGCGTGCGGTCGGCCAGCGGCTGGTGCTTCTCGTAGGTCTTGAACTTCTTCTTGATCAGGGCCGCGCGCGCGAACACGTGCGCGTACTCGTCGGCCGTGAAGTCGGCGAATTGCAGGTAATGGCGGATGGCGGGTGCTGCTGCGGTGCTCATGCCTTGGATTCTGCAAGAAAGCTCTTCACGATAGGCACCAGGATGGCCACGATCTCGTCGGCCTCGGCCTGGCTGAGGATCAGCGGGGGCACCAGGCGGATCACGCTGTCGGCCGTCACGCTCAGGAGCAGGCCCGCGTCGCAGGCGCGCTGCAGGATCACACCGCAGGGGCGGTCCAGCTCGATGCCCAGCATCAGGCCCTGGCCGCGCACTTCCTTCACGCCGGACAGGCCCGAGAACTCGCGCTGCAGCGTTTCCTTCAGGTGCGTGCCGACCTTGTCGGCGTTCTCCAGCAGCTTGTGCTCTTCCATGATGCGGATGGTCTCGATGCCCGCGCGCATGGCCAGGGGGTTGCCGCCGAAGGTGGTGCCGTGGTTGCCGGGGCCGAAGATGTGGGCCGCCTTGGGGCCAGCCACCACCGCGCCGATCGGCACACCCGAGCCCAGGCCCTTGGCCAGGGGCATCACGTCGGGCTTGATGCCCGCCCACTGGTGGGCGAACCACTTGCCGGTGCGGCCCATGCCGCACTGCACCTCGTCGATCATCATCAGCCAGTCGCGCTCGTCGCACAGCTGGCGCACCTGCTTGAGGTATTCCCAGCGCATCGGGTTGATGCCGCCTTCGCCCTGGATGGTCTCGAAGAACACGGCCACCACGTTGGGGTTGCCCTCGGTGGCCTTCTTCAGCGCCCCGATGTCGTTGAGCGGCACGCGGATGAAGCCTTCCACCAGCGGGCCGAAGCCGGCCTGCACCTTGGGATTGCCGGTGGCCGACAGGGTGGCGATGCTGCGGCCGTGGAAGGCCGCTTCGTAGACCACGATCTCGGGGCGCTCGATGCCCTTGTCATGGCCGAACTTGCGCGCCAGCTTCAGGGCGGCCTCGTTGGCCTCCAGGCCGGTGCAGCAGAAGAAGGCGTTGGTCAGGCCCGACAGCTCGGTCAGCTTGGCGGCCAGCTTTTCCTGGCCGGGCACGTGGTAGTAGTTGGAGCTGTGGATGAGCTTGCTGATCTGGTCCTGAAGCGCCGGCACCAGCTCCGGGTGGTTGTGGCCCAGCGTGTTCACCGCGATGCCGCCCAGGCCGTCCAGGTAGGCCTTGCCGTTCGTGTCCCAGACTCGGCAACCCTGGCCATGCGACAAGGCGATCGGCAGGCGACCGTAGGTGTTCATGACGTGGGGCGACGAAGGCTGGGCGTTGGAGCTCATGCGGTTCTCCGAAAAGAGAGGGTGAACGGAAAAAGGAAGGGAAATTCTAGGCGCCGCCGATGACGGCTTCCTTGAGGATTGCGCATCACAGCAATGCCCCCTGTCAGAGGCGGCCGGGTCTCGAAAGGTAGAATCCTTGTGCGCTGCAACATTGCAGCACATCCCCGCACTCATGGTCTCTCCCACCGCCAAAGAAATCTTCATCCAGGGCATCACGACCGACGGCCGCACCTTCCGGCCGAGCGACTGGGCCGAGCGGCTGGCAGGTGTGATGTGCTCCTTTCGCCCGGGTGGTGCCCAGCCGGGCAGCCACCTGAGCTATTCGCCCTGGTGCGTGCCGATGATCGTCAACGGCATCAAGTGCGTGGTGGTCAACCGCGAGCTGCGCGACTACGAGCCCATGGCCTGGGATTTCGTGCTGAATTTCGCCCGGGACAACAACCTCCAGGTGGCCGAGGCCTGCCTGGTGCCCGACGAGCCCCGCAAGCCGGCCTGAGCGGCCCGCGCGGCCCCGGACCGCGCCACACAGCACAATGGCGCCCGATGAAATCTCGATGGGGCGCGCTCGGAATCTGGCTCGCGGCCTGGCTGCTGGCCAGCGTCGCGGGCGCCGCATGGATCGCCCGTGACGGCCTGCGCCAGCTGCAGGACGACTTCGACACCCAGGCCCGCATCACCCACCGCCTGCTGAGCCAGCAGGTGGTGCAGTACGACGCCGTGCTGGCCACGCTGGCCCTGCTGGGCGGCAGCGGCGCCGAGCAGCGTCTCTCGACCGTCTATCCCTCCATCCGCGCCGTGGTGCGCCGGGATGCCGACGCCCCCTGGCCCGACGCGCGGCTGGCCGCGGCCGAGGCGCAATCGCGCAAGGCCCAGCGGCCGCAGCTCGGACCGATGGACCTGGCGGGCGGACGCTACTGGCTTGTGATGGCGGCCGAGCCCGCGAGCTTCGCCCTGGACGTGGACCTGGCGCGCACGGTGCCGTGGGCCGACTGGCCGATGGACCCGAGGCGCAGTCCCATTCGCGTGAGCCTGCAGCAGGGCGGGCAGGCCTTCGTGATCCAGCCGGGCGCCGGCGCCGCAGGGCCCTGGCGCTTCGACTTCCACAAGCACCTGGCCTCGGCGAGCCAGGACTTCGACGTGGTGGCGGAGCGCAGCGTGGGCCTGGCCGAGTTGCCCTGGGGCTGGATGGCCGCCTGGACGCTGGCCGTCGGCCTGCTGCTGGCCGCCACGCGCTGGCTCCAGCAGCAACGCACCGAGCGTCGCCGGGCCGAGGAGCGTGTTCGCTTCGCTCAGGTGGCGCGGCTGAACGCGCTGGGCGAGCTGGCCGCCGGCATGGCGCACGAGCTCAACCAGCCGCTCACGGCGGTGCTGGCCAACACCCAGGCCGCGCGGCGCCTGCTGGACGAGCAGGCCGGTCCCGACGAGCTGGCCACCGCCCGCAGCGCCATGGGCCAGGCGGCCGAGCAGGCCCGCCGCGCCTCCGATGTGGTGGGGCGCCTGCGCCGCGCCATCGAACGGCCGTCCAGCGACGGCGCAGGGCAGGTGGTTGATCTGCACGACGTGCTGCGCCGCGCGCTCGACCTGCTGGAGCCCGAACTGGCGCGCCAGGACGTGGAAGTGCGCCTGCGGGCCCAGGGCGCAGCGCATCCGCCGCTGCGCGCCAGCGGCGACCGCGTGGCGATCGAGCAGATCGTCCACAACCTGCTGCTCAACGCGATGCAGGCGATGTCTCTGCAGGCCGGCGGCACGCGCCAAGTCAATGTGGTCTACGGACCTGCGCAGGACGAGCGCCACTGCCAGGTCCGCGTGTGCGACAGCGGCCCGGGCATTGCGCCCGAGGTGCTGCCACGCATCTTCGAGCCCTTCTTCAGCACCCGCGAGCACGGCCTGGGCCTCGGCTTGAGCCTGTGCGAGACGCTGGCGCAGGAGATGGGCGGCTCGCTGCAGGCCGGGCCCGGCGAGGGCGGCCGCGGCGCCTGCTTCGTGCTGCGCCTGCAGCGTGCAGCCTGAGCCTTGGAAAGTCGAATGGAATGAACGAATCCACCTCGCACCAGTCGCCCCTGATCCACCTCATCGACGACGACGCGGCCGTGCGCGACAGCCTGGCCCTGCTCATCGGCACCATCGGCCTGCGCGTGCAGACCTGGAGCGACGCGCAGCGCTTTGTCGCCGAGTTCGACCGCGGCGGCATCGGCGCCATCGTGCTGGACGTGCGCATGCCGGGCATCAGCGGGCTCACGGTACTGGAATCGCTGGTGGGCGAGGGCGTGGACCAGCCCATCCTCATGCTCACCGGCCATGCCACGGTGGAGATGTGCCGGCGCGCCTTCAAGTCCGGCGCGGCCGAGTTCCTGGAGAAGCCCGTCGACGACGAGGAGCTGCTGGAGGCCCTGCGCCAAGCCGTGCGGCGGCACGTGAGCTCGCGCGAGCGAAGCCGCACCGACCAGGCCGACCGCGCGCGCTTCGCGCAGCTGTCCGAGCGCGAGCGCGAGGTGCTGGCGCACATCGTGCGGGGCCTGTCGAACAAGGAGATCGCGCGGGTGCTGAGCCTCTCGCCGCGCACGGTGGAAAGCCACCGCGCCAACATCTTCGCCAAGCTGGAAAGCGATTCGCTTGCACAGCTCATCCGCCACTACGCGGACCTGGTGGACGGCGAGGGCGCACCGTAGAACTACGGAGCCGCGCGCGTAGCCGTACGAATGGACCGCGCAGGGGGCGTTTTCAACAATGCGACCAGCGGCGGCGCAGTGCCCCGCGCAACCCGAAAAGGTTGCCCCGAACGAACCCTGGAGCTGAACGCATCATGTTGTCCATCCGTCCCCGTCTCGCCCTGATCGCCGCCTCGCTGCTGCTGGCCTTCGGCGCCCAAGCCCAGAACGCCGCTGGCGTGCGCGCCGAGAAGAACATCTCGCTGGAGCTGGCCAACCAACTGGCCTCGGCCACCGTCGCCGCCTGCGCCGCCAGCGGCTACGCCGTGACCGCCACCGTGGTGGACCGCGCCGGTGGCGTGCGCGCCATGCAGCGCGCCGACAACGCGGGCCCGCACACCGTGCAGGCTGCCGAGCGCAAGGCCTACACCTCGGCATCCGCCAAGGCGCCGACCAAGACCATGCTGGAGAACTCGCAGAAGAACCCCGGTGCCGCCACCCTGGGCGACATCCCCGGCTTCCTGCTGCTGGGCGGCGGGCTGCCGATCAAGGCGGGCAACGAAGTGATCGGCGCCATCGGCGTCGGCGGCGCGCCCGGCGGCCACCTGGACGAGCAGTGCGCCCAGACCGCGCTGGACAAGTTCAAGGCCGAGTTGGGCTGATCTCGGCCTTCCGGCCGAAGGAGGGCGGTACCCGCGAGGGCACCGCCCTTTTTTCCTGGCTACAGCGTCTTGGTCAGGGCCACGATGAAGCGGGCCTTGTTGGGGTTGAGGGTCTTGCCGTCGGCGCCGGTCACCTCGAAGGCGCTGCCCTTGTTGGCACCCTGCACGTAGGCGCCCAGCGCCAGGCCGGCGCCGAAGTCGTAGGAGGCGCCCACGTTGTAGTCGTAGTAGTTCTCGGCCGTGGTGTTGTCCTTGATGTCCGAGGCGAAGAAGGTGTAGCCCACCGCCGCCTTGAGCGTGAGCTTGGGGATCACCTCGATGCCGTAGCCCAGGTTCAGGTAGCCGGTGTTGCGCCCCGACAGGCCCGAGCCGCCCTTGGCGCCGGCCCAGTTGAAGTAGTCGTCCGACACCGTGTGCGAGTACTTCAGGGTGAAGCCGGCGATGCTGCCCGAGCCGTAGATCTCCCAGGTGTTGCCCTGGGTGGCGCCGGGGTAGATGTAGCCCAGCGTGCCCACGTCCCAGTCGATGCCGCCGCCCTTGAACTTGTAGCCACCGTACACGTCCATCTCGATGGAGTTGCCGTCCAGCCAGTTGACGCTGGAGTTCCAGTTGCCGATGTAGAAGCCGCTCTCGTGGGCGTAGTCGAAGCCGCCCTGGATGGCCGGCTTGACCGAGCTGGTCTTGAAGTTGCCGTTGCTGCCCAGCACGTCCTGATCCTGGCCGCGGAACTTGTAGTTGGTGGTCAGCGTGACGTTGGCCGTGATCGGGGAGGTCTCCGGCGCCGCCGCCGTCTGGGCCAGCGCGGAGGTCGAGACGGTCAGCAGCGCGGCCAGCGTGGCGATGCGCGTGGGTTCGAGTTGCATGCGTGAATGCGTGTTGTTGAAGACGCGGCGAAGGCTAGGGGCGCACCCGTCAACACGCCGTCAAGACTGCACGGCCCTGCATCAAGAATTCGCAAAAGTCGAAGGCAGGCCGGCTTGTGTTTACGCGGTGCCCCCGATTTTTTGCACCCCTTTTATGTCCCTGTCTCCAGACTGCAAGGCCACTCAACTGGAGAAAGGGTTCATCGATGGCCTACGCCGCCTACCGCGACCATGAGGTGCGCGCATTCGCTCGCGCACTGCCCAGGCCGGCCACGTGCTTCCAGGTCCTGCATGTCACCGTCAGCTGCGCCGATGCATGGCGCGTGCGCCAGGCCATCGCGGACTGTGCCGGGGCCGGCGTGGTGCGGTGCCAGGTGCTGCTGCACGACAGCGCGCCCCACACGGAAAGCGCGGCGCCGCGCGTGCGCCTCATGATCCGGCTGGCCCAGGCCAGCTACCTGCAGGTGCTGCATGCGCTGCTGCGCGCGGTGCCCTCGGGCGAGTTGGGCCGCCTCGTCAGCTGGCGCGAGCACCTTCGCAGTTGCGCCCTGGCGTCCGAACCGGTCCGGCCATGATCACCGACCTGCTGCACGCGCTGCTGGCACTGGCGGTGCTGTTCATCCCCATGGGCCTGCAGTGGTTCCTGCTGGTGGTGCTCGAAAGCCGTGCGCGGCGCCGGTCCCTGATCAAGCGCCCATGAAAAAACCGCCCGAAGGCGGTTCTCTCGTCTTTGCTGCAGCGCACCCCGATCAAACGGCGGACCGGCGGGCGGTCCGGGCGGGTTTTATGCCTGGGAGGTGCCTCAGGCGGCGGCGGTTGCCAGGGCCTTGACCTTGGCAGACAGGCGGCTCTTGTCGCGAGCTGCCTTGTTCTTGTGGAAGATGCCCTTGTCGGCCACCGTGTCCACGATGCTTTGCATCTTGGCGAAGAGTTCGGTCGACTTGGCCTTGTCGCCAGCGGCAACGGCCTTCTCGACGTTCTTCACGGCGGTGCGGTACTTGGAGCGCAGCGAGGTGTTCGCGGCGTTGATCTTGACGTCCTGGCGGACGCGCTTGCGGCCCGACGCGAGGCGCGGGTTCTTTTTCTTGGGCTTGGACGATGCCATGTCTAGGTATCCTTTGGTGTCTGGGGATGTTGCAGCAAAGCCCTCTATTGTAGCGCAAGCGGGCTTGCGGGGCGAAGGCCGGTTGCAAGCCAATACACTCGGGCGGTGTCCCTGTTCAAGTCCGCCTCCACCGTCTCCCTCCTGACCCTGGCCTCGCGCATCACTGGCCTCGTGCGGGACGTGCTCTTCGCCTCGGTGTTCGGCGTCAGCGCGCTCACCGACGCCTTCAACGTCGCCTTCCGTATTCCCAACCTCTTTCGTCGGGTATTCGGCGAAGGCGCCTTCAGCCAGGCCTTCGTGCCGGTGCTGGCCGCCCGCAAGGCGGAGCAGGGCCAGGACGGGGCCAAGGTGCTCATCGACCACGTGGCCACGCTGCTGGCCTGGGCGGTGGTGCTGCTGAGCATCGCCGGCGTGGTGGCGGCGCCGCTGCTGGTGTGGGCCATGGCGAGCGGCCTGAAGCAGACCGCGCACGGCTACGAGGCCGCGGTGGTCATGACGCGCTGGATGTTCCCCTACATCGCCTTCATGTCGCTGGTGGCGCTGGCGGGCGGCATCCTCAACACGTGGAAGCGCTTCGCGGTGCCGGCGGCCTCGCCGGTGCTGCTCAACCTGTGCCTGATCGCCTCGATCGTGCTGGGCGCGCCCTGGTTCCGGCGCCACGGCATCGAGCCCATCTATGCGCAGTGCGTGGGCGTGATGGTGGGCGGCATGCTGCAGCTGGCGCTGCAGCTGCCGGCGCTGCGCAGGCTGGGCCTGCTTCCGCGCGTCGGCCTGGGCTGGGGCCGGATCCGCGCGGCCTGGCAGGACGAGACCACGCGCAAGGTCATGCGCCTCATGCTGCCGGCGCTGCTGGGCGTGAGCGTGGCGCAGATCTCGCTGCTCATCAACACGCAGATCGCCTCGCACCTGGCGCCCGGCAGCGTGACCTGGGTGACCAACGCCGATCGGCTGATGGAGTTCCCCACGGCCCTGCTGGGCGTGGCGCTGGGCGTGGTGCTGATGCCGCAGCTTGCGGGTGCGCGCGCCGCCGGTGACGATGCGCGCTATTCCTCCATGCTCGACTGGGGGCTGCGCCTGGTGCTGCTGCTGTCGCTGCCTTCGGCCGTTGCGCTGCTGGTGTTCTCCGGCCCGCTGGTGGCGGTGCTGTTCCACTACGGCCTCTACAGCGGCGGCGACGTGGCGCGCACCAGCGCGGCGCTGTTCGGCTACGGGGTGGGCCTGCTGGGCATCGTGGCCATCAAGGTGCTGGCGCCGGGCTACTACGCGAAGCACGACATGCGCACGCCCATGTACATCGCGGTGGGCGTGCTGGTGTTCACGCAGGTGCTCAACTTCTTCCTGGTGCCGCACCTGCAGCACGCGGCGCTGACGCTGTCGATCGGCATCGGCGCGCTGGTCAACTCGCTGTGGCTGCTGGTGGGGCTGCTGCGCGCCGGGAGCTACAAGCCCTCGCACGGCTGGCCCCTGTTCATCCTGCGCGTGCTGCTGGCATGCATCGCGCTCGGCGCGCTCCTGTATTGGGGTGCGCATCACTTCGACTGGGTGGCGATGCGGGCCGATCCGCTGCGCCGCATCGGCATGCTTGCTGCGTTTCTCGCGGGCGCGGGCGTGCTGTATTTCGGGACGCTGCTGGCCACGGGCCTCAACCTGAAGAAGCTGTTGCGCCACTAGCGGGCGGGACTTGCCTTGACGCCCTTTTGGGCGTCCACTACAAAGCCACATGTCCCTGAGCATCACGGCCCCGACGGCACTCGAGTATTTCGCAACGCTCGTTCAAAGCGACGAACAGTTTCCCTTGCTCGAGGCCGCCGCCAGCCTGGCGCAGGACGAGTACCCCGACCTCGACGTGCAGCAGGTCCTCGGCGATGTCGACCAGCTGCTCGCACGCCTGCGCCGCCGCCTGCCGGCCGATGCCGCGCCGCTGCAGCGCCTGCGCGCGCTCAACCAGTTCTTCTTCCACGACCTGAGCTTCGGCGGCAACGTCAACGACTACTACGACCCCGACAACAGCTACCTGAACGCGGTGCTGCGCACGCGCCGCGGCATCCCGATCTCGCTGGCGGTGCTGTGGCTGGAGCTGGCGCAGGGCCTGCACCTGCATGCGCGCGGCGTCGGCTTTCCCGGGCACTTCATGCTCAAGGTCACCATGCCCAAGGGCCAGGTCGTGATCGACCCCTTCACCGGCCGCTCGCTCTCGCGCGAGGAACTGAGCGAGCGCCTGGAGCCCTACAAGCGCAGCAGCGGGCTCGTGGGCGAGTTCGACGTGCCGCTGGGCCTGTACCTGCAGCCCGCGTCGCCGCGCGAGATCATCGCGCGCATGCTGCGCAACCTGAAGGAGATCCACCACACGCAGGAAGACTGGCAGCGCGCCATCGCGGTGCAGGACCGGCTCCTCGTTCTCCTGCCCGAGGCCTGGGGCGAGTACCGCGACCGCGGCCTCGCGCACGCAGGCCAGGGCAACAACGCGCTGGCGGTGCGCGATCTCGAAACCTACCTGGCCCACGCAGAGGACGCGCTCGACATCGATGTCATCGCCGAACGCTGCGCCTCGCTGCGCCGTGCCGCCGGTTGAGGATCGCGCAGCGGCCGCGCCCGACCTGGGCACGCGCCACCAGTTCCACGGCATCCAGCCGGTGCTGCCCGTGAGCGACGTGACGCGTGCGGCGCGCTACTTCCGCGACATGCTGGGCTTCGAGATCGACTTCGTCGCGGGCGAGCCGCCGAGTTACGCCCGCGTCAAGAAGGGGCATGAGCGCCGCCATGGCGATCCTGTCTACATCCGGCTATGGCAATGCAGCGGCGCGCCCGACACGGGCCGCGCGTGGCGCGGCGAGATCGTGATCCACGTCGGCCACGACGTCGACGGCCTGCACGATGCCTATGCGCGCCGGGGCGTCACGATCATCGAGCCGCCGGTGTCGCAGCCCTGGGGACTGCGCGAGTTCGCCGTGCGCGAGCCGGACGGCCACGTGCTGCGCTTCTGCGGCTATCTCTAGCCGCGCGCGGCCGACGGCGCCGACGGAGAGCCGTCCAGTCCGAACTGGCGCCAGGCGCGCCGCAGTTGGGTGTCGGAGCCGAAGCCCGAGACTTCCGCCGCACGCGTGACGCTGGCGCCCGCCTGCAGCGCCAACTGCGCGCTCGCCAAGCGCAGCCGGCGCAGGTAGGCCAGCGGCGCCACGCCCGCATGCTCGACGAAGAGCCGGGTGAGATGCCGCGGCGAGGTATGCGCCACCTCGGCCATGCGGGGAACGCTCCAGTCGTGGTCCGGCTTCTCGCTCACTGCGTCCTGCACGCGATGCAGGGCCGCATGCAGGTGGTTGCGATAGGCGAGGAAGGGCGAGAGCTCCGGGTCGTGCGGCCCGCGCCGCTGCGCCACCACCATGGTCTGTGCCACCTGCGCCGCCAGCGCGGCGCCGCACACCTCGCCGATGCGGTGCAGGACGAGGTCGATGCCGGTGGTCACGCCCGCGCTGCTGTAGATCGGCGGGTCCAGCACGAAGACCCGGTTGGCCACCACGTCGCAGCGCGCATCCGCCTCGCGCAGCTCCTGCAGGTGGTGATGGTGCGTGGTCGCCCGCCGGCCGCTGAGCGCGCCCGCATGGGCCGCCAGCAGCGCGCCGGCGCAGATGCTCAGCAACTCCAGCCGGCCGGTCTCGAAGCGCAGCCCGCGCAGCCAGTGGATGAGCTGCCGCGTCGCATCGCCGTCCACCGGGATGGTGCGGCCCGGCAGGCCGACCAGCACGACCCAGGCAGGGCCGCTCCAGCGCGTGGGCAGCGGCGCCAGGCCGCTGAGCTGCACGCCCACCGAGCTCACGGTGCGGGGCGACGGACTGCAGAACTCGATCGCGAAGCGCTCGGGCTCGCCGCGGCTGCGCAGCAACTGGTTGGCGATGCGCAGCGCCTCGGCCGGGCCGGCCCAGTCGAGCACCAGGCTGTGGTCCAGCAGCGCGAAGACTACGCGGATGGGCTGCGCAGGTGCGTCGTCCATGCGAAATCCATCTGCCGCGCGGTGCGCAGCGCCAGTTCCCGGCCGGCCAGCCGCTCGACCAGGTGCAGGCTCATGTCGATGCCGGCGCTGATGCCGGCGGAACTGACGACGCGGCCGTTGTCGACCCAGCGCACGTCGTCCACCACCTCCAGCGCGGGAAAGCGCTCGCGCAGGTCGGCGATGTCTTCCCAGTGGGTGGTGACACGCGCGTTGCCCTGGAGCACGTCCGCGGCGGCGAGCAGGAAGGCGCCGGTGCAGACCGAGGCGGTGATGCGCGCGGCGCGGGACTGCGCGGCGATCCAGGACAGCGTCTCGATGCTTTGCATCGCACCGGCGACCACGCCGCCCGGCACGACCAGCACGTCGGCCCGTGGCGCGTCGGCCAGCGAGTGGTCCGCGACGAGCTGCAGCCCGGCCCGGGCCTTGACCATGCCTTGCACCGCCACCGACTTCACGTCGAAGAGCGGCGCCTGCCCGGGATGCTGGCGCGCATGTACGCGGCTGGCGGTGGTGAAGACCTCGAAGGGCCCGGCGAAGTCCAGCGCCTCGACCTCGTCGAAGGCGAGGATCAGGACGCGCAGCGGCGTGCTCATGCCCCGGCCCGCTCGAGCGCCTCGCCTGCCGTGGCCAGCGTGGCGAAGCGGCCGGCCAGCACGGTCGCGGTGCGGGTCTTGATCTCGTGAGCCGTCAGCGGGCTGCCGTCGGGCTGCTTCATGTCCCAGGTGAGGGTGGCGTCGGTCACGTAGTCCACGGCCCAGCCCAGGTCGGAGGCATGGCGCGCGGTGGTCTCGCAGCACTGCTCCGTGCGCACGCCGCTGATGATCAGGCGGCCGACGCCCTGCTGGGTGAGCCACACGTCCAGGCCGGTGCCCACCAGGGCGCTGTGCCGGCGCTTGCGCACGGTGAGCGCGGGCTCGAAGTCGGCCAGGCCTTGCAGCGGGCGCACGTGGCCCGATTCGACCGCGAAGGGGTTCGCGGCCTCGGCCGGCCCGTCGACGTGGAAGACCCGCACGATCGGCAGGCCCGCTTTCTTCGCGCCGGCAATCAGCGCGTTCTGCGCCTCCAGGTAGGCGGGGAGGTCGCGCTCGGTGAAGAAGGGGCGCTGGCGGAAGGACTCCTGGGCGTCGATCACAATGAGACAGGTTTTCATGCGGGCATCTCGGGCAGAAAGTTGGACGGTACGCCAATTTTCCGGGGGATGCACGCGCTCGCGCCGCGCGTCCTGGGACTTTGATCGATCAGATCAGGACATCAGGCTAGACCAGCCCGGCAGCCTGCAGTTCTTTTTTCAGGTAGGCGTAGAAGAGCGGCGCGGCCACCAGGCCCGCGGGGCCGAAGACAGCCTCCGCCGCGAACATGACGGCCAGGAGCTCCCACACCACCATCTGCGTGCGTCGGCCCACCACCTTGGCGTTGATGAGGTACTCGGCCTTGTGGATCAGGATGAGGAAGGCCAGGCAGGCCAGGCCCGTGAGCGGCGAGACCGACAGGCCCACCACGGTGATCACGCCGTTGCACACCAGGTTGCCGACGATGGGCACCAGGCCGCCCAGGAAGGTGAGGGTGATCAGGGCAGGCGTGTAGGGCAGGTGCTGGTTCCACAGCGGCAGCACGAAGAGCAGGAAGGTGGCGGTGAGCACCGTGTTGAAGGTGGCGATCCAGAACTGCGCCGCCACGATCTGCTGGAAGGCCTCGCCGAAGAGCGTGATGCGCTCGCGCAGCGCCAGCGTCAACGGGCCCGAGGCCGTGTTGCGCCGCGTGACGGCGGCCAGCGAGCCCACGATGATGCCCACGTAGGCGAAGAGCAGCGCGTTGAGCCAGGCCCGCCCGGCCATGGCCAGCGAGCCGGCCTGTGCGCTCAGGTAGCGGGCCACCAGGCGCTGCAGGTCGGCGGCGCCGTCGGGCAGGTACACCGCCATGTCGGGCGAGAGCTTGGAGCGCAGCTCCAGCACCGTGCGCGCCACGTAGTCCAGCAGCTCGCGGTACTGCGACGGCGCATAGAGCATCACCTCGCGCGACTGCGAGAGCGTGCCGGTGAGGATGGCGATCGGCGAGGCCACCAGCAGCGCGACCGCCAGCACGTCGGCGATGAGCCCCAGGCGGCGGGGAGCGAGCCGGCCGGCGCCGATGCGCATGAGGCCGGCGAGGATCAGCCTGGAGATGCCGCGCGCCGCCAGGAAGCCGACGCAGACTGCCAGCAGCCCGGTGAGCAAGTGCGCCGTGAGGCACAGGAGCAGGGCACCCGCCATCAGCACGTAGCTGGCGGCAAGCACGGGGCGCGAGAAGGCGCGCTCCTTCGTCGGTGGGAAGGCGGGCGGGTTTTCCATCGGCGGCGGCGGGGCGGCGCCTGACGAATCAGGCGACCACGACGGCCGCGCCTTGCCCGCGCTCGGCGATGGTTCCGATCGCATGGACGGTCTCGCCGGCCGCGCGCAGCGTCTCGGCGCACGCCTTGGCATGGGCGGCGTCGATCACCACCACCATGCCGATGCCGTTGTTGAAGGTGCGGTTCATCTCGATGTCGTCGATGCCGGCGACCTTCTGCAGCCAGGCGAAGAGCTCCGTTTGCGGCCAGCTGCCCTTGCGCAGGTGGGCCGCGGTGCCCTCGGGCAGCACGCGCGGGATGTTCTCCAGCAGGCCGCCGCCGGTGATGTGGGCCAGCGCCTTGATCGGGTGCTTGCCCAGCGCCTCGAGCACCGGCTTCACGTAGAGGCGGGTGGGCGCCATGACCGCTTCGCGGAAGGGCTTGCCGTCCAGGGTGGCGGGCAGCTCGGCGCCGGCGCGCTCGATCACCTTGCGCACCAGGCTGAAGCCGTTGGAATGCACGCCGGCGGACACGAGGCCCAACACCACGTCGCCCGGCTTCACGTCGGCGCCGGTGAGGATCTTCGACTTCTCGACCGCGCCGACGGCAAAGCCGGCCAGGTCGTATTCGCCGGCGGGGTACATGCCGGGCATTTCGGCCGTCTCGCCGCCGATGAGGGCGCAGCCGCTCAGTTCGCAGCCCCGGGCGATGCCGCCCACCACCGCGGCGGCGGTGTCCACGTCGAGCTTGCCGCAGGCGAAGTAGTCCAGGAAGAACAGCGGCTCGGCGCCCTGCACCAGCACGTCGTTCACGCTCATGGCCACCAGGTCGATGCCCACGGTGTCGTGCATGTTCCATTCGAAGGCCAGCTTGAGCTTGGTGCCCACGCCGTCGGTGCCCGAGACCAGCACCGGCTCCTTGTAGCGCTTGGGCACCTCGAACAGGGCGCCGAAGCCGCCGATGCCGGCCAGCACGCCCTCGCGCATGGTCTTCTTCGCCAGGGGCTTGATGCGGTCGACCAGCGCGTCGCCAGCGTCGATGTCGACCCCGGCATCTTTGTAGCTGAGCGGCGTGTTGGAGGCGGAAGTCATGGCGTGCGTAAAGGGAAAGAGGTGGGAGGAATCGGCGAGCGCAAGTCCTTGCGCGGAAGCAGCCGGGGCCGGGCCGATAGAATTCCGCACGATTTTAAAGGGCCCGGCACCGCACTTCCGGCCCATTCCATTGAACCCCATACGGATGAAGCAGCTCGCGCTCGACATCGGCTTGACGACGGGTCCGACGCTCGAAGGCTACTTCGCGGGACCCAACGAGGCGGCCCTGCGCCATCTCCAGCTCTGGCTGGGGGGCGCCGGCCACGCCAGCGTGCACTCGCCCGTGCCCACCTACCTGTGGGGCGAGAGCGGGAGCGGCAAGACGCACCTGCTCGAAGGCGTGCGCTCGGCGCTGGCCGGGCAGGGCGCCCGGGTGGGCTGGCTGCGCGCCGACGTCCACGAGCCGCCCGAGTTCGACGAGGGCTGGGCCGCGGTGCTGATGGACGACGTGCACCTCTATACCGCCGTGCAGCAGCACGCCGCCTTCAACTGGTTCGTGAACGCCCAGAGCCTGCAGCGCGGCGTGGTGGCGGCGGGCCTCCTGCCGCCGGCCGACCTGCCGCTGCGCGAGGACCTGCGCACCCGCCTGGGCTGGGGGCATGTCTATGCCCTGCAGGTGCTGACCGAGGCGGAGCGCCGCGCGGTGCTGCGCCAGGCGGCAGACGCCCGGGGCGTGATGCTCTCGGACGACGTCATCAACTACATGCTGCACCGCTTCAGCCGCGACCTGGGCAGCCTGATGGAACTGCTGGTGCAACTGGACGGCTTCGCGCTGCAGACCCAGCGGGCCATCACCATCCCGCTGATCCGGGCCATGCTCGAAAATGAGTGAGTGAGGGGATCGCGCCCTTCGACAAAAAAGAAATCGAATGATCAAGCAATTCATCGACAAGCTGCTGGGCAAATCCGGCGGCAGCGGCGCCAAGATGCGCTTCGGCAAGCGCCAGGAGCATCCGGCCAGCGTGCACGGCATCGACCCGTCGCTGATGGACGACCGCGCCAAGAACGTGGTCACCACGCTCCAGCAGGCCGGCTACGAGGCCTACGTGGTGGGCGGCGCGGTGCGCGACCTGCTGCTGGGCCTGCGGCCCAAGGACTTCGACGTGGCCACCAATGCCACGCCCGAGCAGGTCAAGGCGCTGTTCCGCCGCGCCTTCATCATCGGCCGGCGCTTTCGCATCGTGCACGTGGTGCACGGGCGCGGGCGCGAGCACGAGGTGATCGAGGTCTCGACCTTCCGCGCCTACATGGACAACGCGGCGGCCGAGCAGGTCTCGGGCAACGAGCGCACCAGCAAGGGCGAACTGGCCGCCATGAAGCACGCCGTGGACGCCAGCGGCCGGGTGCTGCGCGACAACGTCTGGGGCCCGCAGGACGAGGATGCCGCGCGCCGCGACTTCAGCGTCAACGCGATGTACTACGACCCGGCCCGCGAGATCGTGGTCGACTACCACAACGGCCTGAAGGACGCGAAGAAGCTGGTGCTGCGCATGATCGGCGACCCGGCCACGCGCTACCGCGAGGACCCTGTGCGCATCATCCGGGCCATCCGCTTCTCGGCCAAGCTGGCCGCGCTGGGCTTCAAGCTGGAGCCCAAGACCGCCGCCCCGCTGGTCGAGATGAGCAAGCTGCTGGCCGACGTGCCGCAGAGCCGCCTGTTCGACGAGATGCTCAAGCTGCTGCAGACCGGCCATGCCGTGGCCACGGTGGCGCAGCTGCGCGCGCTCGGCCTGGAGCGCGGCATCTATCCGCTGCTGGACGTGGTGGTCGAGCGCGCCGACCTGCCCTTCGTGAAGGCCGCCCTGCAGGACACCGACCGCCGCGTCGGCGAAGGCAAGCCGGTGGCGCCGAGCTTCCTGCTGGCCTGCGTGCTCTGGAAGGACGTGCGCGACGGCTGGGCCCAGCGCATGGAAGGCCGCCATGGCCAGCGCGGGCAGGCGCCGTTCCCGGCGCTGCAAGACGCCATCGACGACGTGTTCAACGCGCGCATCGGCGACGTGTCGGGCCGCGGCAAGCTCGCGGCCGACATGCGCGAGATCTGGATGATGCAGCCGCGCTTCGACAAGCGCAGCGGCGCCACGCCCTACAGCCTGGTGGAGCAGGCGCGCTTCCGCGCCGCCTTCGACTTCATGCGCCTGCGCGCGGACGTCGGCGAGGTGAGCGAAGCCATTGCCGAGTGGTGGCAGGAATTCAGCACGGCCGACGACGTGCGCCGGCAGGACCTGCTGGACCAGGTGCGCGAGGAACAGCAGAAGGGGCGCCGCGTCCACACCCGCACGCCCAAGCCGCGCGAGAGCGCGCCCGCTGAAGGCGCCACCGAGGCGGCCGAGGCGGAATCCGCCGTGACCAGCGAAGACGGCGAAGGCACCGGGTCCGCCGCACCGCGCAAGCGCCGGCGGCGCCGCAAGCCCCGCACGGGCGGGGGCGGCGAAGGCGGCGCGGCAGCGAGCGGGTCATGAGCCAGACCGCCTACGTCGCGATCGGCGCCAACCTCGGCGACGCGCGGCGGGCGGTCGAAGGTGCCATCGAATCCCTGGGCCGCCTGCCGCACAGCCGGCTGGTGGCGCGCTCGTCGCTCTATCGCACGGCGCCCGTGGATGCCGGCGGGCCCGATTTCATCAATGCCGTGGTGGCGCTGGACACCGGGCTGGCGCCGCTGGAACTGCTCGCCGAACTGCAGGCTCTGGAACTGGCCGCCGGCCGCGAGCGCCCCTACCGCAACGCCCCGCGCACCCTCGACCTGGACCTGCTGATCCACGGCGACGCCGCGCTCGACACCCCGGTCCTCACCCTCCCGCATCCACGCATGAGCCAGCGCGCCTTCGTGCTGGTGCCTCTGGCCGAGATCGCGCCTGGCCGGGTGTCGCCCGGGGACCTTGCCGCGGTGGCAGGCCAGGCGATCGAGCGCCTCTGAGTCGCCCGGGTTTACCCGAGCCAATTACACTCGCGGCTTCGCGCCATGTCATCAAACTGACACAAAACGACTAAAGGTTCACGCCATGTTCGGCAAGCTGCTGCCCCGCGAGGGCAATTTTTTCGAGATGTTCAACCAGCATGCCGAGCGCATCGTCGAGGCGGGCCACGCCTTCGAGCAGCTGGTGGCGAACTACAACGACCTGCACCTGCGCGAGCAGTACAACCGTGACGTCGACAACGCCGAGCGCGCCGCCGACCGCGTGACGCACGACGTCAACCGCCTGCTGCACAAGACCTTCATCACGCCGATCGACCGCGAGCAGATCCACAAGCTCATCAACACCATGGACGACGTGGCCGACCTGATCCAGGACTCGGCAGAGACCATGGCGCTGTACGACGTGCGTCACATGACGGAGGAGATCTCCCGCCTGACCAACCTGTCGGTCAAGTGCTGCGAACGCGTCAAGGACGCGGTGAAGTACCTCGGCAAGATCGCCGACCCGGCCACCGCCGAGGCCACGCTGAAGGCCTGCGAGGAGATCGACCGCCTCGAGTCCGACGCCGACCGCGTGATGCGCAGCGCCATGAGCAAACTCTTTCGCGAGGAGCCGGACGTGCGCGAGGTCATCAAGCTCAAGGCCATCTACGAACTGCTCGAGACCATCACGGACAAGTGCGAGGACGTCGCCAACGTGATCGAGGGCATCGTCCTCGAGAACTCCTGAGCCGCGCGCCATGACGACAGTCCAGGCCAGCCTCTGGTTGGTGATCCTGCTCGTGGGCCTTGCGCTGGCCTTCGACTTCATGAACGGCTTCCACGACGCGGCCAACTCGATCGCGACCGTGGTGTCCACGGGGGTGCTCAAGCCGGGGCAGGCGGTGCTGTTCGCCGCCTTCTTCAACCTGCTGGCCATCGGCGTGTTCCACCTGAGCGTGGCGGCCACCGTGGGCAAGGGCATCGTCGAGCCGGGGGTGGTCGACGTCCATGTGGTGTTCGGGGCACTGCTGGGGGCCATCACCTGGAACCTGGTGACCTGGTACTACGGCATCCCGAGCAGCTCCTCGCATGCGCTCATCGGCGGCATCGTGGGCGCGGTGATGGCCAAGGCGGGTTCCAGCGCACTGCTGGCGCCGGGCATCCTGAAGACGGTGGCCTTCATCTTCGTCTCGCCGGTGCTGGGCTTCTTCCTTGGGGCACTGATGATGGTGGCGGTGGCCTGGGTGTTCCGGCTGTCCACGCCTTCGCGGGTGGACCGGTGGTTTCGCCGGCTCCAGCTGGTCTCGGCCGGCGCCTACAGCCTGGGCCACGGCGGCAACGACGCGCAGAAGACCATCGGCATCATCTGGATGCTGCTGATCGCCACCGGCCACGCGGCTGCCGGCGAATCGGCGCCGCCGACCTGGACCATCGTGAGCTGCTATGCGGCCATCGCGCTGGGCACCATGTTCGGCGGCTGGCGCATCGTCAAGACCATGGGCCAGAAGATCACCAAGCTCAAGCCCGTGGGCGGCTTCTGTGCCGAGACGGGCGGGGCGCTGACTCTGTTCCTGGCGACCTTTCTTGGCATCCCGGTATCCACGACCCACACCATCACCGGCGCCATCGTCGGCGTGGGCGCGGCGCAGCGCATGAGCGCGGTGCGCTGGGGCGTGGCGGGCAACATCGTGTGGGCATGGATCTTCACCATTCCCGCCAGCGCCTTCGTGGCGGCGATCGCGTACTGGATCAGCCTGCAGCTGTTCTGAGGGCGGCTACATTAGCGCGCGCAATCGAGCCGATTGCGCGCAGAAGAAAAGAAGCCCGTCATGACGCTGAACCCCACGCCCGCCGCTGCAGTCTTTCCCGAGGACATCTACACCGAGCCGTCGCCGCTGGATGGCAACACGCTCGCCAACCTGGGGCCGCTGCGCCGCATGGCGGGCGTGTGGCAGGGCGAGAAGGGCGTGGACGTCAAGCCCAAGGCGCAGGGGCCCAAGACGCAGGTGTACGTGGAGCGCTACGAGCTGCATCCCATCGACCCGCAGACCAACGGGCCGCAGCTGCTCTACGGGCTGCGCTATCACACCTTCATCCACAAGCCGGGCCTGACCAAGATGTACCACGAGCAGGTGGGCTTCTGGCTCTGGGAGCCGGCCACCGGCACGGTCTACCACACGCTGGCGATCCCGCGCGGTCAGGTTGCGATGGCGTCGGGCCCGGCCAGCGCGGATGCCGACCGCTTCGAGCTGCGCGCCGAGCGCGGCAGCCTGGTGAACGGCATCGTCTCCAATCCGTTCATCGAGCACGCCTTCACGACCACCGACTGGCGCATCGAGGTGCAGTTCCATGCCGACGGCACCTGGAGCTACGACCAGGACACCGTGATGCAGATCCGGGGGCAGGCCGAGCCCTTCCATCACACGGATCGGAACACGCTCGCGAAGATCGGCGAGCCGGTGTTGAATCCGCTGGCGCTGCAGGGCTGAGCGCCCTGGGGGCGCATCACTGCGACATCCTGCGCCCTTCCTCCACCTGGTGCTCGAAGTAGCGCTGGAAGCTGAAGGCGATGCTCGCCATCAGCACCGTGGCGCCGATGAACAGCGACACCACCACCGCGCCGATGGTGAGCCAGCCCGTGCGGCCGGGCGGCGCATCGGGCGCAGCATGCGGGTTGTGGCGGGCGTTCCATTTCTCCGGCGCCATCAGGCCGTAGACGATGGCAGTGAGGGCGCAGCCGGCGATGGTGAAACCCAGGAAAGGGATCAGCACCCAACTGAGGCCGTCGTCCAATCCGAACTGCCTGGCCCGCTCGATGCCGTACAGCCCCAGGGCCGTTGGAATCGGCAGCAGCCAGCCCGGCAGGTCGCCCAGGCCGTGCAGGTAGAAGCGGTGCAGGCCCAGCGGGCCGCCGAGGAAGGCCAGCCAGGCGGCCAGCGTCTTGTTCTTCATTCCGGGCGGGTGCTGCTGCCGGCGCCGATGACTTTCTCCATCAGCACGATGTCGCGCCATTCGCCGAACTTCCAGCCGCAGTCCTTGATGGTGCCCACATGGCCGAAGCCCTGCTTGCGGTGCACGCCCACCGAGCCGGCATTGGCCGAGTCGCCGATCACCGCGATCAGCTTGCGCACGCCCACGGCCTCGGCCGCGTGCTCCAGCGCCTCGAGCAGCCGGGCACCCAGGCCCTGGCCGCGGGCGGCGTCGGCGATGTAGATCGAGTCCTCGGCCGAATAGCGGTAGGCCGGGCGAGGCTTGAACCAGTTGCAGTAGGCGAAGCCCATGAGTTCGCCGCCCTGCTCGGCCACCAGGTAGGGCAGCTTCTTGCCGAGCACGTCGGCCCGGCGCGCGGCCATGTCGGCGGCGCTCGGCGGCTCGGTCTCGAAGGTGCCGGTGCCGTGCAGCACGTGGTGGGCGTAGATGGCGGTGATCTGGGCGACGTCTTCGTCGCGGCTGGGTCGGATGGTGATGGATGACATGGAAAAACAGCGCTCAGGCTATAATCGAGGGCTTTTCAGCGTGTCGCTGGCCGGGTGGCCATGTCGCGTGTCTCAACGCTGAAGGAAATTGCTGTGCGGTTTTTCGGTTGCATGAAGCAAGCCCGCCAGCTCCACCCGAAGGATAAATCATGGTCGTGATTCGACTCTCGCGCGGCGGCTCCAAGGGCCGTCCGTTCTTCAACATCGTCGTGGCCGACAAGCGCGTTCGCCGCGACGGCCGTTTCATCGAGCGCCTGGGCTTCTACAACCCCACCGCCAAGGAAACGGAAGAAGGCCTGCGCATCGCCCAGGACCGCCTCGCCTACTGGAAGAGCGTTGGCGCCCAGGCTTCGCCCACCGTTGCCCGCCTGATCAAGCAAGCCGCTTCGGCTGCTCCCAAGGCCGCCGCCTAAGCGCTGCCGGCCACGGTCATGCTGCCCGCGCTCGAAGCCGCCGAATTGCCGGCGGACGCCATCGAAGTCGGGCGCATCGCCGATGCGTGGGGCATCAAGGGCTGGTTCAAGGTCCTGCCCCACAGCGCCGAACCCGAGGCGCTGTTTTCCTCCAAGCGCTGGTTCCTGAAGCCGCCCGGTGCGGCTGCCGGCGCTTTCCGCCTCCCCATCCGCGAGGCGAAAGAACATTCCGACTGCATCGTCGCCTCCTCGCCCGAGGTGCCCGACCGCAACGCCGCCGAGGCGCTGCGGGGTGCGCGCGTGTTCGTGCCGCGTTCCAGCTTTCCCTCGGTGGGTGACGACGAGTACTACTGGGTCGACCTGATCGGCCTGTCCGTCGTCAACCGCGAAGGCGTCGCCCTGGGCGCGGTGCGCGAGCTGCTGGCCACCGGCCCGCAGACCACGCTGGTGCTCGAGCTGCCCGGCGAAGGCGAGGGCGCCAAGCCGGTGGAGCGCATGATTCCCTTCGTCAGCGCCTTCGTCGACAAGGTCGACCTGGCCGGCCGCACCATCCTGGTGGACTGGCAGGCCGACTACTGAGAGGGCGCCCGCGCGCCATGCGCTTCGACGTCCTCACGCTCTTTCCCGAACTCTTCGCGCCCTTCCTCGAAAGCGGCGTGACCCGGCGCGCCTACGAGTCCAAGCAGGTCGAGGTCGTGCTGTGGAATCCGCGCGATTTCGCCAGCGGCAACTACCGGCGCGTGGACGACCGTCCCTTCGGCGGCGGCCCCGGCATGGTGATGATGGCCGAGCCGATGTCGGCCTGCCTGGATGCGGCGCAGGCGGCGCGCGGCGGCGACGGCGCGTCGGTGGTTCTGTTTTCCCCGCTGGGCGAGCGCCTGCGCCACGCAGTGGTCGAGCAGTGGTCCGCCAGCATCGGCGCGGTGCTGGTCTGCGGCCGCTACGAGGGCATCGACCAGCGCTTCATCGACGGCCGCGTCACGCACCAGCTGAGCCTGGGCGACTTCGTGCTCTCCGGCGGCGAGATCGCCGCCATGGCGCTGCTAGATGCGGTGGCCCGCCTGCAGCCGGGTGTGCTGGGCGACGAGGCCAGTCATGTGCAGGACAGCTTCAACCCGGCCCTGGACGGCCTGCTGGACTGCCCGCACTACACCCGCCCCGAGGTCTGGCAGGGCCAGGCCGCGCCGGCGCCGCTGATGTCGGGCAACCATGCGCTCATCGAGCGCTGGCGGCGCGACCAGCGGCTGGCCATCTCCCAGGCCCGCCGCCCCGAACTGGTGGAGGCCGCACGCTCGGCCGGGCGCCTCTCGAAGCAGGACGAGGCGGCGCTCAGGAAAAAGACGCTATAATCCTGGGTTCCCCGATCCTCTGGCCGGCCGCGGCGCTCTTTTCCGGATGAGCATGCCGCCTTTAGTGCAGCGCGGACACGATCGACATCAGGAAATCATGAACCTCATTCAAACCCTCGAGCAGGAAGAAATTGCGCGCCTTGGCCGCAAGATCCCTGAATTCGCCCCCGGTGACACGGTCATCGTCAGCGTCAACGTCGTCGAAGGCAACCGCAAGCGCGTGCAGGCCTACGAAGGCGTGGTGATCGCCAAGCGCAACCGCGGCCTCAACAGCGGCTTCACGGTGCGCAAGATCTCCAGCGGCGAAGGCGTCGAGCGTACCTTCCAGACCTACAGCCCGCTGATCGCCGGCATCGAGGTCAAGCGCCGCGGCGACGTGCGCCGCGCCAAGCTGTACTACCTGCGCGAGCGCAGCGGCCGTTCGGCCCGCATCAAGGAAAAGCTGCCGGGCAAGGCCAACGCTTCTGCCGAGTAATCCGTTACTCCAAGAGGCCCAGCCCTTGCCAAAAAGCCGCCTGCATGGCGGCTTTTTGCTTTTCTGCCCTAATCGAACCCAACGAAGAAGAATCACCGTCTTGAGCCGTCCCGTCCCTCCTGTCGTCACGCCCACCAAGCCCGTCGAGCCGATCAACGCCGTGTCGTTGCCGGTGTTCGATCCGCGCAGCGTGCCCGTGGTGGCGGTGGACAGCGACCTGCCGCCGGTGGAGGCCGGACGCCTCACGGCCGAGGCCCTGCGCGCCCGCTTCGCCCTGCCGCCGCACTGGACGCCGGAGGTGCGGCGCGAGCCCAAGCTGGACGGCCGCGTGCCGGCCCAGGCCGCGGTGCTGGTGCCCATCGTGCTGCGCGAGGTGCCCACGGTGCTGCTCACCGAGCGCTCCTCCAAGCTGAGCACGCATTCCGGCCAGGTGGCGTTCCCCGGCGGCCGGGTGGACCCGACCGACCCCAACATCGCCGCCGCCGCCCTGCGCGAGGCCTGGGAAGAGGTGGGCCTGCGCTCGGACTACGTCGAGGTGCTGGGCAGCCTCCCCACTTACACCACCATCACTTCCTTCGTGGTGACGCCGGTGGTGGCGCTGGTGCGTCCGGGTTTCGAGCTCACTCTCAATCCCTACGAGGTGGCCGATGCCTTCGAGGTGCCGCTTCACTTCCTGATGAACCCGGCCAACCACCGCCGCCATGCGATGGTGGGCGAGGGCCTGAACGCGCGGCAATGGTTCTCCATGCCCTACCAGGACGGTGCGCGCGAGCGCTTCGTGTGGGGCGCCACCGCCGGCATGCTGCGCAATTTCTACCGCTTCCTCAGTGCCTGAGCGCCGCCCGGTGGCGACATGGGCTGTCGCTATCATCGGCGCATGAGTTTCTTCGCGATCCTGTGCGCCTTGCTGATAGAGCAGGTGCGTCCCCTGGGCTACCACAACCCGGTGTACGCAGGCGTGCTGGACTGGACGCGCTGGGTCAGCCGCAACTTCGACGCCGGCAAGCCGCAGCACGGCTGGGTGGCCTGGAGCCTGGCGGTGCTGGTGCCCACCTTCGCCGCGCTGGCGGTCCACTGGGCGCTGATCCTTACCCTGGGCCTGCCGTTCGCGGTGCTGTGGAACATCGCGCTCCTGTACATGACGCTGGGCTTCCGCCAGTTCAGCCACCACTTCACCGGCATCCGCGATGCGCTGGAGGAGGGCGACGAGGCACTGGCGCGTTCGCTGCTCGCGCACTGGAAGCACATCGACGCGGCCAACCTGCCGCGCAGCGAGATCGTGCGCCACGTGATCGAGCACTCGGTGATCGCCGCGCACCGCCACGTGTTCGGCGTGCTCGCCTGGTTCTCCATCCTCGCGGCGGTGGGCCTGGGCCCGGCCGGCGCGGTGTTCTATCGCATGAGCGAGTTCGTGGCCCGCTATTGGGCGCACAAGGGCGCCGGCGCCCTGCAGCCGGCCAGCGCCCACGTCAAGGACGCTTCGCAGCGCGCCTGGGCGCTGATCGACTGGCTGCCGGCGCGCATCACCGCCCTGGGCTTCGCGGTGGTGGGCAGCTTCGAGGAGGCGATCGACTGCTGGCGCAACGACGCCGAGCGCTTTCCCAACGAGAACGACGGCGTGATCCTGGCCGCCACCTCGGGCGCGGTGAACGTGCGCCTGGGCGGCGGTGTGCTGCGCAGCGAAGCGGTGCTCGATCCGCTGCAGCGCGCGCAGGCCGGCGAATCCGTCATCGGTGCGCTCCCCACCGATGGCGGCAGCACGCCCGGCCGCGAGCCCGAGCCCGCGCACCTGCGCAGCGTGGTGGGCCTGGTGTGGCGCTCGGTGGTCATGTGGCTGGTGCTGCTGGCGCTGCTGACGCTGGCGCGCCTGCTGGGCTGATGGCGGCAGACGGGCAGGCCTTCTGGAGCCCGCGCGTCCGCGCGCTGGAGCCTTACGTGCCCGGCGAGCAGCCGCGCATCGCCGGCCTCGTGAAGCTCAACACCAACGAGAACCCCTACCCGCCGTCGCCGGCAGTGCTCGACGCCGTCCAGCAGGCCGCGGGCGATGCGCTCGCGCTCTACCCCGACCCGGAATCGCTGCAGTTGCGCGACGCGGTCGCGGCGCGGCATGGCCTGCAGGCCGACCAGGTGTTCGTGGGCAACGGCTCCGACGAGGTGCTGGCCCACGCCTTCTTCGCCTTCTTCCAGCACCCGGGCGAACCGCTGCTCTTTCCGGACGTCACCTACACCTTCTATCGCGTCTACGCGCAGCTCTATGGCATCCAGCCCGAGCTGCAGCCGGTGGACGAGCGCCTGCGCATCGACGTTCCTGCGTTGGCAGAGCGCGCGAGCCGCGGCTGCGCCGGGATCGTGCTGGCCAATCCCAACGCGCCCACCGGCATCGGCCTTCCGCTCGCGGACGTGGAGGCGCTGCTGCTGGCCTGTCCCGAACGCGTGGTGCTGGTGGACGAGGCCTATGTGGACTTTGGCGGGCAGAGCGCCCTGCCGCTCGTGGCCCGGCATGCGAATCTGCTGGTGGTGCAGACGCTGTCCAAGTCGCGCTCGCTGGCCGGGCTGCGCGTGGGATTCGCCTGCGGGCAGGCGCACCTCGTCGAGGCGCTGGCGCGGGTGAAGAACAGCTTCAACTCCTATCCGCTGGACCGCCTCGCCCAGGCCGGCGCCGCAGCCGCGCTGCAGGACGAGGCTTGGTTCGAGAAGACGCGCGATGCGGTCGTCGATACCCGCGAGGGCCTGGTGTTCGCGCTGGAGGACCTGGGCTTCGAGGTGCTGCCTTCGCAGGCCAATTTCGTCTTCGCGCGCCACCCGGACCACGACGCCGCGCAGATCGCGGCCGGCCTGCGGCAGCGCAAGGTGCTGGTGCGGCATTTCAGGCAGCCGCGCATCGAGCAGTACCTGCGCATCAGCATCGGTACGCGCGAGCAGTGCAGCGCGCTCGTGGCTGCGCTGCGCGAGGTCTTGTCGGCCTGATCAGGCGCCGCGCGCCGCCGTGGCGCGCAGCAGGTCGACGTACTGGTCGATGAAGCGCCCGGGTGCGAACAGCTCGGCGCGCTGCAGCGCACGCTCGCCCAGCACGTGGCGCAGCTGCGGCTCGACCAGCACGCGCAGCATGCATCGGGCAAGCGCCTGCACGTCGCCGTTGCAAAAGAGCAGCCCCGCGTCGCCGGCGCATTCGGCGAGCCCGCCGTTCTCCGACACGATGAGTCCCCGCCCGGCGGCCATGAGCTCGATCGCGACGCCACCCATGGGCTCCTGCCAGGCGGAGGGCACGATGCCCACGGCGCCCTGGCCGACCCAGTCCACCAGCGGCTGGCCGCCCTGGCGGCCGGCGAAGTGCACATGCGCCTCCACGCCCAGCGAGCGCGCCAGAGCCTGCATTTGCGCCATGCGGTCGCCATCGCCGATGAGCAGCAGTCGTGGACTCGAGGGCGCCTGCCGCACGACCTCGGCGAAGGCGTGCAGCAGCGTGTCCACGCCCTTCTCAGACACCATGCGCCCCAGGAATACGAAGTCGTAGGGCGCCTCGCCGATCGGTGCCGCGCCGCGGAAGCGGCCGATGGGGAATGGGTTGTAGATCTGCACCTGGCGCGGCAGCGGCTGCGCCTTGTCCATCCACTGCGTGATGGCCACGTGCCGTGCCACCAGGCGGCGGGCCACGATGCGACGCAGGAGCAGCTTCAGGCCGCCGATCGCAGCGCGAGGCATGCCGCTGCGGCGCGAGTGGAAGCGCAGCGACGCCCAGGGCGTCATCGGCGCCGGCTCGCCGTCGACCCAGCCCAGGCCGTCGATGCAGGAGACCTGGTAGCCCACGTGCACCCAGATGAAGGGCTTGCGCGCGAGGATGAGCGCCGGCTGCAGCGCGAGGCTGGCGCCGTTGAAGAGCACCACGTCGGCCCAGTCGACGAGTTCCTTTACCTTCGCCGCGTCGGGCGCGCGGATCACTTCGTAGGGAAAGCTGGTGCGGTCGTCGCCGGCCGGCGTGCTGGTCAGCAGCTTGAACTCGATGCCGCGCTCCGCCAGCCCGTCGGCCAAGGTCCTCGAGACGGTCTCGACGCCGCCGGTGGAAGGATGGAAGACGTGCGAGTAGAGCAGCGCCTTCATGGATATCGCGGCTGGCTCAGTTCGTCGAACAGTTCGCCGTAGATGCGGTAGCGCGATCCGTCGACGTCGCCCGACTCCACGTGGGCGATCACGCTGCAGCCGGGCTCGTGCAGGTGGGTGCAGTTGTAGAACTTGCACTCGCCCGCATACTCGGCCACGTCGGGCATCAGGCGCGCCAGGTGCATGGGCTCGATGTGGTGCAGGCCGAACTCCTGGAAGCCCGGCGAGTCGATCAGCGCCGTGCCGGCATCGCGCTCCACCCAGTACCAGGTCGTGCTGGTGGTGGTGTGGCGCCCCGAGTTGAGCGCCTGCGAAATCTCGCCCGTCAGCGCCGCGGCGCCCGGCACCAGCAGGTTGATGAGCGTGCTCTTGCCGGCGCCCGAAGGCCCCAGCACCAGTGTCGTCTTGCCGTGCAGGCGCTTGAGCAGCGTCTCGCGGTCGACTTCGCCCGAGGCGGTGAGCGACAGCGGCAGCACGCCGTGGTGCATGCGGCGGTAGGGTGCCAGGCGTGCCCATGCGCGCTCGAAGGGCACGACCAGGTCGCTCTTGTTGAGCGCGATGATGGGCGTGATGCCCTCGGCCTGCGCGGCGATGAGGGCGCGCGCGAGTTGGTGCTCGGAGAACTCCGGCTCCGCCGCGATCAGGATCAGCACGTGGTCGAGGTTGGCCGCGAAGGACTTGGTGCGGATCTCGTCCTGCCGGTAGAAGAGGTTGCGCCGCGGCTCCACCTGTTCCACTGTGCCCTCATCCTGGCTGGCCTGCCACTGGACGCGGTCGCCCACGACGGCCTGGCTCTTCTTGCCGCGAGGATGGCAGATCAGCCGCTCGCCCTCCGGCGTCTCGACCAGGCAATGCCGGCCATGGCTGGCCACCACCAGGCCGGGCCGCAGGTCGGCCTTCGCGGCGCCGGCCTTAGCGGGCCGGGCCATGCGCAAGGACGGGATGCTTGTGCGGCATGGGCAGGCGCACGCGGATTACTGCGCCAGCAGCGCGTCCACGCGCGTGGCGCAGTCGATGTCGGTGGCCGAGATGCCACCCACGTCGTGCGTGTTGAAGCGCACCACGCAGCGGTTGTAGTGCACCGACAGGTCGGGGTGGTGGTCCTGCACATGCGCGACCATGGCCACCGCGTTCACGAAGGCGATGGTCTCGAAGTAGTTGGCGAAGCTGAAGGTCTTCTCGATGGCGACGTCGGCACCGTCGCCGCTGAGCTTCCAGCCTTCGAGCCGGGCCAGCGCCGAGATGGCCTCGGGGCCGGTCAGTGCGCGGCGGGGCTGGCCTTGCCACACCTTGGGTTGGAACATGCTGCTGCTCATGGCGAAGGTCTCGAGGAAGGATTCAGGCCGCAGCCATGCGAGCGAGGCGCTCGGAGGCGGGCGGGTGCGAGTAGTAGAACTTGACGAACACCGGGTCCGGCGTGAGGGTGGACGCGTTGTCCTGGTAGAGCTTGAGCAGCGCGTTGGAGAGATCGGCGCTGTTGGTCTGCGACACGGCGTAGGCGTCGGCCTCGAATTCGTGCCTGCGCGAGAGCATGGCGGCCAGCGGCGACAGGAACACCCCGAACACCGGCACCGCCAGCATGAACAGCAGCAGCGCCAGCGCGTCGTTGGGCGCCGCCATGTTCGGCTGCACGCCCAGCCCCGTGTAGAACCACACCTGCGACGAGAGCCAGCCCAGCAGCGCAAAGCCCGCCAGGCTCATGGCGAACATCGCAACCATCCGCTTGAGCACGTGCCGGTGCTTGAAATGGCCCAGCTCATGGGCGAGCACGGCTTCTACCTCGCCAGCGCTCAGCTGGCGCAGCAGCGTGTCGTAGAACACCACGCGCTTGCTGGCGCCGAAGCCGGTGAAGTAGGCGTTGGCATGGGCGCTGCGGCGGCTGCCGTCCATCACGAAGAGGCCCTTGGCGGCGAAGCCGCAGCGCTTCATCAGCGCCGTCACGCGGTTCTTCAGCGTGGCGTCGTCCAGCGGCTTGAACTTGTTGAACAGGGGAGCGATGAAGGTGGGATAGACCAGCATCAGCGTCAGGTTGAAGCCCACCCACACCAGCCAGGCCCACAGCCACCAGCTGGCGCCGGCCGCGCCCATGAGCCACAGGATCAGGGCCGCCAGCGGCAGCCCGATGATGGCGCCCAGGAGCATGCCCTTGAGCGCATCGCCGATCCACAGGCGCAGCGTCATCTTGTTGAAGCCGAAGCGCTCTTCCAGCCTGAAGGTCTGGTAGAGCGAGAAGGGCAGCTCGAGCAGGCCGCCGATCAGGCTGAAGCCGGCGAGCAGCGCCAACTGCTGCCACATGCCGCCGCCCAGCAGCTCGGTGAGTCCGCGGTTGAGCAGGTCCAGGCCCCCCAGCAGCGTCCAGCCCAGCAGCACGGCGGCCGACCAGGCCATCTCGACGATGCCGAAGCGGCTCTTGGCCATGGTGTAGTCGGCCGCCTTCTGGTGGGCGGCCAGGGAGATCGTCCCGTCGAACGGAGCCGGCACGGCGCCGCGGTGCTGCGCGACGTGGCGCACCTGGCGCGTGGCCAGCCAGAACTTCAGCAGCAGGCCCGCCGCCAGGGCGGCGGCGAAGGTGTAGGTCAGGGCGAGCGATGCGGACATGCGGGGCGCAGTGTAGGCCATCGACGACAATCCGCAGATGTCCGAAACCATTGACCCGACCCCTGCCGCGCCCTCTGCCGATGCGGCCACGCAGCCCGCCGCCACCCTGAAGAAGAGCGACCAGAACCTGGTCTGGCTCGACTGCGAGATGAGCGGCCTGGACCCCGAGAAGGAGCGGCTGCTGGAGATCGCCGTGGTCGTGACCGGCCCCGATCTCACCCCTCGCATCGACGGCCCCGTGCTGGTCATCCACCAGAGCGACGAAGTGCTGGACGGCATGGACGCCTGGAACAAGGGCACGCACGGCCGCAGCGGCCTGATCGACAAGGTGAAGGCTTCCACCCTCGACGAGGCGACGGCCGAGCAGCAGCTGATCGACTTCATCGCCCGCTACGTGCCGCGCAACGGCTCGCCCATGTGCGGCAACACCATCGGCCAGGACCGGCGCTTCCTGGTGAAGTACATGCCCAGGCTCGAGGCCTTCTTCCACTACCGCAACCTGGACGTCAGCACCCTCAAGGAGCTGGCCAAGCGGTGGAAGCCCGCGGCGTACAACGCGTTCAAGAAACAGCAGGCGCACACTGCGCTGGCCGACGTGCACGAGTCCATCGACGAACTCGAGCACTACCGCGATACCTTCCTCAAACTCAAGGATTAGGTAAAAACCCGAGGACATGCGATAATCGCAGGCTTCGCAAACAAGCCGGTTGGCCGGCAGCGAATTTCCCGCATCTCCCTATCTTGCACAGCGTGCCCCTTTGAAATGGGCCGCAGCCCGGAACCTGCTTTTTCTCCGGGCTGAATGTCGTTGGATGGTTGATGTTTTTGACCATCCCACGCGGCAAGAGCCTACGGCTCCTGCGCAGCGTGCAAGAAAGTTTTCTCTTTCATGAACGACGCTTTTGAAGCGCAGGGCGAACTCGTGCCCGCGCAATCCGATTTCACCTCTTCCCCCGCCACCCACGCCGGCATCGACGTGCCCGAACTCGAGGCGCTGGACGCCGCGCCAGCCCCGCGCGAACCCAACGGCTTCGAGCGCCTGGGCCTGGCGGCGCCCCTGATCGCCGCCGTCGAAGACCTGGGCTTCACCCAGCCGACGGCCGTGCAGGACAAGGCCATTCCCCTGGCCATGGGCTCGGACGCCCAGGGCCTGGTCGACCTGATGGTTTCCAGCCAGACGGGCAGCGGCAAGACCGCTGCCTTCCTGCTGCCGGTGCTGCATACCCTGATCCAGCAGCAGGCCGAAGCCGAAGAGGCTGCGCGCGCCGAATACCAGCGCCTGGCCGCCGAAGCCGCCGCCCGCGGCGAGGCACCGCCCAAGCGTCCCAAGCGCAAGGACCCGACCAACTCGCGCAACTTCAAGCCGGCCGTGCCCGGCGCGCTGGTGCTGTGCCCCACGCGTGAACTGGCGCAGCAGGTGGCGCACGACGCCGTCGAACTGGTGCGCCACTGCCGCGGCCTGCGCATCGCCAGCGTGGTGGGCGGCATGCCCTACCAGCTGCAGATCGCCCGCCTGCAGAACGCCAACCTGGTGGTGGCCACGCCCGGCCGCCTGCTGGACCTGCAGCGCTCGATGCAGATCAAGCTCGACCAGGTGCAGTTCCTGGTGGTGGACGAGGCCGACCGCATGCTCGACCTGGGCTTCTCCGACGACCTGGCCGAGATCAACCAGCTGACCATCGCGCGCAAGCAGACCATGATGTTCAGCGCCACCTTCGCGCCGCGCATCCAGCAGCTTGCTGCCCGCGTCATGCGCGAGCCGCAGCGCGTGCAGATCGACTCGCCGCAGGAAAAGCACGCCAACATCAAGCAGGTGATGTTCTGGGCCGACAACGCCCAGCACAAGCGCAAGCTGCTGGACCACTGGCTGCGCGACACCAGCATCAACCAGGCGATCGTGTTCGCCAGCACGCAGGTGGAGTGCGATGGCCTGGCCAACGACCTGCAGCAGGACGGCTTTTCCGCCGTGGCACTGCACGGTGCCCTGAGCCAAGGCCTGCGCAACCGCCGCCTGATGGCGCTGCGCAACGGCCAGGTTCAGATCCTGGTGGCCACCGACGTGGCCGCGCGCGGCATCGACGTGCCCACCATCACCCACGTCTTCAACTTCGGCCTGCCGATGAAGGCCGAGGACTACACGCACCGCATCGGCCGCACCGGCCGCGCGGGCCGCCAGGGCCTGGCCGTGACCTTCGCCGAGTTCCGCGACCGCCGCAAGATCTTCGACATCGAGGCCTACAGCCGCCAGCAGTTCAAGGCCGAGACCATTCCCGGCCTGGAGCCGCAGCAGCGCTTCCCGCAGTCGCGCCCGCAGGGTGACTTCGGTGGCCGTGGCCGCGAGAACCGCGAGCATCACTCGCGCGATCGCAAGTTCGGCAATGGCGGTGGCCAGCGCTCGTCGGGCGGTGGCTTCGGCGATCGCCGCGGCTTTGGTGGCGGCAATGGCTTTGGCGGCGGTGGCAACGGCGGCTTCGGCGGCCGCGGCCAGGGCGGTGCCCGCGAAGACGGTGGTGGCTTCGGCCGCAAGCCCGGCTGGGGCGACAACCAGCACCATCAGCAGCGCGACGGCGGCGGCTTCCGTGGCAACGGTGCAGGCCGTGGCGGCTTCGCGCAGCAGCGTGAGGGCCAGCCGGCCAAGCGCGCCTTCAAGCCCGGTCGTTGACCTGCCGGCGCGTCGGTCCCGCGAAGGGCCGACGGCCAAAGAAAAAGCCCGACTCCTTGCGGAGCCGGGCTTTTTTCTTGTCTTTTGAATCGCTGTACGCCAGATCGGCAAACAGGAAAAACTGGTCGGGGTGAGAGGATTCGAACCTCCGGCCTCTACGTCCCGAACGTAGCGCTCTACCAGGCTAAGCTACACCCCGAAGTGCAGTGATTTTGAGAAAGCGGCCTTGTGCTTTTGACTTCAGGCGCGTCGCTCAGTCAGCTGAGCCGCCAATTGTAGCAAACCTTCGGCGTGTTCATTGCGAGGCAGCGAACGAAGTGCATCGATTGCGCGTTGTGCTTCGGCTGCGGCAGCAGCGCGCGTGGCGTCCAATGCGCCGGTCTGCCTCACGATGGCCACGATCTGCGGCAATTGCTCCGTGTCGCCGGCCTCGATGGCGGCCTTGATCAGCGCGCTCTGCGCGGCGGTGCCGCGCTGCATCGCGAGGATCAGCGGCAGCGTGGTCTTGCCTTCGCGCAGGTCGTCGCCCAGGTTCTTGCCGGTCTCGTTCGCATCGCCCGCGTAGTCGAGCACGTCGTCGATCACCTGGAAGGCGGTGCCCAGCGCCTGGCCGTAGGTGGCGCAGGCTTCTTCCAGTTCGGGCGGCGCCTTTGCGATGACGGCTGCGAGGCGCGTGCTGGCCTCGAAGAGCTTGGCGGTCTTGGAACGGATCACGCGCAGGTACGCGGTCTCGTCGAGCCCAGCGTCGTGCATGTTCATCAGCTGCAGCACTTCGCCTTCGGCGATGACGTTGGTGGCGTCGGCCAGGATCTCCATCACGCGCATGTCGTGCGCGTCCAGCATCATCTGGAAGGCGCGCGAATAGAGGAAGTCGCCCACCAGCACGCTGGCCGGGTTGCCGAAGGATTCGTTGGCGGTCGGGCGGCCGCGTCGCAGGGTGGATTCGTCCACCACGTCGTCGTGAAGCAGCGTGGCGGTGTGGATGAACTCGATGACCGCCGCCAGGTTGTATTGCTGGTCGCCCTGGTAGCCCAGCGCGCGGCTCATCAGGAGCAGCAGGGCAGGGCGCAGGCGCTTGCCGCCGGCCGAGATGATGTAGCGCGAGACCTCGGCCACGAGCGGAACGCCCGTGTCCAGGCGCTTGGCGATGACTCGATCGACTTGCGTCATGTCCTCGGCAATGAGGCCGAGCACGGACGCGGTGGTGGATGCGGCGGGAACTGGCAATTCGCGGGGCGCCGGGCGCCAAAGAGTTGGGGAAATGGGGCCGTGGAGGCCGCCGGAAGCCCAGGATTATAGGAAGCGGCCCGCCTCCTTCCTGGGTCGGGGAATGCCGCCCGCCCGGGCCGGGGTGCCGATCTGGAGGCTTCGTGCTAGAATATTGGGCTTCGTGGAAATTCGTCCGCGAAGACTCACGAGGGGTCTCTTGCGAGGCCCCACATCCTAGAGGTTAAACATGTACGCGGTCATAAAAACCGGTGGCAAGCAGTATCGCGTTGCTTCCGGCGAGAAAATCAAAGTAGAACAGATTGCTGCGGACGTTGGCCAGGAAATCGTGATCGACCAAGTTCTGGCCGTCGGCAACGGCAGCGAGATCAAGGTTGGCACGCCCCTGGTGTCCGGCGCAACGGTGACGGCCACGGTGCTGTCGCACGGCAAGCACGACAAGGTTCGCATCTTCAAGATGCGCCGTCGCAAGCACTATCAGAAACGTCAAGGCCATCGCCAGCAGTTCACCGAACTGCAAATCGGCGCGATCGCCGGCTAAGGAGCGGACACCATGGCACAGAAAAAAGGCGGCGGCTCTACGCGAAACGGGCGCGATTCCAAGCCCAAGATGCTCGGCGTGAAGGCCTTCGGCGGCGAACTGATCAGCGCAGGCTCGATCATCGTGCGCCAGCGCGGCACGCAGTTCCACCCCGGCACGAACGTCGGCGTGGGCAAGGACCACACCCTGTTCGCCCTGGTCGACGGCCACGTGTCGTTCCGCACCAAGGGTTCGCTGAACAAGCACACGGTCAACGTGACGCCGGCGGCCTGAGGCCCGGTTACTTCGACCCTTTGCTCGAAGCCCCGCCCTGGCGGGGCTTTGTTGTTTGTAAACTGGACCAACCATGAAGTTCGTTGACGAAGCCTTCATCGACATCGCCGCGGGCGATGGCGGCAACGGCTGCGTGTCGTTCCGTCATGAGAAGTACAAGGAGTTCGGCGGGCCGGACGGTGGCGACGGCGGGCGCGGCGGCCATGTGTTCGCCGTGGCCGACCCCAACCTCAACACGCTGGTCGACTTCCGCTTCTCGCGCCGCCACGAGGCCAAGCGCGGCCAGCACGGCATGGGCTCGGACATGTTCGGCGCCGCCGGCGACGACATCACGCTGCGCATGCCGGTGGGCACCATCATCTCCGACGCCGAGAGCGGCGAGGTGCTGTTCGAACTGCTCACGCCGGGCGAGCGCCTGGTCATCGCCAAGGGCGGCGACGGCGGCTTCGGCAACCTGCGCTTCAAGAGCGCCATCAACCGCGCGCCGCGCCAGAAGACGCCCGGCCATCCCGGCGACAAGCGCAGCCTCAAGCTCGAGCTGAAGGTGCTGGCCGACGTGGGCCTGCTGGGCATGCCCAACGCGGGCAAGTCGACCTTCATCTCGGCCGTGTCGAATGCGCGGCCGCGAATCGCCGACTATCCGTTCACGACGCTGCACCCGAACCTGGGGGTGGTGCGCGTGGGCCCGGAGCAGAGCTTCGTGGTGGCCGACCTGCCGGGGCTGATCGAGGGCGCCTCCGAAGGTGCGGGTCTGGGCCATCTCTTCCTGCGCCACCTGCAACGCACGCGGCTGCTGCTGCACGTGGTGGACCTCGCGCCCTTCGACGAAGGCGTCGATCCGGTCGCGCAGGCCAAGGCCATCGTGGGCGAGCTCAAGAAGTACGACCCGCAGCTCTATGAGAAGCCGCGCTGGCTGGTGCTCAACAAGCTGGACATGATCCCCGTCGAGGAGCGCGCCGCGAAGGTCAAGGACTTCGTCAAGCGCCTGAAGTTCAAGGGCCCGGTGTTCGAGATCTCGGCCCTCACGCGCGAAGGCTGCGAGCAGCTGGTGCAGTCCATCTACCAGCAGGTGAGGGCCGCGCAGGTGGCCGAGCAGCCGCCGGCCGAGATCGATCCGCGCTTCGCCGATCCCACCTAGCCAGCGGGTCCAGGCCCGTCATCCCATCCTCCGATCCGAACGTCTCTCCCCCGAAAGTCAATGACTGCCAAAGCTGGTTCCACGGTTCTTCGCGACGCCCGTCGCATCGTCGTCAAGGTGGGCTCCAGCCTGGTGACCAACGAAGGCCGCGGGCTGGACGAGGCGGCTATCGGCGAGTGGTGCCGCCAGCTCGCCGCGCTGGTGCGCGACGGGCGCGAGGTGGTGATGGTCTCCAGCGGCGCCATCGCCGAGGGCATGAAGCGCCTGGGCTGGAAGACGCGTCCGCACGAGGTGCACGAGCTGCAGGCCGCCGCGGCCGTCGGCCAGATGGGCCTGGCCCAGATGTACGAGACCAAGCTGCGCGAGAACGACCTGGGCAGCGCGCAGGTGCTGCTCACCCATGCCGACCTGGCTGACCGCGAGCGCTACCTCAACGCGCGCTCCACGCTGCTCACGCTGCTGGGCCTGGGCGTGGTGCCCGTCATCAACGAGAACGACACGGTCGTCAACGACGAGATCAAGTTCGGCGACAACGACACGCTGGGCGCGCTCGTGGCCAACCTGGTCGAGGCCGATGCGCTGGTGATCCTCACCGACCAGAAGGGCCTGTTCACCGCCGATCCGCGCAAGGACCCGGACGCGCAGTTCGTGCACGAGGCGGCGGCCGGCGATCCGGCCCTCGAGGCCATGGCCGGCGGCTCGGGCAGCAGCATCGGCAAGGGCGGGATGATCACCAAGATCCTGGCGGCCAAGCGGGCGGCGGGCTCGGGTGCTTCCACCGTGATCGCCTGGGGCCGCGAGACCGACGCCCTGCTGCGCCTGTCCAAGGGCGAATCCATCGGCACGCTGCTGGTGGCGCAGACGGCCAAGCACCAGGCCCGCAAGCGCTGGATGGCCGATCACCTGCAGTTGCGCGGCGCGGTTGCCGTCGATGCCGGTGCCGCTGCCAAGCTGCGCGGCGAAGGCAAGAGCCTGCTGCCCATCGGCATGACCGCGGTGGAAGGCGAGTTCTCGCGCGGCGACGTGATCGCGGTGCGCGACCCGCAGGGCGCCGAAGTGGCCCGCGGCCTGGCCAACTACTCGAGCGCCGAGGCGCGCCTGCTGTGCCGCAAGGCCTCGGGCGAGATCGAGCGCCTGCTCGGCTACGTGGCCGAGCCGGAGATGATCCACCGGGACAACATGATCCTGACGGCCACCGCCGGCTGAGGCGGCAGCCGGCAGCGTGCCGCGCTCAATCGATGTAGTTGGGCTTGCGCAGCGCCTGCACCATCTCGCCGGTGGTCGCACGCGGAGCGCCGCTGCGGCACAGGGCTTGGCGGGCCAGTGCGAGGCTGTAGCGGGTGCGGGCGCGTTCGAGCGGCACCCATTCCGGGTTCTCCACCGTGTGCCATGCATCGCCGCTGAAGCGCGCGTAGGTCTTGGTCTCGCCGGTGGCGCAGCGCACGCCGTCGTAGAACGCGTTGACCGCGCCGCCCGGACCGGTGTTCTTGGCGATGATCACGTAGCGCACCACGCCGTCGTCGGTCACGGCCAGGGTCTTGGGGTCCACGCCGTACTTCAGGTCGAGCATGCGCGGCATGTCGATCTCGAGCATGCGCTTGGCGTCGAACTCGGGCGCCGGGGGCACCGGCGATTCCTTCCAGTCTGGATTGGCGAAAAGCTGCGCGGACGCGGCAGATGCCAGCATCAGCGCCGGCAGCGCCACCGCCAGCAGTTGGCTAGCGCGACGCAAGAAGCGGATTGGTCGCTGGCGTGGCAGCGCTTTCGGGGGCAGCGGAAACATTGGGATCGGGTTCGAAGGTGGCCCCGGGCGGCAGCTCGAAGCCCGGCTCGTGCCCACCACCGGCGGGATGACGATCGAACTCGCGGCCGCGCACGTTGCCACGCAAGAAGCGGTTGCGGAAGTCCTGCCGGGGCAGGTAGCGGGCGAGTTCGGTCAGCGCCATCTCGTAGACGCCGCGCTTGAACTCGACGACGACGTCCAGCGGCACCCAGTAGTCGTGCCAGCGCCAGGCGTCAAACTCGGGATGGTCGGTGGCGCGGAGATTCAGGTCCCAGTCGTGGCCGGTGAGCTGCAGCAGATACCAGATCTGCTTCTGGCCCTTGTAGTGGCCGCGAGCATCGCGGCGGATGAACCGATCCGGCACCTCGTAGCGCAACCAGTCGCGTGTACGGGCCACGATGCGCACGTGTTCCGGCGATAGGCCGACCTCTTCATGCAGTTCCCGGAACATGGCTTGCTCGGGACTCTCGCCGCGGTCGATGCCGCCTTGCGGAAACTGCCATGAGTGGGTGCGTATGCGCTTGCCCCAGAAAACCTGATTGCGATGGTTGAGCAGGATGATGCCGACGTTGGGCCTGAAGCCGTCTCGGTCGAGCATAATCGAACCCCAATTTTTGAACTGAGTCGATTATGCATGCCGGGTTGCACTCGGCAAGTGGACCGGTTCACTGTCCCCCGCCCTCGGGCATCCTGTTTTTCCCGTATTTTTTGAGCGCCACTCGATGAAAGCGTCCCGTTTCTTCGTCTCCACCCTCAAGGAAGCGCCGGCCGACGCCGAAGTCGCCAGCCACCGCCTCATGACCCGCGCCGGCATGATCAAGAAGCTGGGCGCGGGCATCTACACCTACATGCCCATGGGCCTGCGGGTGATCCGCAAGGTGGAGGCCATCGTGCGCGAGGAGATGAACCGCGCCGGCGCAGTCGAGATCACCATGCCCGTGGTGCAGCCGGCCGAGCTCTGGCAGGAAAGCGGCCGCTTCGACAAGATGGGCCCCGAGTTGCTGCGCATCCAGGACCGGCACGAGCGCGACTACATCGTCCAGCCCACCAGCGAGGAGGTGGTGACCGACATCGCCCGCCAGGAGATCCGCAGCTACAAGCAACTGCCGCTGAACCTCTACCAGATCCAGACCAAGTTCCGCGACGAGCGCCGTCCGCGCTTCGGCCTGATGCGCGGCCGTGAGTTCATCATGAAGGACGCCTACAGCTTCGACCGCGACCTGGACGCCGCCAAGGGCAGCTACCAGGTGATGTCGCAGGCCTACCGCGCCATCTTCGACCGCTTCGGCCTGCGCTACCGCGCCGTGCGTGCCGACAGCGGCGCCATCGGCGGCGACATGAGCGAGGAGTTCCAGGTGATCGCCGCCACCGGCGAGGACGCCATCGTCTACTGCCCGGACAGCGACTACGCCGCCAACATGGAAAAGGCCGAGGCCCTGGCACCGGCCGGCCCCCGTCCGGCCGCCACCCAGGCCGCAACGAAGACGCCGACGCCCGGCAAGGCCACGTGCGAAGAGGTCGCCGAGCTGCTGAAGGTGCCGCTGTCCACCACCGTGAAGTCGCTGGTGCTGGCCACCGACAAGACCAACGACAGGGGCGAGATCGTCGGCTCGCAGGTCTGGCTGCTGATGGTGCGCGGCGATCACGATATGAACGAGATCAAGGTGAGCAAGCTGCCGGGCCTGAACGAAGGCTTCCGCTTCGCCACCGTGTCCGAGATCGAGGAGCATTTCGGCTGCAAGCCCGGCTATCTTGGCCCGCTGCACATGAAGAAGCCGGTCAAGGTCGTGGCCGACCGCGACGTGGCCGTGATGGCCGACTGGATCAGCGGCGCCAACGAGGTCGACTTCCACATCACCGGGATCAACTGGGGCCGCGACCTGCCCGAGCCCGACCTGGTGGCGGACATCCGCAACGTCGTGGCGGGCGACAAGTCACCCGACGGCAAGGGCGTGCTGGCCATCGAGCGCGGCATCGAGGTGGGCCACGTCTTCGTGCTGGGCACCAAGTACAGCAAGTCGATGAACGCGACCTTCCTGGACGAATCCGGCAAGCCGCAGCCGCTGGAGATGGGGTGCTACGGCATCGGCATCACCCGCCTGCCGGCCGCGGCCATCGAGCAGAACCACGACGAGCGCGGCATCATCTGGCCCGACGCCATCGCTCCCTTCACCGTGGTGCTGTGCCCCATCGGCATGGACCGCAGCGAGGACGTGAAGGTCGCCGCCACCAAGCTCTACGAGGAACTGCTGGCCGCCGGCGTGGACGTGATCCTGGACGACCGCGGCGAGCGCCCCGGCGCCATGTTCGCCGACTGGGAACTCATTGGCGTGCCGCATCGCGTGGTGATCTCCGACCGCGGCATCAAGGAAGGCCAGTTCGAATACCAGCACCGCCGCGACACCGCGGCCAGCAAGGTGCCGGCCGCCGACGTGGCCGCCTTCATCAAGGGCAAGCTGGGCGCATGACGCTGTCGCGGCGCCATTGCGTGGGCGGTGCGGCGGCGGGGGTGCTCTCGCTGCTGGGCGCGCCGCGCGTGGCGATGGCCGGCGCCCAGATCGAGGAGCCGCTGGTCGACTCGGTGCGCACCGCGCTCAGCTCGGCCATCCACAACAGCGCGCCACCGGTGCCCGAGTTCAAGGACACCGAAACTCGCCTGGCCTACCTGCGCTGGCTGGGCAACATGAGCGAGCGGCTCAAGAAGCGGATCCCCGACTGGAATTCGCGCAAGGAATTTCTGCAGACCATCTGGTACGAGGCGCGCCGCGCCGGCCTGGACGTGAGCCTGGTGCTGGGCCTGGTGCAGGTGGAGAGCAACTTCCGCAAGTTCGCCGTGTCCAGCGCAGGTGCACGGGGCTACATGCAGGTCATGCCCTTCTGGACGCGCGTGATCGGCGACGGCGACCCCTCCACGCTGTTCCACATGCAGACCAACCTGCGCTTCGGCTGCGTGATCCTGCGCCACTACCTGGACCGCGAGCGCGGCGACCTGTTCCTGACCCTGGGCCGCTACAACGGCAGCCGCGGCCAGTCGCCGTACCCCAACGCGGTCTTTGCCAACCAGCGAAACTGGAAGTTCGTCGACCGGCAGGATTGACGGCAGGCAGGGTGATTGCATGCGCGATGCGCATGCAAGGCATTCCAAACAATCGTTTGTGCGCTGCGACATCGCACCGATATATTCGCGGACCGCGGCAGGGTGCGGACCTTGCCTCTCGCATTCCATCCTTCGATTCCAAGAACCTTCACATGCCTTCCATGCTCTGGGCCCTGCTGGCCGGCAACTTCGCCATCGGTACCGGAGTGATGGTGGCCAGCGCCACGATCAACGAGGTGGCGGCCTATTTCCACGTGCCGGTGCCGACCGCCGGCTACCTCATCTCGGTGGCCGCGCTGGTCGTTTGCCTGGGCGCGCCCGCGCTGGCCGCGGTCGTGGCGCCCTTCGACCGGCGCAAGCTGCTGGCGCTGGCCATGGTCTGGTACGGCCTGCTGCACGCGGCCTGCGCCCTGGTCAGCGACTTCCACCTGCTGCTGCTGCTGCGCGCGCTGGCCGTGGTGCCGGCCGCCGTGTTCACCCCGCAGGCCGCGGCCTGCGCCGGCCACCTCATGCCGGCGGAGCAGCGCGGGCGCGCCATCACCTTCGTCTTCCTCGGCTGGTCGCTGGCCTCGGTGCTCGGCATGCCGCTGAATGCGTGGCTGAGCGGCATGTTCGGGTGGCAGGGCGCCTACGGCCTGGTGGCGCTGCTGTCGCTCGCCAGCGCCGCCTGGGTCTGGCAGGCGATGCCGCAGCAGGTGCGGCCGCCGCGCTTCTCGCTGGCCAGCTGGGGCGAAGCCTTCCGCATGCCGGCGCTGATGCTGAGCGTCGCGGTCACGCTGCTCTACTCGGCCGGGCAGTTCGTGCTCTTCGCGTACTTCGCGCCGTACTTCCGGACAGTGCTGGGCGCCGGCGTGCACCAGCTCAGCGCCCTGTTCATGTTCTTCGGCGCCTTCGGTCTTCTGGGCAACGTGCTGATGTCGCGCTTCATCGACCGCCTGGGCGCGCCGCGCGGCGTGATGATCGCGATGGGCGCCATCGCGCTCAGCCTGCTGCTGTGGCCGCTGGGCGTCACGCTGGTGCTGGCGGGGCTGGTAATGGTCCCCTGGGCCATGGGCTGTTTCTCGGCCAATTCGGCCCAGCAGGCACGGCTGGTGGGCCTGGCGCCGGCGCTGGCGGGCGGCTCGGTGGCGCTCAACACCTCGGCCATGTACGCCGGCCAGGCGATCGGCGCCGCCGTCGGCGGCGGGATGATCGCGCACGGCGGCATGCAGAACCTGCACCTTGCCGGCGTGGTGCTGATGGCAGCGGCGATGGTGGTGAGCCTGCAGGCCTCGCGTCTCGCGAGGCGCGGCGGCGCTTCGGCCGCGCGGCCCGCGGTGGTGGGCGGCGCGAAGCGTTCGGCCTGAAGCGTCTCAGCCTGCCGCGCTGGACTCGGGCGGCCGCGCGGCAGCTTCGCGCGTCACCATCACCTGGTCGATGCGGTGGCTGTCCACGTCCAGCACCTCGAACTTGAAGCCGGCCCAGATGGCGCTGTCGGTTCGCCGGGGCACGCGGCGCAGCATGTACATGAGGAAGCCCGCCAGCGTCTCGTACTGGTCGGTGTGCGGCATCTCGTCGATGTCCAGCGCGCGCTGCACGTCCTGGATGGGCGTGACGCCGTCGATGAGCCAGGAGTTCTCGTCGCGCCGCACGATCTGCTGCTCGTCCTCCCAGGGCGGCACCAGGTCGCCCATGACGGTGCTCATCACGTCGTTGAGCGTGATCACGCCCACCACCAGGCTGTACTCGTTGACCACGATGGCGAAGTCCTCGTGCGCCTGGCGGAACTGCTCGAGCACCTCGGTGAGCGAAATGCGGTCGGGGATCACCAGCGCCTTGTTCAGCGGCAGCCCCTGGTCGAAGGACAGCGGCTGGCCGCTGAGCACGCGCTGGAACATGTCCTTGGCATCCACGTAGCCCAGCACGTGGTCGATGTCGCCATCGCACACCGGATAGGCCGAGTAGGGCTCGGCGATGATGCGGGCGCGCAGCATGGTTTCCGGGTCGCCCTTGTCGAACCAGACGACGCGGTCGCGCGAAGTCATGACGGTGCTCACCGGCCGCGTGTCCAGCTCGAACACGTTGGCGATCACCTGCTGCTCGCGCTCGGCCAGCACGCCGGCGCGCAGGCCAGCCTCGGTCATGGCCAGGATGTCGGCGGAGGTGATGGTCTCCTCGCGCTGGGTCGGCATGCCCAGCAGCTTGAACAGCAGGTCGGTGCCGCGGGTGAATAACCACACCAGCGGCTTGAAGGTGGTGATCAACAGCTGCATCGGCCCGACCAGCCGCATCGCCAGGCGCTCTGGCTCGTTCATGCCCAGGCGCTTGGGGAAGAGGTCGGCGAAGATCAGGAAGATCGAGATGATGATGACGAAGGACGTGAGGAAGGCCGCGCGCTGTGCCAGCTCCGGACTCAGCCAGTTGCCGTAGACGTCGGTGAAATACGGGCTGAAGGCGCCTTCGCCCACCACGCCGCCCAGGATGGCCACGGCGTTCAGCCCGATCTGCACCACGGTGAAGTAGTGGCCGGGCTGCTCCTGCAGGGCCAGCACCTTCTCGGCGCGCGCGTCGCCGTCGTCGGCCATCTGGCGAAGGCGCAGGCGCCGCGAGGCGGCCAGGCAGATTTCTGCAAGCGAGAAGAAGGCACTGGTGGCGATCAGCGCCGCGATGAGGAGCAGGCTCTGGGTCAGGGTCATGGATGGATCTCAGGCCCCGGATGGTGCCATGAGCGCAACGCGTCGCTTCCTCGCGACGCGTCATCCAGGACCGGTGGCGGCCTTCAGACCCCGCCGTGCGGGTGGGTGGGGTCCACCCAGAGCACCGATTCAGGCTTCTCGACGGGCTCGATGTCCAGGTTCACCGCCACCGCCTCGCCGTCGCTGCGGCACAGCACGCATTCCAGCGTCTCGGTACTGCTGGCGTTGATTTCCTGGTGCGGCACGAAGGGCGGCACGTAGATGAAGTCGCCGGGACCCGCCTCGGCGGTGAACTCCAGCTTCTCGCCCCAGCGCATGCGCGCCCGGCCTCGCACCACGTAGATGACCGACTCGAGGGGGCCGTGGTGATGGGCGCCGGTCTTGGCGTCCGGGTGGATGTGCACCGTGCCGGCCCACAGCTTCTGGGCGCCGACGCGGGCGAAGTTGATGGCGGCCGCCCGGTTCATGCCAGGGGTCTGGGCCGTGTTGGCGTCCAGCTGGCCGGCCGGGATCACCCGGACCCCATCGTGCTTCCAGTCGGTGGGGTGCGGGTGAGTCATGGCTGCATGCCGGTCAGGCCGAAGGCGCCGACAGCACCTGCTGCAGCTCGCCCGACTCGTACATCTCCATCATGATGTCCGAGCCGCCGACGAATTCGCCGCGCACGTACAGCTGCGGGATGGTGGGCCAGTTGCTGTAGTCCTTGATGCCCTGGCGGATGGCGTCGTCTTCCAGCACGTTGACGGTCTTCAGCGTCTTGGGGTCCACGCCGCAGGCCTTCAGGATCTGGATCGCGCGGCCGGAGAAGCCGCACATCGGGAAGCTGGCGCTTCCCTTCATGAAAAGAAGGATCTCGTTCTGCTTGACCAGGTCGTCAATGCGTTGCTGGGCGTCGCTCATGGGGGCTCCTCGAAAGATTTGGATGATTATTTCACCGAGCGCCAAAGCCCGCCGGAGCAGCGCTCGATGCCGGCAAGATCCCTGCGGCTTTGCACCTGGGCGAAGCCCCGGGCGTCCAGCAGGGCCCGGACCTCGCCGGCCTGGTCGTGGCCGTGCTCCAGCAGCAGCCAGCCGCCCTCGGCCAGATGCTGCGGCGCGGCATCGACGATGCGCCGGATGTCGGCCAGGCCATCGGACCCGGAGGTCAGGGCCGACACGGGCTCGTGCTTCAGGGCCGGCATGTGGGGGTCGCCCTCGCGCACGTAGGGCGGGTTGCTCACGATCAGGCTGTAGCCGTTGCCGGCACCTTCCAGCCAGTCGCCGTGGGCGAAGCGCACCGGCAGGCCCAGGCGCTCGCCGTTGGCGCGGGCCACGGCCAGGGCGTCCTGGCTGGCGTCGATGGCGTGGATCTGCAGGTCCGGCCGCGCCTTCTGCAGCGCCAGCGCGATGGCGCCGCTGCCCGTGCCCAGGTCGATCACCCGCACCTCGCGCAGGCCGGTCAGGCGCTCGATGGCCCAGTCGACCAGGGTCTCGGTGTCGGGCCGGGGCACCAGCACGCGGGCATCGACCTGGAGCATGAGGCCGTGAAATTCCTTCTCGCCGACCAGGTAGGCCACGGGCTCGCCGGCCAGGCGGCGCAGCAGCAGGTCCTGGTAGCGGGCCGCCAAGTCGGCGGGCAGGACGTCGTCGTCATGGGCCAGCAGCCAGGCGCGCTCGTCGCCGCCGCGGCCCAGGGCATGCAGCAGCAGCAACTGGGCGTCCAGGCGGTCCACGCCCAGGGCCTGGGCGGCCGGCAGCGCCTGGGCGATGGTGGCGGGTAGGGCGTCCATGGCCTTCAGGCGCCGGCGGCTTCCAGCTCGGCCAGCTGCTCGGCCTCGCGTGCGGCCTTGAGGGCGCCCAGCACCTCGGCCAGGTCGCCTTCCATGATGAACTGCAGCTTGTAGAGCGTGAGGTTGATGCGGTGGTCGGTCAGCCGCCCCTGCGGGAAGTTGTAGGTGCGGATGCGGTCGGAGCGGTCGCCGCTGCCGATCAGGCCCTTGCGCAGCGCGGCATCCTTGGCGGCGCGCTCGCTGCGCTCCTTCTCCTGGATTCGGGCGGACAGCACCTGCAGCGCCTTGGCCTTGTTGCGGTGCTGGCTGCGGTCGTCCTGGCACTCCGCCACGATGCCGGTCGGGATGTGCGTGATGCGCACCGCCGAGTCGGTCTTGTTGATGTGCTGGCCGCCGGCGCCGCTGGCGCGGTAGGTGTCGATGCGCAGGTCGGCCGGGTTGATCTGCACGGCTTGCGCCTCGTCCGGCTCGGCCAGCACGGCCACCGTGCAGGCGCTGGTGTGGATGCGCCCCTGCGTCTCGGTGGCCGGCACGCGCTGCACGCGGTGGCCGCCGGACTCGAAGCGCATCGCGCCGAACACGTCGTCGCCGACGATGCGCACCACCACTTCCTTGTAGCCGCCCAGCTCGCTCTCGCTTTCGCTCACGATCTCGCAGCGCCAGCCGGCGCGCTCGGCGTAGCGGGTGTACATGCGCAGCAGGTCGCCGGCGAAGAGGGCGGATTCGTCGCCGCCCGTGCCAGCGCGGATTTCCAGGAAGGCGTTGCGTGCGTCGTCCGGGTCCTGCGGCAGCAACAGGCGCTGCAGCTCGTCTTCGAGCTTCGCGAGCTCGGCTTCGCCGCCGTCGATCTCCTCGCGGGCCATCTCGGCCATGTCGGGGTCTTCCAGCATCTCGCGGGCGCCGGCCAGGTCGGCCTCGACCTGCTTGTAGCGCTGGTAGCGGCCGGCCACCTGGGTCACCTGCGCATGCTCGCGCGAGAGCACGCGGTACTGCGACATGTCGGCCATGATGTCCTCGCGCGAGAGCAGGAAGTCCAGCTCTTCCAGGCGTTGCAGGTAGCGTTCGAGTTGTTGGCGCAGGAAGCTTTTCACGTTGGGGGTTGGCGAAGAAGGCGGAAGAAGCGGGGCTTGTGGCCTCGCGGAGGCAGGAGATGCGAAACCGTCGGGCCGCGCAAGCCGGCCCGGGACGTGGCGAGCGCCGCTAACGCTCTTTGCGCAGGAACAGGCGTGCGATGGTCTGCGCGGTCTGCTCGCGCGAGGCCGCGTCGCCGGCATGCAGCTCGGCCATGGCGCCGTGCAGCATCTTCTGGGTGAGGCCGCGCGAGAGGGCCTCGAGCACCGCGTCCAGGTCCTCGCCCTTGGCCAGCAGCTTCTTCGCACGGGCCAGCTCGGCGGCGCGCCAGGCATCGGACTGGGCGTTGAGCTGCTGGATCAGCGGCACCGTGCCGCGCTGGCCCAGCCAGTGCATGAAGCTCTGCACGCCCGCGTCGATGATCACCTCGGCCTGCGCCACCGCGGCCTGCCGCTGGGCCTGGCCCTGCTGCACCACCTGGGCGAGGTCGTCGACGGTGTAGAGGTACACGTCCGACAGCGCCTTCACCTCGGGCTCGATGTCGCGCGGCACGGCCAGGTCGACCATGAACATGGGCCGGTGCTTGCGCTGCCTGAGCGCCCGCTCGACCGCGCCCAGGCCGATCAGCGGCAGGGTGCTGGCGGTGCAGCTGATGACGATGTCGAACTCGGCCAGGCGCGCCGGCAGGTCGGCCAGGCGCATGGCCTCGCCGCCGAAGCGCGAGGCCAGCTTCTCGCCGCGCTCCAGCGTCCGGTTGGCAATGACGATGGACTTGGGGCTGCGCGCCGCGAAGTGCGTTGCGGCCAGGTCGATCATCTCCCCGGCGCCCACGAAGAGCACGCGGGTCTGCTTCAGGTCCTCGAAGAGTTGGCCGGCCAGGCGCACCGAGGCGGCGGCCATGCTGATGGAGTGCGCGCCGATCTCCGTGGCCGTGCGCACTTCCTTGGCGACCGCGAAGGAGCGCTGGAACAGCTGGTTGAGCGTGCTGCCGAGCGATCCGGCGCTTTCGGCGGCGCGCACCGCGTCCTTCATCTGGCCGAGGATCTGCGCTTCGCCCAGCACCATGGAGTCGAGCCCGCTGGCCACGCGGAAGGCATGGCGCGCGGCCTGGTCGTTCTCCAGCGTGTAGGCATGCGAGCGCAGCAGGCTGGGCGACACGCCGCCGCTCTCGGCCAGCCAGCCCACCGTGTGATCCAGCGCCGCGTGGTCGGCGGCGCAATAGATCTCGGTGCGGTTGCAGGTCGAGATGATGGCGGCCTCGACGTCCGGATGGCGCTGCGCGCCAAAGGAGCGGTGAAGGCTGTGCAGCGTGGGGGCGATCTGGTCGAGGGCGAACGCAAAACGACCGCGCAGATCGAGCGGCGCGGTCGTGTGGTTCAAGCCCAGGGCCCAGACTGCCATAGTCCCCAATTATAAAATTTCATTGACCAGCGGCTGCGCATCGCCTGAATAGCCTTGAGACTGGTTCCTTTATCCCCCCAATGACGCCCCTCGACTTCCTGGACCATGCGGCCAACTTCGCCGCGCCCGCCTTCTTCCTGGCCCTGGTCCTGGGCCTTGGCGGGCGGCTGATCCTGGGCAAGGGCGCTTCCCTGGGCCTGTGGACGCAGGTGGCCCTCAACTTCGTGGCCGGGCTGGTGGTGCTGGCCGGCGGCCTCGTGTATTTCGGCCGCGACGGGATGATGGCCACCTATGCCGCCCTGGTGCTGGTCTGCGGCACCCTCCAGTGGCTGCTGGGCGGCGGCCTGCGGCGCTGATCAGCCGTTGGACAGCGGCGTCGGCGGCGCGGGCGCCGGCGGCGGTGTTCCGGGCGCCAGCGAGGCGCCCAGCGTGCCTCCGACCGGGGCCGAGAGGTAGACCGCCATCGGCAGCTGCGCCTGCTTCAGCCCGTCCAGAATGGTGAAGAGCAGGTCGCTGCGCACCCCGCCCGCCATGCGCGGATTGGGCACGAAGGCGATCGCCTGGAACACCAGCAGGCCGTTCTCGATGCCGTCCAGCGTCACGCCGGGCTCGGGCGAGGGCAGCACGCCGGTGTGCTCGCGGCAGGCCTTGAGCATCACTTCCCGCACCAGCTGCGCGTCGGTGGTCAGCGGCATGGGCAGGCGGATCAGCACCCGGCCCTCGGCATTGGCCAGCGTCATGTTGCGCACGGTCTTGGTGATGAACTCCGAGTTGGGCACGATCAGCGTGGAGCGGTCGCCCAGCTGGATCTCGGTGGCGCGCACGTTGATGCGGCGCACGTCCCCCTCGGCCGTGCCCAGCACCACCCAGTCGCCCACCTTTACCGGCCGCTCGGCCAGCAGAATCAGGCCCGAGATGAAGTTCTGCACGATCGCCTGCAGGCCGAAGCCGATGCCCACCGACAGCGCGCTGGCCACCCAGGCGATGCGGTTCACGCCGATGCCCAGTGCCGACAGCGCCAGCGCCACCACCACCACCGCGCCCACGTAGCCCAGCAGCGTGCTGATGGAGCTGCGCATGCCCGATTCCAGCTGCGTGTTGGGCAGATAGCTGTTCTCGAGCCAGCGCTTGGCCAGGCGCAGCACCAGGAAACCCACCACCAGCACGGTGACGGCGCCCAGGATGGTGTTCGGGTCCAGTTCGAATTCGCCGACCTTGAGCCGGGTGCTGACGCGGCCGCTGCGCTGCACCAGCTCGCCCGGCGTGCTGCCCAGCGGCGCGATGAAGGCGATGACCATGTAGAAGAAGACCATCACGCGGCTGAGCGCCGACATCAGCACGGCCGCCTGGTCCAGCGTCTGCGGCCGCAGGCCCATGCCCTTCTGCAGGCGCTGGCCCGAACTGCTGCGCGCGGACAGCAGCGACATCCACAGGTCGTCGGCGAACTTGAGCAGCAGGTAGCCCAGGCTGACCACGATGCCCGCCCAGAGGATCTGGCCGGCCAGCACGCGGGCGAAGGCCAGGTAGCCCACCGACACCACCACGGCGAGCACGAGCAGCATGAAGGCCACCGCGCCGCGCAGCAGGCCCACCCAGGCCGGGCGGATCGCCTGCGGGTCGGCGCCTTGTGCGCCCTCGGCGGTCTCGGCCGACGCGCCGCGCGGACGGCGCACCAGGTACAGGGCCATCAGCGCGGTGATCACGAAGGCCAGCACCGGCAGCAGGTTGGTCAGCACGCTGTTGAGCGGATCGTCGATCACCTGGTTGACCGACAGCGGGGCGCCGCTGACCATGGCGCAGACGGCCACCAGCCAGGGCAGCGCGCGCAGGCGCAGCGCCATGGGGTCGGAGATGGGCGGCAGCCGCCACGAGGGCCGGCCGTTGCTCAGCAGGGCACGCCCCAGCCCCACCACGAAGGCGAAGAACATCGCCATCCGCAGCATCTGGATCGCCAGCCGGCTGCTGCGCGTGCCCCAGTCGCCCAGCTCTTCCAGCATGCCCCATGCAGCGGTGCTCGCAAGCCCGGCCAGCAGCACGTAGGCCAGCACGGTGAGCAGGGCCAGCAGCGAGCGGCGCAGGCGCCCGATCGGGAAGCTGCGTGCGGCGATCCAGGCCAGGCCGATCTCCGTGCCCCAGATCGCCAGCACCAGCACGGTGACGGCCAGCAGGATCCACAGCGCGATCACCGGCGCGCGGGTGTCGGACAGGGCGCTGCTCAGGCCCTGGCCGAACTCCTTCGACAGGGCGGCCAGGTCTTTCTTGTCGTCCTGCCACTCCTCGGACATCCGATCCCAGAAGTGGCCGGTGAGCGGGGAGATCGAGCGCTCGAAGAGCTTGGCCTCGAACACCGCCCGGCGCTGCGCCAGCAGTTCGGTGCGGTGCTGCTGCGCATTCACCGACAGCAGGCGCGCCAGGCGGATGTCGGCATCCACCGTGTTGCGCTCCTTGGTGAGGGATGTGCGCTGCCGCGTGATGTCGGCGGTCTCGGTACTGGTGCCGGGCGCCGGCGCGGGGCCAAGCTCACCCAGGCGGGCGTTCAGGTCGTTGAGCTGCGTGGTGCGCTGCGTCACGAAGCGATCGGACTGGCCGACCAGGTCGTCGGTGAGCGTGATCAGGCGCTGCACCTCGTCGTCGCTCTCGGCCGTGTCGGGGATCTGCTCGAGCCTGGTGCGCAGGCTGTCCAGCGTGATGGGGGGCTGGGCGGCCGCGCCAGACGGCGGGTTCTGCGGGCCCTGCTGCTGCGCCAGCGCGCCGCCGCAGGCCAGCAGCAGGAGGGCGGCCAGCAGGAGGAAGGCGAATCGGTGGATCCGGGTCATCGGCGCATCATAGGAAAGGCCGGACCGGATCGGATGCGGGTCAGTCCGGCGGGAAGAGGTCGACGCGGTCGGTCACGATACCGTCGGTGCCCAGTTGCCAGAGCCACTGGGCCACGCTCGGGTCGTTCACGGTGTAGCTCAGCGCCCGCATGCCGGCCGCGTGCACCTGCGCCACGGACTCGGTGTCCCACAGGCTGTACTGGCAGACCACCGCGGCGCATTGCAGCGCGCGGGCCTCGTCGAGCCAGCCGCTGCGCATGCGGTCCAGCAGCAGGCCGCGCGGCAGCTGCGGCGCCACTTCGAGCGCCGCTTTGAGCGACTCGGGCTGGAAGGAGGTCAGGAAGGGCGGCACCTGCGCGCCGGCCCACAGGGCCGCGGCCTCGCGCGCCACCACCTCGCCGGTCTGGTGCTCGGTGCCGGGCGTGGGCTTGATCTCGATGTCCAGCAAGTGGCCGCCGGCGAGGCAAAAGCGTGCCAGGCCGGCCAGCGTGGGCAGCGGCTCGCCGGCGTACTCGCGCGAATGCCAGCCGCCGGCGTCGAGCTGCGACAGCGCCGACCAGGGCAGCTGGCCACCGGTGCCGCGGCCGCTGGTGGTGCGCTCGAGCGTGGCGTCGTGCATGAGGAAGATCACGCCGTCGGCGCTGAGCTTGGCATCGCACTCGAACATGCGGTAGCCGTGCCGCGCGCCCAGGCGGAAGGCGGCCAGCGTGTTCTCGGGCGCGAGCTTGCCGGCGCCGCGGTGGGCGATCCAGCGGGGATAGGGCCAGTCGTTCATGCGTCGGACAGGCGCTTGCCGGAGCCGGCGTCGAACCAGTGCAGCTTCTCGGGGCGGGCGGCGATGCGCGCCGGCGTGCCGATGGCGGGCACCGGCTGGCCTTCCTCGATGCGCATGACCAGCTGCTCGTCGCCGATGCGGGCGTAGATCAGGCGCTCGGCGCCCAGCATCTCGACCTGTTCCACCTGCACGATCCAGCCGTCGTTGCCGAACACCAGGTGCTCCGGGCGGATGCCCAGCACCGTGCCCGGCTTCACGCCCGGCGCATGGCGCAGCAGGTTCATCGGCGGCGAGCCCATGAAGCTGGCGACGAAGGTTGTGGCGGGGCGGTTGTAGACCTCCTCGGGCGTGCCGAACTGGTCCATCACGCCGGCGTTCATCACCATGATGCGCTGGGCCAGCGTCATGGCCTCGACCTGGTCATGCGTGACGAACAGCGAGGTGATGCCCAGCTCGCGGTGCAGCTTCTGGATCTCCAGGCGCGTCTGCGCGCGCAGCTTGGCGTCGAGGTTGGACAGCGGCTCGTCGAAAAGGAACACCTGCGGCTGTCGCACGATGGCCCGTCCCATGGCCACGCGCTGGCGCTGGCCGCCGGACAGCTCGCGCGGCTTGCGCTCGAGCAGGTGGCCCAGCTCGAGGATCTTCGCGGCCTTGTCCACCCGCGTCTTGATCTCGTCCTTGCCGACGCCCGCGATGCGAAGGCCGTAGGCCATGTTGTCGAACACCCGCATGTGCGGATAGAGCGCGTAGTTCTGGAACACCATGGCGATGTCGCGCTTTGCGGGCTCGACATCGTTGACCACCTTGTTGCCGATGGCGATGTCGCCGGCGCTGACCTCTTCCAGGCCGGCCACCATGCGCAAGAGCGTGGATTTGCCGCAGCCCGAGGGGCCGACGATCACGATGAACTCGCCGGCCTCGACCTCGGCCGAGACGCCGTGGATCACCTGGTTGGCCTTGGGGCCCTTGCCGTAGCGCTTGATGACGTTGCGAAAGGAGATGGCAGACATGTTCTTTATTTTTCAGTGTCGACGAGGCCCTTGACGAACCAGCGCTGCATGAGGACGACGACGACGGCCGGGGGAATCAAGGCCAGGATGGCGGTGGCCATGACCAGGTTCCAGTCCACGGCCGCGTCGCCCGAGGCGATCATCCGCTTGATGCCGATCACCACCGGGTACATGTCCTCGGTGGTGGTGGCCAGCAGGGGCCACAGGTACTGGTTCCAGCCGTAGATGAACTGGATGACGAACAGCGCCGCGATCGAGGTCTGCGACAGCGGCACCAGGATGTCCTTGAAGAATCGCATCGGCCCCGCGCCGTCGATGCGCGCGGCCTCCACCAGCTCGTCGGGCACCGAGAGGAAGAACTGGCGGAACAGGAAGGTGGCCGTGGCCGAAGCGATCAGCGGCACCGTCAGGCCCGCGTAGGTGTTGAGCATGTTCAGGTCCGCCAGCACCTTGTAGGTGGGCAGGATGCGCACCTCCACCGGCAGCATCAGCGTGATGAAGATCAGCCAGAACACGATCTTCTTGAACGGGAAGCGGAAGTACACGATGGCAAAGGCCGACAGCAGCGAGATGGCGATCTTGCCCACCGCGATCACCATGGCGGTGACGAAGCTGATCCACATCATGCGGCCCACCACCACGCGGGCGCCCTGGGTGTCGGCGCCCATCAAGGCGGCGGTGTAGTTCTCGACCATGTGCGAGCCGGGCCAGATCGGCATGGGCACGTTCAGGATCTCGTCGCGCGTGTGGGTCGAGGCGACGAAGGCCAGGTAGATGGGAAAGGCCACCACGGCGATGCCCAGCAGCAGCATCACGTGCGAGAGGATCGTGAGGCCGGGGCGGCGTTCAACCATGGCGGGGCCTCCGGGTGTTGGATTCGTGTTGTTGTGCGGCGGCCATCAGTACTGGACCTTCTTTTCGACGTAGCGGAACTGCACCACCGTGAGGGCGACGACGATCACCATCAGCACCACCGACTGCGCGGCCGAGCCGCCCAGGTCCAGGGCCTTGAAGCCGTCGTGCCAGACCTTGTAGACCAGGATGGCGGTGTCGCGCCCCGGGCCGCCCTCGGTCGTGGCGTGCACGATGGCGAAGGTGTCGAAGAAGGCGTAGACCACGTTGATCACCAGCAGGAAGAAGGTGGTGGGCGAGAGCAGGGGGAACTGGATGTCGAAGAAGCGGCGCAGCGGCCCGGCCCCGTCGATGGAGGCGGCCTCGATCAGCGCCTTGGGGATGGACTGGAGGCCGGCCAGGAAGAAAAGGAAGTTGTAGGAGATCTGCTTCCACACCGCGGCCGCCACGATCAGCGACAGCGCCTGGTTGGAGTTGAGCAGGTGGTTCCAGTCGATGCCCATCTTGCGCAGCCAGTAGGTCACGATGCCGATGCTGGGCGAGAACATGAACACCCACAGCACGCCGGCGATGGCCGGGGCCACGGCATAGGGAATGATCAGGAAGGTCTTGTAGGCCAGCGCACCGCGCAGGATGCGGTCCGCGAAGATCGCCAGCATCAGCGACAGCGCGATGCCGATGCCCGCCACCAGCACCGAGAAGATGGCCGTGACCTTGAAGGACTCGATGTATGCCGGGTCGTCGAACAGCGTCTTGAAATTCTCCAGCCCGACGAAGGTGGTGGAGGTGCCGAAGGCGTCCTCCGCCTGCATCGACTGCAGGATCGCCTGGCTGGCCGGCCAGAAGAAGAACACCAGGATCACCACCATCTGCGGCGCGATCAGCAGCCAGGGCAGCCAGCCCGACTTGAAAAGAACGCGTTTCTCCATACCCTCAAACCCCTCAAAAACGAAACGCCCGCCCCAGCGTCAAACAGGGCGGGCGTGCGAGTCTACAGCGACCTCACCTCACCGGCAGGCAGCCTCCCCGCCTGGCGGGGAGGGCAGGGCGGGGTGCCACTACAGGCTGAAAGCGAGCAAGGGCTTTCAGCCCTTGTTGGCTTTCTGGAAGCGCTCGAGCTGCTCGTCACCACGCTTGACCGCGGCGTCCAGTGCTTCCTTGGGCGACTTCTTGCCGCTCCAGATCTGCTCGGTTTCCTCGTCGATGATGGTGCGGATCTGCACGAAGTTGCCCAGGCGGATGCCGCGCGACTTGTCGGTGGTCTTGCGGATCATCTGCGTCACGGCCACGTCGGTGCCGGGGTTGTCCTTGTAGAAGCCCGAGGCGTCGGTCAGCTTGAAGGCTGCCGTGGTGATCGGCAGGTAGCCGGTGCGCTTGTGGCTCTCGGACTGCACCTTGGTGTCCGACAGGAAGGTGAAGAAGCTGGCCACGCCCTTGTAGTGCTCGGCCGGCTTGCCCGACATGACCCACAGGCTGGCGCCGCCGATCACGGTGTTCTGCGGCGCGCCCTTCACGTCCGGATAGACGGGCAGGGTGGAGATGCCGTACTTGAACTTGGCGTCCTTGGCCACGCGTGCGTACAGGCCCGAGGAGCCGGTCATCATCGCGCACTCGCCCGAGGGGAAGGCGGCGTCGGGCGTGTTGTTGCGGCCCTTGTAGACGAAGGTGCCGTCCTTGGCCATCTTGGCCAGGTTCTCGAAGTGCTTGACGTGCAGCGGCGAGTTGAAGGCCAGGCGTGCCGAGGTGCCGCCGAAGCCGTTGTTCTGCGTCGCGTACAGCGTGTTGTGCCAGGCCGAGAAGCTTTCCAGTTGGGTCCAGCTCATCCAGCTGGTGGTGAAGGGGCACTTGTGGCCGCTGGCCTTGAGCTTGTCGGCGGCAGCCATCACCTCGGGCCAGGTGGTGGGGGCCTTCTCGGGGTCGAGGCCGGCCGCCTTGAAGGCGTCCTTGTTGTAGTAGAAGATGGTCGTCGAGCTGTTGAACGGGAAGCTCAGCATCTGGCCGTTGGGCGCGGTGTAGTAGCCGGCCACGGCGGGCACGTACACGCTGGGGTCGAACTTGGCGCCGCCCATGTTCATCACCTCGCCCACCGGCTTGATGGCGGTCTTGGAGGCCATCATGGTGGCGGTGCCCACTTCGAACACCTGCAGGATGTCCGGCGCATTGCCGGCGCGGAAGGCCGCGATGGCCGCGGTCATGGACTCGTCGTACTGGCCCTTGTAGGTGGGCACGATCTTGTAGTCCTTCTGGCTGGCGTTGTACTGCTTGGCCAGGTCATTGACCCACTCGCCGAGCGGACCGCTCATCGAATGCCACCACTGGATCTCGGTCTGTGCGTGTGCGGGGGCGATGAACGCGGCGGCCAGGGCTGCGGCCGTCGCGACGGTCTTGAATTGCATAAGGGAACACTCCTGCTTGGGGAATACGGAACCGTGTAGGGTATGTGTCAGTTGTTACACGTCGGAGTCAGCGTTTGTCACACGTTTCGGGACGCGGCTGCCACCGTGAAAACCCTTTCGATTCTCACATTCTCATTCTCACTCTCGAACGAAGGCTTTCATGACTGCTGCGCGCACCTCTTTGCCCAAGGACAAGATCCGCTTCCTGCTGCTGGAAGGCATCCACCCGTCGGCCGTGCAGCTCCTGCAAGAGCAGGGCTACACCCAGATCGAGCAACTCACCGGCGCGCTGGGCGAGGAGGAATTGAAATCGCGCCTGGCCGACGTGCACTTCCTGGGCATCCGCTCGCGCACGCAGCTCACCCCGGCGGTTTTCGAGGCCGCGCCCAAGCTGGTGGCCGTGGGCGCCTTCTGCATCGGCACCAACCAGATCGACCTGGACGCGGCCCGCGAGCACGGCGTGGCGGTGTTCAACGCGCCCTTCTCCAACACCCGCTCAGTGGCAGAGCTCGTGCTGGCCGAGGCCATCCTGCTGCTGCGCGGCGTGCCCGAGAAGAGCGCGGTGGCGCACCGCGGCGGCTGGCTCAAGTCGGCCGAGAACGCTTTCGAGATCCGTGGCAAGACGCTGGGCATCGTGGGCTACGGCTCCATCGGCGCGCAGCTGTCGGTGCTGGCCGAGGCGCTGGGCATGCAGGTGGCCTTCTTCGACGTGGCGACCAAGCTGCCGCTGGGCAACGCCCGCCAGGTGCGCGACCTGCACGAGCTGCTGGCCCAGAGCGACATCGTCAGCCTGCACGTGCCAGAGACGCCGGCCACCCAGTGGATGATCGGCGAGGCCGAGCTGGCCGCCATGAAGCCGGGCAGCATCCTCATCAACGCCTCGCGCGGCACCGTGGTGAAGATCGAGGCGCTGGCCGCGGCGCTCAAGGAGAAGAAGCTGCTGGGCGCCGCCATCGACGTCTTCCCGGTCGAGCCCAAGAGCAACAAGGACGAGTTCCAGTCGCCCCTGCGCGGGCTGGACAACGTGATCCTCACGCCCCACATCGGCGGCTCCACCATGGAGGCGCAAGCCAACATCGGCCTGGAAGTGGCCGAGAAGCTGGCCAAGTACAGCGACAACGGCACCACCACCTCCTCGGTGAACTTCCCCGAGGTGGCGCTGCCGGCCCACCCGGGCAAGCACCGGCTGCTGCACATCCACCGCAACGTGCCGGGCGTGCTGTCCGAGATCAACCGGGTGTTCGCCGAGAACGGCATCAACATCGCCTCGCAGTACCTGCAGACCAACGATCGGATTGGCTACGTGGTGACGGACATCGACGCGGCCTACTCGGACCTGGCGCTGGAGAAGCTCGCCCAGGTGCCCGGAACCATCCGCAGCCGGGTGCTCTTCTGAGCCCGCGGGCAGGGTGGCGGGCCCTGCCTTAAAATCAGGGGCCCCGGCTCATGGGGCGCGCAGCGCCCGGCCGAGGCCCCATCCCGATGAATGCTCCGACCGCGTTGACCGCGTTGTTGTCGCAGGCCGCAGAGCCCGTGCGACTTCGCGAGATCCCGTACAACTACACCAGCTTCTCCGACCGCGAGATCGTCATCCGCCTGCTGGGCGAACGCGGCTGGTCCCTGTTGCAAGTCCTGCGCGACGAGCGCCGCACCGGCCGATCGGCCCGGATGCTGTACGAGGTGCTGGGCGACATCTGGGTCGTGCAGCGCAATCCCTACCTGGTCGACGACCTGCTGGACAACCCGCGCCGCCGCGGCCAGCTGGTGGAGGCCCTGCACCACCGCATGGCCGAGGTGCAGAAGCGCCGCACCCCCGACGCCGATTCCCAGCGCGACGCCCTGGTGGGCGAGCTGACCGGCATGGTCTCGCAGGCCATCGACGCCTTCGACGCCATGTTCCGCGACGTGGCCGCCCTGCGCCGCAAGGCCACCCGGGCGCTGCGCAAGGTCACGGCCAAGGACAACATCAAGTTCGACGGGCTCTCGCGTGTCTCGCACGTCACCGACGCCACCGACTGGCGGGTGGAATACCCCTTCGTCGTCCTCACCCCCGACACCGAGGCCGAGATGGCCGAGCTGGTGCGGACGTGCATCGAGCTGGGCCTGACCATCATCCCGCGTGGGGGCGGTACCGGCTACACCGGCGGCGCCATCCCGCTGACCTGGAACAGCGCGGTCATCAACACCGAGAAGCTGGAGGCCATGACCGAGGTCGAGATGATCTCGCTGCCCGGCCTCGACAGTCCTGTTCCCACCATCTACACCGAGGCCGGCGTGGTCACCCAGCGCGTGGCCGATGCGGCCGAGCGGGCCGGCTTCGTGTTCGCGGTCGACCCGACCTCGGCCGAGGCCTCCTGCGTGGGCGGCAACGTGGCCATGAACGCCGGCGGCAAGAAGGCGGTGCTGTGGGGCACGGCCCTGGACAACCTCGCCTCCTGGCGCATGGTGACGCCCCAGGCCGAATGGCTGGAAGTGACCCGCGTGGGCCACAACCTCGGCAAGATCCACGACGCCGAGCTGGCCGTCTTCGACCTGACCTACTACGCCGCCGACGGCAAGAGCCTGCTGCGCACCGAGCGCCTGGAGATCCCCGGCCGCACCTTCCGCAAGGAAGGCCTGGGCAAGGACGTGACCGACAAGTTCCTCTCGGGCCTGCCGGGTATCCAGAAGGAAGGCTGCGACGGCCTCATCACCAGCTGCCGCTGGGTGGTGCACCGCATGCCCGAGCACACCCGCACGGTGTGCCTGGAGTTCTTCGGCAACGCCAAGGACGCGGTGCCCAGCATCGTCGAGATCAAGGACTTCATGTTCGCCGAGCAGCGCCGCTCGGGCGTGATGCTGGCCGGCCTGGAGCACCTGGACGACCGCTACCTGAAGGCGGTGGGCTATGCCACCAAGTCCAAGAAGCACGGCGGCGGCCTGCCCAAGATGGTGCTGATCGGCGACATCGCCGGCGACGACGCCGACGCGGTGGCGCGGGCCACCTCCGAGGTGGTGCGCATCTCCAATTCGCGCAGCGGCGAGGGCTTCATCGCCATCAGCCCCGAGGCGCGCAAGAAGTTCTGGCTGGACCGCAAGCGCACGGCCGCCATCAGCCGCCACACCAACGCCTTCAAGATCAACGAGGACGTGGTGATCCCGCTGCCGCGCATGGCCGAGTATTCGGACGGCATCGAGCGCATCAACATCGAGCTGAGCCTGAAGAACAAGCTCGAGTTGTGCGACGCGCTGGAAGCCTTCCTCACCCGCGGCAACCTGCCGCTGGGCAAGACCGACGACGCCAACGACATCCCCTCGGCCGAGCTGCTGGAAGACCGCGTGGCCCAGGCCGTGGCACTGGTGCAGGAAGTGCGCGAGCGCTGGGCCGGCTGGCTGCGCGACGTCGAGGCGCTGTTCCCGCACCTGCAGGACCACAGCCTGCGCGCGAGCTGGAAGACGCAGATCCGCGCCCCGTTGCAGCAGATCTTCGCCGGCGCCTCCTTTGCGCCCATCCTCGAGGAGTGCAATGCCATCCACCAGCGCGTGCTCAAGGGCCGCGTGTGGGTTGCGCTGCACATGCATGCCGGCGACGGCAACGTGCACACCAACATCCCGGTCAACAGCGACAACTACGAGATGCTGCAGACCGCGCATGCCGCGGTGGCCCGCATCATGGTGCTGGCGCGCAGCCTGGACGGCGTGATCTCGGGTGAGCACGGCATCGGCATCACCAAGCTGGAGTTCCTCACGGACGAGGAACTGGCGCCCTTCACCGACTACAAGCGCCGCGTCGATCCCGAGGGCCGCTTCAACAAGGGCAAGCTGATCCGCGTGCCGGGGCAGGGCGCCGCCCAGGTGTTGCATGCCGACCTGACCAACGCCTACACGCCCAGCTTCGGCCTCATGGGGCACGAGTCGCTGATCATGCAGCAGAGCGACATCGGCGCCATCGCCGATTCGGTCAAGGACTGCCTGCGCTGCGGCAAGTGCAAGCCGGTGTGCGCCACGCACGTGCCGCGCGCCAACCTGCTCTACAGCCCGCGCAACAAGATCCTGGCGACCTCGCTGCTGGTCGAGGCCTTCCTGTACGAGGAGCAGACCCGCCGCGGCATCAGCATCAAGCACTGGGAAGAGTTCGAGGACGTGGCCGACCACTGCACGGTCTGCCACAAGTGCTTCACGCCCTGCCCGGTGAAGATCGACTTCGGCGACGTGTCGATGAACATGCGTAACCTGCTGCGCAAGATGGGCCAGAAGAGCTTCCGGCCCGGCAACGCGGCCGCGATGTTCTTCCTCAACGCCACCAACCCCACCACCATCAAGGCGGTGCGCACCGGCATGGTCGAGGTGGGCTTCAAGGCGCAGCGCCTGGCCAACGACCTGCTGCGCGTGGCGGCCCGGAAGCAGACCGCGCATCCGCCGGCCACGCTGGGCCCGGCGCCGGTGAAGGAGCAGGTCATCCACTTCATCAACAAGAAGATGCCGGGCGGCCTGCCCAAGAAGACCGCGCGGGCGCTGCTGGACATCGAGGACGCGAACTACGTCCCGATCATCCGCGACCCGCGCGCCACCACGGCCGAGACCGAGGCGGTGTTCTACTTCCCCGGTTGCGGCTCCGAGCGCCTGTTCTCGCAGGTGGGCCTGGCCACGCAGGCCATGCTCTGGCATGCGGGCGTCCAGACGGTGCTGCCGCCGGGCTACCTGTGCTGCGGCTACCCGCAGCGCGGCAGCGGCCAGTACGACAAGGCCGAGCAGATGATCACCGACAACCGGGTGCTGTTCCACCGCGTGGCCAACACGCTGAACTACCTGGACATCAAGACGGTGGTGGTGAGCTGCGGCACCTGCTACGACCAGCTGCAGGGCTACCAGTTCGACAAGATCTTCCCGGGCTGCCGCATCGTGGACATCCACGAGTACCTGCTGGAGAAGGGCATCACCCTGGGCGATGCAGCCGGCGGCGGCTACCTCTACCACGACCCCTGCCACAGCCCGATGAAGCAGCAGGACCCGATGAAGACGGTGAAGGCGCTGGTGGGCGACAACGTGCTCAAGAGCGACCGCTGCTGCGGCGAGTCCGGAACGCTGGGCGTGAGCCGGCCCGACATCTCCACGCAGATCCGCTTCCGCAAGGAAGAGGAGCTGAAGAAGGGCGAGGCCGCGCTGCGCGACACCGGCAAGGTCGGCGCCGGCGACAACGTGAAGATCCTCACCAGCTGCCCGAGCTGCCTGCAGGGCCTCTCGCGCTACGGCAACGACCTGAACAACGGCCTGCTGGAGGCTGACTACATCGTGGTCGAGATGGCGCGCCAGATCCTGGGCGAAGACTGGATGCCGCAGTACGTGGCGGCCGCCAACGAAGGCGGGATCGAGCGGGTGCTGGTGTGAACGCGCTGGCCGTGACGCATGTGGCCGGCTGCCCCCTGTGCGAAGACAGCGGCGGCCGGCTGGTGCACGAGGCTGCGAAGTTCCGCGTGATCTGCGCGGCCGAGGCGGGCTTTCCGGCCTTCTACCGGCTCGTCTGGCGCGACCACGTCCGTGAGTTCTCGGACCTGCAGAAGGACGACCGCCTGCTGTGCACGGAGGCCGTCACAGTCATCGAGAAGGCCATGCGCGACCTGCTCGCGCCCGACAAAATCAACCTGGCGACCCTGGGCAACGTGGTGCCGCACCTGCACTGGCACGTGATCGCGCGCTACGACTGGGACAGCCATTTCCCCAGCCCCGTGTGGGCCGCCGCGCAGCGCGAGCGGGCCCAGGCCCGCGAGGCCGAGGTGTCCGCGAAACTGCCCGCGCTGGAAGCGCGCATCATCGAGCGTTTGAGGAGCATCTGAAGCCATGGCCGGTCTGCAATCGGGGTCGCCGACACCCCAGTCGATCACGCTGCACGAGAAGTCTCGCGTGCTGGAAGTGGGCTTTTCCGACGGCGCCATCTTCCGCATTCCCTTCGAGCTGATGCGCATCTACTCGCCCTCGGCCGAGGTGCAGGGCCACGGGCCGGGCCAGGAGATCCTGCAGACGGGCAAGCGCGAGGTGCTGCTGCTCGACCTGCAGCCGGTGGGCAACTACGCGGTGCAGCCCACCTTCAGCGACGGCCACGACTCGGGTATCTACTCATGGGACCTGCTCTACGAGCTGGGTGCCAACGAGAAGGCGCTGTGGGCGCAGTACGAACAGCGCCTGGCCGATGCCGGCGTCGACCGCGATGCGCCGATGCCCGAGAAGGGCGGCGGACACGGCTGCGCCAGCCACTGAAATGCGACAAATGCCCGGCGACCTTGCGGGGTCGTCGGCTTGGAATGTGGGCTTCCGTCCTAACATCCGAGGAATGAGCAGCACGCATTTCGGTTTCGAGACGGTCGAAGAGCAGGACAAGGCCCGCCGCGTGCGCGGTGTCTTCGACTCCGTGGCCCCGCGCTACGACGTGATGAACGACCTGATGTCGGGCGGCATGCATCGCGCATGGAAGGCCTACACCGTGATGGTCGCCAACCTGCGCGAGGGCTCGCGCGTGCTCGACATCGCCGGCGGCACGGGCGACCTGTCCATGGCCTTCGCCCGCAAGGTGGGCGAGTCGGGCCAGGTGGTGCACACCGACATCAACGAGGCGATGCTTCGCACCGGCCGCGATCGCCTGCTCGATGCGGGCGTCGCGCTGCCCACCCTGGTGTGCGATGCCGAGAAGCTGCCTTTCGCGGACAACCATTTCGACGTCGTCAGCGTGGCCTTCGGCCTGCGCAACATGACCCACAAGGACGCGGCCATCCAGGAGATGAACCGCGTGCTCAAGCCCGGCGGCAAGCTGCTGGTGCTGGAATTCTCCAAGGTGGCCAAGCCCCTGGAGAAGATCTACGACTGGTACTCCTTCCAGGTGCTGCCGCGCCTGGGCAAGCTCGTGGCCGGCGACGATGCCAGCTATCGTTACCTTGCCGAATCCATCCGCATGCATCCCGCCCAAGAACAACTCAAGACCCTCATGAAAGAGGGCGGTTTCGGGCATGTGGACTATCACAACATGACCGGAGGGGTGGTCGCCCTGCATGTTGGAATCAAGTGTTGAACTCCAGAAGTCTTGCGTAGAGGAGACGTGATGAAGAAATTTTTGCCTGTTCTGTTTGCCTGTGTCATTGCCCTCGTGAGCATGCAGGCGGACGCCGCACGCATGGGCGGCGGCAAGTCCATGGGCCGCCAGTCGAACAACGTGACGCAGCGCGAAGCCGCGCCGTCGGCACCCGCCAACAACGCGGCGCCTGCCCAGTCGGCCAACCAGTCCGCGGCCAAGCCCGCGGGTGCGGCGCCCGCTGCTGCAGCGCCCAAGCGCCCGTGGGGCGCCATGCTCGGCGGCCTGGCCGCCGGCCTGGGCCTGGCCTGGCTGGCGAACTCGCTGGGCTTTGGCGCGGCCTTCGGCAACTTCCTGCTGATCCTGCTGGTGGGCGTGGCCGCGCTGGTCGCCTGGCGCATGTTCGCCGCCTCCCGCAACAAGGGCCCGGCCACCCGCCAGGGCGGCTACGCCTTCCAGGGCGCGGGCGGCCCGGCCTCGGCCACGGCGCCGGCGCAGTACAGCCCCAACAACGTGGGCAACGACGCCTCGGCCCGTCCGTGGGAACGCCAGGGTGCCGCCTTCGAGGCCAGCACGCCGGCGCAGCACGGATCGGCCGCCCTGTCCGGCGGCAGCATGATCGGCTCGGCGCTGTCGGGCTCGCAGAGCTGGGGCATCCCGGCCGGCTTCGACGTCGACGGCTTCCTCGCCGCGGCCAAGCGCAACTTCGTCACCCTGCAGGACGCCTGGGACAAGAGCGACATCAGCAGCCTGCGCTCGATGATGACCGACAGCATGGTCAGCGAGATCCGCACCCAGCTGGCCGAGCGCGAGTCGCACATGGGCGGCGCGCCCAACAAGACCGAGGTGGTCATGCTCGACGCCAAGCTGCTGGGCATCGAGGAGCTGCCTGACGTCTACATGGCCAGCGTGGAGTTCTCCGGCATGATCCGCGAGGACGTCTCGGCCGGCCCGAGTCCGTTCCGCGAGGTCTGGAACATGACCAAGCCGGTCAACGGCAGCAGCGGCTGGCTGGTCGCAGGCGTGCAGGCGCTGCAATAAGCGAGACGCCACAAGCAGGGCCGGGAGGCCCTGCGTACGCAGATAATGGGGACATGGCCACACCATCGTCCCCATTTGCTTTTCTCGGCGACCTCTTCGAGAAGGTCTCGAGCCGGCTGCAGCCCCCGTCCTGGGCCATCCACGAGATCCAGCACCGGGCAGTGCTCTTTCTCAACCACGTGCTGCAGCAGGAGCCCGAGGCGCAGGCGCGCCTGAAGCGCCAGCAGGGCCGGGTGGTCGAGGCGCGCTGGCGCAGCATCCTCGTTCGGGTGGTCGCCACGCCGGCGGGCCTGCTCGACCTGGCGCCCGAGGGCGCCACGCCCGACCTCACCCTCAGCATCACCCAGGAGAACCCGCTCGAGCTGGCGCAGTCGGCGCTGGTGGGCGACAAGCCCATGGTCCGCATCGTGGGCGACGTGCAGCTGGCGGCCGAGATCAACTGGCTGGTCGACCATGTCCGCTGGGACGTGGAGGACGACCTGGCCCGCGTGATCGGCGACGTGCCCGCCCACGCCATCGGCAACGCGGCCCGCAAGGTGGTGGCCGCGCTTCGGCAGTTCATCGACAAGGCGGCCCGCACCGGCCCTGCTGCGAAGTCCGAAACCGAATGAGCCGTTTCTATCGCGGCGCGTTCATCGTCCTGGTCGCGCTGCGCTACGGGCTGGACGAGCTGGTCCTCACCAGCTTCCAGAAGCCCTGGCTGCACGCGCTGGCGCGCATCGTCTCCTTCGGCCGCAAGCTGGACGCGCCGCGCGGGCAGCGCCTGCGCGAGGCGCTGGAGCGCCTGGGCCCCATCTTCGTGAAGTTCGGCCAGGTGCTGTCGACCCGGCGCGACCTGCTGCCGGCCGACATCGCCGACGAGCTGGCCTGGCTGCAGGACCGGGTGCCGCCCTTCGACTCCAAGATCGCCATCGCCACCATCGAGCGGGCCTTTCATCGTCCGGTGGGCGAGATCTTCGAGGAGTTCGACGAGGTGCCGATCGCCAGCGCGTCCATCGCGCAGGTGCACTTCGGCGTGCTGCGCAAGAGCGACGGCCAGCTGCGCGAGGTGGCGGTGAAGGTGCTGCGCCCCGGCATGCGCGGCGTGATCGAGAAGGACCTGGCCCTGATGGCCATGATGGCCGGCTGGGTCGAGAGGCTCTCGCCCGACGGCAAGCGCCTCAAGCCCCGCGAGGTGGTGGCGGAGTTCGACAAGTACCTGCACGACGAGCTCGACCTGGTGCGCGAGGCCGCCAACGCGGCCCAGCTGCGCCGCAACATGAGCCAGCTGGAGCTGGTGCTCATCCCCGAGATGTTCTGGGACTTCTGCCACCCTGAAGTGATCGTGATGGAGCGCATGAACGGCGTGCCCATTGCCCAGCTCGACCGCCTGCGCGCGGCCGGCATCGACGTGCCCAAGCTGGCGCGCGACGGCGTCACGATCTTCTTCACGCAGGTGTTCCGCGACGGCTTCTTCCATGCCGACATGCACCCGGGCAACATCCAGGTGAGCCTGGAGCCGGCCACCTTCGGGCGCTACATCTCGCTGGACTTCGGCATCGTGGGCACGCTCACCGAGGTCGACAAGGAATACCTGGCGCAGAACTTCGCCGCCTTCTTCCGCCGCGACTACAAGCGGGTGGCCGAGCTGCATTTGGAAAGCGGCTGGGTGCCGCCCGGCACGCGGGTCGACGAGCTGGAGGCCGCCATCCGAACGGTGTGCGAGCCCTACTTCGACCGTCCGCTCAAGGAGATCTCGCTGGGCATGGTGCTGATGCGCCTGTTCCAGACCTCGCGGCGCTTCCACGTCGAGATCCAGCCGCAGCTGGTGCTGCTGCAGAAGACCCTGCTGAACATCGAGGGCCTGGGTCGCCAGCTCGACCCCGACCTGGACCTGTGGGCCACCGCCAAGCCCTTCCTCGAGAAGTGGATGATCGACCAGCTCGGCCCGAAGAAGCTGTTCCAGCAGCTGCGCGCCGAGGCGCCGCGCCTGGCCAAGCTGCTGCCGCAATTGCCGCGACTCATGCATGACTACCTGGAGCGCGAGCCGGTCGACCACCGCCGCGAGCTTCTGGAATTGCTGGCAGCCCAGAAGCGGACGAACAAGCTGCTGCAGGCCATCATCTACGGCGGCGTCGGATTCGTGCTGGGCCTGATCGCCATGCAGGTGCTGATCCGCGTCCGGCTGTTCTGAGCACCCGCCCACAAAAGAGATCGAAAGAGGATCGAGGAGAATTTCGTGCTGCTGACCCTGGTCATCATCTATCTGCTGGTCACCATCGCCATCGGCCTGTGGGCCGCCAAGCGGGTGAAGAACACCACCGACTTCGCCATCGCCGGCCGGCACCTGCCGCTGTACATGATCGTGACCACCACCTTCGCCACCTGGTTCGGGTCGGAGACGGTGCTGGGCATCCCGGCCAAGTTCATCGAAGGCGGCCTGGGCGCGGTGGTGGAAGACCCCTTCGGCGCCGGCACCTGCCTGATCCTGGTGGGCCTGTTCTTCGCCGGCAAGCTCTACCGCATGACGCTGCTGACCATCAGCGACTACTACCGCGAGCGCTACGGCCGCACGGTGGAGGTGGCCTGCTCGCTGATCATCATGCTGAGCTACCTGGGCTGGGTGTCGGCGCAGGTCACGGCGCTGGGGCTGGTGTTCAACGTGCTTTCCGGCGGCGCCGTGAGCATTCCCGTGGGCATGACCATCGGCGTGGTCTCCATCCTGGCCTACACGCTCTTTGGCGGCATGTGGTCGGTGGCCGTGACCGACTTCATCCAGATGATCATCCTGGTGCTGGGCCTGGCGATCATCGCGGTGTTCGCCGGCAACATGGCCGGCGGCGCCGGCAAGGTCATCGAATTCGCCGCCAGCAAGGACCTGTTCAAGTTCTGGCCCGAGCCCAGCTTCAAGGACATGGTGTTCTTCCTGGCCGCGGCGCTGACCATGATGCTGGGCTCCATTCCGCAGCAGGACGTGTTCCAGCGCGTGATGTCGGCCGACAGCGTCAAGTCCTCCACGCGTGGCCCGGTCATCGGCGGCATCTGCTACATCCTGTTCGCCTTCGTGCCCATGTTCCTGGTGGCCAGCGCGCTGCTGATCATGCCGGAGGCCACCGCCGCGCTGCTCAAGGACGACCCGCAGCGCGTGCTGCCCACCCTGGTGCTGGAGAAGATGCCCTTCGTGATGCAGGTGTTGTTCTTCGGTGCGCTGCTCTCGGCCATCAAGTCCACCGCGTCGGCCACCCTGCTGGCGCCCAGCGTCACCTTCACCGAGAACATCTGGCGCCAGTTCCGCCCGGCCGGCTCCGACAAGGAGAACCTGCGCACCATGCGGATCACCGTGCTGGTGTTCAGCGCCGCCGTGCTGGGCTACGCGATCCGCATGCAGGGCACCTCGATCTACGAGCTGGTCTCGGGCGCCTACCAGGTGCCGCTGGTGGGCGCCTTCGTGCCGCTGGTCTTCGGCCTGTACTGGCAGCGCGCGACCACCCAGGGGGCCGTCGCGGCCATCGTGATGGGCATCGGCGTGTGGGTCGCCGGGCTGTCCATGGCCTGGGGCGAGGCCTTTCCGGCCCAGCTCGCGGGGCTGCTGGCGTCCATCGCCGGGATGGTGGGCGGCTCGCTGCTGCCGCAGTGGCTGTCCAACGTGCGCACGCCGCACCGCCCGATCGCCGTCAGCTGAAGGCCCGGCAGCCGGCCAGGGAGGGCGGCCGCCCGCCTGCTGGGAGGGGAGGGGCGCCCTTATAATTGAAGGCTTTGCTGGCAGTTTCGTGCCAGCGCCATCCCTTCCCCCATTCCGATGCCTATCTACGCCTACAAGTGCAGTGCCTGTGGCCATGCCAAGGACGTGCTGCAGAAAATGTCCGACGCGCCGCTGACCGATTGCCCGGCCTGCGGCGCCGCCGCATTCAGCAAGCAGCTCACGGCTGCCGGCTTCCAGCTGAAGGGCTCGGGCTGGTACGTCACCGACTTCCGCGACGGCGGCAACTCCAGCAAGGCCGGCAGCGAGAACAAGGCCCCGGCCGCCGCTGACGCGCCCGCCGGCGCGCCTGCTCCGGCAGCCGCGCCTGCTCCGGCAGCCGCGCCGGCGCCTGCTGCCGCACCGGCCGCCGCGAGCCCCGCGCCCGCCAGCGCCAGCTGAGCGAGAAGGAGTGCAGGGCACCATGCTGGCGCTTCGCAAGTGGCTGTTCTCCGGCCTGCTGGTCATCGTTCCCCTGGCGATCACGCTGTGGGTGCTGAACTGGATCATCGGCACGCTGGACCAGACGCTGTGGCTGCTGCCGGAAGAATGGCAGCTGTGGGTGGGCCAGCACCGCGTGCGCGGCCTGGGCGTGATCTTCACCCTGGCGATCCTGCTGGGCGTGGGCGCCATCGCCAGCAACTTCATCGGCAAGCGCCTGCTGGGCTGGGGCGATGCCGTGGTGCGCCGCATCCCCGTGGTTCGCTCCATCTACTCCAGCGTCAAGCAGGTCTCCGACACGCTCTTCTCCGAGAGCGGCAACGCCTTCCGCACGGCGGTGCTCATCGAGTGGCCGCGCCCGGGCGCCTGGACCATCGCCTTCGTCACCGGAACGCCCGGCGGCGACGTGCTCAACTACCTGCAGGACGACTACCTGGGCGTCTACGTCCCGACCACGCCGAACCCCACCGGCGGCTATTTCGTGATGCTCAAGCGCAGCGACTGCATCGAACTCAAGATGAGCGTGGACGAGGCGCTCAAGTACATCGTGTCGATGGGGGTGGTCGTTCCTGGCGGCCCCGCATCGATCGCCACCGCTTAACCCGCAAGACATTTCAGACAAGAGGAGTAGGCGCCTCGCGAGGCGCCGGCAACGACCATGGCCATGCGTTCACACTACTGCGGTCTCGTGACCGAAGCCCTGATGGGCGAAACCGTCACCCTGTGCGGCTGGGTCAATCGCCGCCGCGACCATGGCGGCGTGATCTTCGTGGACCTGCGCGACCGCGAGGGCTACGTGCAGGTCGTGTGCGACCCCGACCGCGCCGAGACCTTCGCCGTCTCCGAGGGCCTGCGCAACGAGTTCTGCGTGCAGGTCAAGGGCGTGGTTCGCGCCCGCCCCGAGGGCACCGTCAATGACCAGCTCAAGAGCGGCAAGATCGAAGTGCTCGCGCACGAGCTGAAGGTGCTCAACCCGTCGGTGACGCCCCCCTTCCTGCTGGACGACGACAACCTGAGCGAGACCACGCGCCTCACGCACCGCGTGCTCGACCTGCGCCGCCCCGTCATGCAGAAGAACCTGATGACGCGCTACAAGGTGACGATGGAGGTGCGCAAGTTCCTCGACGCGAACGGCTTCATCGACATCGAGACGCCCATGCTGGGCAAGTCCACGCCCGAAGGCGCGCGCGACTACCTGGTGCCCAGCCGCGTGCACGACGGCAGCTTCTTCGCGCTGCCGCAGTCGCCCCAGCTGTTCAAGCAGCTGCTGATGGTCTCGGGCTTCGACCGCTACTACCAGATCGTCAAATGCTTCCGCGACGAGGACCTGCGCGCCGACCGCCAGCCCGAGTTCACCCAGATCGACATCGAGACCTCCTTCCTCGCCGAGGAAGAGATCCGCAGCATGTTCGAGGGCATGATCCGCAAGGTCTTCCTGGCCGCTGCCGACATCGACCTGCCGGTGTTCCCGACCATGACCTATGGCGACGCCATGTTCAAGTACGGCTCGGACAAGCCCGACCTGCGCGTGAAGCTCGAGTTCACCGAGCTCACGGACGTGATGAAGAACGTCGAGTTCAAGGTCTTCGCCAGCGCCGCCACCATGCAGGGTGGCCGCGTGGTGGCGCTGCGCGTGCCCGGCGGCGGCGCCGAGGGCGGCCTGTCGCGCGGCGACATCGACGCCTACCAGGAGTTCGTGAAGATCTACGGCGCCAAGGGCCTGGCCTACATCAAGGTCAACGATGCGGCCGCCGGCCGCGAGGGCCTGCAGAGCCCGATCGTGAAGAACCTGGACGACAAGGCGCTGGCCGAGATCATCGCCCGCACCGGTGCGGCCAACGGCGACATCGTCTTCTTCGGCGCCGACAAGGCCAAGGTGGTGAACGATGCCATCGGCGCGCTGCGCGTGAAGATCGGCCACAGCGCCTTCGGCAAGAAGAACGGCCTGTTCGACGACCGCTGGGCGCCGCTGTGGGTGGTGGACTTCCCGATGTTCGAGTACGACGAGGACGGCCAGCGCTGGTCGGCCGTGCACCATCCCTTCACCGCCCCCAAGGACGGCCATGAGGACCTGATGGACACCGCGCCCGAGAAGTGCATCGCCAAGGCCTACGACATGGTGCTCAACGGCATCGAGATGGGCGGCGGCTCGGTGCGTATCCACCGCGAGGAAGTGCAGAGCAAGGTGTTCCGCGCCCTCAAGATCAACGCGGAAGACGCGCAGGCCAAGTTCGGCTTCCTGCTGGACGCGCTGCAGTACGGCGCGCCCCCGCACGGCGGCATCGCCATCGGCCTGGACCGCCTGGTCATGCTGATGACCGGCGCCGAGTCGATCCGCGACGTGATCGCCTTCCCCAAGACGCAGCGCGCCCAGGACCTGCTGACCCAGGCCCCGAGCCCGGTCGACGAGAAGCAGCTGCGCGAACTGCACATCCGCCTGCGCAACCCGACCGCCGCGGCCTGACGCCGGCGTCGCGTATCCTTGGACGCGGCCCCCATCCCGACCCCGGGGTGGGGGCCGCGTTGCCATGGAAAGCCCCGAAAAGCCCTACAAGATCCCGGAGTCGGTGCTGGTTGTGATCCACACGCCGGCGCTGGACGTGCTGCTGATCCGCCGGGCCGATGCCACCGACTTCTGGCAGTCGGTGACGGGCAGCAAGGACAGGTCCGAGGAGCCACTGGCCGAGACAGCCGCGCGCGAGGTGATGGAAGAGACGGGCATCGACTGCGGGCCCGGCACGCCGCTCGAAAATGGCCTGCGGGACTGGAAACTCTCCAACGTGTACGCCATCTATCCCCAGTGGCGCTGGCGCTATGCGCCGGGCGTGCTGCGCAACACCGAGCACCTGTTCGGCCTGTGCGTGCCGCAGCGGCTCACCCCGCGCCTGGAACCGCGCGAGCACGACGCCTGGCAATGGCTGCCGTACCGGCAGGCGGCCGACGCCTGTTTTTCGCCATCGAATGCCGAGGCCATCCTCTTGATGCCAAAATTTCTCTCCAAATGAGCGCCGACGCCAACAAGCTGCGAGTTGCCACCTACAACATCCACAAGGGGGTGCAGGGCGTGGGCCCGGCCAGCCGCCTGGAGATCCACAACCTGGGCCATGCGGTGGAGCAGCTCGATGCCGACATCGTCTGCCTGCAGGAAGTGCGCAAGCTCAACCGCAAGGCGGCGCTGAAGTTCGCGCGCTGGCCCGAGCAGTCGCAGGCGGAGTTCCTCGCGCCCGAGGGCTACACCGCCGTCTACGAGACCAACGCCTACACCCGCCACGGCGAGCACGGCAACGCGCTGCTCACCCGCTGGCCGGTGGTCAGCACCACGCACCGCGACATCTCCGACCACCGCTTCGAGCAGCGCGGCCTGCTGCACGCGGTGATCGACGTCGAGGGCTCGCCGCTGCATGCCATCGTGGTGCACCTGGGCCTGATCAAGGGCAGCCGTGTACGGCAGGTGGCGGCGCTGCGCGACTTCATCGAGCGGGAGATCCCGGCCGGCGAGCGCCTCGTGGTGGCTGGCGACTTCAACGACTGGGGCGCCCGCATGCGCTACGCCATGAACGCCATGGGCTTGCGCGACTCCAGCGACCTGCGCGGTCCGCGCACGCTCACCTATCCGTCGCGGCTGCCGCTGACGCAGCTGGATTTCATCTACGCGCGGCATCTCAAGCCGGTGGAAAGCTCGGTGCCGCGCGGCCCGGTGTGGTCGCGCATGTCGGACCACCTGCCGCTGGTGACCGACTTCGCGCTACAAGATTCATAGCAACCGCCCCAGCAATCATGGGCATTCCAGCCAGGGCGGAAGGACATCCATTCACTGATAGGATGCATCAATGCTGACCAAGATCGATGCCAAGCTGCGCCCCGTGGAGGCACAGGCCGATTCCAAGGCCGCGGAGGACGAGGGCACGCCCGTCTCCGTGAAGATCCGCGAGCGCCTGCAGGCCGCGCGCAAGCGCTTCTACGCCAACGACAACATCGCCGAATTCATCCAGCCCGGCGAACTCGAGGGCCTGCTCGACGAGGTCGAGGACAAGATGAAGGGCGTGCTCGAGAGCCTGGTCATCGACATCGAGGGCGACCACAACACCGGCAACACGGCGCGCCGCGTGGCCAAGATGTACGTCAACGAGGTCTTCCGCGGCCGCTACGTGCCCGCGCCCTCGCTCACCGAGTTTCCCAACGCCGAGCGCCTGAACGAGCTGATGATCGTCGGCCCGATCACCATCCGCAGCGCCTGCTCGCACCACTTCTGCCCGATCATCGGCAAGCTGTGGATCGGCGTGATGCCCAACGAGCACACCAACGTGATCGGCCTGTCCAAGTACGCGCGTCTGGCCGAGTGGGTCATGGGCCGCCCGCAGATCCAGGAAGAGGCGGTGGTGCAACTGGCCGACCTGATCCAGGAGAAGACCAGCCCCGACGGCCTGGCCCTGGTGGTGGAGGCCGAGCACTTCTGCATGCAGTGGCGCGGCGTGAAGGAGATGGACAGCAAGATGATCAACTCCGTCATGCGCGGCGCCTTCCTCAAGGACGCCTCGCTGCGCCGCGAATTCCTCTCCCTGCTGCCCCGCAAAGGTTGAAGCCCGATGCTCGTTCGTCTCCTCTACGCCAGCCGCGCGGTCGACGCCAATCCGCAGACCATCGAGGCCATCCTGGCCCAGGCGCGGGCGCACAACACCTCCAGCGGCATCACCGGGATCCTGTGCCAGGGCGGCGGCGTGTTCCTGCAGGCCATCGAGGGCGGGCGCGACGCGGTGAGCGAGCTCTTCGGCCACATCCAGAAGGATCCGCGCCACAAGGACGTGGTCCTGCTTCACTTCGAGGAAATCAACGAGCGCCGCTTCGGCGGCTGGACGATGGGGCTGGTGAATCTCACCAAGGTCCATTCCTCCATCCTGCTGCGCTACTCGGAGCGTCCCGAGCTCGACCCCTACGCGGTGTCCGGGCAGGTCTCGCTGGCGCTGCTCGAGGAGCTGATGGCCACGGCGTCGATCGCCTGCCGGCCCTGAGCCGCCCTGCTGTCCTGCGCAGGCTTGCGCTCCTGTGCTGCTGATCGGCTGCGATTTCTCCAGCGCACCCATGCGGCGCAAGACCATCGTGGTCGCCACCGGCGCGCTGGCGCCGGGCGCGAAGGTGCTGGGCCTGCATGCGCTGCACCGCTTCGCCTCGCTCGATTCATGGGCCGCATGGCTGGCCGCGCGGCCGGCCTGGATCGGTGGCTTCGACTTTCCCTTCAGCCTGCCGCGCGAGCTGGTCGAACACCTCGGCTGGCCAGCGGTCTGGTCCGAACTCATCGCGCACTATGCGACGCTGGAGCGCGCGCAGATCCGCCAGCTTTTCGCGGCCTTCTGCGCGGCACGCCCCGTGGGTGCAAAGTTCGCGCACCGCCGCTGCGACGGGCCGGCGGGCTCCAGTCCCTCGATGAAATGGGTGAATCCGCCGGTGGCGTACATGCTGCATGCGGGCGTGCCGCGCCTGATGGCGGCCGGGGCCCGCTTTCCCGGCCTGCAGGAAGCCCCATCCGGTGAGCGGGTGGCCCTGGAGGCTTACCCGGGTCTTCTGGCACGCGAACTCATCGGGCGCGCCAGCTACAAGAGCGACGACCGGGCTCGCCAGAACGAGGCACGCCGCGCTGCGCGCAGCGAACTGCTGGCGCGGTTGCAGCGAGGCGAGTCGCGGCTCGGGATCTCACTCGACGTGAATCCCGCGCACCAGGCGGCGCTGGTGGACGACGCCACCGGCGACGCCCTCGATGCGCTGCTGTGCCTGGCGCAGGCCGCCTGGGCTGCGCGCGAGGGCGCGCCGCGCTATGGCATTCCCGAGGACATCGATCCGCTGGAAGGGTGGATCGTCAGCGCCTGAACCGCACGCTTGTCCTACAGCGATTCGCCGCCTTCGGAAGACAGACCCGGGCGAAACTGCTCGCTAGATTGCAGACATCCGATTTGCAAGGAGATTGCCATGAGCGAGATCAGATCCATCGACGCCATTCATCTGCGCATGGGCTGGCTGCTGGTGCTGGTCAGTGCTGCCGCCTTGACCCTGTCGGGCTGCGACCGGAACGACAACCGGACCGCCGGCGAGAGGGTGGACGATGCCGTTGCCAAGACCGAGCGCGCCGCCGACCAGGCAGCGGCCCGCACGGAGCAGATGGCCAAGGAAGCGCGCGACAGGATCGACGCCTCCGATACCGCCTCCCGGGTGTCCGATGCGGCCAAGGATGCCGGCCGCGCCATCGCCGCTGCGGCCGACGACGCCACCATCACCGCTGCGGTGAATGCCGGCCTGGCCAAGGACCCGGACCTGAGCGCGGTGAAGATCGACGTCGACACCAGCGCCGGCAAGGTGACGCTGCGCGGCCCCGCCCCCACGCCGGTGGCCAAGGACCGTGCCGAGCAGATCGCCAAGGACGTGAAGGGCGTGAGTTCGGTCGACAACCAGCTGGAAGTGAAGTCCATGTGAGCCGCGCCTGCGCCCAAGAAAAAAGCCCTGCAATGCAGGGCTTTGCTTTTGCCCGGGCGTCTCAGTGGCCCAGCCAGTCCTTCAGTTCGTCGGCATGCTCTTCCTCGTCGGTGAGGATCTCCTCGAGCATGCGGCGCGTGGTCGGGTCCTTGTCGCCGATCAGGTTGATCATCTGCCGGTAGCTCTCGACCGCAATGCGCTCGGCCACCAGGTTGGCGCGCACCATGGCTTGCAGGTCCGTTGACTCGTCGTAGCCTGCGTGGCTGCGGTCCAGCAGGTGGGTGGGCGAGAAGTCGGGCTCGCCGCCCAGCTGCACGATGCGCTCGGCGATCTTGTCGGCGTGCGCGGTCTCCTCGTTGGCATGCACCAGGAACTCGTCGGCGATGGCCGGCGACTGCACGCCATTGGCGGTGAAGTAGTGGCGCTTGTAGCGCAGGATGCACACCAGCTCGGTGGCCAGCGCATCGTTCAGCAACTTCACGATGTCGTCGCGCCACGGGCCGAAGCCGGGCGTGACCGCGCCCTCGTCGAGATTGCTGCCGGCGGCCTTGATGGCGGCCTCGTCCAACTGCAGGTGCTGGAAGGACGGCGAGGATGAGGCAGGAGCCTTGGAAGTCTGCTGGGTCATGGGGATTCCTTTCGTGGGGAAGTTTTGCGCTGCATCAAGGTGGTGACCACGCCGGCAACGTCGGAGGTCTTGAAGAGGGTCGCCAGCACCAGCGAGGTGCTCAGCAGCCTCCAGGGCCGGGCCAGCACGACCACCGCGCCGACCGCGGCCGCGGCGGCGACGAGCTTGAGCGGTTCCTGGTTCGCATAGCGCTGCAGCACCGGGAGCGCCAGCTGCCCTGCCGCGTGCACCGGATGGCGCTGCCACCAATGCCGGGCGACGCCGCGTGCCATGGGCATCCATTCGATGCCCTCGAGCAGCGAACTGCGCCTGTGTCCTTCGGGGGCGGCTTCATGGCCGCCCTGCAACTGGCTCACGAGTGCGTGGCGGGACATCGCCAGGCGCTCCTGAGCGTTCATGCGGGGCTGTTCAGCGGGCATGGCGTTCTCCTGCCATGTGCAAGGCCCGGACGTCTGCGTCCAGCTGCGCACGGATGTCATCGAAGCCATCGAAGTTCGCCGGCCGCGCGGCGACATAACCGGCGATTGCCGCCACCACGATCGCGACACCCGGGACGATGACCAGCACCCAATGGAAGCTGCCGTGCAGTACCCCCAGCATGACCGCGATTCCGATCAGTCCCAGCGCCATGATGGCGCTGATCACCGCCAGCACGCCGGCGACGATGCGCGCCACCAGTTGCCGCGTGGCCTCGCCCGCTTCCTCGCGCACCAGCGCCATGTAGTTGGCCAGATGGTCCGCGACCAGTTCGGGGTGCCCGAGCACCGTCTTGTAGATGGGATGCAGCATGTGGGTGCGGGCAACGCCCGGCCAAGGGGAGTAGGGGCGCCAAGGGGCGCGAAGACCGGAGGGAAGGCGGCCGCATCGGGCCGCATCTTCCCCGTCAGTCTTCGTCGCTGCGGCGGGTGGTGGCCAGCACGATCAGCGCCGTGAGGGCGGCGCCGGCCGCGGCGGCCAGCAGCACCGAGCGCACCGGCTGGTCGGCGATGTACCGGCCCGTCATCTCGGCGGCTTCCTCCACGCGGCGCTGCGCGCGCGCACTGGTCTTGGACGCCGACTCCAGGCCGCGCTGCACCGCCTGCTGCACGCGGGCCGCGATCTGCTCCATGGTGGGCTCGGCGTCCCGGCGCAGGTCGCGCACCTTCTCTCCGGCGGCATTCACCGCGTTCTGCGCATAGGCGCGCGTGGAGTCCACCGTGTCGCGGGCAGCCTGGCGATATTCGTCCGCGAGTTCGGCGGCGGTCTTCGTTGTTGCGTTCATTGCTTCTTCCCTTTCTTCGGATGAAAGATGTGGATAGGAACCCCTTGGGCGGGTCATCGTAGCTGCGCTAGCCACGCCGCATCAAGCCCGCGATGAATCCGGCAATGGCCAGCACGGCGAAGATGACGAACAGCACCTTGGCGATCCCGACGGCACTGGCCGCGATGCCGCCGAAGCCGAACACTGCGGCGATCAAGGCGATGATGAGGAAGACGACCGCGTAGTACAACATGCTGAGCTCCTGTGAAGGCGAGACCTCTCGATGGTGCGATGCTTTTTGGCAAGCTCCATGCCGCCCTTGGGTGGCATGGCACGACCTTAGGATGTCCCGCTTGCGGGGAGTGTCAGCCGCCGGGCGCGAGGGGCGTAGGAGGCGGACGATTGGCCGCTAGCGTGCTCGCCACGGGCAGCACCGCACGCAGCAGCGTGCCCTTGCCGGGCGCCGAGCTGATGCCCAGCTTGCCGTGCGCGGCCTCCACCCGATGGCGCATGCCGGCCAGCCCGTGCGTGGCAGGCTTCATCTTCTGCGTGTCGAAGCCCTGCCCGTTGTCGGCCACCTCCACGTGCACGTGGGTCACGTAGTTCTTCAGCACGATGGTTGCCTCGCTGGCCTTGGCGTACTTTCCGATGTTGGTCAGGCCCTCCTGCACCATCCGGTAGACCGTGAGTTGCCGGCCCTCGTCGAGGTTGACCGGCTCCAGCGCCATCTCCACCTGCACGCCGGAGCGTTCCGCGAACTCGCGGCCCAGGATCTCCAGCGACGCCACCAGCCCGAGGTTGGACAGCGAGGAAGGGCGCAGGTCCTCGATGATTCGGCGCTTGAGCGCGATGCCGCTGTTGAGCAGTTCCGTCAGGTGCTGCAGGCGCTCGATGGCCTCGGGCGAGGTGGCCAGGCGCGACTTCAGGCGCGCGGCGTCGAGCTTGGCGGCAGTGAGCAGGGCGCCCAGTTCGTCGTGCAACTCGCGGGCCAGGAAGCCACGCTCGTTCTCGCGCACTTCCTGCAGGTGCGTGGCCAGCTCGGCCAGGTTGGCGGTGCGCTCGCGCACCTCGTCTTCCAGCGCGTTGCGCTCGCCCTCCAGCGCCAGCTGCGTGCGTTCGCCCGCTTCGCGCAGGCGGTGCGTCTGGCGCAGGTAGAGATAGAAGGCGATGAGGCCGGCCAGCGCCGCGAGTCCCACGCCCAGCCGCGCCGTGGCGAGCGAGCGCGAGATCTGCGCCTGGCCTTCCATCAGCGACTGGTTGCTCAGCGCCAGCAGGCTGGCGGCCTCGGATCGGATGGCGGCCATCTCCTCGCGCCCCACGTCGGTCGTGATCACGAACTTCCAGGCGTCGTCGTTGCCCGACTCGCGCAGCCGCACCGTCATCTCGATCTCGGCGAGCTTGCGCATCACGTGGTCGGTGAGCGCCACCAGGCGCGCGGACTCGACCGGCTTGCCCTCGTAGAGCTTGCGCAAGGCGGCCAGCTGGTTGGCGATCTGCTTGGCCGCCGCGTCGTAGGGCTCTCGGTAGCGCGCCTCGCCGGTCAGCAGGTAGCCGCGCTGGCCGGTTTCCGCATCCACGATGTTCTGCACCAGCGAGTTCAGCACCAGCCGCTCGCCCTGGGCCTCGCCGATCTCCTTGAGCGCCCGGGTGGACTGCCTGTACCCGGTTTCATTGATCACCACGAGCACCAGCGCAGCCAGTACGGCCAGCCCCAGACCGAGCGTTAATGGGCGAAATGCCAACCAGCGCTGAAGGCGCTGTCCGACAAAACGCGGCGACAAAATGTGAATAATCATCTCAACCAGGGACGGAACCGTAAGCGCGCATCAGAATGCGATCAAGCGACAAAGGCAACAGATGATCAGGATCGGAATTGTCGACGACCACGCCATCGTGCGGTCCGGCTTGCGCCAGTTTTTCTCGGAGCATGTCGATCTTCGCGTGGTGGGAGAAGCAGCCAGCGGCCGAGAGGCCATCGACCTGGTTCGCAACACAGAAATGGATGTGCTCGTGATGGACTTGTCCATGCCGGGCCAGAGCGGCATCGACGCGTTGGCGATGATCCGCGCCAAGGCGCCGGATGTGGGCATCCTCATCCTCAGCGCCTATCCCGAGGAGCACTACGCGCTCAACCTCATCCGGCAGGGCGCGAGCGGCTACCTCAACAAGGAATGCGAGCCCGCGGAGATCGTGAATGCGATCCGCACCATCGCGCTGGGACGCCGCCACATCACGCCGGCCGTGGCCGACCTGCTCGCGCGACAACTCGACCGCAAGGCCGACAGCGCGCCGCACGAGCAACTCTCGGAGCGCGAGTTCCAGGTCTTCCTCAAGCTGGCCAAGGGCGAGACCGCCGGCGACATCGCCAAGGCCTTGTCGCTGTCGGTGAAGACGGTGAGCACGTATCGCACGCGGCTGATGGAGAAGATGAACCTGTCCTCCAACAGCGACCTCACCTACTACGCGCTGAAGAACAAGCTGATCGACTGAAGCGCCTGCGCGCGCACGCCTCGCTTCGGGCGAGGCGTTGCGCAACACCTCACCGCGGCGGTGCTGCAGGCGTTGCAGACGCACCGGCATCCGTGGACAGCAGGGCGCAGAAATCCACCAGCGCGTCGATCTCGTTGGACTTGTCGAAGACCGCGTCCGCGCCGAGCTGGGCACAGCGCTTTCGGATGTCCGGGGTGGCGTAGTTGCTGAGCACCACCACCTTCTGGTTGCCGCGCCGCTGCATGCATTCCTGGAGCACGCCAAGACCGCTGCCTTGCTTGAGGAAGAGGTCGACGATGGTGAGGTCCCAGTCGTCGGCATGCTCGATGAGCCAGCGTCGCGCGTCGGTTTCAGTTTCGGAATGTCCTATGGCCGAGACCCGGGTCAGTTCCTCGAGGGTTCCGACCAGGTTTTCCCGGATCGTTGCGTTGTCTTCGACGATGTATGTCTTGAGCGTCCTTGTCATGTCGGAAGACATTCCCCGTGGTCTCCACCAGCCATGATCGGCATTGATGGCCCAGAGTGCCATCGTAGCGACGACGGCCTTCGCATGGTGCAAGTTGGCAGGGCTTCGCGCTGTAGGACTGGGCCGACATGATGTCGGCGCACGCAGGAAGAGCTCTTTCAGGGCCGCGCCGCGGCACCTTCTGTCCCGCGGTGGCCGCAGACCGGGCAAGCAGGATCGCGCGTCACGCGCATCGTCTCGAAGCTCGCCGAGCGGCCGTCGAACATCAGCAGCCGTCCGGCGAGCGGCTCGCCGATGCCGGCGAGGATCTTCAGGGCCTCGCCGGCCTGCAGCACGCCGATCGTCCCGACCACCGGTGCGAACACGCCCAGCACGGCGCAGCGCGTCTCCTCGAAATGCGCGTCGGGCGGAAAGATGCAGGCATAGCACGGGGAGCCTGCGTCGCGCGTGTCGTAGACGCTCAGCTGGCCGTCGAAGCGGATGGCGGCACCGGCCACCAGGGGCTTGCCATGGCGCACGCAGGCTTCGTTCACCAGTTGCCGCGTGGCGAAGTTGTCGCAGCAGTCCACGACCACGTCGGCGCGCGGCACCAGCGATTCGAGCAGCGCCGAGTCGGCGCGCTGCCGATGCGTGTCGACCTGCACGGTGGGATTGATCGCGCCCATCGCCTCGGCCGCGGACTGAACCTTCGGCTGGCCGACGCGCGCCGCAGTGTGGGCGATCTGGCGTTGCAGGTTGGTGAGGTCGACCTCGTCGTCGTCGACCAGGGTGATGCGGCCGACGCCCGCGCCGGCCAGGTACAGCACGACCGGTGAGCCCAGTCCGCCGGCGCCGATCACCAGCGCGTGACCCGCGGACACCCGCTCCTGGCCATCGATGCCGAATTCCTCGAGGAGGATGTGGCGCGAGTAGCGCAGCAGATCGTCGTCGTCCATGCGCTTCGCGATCGGCGAAAGCGGCAAAGCCCCGGTGGCGGGGGCCTCGCGCTTCGCCTAGTTTTCCTTCTTCTCTTCCTTGCGCTCGACCTGCGTCTTGCTCACCAGCACGGGCTGGCCCTTGAGCTGGGCCAGGGCCTGCATCAGCGGGAAGTCCTTGTCGGAGCCGAACTCGGGCGTCTTGCGGTCCTGCGGCGGCTTGAGCGCCTCGGCCTCGAGGCGCTTGCGCGCCTCTTCGCGGGCCTTCTCTCGATCAGGGCTCTTGTCCTCGGGGCCCTGGCCGCTGGTCAGGTGCTTGTCGAGGTCGGCCTCGCGCATGCGCAGGATGGCGTAGGGACTGCCTTCCGCAGTCTCGTCCACCAGCACGTTGGGCACGATTCCGCGGGCCTGGATCGAGGTGCCGCTGGGCGTGTAGTAGCGCGCGGTGGTGATCTTGAGCCCCGTGTCGGGGCCGAGCGGGCGCACGGTCTGCACCGAGCCCTTGCCGAAGGTCTGGCTGCCCATGACGGTGGCACGCTTGTGGTCCTGCAGGGCGCCGGCCACGATCTCGCTGGCCGAGGCCGAGCCTTCGTTGACCAGCACCACCAGGGGCACGTTCTTCAGGGCCGCCGGCAGGCCGCGCAGCGGGTCGCTGCCGGAGCGGCGCTGGTAGTACTCGGGCGCGGCCTTGTAGACCGATTTGCTCTCGGGCAACTGGCCGTCGGTAGTGACTACGGTGACGTTCTCGGGCAGGAAGGCGGCCGACACGGCGACCGCGGCGTCGAGCAGGCCGCCCGGGTCGTTGCGCAGGTCCAGCACCAGGCCCTTGAGGTTGGGGTCGGCCTTGTAGAGCTCCTCGATCTTCTTGACGAAGTCCTCGACGGTGCGCTCCTGGAACTGCGACAGGCGGATCCAGCCGTAGCCCGGCTCCAGCATCTTGCCGCGCACGGACTGGGTGCGGATCTCCTCGCGGGTGATCGTGACCGGGAAGGTGCGGTTCTCGTCCTTGCGGAAGATGGTCAGCATCACCTTGGTGTTCGCCTCGCCGCGCATGCGCTTGACCGCCTCGTTGAGCGTCAGGCCGCGCACCGCGGTGTCGTCGATCTTGGTGATCAGGTCATTGGGCTTGAGGCCGGCGCGGAAGGCGGGCGAGCCCTCGATGGGCGAGACCACCTTCACCAGCCCGTCTTCCTGCGAGATCTCGATGCCCACGCCGACGAAGCGGCCGGTGGTGCCTTCCTTGAATTCCCTGAAGGACTTCTTGTCGAAATACTGGGAATGCGGGTCGAGCCCGGCCACCATGCCGGAGATGGCGTCGGAGATGAGCTTCTTCTCGTCCACCGGCTCGACATAGTCGCTCTTGACCATGCCGAACACGGCGGCGAGCTGCTGGAGTTCTTCCAGCGGGAGCGGAGCCAGTGAGCCTCGTGCAACGGTTTGCAGCGAGACGGTGGTCAGCGCGCCAGCAAAGGCGCCTGCGGCGACCCAGCCTGTAATCTTGAGTTTCTGGCCCATGGGGGTGTCCTATCAACGAACCGGGTCAATATACACAGCTTGGAACCGAACTTTTTGCAACAGTTCCAAGCCAGTGTGTATCTCTAGGCCTTTCCCTGGTTGGCGACCGCCGCGGCGGCCTTGGCGGCGGCCTCGGCATCGCCCAGGTAGTAGTGGCGCAGCGGCTTGAGTTCGCTGTCCAGCTCGTAGACCAGCGGGATGCCGTTGGGGATGTTCAGGCCGACGATGTCGGCGTCGGAGATGCCGTCCAGGTACTTCACCAGCGCCCGGATGGAATTGCCGTGCGCGGCCACCACCAGGCGGCGGCCGGCGCGGATGGCCGGGGCCATCGACTCGTTCCAGAAGGGCAGGACCCGGGCGACGGTGTCCTTCAGGCATTCGGTGAGCGGCACCTGCTCGGGCGAGAGCTTGGCGTAGCGCACGTCCGCGCGCTCGCTGCGCGGGTCGTTGGGCTCCAGCGGCGGCGGCGGGGTGTCGTAGCTGCGGCGCCAGACCAGCACCTGCTCGTCGCCGTACTGCTTGGCCATGTCGGCCTTGTTCAGGCCCTGCAGGGCGCCGTAGTGGCGCTCGTTCAGGCGCCAGGAATGCACCACCGGCAGCCAGGTGCGGTCCAGCTCGTCCAGGGTGTGCCACAGGGTGCGGGTCGCGCGCTTGAGCACGCTGGTGTAGGCGATGTCGAAGTCGTAGCCTTCCGCCTTCAGGAGGCGCCCCGCCTGCTTGGCCTGCTCCACGCCCGTGGGAGTCAGGTCGACGTCGGTCCAACCGGTGAAGCGGTTCTCGAGGTTCCAGGTCGATTCGCCGTGGCGGATCAGCACCAGCTTGTACATGTGTAAAGGCCCTTTTTCGATCGGTTCCGATCGGTTTCTGACGGAAGAAGGCAGGTCTGCAAAACCCGACATTCTAAAATCCGGGGTTCGTCATCCAAGGACCCCCGTGAAATTCTTCTTCGACTTCGTCATCGCCAACTGGATGCTGTGGCTCATCGCGCTCAGCGCGGGCGCCATGCTGCTCATCCCCATGATCCAGAAGGCGGGCCAGGGCGCGCTCAGCGCCGAGGGCGCCGTGCAGCTCATCAACCGCCAGAAGGCCGTGGTCGTGGACATCCGCGCCCCCGAGGAGTTCGCCGAAGGCCACGTGACCGGCGCGCGCAACGTGCCGCTGGACCAGCTGGAAGCCAAGCTGGCCGGCACCGTCAAGAACAAGTCGCTGCCGCTGCTGATCGTGTGCGCCAGCGGCGCCCGCGCCCAGCGCGCCGTGGCCGTGGCCAAGAAGCTGGGCTACGAGCAGGCCCAAGCCCTGTCGGGCGGACTCAAATCCTGGAAAGACGCTAATCTGCCGCTTGAAAAAGCCTGACCTTCGCGTCACATACCCCAGATGAAGCCAGTCAAGATGTACACGACCGCGGTGTGCCCCTACTGCATCCGCGCCAAGCAGATCCTCAAGTCCAAGGGCGTGGATCAGATCGAGGAAATCCGGGTCGACGCCGACCCGGCCGCCCGCGCCACCATGATGCAGATCACCCAGCGCCGCACGGTGCCGCAGATCTTCATCGGCGACACCCACGTCGGCGGCTGCGACGACCTGATGGCCCTGGACAGCCGCGGCGGCCTCGAGCCCCTGCTGAAGGCCGCCTGAGCCTTTCCCGCCGCCGGGGCCGTCACGGCCACCGGTCATAATCACCGATTCAACTTCTGGCCCGCGACGGAAAGTGCTTCCCTGCGGGCCTTGTCTTGATCCCGAAAGAAATCAGCATGGCCGACAACCAAGATCCCGTCTTCCAGATCCAACGCGTCTACCTCAAGGACCTGTCGCTGGAGCAGCCCAACTCGCCGGCCATCCTGCTCGAGCAGGAAGCACCCACCGTCGACATCCAGCTGGGCGTGGACGCCCAGCCGGTGAACGAGGGCATCTACGAAGTCACCGTCTCGGCCACCGTGCAGACCAAGATCAAGGACCGCACCGTGTTCCTGGTCGAGGCCAAGCAAGCCGGCATCTTCGAGATCCGCAACCTGCCGCAAGACCAGATGTCGCCCATCTTGGGCATCGCCTGCCCGCAGATCGTCTACCCCTATCTGCGCGGCAACGTGGCCGACGTGGTGCAGCGCGCCGGCTTCCCGCCGGTGCACCTGGCCGAGATCAACTTCCAGGCCATGTTCGAGCAGCAGCAGGCGCAGGCCGCCTCCGCTGCTCCCGCCCAGTAAGCGGCGGAAGCCGCGCGCACTGCGCGGCGCAGCGGCAGCATGAAGATCTGCGTGCTCGGTGCCGGCGCCTGGGGAACGGCGCTGGCCATCAATGCGGCCGGACGGCATGAGGTGAGCCTCTGGGCGCGCGATCGCGTCCAACTGGCCGCCATCCAGGCCGGGCGCGAAAACCGCCGCTACCTTCCCGACATTCCACTGCCTGCCGGCCTCGCGCTGGTGGGCGGCGCCGCCGTGGACGCTGCGGCCTCGGCCGATCTGGTCATCGTGGCCACGCCGATGGCGGCGCTTCGCGAGCAACTGCTGGCGCTGCGCGACCTGCGCGTGCCCGTCGCCTGGCTCTGCAAGGGCGTCGAGCCGGTTCAGGGCGGTGAGGGCTTCGGCCTGCTGGCGCACGAGATCCAGGCCCAAGTGGCGCCTGCGCTGCCGGCCGGCGTGCTCAGCGGCCCCAGCTTCGCGCAGGAAGTGGCGCGCGGCCAGCCCACCGCCCTGGTCGCGGCCAGCAGCCATGCGCAGGTGCGCCAGGCGCTGGTCGAGGCCTTCCACGGCCCCTCGCTGCGGGTCTATGCCAACGACGACATCGTCGGCGTCGAGGTGGGCGGCGCGGTGAAGAACGTGCTGGCCATCGCCACCGGCCTGGCCGACGGCCTGGCACTGGGCCTGAATGCGCGCGCCGCGCTCATCACCCGCGGCCTGGCCGAAATGACGCGCCTGGGCACGGCCCTGGGCGCCCGGGGCGATACCTTCATGGGCCTGTCCGGCCTGGGCGACCTGGTGCTCACGGCCACCGGCGACCTCTCGCGCAACCGCAAGGTGGGCTTGCTGCTGGCCCAGGGCCAGACCCTGGAGCAGGCGGTGCAGTCGCTCGGCCACGTCGCCGAGGGCGTCTATTGCGCCCGCACGGTGCTGCAGCGCGCGGCGCAGCTGGGCGTGGAGATGCCCATCGCCGCCGGCGTCGTGGCCCTGCTGGACGGCGGCGCACGCCCGGCGGACGTCGTCGCGGCGCTCATGGGCCGGGGGCCCACGGCCGAGCTGGGCTGATTGGGCCGGCCGGCAGGCCCGTGATTCCCGCCTTGAAGGCGCCGGGGCCTTGCGCTAGCGTGGCGGCTCCTTCAACAACCCTGGGGAGCCGTCCATGACCCGTCATACCCGACCGATCCGACTCGCTGCTGCGCTGCTGGGCACCGCCGCGCTGGTGGCCGCCTGCGCCACCGGCATGGGCGGTTCGAAGCCCATGGGCTTCTTCATCAGCAGCAGCAACCCCGGCAAGGGCGGCGACCTGGGCGGCCTGACCGGCGCCGACGAATGGTGCCGGGCGCTGGCTGCCGGTGCCGGTGCCGGCAACCGGACCTGGAAGGCCTACCTCAGCACCACCGCCACCGGCGCCACGCCGGCCGTGAACGCGCGCGACCGTATCGGCAGCGGCCCCTGGTACAACGCCAAGGGCGTGCTCATCGCCAACAACGTGGCCGAGCTGCACAGCGCCAGCGCCAACCTGGGCAAGGACACCTCGCTGACCGAGAAGGGTGACGTCGTGACCGGCTTCGGCGACCCCGTGAACCGCCACGACATCCTCACGGGCTCGAAGCCCGACGGCACCGTGGCCGTGCCTGAGCCGGGCAAGGACACCACCTGCGGCAACTGGACCCGCAGCGCCGACGGCTCGGCCATCGTCGGCCATCACGACAAGAAGGGCACCAACCCGGATCCGGTGGCCAATGCCTCCTGGAACTCGTCTCACGGCACGCGCGGCTGCAGCGTCGACCAGCTCAAGATGAGCGGCAGCGCCGGCTTGATGTATTGCTTCGCAGCGAACTGAGGCTCGCGCGGGCTCAAGCTGGGGAGTAGGCCAGGCGGACGTAGATCGGCGCGAAGGCCTCGGCCTGCGTGATCTCGATCAGGCATTCCTTGGCCAGCTCGAGCATCGCGATGAAGGTGACCACCATCACCGGCTGGCCCCGGCTTGCGTCGAAGAGGTTCTCGAACTCCACGAAGCGCCGCCCCTGCAGGTGGCGCAGCACGATGCTCATGTGCTCGCGCACGCTCAGCTCCTCGCGCGAGATCTTGTGGTGCTGCACCAGCTTGGCCCGCTTGAGGATGTCGGCCCAGGCGTCGCGCAGGTCGACCACGTTCACGTCGGGGAAGCGCGGCTTGATCGACTGCTCGATGTAGACGTGCGCGCGCCAGAAGTCGCGGCCGTAGGTCGGCATGGCGCCGATCGCGGCCGCCTGCATCTTGGTCTGCTCGTACTCCATGAGCCGGCGCACCAGCTCGGCGCGCGGGTCTTCCGCCTCCTCGCCCTCGGCCGTCTTCTTGGGCGGCAGCAGCATGCGCGATTTGATCTCGATCAGCATGGCCGCCATCAGCAGGTATTCGGCGGCCAGCTCGAGGTTGGTCTGGCGGATCTCGTCGACATACGCCAGGTACTGGCGCGTCAGCCCCGCCATGGGGATATCGAGGATGTTGAAGTTCTGCTTGCGGATCAGGTAGAGCAGCAGGTCCAGCGGGCCTTCGAAGGCTTCCAGGAAGACCTGCAGCGCCTCCGGCGGGATGTACAGGTCGTTGGGCAGCGAGAACAGCGGCTCGCCGTAGAGGCGGGCGAGCGCGACCTGGTCGACGACTTCGGGCATGGCCGCGACGAGCGGGGTGCCGTCCTCGTCCTGCGGGCTGAAGACCTCGTTGGTCATCGACCGGGGCGGGCGCTTACTTGGTCAGCGTCTGGTAGACGTAGGGCTGCTGGGCCACGCGGGCCTGGGAGAACTCGTCCTGGGTCTCGCGGTCCAGGTGCTTGTCCCACAGCAGGGCGCGGCCGGCGCGCTGCTCCGCCTCGAGGGTGGGCTTCTTCTGCCGCATTTCCTCGATGAAGTTGGTGATCTCGGACTGGTAGTCGGGACGGCGGAACAGGGTAAGCATTTCGGGTGGGGCCTTTGGATTGGGCAGGATTTTACCGGTCCCGCGACCAGCGGACACCGCCGGATGGACACGGGGGCGAGACTGGCGCGGCCACGGCCGGCCCCACCGTCAGTAATGCGGCGGGAGTTCGTCGCGCGGGTCGCGCATGGCCGGCTCCTGCCGGCTGCTCTGCACCTGGTCGCGCAGCTGCGTGAGCTGCAGCGTCAGGCTGTCGATCTGCTGCTGCTGGCGGTAGATCGTCATGTTCAGCTGCTCGAGCAGGTCCTCGGCGTAGCTGGCCTTGATCTCCAGCTCGGTGATGCGGTCCTCCAGCCTGTCCATCAAGGCGCCTCCGCGGAAGGCAGCACCGCGTCGGCCGCCGCGCCCACCGCCTTGCCGGTGATGCGCGCGGTGCCGATGGCTGCATCGGCCGCCAGGCCCACCGCGCCCGCACCCACGCTCACGGCGGTGCTGGCGACGCTCACCGTGGCGCTGGCCACGCTGACCACGGCGCAGCCACTCAGGGCGGCCACGGTGGCGGCGAGCCAGGCCGCGCGAAGAAGGGCCTTGCCGTCCATGTCGTTCAGCGCACCCGCATGCCCGGCGTCGCGCCCGGCCACGGCTCCAGCACGTAGATGCCGGGCTGCGCCTTCTCGTCCCCGTGGCTGGCGGCCAGCACCATGCCTTCGGACACGCCGAACTTCATCTTGCGCGGCGCCAGGTTGGCCACCATCACGGTGAGCTTGCCCACCAGCTGCTCGGGCTGGTAGGCCGAGGCGATGCCCGAGAACACGTTGCGCGTCTTGCCTTCGCCCGCGTCCAGCGACAGGCGCAGCAGCTTGGTGGAGCCTTCGACCTTCTCGCAGGCCAGGATCTTGGCGATGCGCAGGTCGATCTTCGCGAAGTCGTCGATGCCGATGGTCTCGGCGAGCGCCTCGCCGCCCGGGGCCGGTGTTTCCTCGACGACGGTTGCCGGCGGCTCGAAGAGCGCATCCAGCAGCTTGGGGTCCACGCGCTGCATCAGGTGCTTGTAGTCGGCGATGGCGTGGCCGGCGCCCAGCAGGCGGCCGGCGTCCTTCCACTCCAGCGTGTCGCTGCCCAGGAAGGCCTCGACCTGGCCGGCCAGCGAAGGCAGCACAGGCTTGAGGTACAGCGCGAGCAGGCGGAAGGCTTCGATGCAGGTGGTGCACACGTCCTGCAGGCGCTCCACCTGGTCGGGCTTCTTGGCCAGCTCCCAGGGCTTGTTCTGGTCGACGTACTCGTTGACCTTGTCGGCCAGTTGCATCACGTCGCGCAGCGCGCGGGCGAAGTCGCGGCTGTCGTAGAGCTGCGCGACGGTGCCGGCCTCGGCCTGCAGGGCGGCCAGCAGGGCGGCGCCGTCGGCGCTGGGCGTGCCCAGCTTGCCCTCGAAGCGCTTGGCGATGAAGCCGGCCGAGCGGCTGGCGATGTTGATGAACTTGCCCACCAGGTCGCTGTTGACGCGGGCGACGAAGTCCTCGGGGTTGAAGTCGATGTCCTCGTTGCGGCCGTTGAGCTTGGCCGCCAGGTAGTAGCGCAGGTGCTCGGGGTTCAGGCCCAGCTCCAGGTACTTGAGCGGGTCGATGCCGGTGCCGCGGCTCTTGCTCATCTTCTCGTTGTTCACCGTGAGGTGGCCGTGCACGTAGATGGCATCGGGCGCCTTGCGGCCCGAGAAGTGCAGCATGGCCGGCCAGAACAGCGTGTGGAAGGTGATGATGTCCTTGCCGATGAAGTGCACCTGCTCCAGGTCGGGCTGGGCCATGTACTCGGTGTAGGAGATGCCCTGGCCGGCGGCTTCGACGCAGGTCTTGTCCAGCAGGTTCTTCAGCGAGGCCAGGTAGCCCACCGGGGCGTCGAGCCACACGTAGAAGTACTTGCCCGGCGCATCGGGGATCTCGATGCCGAAGTAGGGCGCGTCGCGGCTGATGTCCCAGTCGCCCAGGCCGCCGGTGCCGTCTTCCTTCTTGTAGAGCCACTCGCGGATCTTGTTCTGCACCTCGGGCTGCACATGGCCGGCGGCCACGGTCCAGTCCTTCAGGTAGGCTTCGCAGCGCGGGTCCGACAGCTTGAAGAAGAAGTGATCGGAGCTGCGCAGTTCCGGCTTGGCACCCGACAGGGCCGAGTAGGGGTTGATCAGCTCGGTGGGCGCGTACACCGCGCCGCAGACCTCGCAGTTGTCGCCGTACTGGTCCTTGGCGTGGCAGTTGGGGCACTCGCCCTTGATGAAACGGTCGGCCAGGAACATGCCCTTTTCGGGGTCGTAGAACTGCTCGACCGCGCGCGTCTCGATCAACCCTGCCTTCTTCAGGTCGAGGTAGATCTGCCGGGCCAGCTCGTGGTTCTCCGGCGCGTCGGTGGAGTGCCAGTTGTCGAAGGCGATGTGGAAGCCGTCCAGGTAGGGCTTGCGGCCCGCGGCGATCTCGGCCACGAACTGCTGCGGCGTCACGCCCGCCTTGTCGGCGGCGATGGTGATGGCCGCGCCGTGGGCGTCGTCGGCGCAGACGAAGTTCACCTCGGCACCCTGCATTCGCTGGAACCGCACCCAGATGTCGGCCTGGATGTATTCCATGATGTGGCCGATGTGGAACTTGCCGTTGGCGTAGGGCAGGGCGGTGGTGACGAAGAGTTTGCGCTGGGTCATCGAGCGTGCGCTTTTCTTGGATGGTGGTGGGAGAAACCGGAAGTGGGTGCCCGCCCGCCGGAAACCGGGGCGGACCCGGCGTCCGGCAAGGGGAGCGGTATTTTAGTTGGCGGGCTATAGTCGTCCCACATCCGGGCCCACTCGTGATTTCCGAGCACGACATCACCCTCGCGCGCACGACCGATGCGCTGGCCATCGCCGAGCTTTCGCGCGATGCCATCGAGTACGGGCTGACCTGGCGCTGGACGGTGCGCCGGGTGATGCGCTGCATCCACGACGCCGACACCAACGTGGTGGTGATGCGCCGCGGGGGCATCGGCGTGCCGGCCTTCGCGATCATGCAGTACGGCGACACCGAGGCTCACATCTCGCTCCTGGCGGTGCATCCGGGCCATCGGCGCCAGGGGCTGGCCTCCGCGCTGATGGATTGGCTGGAGGCCACGGCGCGGGTGGCGGGCTGCACCGCCATCCACCTGGAGGTGCGGATCACCAACCCCGGCGCCATGGCCTTCTACCGGCGGCACGGCTTCGAGGAGGCCGGCGTGTCGGTCGGCTACTACGAGGGCGTCGAGGACGCAGTGCGCATGGTCAAGCGGCTGTCGGTGTCGGCCGACGCTGCCTGATCGCCGCCCGCGCTCCAGCCGAAGAAGGCGCATACCGCCGCGCGCTGCGCCAGGGCATCGGCGCGGCCCAGTTCGATCAGTTCCTCGGTGAAGGGTGTCTCGAACAGCAGGTAGCTGGCGAAGGCGGCTGCCTTGAGTTGCGCCACGCTGTTGGGCTGCAGCCCCACGAAGAGGCGCTGCACAGGGCGCGGTAGCGCCCGGACGTGCCGCGCGGCGATGCCATCGATGCGCCGGGAGGGCGAGATCAGCAGCAGCTCCAGCGGCCGCAGCCCGCTGGCCGCCCGGGCCTCCGGCGGGATCAGCGACAGCGTGTGGTTGATGCGGCGCAGCCGCTCCACGTCCACCGCCAGAGCGTCCAGGAAGATGCTGGACATGACGTGGCCGGCGACCTGCGCCATCGACGGATGCCCAGTGAGCGTGTTGGGTGGCAGCTGTGCCTCGTCGTGCGGCTCGTTCATGCGGCCGGCGCCGATGGCCAGGATGCGCTGCGCGCCCAGGTGGATGGCGGGCGCCAGCGGCGCCGACTGGCGCATGGAGCCGTCGCCGAAATACTCGGTGCGCCCGCGCAGCGAAAGCGCCACGGCCGGGAAGATGAAGGGAATGGCCGCCGACCCCAGCAGGTGTGCATGGCCGATGCGCCCATGCTCCGACAGCCGCTGGCTGCGCACCCACGGCTGGATGGGCGCGGCGCAATCGTAGAAGCACACGTGCTCGCCGGAGCTGTAGCTGGAGGCCGTCACCGCCAGCGCGCGCAGGTGGCCCGCGTGCAGCAGGCCGGGCAGTCGCTCCATCGGCACCGTGCGCTGCAGCAGCTCATGGAGCGGCGCATTGTCCAGCAGCGAGCGCGGCTTGAGGCGCAGCATCTTCGCCAGCAGCTGCCCCATGCCCAGCAGCAGCCGCCAGCGGGCGGCTGCATCCAGCATGGCCAGCGAGTCGACGCGGTAGACCTGCTCGGCGTGAAAGTTGCGCCAGGTCTCGGCCAGGCGCTTGACGGTGATGTGGAAGTCGTCGGCCCCGCAGGCCAGCGCGGCCGCGTTGATGGCACCGGCCGAAGTGCCGGTGATGATGCCGAAGGGGCTCGTGGCCGGATGGGCGGATGGCGCATGCGCGCGGCGCAGCTCGGCGATGGCTTCGAGCACGCCTACCTGGTAGGCGGCGCGGGCGCCGCCGCCGGTGAGCAGCAGGCCGGTGGTGGCGGCGAAAGGATCGGGCGTGGCGTTGTCCTTGGGCGACATGGAGGTCCCCAGCGTAGCGCACCCCGGCTCCTTGAAAACCCTTGCGTGCATGCGGCGCTGCCCGGGTGCGGCACGGAAGGGACGCGGCAGGCCCTAGACTAGCCCGCATCCGAAGCACAAGCCTCTCCCACAAGATTCCCACCATGGCCGTTACCCAGGAAGCGCTGCAGCAGGCGCTCAAATCCGTCCTCGACCCCAACACCGGCAAGGACTTCGTCAGCACCCGCGCGCTGAAGAACCTCCAGATCAGCGAGGGCGACGTGTCCTTCGACATCGAGCTGGGCTACCCGGCCAAGAGCCAGGTGCCGGCCCTGCGCAAGGCGCTGGTCGCCGCGGCCAAGGCGGTGCCGGGCGTGCAGAACGTCTCGGTCAACATCACGACCAAGGTCATCTCGCATGCGGTGCAGCGCGGCGTGCAGCTGATGCCCAACGTGAAGAACATCATCGCCGTGGCCTCGGGAAAGGGCGGCGTGGGCAAGAGCACCACCGCGGCCAACCTGGCGCTGGCGCTGGCCGCCGAAGGCGCTTCCGTGGGCCTGCTGGACGCCGACATCTACGGCCCCAGCCAGCCCATGATGCTGGGCATCAACCGCCGTCCCGAAAGCGAAGACGGCAAGACCATGGAGCCGCTGGAAAACCACGGCGTGCAGGTCATGTCCATCGGCTTCCTGGTGGACCAGGACGAAGCCATGATCTGGCGCGGCCCCATGGCCACCCAGGCACTGGAGCAGCTGTTGCGCCAGACCAACTGGAAGGACCTGGACTACCTCCTCGTCGACATGCCCCCAGGCACCGGCGACATCCAGCTCACCCTGAGCCAGCGCGTGCCCATGACCGGCGCCGTCATCGTCACCACGCCGCAGGACATCGCCCTGCTGGACGCGCGCAAGGGCATCAAGATGTTCGAGAAGGTGGGCGTGCCCATCCTGGGCATCGTGGAGAACATGGCGGTGCACGTGTGCTCCAACTGCGGCCATGTGGAACACATCTTCGGCGCCGATGGCGGCAGGAAGATGGCCGAGCAGAACGGCATGGCCTACCTGGGCGCGCTGCCGCTGGACATCAACATCCGCCTGCAGGCCGACAGCGGTAAGCCCACGGTGGTGGCCGATCCGGACGGCGAAGTGGCCTCCATCTACAAGGCCGTGGCGCGCAAGGTGGCCGTGGGCATCGCAGAGAAGGCCAAGGACTTCTCGGCCAAGTTCCCGACGATCACGGTGAGCAAGAACACCTGATCCATTCAATTCGGTAATCAATCGGTTCGCCGATTGAATTTGACGCTGTGCTGCGCCTGCGAAGACACTGGAAATGATTTGCATAGGTTCCTTTTCTCCCTAGGGACAAGGGCCTTTGCAAAGAGGATGATCCAGATATCGAGACAAGCGCCGGCCGCCCCACGGACCGGCGCCGAAGGCCCAGGCAGATGCAGCAACACCCAGGCAAGGCGACGCAAGGCAACAGCAGCGTCCAGGCGATCCCGCTCGGCACGGTCGACGACATGCGCGACCGAATTCGCAAGAAGAGCAAGCTCAAGGGCCGCCAGCCCGACGGCAACGCGATGGACGAGGTGCGCGCCCTCATCGGCGAGAAGCCTGAAGGCGGCTACCGTCGCGACTTGCTGATCGAGTTCCTGCACAAGGTCAACGACGCGTACAACGGGCTGCGCGACCAGCACATGGTGGCGCTGGCCGCCCTCATGAACATCCCGATGGCGGAGGTGTACGAGGTCGCGACCTTCTATCACCACTTCGAGATCCTGCGTGGCGGCGAGACGTTGCCCGCCATCACCATCCGTGTCTGCGACAGCTTGTCGTGCTCGCTGGCCGGCGCCGGCGACCTGATGCAGCGGCTGCCGCAACTGCTGGGCCTGGCCGGCCGCGACGACGTGCGCGTGATCGCCGCCCCCTGCATCGGCCGTTGCGAGCAGGCGCCCGCCGTGGCGGTGAACCAGCAGGCGGTGCCGCTGGCCACGCCCGAGCGCGTGATGCAGGCGCTGCAGCCCGTGGCCGTCACCGACGACGAACCGCTGCGCGAGCTGTCCGTGTTCAAGCCGGCCGAGTTGGCCGGGCAGAGCGTCTCGCCCGAACTGGCGCAGGTGCGCACGCTGCCCGCATTCACCGACTACGACACCTACCGCGAGCATGGCGGCTACCGGCTGGCCAAGGCGCTGGTCACCGGACAGGTGGACGAGGGCGAGGTGATCCGCGAAGTCGAGCAGGTCATCAAGGCCATGGAGGATTCCGGCCTGCGCGGCCTGGGCGGCGCAGGCTTCCCGTCGGGCCGCAAGTGGCGCATCGTGCGCGACCAGCCCGCGCCCAAGCTGATGGCCGTGAACATCGACGAGGGCGAGCCTGGCACCTTCAAGGACCGCACCTACCTCGAGCGCGATCCGCACCGCTTCCTCGAAGGCCTGCTGGTGGCCGCGCACTGCGTGGGCATCGACGCCTGCTACATCTACCTGCGCGACGAATACCACGACTGCCGCGCCCTGCTCGAAGAAGAACTGGCGAAGCTGCAGGCCGACCCGCCGTATCCGCTGCCCCTCATCGAGCTGCGCCGCGGCGCCGGCGCCTACATCTGCGGCGAGGAGTCCGCGATGATCGAGAGCATCGAGGGCAAGCGCGGCGAACCCCGCATGCGCCCGCCCTACATCGCGCAGATCGGCCTCTTCGGCCGGCCCACGCTGGAGCACAACTTCGAGACCCTCTACTGGGTGCGCGACATCGTCGAGAAGGGCCCGGAGTGGTTCGCCGGCTTCGGCCGCAACGGCCGCAAGGGCCTGCGCAGCTTCAGCGTCAGCGGCCGGGTGAAGCACCCCGGCGTGAAGCTGGCGCCCGCCGGCATCACGGTGAAGGAACTCATCGACGAGTACTGCGGCGGGATGCTGGACGGCCACGAGCTCTACGCCTACCTGCCGGGCGGCGCCTCGGGCGGCATCCTGCCGGCGAGCCTGGGCGACATCCCGCTGGACTTCGACACCCTGCAGCCCTACGGCTGCTTCATCGGCTCGGCCGCAGTGATGGTGCTGAGCCAGCAAGACAAGGCGCGTGACGCCGCGCTCAACGTGATGCGTTTCTTCGAGCACGAGAGCTGCGGCCAGTGCACGCCCTGCCGCGTGGGCACCGGCAAGGCCGCCGCGCTGATGGAGAACGCGCAGTGGGACAACGCCACGCTGGAGGACCTGGCGCAGGTGATGGGCGATGCCTCCATCTGCGGCCTGGGGCAGGCTGCTCCCAACCCGATCCGCTGCATCCAGAAGTACTTCCCCGAGGAAATCGCCTGAGGCGAAGGAGAACAAGAACATGAACGCCCCCGTGACCCTCCAGGAACTGATGCCGCAGACCCTCGAGTTCCAGCTCGATGGCCAGAAGGTCGAGGCCTACGAAGGCGAGACCATCCTGCAGGCCGCCAAGCGCGCCGGCGTCGACATCCCGCACCTTTGCTACAAGGAAGGGCTGCGCCCCGACGGCAACTGCCGCGCCTGCGTGGTCGAGATCAAGGGCGAGCGCGTGCTGGCGCCCAGTTGCTGCCGCGCCGCCACCGCCGGCATGGAAGTGCAGGCCTGCAGCGAGCGCGCCGTGAAGAGCCAGAAGATGGTGGTCGAGATGCTGCTCTCGGACATGCCGGACGCGGGCTACAAGTGGAACGACGCCGAGGGTGGCGCCGGCCAGCACGGCGAGCTGACGCAGTGGGCCGAGCGCCTGGACCTCGAGGTGCGCCCCGAGCTGAAGGCGCTGCGCCGCGAGCAGCCCAAGGCCGACGTGTCGCACCCGGCCATGGCGGTCAACCTCGACGCCTGCATCCAGTGCAATCGCTGCGTCCGCGCCTGCCGCGAGGAGCAAGTCAACGACGTGATCGGCTATGCGATGCGCGGCGGCGACTCCAAGATCGTTTTCGACCTGGACGACCCCATGGGCGACAGCACCTGCGTGGCCTGCGGCGAATGCGTGCAGGCCTGCCCGACGGGCGCGCTCATGCCCAAGACCCAGGTCGGCTCGCAGGTGGTGGACCGCAAGGTCGATTCGGTCTGCCCCTTCTGCGGCGTGGGCTGCCTCATCACCTACAACGTGAAGGACGAGCAGATCGTCAGCGTGGACGGCCGCGACGGCCCGGCCAACCACGGCCGCCTGTGTGTGAAGGGCCGCTTCGGCTTCGACTACGCGCACCATCCGCAGCGCCTGACCAAGCCGCTGATCCGCAAGCCCGGCATTCCCAAGAGCATCGACGACGGCCAGCCGCTCAACTGGAGCGAGGTGTTCCGTGAAGCGACGTGGGAAGAGGCGCTGGAACTCGCCGGCGGCAAGCTGGCGCAGCTGCGCGACACCTACGGCCCCAAGAGCCTGGCGGGCTTCGGCTCGGCCAAGGGCAGCAACGAGGAGGCCTACCTCTTCCAGAAGCTGGTGCGCACCGGCTTCGGCAGCAACAACGTGGACCACTGCACGCGCCTGTGCCATGCGTCGAGCGTGGCCGCGCTGCTGGAAGGCGTGGGCTCGGGCGCGGTGAGCAACCAGGTGAACGACGTGGAGAACGCCGAGATGATCTTCATCATCGGCTCCAACCCCACCGCCAACCACCCGGTGGCCGCCACCTGGATGAAGAACGCGGCCAAGCGCGGCGCCAAGATCGTGCTGGCCGACCCGCGCCGCACAGACATCAGCAAGCACGCCTGGCGCACCCTGCAGTTCAAGGCCGACACCGACGTGGCCATGCTCAATGCGCTGATCCACGCGGTGATCGACGAGGGCCTGGTGGACGAGGCTTTCGTGCGCGAGCGCGCCAGCAACTTCGAGGCGCTGAAGGAGAACGTGAAGGGCTACAGCCCCGAGGCCATGGCACCCATCTGCGGCATTCCTGCAGAGACGCTGCGCGAAGTCGCGCGGGCCTTCGCCACCGCCAAGGGCGCGATGATTTTGTGGGGCATGGGCGTGAGCCAGCACGTGCACGGCACCGACAACTCGCGCTGCCTGATCGCGCTGGTCTCGGTCACCGGGCAGATCGGCAAGCCGGGCTCGGGCCTGCATCCGCTGCGCGGCCAGAACAACGTGCAGGGCGCCAGCGATGCGGGCCTGATCCCGATGATGTTCCCCAACTACCAGCGCGTGGACAACCCGGCCGCGCACCAGTGGTTCGAGAAGTTCTGGGGCCAGCCGCTGGACAAGACGCCCGGCTACACCGTGGTCGAGATCATGCACAAGGCCCTGGCCGAGGACAGCGATCCGCACAAGATCCGCGGCATGTACGTCATGGGCGAGAACCCGGCCATGAGTGACCCCGACCTGAACCATGCCCGCCACGCGCTCGGCGCGCTGGAGCACCTGGTGGTGCAGGACATCTTCATGACCGAGACCGCCTGGCTCGCCGACGTGGTGCTGCCCGCCAGCGCCTGGCCCGAGAAGACCGGCACGGTGAGCAACACCGACCGCATGGTGCAGCTGGGCAAGCGCGCGCTGAACCCGCCGGGCGATGCGAAGCCGGACCTGTGGATCATCCAGCAGCTCGCGAAGCGCATCGGCCTGGACTGGAACTACCAGGGCGAGGAATGCGGCGTGGCCGAGGTCTACGACGAGATGCGCCAGGCCATGCACGCGGCCATCAGCGGCATCACCTGGGACCGGCTGGAGCGCGAATCCAGCGTGACCTATCCCTGCCTGAGCGCCGAGGACCCGGGCCAGCCGATCGTGTTCGTGGAGGACTTCCCGACCGGCGACGGCCGCGTGAAGCTGGTGCCGGCCGACATCATCCCTGCCGCCGAGCGGCCCGACGCGGAGTACCCCTTCGTGCTCATCACCGGCCGCCAGCTGGAGCACTGGCACACCGGCAGCATGACGCGCCGCGCCACCGTGCTCGACGCGCTGGAGCCCATCGCCACCGCCTCGATGAACCAGGCGGACCTCACGAAACTGGGCCTCGCACCGGGCGACGTGATCACCATCCAGTCGCGGCGCGGTGAAGTGGCGATCCACGTGCGGCGCGACGACGGCACGCCGCAGGGCGCGGTCTTCGTGCCTTTCGCCTACTACGAGGCGGCTGCCAACCTGATGACCAACGCGGCGCTGGACCCCTTCGGCAAGATCCCGGAGTTCAAGTACTGCGCGGTGCGATTGACCCGCGGCGGCACACCCGCGCCGGTGGCAGGCTATTCTCGCGAGGTGCAAGACATCACCTCCTGAGGACCCATGCCGGACGAAGCGGCGCGCAGCGATCAGACCCCGACCACCCCCACGCGGCCCTACCTGGACGTCGCGGTGCTGATGCGCCGCGAGCGCGTGCGGGGCCCGGCTGCGCGCTGGCAGGACTGGCGCTGGGTCTTCGACAGCGTGCTGCCCGACGAGCCCGGCGCGGGCACCGAGCCGCGCCTGGTGCACGAGAGCGAGGAGGGCGAGCAGCGCTGGCTGCACCCCGGCTTCACGGTGGAGCTGTTCACCGACGATGCCGAGGGCTACTACCTCAACACCAGCACCGAATCGCCCTGCTGGTTCGTGCTGTGGCGCATGGAGGAAGCGCCCAGCGTGGCGAGCGAGCCCATCGCCCGCCCGGTGATCGTCACGCTGAGCTACCACGACGCCGGCCGCTGGCTGGACGCGCAGGAGATGGTCGAGCAGGTGCCCGCCCAGCCCGAGGTGGTGCAATGGCTGCGCGACTTCGTCGACACCCACTACAAGGCCGAGCCCAAGCGCCGCCAGCGCCCGCAGAGCTTCCGGCCGCTGCTGGACCGCTTCGGCAACGCGGCCAGCGTCACGACGCAGAAGAAGCGGGGCGCCGGCGATGTCTGAAGGCTTCCTGCAGCGCTGGTCGCGGCGCAAGACGCTGGGCGATGCCGCACCGCCCGAGGAGCCGCGCGCGCCCCAGGTCGAGCCCGCGACACCAGCGCCGCCCGAAGCCGCCGTCCCGAGCCCGGATGCCGCAGCGCAGCAAGCCGCGCCGCCACCTCCGACGCTCGAAGACACCCAGGCCCTCACGCCCGAGTCCGACTTCAAGCCCTTCATGGCCCGCGACGTCGCGCACGAGGTGCGCAACGCCGCCATGAAGAAGCTCTTCGCCGACCCGCACTTCAATGTGATGGACCGGATGGACGTCTACATCGACGACTATTCCAACCCGGCGCCGCTGCCCGCGGCGACCTTGCGCAAGATGGCCAGCGCGGCCTTCCTGCAACTGGTGGACGACGAGGAGCAGGACGGCAGGAAGAAGCCGGTCCAAGAAACCCCTGGCCTGACGTCGGTCCAGGACGTGGCACAGTCGGAGCATTCCCGGGAAGACCCCAGCCCGCCAGCCGAAGCACCCGACGAGGGCGACCGGCAGGCCAGCCAACAGACCGATGACGACCACGCTGATCTGCGACTGCAACAAGACGATGCCGCTCGTGCCGAAGACCCTCGGCGCGGCGCTGCCTGACAACAGGAAAGAGCTTCCCCTCCACACCACCCTGTGCCGGCGCGAGGCCCCGGCCTTCCAGCGCGCCATCACCGGCAGCAACGGCGACGAGGTGGTGGTGGCCTGCACCCAGGAGCAGCGCCTCTTCACCGAGCTGGCCGAACAGACCCCCGGCGCCACCTCGCCCATCCGCTTCGTCAACATCCGCGAGACCGGCGGCTGGAGCCGCGATGCGCGGCAGGCCATGCCCAAGATCGCCGCGCTGCTGGCCGCGGCCGCGCTGCCCGATCCGGAGCCGGTCGCCACCGTGAGCTACAAGAGCCAGGGCCGGCTGCTGGTCATCGGCCCGGTGGACCAGGCCGAGCAGGCCGCCGCGCTGCTGGCCGATTCGCTGGAAGTCAGCATCTTCTCCACCGGCCCCGGCGCGCAGGGCGGGGCGCAGGCGCGGCGCTTCCCGGTCATGGCCGGGCGCATCGAATCGCTCGAAGGCTGGCTGGGCGCGTTCAAGCTTGCGTGGCGGCAGGACAACCCCATCGACCTGGACCTGTGCACCCGCTGCAATGCCTGCATCGCCGCCTGCCCCGAGCAGGCCATCGGCTTCGACTACCAGATCGACGCCTCGCGCTGCACCTCGCACGGCGACTGCGTGAAGGCCTGCGGCGTGGCCGGTGCCATCGACCTGCAGCGCGAGCCGCAGTCGCACGACGCCGCCTTCGACCTGGTGCTGGACCTGGGCGCCACCGCGCAGATCGACTGGCACGCGCCGCCGCAGGGCTACTTCCACGTCGCCGGCGGACTGGCCGGACGGCCCGAGGCGCTGCAGACGGTGCTGCGCCTGCGCGAGATGGTGGGCGAGTTCGAGAAGCCCAAATTCTTCGACTACAAGCAGAAGCTGTGCGCCCACAGCCGCAACGAGCAGGTGGGCTGCAACGCCTGCGTGGAGGTGTGCTCGGCTCATGCCATCCGCAGCGAGAAGGAGCGGCAGCGCATCGTCGTCAATCCGAACCTCTGCGTGGGCTGCGGCGCCTGCACCACCGTCTGCCCGACCGGCGCGCTGGCCTACAGCTACCCGCGCGCGCCGGAGCAGGGGCTCAAGCTGCGCACGCTGCTGTCCACCTACCTGCAGGCCGGCGGACGCGAGCCGGCGCTGCTGCTGCATGGGGACGAAGGCGGCCGCGCGCTGATCGAGCAACTCGGACGGCAGGCGCAGCTGGGCAAGGCCAACGGGGTGCCGGCGCAGGTGATCCCGGTGGGTCTGTTCCACAGTGCCAGCACCGGCATCGACCTGTGGCTGTCGGCCATCGCCTTCGGTGCCACGCAGGTGGCCGTGCTCTTCACCGGCGAGGAGGCGCCGCAGTACCGCGCCGCCATCCGCCGGCAGATGGAGATCGCCCAAGCCTTGCTGACAGGGTTGGGCTACGCCGGCACGCATTTCCTGGCCATCGATGCCGAGACGCCCGCCGGCCTGGACGCGGCGCTTGCGGGCCTGCGCGGCACGCGGCAGCAGCTGCCGGCCGAAGCGGCCCGCTTCGCCGTCGGCGCCGAGAAGCGCAGCACGCTGGAGATGGCGCTGGATCACCTAATGGACGGCGCGCCAGCGCTGAAGGCGCCGCAGCCGGCCCCGATCCCGCTGCCCGCCGGCGCGCCCCTGGGCGCCATCGCCGTCGACAAGGACAAGTGCACCCTGTGCCTGGCCTGCGTCAGCGCCTGCCCCGCCAGCGCGCTGCAGGACAATCCCAACGCGCCGCAACTGCGCTTCATCGAGAAGAACTGCGTGCAGTGCGGCCTGTGCGCCACCACCTGCCCGGAGGACGCCATCGCGCTCGTGCCGCGCCTGCTGCCTACGCCTGAGCGGTCGCAGCCGGTGGTGCTCAACGAGGCCAAGCCCTGGACCTGCATCCGCTGCAGCAAGCCCTTCGGCACGCAGAAGGCCATCGAGGCCATGCTGGGCAAGCTGGCCGGCCATGCCATGTTCCAGGGCGAGGCCCTGGAGCGCCTGAAGATGTGCGGCGACTGCCGCGTCGTCGACCTCTACACCGCCACCAACGAAGTGAAGATCACCGAGCTATGAACGCGCCGATGTCCCCCGTCTCGTCCGCCCTCGACGAGGAGATCGCCCGCGCCGAGCTCTACGGCCTGCTGGCGCGCCTGTGGTACGCGGCGCCCGACGCCGAGCTCCTCGCGGCCTTCTCGGTCGCCGCCACGCAGGCGCCGATGGAAGGTGCCTTCCTGGAGGAGCCCTGGCGCCAGCTGGTGGGCGCCGCGCGCGAGCGAAGCGAAGGCGAGCTGCGTGCCGAGTACGACGCCCTGTTCGGCGGCATCGGCAAGCCGGAGGTCTACCTGTTCGGCTCGCACTACCTGAGCGGCTTCCTCAACGACAAGCCGCTGGCGAAGCTGCGCGGCGAGCTGGCGACGCTGGGCCTGGCGCGCGAGGAATCGGTGGGAGAGACCGAGGACCACGTCGCCTGCCTCTTCGAGGTCATGCGCTACCTGATCGCGGGCGAGGACGTGGCTGTGGCGAACCTGACACGCCAGCAGGCTTTTTTCTCGGCCCACATCCAGCCCTGGGTGGCCGACATGTGCGAGGCCGTCGCCGCCCACCCCCGGGCGGCCTTCTACGCGGCCCTGGCCCGCTTCACGCAAGGCTTCGCACAGGTGGAAGCGCAAGCTTTCGATCTGCTGAACTAATCCTTTTGGGGGGCCTGATGGCCTGACCAAATTGCTGGGACATTTGCTCTCGGCAGTTAAGGGTCTTGTCTACTATGCAAACCTATGTAAATGGGTTCATATCTCCGGTGAATGAAGCCAATCCTGGAGAGCAAATGCAGGACAGCCACATGAACGACAAGCAGAAAAATTCGCGCCGGCGCTTCTTCGCCGGCGCCGCAGGAGTGGGTGCAGCCGCCGCCGCCGTGGCCGTGCTGCCCAAGGTCGATGTCTCGGAAGAGGCCGCCGCGCCTGCCGCGCGCCCGGCCCCCGAGAAGGGTGGGGGCTACCAGCTTTCCGAACACGTGAAGCGCTACTACCGAACCACTTCTGCCTGAGGACGACCCACGATGCTGCTCACCCGCAAGTCGACTGGCGCCCCTGCCATCGCTTCATCCGACACAAGCACTACCCACAGCCCCTCACCCTTCGTCCACAGCCTGAGGCGCGGCCTGTCCCAGGCCCTGCCGACCCTGGACCGGCGCTCCTTCCTGCGCCGATCGGGCCTGGGCGTTGGCGTGGGCCTGGCCGCCGGCCAGCTCACCCTGATGCGCAAGGCGCAGGCGGCGTCGGGCAGCGGCCCGGCCATCGGCGCCGGCAAGGTCGAGGTCAAGCGCACCGTCTGCTCGCACTGCTCGGTGGGCTGCGCCTCCGACGCGGTGGTGGAGAACGGCGTGTGGGTCCGGCAGGAGCCGGTCTTCGACTCGCCCATCAACCTGGGCGCGCACTGCGCCAAGGGCGCGGCCCTGCGCGAGCACGGCCACGGCGAGTACCGCCTGCGCTATCCGATGAAGCTGGTCAACGGCAAGTACGAGCGCATCAGCTGGGACACCGCCCTGACCGAGATCGTGGCGCGCATGCAGGAGCTGAAGAAGGCCAGCGGGCCCGATTCGGTCTACTTCATCGGCTCGTCCAAGCACAGCAACGAACAGAGCTACCTGCTGCGCAAGTGGGTCAGCTTCTGGGGCACCAACAACTGCGACCACCAGGCGCGCATCTGCCACTCCACCACGGTGGCGGGCGTGGCGAACACCTGGGGCTACGGTGCCATGACCAACTCCTACAACGACATGCGCAACGCCAAGGTGGCGATGTACATCGGCTCCAACGCGGCCGAGGCGCATCCTGTGAGCATGCTGCACCTGCTGCACGCCAAGGAGAACGGCTGCAAGGTGATCGTGGTCGACCCGCGCTTCACCCGCACCGCGGCCAAGGCCGACGAGTACGTGCGCATCCGCTCGGGCTCGGACATCGCCTTCCTCTTCGGGATGCTGCACCACATCTTCAAGAACGGCTGGGAAGACAAGAAGTACATCAACGACCGCGTCTTCGGCATGGACAAGGTGCGCGAGGAGGTCATGACCAAGTGGACGCCCGACAAGGTCGAGGAAGTCTGCGGCGTGCCCGAGGCGCAGGTGCTGAAGGTGGCCACCTGGATGTCGCAGAACCGCCCCAGCACCATCGTGTGGTGCATGGGCCAGACCCAGCACACCATCGGCAACGCCATCGTGCGCGCCTCCTGCATCCTGCAGCTGGCGCTGGGCAACGTGGGCGTGTCCGGCGGCGGCACCAACATCTTCCGCGGCCATGACAACGTGCAGGGCGCCACCGACGTGGGCCCCAACCCCGACTCGCTGCCGGGCTACTACGGCCTGGTGGAAGGCTCGTGGAAGCACTTCGCCGCCGGCTGGGGCGTGGACTTCGAGTGGATCAAGGCGCAGTACGCCTCGCCGGCCATGATGGGCAAGCCCGGCATGACGGTCTCGCGCTGGATCGACGGCGTGCTGGAGAAGAACGAGCTGATCGACCAGGACGCCAACCTGCGCGGCGTGTTCTTCTGGGGCCACGCGCCCAATTCGCAGACGCGGGGCCTGGAAATGAAGCGGGCCATGGACAAGCTGGACCTGCTGGTGGTGGTGGATCCCTATCCCTCGGCCACCGCCGCGATGGCGGCCATGCCGGGCCGGCCCGAGGACCAGAACCCCAACCGCGCGGTCTACCTGCTGCCCGCCTGCACGCAGTTCGAGACCAGCGGCTCCGTCACCGCGTCGAACCGATCGCTGCAGTGGCGCGAGAAGGTGATCGATCCGCTGTGGGAAAGCCGCAGCGACCACATGATCATGCAGCAGTTCGCGGACCGCCTGGGCTTCGGCAAGGAGCTGTCCAAGAACTACAAGATGCAGAAGATCAAGGGCCTGGACGAGCCGCTGCCCGACGACATCCTGCGCGAGATCAACCGCACCAACTGGACCATCGGCTACACCGGCCAGAGCCCCGAGCGGCTGCAGGCGCACATGCGCAACATGGGCGCCTTCGACGTCACCACGCTCAAGGCCAAGGGGTCGGTGAAGGACAAGGTCAACGGCTACGACATCGCGGGCGACTACTTCGGCCTGCCGTGGCCCTGCTACGGCACGCCCGAGCTCAAGCACCCGGGCAGCCCCAACCTCTACGACACCTCCAAGCACGTGATGGACGGCGGCGGCAACTTCCGCGCGAACTTCGGCGTGGAGCGCGACGGCCAGAACCTGCTGGCCGAGGACGGTTCCTACTCCAAGGGCGCGGACATCACCACCGGCTATCCCGAGCTGGACCATGTGCTGCTCAAGAAGCTGGGCTGGTGGGACGAGCTCACGCCCGAAGAGAAGCCCAAGGCCGAGGGCAAGAACTGGAAGACCGATTCCTCGGGCGGGATGATCCGCGTGTTCATGAAGAACCACGGCTGCCATCCCTTCGGCAACGCGAAGGCGCGCGCGCTGGTGTGGAACTTCCCGGACCCGGTGCCGGTGCACCGCGAGCCGCTGTACGGCAACCGGCCCGACCTGGTGGCCAAGTACCCCACGCACAAGGACATCGCCACCTTCTGGCGCCTGCCCACGCTCTACAAGAGCGTGCAGGACAAGAACGTGGCGGACAAGGTGGCGGAGAAGTTCCCGCTGATCCTCACCTCCGGGCGCCTGACCGAATACGAGGGCGGCGGCGAGGAGACGCGCTCCAACCCGTGGCTGGCGGAGCTGCAGCAGGAGGCCTTCGTCGAGATCAACCCGAAGGTCGCGGCCGAGAGGAACATCCGCAACGGCGAGCGCTGCTGGGTGGTCACGCCCACCGGTGCCCGGCTCAACGTGCAGGCGCTGGTCACCGAGCGCGTGGCATCCGACACCTGCTTCATGCCCTTCCACTTCTCGGGCCGCTGGCAGGGCGCGGACATGCTGCCCTACTACCCGGCCGGCGCGCACCCCGTGGTGCGCGGCGAGGCGGTCAACACCGCCACCACCTACGGCTACGACAGCGTGACCATGATGCAGGAAACGAAGTCGACCATCTGCAACGTCGAGAAAGCATAAGAAGGAAACGCAATGGCACGAATGAAGTTTGTCTGCGATGCCGAGCGTTGCATCGAATGCAACGGCTGCGTCACCGCCTGCAAGAACGAGAACGAGGTGCCCTGGGGCGTGAACCGCCGCCGGGTGGTCACGCTCAACGACGGGGTGCCGGGCGAGAAGTCGATCTCGGTGGCCTGCATGCACTGCTCCGACGCCCCCTGCATGGCGGTGTGCCCGGTGCAGTGCTTCTACCGCACCGAGGAAGGCGTGGTGCTGCACGACAAGGACGTGTGCATCGGCTGCGGCTACTGCTCCTATGCCTGCCCCTTCGGCGCACCGCAGTTCCCGGCCCAGGGCACCTTCGGCGCCCGCGGCAAGATGGACAAGTGCACCTTCTGCGCCGGCGGCCCCGAGGCCAACGGCTCGCAGGCCGAGTTCGAGAAGTACGGCCGCAACCGCCTGGCCGAAGGCAAGCTGCCCGCCTGCGCCGAGATGTGCTCGACCAAGGCGCTGCTGGCCGGCGACGGCGACGTGGTGGCCGACATCTTCCGCACCCGCGTGCTGCATCGCGGCAAGGGCGCCGAGGTGTGGGGCTGGGGCACGGCCTACGGCTCGCAGCAGGCCGGCAAGCCGACCAACGGCAACGGGGTGCAGAAGTGAGGCGCGCCCTTGCAGTGATCGCCGCGCTGGGCGCCGCGTCGCTCCTGGCCGCCTGCGGCGAGAAGCCGCAGACCAACGCCGAGGGCGTGAAGCTCGATGCCGCGCCCTGGACCGGCACCTCCAACGGCACGCAGAAGGAAGGCGGCGGCACCGCCTTCACCGCGCCGGGCTGGAAGGTGGGCGACAAGGCCTCCTGGCAGGAAGAGCTCAAGACCCGCGCCCAGAACGGGCAGAACGAGTACACGCGCACCCAATGACGAAGGGAGCCCCGGCATGAACAGAACGCTGAGCGCCCTGGTCCTCGCGGCCGCGGCCCTGGGCGCGGCCTTCGCGGGCGGCGCGCAGGCGCAGCAGGCCCAGCCGCCGACCGCGCAGGGCGCCGTCGCGCCCGCACCCGCCGCCCCGGCGGCTGCACCCGGCGGCATCCAGAGCCAGAACATCTTCGACGTGAAGCCCGAGGCGAGCGAGCAGCCCGGCTACCTGCAGCAGAGCAACGGCGAGCGTGCCAAGGTACAGCCGGGCAACAACGCGCCCATGTGGCGGCAGGTGGGGCAGGGCGTCACGGGCTTTTCCAGCCTGCCGCCGCACGAGGCGCCCGAGGCCGGCAACCTGATCCAGCCCGTGGTGCAGTACCCGGGCTCGCACCGGACCAACGCCGGCGAAGCCTGGCGCCAGGTGCGCAACAACTGGATCATTCCCTACGGCGCGGCGCTCATCTTCGTGACCCTGCTGGCGCTGGCGATCTACTACTTCACGCGCGGCACCATCCAGCTGCACAGCCACGAGACCGGCCGCAAGATCGAGCGCTTCACGCCCTTCGAACGCGCCACGCACTGGTCCAACGCCAGCGCCTTCGTGGTGCTGGCCATCAGCGGCATCGTGATGGCCTTCGGCAAGTTCTTCCTCCTGCCGGTGCTGGGCGCGTCGATCTTCGGCTACCTGACCTACGCGCTCAAGACCATCCACAACTTCGTCGGGCCGCTGTTCGTCATCACCACGGTCTTCATGATCGTGACCTTCATCCGCGACAACCTGCCGCAGAAGGGCGACCTGCACTGGCTGCTCAAGGCCGGCGGCCTGTTCGGCGGCAAGCACGAGCCGCCGTCCAACCGCTTCAACGCGGGCGAGAAGGCGGTGTTCTGGGGCGGCGTGCTGTTCCTGGGCACCATCGTGATCGGCTCCGGCCTGTTCCTGGACAAGCTGCTGCCCGGCTTCGTCTACACCCGCGGCGAGATGCAGGTGGCGCACATGATCCACGCGGTGGCCACGCTGGCGATGATCTGCCTGATCCTGGGCCACATCTACATCGGCACGCTGGGCATGACCGGCGCCTACAAGGCCATGCGCGAGGGCTATGTCGACGAAACCTGGGCGCGCGAGCATCACGCCTACTGGTATCAGGACATCGTCGACGGCAAAATCCCCGCACAGCGCAGCGGCCAGCAGGGGTCGGCCCGCGCTGCCCGCCCCATGGCGACGGAAGGAAGCTCCACATGAAGAAGACCTTGTCGACGCTGGCACTCGCTGCCGTCGCATCCGCGGCGCTGGCCAAGCTGCCACCGCCGCCCGCGCCGACGCCGGAGGCCAAGGCAAAGGCGGCCGAAGCCGCGGCGAAGACGGCGTGGACCGGCAAGGTCGATGCCTACAAGCTCTGCCTGGCGCAGGACAAGGCCGCCGAGAAGTACCGCGCCACAGCGACGGCCGCCGGCAAGCCGGTGCCCGCCGCCGTCCAGACGCCGCCGTGCACCGACCCCGGGCCCTTCGCCTACGCGCCGCCGGAGGCTGCCAAGCCCCTGGAGGCCGCAGGCGCACATTCGCCCGCGACGCCCGCGACTTCGCCGCCCAATTCGGCGCAGCCCGGGGCTCCGGCGCCCAAGCAGCAGTGACGAAGCGGCAGGCGCACCCCGGCACCGAAGCCTCCCTGCCACGCCTCACCACCGCGCGCGCACCGCTCACCCGCGAAGTCGAGGTCATCGACGAGCACGGCGCGCGCGAACGCATCTCCATTCCCGCCGAGCGCGACCTCACCATCTACGTGGACCGGCGCGAGCTGGTCACGCTGATGACCCTGGGCGCGCAGCCCGAACTCCTGGTGATGGGCTACCTGCTGAACCAGCGGCTGGTGAAGAGCGCCTTCGACATCGAGTCGATCACGGTGGACTGGGAAGTCGGCGCCGCTGCGGTGAAGACCCATGCCGGCATCGACCGCATCGAGGAGCGCACCGCCAAGAAGGTGGTGACCACCGGCTGCGGCCAGGGCAGCGTGTTCGGCGAACTCATGGCCGACATCGACCGCATCGAGCTGCCGCCCACGCGCATGACGCAGGCGCAGCTGTATGCGCTGGTCAACGCCATCCGGCTGCAGGAGAGCACTTACAAGTCGGCCGGCTCGGTGCACGGCTGCGCCTTGTTCACGCTGGACGCCGAAGGCGGCACCGAGGCGTCGATGAAGATCTTCGTGGAGGACGTGGGCCGCCACAACGCCATCGACACCATCGCCGGCTGGATGGCGATGCAGCCGCGCGAAGGCGAGGGCGCGCTGGGCGATGCACGCGTGTTCTACACGACCGGGCGCCTGACCAGCGAGATGGTCATCAAGTCGGCGCAGATGGGCGTACCCATCGTGGTCTCGCGCAGCGGCATGACGCAGATGGGCTACGACGTGGCGCAGCGCGTGGGCCTGTGCGCCATCGGCCGCGCGACCAACAGGCGCTTCGTCTGCTATGCGGGCAGCGAGCGCCTGGTGCTGCAGCCGGGGCTGGCGCAGCCTTCCTCCTGATCAGCAGGTGCTCACGGCGGCAGGCTGCTCGAGCGGCTCGGCCGACTCGGCCTGCACCGCCTCGCGCTGCGTGCGCGCCGATGCCATCCATTCGGCCGCGCGCTCGGCGATCATGATCGTCGGCGCGTTGGTGTTGCCGCCGATCAGCGTGGGCATGACCGAGGCGTCGACCACGCGCAGCCCCTGGACGCCGTGCACGCGCAGTTGCGGGTCCACCACGGCCATGGCGTCGGTGCCCATCTTGCAGGTGCCCACCGGGTGGTAGATGGTGTCGGCCCGCGCGCGGATGTGCTGCACGAGCGTCTCGTCGCTCTCGTCGCCGCGCAGGTAGACCTGGCCGTGCCGGTAGCCCGCCAGCGCCGGCGCCTGCAGGATCTTCTGCGCCAGGCGCGTGCCCTTGAGCAGCGCGTTCATGTCCGCGGGATGCTCGAGGAACTTCGGATCGATGCGCGGCGCGGCGCCGGCATCGGCGCTGGCCAGCGTCACCTCGCCGCGGCCCTTGGGGCGCAGCACGCAGGTGTGCAGGGAGAAGCCGTAGCCCGGATGCAGCTTGCGCGCATGGTCGTCCACCACCGAGATCACGAAGTGCATCTGCACGTCGGGGCGCGACAGCTCGGGCGAGGTCTTGAGGAAGCCGCCGGCCTCGGCGAAGGGCGTGGCGATCAGGCCGGTGCCGTCGCGGCGCCACTGGGCGATGGCCTTGGCCAGGTTCCAGGTGGCGGCCGCGCCGATGCCGAACAGGTCGGTCACCTGCGACTTCCAGGCCAGGATGAAGTCGGTGTGGTCCTGCAGGTTCTGGCCCACGCCCGGCAGGGCATGGGCGACCCCGATGCCGTGGCTGCCCAGCTGCGCCGGATCGCCGATGCCCGAGAGCATGAGCAGCTGCGGCGAATTGAAGGCGCCGCCGCACAGCGCCACCTCGCGGCGGGCGCGGATCGTCTCCTTCACGCCGGCGCGCCGCACCTCCACGCCCACGGCGCGGCGCCCGTCCATCACGACCCGCAGCGCCTGCGTCTCGGTGCGCACGTGCAGGTTGGCGCGGTGCGCCATCACCGGATGCAGGTAGGCGGCGGCGGCCGAGCAGCGCTCGCCATTGCGCGTGCCGCCGTGGAACTGCGTGACCTGGTAGAAGCCCACGCCCTCCTGGTCCAGGCCGTTGAAGTCGTCGTTGCGCTGGAAGCCGCACTGCATCGCCGCATGCACGAAGGCGCCGGCGATGCCGCGCGGGCTGCGCTGCTCGGCCACCTGCAGCGGACCGAAGCCGCCATGCAGCGCGCTTTCGCCGCGCTCGTTGGCCTCGGCGCGCCTGAAGTAGGGGAGCACGTCCTGGTGGCGCCAGCCGGCGCAGCCGCCGCGGGCCCAGTCGTCGTAGTCGCTGCGGTGCCCGCGCACGTAGAGCATTGCGTTGATCGCGCTGGAGCCGCCCAGGCAGCGCCCGCGCGGCTGGTAGCCGCGGCGCCCGTCCAGGCCCGGCTGCGGCACCGTCTCGTAGGCGTAGTTGTTGATCTTGAAGGGGCGGCCCGGCAGCATGGCCACCACGCCGGCCGGCGCGCGCACCAGCACGCCGCGGCCGTCGCCGCCGGCCTCGATCAGGCAGACCGTGGTTCGCGGGTCTTCGCTCAGGCGCGACGCCAGCACGGCGCCGCCCGAGCCCCCGCCCACGATGATGTAGTCGAATTCCATCCCGCCAGCTCCTCGCGCCCTCTCGCCGGGGCAAGGGACTTTAGGAGCGGCGGGGCCGCGGGCTAAGGGTGTTTTCCCGGGGCCGGAACGTCAGGCGACTTCGGCGATCAGCTCGATCTCGACCACCACGCCGAAGGGCAGCTGCGCCACCCCGAAGGCGCTGCGCGCATGGGCGCCCTTGTCGCCGAAGACCTCGCCGAAGAGGTTGCTGGCGCCATTGGTCACCAGGTGGTGCTCGGTGTAGGTGGGGGCGGAATTGACCAGGCTCATCAGCTTGACGATGCGCGTGACCTTGTTCAGGTCGCCCACGGCCGCATGCAGCGTGCCCATCAGGTCGATGGCGACGGCGCGCGCGGCCTGCTGGCCTTCCTCGGTCGCGGTCCCGTTGCCGAGCTGGCCGACCCAGGGCTTGCCGTCCTTCTTCGCGATGTGGCCCGAGAGGAACACCAGGTTGCCGGTGCGCATGAAGGGGACGTAGGCAGCGGCCGGCACGGCCAGCGGCGGCAGGGTGATGCCCAGTTGGGACAGCTTGTCGTAGACGCTCATGTTCGGATCTCCTGATGGGGGGGCGGAAAAGAGGGGGATTCTCGCTCCCCGCGCAGCCCATCAGGCGGTCGATGGCGGCGTCGACCCTGCCGATTCCACCGGCTGCACCGTCACGCCCACCTTCAGGGTGTGGCGCGCGCCGCCGTGCAGCACGCCGCGCATGGGCGAGACGTCGGCGAAGTCGCGGCCCACGGCCAGGCTCACGTAGTCCTCGCCGGGCTGGCGCCCGTTGGTGGGGTCGAAGTCGGCCCAGCCGCCGGGGCCTTCGTCGCCGGGCAGGTAGACCGAGACCCAGGCGTGCGAGGCATCGGCGCCGACCAGGCGCTCCTCGCCGGGCGGCGGCTGGGTGAGCAGGTAGCCGCTCACGTAGCGCGCGGGCAGGCCCAGGGTGCGCAGGCACGCGATCATGATGTGCGCGAAGTCCTGGCACACGCCGCGCCGCTGCGCCAGCGCCTGCACGGCGGGCGTGCTGATCTCGGTGCTGTCGCCGTCGTAGATGAACTCGTCGTAGATGCGCTGCGTCAGGTCTTCTGCCGCCTCGAGCAGCGGCCGCCCCGGCGTGAAGCTGGCGCGCGCATAGGCGGCGAAGGCCTCGTCGCGCGGTGCGTAGCGCGAGGGGAAGACGAACTCGCCCGCCGGGTCGTAGGCGGCCCCTTTGCGGTAGCGGAAGCGCTCGCGCGCCTGTTCCCAGGGCAGGGTGCGCGAGGCCGCGGCGTCCAGTTCCGGCGGCGAGGTGCGCACCAGGCTGTGCGCCACCACGCTGAGCGACTCGTGCGTGGAATCGAGCGCGAAGAAGGCGCGTGCATTGCCGTAGGCGTCGGTAGATTCGCTGCGCTGCGCGGGCTCGGGCGTGATCTCGAGGCGATGCGCCAGCAGTTCCTGCGAGGCGGTGGCCAGCGGCCGCAGGTGCGCCAGGTGCTGCGCCGTCTCGACCGAGGGCGCGTAGGCATAGCGCGTTTCGTGGGTCACCTGCAGCAGCATCTCAGATCCCCACCGAGCGCAGCGACTCGGACGTGAGCGTGAAGTAGCGCGTGCCGATGGCGTCCGACACATGGTAGGCGGCCGTCTCGCATTGCTCGAAGAGCGCCACCAGCGCGGGGTAGTGCGTGCCGTCGCCCGGCGAGCACAGGTGCTCCAGGGTCCAGCCCGCCGGGTCGGGCAGCTCGTGCGAGAGGGCGGTGAGCTTCCCCGGCGCGCTGCCGGCCAGCCGCGCGATGCGCCCGCGCAGCGTCTGCGTGACCCAGGCCAGCGAGCGCGGGTTGTCGCCGTCGAGCACCAGCAGGTCGACCAACGTGGCCACGTCGCGTCGCTGCTGGTAGCGGGCGTGGAAGGTGATGGTGCTGTCGAACAGCGCCACCATCGCCTCGAAGCCCGGCACCTCGTGCACCGCGCCGTTGTCGAAGCCCATGCCCAGCGCGTCCGACAGGAAGGCCAGGCGCTCGATGTGCCGGCCGATGGACAGCAGGCGCCAGGCGTCGTCGCGCGTCATGCGGTCGGTCTGCACGCCGGTCAGCGCGGCCAGCGCCTGGCTGGTGGCCTCCAGGTTGCGCAGCACCGCGGAGGTGGCATGGCCGCCCATCGCGACCTCCGCGGCCTGCTCGGCCGCCTGGCGCGCGAACTCGCTTTCGCCGCGCACGATCTGGTTCCACACCTCCTGCGACATGCGCTCGCGCACCGCGCCGGCAGCGTGGCGGATGCAGCGCAGCGAGTAGCCCACGCTGCCGCCGTCGGCGTTGCCCAGCTCGGCGATCAGCGAGCGCTCGAACACCCGGCGCGAGCGCGGCGCGCTGGGCACGTCGCGCGGCACCAGGGCGTTGTGCTGCGCCAGCTGGTGCAGCCATTCGAGCAGGGCGCGGGAGGACTGGTCCTCGCTGGCCAGCAGGCTGAGGGTGAGGCGCGCCAGGCGCACCGCGTTCTCGGCACGCTCGGTGTAGCGGCCCAGCCAGAACATGTTCTCGGCCGCGCGGCTGGTGACCGGTGCGCGGTGCCGCGCCAGCGAGGCCGGCGTGCTGTGCGTGGGCAGCAGCGTGGTGCGGTCGATGGCCTCGCGGGTCTGCACCCAGGCGTCGGCACTGCTGCCGCCGCGCTGCATGGAGGCGATCTGCGCATCCGGCCCGGCCAGGCGCGCCATGCCGCCGGGCAGCACGCGCCAGCTCTGCGGGCCGTCGCTCACCGCGAACACGCGCAGCAGCACCGAGCGCGGCGAGATCTGGCCCTCGCGCGACCAGGTGGGCATCTGGGATACCGGCATGTAGCCCTGCACCGTGTGCGCATCGCCCTGCAGCGCGATGCGGCCGGCCCATTCGTCCAGCTCGCGGCGGTTCAGCCGGCTGCCGAGCACGGCGTTGAAGCTGCGCTCGTCGTCGGCGTAGGTGGCCTTGATGGCGCAGGACGCCAGTTGCGGCAGCGCGGCTTCCATCGCGGCGCGTTCGCCGCACCACCAGGTAGGCAGCGAGGGCAACTGCAGCGCCTCGCCCGTGAGGCGTTCCGAGAGCGCGGGCAGGAAGCCCAGCAGCGCCGGCGATTCGAGGAAGGCCGAGCCCGGCGCATTGGCCACCAGCACGTTGCCTGCGCGGATCGCCTGCAGCAGCCCGGGCACGCCCAGCGTGGAGTCGGGCCGCAGTTCGAGCGGGTCGAGGAACTGGTCGTCCAGCCGCTTGATCAGGCCGTGCACCGGCCGCAGGCCCTGCAGCGTCTTGAGGTACAGGCGCTGGTCGCGAACCGTGAGGTCGTTGCCTTCCACCAGCGAGACGCCCAGGTAGCGCGCCAGGTAGGCGTGCTCGAAGTAGGTCTCGTTGTACGGGCCCGGGGTGAGCAGCGCGATGTGCGGCGGTGCGCCGGCCGGGCACATGCGCTGCAGCGCCTCCATCAGCGCGCTGTAGGTGGCGGCCAGGCGCTGCACGTGCAGCGACTCGAAGGCCTGCGGGAACTGGCGCGAGATCGCGATGCGGTTCTCCAGCAGGTAGCCCAGGCCCGAGGGCGCCTGCGTGCGCTGCGACAGCACCCACCAGTTGCCGTCGGGCCCGCGCGCCAGGTCGAAGGCGGCGATGTGCAGCCAGGTGTCGCCCGGCGGCTTCACGCCGTGCATGGCGCGCAGGTAGCCCGGGTTGCCCTGCACCAGCGCCGGCGGCAGCAGGCCCTCGGCCAGCAGCTTCTGCTCGCCGTAGGTGTCGGCCAGGATGCGGTCGAGCAGGTGCATGCGCTGCAGCACGCCGGCCTCGATGCCGGCCCAGCTCTCGGGCGAGACGATCAGCGGGAACAGATCCAGCGACCAGGGGCGCTGCGGCCCGTCGCGGTCGGCGTAGACGTTGTAGGTGACGCCGTTGTCGCGGATCTGGCGCGCCAGGCTCTGGGCGCGGCGCGGCAGGTCGGTGAAGCCGCCCGGCCCCAGTTCCTCGAAGAAGTGGTCCCAGGCAGGAGTTAGCGACGCATCGTCGGCGCCGGCAGGTGCGGAGGCGGGTTCGGCCGCTGGTTCGGGCGAGGCCGCGTCACGCAGCAGCGGGGCGGGCGCGCTCGCGGGGCCGGCGCTGCCACGCGATGGCGGCAGCGGCGTGGCCCGGCCGCGCAGCTCGTCGAAATGGCCAGGCGTGGCGGCCGGCGCCAGGCTGGCGGCCAGGGCCGCGAGCTCCTCGCGCGAGCCGGCGTCGAAAAGGGAAGGGTTGAGTGGATCCACGACCGGTCGATTGTCACATCGCCGTCATCCCCGGCGGCGACCGGCCCGGCCGTGCGCTCAGCGTCTCAGGTCCAGCGTGAACGGAAATTCACGACTGCCGGCGATTTCGATGGTGGCCGGCGGCGTGCGCACGAGGCCCGGCGTGTGGCCCATGCGGGAGAAGCGCGCGTGCCGGCGGCTCTCGGCCTCGTAGGCGTTGACCGGGAAGGTGTCGTAGTTGCGCCCGCCCGGATGCGCCACGAAGTACTGGCAGCCGCCCAGCGAGCGCTTCATCCAGGTGTCGACGATGTCGAAGGTCAGCGGCGCATGCTGGCCGATGGTGGGGTGCAGCGACGAGGGCGGGTTCCAGGCCTTGTAGCGCACGCCGGCCACGAACTCGCCCACCGTGCCGGTGGCCTGCAGCGGCAGCACGCGGCCGTTGACGGTGATGACGTGGCGGCTCTCGTTCATGCCGGTGACGCGCACCTCGATGCGCTCCAGCGAGGAATCGACATAGCGCACGGTGCCGCCGATGGCGCCTTCCTCGCCCATCACGTGCCAGGGCTCCAGCGCGTTGCGCAGCGTGAGCTCCACGCCCATGGCCTGCACCTGGCCCACCAGCGGGAAGCGGAATTCCAGGTGCGGCGCGAACCAGGCCGCGTCGAAGGCGAAGCCGGCCGCGTTCATCTCGGCCATGACGTCCTCGAAGTCCATCTTCACGAAGGTGGGCAGCAGGAATCGGTCGTGCAGCTCGGTGCCCCAGCGGGTGGCCGGCGCGGCGTAGGGCTGGTCCCAGAATCGCGCGACCAGGGCGCGCAGCAGCAGCTGCTGCACCACGCTCATGCGCGAATGCGGCGGCATCTCGAAGGCGCGCAGCTCCAGCAGGCCCAGGCGGCCGGTGGTGGAGTCGGGCGAGTAGAGCTTGTCGATGCAGAACTCGCTGCGGTGCGTGTTGCCGGTGACGTCGATCAGGATGTTGCGCAGCGTGCGGTCCACCAGCCAGGGCGGCATGTCCTGCCCGTACTTCTCGCGGTTGCGCACGATCTGGCCCAGGGCGATCTCCAGCTCGTAGAGCTGGTCGTTGCGCGCCTCGTCCACGCGCGGCGCCTGGCTGGTCGGGCCGATGAACATGCCCGAGAACAGGTAGCTCAGCGACGGGTGGTTGTGCCAGTACAGCAGCAGGCTCGCCAGCAGCTCGGGCCGGCGCAGGAAGGGGCTGTCGGCCGGTGTGGCGCCGCCCAGCACGAAGTGGTTGCCGCCGCCGGTGCCGGTGTGGCGCCCGTCGGTCATGAACTTCTCGGCGCACAGGCGGGTCTGGAAGGCCGCGTCGTAGAGGAACTCGGTGTGCTGCACCAGCTCGCGCCAGTCGTGGGCGGGGTGGATGTTCACCTCGATCACGCCGGGGTCGGGCGTGACCTGCAGCAGCTTCAGGCGCGCGTCGCGGGGCGGCGGGTAGCCTTCCAGCACGACCTTCACGCCCAATTGCGCGGCCGTGGCTTCGACCGCCGACAGCAGGTCCAGGTAGTCCTCCAGGCGCGCCAGCGGGGGCATGAAGACGTAGAGCACGCCCGAGGCGCTGCCCACCTTCTCGGCCGCCGGGCCGTTGGCGCGGCGCGGGTCGCGCACCTCCACGCACAAGGCGGTGCGGGTGATGCCGTGGGCCGATTCGCCGCGCCTGGGCGAGGCCAGCACGGCCGCGGCCATGCGGTCACCGGCGCTGTCCTGGAAGCGCAGCGACGACGGCGCCGCGGGCGGCGTGCCGAAGGCATAGGGCACTGCGCCCAGGTCTGGCCGCGTGCCATCGCCGGCACCTGCGCCGGTTCCCACGCCGTAGCGCGCGCGGAACTGGTCGGCGCTGGGCAGGCCCTCCATCGGCGCGTTGGGATCGCGGTCGACGAGGTAGGGGTAGTCGGTCTTGCGGGTCCAGGGCTGCGAATCGAGCGGCAGCCGCCAGCCCATGGGTGAGTCGCCGGGCACGAGGTAGAGGCGGTCGTCGCGCAGGAACCAGGGGCCGGTCTTCCAGCCCGGGCCCGCCAGCGGCGGCGCGCCCCGGTTCGCGTTGCCCGGCTCGATGGGCAGCATGTAGCCGATCACCGAATCGAGCTTCTGCGTGAACACGCGGCGCAGGCGGGCGCGCTCCAGCTCGTCGTCGAGCCTGGAGTCGAAGGGATCCACGTTCACCGGCAGGCGGCGCTCGCGCCAGAGGTAGTAGTAGACGTCCTCGTAGCCCGGCGCGATGAAGTCGGTGGGCAGGCCCAGCTTCTGCGTCAGGACGTGGATGAAGCGCCGCGCGTCGTCGCTCGTGTAGTTCGTCGGCAAGCGCTCGTCCGCGAAGAGCGCCGGGTCGCGCCACACCGGCTGCCCGTCGGCGCGCCAGTAGATCGACAGCGCCCAGCGCGGCAGCTGCTCGCCCGGGTACCACTTGCCCTGGCCGAAGTGCAGGAAGCCGCCGTCGCCGTACTCGGCGCGCAGGCGCTGCACCAGCTCGGTGGCGTAGCCGCGCTTGGTGGGGCCCAGGGCCTCGGTGTTCCATTCGGGCGCGTCGCGGTCGGTGGTGGCCACGTAGGTGGGCTCGCCACCCATCGTGAGGCGCACGTCGCCGGCCACCAGCTTCCGGTCCACCGCGTCGCCCAGGGCCAGCACGGCCTCCCACTGGTCGTCGGTGTAGGGCTTGGTGACGCGCGGCGCCTCGTAGATGCGGGTGACCTCCATCTCGTGGCTGAACTCCACCTCGGCCTCGTCCATCAGGCCCTCGATGGGCGCGGCGCTGGAAGGCGTGGGCGTGCAGGCCAGCGGGATGTGGCCCTCGCCGGCCAGCAGGCCCGAGGTGGCGTCCAGCCCGATCCAGCCGGCGCCGGGCAGGTAGACCTCGCACCAGGCGTGCAGGTCGGTGAAGTCGTGCTCGGTGCCGCTGGGGCCGTCCAGCGACTTCACGTCGGGCGCGAGCTGGATCAGGTAGCCCGAGACGAAGCGCGCCGCCAGGCCCAGGTGCCTCAGCAGCTGCACCAGCAGCCAGCCGGAATCGCGGCAGGAGCCGCTGGCGTTGTGCAGGGTCTGCTCGGGCGTCTGCACGCCGGGCTCCATGCGGATCAGGTAGCGCACGTCCTGCTGCACCTGCTGGTTGAGCTTGACCAGGAAGTCGATGGTGCGCTGCTCGCTTCGGTCGACCTTCTCCAGGTAGGCGGCCACCAGCGGCGTGGCCGGGTCGGCGACCAGGTAGGGCGCCAGCTCCTGCGCCTGCGCCTCGGTGTAGCTGAAGGGGAAGTTCTCGGCCTGCGGCTCCAGGAAGAAGTCGAAGGGGTTGTAGACCGCCATCTCCACCACCAGGTCGACCGTGACCTTGAAGGCGGTGGTCTTCTGCGGGAACACCAGCCGCGCCAGGTAGTTGGCGAAGGGGTCCTGCTGCCAGTTGATGAAATGTTCGGCCGGCTCGATGCGCAGCGAATACGAGATCACCTTGCTGCGGCAGTGCGGCGCCGGGCGCAGCCGCACGACCTGCGGGCCGAGCTGCACCGGGCGGTCGTACGCGTAGTGGGTGACGTGGTGGAGCGCGGCGTGGATGGACATGGTTCTCCTGACTGGACGGCTCGGCGGCAAGGTGTCCGGCGCATACTAGCGGACAGGAATGCAAGTAGTGCGCCAGTCAGGCGCCGTCAGGGAGCGGAGTTGAATGAATCGAGGGAGGCCGCGCGCGCCGCGTGGCCCTTTGCCGCGCTGGGCGGCTGGGTGCTGGGCGACGCGCTGCAGCTGCAGCAGCCGGTGCTGTGGCCTTGGCCGGCGTATGCCGCGCTGTGCGCGGCCGGGCTGCTGTCCCTTGCCGCCATCGTGGGCTGGCGCACGCGCTGGACGCGCTTCGTGCTGCTGGCCGCCGTGCTGGCGGGCGGCTGCCTCGGCGCGGGGCTGACGGGCCTGCGCGCCTGCGCCTTCGCCGCCCAGGCCATCGACCCCGCCGACGAGGGCCGCGACCTGCGGGTCGTGGGCACGGTGGCGCAGATGCCGCAGCGCCTGCCGGGCGGCATCCGCTTTCGCTTCGAGATCGACGAGCAGCCACCCGGCGCGCGCCTGCCGCCGGTGGTCTCCCTGGGCTGGTATGCCGAGGCGGACGCGGACGCAACGCGTCCCCGCGCCGGCGAGCGCTGGCGCTTCACGGTGCGCCTGAAGGCGCCGCATGGCGGGCGCAACCCGCATGGCTTCGACTACGAGCTGTGGGCCTGGGAGCAGGGCATCCAGGCCACGGGCTACGTGCGAATGGGCGCCGGCGATCCGCCGCCGCGCCGCCTGTCGCAGGGCTGGGGCCATCCGGTGGAGCGCGCCCGCGAGGCGACGCGCGATGCCATCGACGCGCGCATCGCCGATGCACGGGTGGCGGGTGTGATCGCCGCGCTGGTCACCGGCGACCAGTCGGCCATCGAGCGCGCGGACTGGGATGTGTTCCGCGCCACCGGTGTCGCCCACCTCATGAGCATCTCGGGGCTGCACGTGACGCTCTTCGCCTGGCTGGCCGGCTGGGCAGTGGGCGGGCTGTGGCGGCGCAGCACGCGCCTGATGCTGCGGTGGCCGGCGCCGCATGCCGCGCTCGCGGGCGGCGTGCTGCTGGCGGGCGCCTATGCGCTCTTCAGCGGCTGGGGCGTGCCCTCGCAGCGCACGGTCTGCATGCTGGCCGTCGTGGCGCTGCTGCGCATCGGCGGGCTGCGCTGGCCCTGGCCGGCCACGTGGCTGTCCGCCTGCGCGGCGGTGGTGGCCCTGGACCCCTGGGCGCTGACGCAGGCGGGCTTCTGGCTCAGCTTCGTGGCGGTGGGCGTGCTGTTCGCCACCGACGCAGGCCCGGCGAAGTCGGCCGGCCTGCGCGCTGCCGTGCTGCGGATGCTGCGCGAGCAGGCGGTGCTGACCCTCGCACTGACGCCGCTGGGGCTCCTGCTGTTCCAGCAGGTGTCGGTCGTCGGCTTCCTGGCCAACCTGCTGGCCATCCCGTGGGTGACGCTGGGCATCCTGCCGCTGGCCTTGCTGGGCAGCTTCCTGCCATGGCTGTGGGAACTGGCGGCCTGGGCCACGCAAGTCCTGATGAGCGTGCTGGGCGCCATGGCGGCCTGGCCATGGGCCGCGCTGTCCTGGCCGGCGCCACCGCTGTGGGCCGCGGCGGGCGGCGTGCTCGGCGGCCTGCTGGCGGCCATGCGGCTGCCGTGGCAGCTGCGCCTGCTCGGCCTGCCGCTGCTGCTGCCGGCGCTGCTGTGGCAGCCGCCGCGCCCGGCGCCGGGCGAGTTCGAGCTCCTGGCCGCCGACGTGGGGCAGGGCGGCGCGGTACTGGTGCGCACCGCCCGTCACAGCCTGCTCTACGACGCCGGTCCGCGCTACGGCGTCGACAGCGACGCCGGCCAGCGGGTGCTGGTGCCCCTGCTGCGCGCGCTGGGCGAGCGGCTGGACCGGGTGGTGCTCAGCCACCGCGACAGCGATCACACCGGCGGCGCCGCCGCGGTGCTGGGCATGCAGCCACAGGCCGACCTGCTCGGCTCGATCGAGGCCGGGCATGCGCTGCAGCAGCTTCGGCCGGCACGGCGCTGCCTGGCCGGCCAGCGCTGGGAATGGGACGGGGTGCGCTTCGAGGTCCTGCATCCCTCGCCGGGCGACGGCGAGCGGGCGGGCGTCAAGCCCAACGCGATGTCGTGCGTGCTGCGCATCGAGGGCGGGCGGGGCGTCGCCCTGCTGGCGGGCGACATCGAGCGCGATCAGGAGGCCGCCCTGGCATCCGCCCCGGGCCGCGCCGCGCTGCGCGCCGACCTGCTGCTGGTTCCTCACCATGGCAGCAAGACCTCCTCCAGCGAGAACTTCCTGGATGCCGTGGCGCCGCGGCTGGCCGTCGTGCAGGCCGGCTACCGCAACCGCTTCGGCCATCCGGCCCCCGAAGTCCTGGCCCGCTACGAGGCCCGCGGGGTTCCCGTGGCTGACACGGTCGCATGCGGTGCCGTACGATGGCGCAGCAGCGAGCCGGCGCGATGGCGCTGCGAGAGGGAGACATCGCAGCGCTACTGGGCGCACCGGATTCGCTGATTCCAGGGAAGAGGCAGGAGCTGCTGGCCTCGAAATTGCTAAAGCAAGTACGCAGGAGAGATGGTCGTCACCATGCACAAATTCGACGAGATGTACGAGCAGCTGCCCTATGCGGCCAACGCCGTTCGCAGGCACTACCAACGCTACGACCAGTGGCTCGCCAAGCAGCCCGGCGAGCTGATGCGACGGCGGCGCGAGGAAGCCGAGCTGATCTTCCGGCGCGTGGGCATCACCTTCGCCGTCTACGGCGCCAAGGACGAGGACGGCGCGGGCACCGAGCGTCTCATTCCCTTCGACCTGCTGCCGCGCATCATCCCGGCCGACGAGTGGTCGAGCATGGAAAAGGGGCTGGTGCAGCGCGTCACCGCGCTCAACCGCTTCATCCACGACGTGTACCACGGCCAGGAGATCATCAAGGCCGGCATCATCCCGGCCGAGCAGATCAAGGACAACGCCCAGTTCCGCCCGCAGATGATGGGCGTGACGGTGCCCAACGACGTGTACTCCAGCATCGCCGGCATCGACATCGTGCGGGCCCCCGATGCCAGCGGCAAGGGCGAGTACTACGTGCTGGAAGACAACCTGCGCGTGCCCAGCGGCGTGAGCTACATGCTGGAGAACCGCAAGATGATGATGCGGCTGTTCCCGGAGCTGTTCAGCCAGAACCGCATCGCGCCGGTGGCCCACTACCCCGACCTGCTGCTAGAGACACTGCGCGCCAGCGCGCCGCCGGCCACGGCCGAGCCCACGGTGGTCGTGCTCACCCCCGGCATGTACAACAGCGCCTACTTCGAGCATGCCTTCCTCGCCCAGCAGATGGGCGTGGAACTGGTCGAGGGCCAGGACCTGTTCGTCAAGGACGACTTCGTCTACATGCGCACCACGCAGGGCCCGATGCGCATCGATGTCATCTACCGCCGCGTGGACGACGACTTCCTCGACCCCGAGGTGTTCCGCCCCGACTCCACGCTGGGCTGCGCCGGCCTCATGCGGGCCTACTGCGCGGGCAACGTCGTCATCTGCAACGCGGTGGGCACCGGCGTGGCGGACGACAAGTCCATCTATCCCTACGTGCCCAAGATGATCGAGTTCTACCTGGGCGAGAAGCCGATCCTCAAGAACGTGCCCACCTACATGTGCCGCAACAAGGAGGACCTGGACTACACCCTGGCCCACCTGAAGGACCTGGTGGTCAAGGAGGTGCACGGCGCCGGCGGCTACGGCATGCTGATCGGCCCGGCCGCCACGCATGCCGAGATCGAGGAGTTCCGCGCCGCGCTGCTGGCCAAGCCCGACGGCTACATCGCGCAGCCCACGCTGAGCCTGTCGACCTCGCCCACCTTCGTGGATGCCGGCATCGCACCGCGCCACATCGACCTGCGGCCCTTCGTGCTCTCGGGCAAGGAGGTGCAGATGGTGCCCGGTGGCCTCACGCGCGTGGCGCTGAAGGAGGGCTCGCTGGTGGTCAACTCCTCGCAGGGCGGCGGCACCAAGGACACCTGGATCCTGGAGGGCGAGCGCAACGGCCGCGCCGGCCAGTCGCAGTCGCAGGGCCAGGGCCAGTCGCAGACGCAGTCGAGCAACTGAAGAAGAGGGAGACAAGAACAATGCTGTCGCGAACCGCCGACCACCTCTACTGGATGTCGCGCTACACCGAGCGCGCCGAGAACACCGCCCGCCTGCTGGACGTGAACTACCAGACCTCGCTGCTGCCGCAGTCGGCCGAAGTGGCCAAGTACGGCTGGCAGGGCCTGCTGTCCATCAGCGAGCTGCTGCCCGCCTTCAACCAGAAGCACGGCCAGATCACGCCCGAGGCGACCATGGAGTTCATGGTCAAGGACGAGAGCAATCCCTCGTCCATCGTCTCGTGCCTGCGCGCGGCGCGCGAGAACGCCCGCGCGGTGCGCGGCGCGCTGACCACCGAGGCCTGGGAGACGCAGAACACCACCTGGCTCGAAGTCAACCGCATGCTGCGCAATGGCGACTTCGAGCGCGATCCCGGCGCCTTCTTCGAGTGGGTGAAGTTCCGCTCGCACCTCTCGCGAGGCGTCACGCTGGGCACCATGCTGCAGGACGACGCCTTCCACTTTTCGCGCCTGGGCACCTTCCTGGAACGCGCCGACAACACGGCGCGCCTGGTGGACGTGAAGTTCCACGCCCTCAACAGCGAGTTCTTCGGCGCCGCCACCGAGGAAGACCAGGAGTACGACTTCTATCACTGGAGCGCGATCCTGCGTTCGGTGTCCGCCTTCGAGGTCTACCGCAAGGTGTACCGCGACGTGATCCGCCCCGAGCGCGTGGCCGAGTTGCTGATCCTGCGCGCCGACATGCCGCGCTCGCTGCATGCCTGCCTGCACGAGGTGGTGCTCAACCTCGGCAAGGTGCGCAACCAGCAGAGCGCCGAGACGCAGCGCCGCGCCGGCAAGCTGCTGGCCGAGCTGCAGTACGGCCAGGTCGAGGAGATCCTCGCCACCGGCCTGCACGCCTACCTCACGCAGTTCCTCGACCGGGTGAACGACCTGGGCATGCGCATCAGCCAGGACTTCCTGGTGCCCTGGCACTGAAGCGAGGATGGCCGCGGGGCGGCGGCTGCGATACTCGCCCCGTGCCATCCAACTGTCCCTCCTGCCTCCAGCCCATGGAGGCACACCGCTTCGCCACGCGCATCGGCTCCCAGGTCGAGCTCGACATCTGCTTCGCCTGCCAGGGCCTGTGGTTCGATCCGCGCGAGAACACGCAGCTCGCACCGGACGCGGTGCTCGAGCTGTTCAAGCTGCTGCACGCGCATCGCGACGACGCCCACCACCCGCTGGCCGATCCGCTGCGCTGCCCGCGCTGCCGCCTGGGGCTGGCGCACGGCTTCGACGTTGTGCGCAGCGGGCGCTACGTCACCTACCGCTGCCCCCAGGGGCATGGCCGGTTCGCCACCTTCTCCTCCTTCATGGTCGAGAAGGGCTTCGTGCGCCAGCTGACCCGGCCCGAGATCGAGGACCTGGCGCGGCGCGTGGATGCGATCTTCTGCACCGGCTGCGGCGCGCCGGTGGACATCCGCCGCGACCACGCCTGCCCCCACTGCCGCGCCGCCTTCTCGCTGCTGGACCCGCAGGCCGTGGAAACAGCCCTGCAACGCCATGCGCGGGCCGCGAGGCCGGTGGGCCCCGAGAACCGCGGCACCGACCTGGCCGATGCGCTGGTCGCCATCGAGCGCAGCCGCACGGAGGCGCAGCGCGAGGAGCAGAAGGAGCGCTACGAGCGCATGGAACTCACGGGCGACCTGTGGGCCGCGGGCGTGGAACTGGTCTGGCGCGCGCTGATGCGCTGACGCGAATTCTTGGGGTCGGACCCTTCAGAACGCGGCCGAACTGCCGATAAGCAGTGGACGCGTTCTTGATCCACGTCCATGACCACCAACACCTTCGAGTCCTTCATCTCAGAACTTCGCACGCTGACCCAGGATGGGAGCCTTGTGGCCGACATCGGTCAGCCGAGCAGGCACCGCCGGCTGAACGACGCCATTTCCGCCCGTGTCGGGGTGCGGAACCCGCGGGTCGCCCCGGAGACCGTGCTGGAGCAGGCGAGCGTGCGCTACTTCTCCCTCATCGCACGCGTGCAGGGAAGCATGAAGGGCCGCTTCTCGCAGAAGGAGTGGGGCTACATCCTGGACATCCGGCGCATGCCCATCTGGGACTGGCGCGTGGGAATGAAGGTGGCGACGGCGGTGGCCGACAAGCACGCCGTCGACAACCTGGACGACCCCGACCTGGACGGCGCGCTTCGCGTGCTGCTGTACAAGCTCCTGCAGCTCTCGCCGCTGGAAAACGCGGCGCTGGTCGACGCCTGCGAGCAGGTGTGGCGCGGCTGCCCGAACCCCCTGCTCGAGGACGAAGTCGCCGCGCCCGTGGCGGCCGGCGCGGTGCGGAACTAATTCCTTTCATTCGACCCGGACAAAGTGCCTGCCTCTTCGGCAGGCATTTTTCTTTGATCGAACCGAAAGGAGATTTCGCCTCATGTTGTACCGAGCCGGCCGATGGCCAACCCTCTTGCTGGGCGCCCTGTTGTTGTGGTGGAGCGCGATGGTGCCTGCGTTCGCGGCATCGCCCAGGATGGTCAGTGCCAAGGTGGACGAGCTCAGCCTGCGCAGCGGCCCCGGCACCCGCCACGATGCGCGCTGGACGGTCAGCAAGGGCTTCCCGCTCAAGGTGCTGGCGCAGCGCGGCCAGTGGCTGCAGGTGAGCGACTTCGAGAACGACAAGGCCTGGGTCTACCGGCCCATGACCACCACCACGCCGCATCACGTGGTGAAGTCGAAGTCGGCGCAGCTGCGGCGCTCGGCCAGCACGAAGAGCCCGGTGGTGGCGCGGCTCGAATATGGCGACGTGCTGCGCACGCTGGCCAGGCGGGGCGATTGGGTCCAGGTGCGTACGACCAGCGGCCGCACGGGCTGGGTCGCGCGCCGGCTGGTCTGGGGCTGGTGAGGATCAGGCAGCGGTCGCCTGCCGCACCGCCCGCTCCCAGCGCGCCATCGCCTCTTGCGATTGCGCCGTGCTCCAGGTGGGCAGGAAGCGCCGCTCCACCTTCCACTGCTTCGACAGCTGCGAGACGTCGCCGTAGACGCCGCAGGACAGGCCGGCGAGGTACGCCGCGCCCAGCGCCGTGGTCTCGGTCACCTCCGGCCGCACGACGGGGATGCCCAGCAGGTCCGCCTGGAATTGCATCAGCAGGTCGTTCACGCTGGCGCCGCCGTCCACGCGCAGCTCGGCCACCGGCGTGCCGCCGGCAGCCACCGCGTCGCGGCTCATGGCCTGAAGCAATGCGGCGCTCTGGTAGGCGATGCTCTCCAGCGCGGCGCGGGCGATGTGGCCCAGCGTGGTGCCGCGCGTCAGGCCGGTGATGGTGCCGCGCGCATCCGCATTCCAGTAGGGCGCGCCCAGGCCGGTGAAGGCCGGGACCATCATCACGCCGCCGGCATCGGGCACGCTCTGCGCCAGCGCCTGCACCTGCGCGCTGCCCGGGATGGCCTTGAGCCCGTCGCGCAGCCACTGCACCACCGCGCCGCCCACGAACACGCTGCCTTCCATGGCGTAGCGGGGCGTGGTGTCGATCTGCGCGGCGCTGGTGACCAGCAGGCCGTTGTGCGAGGGCTGGAACTTCTCGCCCGTGTGCATGAGCAGGAAGCAGCCCGTGCCGTAGGTGTTCTTGGCCATGCCGGCCTCGAAGCAGGCCTGGCCGAAAAGGGCGCTCTGCTGGTCGCCCGCCACGCCGCCCACGGGCAGCGAGCCGCCCAGCAGTGGCGCGTCGGTGTCGGCGAAGTGCGCGCTGGAGGGCTTCACCCCGGGCATCAGCGAGGCGGGGATCTTCAGCGCGGTCAGCAGCTCCTGGTCCCACTCGTTGCGGTGCACGTTGAACAGCATGGTGCGCGAGGCGTTGCTCACGTCGGTCACGTGCACCTTGCCGCCGGTGAGTTGCCAGATCAGCCAGCTGTCCACCGTGCCGAAGGCCAGCTCGCCGGCCTCGGCCTGCGCGCGCGCGCCGGGCACGTTGTCCAGCAGCCAGCGCAGCTTGGTGGCGGAGAAGTAGGCGTCGATCACCAGGCCGGTCTTCTCCTGGATCGGGGCCGACAGGCCTTGCTGGCGCAGCTGCGCGCACATGGGCTCGGCGCGCCGGTCCTGCCAGACGATGGCGTGGTGCACCGGGCGGCCGGTCTTGCGGTTCCACAGCACCGTGGTCTCGCGCTGGTTGGTGATGCCGATGGCGCGGATGTCCTTCACCGCGAGCTTCGCCTTGGCCAGGGCCTCGCGTGCGGTCTCGATCTGGCTGGTCCAGATCTCCATCGGATCGTGCTCCACCCAGCCGGGCTGGGGGTAGATCTGGGTCAGCTCGCGCTGCGCGAGTGACACGATGCGGCCGGTGTCGTCGAAGACGATGCTGCGCGAACTGGAGGTTCCTTGGTCGAGGGCGAGCAGGTAGGTCATGGCGTCCGATTGGATCAGGCTTTGGCGATCTCCAGGCGGACCTGGGCGCGCTCCAGCAGCTCGGGGAAGGGCGGCGGCGGCTCGGTGTCGGTGAACAGGCAGTCGATCTGCGACAGCTCCGCCAGCTGCACCATCGCCGGGCGGTTGAACTTGCTGTGGTCGGCCGCCAGCCACACCTCGCGCGCCTGGGCGATGATGGTCTGCGCCACCTTCACCTCGCGCAGGTCGAAGTCCCGCAGGGAGCCGTCCGCCTCGATGCTGGAGATGCCGATGAGCGCGATGTCCACCTTGAACTGCCGGATGAAGTCCACCGTGGCCTCGCCCACGATCGCGCGGTCGCGCGGGCGCACCGAGCCGCCGGCCACGATCACCTCGCAGTCCGGGTTGCCCGAGAGGATGTTGGCCACGTGCAGGTTGTTGGTGATCACGCGCAGGCCGCTGTGGCGCATCAGCGCCTTGGCCACCGCCTCGGTGGTGGTGCCGATGTTCAGGATCAGCGAACAGCCGTTGGGCACCTTGGCAGCCACCGCCTGCGCGATGCGCGCCTTGCCGTCTGCATGCAGCGTCTCGCGCTGCTGGTAGCCGATGTTCTCGGTGGTGGAGCTGGGCACCCGCACGCCGCCGTGGAAGCGCGTGAGCAGGCCCGCGTCGGCCAGGCGCTGCACGTCGCGGCGCACCGTCTGGAGGGTGACGCCCAGCATGTCCGCCAGCTGCTCCACTGTCACGGAACCGCGCGAACGTACGGTGTCCAGCAGGTTGATCTGGCGCGGATTGGAGTTTTGCAGGGCCATTCGAACGAATGCGGATGCGGGCTGCCGCAGGCTGGGGTCACTTTAAAACGAAACAAAACGAATCATGGTGTGGGTAAACCCCAGGGAAAATAGCGGTACAGAGAATCAAAATGAAAAAATACGAACCTCAAATGCCAGCCGCGGCTGGAAAAAGCACAGAAAGGAATGGGGAGCCTTCGGTGAGTGTTCCTTCTTCTTCGCAATCGGACGGACGTGATCGCTGCGACGTGCTGATCGTCGGCGGCGGCATCAATGGCTGCGGCATCGCCCGCGACCTGGCCGGCCGCGGCTTCAAGGTGGTGCTGTGCGAGAAGGACGACCTGGCCGCGCACACCTCCTCCTCGTCCACCAAGCTGATCCATGGCGGGCTGCGCTACCTCGAGTACTACGAGTTCTCGCTGGTGCGCAAGGCGCTGCAGGAGCGCGAGGTGCTGCTGCGCAGCGCGCCGCACATCATGTGGCCGCTGCGCTTCGTGATGCCGCACGACCCGGCGCAGCGCCCGGCCTGGATGATCCGCATCGGCCTGTTCATGTACGACCACCTGGCCAGGCGCGAAGTGCTGCCGCCCTCGCGCGGCATCGACCTGCGCGAGCACGTGGCGGGCGCGGCGCTCAAGAAGGAGTTCCGCCGGGGCTTCGTCTATTCGGACGGCTGGGTGGACGACGCGCGGCTGGTGGTGCTCAACGCCGTCGATGCGCGCGAGCGCGGCGCCCAGGTGCTCACGCGCACCCGCTGCGTGAGCGCCCTGCGCGACGCCGAGGGCTGGGACGTGGTGCTCGAGAGCCCCGAGGGCCGGCGCGAGCTGCGCGCACGTGCCGTGGTCAACGCGGCCGGCCCCTGGGCCGAATCCTTCCTGCGCGGCATCGCGCGGCCGGCGGCCGGCGAGGTGCTGGCCACCAAGAGCCTGCGGCTCGTCAAGGGCAGTCACATCGTGGTGCCGCGCATCTTCGAGCACGACCACGCCTACATCTTCCAGAACCCCGACAAGCGGATCATCTTCGCCATTCCCTACCAGGGCAGCTTCACCCTGATCGGCACGACCGACGTCGAGATCGAGGGGGACGACCCGGGGGCCGCGCAGATCGGCGAGGACGAGATCGACTACCTGTGCACGCAGGCCAGCCGCTATTTCGCCAAGCCCGTCACCCGGGCCGACGTGGTGTGGACCTACTCGGGCGTGCGGCCGCTGCTGGACGACGCCTCGGGCGACCCCTCGGCCGTCACCCGCGACTACCTGCTCGAGTCCAATACCAGCGCGGCACCGCTGCTGTCGGTGTGGGGCGGCAAGATCACCACCTTCCGCAAGCTGGCCGAGGACGCGGCCGACGAGGTGGGCCGCATGCTGGGCGATGCGCGGCCGGCGTGGACCGAGGGCGCCTTCCTGGCCGGCGGCGACTTCTCGTCCTGGATCGGCAAGGCGAGCCGGCCCGACGCCGACTTCGAGCGCTTCGTCGACGCGCTGCATGCGCGCTATCCATGGCTGGGCGGCCTGCTGGGCCGACGCCTGGCGCGGGCCTACGGCACGCGGGCCGAGCGGATCATCGGCGACGCGAAGTCGATGTCGGACCTGGGCGAGCAGGTGGCGCCCGGCCTGTACGAGAGCGAACTGCGCTACCTGCAGCGCGAGGAGTGGGCGGCCAGCGGCGAGGACGTGCTCTGGCGCCGCTCCAAGCTGGGCCTGCACCTGGCGCCGCAGGCGCGCGCGCAGGTCGACGACTGGATGCGGGCGCATGCCGCCCCGATGCCTGAATCAGCACGGAAGGAGGTCCGTCTTGCAGCTCAGCCTTGAGCGCGTCACCAAGCGGGTGGGCGCCCAGACCTGGTTGTACGAGCAGAGCATCGCGCCCGAAAGCGGCGCGGTCACGGTGCTGCTGGGTGCGACCCAGGCCGGCAAGACCAGCCTCATGCGGCTGATGGCGGGCCTGGACGCGCCCACCACCGGCCAGGTGTTCGTCAACGGCCAGGACGTGACCGGCGTGCCGGTGCGCGAGCGCAACGTGGCCATGGTGTACCAGCAGTTCATCAACTACCCCTCTCTCACGGTGGCGCAGAACATCGCCTCGCCGCTCAAGCTGCGGGGCGAGCCGCGCGTGCACGAGCGCGTGGTCGAGCTGGCGGACAAGCTGCACATCAGCGCCTTCCTGGAGCGCTACCCGGCCGAGCTCTCGGGCGGGCAGCAGCAGCGCGTGGCGCTGGCGCGGGCGCTGGCCAAGAACGCGCCGCTCATGCTGCTGGACGAGCCGCTGGTCAACCTCGACTACAAGCTGCGCGAGGAACTGCGCGAGGAGCTCAGCCAGCTCTTCGCCGCGGGCGATTCCACCGTGATCTACGCCACCACCGAGCCGGGCGAGGCGCTGCTCCTGGGCGGCTACACCGCCGTGCTCGACGCGGGCGAGTTGCTGCAGTACGGGCCGACGGCGGAGGTCTTCCATGCGCCCAGGTCGCTGCGCGTGGCACGCGCCTTCAGCGATCCGCCCATGAACCTGCTGGAAGGCCGCTCCAGCGCCGGCGGGGTGCAGCTGGCCGGCGGCGTGATGCTGCCGCTGTCGCTTCCGGGCGGACTGGAAGGCAGCGTCACCGTGGGCCTGCGCGCGAGCGCGCTCGCGCTGCGCGGCGGCGACGGCCATGTGAGCCTGCCGGCCCGGGTGGAGCTGGCCGAGATCTCCGGCTCCGACACCTACGTGCACCTGCAGTGCGCCGCCGGCGAGCTGGTCGCGCAGCTCACCGGCGTGCATCGCTTCGAGCTGGGCGAGTCGGTGCAGCTGAGCTTCGGACTGGACAGCGTCTACGTGTTCGACGGCGCCGGCCAGCTGGTGCTCGCGCCGCACCGGCGAAAGGGGGGATGAAGACATGGCCCGCATCGACCTGGACCTGGCGCACGCCTACGGCCCCCATCCGAAGCAGGACAGCGACTACGCGCTGCTGCCCTTGAAGATGAGCTTCCGCGACGGCGGCGCCTATGCGCTGCTGGGCCCCTCGGGCTGCGGCAAGACCACGCTGCTCAATATCGTCTCGGGCCTGCTCACGCCCTCGCAGGGCACGGTGAAGTTCGACGACAAGGACGTCACCCAGGCCACGCCGCAGGAGCGCAACATCGCGCAGGTGTTCCAGTTCCCGGTGATCTACGACACCATGACGGTGGCGCAGAACCTGGCCTTCCCCCTGCGCAACCGCGGCGTGCCCGAGGACCGCATCAAGCAGCGCGTGGGCCGCATCGCCGAGATGCTGGAGCTGTCGGGCCAGCTCAACCAGCGCGCCGCCGGCCTGGCGGCCGACGCCAAGCAGAAGATCTCGCTGGGCCGCGGCCTGGTGCGCGAGGACGTGTCGGCGGTGCTCTTCGACGAGCCGCTCACCGTGATCGACCCGCACCTGAAGTGGCAGCTGCGGCGCAAGCTCAAGCAGATCCACCACGAGCTCAAGCTCACGCTCATCTACGTCACGCACGACCAGGTGGAGGCGCTGACCTTCGCCGACGAGGTGGTAGTGATGACGCGCGGCAAGGCGGTGCAGGTGGGCAATGCCGAGGCGCTGTTCGAGCGGCCGGCCCACACCTTCGTGGGCCACTTCATCGGCTCGCCCGGCATGAACTTCATCGCCGCGGAAAGCAGCGCAGGCCAGCTGCACCTGGCGGGCGCCAAGCTCGACGTGCTGCGGCCGCTGCCCGAGGGCGCGCTCAAGGTGGGCATCCGGCCCGAGTATCTGCGCCTGGCGCCAACGCATGGGCACGGCGCGGTGCCGGCGACGGTCACGCGGCTGCAGGACATCGGCACCTACACGCTGCTCACGGCCGAGGCGGACGGCGTGACGCTGCGCTCGCGCCTGGCCAACGGCGACGAAATCCCCGCGGTCGGCGAGCTCGTCTGGCTGCGGGTGCTGGACACGCACACCTGCTACTACCGCAACGAGGAGCTGGTCGCATGAACACCATCAACAAGCCGATCAACCAGAAGGCCTGGCTGCTGGTGCTGCCGGTGTTCATCTGCGTGGCCTTCTCGGCCATCCTGCCGCTGATGACGGTGGTGAACTACTCGGTGCAGGACATCATCTCGCCCGAGCGCCGCGTGTTCGTGGGCACCGAGTGGTTCGCCGCGGTGATGCGCGACGATGAACTGCATGCAGCGCTGCTGCGCCAGCTGGGCTTCTCGCTGGCGGTGCTGCTGGTGGAGATTCCGCTGGGCATCGCGCTGGCGCTGTCGATGCCGGCCACCGGCTGGAAGGCCTCGGCGGTGCTGGTGGTGGTGGCGCTGTCGCTGCTCATTCCGTGGAACGTGGTGGGCACCATCTGGCAGATCTACGGGCGCGCCGACATCGGGCTGCTCGGGCACCTGCTGCAGGTGATGGGCGTGGACTACAACTACACCGGCAATGCCACCGATGCCTGGCTCACCGTGCTGGTGATGGACGTTTGGCACTGGACGCCGCTGGTGGCGCTGCTGTGCTTTGCCGGCCTGCGCTCCATCCCGGATGCGTACTACCAGGCCGCGCGCATCGACGGCGCGAGCAAGTTCGCGGTGTTCCGCTACATCCAGCTGCCCAAGATGCGGGGCGTTCTCATGATCGCCGTGCTGCTGCGCTTCATGGACAGCTTCATGATCTACACCGAGCCCTTCGTGCTCACCGGCGGCGGCCCGGGCAATGCCACCACCTTCCTCAGCCAGTACCTCACGCAGAAGGCCGTGGGCCAGTTCGACCTGGGGCCGGCGGCCGCCTTCTCGCTGATCTACTTCCTGATCATCCTGCTGCTGTGCTTCATGCTCTACAACTGGATGCAGCGCGTGGGCACGCAGGACACGGAGCCCAAGGAATGAACGAGCGACGCTTCCACAAGCGCAGCATCTTCCTGGTGCTGTACATCCTCTTTGCGCTCCTGCCCATCTACTGGATGGTCAACATGAGCTTCAAGACCAACGAGGAGATCCTGTCCAGCTTCTCCTTCTTCCCCAAGGAGTTCACCTGGGCGGCCTACGTGCGCATCTTCACCGACGCGTCCTGGTACTCGGGCTACATCAACAGCCTGATCTACGTGTGCATCAACACGGTGATCTCGCTGACGGTGGCGCTGCCGGCCGCCTACGCCTTCTCGCGCTATTCCTTCCTCGGCGACAAGCACGTGTTCTTCTGGCTGCTCACCAACCGGATGACGCCGCCGGCGGTGTTCCTGCTGCCCTTCTTCCAGCTCTACAGCACCGTGGGGCTGATGGACACGCACCTGGGCGTTGCGCTGGCGCACCTGCTGTTCAACGTGCCGCTGGCGGTGTGGATCCTGGAAGGCTTCATGAGCGGCATCCCGCGCGAGATCGACGAGACCGCCTACATCGACGGCTACTCCTTCCCGCGCTTCTTCCTCACCATCTTCCTGCCGCTGATCAAGGCCGGCGTGGGCGTGGCCGCCTTCTTCTGCTTCATGTTCAGCTGGGTGGAGCTCTTGCTGGCACGCACGCTCACCAGCGTGAACGCCAAGCCCATCGTCGCCACGATGACGCGCACCGTGAGCGCCTCCGGCATGGACTGGGCCACGCTCGCCGCCGCCGGCGTGCTGACCATCGTGCCCGGCGCCATCGTGATCTGGTTCGTTCGCCACTACATCGCGAAGGGATTCGCGATGGGGAGAGTCTGAGATGTTCGACTGGATGGTCTGGACCACGCCCGTGGCCATTTTCTTCACCTGCATCGCGGTGATGCTGGTGGGCATGACGATCTGGGAGATCCGCTCGCCCACCACGCTGCGCCGCGGCTGGCTGCCCATCGAGACCACGCGTGGCGACCGGCTGTTCATCGGCCTGCTCAGCGCCGCCTACGTCAACCTGGCCTTCGTCGGCCTGGCGGGCAAGCTGCAGGAATGGCTGAGCCTGGAGGCCGAGCCCTCGATCTGGTGGGGCTTCGCCCTGTCGATGGCCGTGCTGCTGCTGGTCATGCGCAAGGGCTGACAGGCGCCGCGCGCTTGCACGTCTTCAAAGCATTCGGATCCGGCTCCATGCTGCCCCGGGGCCGATTTGAATACCAAAGCCAGGGGCAGCACCAACGAGGAGACAAGCTATGAAGATGCGCCACACCGCACTGGCAGTTGCCGCCGCCATCCTGTGCGCCGGACAGGCGGCATGGGCCGGCGAAGCCGAGGCCAAGAAGTGGATCGACAGCGAGTTCCAGCCGTCCACGCTCAGCAAGGACCAGCAGGCCGCGGAGATGAAGTGGTTCATCGACGCCGCGGCCAAGCTCAAGGCCAAGGGCGTGAACGAGATCTCGGTGGTGTCGGAGACCATCACCACGCACGAGTACGAGTCCAAGACCCTGGCCAAGGCCTTCGCCGAGATCACGGGCATCACCGTGAAGCACGACCTGATCCAGGAAGGCGACGTGGTCGAGAAGCTGCAGACCTCGATGCAGTCGGGCAAGTCGATCTACGACGGCTGGATCAGCGACTCCGACCTGATCGGCACGCACTACCGCTACGGCAAGATCATGAACCTGACCGACTACATGGCCGGCGCGGGCAAGGAGTTCACCAACCCGGGCCTGGACATCAAGGACTTCATCGGCACCAGCTTCACCACCGCCCCTGACGGCAAGCTCTACCAGCTGCCCGACCAGCAGTTCGCCAACCTCTACTGGTTCCGCGCCGACCTGTTCGCGCGCCAGGACCTCAAGGACAAGTTCAAGGCCAAGTACGGCTACGAGCTGGGCGTGCCGCTGAACTGGAGCGCCTACGAGGACATTGCCGAGTTCTTCTCGGTGGACGTGAAGACGCTGGACGGCAAGCCCATCTACGGCCACATGGACTACGGCAAGAAGGACCCCTCGCTGGGCTGGCGCTTCACCGACGCCTGGCTCTCGATGGCCGGCACCGCCGACAAGGGCATTCCCAACGGCATGCCGGTGGACGAGTGGGGCATCCGCGTGGCGGACGACAAGTGCACGCCGGTGGGCGCCTCGGTCTCGCGCGGCGGCGCCACCAACTCGCCGGCCGCGGTCTACGCGCTCACCAAGTACGTGGACTGGATGAAGAAGTACGCGCCCAAGGAAGCCACCGGCATGACCTTCGGCGAGGCCGGCCCGGTGCCGGCGCAGGGCCAGATCGCCCAGCAGATCTTCTGGTACACCGCCTTCACCGCGGACATGACCAAGGCCGGCCTGCCGGTGGTGAACTCGGACGGCACGCCCAAGTGGCGCATGGCGCCCGGCCCCAACGGCCCGTACTGGAAGCAGGGCATGCAGAACGGCTACCAGGACGTGGGCAGCTGGACCTTCTTCTCCGGCCACGATGCGAACAAGACGGCCGCGGCCTGGCTCTACGCGCAGTTCATCACCGCCAAGACCACCTCGCTGAAGAAGACCATCGTGGGCCTGACGCCGATCCGCGAGTCCGACATCCAGAGCAAGGCGATGACCGACATGGCGCCCAAGCTGGGCGGCCTGGTGGAGTTCTACCGCAGCCCGGCGCGCGTGGCCTGGACCCCCACCGGCACCAACGTGCCCGACTACCCCAAGCTCGCGCAGCTGTGGTGGAAGAACGTGGCCGAGGCCGTCACGGGCGAGAAGACGCCGCAGAAGGCCATGGACAACCTGGCCGAGGAGATGGACCAGGTGATGGCCCGCCTGGAGCGCGCCGGCATGGCCAAGTGCGCGCCCAAGCTCAATCCCAAGGGCGACCCGAACAAGTGGCTGAGCGACCAGCACGCGCCGTGGAAGAAGCTGGCCAACGAGAAGCCCAAGGGCGAGACCATCGACTACAACAAGCTGCTGTCGGCCTGGAAGGAAGGCAAGGTCCGCTGAGCTCGCGGGCATGAGCGTCGCGCGGCATCCGGGCGGTGCCGCGCGACTGCTGCCAGAATCGGGCCCCACGGCGCCGGCCCGGGGCCGCTAGGAACTTCGGGCCGGTCCTGCACTCCTTCTTGCCCATGCGCCTTTTGTTGGTCGAAGACGAAGCCGAGATGGCCGCCTGGCTCCTGCGGGCTTTCAAGCAGAGCGGCTATGTCTGCGACCATGCACCCGACGCCGCCAGCGCCGAGTCGCTGCTGGCCGTGGGCGAATACGACGCGGTCGTGCTCGACCTGCGCCTGCCCGACAAGCACGGCCTGTCCATCCTCGCGGAGATGCGCAATGCCGGCAACCGCACGCCGGTGCTGGTGCTCACCGCCCAGGGGTCGCTGCAGGACCGGGTCAAGGGCCTGCACACCGGCGCCGATGACTTCCTCACCAAGCCCTTCGCCATCGAGGAGCTGGAAGCGCGCCTGGAGGCCCTGGTGCGCCGCAGCCGCGGCAGCGCCGCGCAGCCGGCCTTGCAGTGCGGATCGCTGGTGCGGGCGCACGGCAGCCGCTCCTTCACGCTGGATGGCGAGCTGCTGTCGCTCACGCCGCGCGAGAGCGCGGCGCTGGCGGTGCTGCTGGCGCGTGCCGGCACGCCGGTGGAGAAGGCGCAGCTCTCGCACAAGGTCTTCCCCGCCGCCAGCAACGCGGGGCCCGATGCCATCGAGCTGGTGCTGCACCGCCTGCGCCGCAAGCTGGCCGGGGCGGATGTGCGCATCGTCACCGTGCGCGGCCTGGGCTACATGCTGGAGAGCGTGAAGCATGGGCATGCCGGCGCGGCCTGAGCCGCCGCGGTCCCCGCAGGGCGCGCGCTTCGGCATCCGCGCGCGGCTGCTCACGCTGCTGATCCCCGGCATCCTCGCGCTGCTGGCCTTCGACAGCTGGAACGACCTGGGCGCCCTGCGCACGCAGGCGCAGGCCGGCTACGACCAGGCCATGCTGGACGCGGCGCGCGCGCTGCAGCGCAGCGTGGGCACCGGGCCGGACGGCTCGCTGCGCCTGGATGCGAGCGCGGCGCAGGTGCGCACGCTCTTCGAATCGGGCAGCCCGCAGCACAAGCGCCTGCACGTCGCCATCGCGCCGCATGACGGCCAGGGGCCTGCGCAGCAGCAGTTGCTGCTGGGTGATGCCGACCTGCCGCCGCCGCCCGATCCCGCCGGTGCCGGCGAGCCGCAGTGGTACGACAGCACCTACCGCGGCAAGGAGGTGCGCATGCTCGCGCTGCAAAGCGAACTGCGCGACGGCCAGGGCCGCCCCTGGGTGGTGACGGTGCAGGCAGCCGAAGGCACCCAGCCGCGCGCCGAGGCCGAGAGCGCCGCCCTGCGCCAGGCGCTGGTGCGCGACGCCCGCATGGTGGTGCTGGTGGTGGTGCTGGTGGCGCTGGGCGTGACCTGGTCGCTGCGCCCTTTGCGCCGATTGCGCCGCGAGGTGCGCGCGCGCCGCGGCCAGGCGCCGCAGCCGCTGGACATGGCCGGTGTGCCGCGCGAGGTGGCGCCGCTGGTCGACGCCATCAACGAGCAGGTGGCGAGCTACCGCGAGTTGCTGGACGCGCAGTCGCAGTTCCTCGCCGACGCCTCGCACCAACTGCGCACGCCGCTGGCCATCATGCTGACGCAGGCCGGCGTGGCGCTGCGCGAGAAGGACCCGCAGCAGATGCGCGCGACGCTGCACGCGATGGTGGCGCAGCTGGAGCGCAGCCGGCGCCTGTCGGAGCAGCTGCTGTCGCTCGCCCATGCGAGCGAGCAGCCGGGCGCAGGTGATGCGCAGGCGGTGGTGGACCTCAATGCGATCGCACGCGAAGTCGTGCTCGCGCACCTGCTGCCCGCGCACGAGAAGGAGCAGGACCTCGGCTGGATCGATGCCCTGGAGGTGGCGCAGGACGGCATCGGCGAGCCTGCGGAACCCGAGGAGGACGAGGACGTCCCGCCCGAGGACCTGCAGTCCGAGCCCGTGCCGCCTTCGCCGCCCGCGGTGCCCGTGCATGCCAGTGCGCCCGAACTGCACGAGGTGCTGGCCAACCTGGTGCACAACGCCATCGTCCACACGCCCACGGGCGGGCACATCACGGTGCGCGTGGGCGTGGCCGACGGGTGGGCGCAGGCCGAGGTGATTGACGACGGCCCGGGCATCGCCGCCGGCCGCCGCGACGAGGTGTTCGGCCGCTTTCGCCAGGGCGCCCCGGGGCAGGGCTCGCGCGGCACCAGCACCGGCCTGGGCCTGGCCATTGCGCGAGCCTATGCGCGGCGCAATGGTGGCGACGTCGTGCTGGGCGATGCGCCCGGCGGCGCGAGCGGCCTGCGCGCCACCCTGCAGCTGCCGCTGGCAGGCACGCACGACAGCGCGGCGCGCTGAGCGACCCCGCGGCGGCCGCGCCGTTAGTGATAACACGTATTTCGCAGTCCCCAGGGCGATTCGAAAGCCGATTGGAAGCCTCGCTTTCTACGATCCGCCGCAGCCCCTCGCCCTTCGGCCCGAGCCGATCCAACTGGCCACCAGTGCCACGTGCGAGCACCATCACCTGGAGACAACCGTGAGCCCCTGCCCATCGCTGCGCTCCTCGCATCGCGAGGAGACCCTTCCATCATGAACCGCGTCCTGGTCCGGGGCCTGTGCCTCATGGGCATCGCGCTGCTCTTCGGCCTGAACTCCTTCCGCTACCAGCTGGGCGACCTGAGCCGCGCGGGCCCCGGCCTGTTCCCGCTGATCGTCAGCTGCCTCCTGTTCCTCATCGGTGCCATCACCGTGGCGTCGACGCGCTTCATGGCCTTCGAGCACCTGAACTACAGCGTGCGCAACATCGGGATCATCCTGCTGAGCTTCGTCGGCTTCGCGCTGATCTCGCAGTTCGTCAACATGCTCGCGGCGATCGTGTTCCTGGCCTTCTTCAGCACGCTGGCCGGCACCTCGTACTCGCTCAAGCGCAACCTGAAGATCGCCATTGGCCTGGTCATCGTGGCCTTCGCCTTCCGTGACCTGCTGGGTCTGAACCTGCCCCTGTACTGAGAAGCGACGTCATGGAACTCTTTCACAACCTGGCATTCGGCTTCGAGCACGCGCTGACCCTGCAGAACCTGCTGTACTGCGCCATCGGCTGCGTGGTGGGCACCCTCATCGGCCTGCTGCCGGGCCTGGGCCCGCTGTCCACCATCAGCCTGCTGCTGCCGCTGACCTACTCCATCCCCACCGGCGGCGCTCTGATCATGCTGGCCGGCATCTACTACGGCGCCCAGTACGGCGACAGCGTGAGCGCGATCACCATGAAGATCCCGCACGCGAGCAGCATCGTGGCCTGCATCGACGGGTACGCGATGACGCTCAAGGGCAAAACGGGCCTGGCCCTGTTCACCGCGGGCATATCGAGCTTCATCGGCGGCACGGTGGCCATCGTGGTGCTGTCCACGCTGGCCCCGGCGCTGGGCGAGGTCGGCCTGCTGTTCGGTCCGGCCGACTACTGCGCGCTGATGCTGCTGGGCTTCTTCTGCGTGAGCTTCGTCTCGGGCGGCAACATGCTCAACGGCCTGGCCATGGCCATGATCGGCGTGCTGCTGGGCGTGGTGGGCACCGACGTCAACAGCGGCGTCGAGCGCTTCACCATGGGCTTCACCTTCCTCACCGACGGCATCGGCCTGATCAGCATCGCGCTGGGCTGCTTCGGCATCGCCGAGGTGGTGAAGAACCTGGACAGCAAGAGCACGCACACGCCCTTCAACGGCAAGATCAAGCTGATGCCCACCTGGCCGGAGTTCAAGCGCATCATCCCCAGCGCATTGCGCGGCAGCGTGATCGGCTCGGTGCTGGGCATCCTGCCCGGCGGCGGCCCGACCATCGCCCAGTTCGCGGCCTACGCGGCGGACAAGCGCTTCTCCAAGCACCGCGAGGAGATCGGCACCGGCGCCATCGAGGGCGTGGCCGGCCAGGCCGCGGCCGACGAAGCCGCTGCGCGCACCAGCTTCATCCCGCTCATGGCCATCGGCATTCCCGAGAACCCGGTCATGGCGCTGATGCTGGCGGCCTTCATCATCAAGGGCGTGCAACCCGGCCCGAACATGATCTCGACCCACGCCGACCTGTTCTGGGGACTGGTGGCCTCGATGTGGGTAGGCAACGTTTTCCTCGTGGTGCTGAACGTGCCGCTGGTGCGCTACTGGCTGTCGGTGTTCAAGATCCCCTACACCGTGCTGTTCCCCTGCATATTGTTCTTCTGCTGCGTGGGCACCTTCAGCATCAACAACAACCTGGACGACCTCTACACCACCGCGGTGTTCGGCGGCGTGGGCTACCTGTTCCTGCGGCTGGGCATGGAGCCGGCACCGCTGCTGCTGGGCTTCATCCTGGGGCCGATGCTGGAGGAGAACTTCCGCCGCACCATGCTCATCAGCCGCGGCAGCTTCGCGCCCTTTGTCACGCGTCCGATCAGCGCCACGCTGCTGGGCGTGATCTCGGCGATCGCCCTGTGGCAGCTGGTGAGCTTCCTGCGCAACCGCAACAAGAAGCCGCCGCTGGTGGTCGAGGAAGTGCAGGCCGCCTCGGCCGCGCCGGGCTGACCGTCCGCGGCACGCAAGCACACCCAAGGGCCCGCTGTGGCCCTTGTTGCATTGGGGGCGGCACGCCACGCATAGTGGCGCACCATGCATCCGCGGCGCAGCCTTCTTCTGCTGTTGGCGGCCTGGCCGATGCTGGCCCAGGGCCAGCCGGCGCAGGAGCTCGCGGCACGCCTTCGCGCCGGCCGCTGCGCCATCCTGATGCGCCATGGCCAGACCGATCCCGGCGTGGGCGACCCGCCGGGTTTCGTCCCTGGGCAATGCGCCACGCAGCGCAACCTGAGCGAGGCCGGGCGCGAGCGCTCGCGCGCCGCCGGCGCCTGGTTCCGCGAGCGTGGCCTGCAGCCCTCGGCGGTGCTGACCAGCGCCTGGTGCCGCTGCATCGACACCGCGCAGCTCGCCTTCGGGCGGCACGAGCGGTGGGCGCCGCTGGACTCCAGCTTCGGCCGCGGCGACGCGCGCGAGGAGGCGCGGCCGCAACTGCTGGCGCGGCTTTCTCGCATCGACGCGGGCCGCTTCGAGGTCTGGGTGACGCACCAGGTGAACATCAGCGCCTTCACCGGCGAGCCCACCTCGATGGGCGAGGGCTTGCTTGTGGATGCGGGTGGCCAGGTGGTGGGGCGCAGCAGCTTCGGCTGAAGCCGTCCGCCACGCCCCATGCGCAGGTTCAGGCGGCCAGCGCTTCCTGGGTGCGCGCCCGGCCACCGTGTCCGCTCGCCTGGCGCAGCGTGCGCTCGTCCGCCAGCGCACGGGTCAGCGCGCGATGGCCGGCGCGCGTGGCGGCTTCCAGCGCCGTCAGGTGCAGCAGGTCGCGCTGGGCGTGGCTGCCACCCAGCGACTGGTGGCTGGCCAGCACCGGCAGCAGCAGGTCCGCTGCACTGCCGTACCGGCCGTCCACGAAGGCCCGCGCGGCCTGGCTGGCGGGAATGGCCACGGCCTGCCAGGCAGCCGCGGCTGCGGGCCGGCTGGCTGCGTTCACGATCGCCTCGATGCCTTCGCGTGCGCCGGCCTCGTCGCCCGAGCCTGCCAGCGCCAGCACGGCATGCACGTCGTTGAAGGCGATGCGGCCGAACACGTGCTGCTCGCGAAAGCGCGCGGCCAGCGCCTGCCAGCGCTCGCCCACCACCACGCCGCGCAGGGCGAAGCGCCACAGCAGCGCGCTGGCGTCGTTGAGGTTCAGGGAGATCGCCTCCGGCACGGGGCTGACGGCCTGGTCGTAGAGGGCCAGGGCCGCACGCTCGTCGCCGCGGCCCAGGTGCATCAGCGCCAGGTGCCAGTGGTTGTGCACCGCCAGGCCGTTGTCCTTCGCCCAGTGGGGCTGGGTGGCCTCGAGCCAGTCGATGCCATCGTCGACGCGGCCCTGCATCTCGCACACGTGGGCCACCGCATGGACGGCCCAGGCGTCGTGCGGCTGCAGCTCGAAGGCGCGGCGGCCGGCGGCCTCGGCGCGCTCGTACTCGTTGCACTCCTCCAGGCCGAAGGCGTGCATGCCCAGCAGGTAGCCGTAGCCGGGTTCGCGCGGGCTCCAGCGGCCGAGCACGCGCGCCACGCGGTCGCGCAGCATGAAGCTCTGGCCCAGCACCAGGTCGCCCACGTGCGCCAGCTGCAGCGCGAGGATGTCGCGCGGATGGTCGACCAGGTGGCGGCCCAGCAGCTGGTTGGCATGCAGCAAGTCGCCGTCGCACCACACGTCCAGCGCGGCGAGCAGCGACTGCTCGCGGGTGTTGGCACGCTGGCGGCTGGCGGCGGCCGCATCCACGCAGGCCTTGGCCATGGGGAAGAAACGCGGATCGAAGGCCGAGAGCAGCAGGCCGGCCATCAGCAGTTGGCCGGAGACGAACTGCGGATCGCGCTGCAGCACCGGCGTGAGCAGCGCGACCGGGTCGGCGCGATAGCTGTTGAAGAGGTCCAGCGCCTGGTCGTAGGCCTCGGCCGAGGCGCGGTCGGAGGTGGAGAGCGATTCGCCGTTGGCGTCGCGCAGCAGGATGGTCATCGCATGTCCTTTCTTGCCTGTCGGTGGGGTCGGGAGTTGCCGCCGGCGGCCCGGTGCGCTGACAATTTCGAATGCGCTGCCCGGCGTCCTGGACGGTGCCTCGAGGCTAAGACTGGCCTGCCCACGCAGCCGAAGCCATTTCAGCAAGGACACTGACAAATCAGCCATGGGTGCCGCGCCGCTGCCGAAGATCGCGATCGTCGCCACGCCGCTGAGCTCGGCCTCGGTGGTCTACGGCATGTACGAGCTGTTCCGCGGCGCGGGCCGCGACTGGAGCTGGCTGGTTCATGGGCAGGTGGGCGAGCCGCTGCTCGACCCGGTGATCGTGGCCGCGAAGCCCGGCGTGGTGACGGGCTGCAACGAGTTGCCCATCCGCATCGACATGGCGATGGCCGACTGCGGCGTGCCCGACGTGGTGTGCGTACCCGAGTCGGTGCTGGTGCCGCACGAGCAGGAGGTCGGCGACTTCCAAGTCGAGGTGGCGTGGCTGCGGCACTGCCATGCGAATGGCGCGCTGGTCACCTCCGCCTGCTCGGGGGCCATGCTGCTGGCGCAGGCCGGGCTGCTCGACGGCCACGAGGTCACCACGCACTGGGCCTACTGCGATGCGATGCAGCGCAGGCACCCGGCCGTGCGGGTGCAGCCGCAGCGCGCGCTCATCGCCACCGGCGAGGGCCACCGGCTGGTGATGGCCGGCGGCGGCAGCTCGTGGATGGACCTGGGCCTGTACATCATCGCCCGATGCGCCGGCGTGGAGGCAGCGATGCAGGTGGCGCGCGTGGTGCTGATCGACTGGCACGACGTCGGCCAGCAGCCCTTCGCACGCGTGGCCCGCGCGGTGCAGGTGGACGACGCCCTCATCGGCCGCTGCCAGACCTGGCTGGCCGACCACTATGCCGACGCCGCCCCCGTGGCGGCCATGATCGAGCAGAGCGGCCTGCCGCAGCGCTCCTTCCAGCGGCGCTTCAAGGCCGCGACCGGCATGGGGCCGCTCGAGTATGTGCACACGCTGCGCATCGAGGAGGCCAAGCACCTGCTGGAAACCGGCACGCTGCCGCTGGCCGCGGTGGCGCAGGAGGTGGGCTACGAGGACCCGGCCTACTTCAGCCGGCTGTTCCGCCGGCAGGTGAACCTCAGCGCGGCACAGTACCGGCGCCGCTTCGGGGGCATGCGGGCCGCGCTCTCGGTCCATGCGCCCTTCGGGGCCGAGGTCCGGGCAGTGGCGCGCATCGGCGCCATGGCAGCCTGAGGCCCGGCTTCCCATGACCCACGCCAGGCTCGACCACGCCGAATCCTCGCTGCGCCGCTATGCCGGCGAGTACGGCGTGCACGAGCACGAGCATGCGCAGGTCCTGGTGGGCCTGAGCGGCCGCCTGGAGCTGGAACTGGACGGCCGTGCGGCGTACGTCGATGCCTCGTGCGGCCTGATCGTGCCGGCCGGCGTGGCGCATGGCTACCTGGCGCAGTCGCCGGCCGAGGTGCTGGTCATCGAAAGCCCGGTGCGCGAAGGGCTGGCCCGGGTGCGCAAGTTCGCGCCACCGGCGCACTGGAAGGGCGCCGGCGCGGCGCTGGATGTGGTGGCCGCGGTCGAGGCGCTCGCGGGCGCCGGCACGCTGCTGCAGCGTCGGCCCATCGACCTGGACCTGCTGCGCGCCCACGTGGACGGCGAACTGCACGGCAACTGGAGCACGCCGCGCCTGGCGGCGCTGTGCCAGCTCAGCCCGCAGCGCTTTCATGCGCGGTTCGTCGAACTCGCCGGCATGGCGCCCGCTGCCTTCGTGCGGCAGCGCCGGCTGGACGAGGCGCAGCGGCTACTGCGCGCAGGCCTGGCGCTGGAGGCGGTAGCCCTGCAGGTGGGCTACGCCAGCGCCAGCGCGCTGGCCTTCGCCCTGCGGCGCGAGCGCGGCACCGGCGCACGCAGCCTGCGCGCCTGAAGGACGAGAGTTTCTCGACATTCGGCCCGCACGCCGGCCGCAACATGGCGGCATGCAGACTCAGATTCGTCCCGGACTCGGCGTTGCCATGGTGCTGGCCGCCGCCGCCCTGTGGGGCACCACCGGCACCGCCCAGAGCCTCGCGCAAGGCCAGCTCAGCGCCGGCTGGTTCGGCGCACTGCGGCTGGTGGTGGCCGCGGCCTTCTTCGCGTTCTATGCGTGGGCCACGCAGCGCGGCGCGCGGGACGCCGCCTCGCAGGGCCCGCTGCCGTGGAGCGGCGTGCTGGGCGCCGGAGTCTGCATGGCGGTCTACAACCTGGCCTTCTTCGCGGGCGTGCGGCTGACCGGCGTGGGCCTGGGCACGGCGATCGCGCTGGGCAGCGGGCCGCTGTGGGCCGGCGTGCTGCAGGCGGTGGTGGCGCGGCAGCTGCCCTCGGCGCGCTGGTGGATGGGCACGGTGGCGGCCGTCGGCGGCGGCGTGCTGATGACCCTGTCCAGCGGCGGCGCCGGCCACGCGGCAAGCGCGGGCGGTATCGCGCTGTGCCTGGCGGCGGGGCTCTCGTATGCGGTCTACACGCTGATCAACAAGAGCCTGGTGCGGCGCGCCAGCGCGGCCAGCATCACGCTGCGTGCCTTCGGGGTGGCGGCGCTGCTCGCGCTGCCAGCGGCGTGGATCGACGGTGGCGCGCCGACGCCGGCCGCGTCCGACTACTGGGCGGTGCTGTACGTGGGCGTGGTGACCGCGGGCGTGGCGTACCTGCTCTTCAGCCATGCGCTGCAGCACATCTCGGCGGCGACCGGCGTCACGCTGGCGCTCGCCGAGCCGGTGGTGGCCTTCACGCTCGCGACGCTGGTGCTGCGCGAGCAGCCCGGGGCCCTGGCCTTCGGCGGCCTGCTGCTGGTGGTGCTGGGCGTGCTGGTGGTGGTGCGGGCGGAACTGCGCGATGGGCGCGCCCTCGCGGGCTCCGGCGAGCCCGGCGTCCAGGCGGCGTGAATCAGAGCGGCAGGAAGGCCGGCGCCTCGAAGTCCTGCACCGGCTGCGCCGCACGGAAGAGCCGCGCAGGCCGGGGCCCGTGCAGCTGCACCCCGCGCGGGCTCACGCGCAGCCAGTCGCCCTCGGGCAACCCGAGCACGCTGGCGGCGGGATTGGCCACGAGGAACTCCGCCAGGCGCTGGTCGCGTGTCTCGCCCTGGTGGCCCGCCGGCAGCTCGTTGGTGTAGTGCGGGTTGAGCTGGAAGGGCACCAGGCCCAGCGCGTCGAAGCCGCCCGGCTCGACGACCGGCATGTCGTTGGTGGTGCGGATCGACGGGCAGGCGAGGTTGGAGCCGGCGCTCCAGCCGATGTAGGGCACCTGCTGCTCGCGCACCCGCGTGGCGATGCGCGGCAGCAGGCCGCGCTCGCGGCATTCCTTCAGCAGCGCGAAGGTGTTGCCGCCGCCCACGAGGATCAGTTCGGCGGCATCGAGCGCCGCATGGGCGTCCGCGGCGCGGTGGATGCCTTCGATCTCGACGGGCAGGGTGGCGAGCGCCTCCTGCACGCGGGCGGTGTAGGCGTCCCATTCGATGGTCAGGCCGGCGAAGGGTACGAACACCGCGCGGCGGCGCGGGCCGGCGATCTCGGCGAAGGCGCCCAGCGCATGCTGCAGGTAGTGGCCTTCGGGGCTGCGGGAGTTGCTCAGCAGGAGGAGGTGCATGGTCAGAGTCCCGCGCCCAGCGCCGCCTTCACTTCCTCGCCCAGCTCCAGCACCGACATCGCGTAGTACGCGCTCCAGTTGTAGCGGGTGATGACGTAGAAGTTCTTCGTGCCGGCCACGTAGGTGGGCGCGTCGTAGCCGTTCTGCAGCTCGATCAGGGCCAGCAGCCCGGGGTAGCTCTGCGCGTCGGGCGGCAGCACCGCGCCGGCGGCGCTGAAGCTGTCGGCGCTGAAGGTGGGCAGGATGTCGGGCGCCAGCAGCACCGGCTTCTTGAGGCGGCTCTCGTCGAAGCCCACCGGGAAGATGGCGGGCTGCCCCGGCTGCCAGCCGAAGGCCTTGAAGTAGTTGGCCACCGAGCCGATCACGTCGGTGGGGCTGCCCACCAGGTCGATGCGGCCGTTGCCGTCGTAGTCGACCGCGTACTTGGCCATGCTGCTGGGCATGAACTGCGGCATGCCCATGGCGCCCGCATAGCTGCCCAGGGGAACGAGCGGGTCTTCGGCCGTGCGGCTCTCGGTGCTCAGGAAGCTCTCCAGCTCGCCGCGGAAGAAGGCGCGCCGCTCGGCCGCGCGCGGGTGCGCGTCGGGGAAGTCGAAGGACAGGGTGGCCAGTGCGTCGATGACGCGGAAGCTCCCCATGTTGCGGCCGTAGATGGTCTCCACGCCGATGATGCCCACGATGATCTCGGCCGGCACGCCGAACTCGCGCTCGGCCTGCGCCAGCGTGGCGGCGTTGTTGCGCCAGAAGCGCACGCCGGCCGCGATGCGCACCGGGTCGATGAAGCGGCTGCGGTACACGCGCCAGTTCTTGGGCGCGCCGCCTTGCGCGGGAAGCATCAGGCGCGGCACGTTGGGCAGGAAGCGCGCGGCGCCGATGGTACGGCGCACCCATTCGCGGTCAAGGTTGCGGCGCTGCGCGATCTCGTCGGCGAACTGCATCGCGTCGTCGCGGGTGGCGTACAGCGCGCCGGTGGCGGCCACCGAGGGCCTGGCGCCGGCCTTCTTGGTGGCGGACTGCGGAGCGGCCTTGCGCGGGCCCGCGGCCAGCGCGCTCGTGGTGCCCAGGGACGCGATCAGCAGCAGCGTGAAGGAGGCGAGGGCGAGGGGCTGGGATATCGGGCGGCGGGGCATCGGCCGATTGTGCCGTTGGACGCCGGCCGGCTTCGCGGGCGACACACGCGGTTTCAACGCGGCCAGCGCAATCTTGTGAATTCCGCACGCAAGGCGGAAAGTCCTTGCGCAGGCTGCGGGCCGTAGCGCATGCGCTCCAGCCGCAGCAGCCAGTCGCCGATCTCGCGCACGGCGTCGCCCTGCGCTGCGTCGACGAAGCGCTCGCGCAGCTGGCGCGCCATCTCGCGCGGCGGCGTGGCGTCGGACGTCGACAGCCCCGCGCGCTGCAGCCGGTCGCGCGCACTGGAGAGAAGGCGCAGCCACGGGTCCTGGCGGCGGCGTTCCCACAGGGTCCACAGCGCGCCCGCGAGGCTGGCCGCGATCAGCAGGCCAAGAAGCAGCATCACCAGGTCCTGCGGGCTGGGCGCGCTGAAGCCGATGTCCTTGAGCAGGTCGAGCTGGCGGCCCTGCGTGTAGCTGAGCACCCACTGGTTCCAGCCGTTGTTGACCGCCTCCCAGGCGGCGCGCACGTTCTGCAGCAGGGTCGGGTTGACCGCGCCGATGGCGCCGGCCAGCACGCCCTGCGGCGCGGTCAGGCGCCGGAAGGCGCCGATGCGCTCGGGCGAGATGGCGCCGGTGGGATCGACCCGCACCCAGCCTTCGCCGGCGATCCACACCTCCGCCCAGGCATGCGCGTCGCTGTTGCGCAGGGTCCAGACACCGTCCACCGAATTGCGCTCGCCGCCCTGGAAGCCGGTGACGATTCGCGAGGGCACGCCGGCGGCGCGCATCAGCACCACGAACGCCGAGGCGATGTGCTCGCAGAAGCCGGCCTTGCGGTCGAACCAGAATTCGTCGGCCGTGTGCTGGCCGTACTCGCCGGGCTCCAGCGTGTAGCTGTAGCCGCCGGTGCGAAGTCGCTCCAGCGCCAGGCGCACGAGTTCCCGGGCATTGCTACCCTGTGCGGTGCGCGGGTCGGCACGCAGCTGCTGCGCCAGTTCGACCGTGCGCGGGTCGTAGCCCTGCGGCAGCAGGGTGTAGATCGCCATGCCGGGGCCCCGGGTCTGCGGGCCGCTGCGGAACTGCGGATAGCTCTCGGCGCGGTAGCGCAGCAGGTCGCGCGTGGGCCGCTCGGCGATCCATTGGAGATCGGGCGTCAGGCGCGGCGCGCCCATGCCGGGCAACTCGGGCGCGTTCGGCGCCACGTCCAGCGTGATCAGCCAGGGCCGCTGGCTGGGCTCCAGCGTGACCTGATAGCGCACTGGTTCGCCGCGCACCTGCAGCTCGGTCGGCACGCGCGCCAGCTGCCACGGCGGCAGGGCCGTCCATTCGCGCCCGTCGAACTGCGCCAGCACCGGCCCGCGGAAGTACAGCTCGCGCTGCGGCGGCACGCGGTCGTTGTCGAACACGACGCGCGCGGCGATGCCCTCGTCCAGTGCCAGCTCGGTGACCGCGCCGACCCGCATGGTGTTGGACAGCCCCGAGCGCCCGCTCATCGCATCCGATGGCATGCCCCACAGCGGCGCCATGCGCGGGAACAGCACGAACAGCGCCACCATGATCGGCGCGCCCAGCAGCGCCATGCGCGCCGCCATGCGCGCCGACTGCATCAGCGGCGGCCGCCCCACCGGCATGTGCGCGTTCACCAGCGCCGTGAGCAGCCCCAGCAGCGCCACCAGCATCGCCAGCGCCGTCGGCAGCGACTGCGAGTAGAAGAAGTTGGTGAGCATCGCGAAGAAGCCCAGGAAGAACACCACGAAGGCGTCGCGCCGCGCGCGCAACTCCAGGGTCTTCAGGGCCAGCAGCAGCACCACCAGCGTGACGCCGGCGTCGCGTCCCAGCAGCGTGCGATGGGTGAATGCGGTGGCGCCGAGCGCCAGCGCCAGCAGCCCGACGCGCCACCACTTGTTGGGCAGCGGCTGCGAATTGAGCGCCAACGTTGCACGCCAGGCCAGCACCAGCGCGGTGAGTGCCGAGCACCACCAGGGCAGGTTGCCTACCTGCGGAAGCACGATGACCGCGATCACGGCCAGCAGGAACAGCGTGTCGCGCGCCTCGCGCGGCAGGGAGGCGGCGTTCAGCATGTGGCCAGCAGCTCCAGGCACTGGCGCTTGTGCGCCTCGCCCTGCGAGGGGGCGACGTGGCGGCCACCGACGCGCAGGCCGTAGTCCAGGCCCAGCTTGTCGGCCATCAGCACCCAGGCGCAAAGGCGCGACAGGCGCGCCTCCTGCTCGGGCAGGCCGCAGTGCTGCGCGTCCAGCCACAGCTCCTGGCGCTGCGACTGCTGGGTGTCGCGGCTGTAGAGGTCGTCGGTGCCGGCGGCCTCGGCGCGCGCCACCTTCTTCCACACGACCATCTTGAGCGGGTCGCCGCGGCGGTAGGCGCGGATGCCGTCGTACTCGCCGGCCTGCTGGGCCCGCGCGCCGCCGATCTGCGGCGCGTCGGCGCGGGCCTCGCCCGGCGGCAGCGGCGGCGGATGTGCCTCGGCCGCGGGATACACGAGCACCCGGGCCGCCGGCCGCCAGACGGTCCACACGCGGAAGGTGCCCAGCGGAAAGCGCGTCTCGGCCGTGAAGGGCGGCACCGGGTGAAGCCCGCGGTGCTCGGGCTGGAAGGCGATGCCCACCGTGGTGCTTCCCAAAGCCGGCACGTCGCACCATGCCCACTGGCCGCTGCCACGCACCGCCATGCCGATGCCGTAGCGGATGCTGCGGCGGCCGTTGTCCAGCACCACGCGCAGCACGGCGGCGGCGCCGGCGAACTGCGGCTCGGGCGCCAGCAGGTGCATGCTCAGGCCGCGCAGCGTGTTGTGGCACACGTGCATGCCCACCGCCACGCTGCCCGCCAGCATGAAGGTGAGCAGGTAGCCCAGGTTGAGCTGGTAGTTGATCGAGGCGATCAGCAGCACCAGCAGGGTGCCCACCAGCAGCCAGCCCGCCTTCGTCGGCAGGATGTAGACGTTGCGCTGCGTGAGCTCGATGCGGTCGGACGGCGCCCGGCGCGTGAGGAACCAGCCGTCGATGCGATGGCGCAGGGCGGCGATCATCGGCGGCCTCAGGGCAGGGGGACGGCGGCCATCATGGCGCGCACCTGCTCGACCGCGCCGCGTCCGGCGTCGCCCACGGGGGTCAGGCGGTGGGCAATGGTCTGCGGCAGCACGGCCTGCACGTCGTCCGGCGCCACGTAGTCGCGGTTGGCCAGCAGCGCCTGGGCCTTGGCCGCGCGCAGCAGCGCGATGCCGGCGCGCGGCGACAGGCCCTGCAGGAACCAGCGGCCCGAGCGGGTGGCGGCGATCAGGTCCTGCACGTAGTTGAGCAGCGCGTCGGCCGCATGCACCTGCAGCACGCGCTGCTGCAGGGCCTGCAGCTCCCCGGGCGTGAGCAGCGCGGGCAGGGTGGCCAGCATCTGGCGGCGGTCGGCGCCGGCCAGCAGCTCGCGCTCGGCGGCGCGGTCGGGGTAGCCCAGCGAAATGCGCATCAGGAAGCGGTCCAGCTGCGACTCGGGCAGGGCGAAGGTGCCCAGCTGGTCGAAGGGGTTCTGCGTGGCGATCACGAAGAAGGGCGTGGGCAGCACGCGGGTCTCGCCCTCGATGCTGACCTGCTTCTCCTCCATGGCCTCGAGCAGGGCGCTCTGGGTCTTGGGGCTGGCGCGGTTGATCTCGTCGGCCAGCAGCACCTGCGTGAAGATGGGGCCCGGGTGGAACACGAAGCTCTGCTGGTTGCGGTCGTAGATGGCCACGCCCGAGAGGTCGCCCGGCATCAGGTCGGCCGTGAACTGCACGCGCGAGAACTGCAGCCCGAAGGTGTGCGAGAGCGCATGCGCGAGGGTGGTCTTGCCGACCCCCGGCACGTCCTCGATCAGCAGGTGGCCGCCGGCCAGAAGGCAGGCCACGCAGTCGCGTACCTGGGCCTCTTTGCCGACGATCACCGTGTTAAGCTGGCCGAGGAGACTGGCGAGCTTCGCAGCGACGTCCATTTTTGTATCCATATGCAAACCATACCGTAGGTCGGCATCTCCCTTCGCGCCGACCTGCCATCGAACATGGGCAAAACCGGCTACTTCATACACCGAGACTTCTGGAAGCACGAGATGGGCCGCGGGCATCCGGAGTGCCCGCAGCGACTGGACGCCATCGAGGACCGGCTGCTGTCCAGCGGTGTGGGCGATGCCCTGGAGCGCGGTGAAGTCCCGCTGGCCACGATGGAGCAGTTGCTGCTGGCCCATACCCCCGAGCATGTCGAGCACCTGCAATCCCTGGCCCAGCGCCTGGTGGCCGATGCCCCGGCCGGCGGCCCCGACCACGCGCAGATCGACCCCGACACCTGCATGAACGGCTTCACCATGCTGGCCGCCCGCCGCGCCGCGGGCGCCGGCATCGCCGCCACCGACGCGGTGATGGCGGGCGAACTGGAGAACGCCTTCTGCGCCGTGCGCCCGCCCGGCCACCATGCCTGCCGCGACAAGGCCATGGGCTTCTGCTTCTTCAACAACGTGGCCATCGCGGCACGCCATGCGCTGGAGCACCACGGCCTCAAGCGGGTGGCCATCGTCGACTTCGACGTCCACCACGGCAACGGCACCGAGGACATCCTCTCCAACGACCCGCGCGTGCTGATGGTCGGCATCTTCCAGCACCCCTTCTATCCGTTCAGCGGCGCCGACCACCCGGCGCCCAACATGCTCAACGTGCCGGTGCCCGCCTACACCCGCGGCATGGACGTGCGCGAGCTGATCGAGGCGATCTGGATGCCGCGGCTGGAGGAATTCAAGCCGCAGATGATCTTCGTGAGCGCCGGCTTCGACGCGCACCGCGACGACGACCTGGCGCAACTGGGCCTCAACGAGAACGACTACTACTGGATCACCAGCCGCATCCACGACGTGGCGCGCCGCTTCTCGCACGGGCGCATCGTCTCGCTGCTGGAAGGCGGCTACAACCTCGACGCGCTGGCTTCCAGCGTGGAAGCGCACCTGCGCGTGCTGGCGGAGGTCTGATGCTGAGCCTGGACGAATTCCTGGCCCGCTTCGGCCAGGTGGAAGCCCGCACGCTGTGGCTCGAAGTGGCCGTGCTGGCCCTGTGCGTGCTGCTGGCCTGGGGCGTTTGCCGCTGGTTCGGCCGCGACCAGCCCAGGGATTCGATCTGGTTCGGCCGCAACACCTTCGACGGGCTGCTGTTCCCGCTGCTGGCGCTGGTGTTCACCGACCTGGGCCGGCGCGCCCTGCTGGAAGTGCAGACGGTGCTGGTGCTGCGCATCGCGGTGTCGGTGCTGGTGGCGCTGGTGGCCATCCGCTTCGTGGCGCGGGTGCTGGCGGCCGTCTTCCCGGCCTCGGCGGTGATGCGGCTGGTGGAGCGCACCGTCTCGTGGGTGGCCTGGATCGGCGCCATCCTCTGGATCGTCGGGCTGCTGCCCTCGGTGCTGGAGGAGCTCGACTCCATCCACCTGGCCTTCGGCAAGTCGCCGGTGAGCCTGCGCACCATCCTCGAGGGCGTGGCGTCCGCCGGCCTGGTGCTCATGATCACCCTGTGGATCTCGGCCACCATCGAGAAGCGCGTACTGGCGCAGGCGGTGCAGGACCTGTCGATGCGCAAGGTGGCGTCCAACGCGCTGCGCGCCGTCCTGCTGCTCATCGGCCTCCTGTTCGCGCTCTCGGCCGTGGGGGTGGACCTGACCGCGCTGTCGGTGCTCGGCGGCGCGCTGGGCGTGGGCCTGGGCTTCGGCCTGCAGAAGCTCGCGGCCAACTACGTCAGCGGCTTCGTGATCCTGCTGGAGCGCTCCATCCGCATCGGCGACAACGTGCGGGTGGACAGCTTCGAAGGCCGCATCACCGACATCAAGACGCGCTACACCCTCATCCGCGCCGGCAACGGCCGCGAGGCGATCGTGCCCAACGAGTCGATCATCACCAGCCGCGTCGAGAACCTGACGCAGGCGGATCTGAAATTCAACATCACGACCAACATCGTGGTGGGCTACGGCAGCGAGGTCGCGCAGGTGCAGGAGATCCTGACCGGCGCGGCGCGGACGCATGCACGGGTGATGAGCGAACCGGCGCCGGTGGCGTTCCTGGTGAACTTCGCGCCGGACGGCCTGGAGTTCAGCCTCAACTTCTGGGTGAAGGATCCCGAGAAGGGGCAGGTGAACGTTCGCTCGGACATCAACATCGCCATTCTCGAGGGCCTGCGCGCGGCTGGCATCGCCATCGCGGGGCCTCGGCGCGCGCTGAGTATCGAATCCTTACCGGATTCCATGTTGCAGCGCAGCGAAGCTCCCCTATAATTACAAGAAAAAAGCACGACCGTTCGCTTTTTCGCGATGGCGGCCACGTGCAGGGTGATTGAAATGATCAGATGCCCCAGGGGGGCCGTCCTAAAATGGCCGGCTGCCCTGCGCACCTCCCCCCGGTTTTTGCAATTCAATGGAGTCAACCCATGAAGGTACTGGTCCCCGTCAAGCGGGTCGTCGATTTCAACGTCAAGGTCCGCGTCAAGTCTGACGGCACGGGCGTGGACATCGCCAACGTCAAGATGAGCATGAACCCCTTCGACGAGATTGCCGTCGAGGAAGCGGTTCGCCTGAAGGAAAAGGGCGTGGTCACCGAGATCATCGCCGTCTCCTGCGGCGAGGCGAAGTGCCAGGAAACCCTGCGCACCGCCATGGCCATCGGCGCCGACCGCGGCATCCTGGTGGAAAGCACCGAAGAGCTGCAGCCCCTGGCCGTGGCCAAGCTGCTCAAGGCCCTGGTGGAGAAGGAACAGCCTTCGCTCGTGATCCTGGGCAAGCAGGCCATCGACGACGACAACAACCAGACCGGCCAGATGCTGGCGGCCCTGGCCGACCTGCCCCAGGCCACCTTCGCCTCCAAGGTCGAAGTCGCCGGCGACAAGGCCACCGTCACCCGCGAAGTGGACGGCGGCCTGGAGACCATTTCCCTGAGCCTGCCCGCGGTGATCACCACCGACCTGCGCCTGAACGAGCCGCGCTACGTGACGCTGCCCAACATCATGAAGGCCAAGAAGAAGCAGCTGGACACCGTCACCCCCGCCGACCTGGGCGTGGACGTGGCCCCGCGCCTGAAGACGCTGAAGGTGGCCGAGCCTCCGAAGCGTGGCGCCGGCATCAAGGTGCCCGACGTGGCCACCCTGGTGGACAAGCTCAAGAACGAAGCCAAAGTGATCTGAGGAAGAGGGAGATAAAGACATGACCGTACTCGTCATTGCCGAACACGACCACGCCACCGTCAAGCCGGCGACCCTGAACACCGTGACCGCCGCCGTCGCCTGCCAGAGCGGCGACGTGCACGTGCTGGTGGCCGGCGCCAACGCCGCCGAAGCCGCTGCCGCTGCCGCCAAGATCGCTGGCGTCGCCAAGGTCATCGCCGCCGACAGCGCCAGCCTGGCCGAGAACCTCGCCGAGAACGTGGCCGCGCAAGTGCTGGCCATCGCCGGCAACTACAGCCACATCCTGTTCCCCGCCACCGCCAACGGCAAGAACGTCGCCCCGCGCGTGGCTGCCAAGCTGGACGTGGCACAGATCAGCGACATCACCAAGGTCGTGAGCCCCGACACCTTCGAGCGTCCCATCTACGCCGGCAACGCCATCGCCACCGTGCAGAGCAGCGACGCCACCAAGGTGATCACCGTGCGCACCACCGGCTTCGATGCCGCCGCCAAGGAAGGCGGCAGCGCCTCGGTCGAGGACGCAGCAGGCGTGGCCGATTCGGGCAAGTCCTCCTTCGTCGGCCGCGAAGTCACCAAGAGCGAGCGCCCCGAACTGACCGCCGCCAAGATCATCGTTTCCGGTGGCCGAGCTCTCGGCAGCAGCGAGAAGTTCCAGGAAGTCATGGCCCCCCTGGCCGACAAGCTGGGCGCCGGCCTGGGTGCCAGCCGCGCCGCCGTCGACGCGGGCTACGCTCCCAACGACTGGCAGGTGGGCCAGACGGGCAAGATCGTCGCGCCGCAGCTGTACATCGCTGCGGGCATCTCGGGCGCCATCCAGCACCTGGCCGGCATGAAGGATTCCAAGGTGATCGTCGCGATCAACAAGGACCCCGAGGCACCGATCTTCTCGGTGGCCGACTACGGCCTGGAAGCCGACCTGTTCACGGCCGTGCCCGAACTGGCCGCCCAGGCATGAAGACGCGCATCACCGAGCTGCTCGGCATCCGCTATCCCATCATCCAGGGCGGCATGCAATGGGTGGGGCGAGCCGAGCTGGCCTCGGCCGTCTCGAACGCGGGCGGCCTGGGCATCCTCACCGCACTCACGCAGCCGACGCCGGACGACCTGCGCCGCGAGGTGGAACGCACCCGGGCCCTCACCGACCAGCCCATCGGCGTGAACCTGACGATCCTGCCGGCGGTGAAGCCGCCGCCCTACGCCCAGTATGTGCAGGCCATCATCGACAGCGGGGTGAAGATCGTCGAGACCGCCGGCAACAGCCCGCGTGAGTTCGTCGAGAGCTTCAAGGCCCATGGCGTGAAGGTGATCCACAAGTGCACCTCGGTGCGCCACGCCCTCTCGGCCGAGCGCAACGGCGTGGACGCGGTGTCGGTGGACGGCTTCGAATGCGCCGGCCATCCCGGCGAGGACGACGTGCCCGGCCTGGTGCTTCTGCCCGCGGCAGCGCGCGTGCTGCGCATTCCCATCATCGCGTCCGGCGGCATCGCCGACGGGCGCGGCATGGCGGCGGCGCTGGCGCTCGGCGCGGAGGGCATCAACATGGGCACGCGCTTCTGCGCCACCCGGGAAGCGCCCATCCACGACGCCATCAAGCAGGCGCTGGTGGAGGCGACCGAGCGCGACACGCGCCTGATGTTCCGCACCATGAAGAACACGGCCCGCGTCCTTCGCAACGCCATCTCCGAGGAAGTGGTGGCCACCGAAAACCGCCCCGGCGGTTGCGCGTTCGAGGAAATCCGACCACTGGTCGCTGGCGCGCGCGGGCGTGCCGCCCTGGCCTCGGGCGACGTGCATGACGGCGTGGTGTCCGCCGGCCAGTGCGTCGGCCTCATCGACGACGTGCCCACCTGCGCCGAGCTGCTCGAGCGCATGGTGCGGGAATGCCGCGATCACCTGGACCGCGCGCGCGGCTTCTTCGCCTGAACCGCCGCGGCGCGCCGCTCAGGCAATCAGCCCGCGCCGGCGGGCGATGGCGACGGCCGCCGTGCGGCTGTCCGCCGCCAGCTTCGCGTTGATGTTGCGCAGGTGCGATTTGACGGTGAACTCCGACAGGAACAGGCGCTCGGCGATCGCCTTGTTGCGGTGGCCTTCGGCCAGCAGGCGCAGCACTTGAAACTCGCGGCCGCTCAGGTTGTCGCCGCCCTCGGTGGCCGACGCAGATTGCGTCTCGCCATTGCCCGCTGCCCGCTCCGTTGCGGCTGGCAGTCCCGTGCGGGCGCGCAGCGCATCGATGGAGGCGCAAGCCATGCCCCGGCGGGAGGCCTCGGCACCATGGCGTTCGAGCCAGATGGCGAACAGATCCTTGAACGCAGGCCCCTCGTCCAGGAAGGTGCGGGAGAAGCCCTCGTGGCCGGCGATGCGCAGCGTCTCCTCCAGGCCGGCCACGGCTTCGTCCACCTGGCCGAGGCGGTGCTCGCACAGGGCGAGCAGCACGCGCAGCTTGAGCGCGCAGCGGTGCCGCTGCACGCCGGTGGCCTTGTCGATGCCCTGGCGCAGCCGCGCGGGCAGGTCGGCGCAGTCGCCCTGGGCGATGCGCAGGCGCGCCCGGGCGATCGACGGGGCGTCCACGTCGTTCGCATGCATCGAGACACCGGCGCGTTCCCAGCCGGCGCACAGCTCCGCCACGCGCAGGGCCTGCTGCGCGGCGTCGAAGCGGCCATCGAGGGTGGCCAGGCGGCAGCGCTCCAGCCAGGCGCTGCAGCTCACCCGTGGCAGGCCCGAGTCCCGGCCGATCTGCTCCAGCTCGGCCAGCAGGCGCAGGCTGGCGTCGCTGTCGCCGCGTTCATGGGCCATGCGCGCCAGCAGCATGAAGCTGGTGATGAGCGAATCGGCCGGCCCCGTGGCGCGCACCGAGGGCAGGGCGCGCTGCAGCAGCTCCTCGGCCTCGGCCAGCGCGTCGGTCTCGTACAGCGCCCAGGCCAGCGAGACGTCGATGGACGCCTTGCCGCCTGCGGCGTCGCCGGCCCCGGTGCCAGGGCGCTCGGCCGCCGTCTGCAGCCGCGCCAGCGCGTTGCCCAGGCGCCCCTGCAGCAGGTCGATGATGCCTTCCATCACGTCGGCCACGCAGCGCATGATGCCGTTGCGGCGCTGGGCGCCGCGCAGCATCGCCCGAGACAGCACCTGGCGTGCCTCGTCGTAGCGGTAGGTGGAGATCAGCCCGTAGGCCAGCGAGTTGGTCATCACGCCGTACTGGAACGAGGCCTGCGCCGGGATGCGTCCCAGCAGCCCGAGGCCGGCCTCGCAGCACTCCTCGATGCGGTCGCTGGTGGCCAGCAGCATGCATCGCACGGTCTCGGTCTCGATCGACAGCCGCTCCACCTGCACGGGTGCCGCGAGGATGCGATCGACGGCGCACATGGCGTCGTCGTGCCGTCGGTGCAGGGCCAGCGCCCACGCATGCACCAGCCCCAGCGAGGGCGCCTGCTCGAAGGCGACGGGCGAGAGCCGGTCGAGCCAGCGCAGCAGCAGGCGCACGCGGCCGGCCTCCTGCAGGGCGGCCGCGCAATGCTCGATGTGCGTGACGGCCTCCTGCTCGGCGCCGGCGCGCAGCAGGTGCTCCACGCAGGGCACGGTGCGCCCGACCTCGGCGAACCAGCGCGCCGCGCGGCGATGCAGGGCCTCGGGCTCGCCCGGATGCAGGTGGGCCAGCCGGTCGCGCAGGAAGCTCGCGAACAGGTTGTGATAGCGGAACCAGCCGCCGTCGGCGTCGAGCCGGTCGATGAAGAGGTTGGCGCGCTCCAGTTCGTCGATCATCGCGGCCGCGTCGTCGCGGCCGGTGAGCGCGTTGCACAGGGGCGCGCAGAAGCGGTCGAGCACGCTGGTGCGCAGCAGGAAGTCGCGGCAGGCCTCGCTTTGGCGCGCCAGGATGTCCTCGGCCAGGTACTGCGCCAGCTCCAGGTTGCTGCCCGAGAAGGAGGCGACGAAGGCCGCATGGTCGCTGCGCGTGCGCAGCGACAGCGTGGCCAGGAAGATGGCCGCCGCCCAGCCCTCGGTGCAGCGATGCAGCGTGGCCACGTCGCTGTCGCGCAGCGGCAGCTGCTGCTGCTCGCGCAGGAAGCGCGTGGTTTCCTCCAGCGAGAAGCGCAGGGCCGCCGGGCCGAACTCCAGCACCTGCCCGCGCGCTCGCAGGCGCCCCAGGCCCAGGTCGGGCGCACGGCGCGAGGCCACGACCAGGCTGCCCTGGGCAGGCATGGCCTCGATGAGCTGCTGCACGAAGCCGAGCACCGCCGCGCCCTGCAGCACCTCGAACTCGTCCAGCACGATGGCAAAGGGCCGGCCCGGCGCCGCCAGGCGCTGGCACAGGGCCTGCGCGCCGCCGGTGCTCTCGGCCGGCGCAGGCACGGGCGCGCCGGGCTGCGGGTCGATGCCGGCCTCGAGGTGGGCCAGCAACCGGCCCAGGTCGTTGTCGCCTTCGTCCAGGGTCAGCCAGAGCACCGTCCGGCCCTCGGCGCGTGCGGCCGCGTGGTACTGCTGCAGAACCGAGGTCTTGCCGAAGCCGGCGGCGGCACGCAGCAGCACCAGGCGCGCCGGGTCGGCGTCCAGCATGGCCCGCACGATGCCGCCCCGCGCAAGCTGCGACCGGGGGGCCACGGGCACGGCCAGCTTGGAGTGCTGGAGGGTCGGCAAGGGGGAGGGGGCGCCGGCGGGCGCCTTGACGGGCGAGGCTGCCATGGGAGTGCCTAGCGTATCGAGCAGGCGCACCTTCCTACAATGACCCAAGGGTGCGCGAAGGGTGGTCAAAACGTTCAGATGGGGCAGCCAAGGCATGGAATACCCGATGGAGACGAGTGAGCCGAACGTGGCCAGGCCGATCGATGCCCGGCCCACGATCCCGGTCTTCCTGGTCCACCAGATCCTGCTGGGCGCACGGCGGCTGGCCGTGCCGCTCGACCCGGTGCTGCGCCGCGCGGGCATCTCGCGGGCGCTGCTCGACTCGCCCAGCGCGCGGGTGACCCAGACGCAGTGCGCCAACCTCATGCGCATCCTGCGCCGGGTGATGCGCGACGAGTTCTGGGGGCTGCTGGGCCGGCCGGTGCGGCCCGGCACCTATGCGCTGGCCTGCCGCGCGATGGTGGGCGAGGCCACGCTGGGCCAGGCGATTCGCGCCGGGCTGGCGCACTACCGCCTGCACATCGACGACTTCGTGCCCCGCCTGCAGGTGCGCGGCGAGGTGGCCAGCCTGCGCCTGTTCGGCCAGGCGCTGCCATCGGAGCCGGTGGCCTTCGCGCAGTCGACCTTCATCTACCAGGCCTTCGGCCTGTCGAGCTGGCTCACCGGCCAGACGCTGCCGCTGCGCGGCGTGGACTTCGTGCGCCCGCCGGTGCTGGGCATGGGCGGCGAGCTGCATCGCATGTTCGACGCGCCGGCCCATGCCCTGCAGCAGCACACCGCCCTGCATTTCGACGCGCGCCTGCTGGCGCTGCCGGTCGTGCGCGACGACACCGGCCTGGCGACCTTCCTGGCCGAGGCGCCGGGCAACCTGGTGCTGCGCTACCGCGAGGACGACTCGCTGCGCGAGCAGGTGCGCAACCAGCTGTGCAGCCGCCTGCGCAACGTCCAGGACGCCGACGCCACCTCGCTGGAGACCGTGGCCGATGCGCTGGGCATGCCCGCTGCCACGCTGCGGCGCCGGCTGTGGGAGGAGGACAGCAGCTTCCAGGCGATCAAGGACACCATCCGGCGCGACGTGGCCATCCGCGACCTGGAGACCTCGTCGCTGTCGGTGCAGGAGATCGCCGAGCGCCTGGGCTTCTCGGAGCCCAGCGCCTTCCATCGCGCGTTCAAGAAGTGGACCGGCGTGGCGCCGGGCGAGTACCGGAGGCGCCATCGTGCGGCGGACGGCGACTGAGCCCGTCGTCAGTGCAGGGCGGCGGCCAGCACCGCATGCGCCTTGAGCACCACCGGCCGGTCGACCATCTTGCCGTCGACCGCGACCGGCGCGCCGCCGCTTTGCGCATCGGCCTCGATGACGCGGCGCGCCCATTCGACACGCGCCGCGTCCGGCGTGAACCCCTGGTTGACGCCGGCCACCTGGCGCGGGTGGATGCACAGCTTTCCGCCAAAGCCCAGGCTCCGGGACCGCCGCGCATCGGCCTCAATGCGCGCGCTGTCGGCGATGTCGGTGCTGACCCCGTCCACCGGCGCCTGCAGTCCGGCGACGCGCGACGCGAGCACCAGGCGCGAGCGGAAGAAGAGCAGGGCCTGGCCGTCGTCCGCTTCGTCGATGTCCAGGTCTGCCTGGAAGTCGATGCTGCCGAAGACGAGGCGCTGGACCTGCGGCGCGGCCGCGATCTCGTCCAGGCAGTGCATGCCGCGCGCGGTCTCGATCAGCGGCCACAGCACGGCGTCGGTGCCCAGCGCGGCCGCCGCGCCGCGCAGGACCACGGGATGCTGCACCTTGGGCAGCATCAGGATGCGCAGGTTCGCTTCGGCGCACATCGCCATGTCCAGTGCGTGCCAGGCGGTGTCGGCGGCGTTCACGCGCACGGCAACCTGCAGCGAGGCCTTGGCCGTGTCGTGCCCGGCCAGCCACCCTTGGACGGCGTGGCGCGCCGCATCCTTGAGGTCGGGCGGCACCGCGTCTTCCAGGTCCATCACGATCGCGTCCGCGCCGCTTTGGCAGGCCTTGTCGAAGCGCTCCGGCTGGTGGCCGGGCACGAAGAGAAGGCTCCGGGCGACGAGGCCGGAGCGCACTGCAGGGGCCGGCATCGTCAGGACGGGCGCAGGCAGCCGACCTGCGCGGCGTCGGCCAGGTTCCAGATGCGCGCGACGAGCTGGCGGGCTTCCTCCTGGCTCGCAGCGCCGCCGTACGCGGCCAGGCGCAGCATCTTGTCCTCCAGTTCCTGGCGCGAGAGCGTGTTGCCCGGGTCGCCCTTGGGCTCGTCCACGCGGCCGTGCAGCACGCGGCCGTCGCGGGTGTGCACCTCGACCTTGCCGATCCAGCGCGCCGGATAGGCGGCGTCCACCTCGGCGTCGAGTTCCATGCGGACTTTGTCGCGCACGGCCGCCACCTCGGGTGCGAGGAAGTCCTGGTCGAACTCGGTCAGGCCCGCGCGGCCGTGCACCGCGATCAGGCCCAGCACCGTGCCCATCGAGAACTTGCCCTGGTGCACCGTGGCCGGCACCACCACGCGGCCCAGCACGTCGATGGCGCCCTGGTGCACATGGGTGAGCACGCGTTCCAGGTCGGCGTGCGAAAGGCCATGCTCGCGCATCACCTGCTGCAGCGCGTCGGCGGCCGGATGCGTGTGGCGGCAGGAGGCGTGGAACTTGAACGAGGTCTCGGCCAGGGTCCAGCGGGTGCCCAGGCCGTCGACCAGCTTCGCCGGGTCGGCGTCGGTGGACATGCCCACGCCCAGGCCCTGCGCGCCTTCGAGCACGCGCCGGGCGCCGGTGAAGCCGTCCTGCGCGAGGTAGGCCGACATCAGGCCCGCTGCCGCGGCGTGGGCACAGTGCAGCTGCTTCGAATCGGCTGCGTCGCGCAGGAACTCCCAGACCCCCGCCGACTGCGTGCCGGCCGACCCGAAGGCATCGAGCATCTGCGCGGGCGACAGCTGCAGCAGCCGGCCCACAGCGGCCGCCGCGGCCAGGGTTCCAGCGGTGGCGGTGGTGTGGAAGGTGACGTAGTGCGAGCGGCCGAGGAACTCGCCGACGCGGATGCCGACCTCGTAGCCGGCGACGACGGCCGCGAGCAGCTGCGCGCCGCTCGCGCCCACGGCCTGCGCCACGGCCAGCGCGGGCGCGAACACGACGGCGGCCGGGTGGAAGACCGAGCCGTTGTGCACGTCGTCCTGCTCCACGTAGTGCGAGGCGGCGGCATTGACCAGCGCGGCGAACAGCGGCGAAGTACGCCGTCCGGAGGTCAGCACTTCGCTCGGGCCATCGGTCGGCCCCATCATCTGCGCGAAGCGGTCGATGCTGCGCACCGGACGCGCCTGCGCGGCGGCGAGCACGGAGCCGAGCCAGTCGAGCATGAGGTCCTCGGCGCGGCGCAGCACCGGTGCGGGGATGCGCGCGGCGTCGAGTTCGGCGGCGAAGGTCGCCAGGGCCTGGCTGGGGTGGGAGATGTCGTTCATGGAATGGTGGCTCAGATGACCCGCTGCTCGCGCAGTGCGGAGACTTCGGCGGCGTCATAGCCGATGCCGGCCAGGATGGCCTCGGTGTGCTCGCCCAGCGCGGGCACCGCGTCCATGCGCGGCTGCCACTCGCGCGGCAGGCCCGGAGGCAGCAGGGCAGGGACGGGTCCGGCGCTGGTGCCGACCTCGGTCCAGCGACTGCGCGCCGCGAGCTGCGGATGCGACCACACGTCGGCCATCGTGTTGACCTGGGCGTTGGCGATCTGCGCGGCCTCCAGGCGGGCCATGATCTGCTCGGCGCTGAAGGGCGCGAAGGCCTGGACGATCAGCGCGCGCAGCGCCTCGCGGGCCGCTGTGCGCAGCGTGTTGGACGCGAAGCGTGCGTCGCTCGCCAGCTCCGGCTGCTCCAGCACCTTCTCGCAGAAGACCGCCCACTCGCGCTCGTTCTGCAGGCCCAGCATCACCTCCTTGCCGTCGCCCGCGGGAAAGGGGCCGTAGGGATAGATGGTGGCGTGCGCGGCGCCGGCGCGCGGCGGCGGCGCCGCGCCCTCGAAGGCGTAGTACATGGGGAAGCTCATCCACTCGACCATGCTCTCCAGCATCGAGACGTCGATGCGGCAGCCCTGGCCGGTCTTTCCACGCTGCAGCAGCGCGGCCAGGATGCTGCTGTACGCGTACATGCCCGCCGAGATGTCGGCGATGGAACAGCCCGCCTTGGCCATGTCCTGTGGCGTGCCGGTCACCGACAGGAAGCCCGACTCGCTCTGGATGAGCAGGTCGTAGGCCTTCTTGTCCCGGTACGGCCCGGGCGCGTGCGGATCGTCGCCGTAGCCCGAGATGTCGCACACGATGAGGCCCGGGTTCGCCTGCGACAAGGCTTCATGGGACAGGCCCAGCCGCGCGGCGGCGCCGGGCGCCAGGTTCTGCACCAGCACGTCGGCCTGCGCGGCCAGGCGCTGCAGGATCTCCTGGCCCCGCGGGTGCTTCACGTCCAGCGTGATGCTCTCCTTGGAGCGGTTGGTCCACACGAAGTGCGAGGCCAGCCCGCGCACGCGCTGGTCGTAGGCCCGGGCGAAGTCGCCGCTGCCCGGCCGCTCGACCTTGATCACGCGCGCGCCCAGCTCGGCGAGCTGCCGAGTGCAGAAGGGCGCGGCGATGGCGTGCTCCAGCGTGAGGACGGTGATGCCTTCGAGCGGGCGGGCAGTCGTCGTCATCAGAAGCTCCGCGGCAGGCCCAGCACGTGCTCGGCCACGTACGAGAGGATGAGGTTGGTGGAGATCGGCGCCACCTGGTAGAGACGCGTCTCGCGGAACTTGCGCTCGACGTCGTATTCGCAGGCGAAGCCGAAGCCGCCGTGGAACTGCAGGCAGGCGTTGGCCGCTTCCCAGCTGGCCTTGGCCGCGAGGTACTTGGCCATGTTGGCCTGCGCGCCGCAGGGCTCGTGCGCGTCGAAGCGCCGGCAGGCCTCGTGGCGCATGAGGTTGGCCGCCTCCACCTCGATGAAGGCCTCGGCGATGGGGAACTGCACGCCCTGGTTCTGGCCGATGGGCCGGCCGAACACCACGCGCTCCTTGGTGTAGGCGCTGACCTTGTCGATGAACCAGTAGCCGTCGCCGATGCACTCCGCGGCGATCAGCGTGCGCTCGGCGTTGAGCCCGTCCAGGATGTACTTGAAGCCCTGGCCTTCCTCGCCGATGAGGTTCTCGGCCGGGATCTCCAGGTTCTCGAAGAACAGCTCGTTGGTCTCGTGGTTGACCATGTTGAGGATGGGCCGTACCGTGAGGCCCTTCCCGATGGCTTCGCGCAGGTCGACGATGAAGATCGACATGCCCTCGCTCTTCTTCTTCACGTCGGCCAGCGGCGTGGTGCGCGCCAGCAGGATCATCAGGTCGGAATGCTGGATGCGCGAGATCCACACCTTCTGGCCGTTGACCACGTAGCGGTCGCCCTTCTTCACCGCGGTGGTCTTGATGCGGGTGGTGTCGGTGCCGGTGGTGGGCTCGGTCACGCCCATGCTCTGCAGGCGCAGCTCGCCCTTGGCGATGCGCGGCAGGTACAGCGCCTTCTGCGCCTTCGAGCCATGCCGCAGCAGCGTGCCCATGTTGTACATCTGGCCGTGGCAGGCGCCGGAGTTGCCGCCGGCGCGGTTGATCTCTTCCATGATCACGCTGGCCTCGGTCAGGCCCAGGCCCGAGCCGCCGTACTCCTGCGGGATCAGCGCGGCCATCCAGCCGGCGCGGGTGAGGGCGTCCACGAACTCGGCCGGGTAGGCGCGCGCCTCGTCGACCTTGCGGAAGTACTCGTTGGGAAACTGCGCGCACAGGTCGCGCACGGCATCCCGGATGTCCTGGAAGTTCTGGGTCATGTCGTCTTCATTCGTTCTGCGAGAAAGTGACGCTGGCCTGCTGCAGCAGGGCACCCTGGCCGTCCTCGGCCCACAGCGTCGCCGTGCCGTCGGCCTGCGTGGTGCAGCCTCGCACGATCAGCCGGCGGTTGCAAATGAGCGGCCGCACTGCCCGGAAGCGGAAGGCGCTCACCGTGAGGCCGGGATTCAGGCGCTGCGCGGCCTCCAGCATCAGCGTGGCAACCAGCGGTCCATGCACCACCAGGCCTTCGTAGCCCTCGACCCGGGTGGCATAGGGCAGGTCGTAGTGGATGCGGTGCGCGTTGAAGGTCAGCGCGCCGTAGCGGAACAGCAGCGTCGGGTCGCACTGGTGCTCGACCGACCACGCCGGCTCGGTAGGCGGTGCCTGCACGGGCGCCGGTGGCTCGCCCGGCCGCGCGGCTTCACGGTAGACGATGTCCTGCGCCTCGCGCAGCAGCAGCGTGCCGGCCGCGTCGTGGATCTCGTGCTGCACCTTTACGAACACCAGCGCGCCGGCCTTGCCTTCCTTGAGCGCGACATCGGTGACGGTCGAGGTCTTGCGGGAAGGTTCGCCCGTGCGCAGGGGCGCGAAGAACTCGAGCTGGCTGCCGGCCCACATGCGGCGCGGCAGCGGCACCGGCGGCAGGAAGCCGCCACGCGCCGGATGGCCGTCGATGCCCAGGCCGTCCTGCGGCACGGTGGGCAGGAAATAGCTCCAGTGCCACAGCGCTGGCAGTGCGTGGCCCGCGGGCCGCGGCCGCTGCGCGTTGCGAAGCAGGGCGGCCATGGCGTTGGCCGTCCAGGGAGACAGATCGTCCTGCGTCTGCTCGGTGCGGCCGATCCATTCGCGCAGGTGCTCCAGCGCGAGCGCCTCAGTCATGCCGCGGCTCGCCGGCTTCCTTCTCGACCCGCTGCCAGATCTCCACGGCCATCGGGTCCTCGGACTCTTCCAGGAGATGGCCGACCAGGCCGACGGCGCGCGCCATCACGCCCAGACCGCGGATGATCTTCCACGGAAAGCCGAATTCCGCCGCGATCGCGCCGATGGCGCCGGTGGCGTTGATCGGCAGCGACTTGCCCGACGCACGTTCCGCTTCGGCCTGCACCGCCTGCATCAATGCGACGTAGTGGCTGGAGAGTCCGTTCTCGGCAGCGATCTGGAACAGGCGCGGCGTGCGTGGGTCGATGGGCTTGTGCAGCGGATGGCCGAGGCCCGGCACGATCTGCCGGCGCTCACGGTGGCTGGCCACGATTTCGGCGGCCATCTCGGCCAGCGGCCGCGTGGGTCGGGTGCCGGGCGGAATGGCTTCGTAGAGCATACGCGCCGCACCTTCGGTGCTGCCGACGAAGACCGTGCCCAGGCCGCACAGGCCAGCGGCCACGGCGGCCTGCAGCGCCTCGGGAGCGCCGGCGTAGGTGAGGCGTGCCGCGAGCGCGCTGGGCGTGATGCCGTGCTCGACCAGCGTCACCACGATGGCGTTGAAGGTCACCGACTCCTGGGGCGTCGGCGTGCGTCCGGTCAGCTCCAGGAAGGCCATGTCGCCGAGGTTGAGATGGCCGAGGATCTCGCTGGGCAGGTCGCGCCCGCGGACGGTGATCTTGTCGGGGGTGCTGTGCCCCAGCGAGGTGTGGAGGGATTTCTTGATGCGGGTCATGGTGAACTGCAGAGCATGCGCTGAGCACACCGAGTTCGCAATGACGGAACAGTTGGGCGGCGATGACCAAAGCGTTCAACGGGCGACGGTCCACAGCTGGTGCGCTCAGACAGTACACCTGCAATCCAGTTCGGTCTGTAGCACCCCATGAAAACTGCCGCAGGGGGCGTTAAGGCGGAGGCATGCGAGCGATACCAGAGACGGAGCCGGCGGCACGACCCTGTACATCCCATCCATGCTGGGCCCCCCGTTGAACGGTTCATCGCGAGGCGCACAATGCAGTTTTCAAGGGGCCTCCCATGCCTGATCGCGCCACCGAAGTGCGCAGCTTGCAGTTGGCAGATCGGCATATCGCAGATGCGATCCGGCTCAAGGCGCGGCTGGAAGATCTCATCGAGGCCGCCCGGCTGCGCGGAAGCGACGCCAGTCCCGCCCGGGAGACGCTCGAGGCGATGGAAGGCGTGCTCGACGCATTCATCGTCCACCGAGACCTGATCCGCCAGACCATCGCCGACATCGATTCGGGTCAGCTCTGAGCCGCGCGGGACGGCACCAGGACCGCACCCGGAAAGCCGGTGAGCAATCGGGCCAGCGACAGCTCCCCCTGCGCATCGAATTCCTCCCCCGTCATCCAGTTCGTCAGCGCCGCACCATGGATGTCCGCGGGCAGCCTCACTCGCGTATCGCCCCACACGTCTTCGCCACGCCAGGCCGCGGGCGGAATCACCTGCTCGACGCTGGGACGCGTCGCCAGGGACAGGAACAACCGCGGAACGACAACAAGCACCCAGCTGCGCTCGCAGCGCCGCAGATAGGCCACCACGTGGTTGGCGCGCTCGCCCGTCACGTCCACGGCTTCGTAGCTGCCGTAGTGGAAAAGATCCGGCTGTTCACGCCGCAGGGTCAGCAGGCGCCAGGTGGCCCACAGCTTGGCGCGGCCGTCGCCAGGCTGCTCGGCCAGCGAGGCCACGTCTTCGCGCATGGAGCCGCTTTGCGCCAGTTCGCGCAGCCGCTCCAGCGCCTGCCGCCGCTCGTCGAAGTCGACGGGCCGGCGGTTGTCCGGGTCCACCAGGCTGCGCTCGATGAGCTCGCAGCCCTGGTAGACGTCCGGCACGCCGGGCGACGTGAACTTGAGCAGCGCCAGGCTCAGCGAGGCGAGCGCGCCGAAGGGGTCGAGCGACGCCACGAAGGCGCGAAGCTCGGCCAGGAAGGCGTTGTGCCCGTCGTCCTTCAACGCCGACTGCACGAAATGCTCCAGAGCTTCCTCGTAGGCGGGCTCGGGATGCGTCCAGCTCGTGTGCGTCTTGCCCTCGCGCGCGGCCTTGCGCATGTAGCCGACCATGCGCTGCGCGAAGTCGGCGCCGTCTTGCGATTGCAGGGGCAGGGCGCCCATGGCCGACTGGTAGAAGAGGTACTCGTGCGGTGGCGAGATGTGCGCGGCCAGGCGTGCGTTCATGCGGCTCCAGCGCATGAGGGCGGCGCGCCAGATCCACGGGCATTCGGACAGCAGGTTGATGCGCAGCCGCACGTCCTCCGAGCGCTTGCTGTCGTGCGTGGAGGTGGCCAGCATGGTGTGCGGCCAGCGGCGCTGCCGGTCCAGGCTGGCGGCATGGAAGGACTCGATCGCCAGGCCGATATGGTCCGGGTCGCCCCCCACCTCGTTGATCGAGCTCAAGGGAAAGTAGCGGTAGAAGGCGGTGTCCTCCACGCCCTTGGCCGCCACCGGCGCGCTGTATTGCTGGAAGCGCCGCGCAAAGCGCAGCACCGCCGGCCCCAGGGCCGGGTCGGCGCCTTCCACCAGGCGGCCGAGCAGGGATTCGCGCAAGAAGCTCCAGATGCCGGGCTCGGGCGCCTCCAGCCGTGCGCGCGCGCTCGCGACCGCCCGGCCCACCACGCGCACGTCCTGCTCGCTGGCCGTCTCGCCGTTGTAGCTGCGGTAGACCGGCATCGCCGCCGCCACGGCCGCGATGGCCTCGCGCAGGCTGTTGAGTGTGTGGTCGCGCGTGCGCCGGTCCGACTTGGCGATGCGGTGCAGCGCGGTGGCGAGCGTCTCCAGGTCGGAAGCCAGGGTGGTGGTCGCGACCGCGTGGCGCGAGCGGTAGACCACTTCCTCGAAGTCCTGCGCCTGGCCGATGAACTCGCGCCAGATGGCCTCCAGCGGCTCGGCGCCGAGGGTGTCGACCAGCACGCCGTTCGCCACGTTGGCGAAGCGGTAGCCGGTGGTGCCGTGGATGGCCCAGGACACCGGCACTTCTTCGCCCGGAGCCGTGATCTTCTCGGCCACGACATAGAGCGGCGCGGGCGCGCTGCCGCAAGCGTCCATGCGCGCGGCGTATCCGGCCTGCAGGCGCTCGAAGTAGGCGCCGGGGTCCAGCAGGCCGTCCGGATGGTCGATGCGCAGCCCGTCCACCCAGCCGCGCGCCGCCAGTTCCAGTGCCATGGCATGCGTGGCGCGGAAGACGTCCTCGCGTTCGGTGCGCAGCGCGGCCAGCTCGTTCACGTCGAAGAAGCGGCGGTAGTTGATCTCGTCGGCAGCGCAGCGCCAATGCGCGAGCCGCCATGACTGCGCATCCAGCAACGCATGCAGCGCATCGTGGCCCGCGGGGCCGTTGATGCCGTCCAGCGCCTGCGCGAGGACTTCGGGCTTGCCGCCGGCGGCCGCGTCGCGCAACGGGCCGAAGATGCTGTCGGGCGCCAGCGGCAGGCGGTGCTCGAAGTAGCGGGCAAACCAGCGGTTCGAGCGTGCCTCGTATTCCACCGACAGTTCGCCGCGCGCCAGCACTTCGCCATAAGGCGCGCCCAGCACCGGCAGCAGCACCTTGCCCGCCAGGCCCGGCGTGGCGGAATGCCAGTCGATGTCAAAGTACTCGGCGTAGGCGGAGGCCTGGCCCTTTTCCAGCACGTCGTTCCACCAGGCGTTGTCGGCGCCCAGAACACCCATGTGGTTGGGCACCAGGTCGATGAGCTGGCCCATGCCGTGCGAGCGCAGCGTTTCGCCAAAGCGCACATAGGCGGCCATGCCGCCCAGCTCGGGGCTGATCTCGTCGTGCGCCACCACGTCGTAGCCGTGCAGGCTGCCCGGCCGGGCGCGGTGGATGGGCGAGCAGTAGACGTGGCTGATGCCCAGCTGCGCCAGGTAGGGAACGATCGCGGCCGCGTCGTCGAAGTCGAAGCCCTTGTGCAGCTGCAGCCGGTAGGTGGCGCGCGGGATGCGGGCCGCGCTGCGCGGCGGGCGCTGGGTGCCCAGCGCCGACAGGATCGCGCGCGCGGTCTCGCCCTGCCACAGCTGATGCAGGTCGGCCGGGTACTTGCGCCGCCAGTTCGGATGCTGCACCGTGGTCCCGGGCAGGTTGGCCTGCTCGACCTGGCCGGCCAGGTCCTCCAGCTGCACCGCCATCAGGCTGGACGGTGCTCGGCCCAGGTAGGCATGCACGGCGGCCGCGAGGTCGGGGGAGGGCGGCTCGCCGGTGGGGCGCGGCGCCTCCACCGGCCGGCCGAGCGCCTCGGCCAGGCGCTCGCGATCGACTGCGCGCTGGCCCAGCAGGTCGTCGATCGACACGCCCCGCGGCCCCATGTCCAGCGCGGCCTGTGCGTGCATGTCGGCGGCGCTCCACCAGCCGGCGAAGGTGGGCAGGTCGTGCGTGCTGACCGCGACCATGGCCTCGCGCGGGTAGGCCTGCGGCGGCAGGAAGCCGCCTTGCGCATCGCGCTCGAAGTACAGCAGCCGGTAAGAGAGCACGCCGTGGCGGCGCATCGCCGCGCGCATCGTCTCGGGCACCGTGCCCAGGTCCTCGCCGATCACCATGCAGCGGCGCCGCCGGCTTTCCAGCGCGAGGATGGCGAAGAGTTCCTGCCACGGGTAGTGCACATAGGCGCCGTCCTGCGCGCTGCCGCCCGCGGGAATCCAGAACAGGCGCATGAGCATCATCACGTGGTCGATGCGCAGCGCGCCCGCCGACCGCATGTTGGCGCGCAGCGCCTCGAGGAAGACTGCGTGGCCGCTTGCGCGCATGCGGTCGGGCCGCAGGGGCGGCAGGCCCCAGTCCTGGCCCTGGCGGTTCAGAAGGTCGGGTGGCGCGCCCACGCTGGCGCCCAGCGCGAAGGCGTGCTGGTGGCGCCAGGTGTCGGAGCCGCCGCGGTCCACCGAGACGGCCAGGTCGAGGTAGAGGCCGATCTGCATGCCGGCCAGGCGGCAGGCGCGCGCCGCCTGCGCGAGCTGGCGCGCGGCCTGCCACTGCAGGTACTCGTGGTACTGGACCTGCGCCGCGTGCTCGCGCGCGAAGGACTGCACCTGCGTGCCGTGCGGATCGCGCCAGGCCTCGGGCCACGCGGGCCAGCCCCAGACGGCCGGGTCCTGCGCCTGGAAGTGCGCCTGCAAGGCCTCGCAGAGCGCATGCTCCTGCAGCGCGGCGCCGCCCTGCGCCCGAAAGCGCTCGAACGCCTGCACCTCCGCATCGTCCTGCGCTTCGCGCTGACGGAAGCACGCGTGCAGCAGCGACAGCACCTCGTGCTTGACCGCGGCCACGCCGGCATGGTCCACCAGCGGTGCGGCGCGCAGGGTCTCGAGGCGCTGCTGGAAGGCGGCCGAGGCAACCAGGCCCTGCGCCGCCTTGCAGGCCGCGAAGTCGGGCACCGCCTCGACGTCGATGTACAGCACATTGAGTTGCGCGCGCGACGACGGACTGTACGGGCTCGCCTGCCCGGGCTTGCCGGGAAAGAGGGCATGCAGCGGGTTCAGGCCGACGAAGGCGGCACCCTCGCGGGCGGCCGAGGCCGCGAAGTCCTTGAGGTCGCCGAAGTCGCCGATGCCCCAGTTTCGCGCGGAGCGCAGGCCATAGAGCTGCAGCGCCACGCCCCACAGCCGCGCGCCGCGCGCGAGCACCTCGGGCTCGTGGCAGCGCTCTGGCGCGCAGACGAGCAGTGTCGATCCCGCCAGGCCGTCGACCTGCAGGCGGTGGTAGCCCCAGGGCAGGGCATAGCCGACGTGGATCGTGCGCTTGTCGCCGTCGTTCCGGACCGGCGCGTCGCCTTCGTGGCTCAGTCCTTCTTCCTCGACCAGCCTCCAGTGCAGCCGGGGCCCGGCTGGGGCCGCGCCGATCTGCAGCGTGAATCCGGCGCTGCCCTCGGGCACGACCACGACCGGGGGAAGATGCGGCGGCGGCCCTGCATCCTCGAAAGCGCCGGCATCGCGAAGCAGGGCATTCAGGGCCTCCGGCGGCACCTCGCGGCGCTGGCCCAGGGCATCGTCGTAGGCGGTGTCGATGCCATGTGCCTCGCACAACTGCCGCAGGTCCGGCCTGCGGCCTTCCTCCTCAGCCATCGCGCGACTCCTCCAGGCAGGCGTACACGCCCCCGCGCTGCAGCAGCAGAACGCCCGTCCTGCCCTGGCCGGAGACCGTGGCGTACGGCGCATGGATCGCCCGGCCGGCAGGCAGGGGCATGCTGCGCTCGTCCTTCGCGAAGTTGGCCAGCAGGTGCAGCTGCACGCCGCCATCGCCGAGCCGCCAGCTCACGCGCAGCACGCCGTCTTGCGCGTCGTGGCGCAGGCCGCGGCTGCCTCGGGCAAGGTGCGGGGCGATCTGCTGCCGCCGCACGGCCAGCAGTTCCTGCGTGCTGCGCAACGCCGATGCGTGCGTGGGGGCTGCGCGCTCCGTCCAGCGCAGCCTGGAGGCCTCGAAGCTGGCGTCGGCATTGGGGTCGGGCACCTCGACCTGCGGCGACGCGCCCGCCGAGAAGGCCGCGAAGCCGGCGAACTCCTCGCGCCGCCCCTTCGTCACGGCCTCGCCCAGCGGCGAGTCGCCGTAGTCGCAGAAATAGAGGAAGGGGGATTCGGCCGCGAACTCCTCGCCCATGAAAAGCATGGGCACGTGCGGCGACAGCAGCACGCAGGCGCGCGCCGCCTGCACCAGCCGCGGGTCGCCCAGCGAGTCGATGCGCTCGCCCAGCGCCCGGTTGCCCACCTGGTCGTGCGTCTGCAGGTAGGAGACGAAGGCCGTGAGCGGCAGGTCCTCGCAGGGTTCGCCGCGCGGCTGGCCCCGGCGGAAGGGCGAGGGCTCGCCCGCGTACACGAAGCCGCGCGCCAGCGCGAGGGCGAAGCGCTCGAGCGGCGCCTGCGCGAAGTCGACGTAGTAGCCGTCCTTCTCGCCGGTCAGCAGGGCATGCGCGGCATGGTGCAGGTCGTCGTTCCACTGCGCGGTGGCATGGCGCGGGCGGCCGGCGTCGTCGCGCACCAGGCGGTGCGCCTCGTTGCGGTCGTTCTCCAGCACGACGTGCACATGCCGGGTGCGGCCCGGCCCCTGCTGCAGGGCCAGGCAGATCTCGTCGACGATGCAAGGATGGCTGCGGTCGCTGATGGCGTGCACCGCGTCCATGCGCAGGCCGTCGAAGCGGAACTCCTCGATCCAGTACAGCGCGTTGTGCATGAAGAAATTGCGCACCGTCCCCGCGCCTGGGCCGTCGAAGTTGATGGCCGGGCCCCAGGGCGTGGGCATGGTGGCGTCGAAGAAATCGGGGCAGTAGGCGTGCAGGTAGTTGCCGTCGGGGCCGAAGTGGTTGTAGACGACGTCGATCAGCACCATCAGCCCCAGCCCGTGGGCGGTGTCGACGAAGTGCTTCAGTTCCTCCGGCGTGCCGTAACTGGCGTCGGGTGCGAAGTGCAGCACGCCGTCGTAGCCCCAGCCGCGGCGCCCGGCGAAGTCGGCCAACGGCATGAGTTCGACGGCGGTGATGCCCAACGCGGCGAGCTCGCCCAGCCGCTCGCGCGCCGCCGCGAAGCTGCCCTCGGGCGTGAAGGTGCCCACGTGCATCTCGTAGATCACGGCCTCGTGCCAGGGCCGGCCCTGCCAGTGCTTGTCCTGCCACTCGTAAGCATGGGGGTCGATCACGCGGCTGGGGCCGTGCACGTCCTGCGGGTTGGCGCGCGAGGCCGGGTCCGGCACCGCCAGTTCCTCACTCACGCGGAAGCGGTAGTCGTCACCGGCGGCCGCGTCGGGCAGCAGCACCTCGTACCAGCCGTCGCCCAGCGCCGGCATGGCGGCGGCGCGCCAGGCCTGTGCGCCTGCGGGACGGTGCTCGAGCACCGGCATCGAGGCGCCCGGCGCCCACAGCGCGAAGCGGACGCCGCCGCCGTCCTGCAGCTCGGCGCCGAAGGGCATATGGTGCCGGTGGCGGCTCATTCGCCGGCCCCTTCGCGGCGGTCGCAGAAGAGGGCGAGCGAGCGACCCTGCAGCGAGTACACCGCCTCGGGCACCTCGGCGAGGCCGCCGTCGTCATGCGCGGTGTCGATCAGCCGGCACCAGGGCGGGCCTTCGCGCGCCGGCATGTGGAAGGGCACGGGTTCGTGGTGGGCGTTGAGCAGCAGAAGGAAGTCGTCGTCGCGCTGCGTTTCGCCGCGCGGGCCGACGTCGATCAGGCCGTTGCCGGAGAACAGCATGCCCAGGCAGCGCACGTGCTCGCCCTCCCAGTCGGGAGGGCTCATCTCCTGCCCGTCGGGGCGCAGCCACACCACGTCCTTGGCCGGGCTCTGGTCCGCCAGCTTGCCGCGGAAGAAGCTGCGGCGCCGGAACGACGGGTGCCGGCGCCGCAGCGCGAGCAGCCGCGCGGCGAAGTCGTGCAGGCTGTCGGCGCGGGGCTCGGGCGTCCAGTCGATCCAGGAGGTCTCGTTGTCCTGGCAGTAGACGTTGTTGTTGCCGCCCTGCGTGTTGCCGCGCTCGTCGCCGGCCAGCAGCATGGGCACGCCCTGGGACAGCAGCAGCGTGGCCAGCAGGTTGCGCTTCTGCCGCTCGCGCAGCGCGTTCACCTCGGCGTCGTCCGTCGGGCCTTCCTGGCCGCAGTTCCACGACAGGTTGTTGTTGTTGCCGTCGCGGTTGTCCTCGCCGTTGGCCTCGTTGTGCTTGTCGTTGTAGGAGACCAGGTCGTGCAGCGTGAAGCCGTCGTGCGCCGTCACGAAGTTGATGCTGGCGTGCGGCTTCTTGCCCGACCAGCCGTAGATGTCCTGCGAGCCCGCCAGGCGGTTGGCCAGCTCGCCGGCCACGCCGGCGTCGCCCTTCCAGAAGCTGCGCACGGTGTCGCGGTAGCGGTCGTTCCACTCCGCCCAGCCGGCCGGGAAGTTGCCCACCTGGTAGCCGCCGTGGCCCAGGTCCCAGGGTTCGGCGATGAGCTTCACGCAGCTGAGCACCGGGTCCTGCCGGATGGCGGCGAAGAAGGTGCCCAGGTTCTCCACCTTGCCGGCCTCGCGCGCCAGGGCCGAGGCCAGGTCGAAGCGGAAGCCGTCCACGTGCATCTCCTCGACCCAGTAGCGCAGCGAGTCCATCACCAGCTGCAGGGCGCGCGGGTCCTCCAGGTTGACGGTGTTGCCGCAGCCGGTGAAGTCGTCGTAGTAGCGCCGCTGCCCGCCGTTGAGGATGTAGTAGGAGGCGTTGTCCACGCCGCGCATCGACAGCGTGGGGCCCAGGTGGTTGCCTTCGCAGGTGTGGTTGTAGACCACGTCCAGGATCACCTCCAGGCCCGCCGAGTGCAGGCACTTGACCATGGTCTTGAATTCCTTGACCTTGCCCGAGGCGCTGTAGCGCGGCTCGGGTGCGAAGTAGGCCAGCGTGTTGTAGCCCCAGTAGTTCTGCAGGCCCTTCTCGGCCAGGTGCCGGTCGTTGAGGAAGGCATGCACCGGCAACAGCTCCACCGTGGTCACGCCCAGGCGCTGCAGGTAGTCGATGACCGGCTGGGTGCCCAGCGCGCCGTAGGTGCCGCGCAGGTGCTCGGGCACCAGCGGATTGAGCCTGCTGAAGCCGCGCACGTGCAGCTCGTAGATCACCATGTCCTGCCAGGGCACGCTGGGCCGCTTGTCGTCGCCCCAGGTGAAGGCCGGCTCCAGCACCCGGCTCTTGGGCATGAAGGCGGCGCTGTCGCGGCGGTCGAAGGACAGGTCCTCGCGCTTGCTGCCCACCGAGTAGCCGTACAGCGCATCGCTCCAGCGCAGCTCGCCCACGATGTCCTTGGTGTAGGGGTCCAGCAGCAGCTTGTGCGGGTTGAAGCGGTGGCCTTCCTCGGGCTTGTAGCGGCCATGCACCCGGTAGCCGTAGGCCATGCCTGGCCGCGCCTGCGGCAGGTAGCAGTGCCATACGTCGTTGGTGCGCTCGCGCAGCTCGATGCGCTGGCGCTCGTGCTTGCCCTTGTCGTCGAAGGCGCACAGCTCGACTCTGTCGGCGTGCTTGGAGAACAGGGCGAAGTTCACCCCCTGGCCATCCCAGGTGGCGCCCAGCGGATAGGGATGGCCCGGCCAGACGATGTCCAGCGGGAGATGGTTGTGCCGCGTCACGGGTGGACCCGGTCTTGCGGGTCGCCCGAGCGGTCGGGCCAGGTGCCGGTGGCCGCCGGCCGGCGCATCGGCGCGACGGTGGGCCGTGCCGAGGCCATGTCGGGGGCGGCCGGTGGTGGTGGCTCGGGCACAGTGTCGGGCGGGCGAACCGTGCGGCTGCCGCCGCGGCGCGGCCACCATTCCTCGATGCGCTCGGCGGCCCAGTCCTTGCCGGCCAGTCCGAAGGCCAGTGCCAGCGCGAACACGATGCCGCCCAGGATGATCAGGAAGCTCTGGCGCACGATGTCGCCGCCCACCTTCACCTGGTCCAGCGCGATCAGCACCACGAAGAGCAGGATCGCGCCCTGCACCAGCTTGCCCAGCAGCAGAGAGTCCTGCATGCCCGACTGCCTGCCGAAGCCGGTGACGGCATCGCCCAGGAAATTGGCGAAGTAGGCGCCGAAGACCACGATCACCAGTGCCACGATGACGTTCGGGATGAACCACAGCACACGGCTGAGGAGGTCGGTCACGTAGGCCAGGCCCAGCGCGTTGAAGGCGACGGTGAGCGAGGCCAGGACGATCAGCCAGAAGGCCAGCGTCGCCAGCAGCCCGCTGGTGTCCGTGGCCATGCCGCCCTTCTGCAGGAAGTTGTCGATGCCGGCGCGCCCCGTGAGCACGTGGAAGTTGATGGCGTGCAGCCCGCGCACCACGGTGAAGCGGGCGGCCTTGGCCACCAGCCAGCCCACCAGCACCACCACGATGGCGAGCAGCACGCGCGGCAGATAGGCACCGATCTGGTAGAGGAACGCGCGCAGCGGCTCCAGGTGCATCGAAATACTTTCCATGGCGGACCTCCTCGTTCTTCGGCCTGGGGATCAGGGGAGCGCCTGGCGGTTGGCATTCGCCACCATCGCCAGGATGCCCTGCAGCGGCACCGACAGCCAGTCGGGCCGGTTGTTGAGTTCGTAGCGCAACTCGTACCAGGCCTTCTCCAGTTCGAACAGCGACAGCAGCAGCGGGTCGACCGGGCCCAGCTTCGCGTCGAGGGCATGGCGGTAGCCGTCGAGGAAGGCCCCCACGGTCTGCGCCTTCCATTCGGCGGCCGCTCCGGCCAGGCGCACCAGCTCGTCCGAGTTCTGCGCGGTGCGGCGCAGGGCCGTCCAGCGCGCATAGTCGAAGGAGCGCACCATGCCCGCCACGTCCTTGAGCGGAGAGTGCTTGGCGCGCCGCTCTTCCAGCGGCCGCGTGGGCTCGCCCTCGAAGTCGATGATGTAGAAGTCGTTGCGCGCCACCAGCACCTGCCCCAGGTGGTAGTCGCCGTGGTAGCGCGAGCGGTAGCCCGAGGCGCCGGCAAAGCGCACGCCGTCGACGAAGGCCTCCACCGACTTCGCGCCGTCCAGCAGGCGGGCGACGTCGCGCTGCATGTCCTCCGGCAGGGCCGTGGCGCTGGCGCGCAGCAGCTCCAGGGTCTGCCGGCCATCCGCGCGAACGGCGCTGCGGATGCTCTCCTGCTCCGCCATGTCCATGGGCTGCGGATCGAAGGCGGGGTCGCCGGTGCGCAGGGCCAGGGCGTTGTGCAGCTCGGCGGTGCGCTGGCCCAGGATCTGCACCAGCGCGAGGAAGGCGCCGTGCGGGTCCTCGCGCGGCGGGCCGTCGGTGTCGCGGATCTCGGCCAGGTAGCGCTCCAGGTAGGCCAGCGTGTAGCTCCAGCCGTCACCCTGGTTGGCGACGTAGGCCTGCAGCAGGCCCAGCGTGGCGACGGTGCCGTCGCTGCCCTCGTACTCGATGGCGCCCAGCACCGGCACCGCATGCGGGAAGCGCGCCACCTCGGTGAGGAAGCGGCCCATCTCCAGCTCCAGGTTCACGCCCGGGCGGATCTGGCGGTAGCCCTTGAGGAACAGCGTCTCGTCGAGCATCACCACCGTGTTGCTCGACAGCGCGGTGGGTGGGCTCACCGGCATGGCGTCGATGTCCTGCTCGCGCAGCTCCTGCACCATGTGCGTGCCGCGGAAGTGCACCTCGCCCTGCGCCGTCTTCACGCTGCGCCCCTGCAGGATGGCGCGCACCAGGGCGCGGCAGAAGGCCTCGTCGAAGAAGGCGTCGCCCATCATCCCGACGGTGGCCTGCTGGCGGATCTTGGCGATGGCGGCGCGCTCCATCGACTTGTTGCGCTCCTCGTCGCGCTCTTCCCAGGCGATGGCCAGGGGCATGAAGTAGGTGGCGGGCTCGGGCGGGCCTTCCAGGTCCAGCAGCGGCAGCATCCAGCGGTAGCCGCCGTCCTCGAAGATCGCGTGGTCGCGAAGGCGCGCGCGGGTGATGATGGCGCTCTTGTAACCGTACCAGCGCTGCACCTGGATGTGCGGCGGCAGCGTGTCGCGCTCGAACTGCTGGCGCAGCCGGTCGGCGAAGCCGATGCGCCAGGGCATCACCTGGTCCTTGAAGAGGCTGGTCCAGCCGTCGAAGAGCACCAGCACCGGGCGGTCGCGCAGGCCTACGCTTTCCTGGTGCCAGGCGGGCATGGGCGCCTCCTCGGCCAGGCGGAACCAGTAGAAGCCGTGCGAAGGCAGGGTGAGCAGGTAGGGCAGCTCGCCGATGGGCGGGAAGGAAGTGCGGCCCAGCATCTCCACCGGCACGCGGGTCTTGTAGGCCGACAGGTCCAGCTCTACCGGCTGCGCCGCGCGCGAGAGGTTGAACACGGCCAGGATCACATCGCCGTCGTGTTCGCTGATGTAGGCCAGGATCTTGCGGTTGCCCGGCTTGAGGAAGATGCGCTTGCCGCGCCCGAAGGCCCGGCTGGTCTTGCGCACCGCCAGCATGCGGCGCGTCCAGTGCAGCAGCGAGCTCTTGTCGCGCAGCTGCGCCTCGACGTTGAGCGCCTCGTAGCCGTACATCGCATCCATGATGGGCTGCAGGTACAGCCGCTGCGGGTCGGCGCGCGAGAAGCCGGCGTTGCGGTCGGGGCTCCACTGCATGGGCGTGCGCACGCCGTTGCGGTCGCCCACGAAGACGTTGTCGCCCATGCCCAGTTCGTCGCCGTAGTAGATGATGGGCGAGCCCGGCATCGACAGCAGCATGCCGTTCATGAGGCGGATCGCGTCCTTGTTGTTCTCCATCAGCGGCGCCAGGCGCCGCCGGATGCCCAGGTTGATGCGCGCCTGCAGGTCCGCCGCGTAGGTGGTGTACATGTAGTCGCGCTCGCGGTTGGTCACCATTTCCAGCGTCAGCTCGTCGTGGTTGCGCAGGAAGATGGCCCACTGGCAGCCCTCGGGAATGTCGGGCGTCTGCTGCAGGATCTCGACGATGGGGTCGCGGTCCTCCTGCGCGATGGCCATGTACATGCGCGGCATGAGGGGGAAGTGATAGGCCATGTGGCACTCGTCGCCCTCGCCGAAGTACTCGCGCACGTCCTCGGGCCACATGTTGGCCTCGGCGAGCAGGAAGCGGTTCTCGTAGTTGGCGTCGATGGCCGCGCGCAGCTTCTTGATGACCTCGTGCGTCTCGGGCAGGTTCTCGTTGGAGGTGCCGTCGCGCTCGATCAGGTAGGGAATGGCGTCCAGCCTGAAGCCGTCCACGCCCATGTCGAGCCAGAAGCGCATCACGCGGAACACCGCCTCCAGCACCGCCGGGTTGTCGAAGTTCAGGTCGGGCTGGTGGCTGAAGAAGCGGTGCCAGAAGAAGGCCTTGGCCACCGGGTCCCAGGTCCAGTTCGACTTCTCCGTGTCGGTGAAGATGATGCGCGTGCCCTGGTAGAGCTGGTCTGTCTCGCTCCACACGTAGAAGGCGCGCTCGGGCGAGCCGGGTGGCGCGTTGCGGGCCTTCTGGAACCACGGGTGCTGGTCCGAGGTGTGGTTGATGACCAGCTCGATGATCACCCGCAGCTCGCGCTTGTGCGCTTCTTCCAGCATCTCGCGGAAGTCGTCCAGGGTGCCGTACTGGGGGTTCACGCCCTCGTAGGCGGCGATGTCGTAGCCGTCGTCCTTCAGCGGCGAGGGAAAGAAGGGCATCAGCCAGATGGTGTTGACGCCCAGCTCCTTGACGTAGTCGAGCTTGCTGGTCACGCCCTTGAAGTCGCCGATGCCGTCGCCGTTGGAGTCGTAGAAGGCCTTGACGTTGAGCTGGTAGATCACCGCGTCGCGGTACCACGTCGGGTCCCCCGCGGTGTCGATCTCTGTGGTTTCCAGGGCAAGCCGGGGCAGGGGACCGCTCATAAACCCCTCACAGGTAGTAATCGAAATCTCGTTCGTCCCGCTGGCGGCGCCGCACCACCATGACGTGCGCCGGCAGCCGGTGCGGATCGAGGAGGATGTAGTGGTGCCGCCCGCGCCAGACGAAGCGCTGGTCGGTCAGCAGGTCATGCATCTGGAAGGGCTTGTCGTCGTCCAGCCCCAGGTCGCGCGGGTCCAGCGCCAGCCAGCCCGACTGCGCGTTCCACGGGTCCAGGTTGACCACCGTCACGATGACGTTGCTGCCATCCTCCGTCTGCTTCATGTAGGCGATGAGGTGGTCGTTGTCGATGGCGAGGAACTTCAGGCTGCGGTTGTCCTGCAGCGCGGCGTTGTGGTGGCGGATCTCGTTGACGCGGCGGATGAGCGGGCGCAGGCCGGCGTCCGGGTCCCAGTCCCAGTGGCGCAGCTGGTACTTCTCGGAATCGAGGTATTCCTCGCTGGCCGGGCCGCGCGGCTTGTGCTCGAACAGCTCGTAGGCGGGGCCGTACATGCCGTAGCTCGCGGCCAGCGTGGCGGCCAGCACCAGTCGCGACTTGAACACCGCCTCCTGGCCGCCTTGCAGGCTCGCATGCAGGATGTCGGGGGTGTTGGGCCACACGTTGGGGCGGAAGTAGTCCGCGCCCGGCGCCCCGGTCAGCTCGGTGAAGTACTCGGTCAGCTCCTCCTTGCTGTTGCGCCAGGTGAAGTAGGTATAGGACTGCGAGTAGCCCAGCTTGGCCAGGCGATGCATCACCTTCGGGCGCGTGAAGGCCTCGGCCAGGAAGATCACATCCGGGTGCTCGCGCAGCACCTCGTTGACGGCCCACTCCCAGAAGGCGAAGGACTTGGTGTGCGGGTTGTCCACGCGGAAGACCTTCACGCCCTGCGCGATCCAGAAGTCCAGCACGCTCTTGAGTTCGGACCACAGCCCCTGCCAGTCCTCGCTCTCGAAGTTGAAGGGATAGATGTCCTGGTACTTCTTCGGCGGGTTCTCCGCGTATTGCACCGTGCCGTCGGGGCGCCAGCGGAACCACTGCGGGTGGGCCTTCACGTAAGGATGATCGGGGGCGCACTGGAAGGCGATGTCCATCGCCACTTCGATGCCCAGGCTCGCGGCATCGGCCACCAGCGCCTGGAAGTCCTGCAGGCTGCCCAGCTCGGGCAGGATGGACTTGTGCCCGCCTTCCTCGGCGCCGATGGCCCAGGGGCTGCCGACGTCGCCGGGCTCGGTGATGAGCGCGTTGTTGCGGCCCTTGCGCTGCATGCGGCCGATGGGGTGGATGGGCGGCATGTAGACGATGTCGAAGCCCATGCCGGCGATCAGCGGCAGGCGCGCCGCCACGTCGCGCAGCGTGCCGTGCTGCCCGGGCGCATCGCCCGCCGAGCGCGGGAAGAGTTCGTACCAGGTGCTGAAGCGGGCGCGCAGGCGCTCGACCATCAGGGGCAGCTCGGCGGCGAAGCGGGTCTCCAGGTGACGGTCGGGATGGCGGCGGGCGGTGGCGGCGTGCTCTTCGTCCAGGGCCAGCTCCTTGAGCGCGACGGCGTCGAGCGCCGGGTCGGTCGCGCCGCGCTCGAGCGCGAGGGCCCAGTCGGCGAGTTCCTCGCGGTCGCTGCCGCTGGCGCGGCGGGCGGCGGCGGCGATCTCGTGGGCGCCGACCTGCGCGGCGATGCGGATGTCCGCCGGCTCGACCCGGCGTTCCAGCTCGTGCCGCCAGGACTCGAAGGCATCCACCCAGGCCACCACCGTGTACCAGTAGCGGCCGGGCGAGGGCGCGACGAAGTGCGCATGCCATTCGTCGTTCCACTTGAGCTTCATCGGCAGCTCGGTGCGGCGCGTGCTGCCTTCCTTCCACCATTGCAGCATCACGCGCGGCACGTCGTGCCCGTCGGTGAACACGTGGGCCTCGACGTCGATGCGCTCCCCGGCCACGCGCTTGGCGGCGAAGCGGCCGCCGTCCACCACGGGCAGCACCTTGTCCACCACCGCGCGGGCGCGGCCGTCGGCGGCGTCCAGGGAACGGGGCGTGCGTGCGTCGTCGGCTGCCGCCGGCGACGCGTCGCCATCGTTGCCGCGGATCGCATCGCGCAGGAAAGCCAAGCCCTTAGCCATCGGCGTCCCTCTTCAGGTAGAGCGTGCAAAGCGGCGGCAGCGTGAGGCACAGCGCGTGGCGCCGGCCGTGCGCGGCCAATGGCGCCGTGCGCACCTCGCCGAGGTTGCCCCAGCCTGAGCCGCCGAAGGGCCGTGCATCGCTGTTGAGGATCTCGTGCCAGGTGCCGCCCAGAGGCACGCCCAGGCAGTGGTTCTGGCGGGGCACTGGCGTGAGGTTGCACACCACCAGCACCGGCTCGCCCTGGCGCGGCTTGCGCAGGAAGGCGAGTACGCTGTTGTCGCGGTCGTTGGCGTCGACCCACTCGAAACCCGCGCCGTCGAAATCGAGCTGGTGCAGCGCCGGCTCGCTGCGCAGCAGCTTGTTGAGCTCGCCCACCAGGTGCTGCATGCCGCCGTGCTCGGGCTGCGCGGTCACCCACCACTCCAGCTCGCCCTCGTGGGTCCATTCGCGCCGCTGCGCGAACTCGCCGCCCATGAAGAGCAGCTTCTTGCCCGGATGCGCCCACATGTAGGCCAGCATCAGGCGCAGATTGGCGAACTGCTGCCAGCTGTCGCCCGGCATCTTGTTGATGAGCGAGCCCTTGCCGTAGACCACCTCGTCGTGCGAGAGCGGCAGCACGAAGTTCTCGTGGAAGGCGTAGACCATCGAGAAGGTGATGCGGTCGTGGTGCCAGCGCCGGTTCACCGGGTCTTCCTTCATGTAGGCCAGGGTGTCGTGCATCCAGCCCATGTTCCATTTCAGGCCGAAGCCCAGGCCGCCCATCTCGATGGGCCGCGAGACCTTGGGCCAGGCGGTGGATTCCTCGGCCACGGTGAAGGTGCCGGGATGGTCGCGGTAGCAGGCGCGATTGAGCTCCTGCAGGAAGTCGATGGCCTCGAGGTTCTCGCGTCCGCCATGCACGTTGGGGATCCACTCGCCGTGCTTGCGGGCGTAGTCCAGGTAGAGCATGGACGCCACCGCGTCCACCCGCAGCCCGTCGATGTGATAGAGGTCCAGCCAGAAGAGCGCGGAGGAGATGAGGAAGCTGCGCACCTCGTGCCGGCCGTAGTTGAAGATGGCCGAGTTCCACTCCGGATGGAAGCCCTGGCGCGGGTCCGCATGCTCGTACAGCTGCGTGCCGTCGAAGTGGCTCAGGCCGTGCGCGTCGGTCGGAAAATGCGAGGGCACCCAGTCGAGCACCACGCCGATGCCGCGCTGGTGCAGGTGGTCCACGAAGTACATGAAGTCCTGCGGGGTGCCGTAGCGCGAGGTGGGCGCGAAGTAGCCGGTCGTCTGGTAGCCCCAGGAGCCGTAGAAGGGATGCTCGGTCACCGGCATCAGTTCCACGTGCGTGAAGCCCAGGCTGCCCACGTAGTCGGCCAGCTCGTGGGCCAGCTCGCGGTAGTTCATGAAGCGCCCGTCCTTGCGCCGCCACGAGCCCGCATGCACCTCGTAGACGGACATGGGCGCGTCCAGCGCGTTGGCGGCGGCGCGCGTGTCCATCCAGTGGCCGTCCTGCCAGTCGTATTCCAGCGACCAGATGCGCGAGGCGGTGGCCGGCGGCTCCTCTGCCAGCAGGGCCAGGGGGTCCGCCTTCTCCAGGACGTCGCCGCTGCGGGTGCGGATGCGGTACTTGTAGGTCTGGCCGCGGCGGGCGTTCGGGCAATGGGCCTGCCAGATGCCGGTGCCGTCGGCGCGCGATCGCATCGGGTCGGCGCGCTCGCTCCAGTAGTTCCAGTCGCCGATCACCGAGACCTCGGTGGCGTTGGGCGCCCACACGCCGAAGCTAGCTCCTTCGCCGCCGGCGTCCAGCCGGCATCCCAGCCGCTCGTACAGCTGTGCGTGCGTGCCTTGCCGGAACAGGTAGGCATCCGTCTCACCGAAGGATTCCAGGGCGGGGGTGGCGATCGGTGTTGGCACGCCGTCATTTGTAGTCCGCAGCCCGTGCGCCGGGCGCAGGACGAAGGCGTGTGCTGTCTGTCGGCGGGCGCCTCGCCGGCGTAGGTGCGGAACTACATCCGATCGAGCCTTCGCCTGATGCTTTCGCCCGGGACGGCGCGCCCAATGCATCCACCAGCAGACGGAGACAAGCGAACATGGTGGAAGCGATCTATTGCTACGACACGGCCAGCGTGCGCTTTGCCGTGTACGACGAAGGCAGGCGCATCGTGGCGGACATCGGCGAGTACGCGCTGCGCGATGTGTTCGGCGCGCGCGGCGGCAGCGACTCGCTGCTGGAAAGCTACCGCCAGAACGCGCCCGTGATCGGCGCGCTTGCGCTGGAACGCCATCACGCCGCACCGGGCGCGCGCATCGTCCTGGACACGGCCGATTTCAGCCTCGCCCACGTGACGGTTTTCTGAGCGCGCCGCGCGGCGCGCTGTAACAGAATCCAAGTGCCTTGGACAAGGGGGAGTGCGCCTGCGATAGTGCCTCTGCCCTGGGACACATCCGGCGCGGGAGTGCTGACCATGCGCACACTGGAGAACTTCGAAGAGGCCCTCTCGCACGACGGCCCGGCCGAGGCGCTGGCCTACCTGAACCGGGGCGTGGCGCATCGCTACTCGGCCATCTACCGCTTCGATGGCGAACTGCTGCGCAACGTGCTCCTGTGCGACAAGCTCGAGCAAGTGCGCCCGGATTTCCTGCTGGCCGTGCCCTTCAAGCACAGCTTCTGCCAGTTCGTGCTGCGCGACCAGGCCTTCCGCACCGAGGATTCAAGGCAGGACCCGCGGCTCGAGGGGCATCCCTACCAGGGCGTGGTCATCTCCTACCACAGCGTGCCGCTGGTCGCCGGCAACGGCAACCTGTGGGGCACGCTGAGCCATTTCGACATGCACGGCCATCCGCTGCCGGACGAGGAGTTCCGGCTCATGGGGCAGGCGGCGCGGGTGTTCGGCCGGCACCTGCGACTGCTGGAGCCCTGAGCCGCCGGCCGGCACGTCAGCCCTGCCACACCCCGTAGCCGCGGGCACGCAGGGCGATGCCCAGCTCGACTTCCATCTCGCGGGCCTTCTCGTAGTTCATCGGATTGAAGCGTTCGTAAAGGGCGGGGAGCAGCCGCAGCCCGTAGTCGCGCACGTACCCGTTGGCCTGGATGCCGGCCTTGTGCTTGTCGAAGCGCAGGTCCGGATCGAGCCCTGTCATGCCGACGTACACGAAGGGCCGGCCCAGCTGCCAGTCGGGATTCGCGCGGCGAAAGCGCGCGTGGTTCCAGACCCGGTCGTCCAGCTCGACGACGTAGACGTGGTGGTGGCCCTTGCGGGGCATCGGCCGCTTCCTGCGCGTGCGCTCAGGCCGCCGCCAGGCTCGGCCGGAGCTCGCCGGCGCGCGCCCGCAACTGGCCGCAGCCGCCATCCACGTCCTGTCCGGCGGAGTCGCGCAGCTTGGCCAGGATGCCGCGCTGGCGCAGCGTGCGGGCGATCTCCTCGCAGCGCTCCCACGAGGGCCGGGCATAGGGGGTGCCCTCCACCGTGTTGAAGGGAATCATGTTGAGCACACCGTACCTGCCGGAAAGGAGCTGCACGAGGCCCTCGATCTCGTCCGGGCCGTCGTTCACGCCTTCCAGCAGCGTCCACTGGTACTGGATCGGGTAGCCCGTGGCGCGCGCATAGCGCTCGGCCGCTTCCACCAACTGCGCAGGCGTCATGTCGGGCGCGCGCGGCAGGAGCGAGCGGCGCAGCGGCGCCTGGGTGGTGTGCAGCGACAGCGCCAGCGCCGGCCTCACCGGGCCGCGCAGCAGGCGCTCGAACACGCGCGGGTCGCCCACCGTGGAGAACACCAGGTTCTTGTGCCCGATGCCACCGATGGTCCCGAGCAGCTCGATGGCCTCCAACACGTTGTCCATGTTGTGGGCCGGCTCGCCCATGCCCATGAACACCACCTTGCGAACCGGCCGGCGCAGCCGCGCCAGTGCGACCTGCGCCACGATCTCGGCGCTGCCGACCTGGCGCAGCAGTCCGTCGCGCCCGGTCATGCAGAAGCGGCAGCCGACCGCGCAACCCACCTGCGAGGACACGCACAGGCCGTCCCGCGGCAGCAGCACGCTTTCCACGGTCTGGCCGTCGGCCAGCGCGACGAGCAGGCGCTCGGAGCCATCCGCGCCCGGGTGGACGGAATGCACGCGTGCGAGCGCGGCCAGCTCGGCTTCGATGGCTGGCAGGGCGGCCAGCAGCGTGGCCGGGAAGAAGCTCTGGGGCAGGCGCCTGCCGCTGCTGCGCGGCAGCGCATGCGACCACGTCCGCAGGACGCGGTGCTCGTGGCTGGGGCCGGCGCCGGCATCGCGCAGGCGCTGTTTCAGTTCCTGGATGCGCATCCGCAGGATTGTGCCTGCGAGGCACGCGGCCCCGCGGGTCTCAGAGTTCGCTGAACTCGCTGTCGGCAGGATGCTCGCGGTGCCGCCAGTCCTCGATGAACCGGCGGGTGTTGTGGCGAAGGAATTCCGCGGCTTCGTCCGCCGACTCGAAGTCCCGGCTCAGGCCGATGCGGCACTTGAGGCTGTCGTCCAGGTACAGCTCGGCCGCGCCGACGAAGGTGCGCTCGAGCACATCCCAGTCGAGGTAGATGAACACGTCCCAGCCATCGAGGCGAAGGCTGTCCGAATGCTGAGTTCCCATCCCGTCACCTCATGGCTTGGCTTGGATCTGTGTCCCTGGGGCCTGCATCCTGTTGACCTTGTTCTGGACGGCCGTGCGGCGCCTCGTGGCGCTCCCCCGAAGTCTGAAGCATCGGACCGGCTGAAGCAGGTCTTCAGCGGTGTAACAACAATGTCGCAGAGTTTCGTTGCCCGCGGTCTCAGGCCATCCGTCCCAGGTCGCGCAGGTCGGAGCGCAGGGCTGCCCCGTCCGCGTGGTGCAGCGGCAGGTTGATCAGCAGCTCGAGCCGGCGCTGCAAGGCATAGAGGATCAGCATCGCGCCGTGTGCCGCACGCGCGGGATCGTCCAGCGCGGCCGCATCCTCGAAGTCCCACAGGGCGGAGATCGGCTGTCCGGGCCAGCCGGGTTCGCTGTCCAGGATCTTTCGGTCGAGCGTGACGACGAAATCCATGCGCGGCGCCCCGCCGCGCACGAAGTCCGTCCAGGCCCGGGGTGCCGAGCTGCGAAGGGGGATGCGGGCGCCCTCGAGCGCGGCCAGGGCGGCCGGGTGGACGGTGCGGCTCAACTGGCCCGGCTGGCCGCAGGACTCGACGCTGAAGACGTGCCCCCCCATATGCATGAGGCAAGCTTGTGCCAGCACGCTGCGCAGCGAATTGCGCCGGGACACGAAGAGGATGCGCTTCAACACTTCAGCGCCACTATATCGACCTTGGCGCAGGCGTTCTCACCAGGAATCGAGACGCGGGCGGGTGGCCTGAGACGTTCATCCGGCTGAAACAGAAGTACGCACCCGTGACCTTTTCCGCAAAGAGCGAAGACGATGCGGGAAGACCTGATGAACGATTCGCCGATGGCCCGCAGAATCCGCCCAAAAGAACACTTTCGGATTCATCGATGGCAACCACCAAGCGCGCAGTCCTCCTGTTCTCCGCCTTCGGCCTGCTTTCCCTGGCCGGTGCCTTGCTTTGCCTCGCGGCCACGGGCCTGCGGCTCGAGCTCAAGTACGTGGGCGTCACGGTCGGCTTCTTCCTGGCCATGCTCAGCGTGGCCAAGGTGCAGGAGCTGCGCCGGGCGATGCGGGAGGCGCCCGTGGCGCCGCAGGCCTTCGTGCCCAGCCGCAAGCCGCAGCTCATGGCAGCGCCCGCGGGCTTCGACGACGAAGAGGACGCCGAGTTGGCCGCCAAGCTTGCGCAGCTGCGCGCGCGGGCGCATGCGGTGCCGGCCGCCGAGCCGCCCGTGATCGAGCGCGCATCCGCGCCGTCCGTTGCCGAGGGCATGGCGCCGCCCCTGTCGTCGTCGCTCCATCAGCGCGGTGACGAGCTGCGTGCCGACATCGCCCGCCTGCGCGAAGGCAGCCGGGCGCGGCGGGCGCATCCCGCGGCGGCGGAAGCGGCCGTCAGCGTGGCGCCGCCCGGCTTCCTGGAGGAGTTGAGCATGCCGTCGCCGCGCGCCTCGGTGCCTGCGCCGCTCACGCCGCAGCCACTGCCCGCCGCCCGGCCCATGCAGGCCGCCGCGCCCGCGCCCGCGCCGGCCGACGACGACTACGGCGACCCGTTTGCACGCACGCAGATCTCGGGGTTGGAAGTCACGCACGTGCAGGCGATGCCACAGGAAGAGGGCGAGGTGTTCGCGAAGACCGAGTTCACCGACTTCGGCCATGCCGACCATGGCCAGTTCGCATCCACCGAGTACCTCGGCCCGCCGGGGCCGCGCAAGTAGGGCCCGCCGCGGCAGCGCTGCCGCACCCGCCCGAAGGGCGGATCAATAGCCCGAAAGACAGCTAGGCAGCCCGGCCCGCTGCAGCAACACTTGCAGGCACGCAAGTGAAGCGGCTGGAGGCGTCGCATGTCCAAGTACATCGTGTTCTGTGCCGACGGAACGTGGAGCGGCCTGGGCCAGGGCGACGGCGACGATCAGGTGCAGCCGGCCGCAACCAACGTCCTGCGGCTCTTCGCCGCGCTGGACGGGCGCATCACCGAGGAGTCGCTGCGCAAGCGCGACGAGCAGGAGAAGATCGCCTACGGCATCGACGGCGAGTTGAAGCAGGTGGCCAAATACCTGCACGGCGTCGGCGATTCGGGCAATGCCATCCGCAAGATCCTGGGCGGCGTCTTCGGCGAAGGATTCATCGAGCGGATCGTGCGCGGCTACACCTTCGTGTCGCGCCACTACGCGAGCGGGGACCGCATCGTGCTGGCCGGCTTCAGCCGCGGTGCCTACACCGTGCGCGCGCTCGCCGGCATGATCACCCGCATGGGCCTGCTGCCCATGCAGGCGATGCTGGACGAGAACGGCCGCCACGACCAGGAACGCGCCTACCGCCTGGGCATCCACGTGTGGGCCCGCTACCGCGAGCAGGCCGGCAAGCGCAGCACGCTGATCGGCTACCTGACCGAATTCAAGGGCGAGGCGATCGCGCCGGACCGGCTCTTGCAGGACATCCCCATCGACACCGTCGCCGTGTGGGACACGGTGGGTGCGCTGGGCATTCCGGTGCACGGCGGCAAGGACGCGAATCGCGTCGACGTCTTCCAGTTCGCCGACCTGGCGCTGTCGCCGCGCATTGCCGCGGGCTTTCATGCGCTGGCCATCGACGAGCAGCGCGCCGACTTCGCGCCGACGCTGTGGGACCCGCGGGACGGCGTGGTGCAGCGCTGGTTCTGCGGTGCGCATTCGGACGTGGGCGGAGGCGGGGCGCCCGGCGGCTTCTTCTCCACGAGCGCGCTGCGCTGGATGATCGGCAAGCTGGCCTCGCGCGGCGTGCTGTTCGCCCCGGGCGAAGCGCAGCCGGTGGTGCCGACGGAGTTCTGCCAGGTGCATGCCTCGCACCGCGACCCGCCCTTCGACCTGCGCCCGCATGCACTGCGCCAGCTGCCTGCGGATGTGCTTTTCCATCCCAGCGTGCAGGTGTTCCTGTCCGGCTTCGCGGCCTACGAGGCGCAGGGGCTGCAAGCCTGGCTGCCGCCCGGCGGCCGGCAACTGGAAGCGGCGAGGCTGAGCGAGTAGGGCGGCGGGGCGCTTCTTCCTGCGCACTAGAATCGCCAAAAAACGAGGGCTGCCGCGCACCGGCATTCGGCCGGGACGATGGGCAAGCCCGTCAGCAGGGGGAAAGATGCGAACTACGGTCATCGTCGACGACCACCCGGCCATTCGCCTGGCGGTGCGGTCGGCTCTGGAATCCAGCGGCTACTTCAAGGTGGTGGGCGAGGCGGACAGCGGGCCCGCGGCGCTCAGCGTGATCCGCACGCAACTGCCCGCCTTGGTCATCCTGGACCTGGACTTGCCCAAGATGAGCGGGCTGGAACTCATCGAACGGCTCAAGGCTTCGAATCCGGAGATCCGTGTGCTGGTGCTGTCCGCGCAGCCGGAATCGATCTTCGCGGCGCGCTCGCTGCAGGCGGGTGCCAACGGCTTCCTGAGCAAGTCGGAAGACCTGCAGGCGCTGGTGCAGGCGGCTCGCTCCGTGCTGGCGGGCTACAGCGTCTTCCCCAGCACTGCGCTGACCGCCTCACCGCGCCCGACGATCGGGGCCGGATCCGAACTCATCCGATCGCTGTCCGACCGCGAGCTCACCGTGCTCCAGTACCTGGCACGCGGACTGAGCAACAAGGAAGTCGGCGCCGCCCTGCAGATCAGCAACAAGACCGTGAGCAGCTGCAAGTCACGGCTGCTCGAGAAGCTGAAGATCTCCACGCTGGTGGAGCTGGTGGATTTCGCACGCGCCCATCGGCTCGCCCTCTGAGCCGGCGGTTGCCATGGATGCGATCCCCGAAACGCGGGGGGCGCGCCGCCGCGCCGCCGTCGTCTGGGTGCTGGCGTGCGCCTTCGTGCTGGCGGTGGCGGCGTCCTTCGTGCCAGGGCCGTGGGCGGCGGCTGCTGGGCGCGTGCCCTGGCTGCCGCCGGCGCTGGCCGTCGCGCTCTTCGCGGCGATGCTGGCCTGGGGGCGCGGACTGCTGCAGCACGAAGCCGCGCGCCGCCAGGCCGTGCAGGCGCAGTTGCGCGGGCAGCAGCGCTTCCACCGGGAGGCGCTCGACGGCATGCCCCACGCCGTTGCGGTGCGCGACGCGCAGGCGCGGCTGGTGTTCGGCAATGCCGCCTATGTGAAGCTGCTGGGCGTGCCGCTGCAAAAGGCACTCGGAACGACCATGCCCGAGGCTGTCCACCACGGCGAGAACGCCGGGCTGGCGCGCGCCCTTCACACGCGCTACCTGGGCCTGCTGGCGGATGGAACGGCCCTGAACCAAGACGTGGACCTGCGCGTCGCCGGCCAGCTGCGCCGCGTCATGCACTGGGCCTCACCGATCGCCGATCGCGACGACGGACATCCGGCGTACCTGGTCTGCGGCGTCATCGACGTCACCGAGCGCCACCAGCTCGCACAGCTGATCGAGTCGGCCCGCTCGAAGGCCGAGGCGGACAGCCGCGCCAAGTCCAGCTACCTGGCCAGCATGAGCCACGAGATCCGCACCCCGATGAATGCCGTGCTCGGCGTGCTCGAGCTGCTGCTGCGCGAGGGCCGGCTGGCGCCGGCCGACCAGCATTCGGTGGCGCTTGCGCACTCGGCCGCGCGTGCGCTGCTGGGCCTGCTCGACGACGCGCTCGACCTCTCGAAGGTCGAGGCCGGGGCGATGGACCTGGTGGCGCGGCCGACGCGCCTTGCGTCGCTGGTGCGGGAGGCCACGGAGGTGTTCCGTGGCGTGGCGGTGGAGCGCGGCCTGGGCCTACGGGTGGAGATCGGCGAGGGGCTCGACGGCTGGCACGGCGTGGACGGCCTGCGGCTGCGGCAGATCGTCGGCAACCTGCTGGCCAATGCGCTGCGCTTCACCGACCAGGGGGAAGTCGTCGTCAGGCTGGCCAGCCAGGGAGTGGCCGAGGGCGTGGCGTCGATGCTGCTGGAAGTGAGCGACACCGGCATCGGCATGCAGCCCAAGGAGGTGCTCCAACTGTTCAGGCCCTTTTTCCAGGCGGAATCGGCCGGTATCCGCGCGCAGGGCGGCACGGGGCTGGGACTGGCCATCGCCCAGGGCCTGTGCGCCCGCATGGGCGGCGAGATCGAGGTGCACAGCGTCGCGGGCGGGGGCACCACCATTCGCGTCCGGCTGCCCATGTCCGTGGTTGGCGCGCCGGATGACGCCAGCGCCCCGGACGAGGCGCACGCCGGCCAGACGCAGGCGGTCCCGGCGCGCGGGCGCTTCAACGTCCTGGTCGTCGACGACCATCCGGCCAACCGGCTGCTGCTGCAGCGCCAGCTCGGCTTCCTCGGCTACCGCACCGAACTGTCCGAGGACGGGCAGCAGGCGCTGGCCCGGTGGCAGGCGGGCGGCATCGATGCGGTCATCGCCGACTGCTCGATGCCGGTGATGGACGGCTATGTGCTCGCGGCGCAGATCCGTGCCATCGAGCGCAGGCAGCAGGCCGGCGCGCACTGCCCGATCCTGGGCTGCACTGCCCATGTGCGGGAGCAGGATCGGCGCAGGGCCCTCGATGCGGGCATGGACGAGTGCCTGGCCAAGCCCCTGGGCCTGGACGCGCTCCTGCAGGCCCTGCAGCGGCACCTGCTGGAGGAGCCGGCGGCCTTCGATGCGGACTCGCTGGGCGCCGTCTCGGGCGGCGATCCGCAGGCGGAAGCGCGCTTCCTGCAGGCCCTTCTCGACGCCAATCTCGATGACCTGGACGCGCTGGAACGCCTGGTCCGCGCCGGCGGGCCGGCCCCGGACATCGCCACGCTGGCGCACCGGATCAAGGGGCCGGCGCGCCTGGTCCGCGCCCGGCAGGTGGTGCGGGACTGCGAATCGCTCGAGGCCGTGGCAGGCGCCGGACAGGCCGGCCAGCTCGATGCGGCGTTCGCGGCCTTGCAGGCCAGCCTGGCCGGATTCAACGCGATGATCTCGCAACGGCTGCAGGCGGGCGGCTCGCTGGCACACTAGCCGCTGGCCCCACGACACCTGCAGACCATGTACCTGCCACCCCAATTCAATTCGAAGGACCGCGCGCTGGCCGCCGAGCTCATGCGTGCCCATGGCTTCGCCAGCCTGATCACCACTGACGACGACGGGCTGCCTTTCGTCACCCACCTGCCGCTGGTGCTGGAAGACCGGGGCGACGATGGCCTCGTCCTGTGGGGCCACTGCGCCAAGCCCAATGCGCAATGGCGCCACCTGCAGGCCCGTCCGCGGGCGGTGGTCAACTTCCTGGGACCGCATGCCTACATGTCGCCCTCGGTGTACCCCGACCTGACGCGGGTGCCCACCTGGAACTACCTGGCCGTGCACTGCACGGTGCAGGCCCGGCTGGTGGAGGCGCCGCAGGAGAAGGACGCGCTGCTCAAGCGCCTCATCGGCGAGCACGAGCCCGCCTATGCCCAGCAGTGGCGCGACCTGGGCGAGGAGTTCCAGCTCAAGATGCTGGCCGGCATCATGGGCTTCGAGCTGCGCGTCACCGAGCTTCAGTGCAAGCTCAAGATCAACCAGCACCGGCCCGAGTCCCACGTGGCCCTGCATGCGCGCTACGCCGCCGGAACGCCGGACGAGCAGGCCCTGGCAGGCTGGATGCGTCGCCTCGGCCTGCAGGTGGACGCCATGCCGACGCTGAAGGAGATCGAGTCGTGATGCGCGTATTCGGACTCCTGGGGCTGGTCCTCGCACTGGCCATCGTCGGGCTGCTGGTGAAGAGGCAGCTGGGCACCACCGTCGCTCCGGTCCTGCCGTCTCCCGCCGGGCAGTCGGCGCCGGCCGCCAACCCGCGCCAGGTGCAGGAGCAGTTCAAGCAGTCGCTCGATGCCGCCATGCAGCAGCCGCGCGCTCTGCCCGACGAGGCCAAGTGAGCCATAGCCCCGGCAATCACGGACAGGACACGCACTGGATGGCCCAGGCGCTGGACGAGGCACGCGCAGCCATGGCCGCCGGCGAGGTGCCGGTGGGCGCGGTGCTGGTCAAGGACGGCAAGGTGCTGGCAACCGGCCGCAACATGCCCGTGGCGGCGCATGACCCGACCGCGCATGCGGAAGTCCAGGCCCTGCGCGCCGCGGCGCAGTCGATGGGCAACTACCGGCTCGACGGCTGCGAGCTCTTCGTCACGCTCGAGCCCTGCGCAATGTGCGCCGGAGCCATGCTGCACGCGCGCCTGTCGCGCGTGGTGTTCGGCGCCGCCGATCCCAAGACGGGCGCGGCGGGATCTGTCGTGGACCTGTTCGCGTCGGCGCAACTCAACCACCAGACGCAGGTGGAGGGGGGCGTTCTCGCCGACGAATGCGCGCAGCTGCTGCAGGGCTTCTTCCGTGGCCGCCGCGAACTGGCGAAGGCCGCGGCGCAGCCGCTTCGCGACGATGCCCTGCGCACCCCCGAGTCCTGCTTCGAGGCGCTGCCGGCATCGCCCTGGCGCGAGGACGAGGTCATCGACCTGCCGGCCCTCCAGGGCCTGCGCATGAGCTACGTGGACACCGCGCCCGAGACTGGCCCCGGCCCGGCCTGCGTCTGCCTGCATGGCGCCGGGATGTGGAGCCGCCACGAGCAGCCGCTGGTCGAGGCCCTGCTGGCCGCCGGCGCGCCGCGCGTGCTGGTGCCGGACCTCATCGGCTTCGGCCGCAGCGACAAGCCCAAGCGCGAGACCTTCCATACCGTCGAATGGCACCGCGACGCGTTGTGCCAGTGGATGGAGCGGCTGGGCATCGGCCAGGCGGTCCTCGTCGTGAGCGAAAGCATGCGCGACCTGGGGGAAGCCGTTGCCGCCGCCGCGCCGCAGCGCGTGGCGCAGTTGCTCATCGCCCGCGAAAGCCCGGCCCCCGAGCTGGAGGCGGCGCGCCGCGCGCCCTTTCCCGACCGGGGCTACGAGGCAGCCCTGCGCGCCTTCGGGCGTCCGCGACAGGCGAAGGCGGTCGCGCCCGAGGAGGCCGCGGCGCTGGCGCGGCGTGCAATGGGATACTTCGCCGCGATATGAGCAAGAAGAAGCACATCTACATCTATTCCCCCTCCAGCGCCGTGCGCGACAAGGCAGCCTTCCGGCGCGGCGTGAAACGCCTGAAGGCGCTGGGCCACGAGGTCGAGATCGACGAAGCCGCGCTCAAGAGCCAGCAGCGCTTCGCCGGAGACGATGCCACCCGGCTCGCCGCCATCGCCCGTGCGGCCGCCAGCGGCGCCGACGTGGCGCTCATCTCCCGGGGTGGCTACGGGCTCACCCGCATCCTCGATGCGCTGCCCTACAAGGCGGTGGCCAAGGCCATCGACCGGGGCACCGAGTTCGTCGGGCTGTCCGATTTCACGGCCTTCCAGTGCGCCATGCTGGCCAAGACCGGCGCGGTGACCTGGGCCGGCCCGGCACTGGGCGAGGACTTCGGCGCCGAAGCAGGCGCGGACGACATCATGGAAGCCTGCTTCGACGATTTGCTCCACGGGCAGGGCGAAGGGACCGGCTGGCGCGTGCCATCGCGCGACGCTGCAGTGACGCAGAAGCTTCGCGCCATCCACGGCGCGACGCTGTGGGGCGGCAACCTGTGCGTGCTGACCGCACTGCTGGGCACGCCGTACTTCCCGGCGGTGGACAAGGGCGTCCTGTTCCTGGAGGACGTCAACGAGCACCCCTATCGCATCGAACGCATGCTCGACCAGCTGCGCCACGCGGGCGTGCTGGCGCGGCAGAAGGCCGTGGTGCTGGGTCAGTTCACTGGCTTCAAGAAGACGCCGCATGACCGCGGCTTCGACCTGCCCGGCGTGGTGGAGCGCCTGCGCGGACTGCTGAAGATCCCGGTGCTGACGGGGCTGCCTTTCGGCCACGTGCCCACCAAGGTCCTGCTGCCCGTAGGGGCAAGGGTCGAGCTCGCTGCCGACGGGCGCGACGTGTTCATGGTGTGGGGGCATCGCCACCACGACCATGACGAGGCGCACGCCCACGCCAACTGAGCGGGCAAGGCCCGCCGTCGATCGAAGGGGGGAGGGGCGTCAGGAAGGGATGCGCCGATGGGCGCGCGGGCCCATGGCATCGGGCAGGCGCCCACGGAACATGCTGTTGATCTGCTTCATCTGGCGCCGGACAGCCACTTCGCTGTCGATGTCGCTCAGGGCCGTCATCACGTCCTGGCGCAGGTACCACAGCGCTTCGAGGTCATCGGCGAACTGCACCCGCTGCGCCACCCGGCCGACCGAGTGGCCGCCGTGCAGGCGCAGCATGTTGAGCATGGCCACGCGGATTTCGCCGGCACGCCGTTCTTCCGACTGGCGAAGGCCCAGCGTCGGAACCGGCAGGAAGCGAATGAGCTTGCGCAGATACACCATGGTTGCGAAATGTCGAGTGGTCTAACGTCCTGTTTCCGGCGAGACATTAATGGGGGTGGGCACGTTGAGACAAGATGGTTAACAGTTAATCTTGTTCAAAAACAACATACTTCACAGAATTCCTCATCGCGTTTCAGAAGAACGGCAACCTTCGTACTACTTTTCCGCAACTCCTCAACTTTGGGGAGGCCTGTTGCAAATGTGTTGTGCCAAATCAGCAGCAACCACCGTTTCTTGATGTTTAGCAAGTCCAAGAGGCCACATTTCCGTATGGAATGTGACTATTTGCCATAATCACATGGCGATCGCGAGGAAGGGTCGCGAGGAAGCATAAGTAATACATGGGCGTTCAAACCACGGTTGTCTTTGCCGATCTGACCGGCAGCACGCGCGTGTTCGAAGCCATGGGCAACGCACGGGCCACGGAGACGGTCACGCGCCTGATCCAATGGATCGGCAGCGTGTGCGAGACCCATGGCGGCCGGGTCGTGAAATCGCTCGGCGACGGCGTTTTCGCCGTCTTCGGCAATGGCAGCGCGGCCACCAGCGCCATGCTCGAGCTGCAGCGCAACCACCAGAAGCGCCTCCAGACCTGGCCTGCGCCCCTGCGCATGGAACTGCAGATCGGCGTAGCCAGCGGCGAGGTGGTGGAGGTCGACGGTGACTGCTACGGCGATGCCGTGAACCTGGCCTCGCGGCTGAGCGACCTGGCCGGCCCCAGCCAGATCTGGGCCACCGAGGCGGTCATCGACCAGCTCGGCGGCATCGATGCGCGGCATCGCAACCTGGGCCCCATCAACATCCGCGGCAAGAACGAGATGCCGGTGGTCTACCGCATCGACTGGCAGGACGAGGTGACCGAGTTCCTCACGATGCCCGCCACCCTCGTGCCGCCGCAGCGGGCTCCCGATTCGACCTTCGGCCAGATCGAGCTGAGCTGGCTGGACGTGCGAAGCTCGTTCCGGGCCAACCAGTTGCCGATCCATCTCGGCCGGGTGGACGAGGCGCAATTCGTGGTGAACGACCCGCGCGTCTCGCGGCTGCATGCGCGCATCGAGGCGCGCAACGGCAGTTGCGTGCTGGTGGACGTGAGCACCTATGGCACATGGGTGCGCTTCCACGGTACCGCGGGCGCCAGCGGCGAGATCGCGCTGCGGCGCGAGGAATGCATGCTGCACGGCAGCGGAGAGATCGGCCTGGGCGCGCCCCTGAGCGATTTCAGCGCACCCACCATCTCCTTCAACACCACCGGCGGCAACCTGCAGTTGGCAGCCCGGCGCGACACGCGCTGACCTTCCCGGCCCAGGGCCGCGGCCGGCCCCGGTGCCGGCTGTCACACTTTCCGGTCTCGAAAATTCCCACGCCGCCGAGCCCCGGGGTTATCCTCCGGCCCGGCGCGTGCGCCAGGGAGGCGCTGCAACGCGGCGTCGACGATTCAAACGAGAAGGGTGAAGCGGCATGGGATTCTTTGCGGCGCTGAGCAACTCGATGCGAAGGCAAGCCTTCGGCAAAGACCTCCGTCCGCAATCCCCTAGCACCCCAGCATTGCCCGCCGCCGGCGCGGTGCACTTCCGGATCCCCGTCCTCCGTTCCCCATCACGCAGGTCTCGTGCGCGCTGCCCGCAGGCAGCGCCTTTCCGACTGATCCACACAGCAAGGAGCAGCAGGCGCCCATGCCCATCCAGACACTGAAGACGCCAGTTTCGCTTTGTGTCGCTCTGCTGCTGGCGGCATGCTCGTCGGCCGTCAAGGAGCAGCCTTACACGGAGGACCAGAACCAGGAGCGAGCCCGCTCCGACCAGGTCAGGATGTACGGGGAGCAGGAGCCGGTGAACGGCCCCATCACCTTCTACGAGGCGGCGGCGCGTGGCCTGAAATACAACCTGGACTACCGCCTCAAGCTGCTCGAAAGCGCGCTGTCTGCCAATCTGCGCGACGTGTCCAGCCACGAGATGCTGCCGCGCCTGGTGGCCTCGGCGGCGCGAACGGGGCGCACCAACGACTCGGGCGGCACCTCCATCGGCATCGAGGACCGGCAGGTGAGCCTGCGGCCCTCCACCTCCGAGGAGCGCTACCACACCATCGCCGGCCTGGGCCTGAGCTGGAACACGCTCGACTTCGCGGTGTCCTACTACCGGACCGCGCAGCGTTCGGACCAGATCCTGATGGCCGAGGAGCGCCGCCGCAAGGTCGCGCAGAACGTGCTGCAGGATGTGCGCAGCGCCTATTGGCGCGCGCTCGGCGCCCAGCGCCTGCTGCCGCAGGTCGACGGGCTGCTGGCGCGCACCAATGACGCGTTGCGCCAGGCGCGCGAGGCGCAGGACCGCGGCCTGCTGCCGCGCCAGGAGATCCTGGCCTACCAGCGCGCGCTCCTCGACTCCATCTCGCTGCTCACGCAGCGGCGGCAGGACCTGGAGTTCGCCCAGGCCGAGCTTCGGGCCCTCATGTCCCTGCCGCCCACGCAGCCCATGCAGCTGGTGGACATGCCCGACCCGCCGCTGCCCAAGCTGAGCGCGGACCTGACGCAGCTGGAGCAGGTCTCGCTCGTGCGCCGCCCCGAGATCCAGGAGGAGTGGTATCGCCAGCGCGTGAACCAGCGCGACCTCGACATCGCCAAGGCGCAGCTGTGGCCCAGCGTGGGCGTGGATTTCTCGGCCCGCTACGACTCCAACCAGTACCTCTACAACAGCCACTGGGGTGCGACCGGCATCGAGGTGTCGATCAACCTCCTGCGCCTGCTGCAGATGCCCTCGCTGAACGCGGCCCAGCAGTCGCAGTTCCAGACCGACGAACTGCGCCGCGTGGCGCTCTCGATGGCCGTGCTGACCCAGGTGCGCATCGGAGCGCTGCGCTATTCGCTGGCCATGCAGGAGCTGCAGTTCGCCAACGAGAGCCTCACGGTCGACACCAACCTGCTGGACTATGCGCGCTCGGCGCGCAAGACCTCGCTGGGCTCGGACCTGGAGCTGATCCGCGCCGAAGGGCGCTTCCTGCTGTCGCGTTACCAGCGCGAGGCTGCGCAGGCCTCCGCGCAGGCCGCCTGGGGACGGCTGTACAACTCGGTGGGGCTCGACGTCTTCCCCGCCACCATCGCGGACTACGACATCAAGACCCTGGCCGGCGAGATCGAGCGGATCACCCGGACGCTCGAGACCGAGAAGCTCTTGAATGCCGTGCCTGGCGACGGCAGCGCGAGCATCGCCAAGTGATGCGAAGCCTCGTCCTGACCGCCACCTGGCTTGCACTGGCGCTTGCCCAGCCAGCCCGGGCCCAGCAAGCGCAGCCTGCGCCGGCCCCCATCGATCCATCGGCCATCCGCGTGCTGCTGGCGGCCGAGCTGGAGACCACGCTGTCGGCCCAGATGGCTGGCACCCTGGGTGACCTGAAGGCCTCGCTCGGCAGGCAGGTGCCCAAGGGCGCGCTGCTGGTGCAACTGCAGTGCAACGAGGCGCAGGCGCGCGCCAACGTGGCCGAGGCCGAACTGGCGCAGGCCCGCCAGAACCTGGACGCCAAGCGCAGCATGCGCGAGCTCAACGCAGTGGGCGACATCGAGGTCTCCATGGCCAACACCGAAATGCAGAAGGCGATCGGTGCCCGCGCGCTGGCGGTGACGCAGGCCGGCTACTGCTTCGTGCGGGCGCCTTTCCCGGCACGCATCGCCAAGGTCTACGTCAAGCCTTTCCAGACGGTGAGCTCGGGGGCGCCGCTGTTCGACATCGTGAGCGACAGCGCGCTCAAGGTGCGGCTGAACGTACCCTCGGCGATGCTGCGGCAGCTCAAGCCCGGCCAGCCCTTCAAGGTGAGCATCCTCGAGACCGGCAAGACCTATCCCGCCAAGGTCACGGCCATCAACGCGCGCGTCGATGCGGTGGCGCAGACCGTCGAGCTGGAGGCGCGGCTCGACGAGGCCTATCCCGAACTCATCGCCGGCATGAGCGGCGTGGCGCGCTTCCCCGGTTCCGCTTCGCAGCAGTGAACGACCGCGCCCACATCCCGCCGCAGCTATTGCTGACCGTCGGCGCGCTGCGCGACAAGGCCATGGCGGCGGACTCGCTCAATGCGCTGGCATTCAGCATCGCCAACGACGCCTATCCCTTGCTGCGCTTCCGGCAGGCGCTGGTGTTCGCGCAGCGCGCGAGCGGGCAGTTCGAACTGCTGTGCGTCTCGGGCCTGGCAAGGCCGCAGGAGGATTCGCCCTACCTGGTCTGGCTGCGGCGCGCGATGCCCTGGCTGGGGCGCCATGTGGCAGGTGCCGAGCCCGTATGGCTGGCGCGCGAGGGGCTGGATCCGCCGGCCGAGGTGTCCGACGGATGGGCCGAGTGGTGGCCGCCGGGCGCGTGGTGCGTGCCCGTGCATGGCAGGAACGGCCTGCGCCTGGGCCTGATCGTCTTCCTGCTCGAGCACCCGGTGCAGGAGAACCTGCAGCCCCTGATGCAGGGCCTGTTCCAGACCTGGTCCTACTGCTGGAGCGCGCTGAGCGGGCAGGGCCGCCTCAAGGGGTGGCGGCCTGGCCGCAGGCAGCTGCTCGTCGTCCTGGGCGTGCTGGCGGCGATGTTGCTGCTGCCGGTGCGGCAGACGGCACTGGCGCCGGCCGAGATCGTCTCGCGCCAGGCGCAGATCGTCAGCTCGCCCATCGATGGCGTCATCGCGCAGATGCATGTGCGGCCGAACCAGGCGGTGGAAGCCGGAGTGCCGCTCTTCACGCTGGACGAGACCACGCTGCGCAACCGTGCCGAGGTGCTGCGCAAGGAAGTGGCGGTGGCGGATGCGGAGCTGGTCGCGGCCAGCCAGCGCGCCTTCGACAACCCGCAGAGCAAGAGCGAGCTCACCGTGCTCACCAGCAAGGCGCAGCAGCGCCGCTCGGAACTCTCGGGCGTGCTGGCGCAACTGGGGCGCACGCAGGTGCTGGCGCCGCGCGCCGGCGTGGCGGTGTACGGCGATCCGAACGACTGGCTGGGCAAGCCGGTGGTGACGGGCGAGCGCATCCTGCTGGTGGCCGACCCGGCGCAGCCGGCGATGCTGGTGCAGCTGCCGGTGGCCGACGCCATCGCGCTGGAGCCGGGCGCGCCGGTCACGCTCTACCTCACCGCCTACCCGCTGGAGCCCCTGCACGGAAGGATCCTGGAGACCAGCTACCAGGCGCGCCTGAACGACGAGAGCGTGGTGGCCTACCGCCTGCTGGCCAGCATCGAGGAGGGCGAGGGCGCACCGCGCCGCCTCGGTCTGCATGGCACCGCCAAGCTCTATGGCGAGCGGGTGGTGCTGGGCTACTACCTGCTGCGTCGGCCCATCGCGGCGGCGCGCGCCTGGCTCGGCTGGTAGCGGGCGCCCCATGTCCAGTGCCGCCATGGCCGCCGATCTCCCGCTGCCTCCGCTGCGCGAGGACCTGCGCCTGGGCGAGGCGGCGGCCGGCCCCGGCGGCGAGCCGAGCTGGGTGATCCAGGACACGGTGGTCAACCGCTTCTACCGCATCGGCTGGTTCGAGTTCGAATGCCTGTTGCGCTGGGGCCAGAGCGCGCGGCGCATCAGCGAGCAGATCGCAGCGCAGACGGCCCTCAAGCCCGAGGTCGAGCAGGTGCTGGCGTTCCAGCAGTTCCTCGAGCAGCACCAGTTGCTGCGGCCCGGCGCGCAGGCGGTGGACCGCCTGCGGGCGCGCAGCGAAGGCAGCCCCTGGCTGAGCTGGAAGGGCTGGCTGCATCACTACCTGTTCTTCCGCATCCCGCTGGTGCGGCCGCAGCGCATGCTGGAGAAGCTGGCCGCGCGCCTGGGCTGGCTGTTCCATCCCTTCGCTGCCTGGCTGGTGCTGGCCTTGAGCCTGCTGGGCCTGGTGCTGGTCGCGCATCAGTGGGACGCCTTCAAGAGCGCGGTCCTCGACTCCTTCTCGGCCGAAGGCGCGCTGGGCTTCGCGCTGGCGCTGGCCGTGGGCAAGACGCTGCACGAGCTGGGGCACGCGCTGGTGGCCACGCGGCTGGGCCTCAAGGTGGCGCACATGGGCGTGGCCTTCGTGGTGCTGTGGCCCATGCTCTATACCGACACGGGCGAGGCCTGGAAGCTGCGCAGCGCCCGCGCACGACTGGCGATCGCGAGCGCAGGCATCCTCACCGAACTGTCCATCGCGGGCTTGGCGACACTGGGCTGGGCCCTGGCCGAGCCGGGCGCATTGCGGGACGCCTTCTTCTACCTGGCCACCACCAACTGGGTGCTGTCGCTGACGCTCAATGCCAGCCCCTTCATGCGCTTCGACGGCTATTTCATCCTGTCGGACCTGCTGGATTTTCCCAACCTGCACGAACGATCCGGGGCGCAGGCGCGCACGGCGCTGCGGCGCGGCCTGCTGGGCCTGGACGAGCCCTGGCCCGAGCCCTTCGCACCGCGCCAGCGCCGCGCCCTCGTGGCATTCGCGCTGGCCACCTGGCTCTACCGCCTCGTGCTCTTCGCCGGCATCGCGGTGGCGGTGTACCTGCTGTTCTTCAAGGCGCTGGGCATCTTTCTCTTCCTGGTCGAGATCTCCTGGTTCATCGTCCTGCCGGTCTGGCGCGAGGTGCGCCAATGGTGGCTGAGACGCCGAGCGGTTCCGTTGTCGCGCCGCTTCGCACTGGCTGGCCTGGGCCTGCTGCTGGTGCTGTTGCTGGCCTTGCCCTGGCAGACCCAGGTCCATGCGTGGGGCATGGCCCGCGCCGAGCGGCAGCTGCGGGTGTATGCGCCGTACCCCGCCCTGATCCGGGAGATCCGGCCGGTGGGCGCGGTGAAGAAGGGCGACATGCTGGTGTCGCTGGGCCAGCCCGACATCGTCGAGCGCATGGAGCGCAGCGACGCCGGCGCACGCGGTTACGACGCGCGCCTGCTGGGCCTGCTGGCCGAGCCCGACGGCCGCAGCGAGGAAGCCGCCACGCGCCAGCGCCTGGACGTGCAGCTGCAGGAAGGGCGCGCCGCCCGTTCAGAGATCGAGCGCCTGAGCCTGCAGGCACCCTTCGACGGCCTCTGGCGCGACGCCGATCCCAACTGGCGGCCCGGCCAATGGACCGGCGTGCGCAACTCGCTGGGTGTGCTCTACGACCCGTCGAGCTGGCAGGCCGATGCCTACGTCAAGCCCGACGAAGTCCATCGCATCGGCGTGGGCGCCAGGGTGCGCTTCTATCCGGAAGGGCAGGCCCGCCCGATCGAAGGGCGGGTGCTGGCCATCGGGAGCACGCGCGTGGCGCAGCTCGAGCACGCGATGCTGTCCTCGCGCCACGGCGGGCCGCTGGCCACCACCCGGCAGGAGGAAGCGCTGGTGCCGACGCCGGCGCTTTTCCACGTGCTGGTGCAACTCGACGAAGCGCCGCCCGCGCGCCAGGAAACGCGCGGGCAGCTGCAGATCGACGGTGCGCGAAGCAGCTTGCTGGCCAAGGGCGCGGTCAACGTCCTGGCGGTGCTGCGCCGCGAAAGCGGCTTCTAGGAACCCGGCAGGGCCTCAGGGGCGCCGGCACCACCACGTGGCCGTGTATTGCGGCTGCTGAGCCTCGTCGGTGGTGGTGGCCACCATCTTGCGGGGCAGGGGTTGCTCGCCCTTCTGCACCCACACCTGCCGGTCGCCCCCCTCCTGGCAAGAGGTCGCCCAGCGGCATGGCGATGTCGTAGTCGTCCACGAAGGCGCGCAGCTTGTCGGGCGCCACGAAGCGGTAGCCGACCACGCCGCCGGACTGCACCTTCTGGCCCGTGTCCATCACCTGGTCGACGGCGGTCTGCGAGGTGACCTGGCGCGCAAATGTGAACAAGCCTGCTCGGCTCAGGCGCCGGCCGCTCGGCGGTGCAAATCCGAACACCCGGTTTCGGCGATTTGCCTAGACTTCCCGGATGGACTGGAAGACGCACGAGATCAGCAACCAGTTCGACGAACTGTCGGACTACAACCTCTTCGACACCGACGCCGCACTGCGCGAGGCCATCGAGCGCGCCGGCGCCGGCTGGGCGGTCGCGGGGCTGTCCAGCTACGGCGACAGGCTGGGCGAGGCGCAGACCTGGCAGTGGGCCGCCGACGCCAACCGCTTCGATCCGGGCTTCGATCCCTTCGATGCGCGCGGCCGCCGGGTGGACCGCGTGAGCTTCCATCCTGCCTGGCACGAACTGATGCGCCTGCACCGCGAGGCCGGTTCGGTGTCGATGGCCTTTCGCGATCCGCAGCAACGCGGGCGCTGGTCGGCCTGGGCGGCGCACTTCTACATGGAAGGGCAGGTCGAGGCCGGCTCCATGTGCCCGTTGTCGATGACGCAGGCATCGATCCCCGTGCTGGGCAAGGAGCCGGGGCTGTGGTCGCGCTACGGCGACAAGCTGATGAGCAACAGCTACGACGCCCGCGACCTGCCGATCGAGCAGAAGTCCTCCATCTGGATCGGCATGGGCATGACCGAGAAGCAGGGCGGCTCGGACGTGCGCGCCAACACCACCACGGCCACGCCCATCGGCGCGGGTGGGCGCGGCGGCGAGTACCTGATCCGCGGCCACAAGTGGTTCTTCTCCGCACCCATGTGCGATGCGCACCTGGTGGTCGCGCGCACGGCCGACGGCGGACCGTCGTGCTTCTTCGTGCCGCGCTGGAAGCCGGACGGCAGCAAGAACCCCATCCTCATCCAGCGCCTGAAGGACAAGGTGGGCAACCGCAGCAACTCCAGCAGCGAGGTCGAGTTCCAGGATGCCTGGGGCATCCTGATGGGCGAGGCGGGCCGCGGCATCCCGACCATCATCGAGATGGCAACCTACACGCGGCTTCACTGCGTGCTGGGCAGTGCCGCCATGCTGCGGCAGGCGGCGGTTCAGGCCATCGCGTACACCCGCCAGCGCAAGGCCTTCGGCAACGTGCTGGTGCAGCAGCCCCTGATGCGCGGCGTGCTGGCCGACCTGGCGCTCGAGAGCGAGGCCGCGCTGCACCTGGCCATGCGCCTGGCGCAGGCCTACGAGCAGGGCGACGACCCGGCACAGCGCGCCTGGAAGCGCGTGCTGACGCCGGCCGCCAAGTTCTGGGTGTGCAAGCGCGCGGTGGAGGTCTGCGGCGAGGCCATGGAGGTCTTCGGCGGCAATGGCTACGTGGAGAACGGGCCCATGGCCCGCCTGTTCCGCGAAGCCCCGGTCAACTCCATCTGGGAAGGCTCGGGCAACGTCATGTGCCTGGACGTGATGCGCGCCATCGGCCGCGAGCCGCAGGCGGCCTTCGAACTGCTGGATTCGCTCGCGCAGGATTCGCAGGGCGACGCGCGCATCGTGGCCGAATTGCAGTCGCTGCGCGAGATGCTCGCCACGCCGCCCGAGCAACTCGAAGGCCTGGGCCGCCGCTTCGCGCAGCGCCTGGTGCTGGCCGCCCAGGCGGTGCTGCTGCGCCAGCACGCGCCAGGCTTCGTGGCCGACGCCTTCGTGGCTACGCGCCTCGACCCGCAGTGGGGCCGCGTGGTGGGCGCCATCGACACCCGGGGCATCGACGTCGACGCGCTGCTGCAACGGGCCTTGCCCGCCTGATTTACCAGGTCGGCTCGCGCTCCGGCGTGGCAGTGATGTGGTGGATGGACAGGTCGGCGCCGGTGTATTCCTCTTCCTGCGACAGGCGCAGGCCCACGGTGGCCTTCAGCACGCCGTAGACCGCGAAGCCGGCGACGAGGGCCCAGGCCACACCCAGGACAACGCCGATGATCTGGGCAGCGAAGCTCACGCCACCCAGTCCGCCCAGCGCCTGCTGGCCGAAGATGCCGGCCGCGACCCCGCCCCAGGCGCCGCACAGGCCGTGCAGCGGCCAGACGCCCAGCACGTCGTCGATCTTCCACTTGTTCTGCGTGAGCGTGAACATCCAGACGAAGATGCCGCCGGCCACGGCGCCCGTCACCAGCGCGCCCAGCGGGTGCATCAGGTCGGAGCCCGCACAGACTGCCACCAGGCCGGCGAGCGGGCCGTTGTGCACGAAGCCAGGGTCGTTGCGGCCCAGCAGCAGCGCCGCCAGCGTGCCGCCCACCATGGCCATCAGCGAATTGACCGCGACCAGGCCGGAGATCTTGTCGATGGTCTGCGCGCTCATCACGTTGAAGCCGAACCAGCCCACGCACAGCACCCACGCGCCCAGCGCGAGGAAGGGGATGCTCGAGGGCGGGTGCGCGCTCAGCGAGCCGTCGCCGCGGTAGCGGTTGCGGCGCGCACCCAGCAGCAGCACGGCGGGCAGTGCCAGCCAGCCGCCCATGGCATGCACCACCACCGAGCCTGCGAAGTCATGGAACTCGCTGCCCGTGAGGCCAGCGATCCAGGCCTGGATGCCGAAGGCCTTGTTCCAGGCGATGCCCTCGAACAGCGGATAGACGAAGCCCACGATGACGGCCGTGGCGATCAGCTGCGGCCAGAACTTGGCACGCTCGGCGATGCCGCCGGAAATGATGGCCGGGATGGCCGCCGCAAAGGTCAGCAGGAAGAAGAACTTCACCAGCTCGTAGCCGTTCTGGCGGGCCAGCTGCTCGGCGCCCACGAAGAAATGCGTGCCGTAGGCGACCCCGTAGCCCACCAGGAAGTACACGACGGTGGAGACCGAGAAATCCACCAGGATCTTCACCAGCGCATTGACCTGGTTCTTCTTTCGCACCGTGCCCAGTTCCAGGAACGCGAAGCCGGCGTGCATGGCCAGGACCATGATGGCCCCGAGAAGGATGAAAAGTGCGTTTGCGCCCTGAGATAGTGCGTCCATGAGGATTGGTGCCTGGATTGCTCTTGAATGGTGCGAAACCGGGTTCGCTGCGAGGTTGTGCGCCATTCGAAAGCAATATTGGTGCCCAAAGCTCGCCCATGGTGCGTCGGGCTGCGGGATGGTGCGCACCGGGACGATGCGCAGGCTGGCCTACCCGGCGCGCCGGAAGCTCAGGTTGACGCGGCGCCTGCCCAGGCGCGGATGCTCGCCGTCGGCCACCGTCTCCACGCCGTGGTAGCGCAGCCGCGAGGCACCACCCCAAACCAGCGCGTCGCCGTGCGACAGCGGGACCTTGATCGCCTTGTCGCCGCGGGCCAACCCGCCAAGCTGGAACACGGCCGGCAGCCCCAGCGAGAGAGAAACCAGCGGATGCCCGGCGACGTCTCGCTCGTCCTTGTCCTGGTGCAGGCTCAGCCGCGCGCCCGGCGCATAGACGCTCAGCAGGCAGGCATCGGGCTCGAAGTCGTCGTAGCCGGCGCGCGAGGCTGCGCGGCGCGCCAGGCGCATGAAGGAGGCGGGCAGGGGCGGCCAGGGCCGGCCGCTCTCCGGGTCGCTCTGCTGATAGCGGTAGCCGCTGCGGTCGCTGACCCAGCCCAGCCGGCCGCAGTTGCTCATGGCCACCGACATGCGCAGGCCGCCGGGCGTGAGCATGTGGCGCGGCGGTGCCTGGACCAGCAGGTCGTCGAGGTCATGGAGGATCTGCGCTTCCTCGTCCATCGCCGCGCCGGGCAGCAGCGCGGCGCCGGGCGCGAGCTCGATGCAGTCCGGCGGAGGAAAGAGGAAAGACATGGCTGGCGCCCTTCAGGCGCGGCCGGAGACCAGGTGCCGCAACCGGGCGATGACACCGGCCGGGTCGACGGCACGCGAGCCGATGGGACGCATCCTGTAGTGCCCGCGCTCTTCCTCGAGCACCGCCATCAGCGCTGCATAGGTCCGCTCGCTGTAGACCCAGATCCCGGACACCACGAAGTGCCCGGGCTTGGCATCGGACTTGGGCATCATGTGCACGTCGACTGCGCCGATGCGCGACATGGTCTCCGAACGGGCCGCGGCCAGCTGGGCGCCGCCGCCCAGCAGGTCGACCTGGCGGGAGAGCACGAAGCTGATGGCCTGGATCTGCTGGAAGTTCTGCGAAATGAAATCGCAGATCTCCAGGAAGATCAGCCGCCCGACGTGCCGGTTTTCCTCGCGCACCACGCGCGTGGGATCGAAGGCCTCGATGTGCAGCTCCGTCCCGTTCTTGAGCAGGGGCACCGGATCGAGCCTCGCCAGGAGCGCTTCGCCCGCGTACACCCAGATGGGCTGGCCGAGCGAGTAGGGCGCACCGTCGGTGCCTGTGATCTTGAGGATGCCGGACGTCATGAATGGGAGAAAGGGGGCGCTTGCGCAGTGTTGCTGGCGTGTTGTTGTGTTATGAATGCTTATTGACTACGCGGGCCTGGCGCTTCGGCAATCCTGCAAATATAGGGTGAGCGCAAAGCCAAGGCAGTGGCTCGGACTTCGCACGGTCATGGGCGCAATGGAAGAATTCACGAACCATGGATCGCAGATTCATAGGTCGTGTTCCCTCATCATTTTTCGAGACGCAAGGCTGCATATGGACCCCATCACTTCCATCGATCGCTACGAGCCCGACTACACGCACGAATGTGAGGTCTGTGGCGCCACCCCGGTTGTCAGCGGCACGCGGGAAGGCAGGACCGTCTATGTCGCCACCATGTGCGGCCCCTGCCTCTGGAGTGAGCCGAGGGCGGCCGATCCGGCCACGTGGAACGAGTCCCCTGCGGTGGGCGCGGCTTGAGCGGCGCTGCAGTGCGCTTCGGTCTGGTCGCCCATCGGGCCCATCGGCAGGACGCCGATGGTGTGCTGGCTCGCTGGGCAGGCGAATGCGACGATGTCATCCGCGCCCTCGGCCTGGGGCTGCATGCCGTCGGCGGCACCTCGGACGCTCTCGCGCGACTGGGCCTGCTGCAGGGATTCGCGCCGCTCGTGCGTCTGCCCACCGGCGTGGAGGGCGGCGTGATGCGCCTGGCCTCGTGCATCGCGGGCGGACTCGCACCGGGGCAGGAACTGGATGGCGTCCTTTACTTCATGGACCCGGTCGATCCTTCCTCGCTCTATCCGGAGACGCTGGCGCTGAAGCGCCAGTGCGTCATCCATGGCAAGCCTTTCGTGTCGACGGCGCGCGGGGCGGCCGAATGGATGGTGGTGGAAAGCGTGCATGCCGGCATCGGTGACGGCGCGGCGCTGGCGCACGCGCTGCCGGGCCAGACCGTGGCGCTCATCGCCCATGATGCGCTCAAGCAGCGGATGGTCGAATTCGCCGCCAGCCACTTCGACCTGTTGTCGCGCTTCGCCTCGCGCGTGGGCACCGGCACGACCGGCGGGCTGCTCAACGAACTGGCATGGTCGCGCGGCTGGCCGGCCGGCCAGCCCTGGGTCACGCGCTACCAGAGTGGTCCCATGGGCGGCGACGCGCAGATCGCCGAACTGGTGCTCGACCGGCGCTGCCACAAGGCCATCTTCTTCGAGGACCCGCACGTGGCCCGGCAGCACGAGGCGGACATCCAGCTGCTGGAGCGGGCGGTGTGCACCGCCACCGAGCACACCAGCTGCTTCAACTCGCCCGCGATGGCCGAAAGGTGGGCGCAGGCGCTGGCGCGCGCCGGCAGCTGATGGCTGCTCAGCTGCGCGTCTCGCAGTCGCGGTCGCGCACCGTCACGTCGAGCTGGCGCTCGCCCACGGTGTAGAGGTGCCGGAAGGCGATGCCCCGGCCCAGCATGGCGCGCGTGTTGGGCGTGCTGCAGTTCTTCGCCGTGAGCCGGTTGCGAAGCGTGGCCGGATCGAGGCGGCTGGCCTGCATGTAGTGATACGTGGCAACGCGGCTGGACGGTTCGTACTCCGCACCCACCAGCACCGACTGGTCGTCCATCTGGATGGGCACGCGCTGCATCACCACCTGGACACCGCTCTTCATACCGGCTTCCAGTTCGCTGTCGCTCATGCTGGAAAGGCGCGCGGAATCGTCGCCGGCGAAGGCCAGGGGTGTGGCGACGAGCAGGGCGGCGAGCGCCTGCAGCCGACGCATCGGCACGGCGCATTGCACAAGTGATGTCATGGCTGCCCCCTGGAAGACCTGCAGGAGGTTCAGTATGACTTTAGTTCTCACCATCGTCAATTTGCCACGGGCCTGTCTGAAAGGCGTAGTCCATGGCGTTGCAAGCCCGGCCCCCAGGCCGCCAGCGGGCTGCGGTCAGTCGTACCTGACGGTCAGCAGCGCTGCGGCAGGCCGATCGCGCCCAGCGGACGGAAGCTGGGCCAGCGACAGCCGGCCGCCGTCGCGGCCGATGGCGATCGTGCTGCTACCGTCAACGTGGCGGCGGCGCCCAAGGTTGTCGACGAACACGAAATCAGGCGGTTGTGTGCCGACGGGCTGGATCGTCATGCTGGCACTCGGCCGGTCGATCCACTGGCGCTCGAACACCACCTCGGCATCCGCACGGCTGCCCGCCCTTGCGGGCAGTGGTGCTGGCCCGGCGGGCCGGGTGAGCTCGTAGGGCGAGGCCACGATGGCGCCGACGAAGTAGATGGTGCCGTCTGCGGCGAGAACGCTGGCCGGCGACATCGCGGCCAGCAGGAGGGTCCGTACGCTGCGCAAACGACCCCGGCGGGAAACCGACGTATTCATGGCTGCAACTCCCTGTTGGATTCATGGCGAACCCGGCCCGATCAAAGCACTGGCATCCGGGATTTGCAACTAGACGTTAGATTGGTTTTCTTACGTAGCCATGGCCAAATTGTCATAAGACGGCGAACCAGCGGCCGTTGCAATTTGTGCCCGTGTCCTGCCCAATGCCCTCCTTGCCCGACGGCCAGGAGGTGCTTTCCGATGACGACGACCAGCACGGCGAAACGCGTCTTCAACTTCAGCCCCGGTCCCGCCACGCTGCCCGAGGCGGTGTTGCGGCAGGCCGCCGACGAGATGCTCGACTGGCACGGCAGCGGCATGTCGGTCATGGAAATGAGCCACCGGGGCAAGGAGTTCATCGGCATCCATGCCGAAGCCGAGAAGCTGGTGCGCGACTTGATGGGCGTGCCCTCCACCTACGAGGTGCTGTTCCTGCAGGGCGGCGCGATCGGGCAGAACGCGATCGTCCCGATGAACCTGCTGCGCGGGCACGCCGGCTTCGACGTGGTCGACACCGGCGAGTGGTCGCTCAAGACCATCAAGGAAGGCAGGAAGTATGGCCAGGTGAACATCGCTGCCAGCAGCGCCGCCGGCGGCTACTCGCACATTCCGCCGCGCGACACCTGGCAGCTGCGGCCCGACGCGGCCTACGTGCACATCTGCTCCAACGAGACCATCGGTGGCGTGCAGTACCACCAGGTGCCCGACACCGGCACCGTGCCGCTGGTGGCCGACATGTCCAGCGACTTCATGTCGCGCCCGGTGGACGTGAAGCGCTACGGCCTGATCTACGCCGGCGCGCAGAAGAACGTGGGGCCCGCGGGCGTGACCATCGTGATCGTGCGCGACGAGCTGATCGGCCAGGCGCTGCCCATCACGCCCTCGGCCTTCGACTACAAGGTGCAGGCGGAGGCGGACTCGATGTTCAACACGCCGCCCACCTACACGATCTACATCGTGGGCCTGGTGCTGCGCTGGCTCCAAGCGCAGGGCGGCCTGGCCGCCGTCGAGGCGCGCAACAAGGAGAAGGCGGGGCTGCTCTACAAGTACCTGGAGGGCACGCAGTTCTACTTCAACCCGGTGGCCCCGGCCGACCGCTCGCTGATGAACGTGCCCTTCAAGCTGCGCGATCCCTCGCTGGACGACGCCTTCCTCAAGGGCGCCGACGAGCGCGGCCTGGTGCAGCTCAAGGGCCACCGCTCGGTGGGCGGCATGCGCGCCTCGCTCTACAACGCGTTGCCGCTGGAAGCCGTGGCCGCGCTGGTGGCCTACATGAAGGAATTCGAGGCCCGCCATGGCTGAGGAGGACGTGGAGAGAAGGCCCTTCCAGGTCCTGGTGCTCAACGAGATCTCGCCCAAGGGCCTGGCGCGGCTGCCCCCGGACCGCTACTTCGCAGGCAAGGGCGTGCCGGCACCGGACGCGGTGCTGGTGCGCTCGGCCGACATGCACGGCATGGAGATCCCGACCAGCGTGCGCGCCATCGCCCGCGCCGGCGCCGGCACCAACAACATCCCCGTCCCCGCCATGAGCGCACGCGGCGTGCCGGTGTTCAACGCGCCCGGCGCCAATGCCAACGCGGTGAAGGAGCTGGTGCTGGCCGGCATGCTCATGGCCGCGCGCAAGCTGCCCGGCGCAATGCGCTTCGTGGCCGACGAGCTCGGCGCGATGCGCGGCGAGCTGGACAAGGCGGTGGAGCAGGGCAAGGCCGCCTTCAACGGCTTCGAGCTGGCGGGCCAGACGCTGGGCATCGTGGGCCTGGGCAAGGTCGGCTGCCTGGTGGCCGATGCGGCCATCAAGCTGGGGATGGACGTGCTGGGCTACGACCCCGACATCACGGTCGATGCTGCCTGGAGCCTGCCTTCGCAGGTACGGCGGGCCGGCAGCGTCTCCGAGGTGCTGCGCAGCGGCCGCTTCGTCACGCTTCACGTGCCCCTGGTGGACGCCACGCGCCACCTGGTCAACGCCGACAACATCGGCCTGATGCCGCGCGGCGCGGTGCTGCTGAACTTCTCGCGCCAGGGCGTGGTGAGCGACGAGGCGGCGCTGGTGGCGCTGGAAACCGGCGCTTTGGGCAGCTACGTGTGCGACTTCCCGAGCGCGGCGCTCCTGAAGCACGAGCGCGTGATCTGCCTGCCGCACCTGGGCGCCTGCACCCGCGAGGCCGAGGAGAACTGCGCCGTGATGGTGGCCGACCAGCTGCGCGACTTCCTGGAGAACGGGAACATCGCCAACGCGGTCAACTTCCCCGCGGTGGGCATGGCGCGCGAGTCGGCCTACCGCGTGGCCATCGCCAACGCGAACGTGCCCAACATGCTGGGCCAGATCTCCACCGCCATGGCGCGGGCGGGCCTGAACATCCACAACATGGTCAACAAGTCGCGCGGCGACATGGCCTACACGCTGGTCGACGTGGACAGCCGGGCGAGCGAGTCGCTGCTGGCCGAACTGGCGGGCATCGAGGGCGTGCTGTCGGTGCGCTACCTGCCGGCGCGCGGCTGAGCCGCTTCATTTCCGCTTAAGGCGGCGCGCTTCGCCTCTGATAGCGTTCGCGCCGTGACGGACAGCACCTCTCCCCAGCTCCAGGTCGTCGTGCCACGCCAGGGCTTCACCTGGGTGGACGCGGTGGTGATGCTGGCCCTCGTGGCGCTGTTCTGGAGCGCGCTGCACTTCGGCAAGGGCATGCTGGTGCACTTCGATGCGTCGGCGCAGGAGCCGGTCGACCTCGGCGTCTCGAACATTCCCTACTACGCCGGGCGCACGCTGCTGCGCATGTGGATCGCCTTCGCCTTCTCGCTGGCTTTCGCGATCTCGGTGGGCTACCTCGCGGCCAAGAGCGCGCGGGCGCGCATGTTCATCCTGCCGGCGCTGGACGTGCTGCAGTCGGTGCCGGTGCTGGGCTTCCTGTCGGCCACCGTGACGGGCTTCATGGCGCTGTTCCCCGGCAGCCTGCTGGGCGTGGAATGCGCGGCCATCTTTGCCATCTTCACCGGCCAGGTGTGGAACATGGCCTTCGGCTTCTATCACTCGATGGTCAGCGTGCCCACCGACATGCAGGAGGCCGCCACCACCTACCGGCTGACGCGCTGGCAGCGCTTCACCACGGTGGAGCTGCCGGCCTCCACGCACAGCCTGATCTGGAACTCGATGATGTCCTTCGGCGGCGGCTGGTTCTTCGTTGCGCAGAGCGAGGCCATCTCGGTGATGAACCGCGACATCCAGCTGCCGGGCCTGGGCTCCTACATGGCGCAGGCGCTGAGCCACGGCGATCACCGTGCGGCGCTGTGGGCGGTGATCGCGATGATCGCGCTCATCCTGGCCAGCGACCAACTGGTGTGGCGCCCGCTGCTGGCCTGGGCCGACCGCTTCAAGATCGAGCTGACGGTGTCGCAGGTGCCCGCCAGCTCCTGGGTCTACAACCTGCTGCGCGGCAGCTACCTCTTCACCTGGCTGGGCGAGCGGGTGCTGCGGCCGCTGGGCGAACTCGCCGCGCGGCAGGGCCATCGGGACGCAGCCCCGGCGCCGGCCGCCAGGGTGCTGCGCGCCGACCGGCTCTGGCGCCTTGCGGCCATCGCCTTCGTCGCCTGGCTGCTCTACCACGTGCTCGCCGAGCTGGTGGTCGCGGCCGAGGAACTGCGCGGCGCCCTGTCGTGGAAGGAGTTCGGCCACATCGCCTGGCTGGGCGTGCTCACCATGCTGCGGGTGCTCGCGATGACGGTGATCGCCACGCTGGTCTGGGTCCCCATCGGGGTGTGGATCGGCTCCAGGCCGAAGGTGGCACGCCTGGCGCAGCCGCTGGCGCAGATCGGCGCATCCTTCCCGGTGAACATGACCTTCCCGCTGGTGGTGGGCTGGTTCGTGGCGGCACGCATCCCCATCGACTGGGGCAGCATCCTGCTCATCGCCATGGGCACCCAGTGGTACATCCTCTTCAACGTGATCGCCGGGGCGATGGCCATCCCCAACGACCTGAAGGAAGCGGCGCGGGTCAACGGCCTGCGCGGCCGGGCGCTGTGGCGCACGCTGATCCTGCCCGCCGTCTTTCCCTTCTGGGTGACCGGCGCGTGCACCGCGGCCGGCGGCGCCTGGAACGCCAGCATCGTGGCCGAGCTGGCTACCTGGGGCGACACCACGCTGCGCGCCGACGGGCTGGGTGCCTACATCGCGCAGGTCACGCGCAGCGGCGACACGCCGCTCATCATCGCCAGCATCGCGGTGATGTCGCTTTTCGTGGTGCTGATGAACAAGTTCATCTGGCGCCCGCTGTATGCCTATGCCGACCGGCGCTTCCGACTGGACTGACTGCGAACCATGAACACCCCACCCATCGCGGAACTGAAGGCCGTCTCCAAGTCCTACCGCACAGCCGGCGGCCACGAGCTGAAGGTGCTGGAGGACATCGACCTGGCCGTGCACGAGGGCGAGTTGCTGGCGCTGCTGGGCCAGTCGGGCTCGGGCAAGTCCACCATCCTGCGCTGCCTCACCGGCCTGGTGCAGCCCACCGGCGGGCGCGTGCTGGCTTCGGGCAAGCCGCTCGCCGGCGTGAACACCGAGGCCTCCATCGTGTTCCAGACCTTCGCGCTGTACCCCTGGCTCACGGTGGCGCAGAACGTGGCGGTGGGGCTGATGGCACGGCGCATGAGCCGCGCCGGGCGCGACTCGGCGGTGGAGCATGCCATCGAGCTGATCGGCCTGGGCAACTACCACGCGGCCTATCCGCGCGAACTCTCGGGCGGCATGCGCCAGCGAGTGGGCATGGCACGGGCGCTGGTCTCGCAGCCGCGCCTGCTGTGCCTGGACGAGGCCTTCAGCGCGCTGGACGTGCTGACGGCAGAAAACCTGCGCCAGGAGCTGCTCTCGCTGTGGCGCTCGCGCGAGAGCACGCTCAGTTCCGTCTTCATGGTCACGCACAACATCGAGGAAGCGGTGGAGATGGCCACGCGTGTGGTGGTGCTCTTCCCGCATCCGGGGCGCCTGGGACTGGTGCTGGAAAACCCCTTGCCCTATCCGCGCGACACGAAGAGCCCGGAGTTCCAGCGTCTGGTGGGCATCATCCACGAGACCATCACCACGCTCACGCTGCCGGACCTGCCGCCCGAGCCGCCGCCCGCAGCCGGCCAGCCGGTCTCGCGGGCGCATGCACGCATGGAGTCCATCCCCTACGTGCCGGTGGCGCAGATCCTGGGCCTCATGAAAGTCCTGCACGACTCGCCCGAGCTGTCGAACCTCTACGAGATCTCCGACGAGATCGGCTCCGACTTCGGCGAGACCATCGCCATCGTGAAGGCAGCCGATATCCTGGACCTGGTGGACACGCCCAAGCACGACGTGTACCTCACCGAACTGGGGCGCCGCTTCATCGCGGCCGACCGCGAGGGGCAGCGCGAGCTCTTCGCCCAGCAGGTGTTCAAGCTGCGCATCTTCCACATCATCCTGGCGCTGCTGGGCGAGCACGAGGAAGTGGAGGCCGAACGTATCGTCAGGGACATTGCCACCGCCTTGCCCTACGACAACCCGGAGAAAACCTTCGAGACCATGATCGCCTGGGGCCGCTATGCTGGCCTGATGGACCTGAACCCGAAGACGCGGATGGTCTTCGTGCCCAAGGAAGAGGAGGCGCTGAGCCATGCCCCTGCGAACTGACACTGCCACGCGCCGCATGCGCGCCACGCCGTCCGTGCTCTATCGCGCCTTCGCCACGGCCGAAGCCATGCAGGCCTGGCTGCCGCCCGAGGGCATGCGCGGCCAGATGCTGGCCTTCGATTTCCGCGAGGGCGGCGGCTATCGCCTGCGCCTGGTCTACGAGGATGCGAGCGACGCGCCCGGCAAGAGCTCGCCCGATGCCGACGAGGTCGAGGTGCGCTTCACGAAGCTGGTCGCGGACCAAAGCATCGTGCAGGCCGCCGTGTTCGAGAGCGAGGACCCGGCCTTCGCCGGCGAGATGCGGATCACCTGGCACTTCGAGCCCGCGCAGGGCGGGCAGCACACGCAGGTCACGGTGCGCTGCGACAACGTGCCCGCCGGCATCGGCGAGGCGGACCACCAGGCCGGCCTTCGCTCGAGCCTGGCGAACCTGGCCGCGTTCGTCGAATCAGCGGGATCCTGAGCGCCGGCCGACTGCAGCCGGGCGGGCAATCAGGTACAACGCTCGCTTCGCCTGTCACTGCGCCACGCGTCCACCATGAACACCGGCACCTGGTTCGTCTACTTCCTGGCCACCATCGGCCTGTCGCTCTCGCCCGGCCCCAACGGCCTGCTCGCCCTCACGCACGGCGCGATGCACGGCAGGCGCAAGGCCATGTTCACCATCTTCGGCGGCGCGGCGGGCTTCGTGCTCGTGATCGCGCTGTCGATGTTCGGCATCGGCGCGCTGCTCAAGACCTCGCTGGTGTGGCTCACCGTGCTGAAGGTGCTGGGCGGGGCCTACCTGGTGTGGCTGGGCATCCAGGTGTGGCGTGCGCCGCCCATCGGGGTGGATCCGCAGGCGAAGGCGCCGCAGCGCAGCGGCTGGTCGATGGCGCAACAGGGCGCGCTTTCGGCGCTCACCAACCCGAAGGCGGTGCTCTTCTTCGCGGCCTTCCTGCCGCAGTTCATCGACCCGCACCGCAGCCTGCTGCTGCAGTTCCTGATCATGGCGGGCACCTTCGCGGGCATCGAGATCGCGACCGAGCTGTTCATCGCCAGCATGGCGCACCGCATCAGCCCCTGGCTGCGCCGGGTGGGGCGGCGCTTCAACCAGGTGTGCGGCGGCCTGTTCATCGCCATCGGCATCGTGCTGCCGCTGCGGGACTGAGCGCCATGGAACTCGTCCACACCTTCCAGGCGGCGCTGAGCGTCACGACGCTCGCCGTCTTCGCTGCAGTGGCATTGGTGGCCATCGCCACGCCGGGGCCGACGGTGCTGCTGGCCCTGTCCAACGGCTCGCGCTTCGGCGTGCGGCGTTCGCTGCCGGGCATGCTGGGCGCGGTGCTGTCCGACTTCGTGCTGGTGGGCGCCGTGGCCCTCGGGCTGGGCGCGCTGCTGGCCGCGTCGGAATTCTGGTTCTCGGTGCTCAAGTGGGTGGGCGCAGCCTACCTCGCCTGGATCGGCTGGAAGATGCTGCGCTCCAGCGGCTCGCTGAGCCTGCCGGTCGGCGCGACGGCGCCGGGCGGCGAAGCCACCGCATCGCGCGTGCTGGCCAAGAGCTTCCTGGTGGCGGTCACCAACCCGAAGGGCTACCTGTTCTGCTCGGCGCTGCTGCCGCAGTTCATCGACCCGGCGGCCGCGCAGTGGCCGCAGTACCTGGCCATCGGCCTCGTATTCGCCGCGCTGGACTTCGCTGTGATGCTGGCCTACGCGGTGGTGGGCGCGCGCGCCGTGCGCCTGCTGCAGCGGCGCGCCGCGATGTGGCTGGACCGCACCTGCGGCGCCGCCATGCTGACCCTGGCCGGCTCGCTGCTCATCTATCGCCGCACGCCGGCAAGCTAGCAAACCCGCAGTCGCCGTGTGTTCGGATGTTGCTCGCGTGAGCAACGGTGCCGATCCTTGCGACAGTCGCCTCCTTGCGTCTACAAAGGGGCTCGACTCGAGAAGGATTCCGAACATGTCCATGGACCACGCTCTGGCGCCCGCGATGCTCGACCCGGGCGGCCTGATGCTGTCTCCACTCCTGGCCTGGCAGTCGGCCGGGGTCTCGATGGCCCTGGAGGCCCAGCAGATGCAGTGGCGGATGATGCTGGGCTGGCAGGACGCCGTCAGCAGCATGCAGCGCGACTGGTGGGACGGCTGGATCGCGCGCTACGGCGGCGGCGTGCCGCTGGACGCCTGAGTCCCTGAGGTCCCGCCCCACCGGGTCTTTTCGAAGGCGGCTGGCAGCCATGCGCGCCAGGCCGCATCATGGATGCCTGTCCCGCACCCGCAGGAAGGCTTCATGACGACCGATTCGCTCCGTTCGAAGAAGAAGCAGCCGCAGGACCCGTCCGGGGCGCGGCCCGTGGCCGGCAGGCCGGCCGTCGTGCTGCCCATGCAGCCCACCAGCCAGGTGGTGCTGCTCGAGAAGTACGCCAAGGGCGAGGAGCGCAGCATCGACGACGTGCAGCGCCGCGTGGCCCGGGCGCTGGCGCAGGTGGAGCAGCCCGCGCAGCGCGGCGAATGGGAAGCGCGCTTCCTGGCGGCGCTGCAGGCGGGCTTCCTGCCGGCGGGGCGCATCCAGTCGGCCGCCGGCACCGACCTCAGCGCCACCCTCATCAACTGCTTCGTGCAGCCGGTGGGCGACTCCATCGCGGCCGAGGAGGACGGCCACCCCGGCATCTACGTCGCATTGAAGGAAGCCGCCGAGACCATGCGGCGCGGCGGCGGCGTGGGCTACGACTTCTCGCGCATCCGCCCGCGCGGCGCCTGGGTGGCGGCCACGCGCTCCAGCGCCTCGGGGCCGGTGTCGTACATGCGGGTGTTCGACCGCTCCTGCGAAACGGTGGAGTCGGCCGGCGCGCGGCGCGGCGCGCAGATGGGCGTGCTGCGCTGCGACCATCCCGACATCGAGGAGTTCATCCACGCCAAGGACGCCGGCGACCTGGTGAACTTCAACATCTCGGTGGGCCTGACCGATGCCTTCATGCAGGCCGTGCAGGACGACCAGCCGGTGGAGCTGGTGCACCGCGCCGCGCCGGGTCCGCGGCTGCCGTCCGCGCACCAGCGCGCGGACGGGCTGTGGGTGTACCGGACGCTGCCCGCACGCGAGCTGTGGGAGCAGATCATGCATTCCACCTACGACCATGCCGAGCCGGGCGTGCTCTTCCTGGACCGCATCAACGTCGACAACAACCTCTCGTACTGCGAGACCATCGCCGCCACCAATCCCTGCGGCGAGCAGCCGCTGCCGCCCTACGGCTGCTGCTGCCTGGGCTCCATCGACCTGACGCGCTTCGTGCGCCAGCCCTTCGACGAGGAGGCCGCGGCCTTCGACGAGGACGGCCTCGATGCCCTGGTGAAGACGGCCGTGCGCATGCTGGACAACGTGGTCGACCTGAGCGTGTGGCCGCTGCCGCAGCAGCAGGAGGAGGCGCGCCGCAAGCGCCGCATCGGCCTGGGCTTCACGGGCCTGGGCGACGCGCTGGTAATGCTGGGCCTGCACTACGACAGCGACGAGGCGCGCGCCATGGCGCGGCGCATCGCCGAGCGCATGCGCGATGCGGCCTACGGCGCCTCGGTGGACCTGGCGCAGGAGCGCACGGCCTTTCCGCTCTTCAATGCCGACCTGCTGCTCAGCCGCGGAACCTTCGCCTCGCGCCTGCCCGCGGCGCTCAAGGAGCGCATCCGCGCCCAGGGGCTGCGCAATTCGCACCTGCTGTCGATCGCGCCCACCGGCACCATCAGCCTGGCCTTCGCGGACAACGCCAGCAACGGCATCGAGCCGGCCTTCTCCTGGACCTACATCCGGCGCAAGCGCGGCGCCGACGGCCAGTTCGAGGAGTTCGCGGTGGAGGATCACGCCTGGCGCCTGTACCGGCAGATGAAGGGCGACGGCGCGCCGCTCACGCCCGCCTTCGTCACCGCGCTGGAGCTGGGCACGCGGGCGCACGAGCAGATGGTGGCCGCGGTCGCGCCGTGCATCGACACCTCGATCAGCAAGACGGTGAACGTGCCGGTCGACTACCCGTACGAGGAGTTCAAGGACCTGTACCAGCGCGCCTGGCGGTCAGGCCTCAAGGGGCTGTCGACCTACCGGCCCAACGCGGTGCTGGGCTCGGTGCTGGTGGCTTCGCAACCACCGCAGGCCGACGCACTGACGCTGGATGCCGGCACCGCCGGCCTGCTCAACGAACGCCTGCTGCTCGACCGCGCACCGGAACCCGTGCTCGCCTCGCTGCGCTGGCCGGGCCGCCCCGATCTTCCGGCCGGGAATGCCGCCTGGAGCTTCATGATCCGCCACCCCTTCGGCGAGTTCGCGCTATTCGTGGGCGAATTGCCCGAATCGGACGGACGCCTCGCACCCTTCGAGGTGTGGTTCAACGGCGCCGAGCAGCCGCGCGGCCTGGGCGCGCTGGCCAAGACGCTGTCGATGGACCTGCGCGCCAAGGACCCGGCCTGGATGCGCCAGAAGCTGGACCTGCTGGCCACCGTGCAGGAGGAGCGCGCCTTCGAGATGCCGTTCCCGCCCAGCGGCGAGCCGCGCCGCTTTCCCGGCGTGGTGGCTGCCACGGCGGCGGTGATCCGCTGGCGCTGCGAGCAGCTGGGCCTGTGGCGTGACGGCGAGGCCGCGCCCACGCCGGTGATCGACGCGCTCTTCAGCCGCGAGGAGCCCGAGACCGGCCCCAACGGCACCCTGGCCTGGGCGGTGGACATCCACAACCCGGCGAGCGACGAGGCCTTCACGCTCACACTCAAGGAGGTGTTGCTGCCCGACGGCCGCGGCGGCCGCGTGGCACGGCCCTGCGCGTTGGGCCTGTCGGGCAACCATCCGCGCGCGCTGGACGGGCTGGCGCGCATCCTCTCGCTGGACATGCGCGTGCTCGACCCGGCGTGGATCGGCATGAAGCTGCGCAAGCTGCTGAACTACGCCGAGCCGCTGGGCCACTTCATGGCCTTCGTGCCGGGCCTGCCCGCAGGGCAGCGGCGCCAGCAGCTGTGGCCCTCCACGGTGGCCTACATGGCGCAGCTCATGATCCACCGCTACGCGATGCTCGGCGTGCTCGACGCGCACGGCTACCCGGTCTCGCCGATGGGCATCCTGCAGGCGCCGGCCGATGCCAGCGACGGGCCGTCGGTCGACGAGGTGAGGGCGCTGGCGCCCATGGCAGGAACCCGCTGCCCCGAATGCGGCAACGCCAGCGTGATCCGCAAGGACGGCTGCGACTTCTGCACGGCCTGCGGGCACGTCGGGGCCTGCGGCTGAAGGGGAAGGCGATGCTGACCGGACGATGCCACTGCGGCCGCAACGTGTTCGAGATCGATGGCGAGATGCCCGCCGTGCTCACGCGCTGCACCTGCTCGCTGTGCTCCAGTCGCGGGCTGCTGCATGCCTATTTCGAGCCGCACCAGCTGCGCGTCGTCGAGGCGACCAGCGATGCGGTGTACCGCTGGAATTCGAAGCTGGTCGCCCATCATTTCTGCAGCGCCTGCGGATGCAGCCTGTATTCCGACAGTCCCGCGTTCGGGCGCGACGGCAGCTGGGATGGGGCCACCCGGCGCATCGGCTTCAACGCTCGAATCCTGGAGGGTGTCGTCGCCGCCGACCTGCCGGTGCAGGAGATCGACGGCAAGCACCTCTGGTGAGGCGGGAGCGCCGGGTCAGGGCTCCTGCGGAACGGTCACCGTGGCGCCCGTCTTCACGCGGTCCAGGGCCACGAGGCTGCGGTAGCTCTTCACGGCCTCGTTCTCGGCGAACAGGCGCCGCGTGAGGCGCTCGTAGCTGCGCATGTCGGTGGCGACGATGACGAGCACGAAGCTGGTGCCCCCGGTCACGTAGTAGCACTGCTGCACCTCGGGCGCGTCGCGGAACAGCGCCTTCGCGGCATCGACGGTGGCGGCGCGCTCGTCGTGCAGGTGCACCTCGACGATGGACGTGATGGTCGCCGAAAGTGCCTCGGGGTCGACCAGTGCGACGTTGGCGAGGATGACGCCCGCCGACTCCATGGCCGCGATCCGCCGCTGCACCGCTGCGGTGGACAGCGCCACCGCCTCGGCGATCAGGCGCTGGGGCATCTTGTTGTCCTGCTGGACGAGCCGCAGGATGGCCTTGTCATACCGGTCCAGGGCGAGGGAAGGTACGGCGCGCTTTTTCGGCATGGCGAGTAATTTTTGCGTTTGAGGTCGCAAGTTCGAGGAAATATAACTGCCTGCCGAGAATACGATTCAGGCAATGAGTTCGAATCCAGCCCTCGTTGCCGCCGGCACGCCGACTTCCGCCCGAACGCTCTCCGGCATCGCTTACGGGGCGGGCGCGGGGGCCTTGTGGGGCTTCGTCTTCCTAGCGCCTGAACTGGTGGGCGGCTTCGGCCCGCTCCAGATGAGCGCGGGCCGCTACTTCTTCTACGGGCTGATCGCACTGGTGCTGATCGCGCCGAGGTGGCGCGCCCTGCGCGGCCACGTGTCGCGCAGCCACTGGGCCAGCCTGTTCTGGCTCGCGCTGGCGGGCAACACGCTGTACTACGTGCTGCTGTCCGCCGCGGTGCAGATGGGCGGCATCGCGATGACCTCGCTGGTGATCGGCTTCCTGCCGGTGGCCGTGACGGTCATCGGAAGCCGCGACCGGGGCGCGGTGCCGCTGAAGCGCCTGCTGCCCTCGCTGCTGCTGTGCGTGCTGGGCACCCTGTGCATCGGATCGCAGGCGCTGGCGGCGCCTGCCTCCGGTGCCGGCGGCCGCCAGCTCCTGGGCCTGGCCTGTGCCATCGGCGCGCTGGTCTCGTGGACCGCCTACGCGGTCGGCAATGCGCGCTGCCTGGCCCGCCTGCACCAGGTGTCCGCCCACGAGTGGAACCTGCTCACCGGACTCATGACCGGCGCGCAGAGCCTCGTGCTGGTTCCATTGGCCTTCGCGCTGGAGGGCGCGAGCCACGGCGCCGATGCGTGGATGCGCTTCGCCGCCGTGTCCGTCGCCCTGGCCCTGCTGGCCTCCCTCGTGGGCAACGCCTGCTGGAACCGCATGAGCCGCCTGCTGCCCCTGACCCTGGTGGGCCAGATGATCCTGTTCGAGACGCTCTTCGCGCTGCTCTACGGCTTCCTGTGGGAGCAGCGCATGCCGACGCTGCTCGAGCTCGCCGCGCTCGGATGCGTGGTGATGGGCGTGCTGACCTGCCTGAGGGCGCACCGCCGGGTCGGCGTGGCCTGAACCGGGCAGGCGGTGCTCAGAGCACGCGCGGCAGCACGTCGATCAGCAGGAACAGCACGATGAAGATCACGCCGAAGATCGCCCCCAGCCGCCAGTAGTCGCCCGCGGGCAGGTAGCCGCTGCCGAAATACACCGGGCTCGGGCCGGTGCCGTAGGGCGTGAGGATGCCCATGATGCCCAGCGTCACCACCAGCATCAGCGTGAAGGGCTCCATGGGCATGCCGGGCACGGTCGAGCCCACGGCCAGCATCACCGGCAGCATGGCCGTGGTGTGGGCGGTGACGCTGGCGAACAGGTAGTGGGTGAAGAAGAAGATCAGTACCAGCACCACGGCCGCGACGGTGGGCGAGAAACCGGTCATGTGCGAGGCGATGGCGTCGGCGAACCACTTGACGAAGCCCGTGCGGCCCAGGCCGTCCGCCAGGGCGACCAGCGTGGCGAACCAGGCGTAGGTGTTCCATGCCTGCTTGTTGGCCAGCATGTCGTCCCAGGTGACCACGCGGGTCAGCAGCATCAGCGCGATCACCACCAGGGCGGCGGTCGTCGCGTTCATCAGCTCGCCGCCGAAGATCCACAGCAGCAGCGCCAGCAGCACCAGCACTCCCAGGATCATCTCGCGCGTCGACAGCCGGCCCATGGTGCGCAGTTCCTCGGCCGCCCAGGCCGGAACCTCCTTGCCTTCCTTCACCTCGGGCGGATACAGGAAGTAGGTCAGCACGGGCACGGCCAGCAGCATCACGATGCCCGCCGGCGCGAAGCCGAGGAACCAGCGCATCCAGCCGATCTCCACGTTGGCCGCCTTCCTGGCCAGTTCGATGGCCAGCAGGTTGGGCGCCAGCGCGGTGAGGAACATCGAGCTGGTCACGCAGGTGGTGGCGATGGCCACCCACATGAGGTAGGAGCCGATGCGCCGCGCCGACGGGTCGTTGGGCATGGAGCCGTACAACGGCGGCAGGTTGCGGATGACCGGGTAGATGGTGCCGCCGCTGCGTGCCGTGTTGGAGGGCGTGAAGGGTGCGAGCACGGTGTCGGCCGCCGCCACCGCATAGCCCAGCGTCAGCGTCCGGCGGCCCATGGCGCGCACCAGCAGCAGGGCGATGCGCTTGCCCAGGCCCGTCTTCTCGTAGCCCAGGGCGAACATGAAGGCACCGAAGATGAGCCACACCGTGCTGTTGGCGAAGCCCGAGAGTGCCCATGCCAGGGAGGCGTTGGCCGCGTTGAAGCCGGGCCGCGCCAGTTCCGCGGGGCTGTACAGCACCCACTTGGACAGCACCGTGACCAGCGTGACGGCAATGAGGCCGATGGCCGCCCCGGGGATGGGCTCCAGCATCAGCGCGACGATGACGCCCGCGAAGATGGCGAAGTAGTACCAGGCGTGCTGCGCAAGCCCTGGCGGCGCGGGGATGAGGGCGATGGCCACCGCCACGAGCAGCGGCGCGAAAGCCTTCCACGAGAGCTTCATGCAACCTCCTCGCTGTGCTATTGTTTTTCTCATCCACGTTGGAGAGGGGCGCCTTCACGCCCCCGGCAGCCGATGAACAAGAGCGACGGGATGGTACGCCTCATTGTCGAAGGACGGTCGATCAGCGCATCGCCCGGCAGCTCGATCCTGCAAGCCTTCGTGCAGGCCGGCGAGACGCTGGTCGAGGGCGTGGGCTGCATGGGGCAGGGCGTGTGCGGCTCCTGCCGCGTGATGGTCCGGCGCGCCGGCGGGCCGGAGGTCGGGACCGAGCTGGCCTGCGAGACGGTGGTCGAGGACGGGATGCAGGTCGCCTTCCTCGAATACCTCACGCCGTCCACCCGCCACGACTACCGCATCGAGGACATCACCGACAGCTGGCAGGCGCCGCGCAAGCTGCTCGAGCTCTTTCCCGAGGCGCCGCATTGCCGCCATTGCGGCGGCTGCGACCGCGCCTGCCCCAAGGGACTGGAGGTGCAGCGCGGCGTGAACCTGGCCGTGGCTGGCGAGCTGGGCGCGGCGGGCGATGTGTTCGACGAGTGCGTCATGTGCAACCTCTGCACCGTGGCCTGCCCCGAGTACATCCGGCCCAACCACCTGGGCCTGTTCGTGCGGCGCATGATCGCCAGCCTGTCGCTGCGGCCGGCCGACCTCATGCGGCGGCTCGAGCAGATCGAGCGCGGCGAGGTGGCGATCGACTTCGACGCGCCCGGCGCGCGCCCTTCGCGCTGACGAGGACGCGCCGCCATGGCCGACTCCATTCCCTACGACGTCGCGCGCCGCAACTACGCGCCCGGCAGCACGCCCGCGTTTCGCCAGGACGACACGGCGGTCGAGCAACTGCTCAAGGACTGGCACCCCGACCATGGTGCCAACGCACGCGTGCCGCTGGCAGTGGGCGTCAACCGCGGCGAGCCCTGTCAGCCCGAGCTGGCGCGCCAGATCCAGGCCAATGCGCTCATCGACGACATCGACATCGCCGGGGCGCAGCTGGTGACGACCGACGTGCTGGTGATCGGTGGCGGCGGTGGCGGCTGCGCGGCGGCGCTGACGGCGGCGCGCAGCGGCGCCAAGGTCATCCTCGCGACCAAGCTGCGCCTGGGCGACAGCAACACGGTGATGGCCGAGGGCGGCATCCAGGCCGCGGTCGGCGAGGACGACAGTCCGCAATTGCATTTCGAGGACACGCTGCGAGCCGGCCACTTCTGCGCCGAACCGGAACTGGTGGCGCAGATGGTGATGGACGGGCCCGACGTCCTGCGCTGGCTCATCCGGCTCGGCATGGCCTTCGACCTGGCGGACGGCCGTCCGCTTGGCGGGAAGCTGCTGCGCAAGAAGCCTGGCGGCGCTTCGGCCGCGCGCATCCACTCCTACCGCGACTACACCGGGCTGGAGATGATGCGCGTGCTGCGCGAGGCGGTCGACCTCGACCCGGCCATCTCGGTATGGAACCGCTGCCCGGCGGTGGAGCTGCTGTCGGACGAGCGGGGGCGCTGCGCCGGCGCGGTGATCTACAACCTGGAGTGGCGCAGCTTCGTGCTGGTGCGCGCGGGCGCGGTGATCCTGGCCACCGGCGGGGCGGGGCGCCTTCACCTGAACCGCTTCCCCACCTCCAACCATTACGGCGCCACCGCCGACGGGCTGGCGCTGGCCTACCGCCTGGGCGCGCGGCTGCGCGAGCTCGATTCCTTCCAGTACCACCCGACCGGCATCGCCTACCCGCCGCACCTCGCAGGCGGGCTGATTTCGGAGGCGGCGCGCTCGGCGGGCGCCAAGCTCATCAATGGCGAGGGCGAGCGCTTCGTGGACGAGCTCAAGGCGCGCGACGTGGTGGCCTCGGCCATCCTGCGCGAGTGCGCGCAGGGCCGCGGCATCGGGCGCGAGGGGCAGGTCGGCGTCTTCCTCGACACGCCGACGTTGGAAAAGGAGAACCCCGGCATCCTGGAAAAGCGGCTGGTCACGCTGCGGCACCTCGCCCGCAAGTGCGGCCACGATCCTGCGCAGGAGCCCTTCATGGTCTACCCGACGCTGCACTACCAGAACGGCGGCGTGGCCATCGACAAGCACGGTGCCACCAACGTCGCGGGCCTGCACTGCGTGGGCGAGCTCAGCGGGGGCATCCACGGCCGCAACCGGCTCATGGGCAATGCGCTGCTCGACATCCTGAGCATGGGGCGGCGCGCCGGCGCGAAGGCGGCGGAATCGGCCGGCGGCGTCATGACGGGCCGCGCGGGCATCGCCCACGTGCACGAATGGCAGCGGGCACTGACGCTGGCCGGCCTGCCGCTGGAGGCACGCTCCCCGATGCTCTTTCCCGAGTACGCGCACTTCGACCTGGCGCAGGACGCGGCGCGACGCCCGCAGGACCGCGGGCGCCTGGTGGCCGGCATCCGGTGAGGCATTCATGAACACGGCGAACCAGGTCCTGCTGAACGAAGCCGTGCTGGTCGGCGCCGACCTGCCGGCATGGATCGCGCGCGGCGGCGGCGAAGGCCTCGCGCGCGCCCTGGCCGATCCGGCGGCGGTGCTGGGCGAGGTGGAGCGCGCCGACCTGCGCGGGATGGGCGGCGCCGGTTTCGCCACGCATCGCAAGTGGGCGCCGGTGGCGGCGGCGCCCGCGGGCGACAAGTACATCGTCTGCAACGGCAACGAGGACGAGCCCGGCACCTTCAAGGACCGCTTGCTGCTCGAGCGCACGCCGCACCAGGTGATCGAGGGCGCGCTCATCGCGGCGGTCGCCACGCATGCCAACCACGTGGTGCTGTACGTCAACCCGCACGAAGAGCGCGCGCTGGCCGCCGTTCGCGAGGCGGTGGCGCAGTGGCGGGGCCATGCGCTCTTCGGCGCGATGGAGGGCTTCCTGGGTGGGCCGCTGTCGTTGTCGGTGGTGCAGAGTTCGGGCCTGTACATCGGCGGCGAGGAGACAGCGGTGATCGCCACCGTGGAGGGTGGCTTTCCCTTCCCGCGCCGCAAGCCGCCCTTCCCGGCGGAGCAGGGCGTGCATGGCGCGCCCACGGTGGTCAACAACACGGAGACCCTGGCGCACCTGCCGGGCATCCTTCGCCACGGCGCCGACTGGTACCGGGCCCTCGGGGTGGGCGGCGCCTGCGGCACCAAGCTCTATTCGCTGTCCGGCGACGTGCTGCGGCCCGGCCTCTACGAACTGCCCATGGGCACGAGCCTGCAGGAACTGGTCTTCGAGCATGGCGGCGGCATGCTGCAGGGGCGGGAGTTCAAGGCGGTGTTCACCGGCGGGCCCTCCAACACGCTGCTGACGCGGCGGGACCTGGACGTGCCGCTGGACTTCGACTCGGTGCGCGCGCGGCGCTCGCGCCTGGGCACCGGCGCGATGATCGTGGTCTCCGAGGGCACGAGCATCGTGCGCAAGGTGGCGGAGTACGTGAACTTCTTCGCCCAGGGCTCGTGCGGCCAGTGCCCGCCGTGCAAGGGCGGGACCTTCCAGCTCGCACGGGTGCTCAACCGCATCGACACGGGGCGCGGCGTGCGCGCGGACCTGGAGGCGCTGCAGAACCTGTGCCGCCTGCTGCCCGGCAGCGGCCGCTGCGGCCTCATCGACGGCGCGGTCACCGTGGTGGAAAGCTCCCTGCACCACTTCGCCCAGGAGTACGAAGCGCTGCTGATGGGCTGACGGCGCGTCAGCCCTGGCCGATGGCCTGCAGGAGCACGGACTGGACCAGCGCCTTGTGATGCGCGCCGCGACACGCATCGCCCAGCGCGGGATCATCGCTCCCGTCCGGTGCCAGCAGCCGCCAGTCCTGCGGCGTGCGGGCCTCGACGATGAAGTCGGCCAGCGCCGGCGCGTCGTCCGCCACGAGCACCAGTCCCAGGGCCTCGGCAGTGCATTCGAATGTGCGCGAGCGAGCGCCCTCGGCCGCGGGGCCGGCCATTCGCAGCACCAGCGCAGGAGGCCGGCCGACCCGGCGCGACCGCGGATGGTCGAGCAGCGTCATCAGGTCGGCCAGGGCGCGCAGCGGGTGCGCATCGGCGTCCAGGCCGTCGAAGACGGGCACGCCCGCCGCCTCCTGCAGCTCGCGCAGCAGCGCCGGCGGCAGGGCGGGGCAGTCGATGGCGTCGTACAGCCGGCCCAGCGTGCGGCCGAGCTGCTGCACCTGCGCGGTGCCCACGCCGCCGTCGTGCCAGTGCCGCACCTGGGCCACGCGCGCGCCCAGTTCGACGGCGGCCAGCTGGATCGGCGTCGGCCCCTGCGCCGTCTCCGCCGGCGAGAGCAGCGCGAGATGGCGCCCGCGCAGCAATTGTGGCTGCCGCAGCAATCCGTCGCGGATCTTCCAGGCGCCGGCGATCATGGCGCGAAGCTCCTGCGCCCGTGGGTCCACGGTAGGGAATGGGATCTCGGCGGCGGGCAGGCAGGCGGTCGGCACATGCGCACCTTAGGACGCACGGCCATGTGCGGGCTTGACGCCGATCAATGAAGCCGCTGCTTGCGCGAGGCGGGCGCGCCGTTACCGTCCATTCACACCCCATTCACAGGCTGCGACACAAGGGCAGGCGAATGTCGTCGAACTGCGCACTGGCTTGCCTACGCTCGATTCCACAAAGAGGAGCCGACCATGCAAGCCCACGCCAGCCCCACTCCCCACGACCTGCGGGGGATCGCCGACACGATGAGCCTTCTGGCGAGCCACCTGCCGATCCAGCGTCGCCTGGTGCATGCCGGCGACGTCGTGTGCCAGGTCGGCCAGAAGTTCGGCTGCCTCTACGTGATCAACTCCGGCTGCTTCAAGCAGGTGAACCTCTCGGCCGAAGGGCGCGGGCAGGTGGTGGGCCTGCATTTCAAGGGCGACTGGATGGGGCTGGAGGGCATTGCCGACGGCCACTACGGCTGCGACGCGGTGGCCATGGACACCGGCGAGGTCTGGGCCATCCCCTACGAGGCGCTGCTGCAGGCGGGCCTGCGCACGCCCGCGCTGTTGGGGGCCCTGCACGCCGCCATGAGCCGCGAACTCAAGCGCGACCGCGACTGCCTCATGTCGCTTTGCACGCTGCCCGCCGATGCACGGGTGGCCGGGTTCCTGCGCCACTGGGCCGATGCGCTGGAGGCGCGGGGCCTGCGCACCGACCAGTTCACGCTGCGCATGACCCGCGCCGAGATCGGCAACTACCTGGGCATGACGCTCGAATCGGTCAGCCGCGCGCTGTCGCGCATGGCCCGCGGACAGGTGATCGCCTTCGCCGACAAGGCGCGGCGCGACATCCGGATCCCGCGCGTGGACGCCCTGACGCACTTCATCCAGGAGGTGCGCTCGCCCGAGGGCGTGGCGGCGCACTGAGCCGGCTCAGGCCGCGCGGGCCAGCGCGCGCAGCATGGCCTGCCCGAGCTCGGCGCTGCCGAAGGGCTTGGGCAGCAGTTCCCAGCCGGCCGCCTCGTCCTGCACGCCGCTGGTGTAGCCCGACACGAGCAGTACGGGCAGGCCCGGCAACTGCGCACGCGCCACCTCGGCCAGGTCGGTGCCGCGCATGCCCGGGCCCAGCATCACGTCCGACAGCAGCAGGTCGACGGCTTCCTCGGAATCGAGCACGGTCAGGGCCTCCTCGGCCGACGCGCAGGCATGCGTGACGCAGGCCAGCGAAGCCAGGCTGGCATGGACCACGCGCCGCACCTCGGCATCGTCCTCCACCAGCAGCACGCGCAGGCCGTGCGGAAGCCGGCCGGCGGTGGCGGCGCCTTCGGCTGCGGCCGAGGACTTCGCGGCGGCCACGGTGCGCGGCAGGTAGAGCGTGACCGTCGTGCCCGCACCCGGCGCGCTGGCAATGGCCACGCCGCCGCGCGACTGCCTGGCGAAGCCGTACACCGTGGACAGGCCAAGGCCCGTGCCGCGCCCGGCTTCCTTGGTGGTGAAGAAGGGCTCGAAGGCACGCTCGAGCACTTCCTCGCTCATGCCGCTGCCGTTGTCGGTGATGGCGATGGCCACGTAGCCCAGCTCGGGTGCGGCCTCGCCGTCCTCTTCCTCTTGCGCTGCCGCCTGGTCTGGCATGGCGGCCACGTGCCGGCAGGCGAAGTCCAGCCGGCCGCCCTGCGGCATCGCGTCGCGCGCGTTGATGGCGATGTTGAGCAGCGCCGACTCCAGCTGCATCGGGTCGGCCAGGCAGTGCAGCGCCTGGGCTTCCAGGCCGATGGCGACCCGTTGGTCCAGCGTGCGCCGCAGCATGTCGGTGAGCGAGCCCAGCAGGGCCTGCACGTCGACCCGGCCGGGCTGGAGCACCTGCCGGCGCGAGAAGGCCAGCAGCTTGGCCGTGAGCTCGGCCCCGCGCCGCGTGGCCCGCATCGCGCTGCCCACGGCCTGCTGCAGCATCGGGTCGCCCGCGTGGCCGGGCAGGTCCTGCAGCACCTGCAGGTTGCCCGAGATCACCGTGAGCAGGTTGTTGAAGTCGTGCGCGACGCCGCCGGTGAGCTGGCCCACGGACTCCAGCCGCTGCGCGTGGTGCAGCGCCTCCTCGGAGCTGCTGCGCTGCAGGACGGTGGCCAGCAGGCTCGCCAGCGATTCCAGGAAGCGCGACTCCTCGTCGCCGAAACGCTCCGGCGTGCGCGAGCGCGCGACCATGACGCCGATGCGGCGGCCGCGGTCGGTGAGCGGCACCGCGAGTTCGGACACCAGCCCCGCGTCCCGGTGCGGCGGCGCCATGGCGTCGGCGTGCCTGCGCACCGGCTGGCCCAGCGCGATCACCTCGGCCGCCGCGCTGCCGCTGTCCGGCGGCATCCGCGAGCCGGGCTGCTCGTGCGGCAGCAGGCCGACGCCCGACTGCACCTGCAGCGCCTGGCCCTCGGGCTGCAGCAGCAGGATCGCGACCGACTCCACCTGCAGCGCGTCGGCCGTGACGGCCGGCACGCGTTCCAGCAAGCCCTGTGCATCGCGCGCATCCACCGCGAGCCGGCCGAACTGGGCCAGGTGCTCGGCATAGCGGGCGCGCTGCAGCGCCTGCTTCACCCGCGGGTACTCGGCCAGGCCGCGGATCGCGGCCACCACGTAGGGAAGGCCGTGGTCCTGCAAGGGGCTCAGGGCGATCTCGACCATCACTTCGCTGCCGTCGCGGCGGCGCGCCACCAGGTCCATCTGCGTGCCCATGGGCCGGGTGCGCGGCGCCTTGGCATAGGCTTGCCGGTAGGCCGCATGGCGCGGACGGATGGCATCGGGCACGAGCTGCTCCACCGGCAGGCCGGGCAGCTGGCCCGGCTCGTAGCCCAGCAGCGTGCCGGCGGCCGGGTTGGCCAGGCGGATCACGCCCTGCAGGTCGACCAGCAGCAGGCCGTCCGGATAGGCGCCGAAGAGCGAGCGGAACACCGCCCCGTCGTCCAGCCCGGGCAGGGTGCCGGGGGAGGGGGCCTCGGTCATCCGCCGGCCTCGACGCGCGGCACCAGCATGTAGCCCGCGCCGCGCACCGACTTGATGATCTGCGGGTGGTTCGGGTCGGCCTCGATCTTGCGCCGCAGGCGCCCGACCTGGACGTCGATGGTGCGGTCGAAGGGGCCGGCATCGCGCCCGCGCGTGTGTTCCAGCAGGAAGTCGCGCGACAGCACGCGGCCCGGATGCGCGGCCAGGGCGCACAGCAGGTCGAACTCGCCGGCGGTCAGCGCCACCTCGGCGCCTTGCGCGTCGAGCAGGCGGCGCGCCGCGGTGTCCAGCTGCCAGTCGGCAAATCGCAGGACGCTGGAGACGGCAGCAGGCCCCGGCGCTGGCGGCTGCGCCTGCGTGGCGGGCGCGATGCGCCGCAGCACCGCCTTCACGCGCGCGAGCAGCTCGCGCAGGTCGAAGGGCTTGGTGACGTAGTCGTCCGCGCCCACCTCCAGGCCCACCACCTTGTCGACCGCGTCGCCTCGCCCGGTGACGATCACCAGCCCGCAACGCCAGTGCTCGCGCAACTGCCGGGCGATGGCGAAGCCGTCGTCGCCCGGCAGGCCCAGGTCCAGCAGCACCAGCTGCGGCGTGTCCTGCGCCATGAGGTCCATCAGTGCGGCGCGCGTATGCAGCTGGCTGACGCGAAAGCCGTGGCTGCCGAAATAGGCGGCCAGCAGCTGGGTGATGTCGGGCTCGTCGTCGAGGACCGCGAGGTGCGTGGGGGAAATGCTCACGCGTTCGATGGTATTCGGGCCGCGCCGGCCCTTCAACGAAGCGCGATGCTGCGGCGCGGCCAGGGTCTTGATCCGCGTCAAGCCGCCCGGCCGCGAGAGGGCGCACGATGCGACTGCAACCATCCGTCGGAGCCCGGCATGAGCTACAAGACCATCCTGGTGCACCTGGACACCTCGCACCGCTGCGCGGCGCGCGTGGCGATCGCCGCGGCCTGGGCCCGGCTGCACGGGGCGCAGATCAGCGCGCTGCTGCCCAGCGGCCTGTACGACGGGACGCTTCCGGCCGATGCCATCGCGCCCAGCGGCGGCGACTTCATCCGCCAGTCCGCGCAGTACCTGCGCGAGCGCACGGAGCGCGTGGGACGCGCCTTCCATCGGCAGATGGACCTGGCGGGCAGCCCGCCCCACGAGATCTTCGTGGTGGACGGGGCCGCCGGCGACTCGCTGGTGCTGCACGGCCGCAGCGCCGACCTGGTGGTGCTGGGCCAGTTCGACCGGCGCGACACCGGCGACATGGAACCCTCGAACCTCCCGCAGCGCGTGCTGATGGAGGTCGGCCGGCCCGTCCTGCTGGTGCCCAGCGCCGGCGATTTCCGCGCGGCACCCCGGCACGTGCTGGCCAGCTGGGACGGCTCGCGCGAGTCGGCCGTCGCCCTGCAGGCGGCCCTGCCCGCGATGCGGCACGCCGGCCGGGTCACGCTGCTGCACTGCCGCCCGTCGCGCAGCGCCAACGAACCCGGCGTGCATCTCACGCTTCCGGAAGTTCTCAGGTACCTGCAGCGGCACGGCGTGCAGGCCGGCGCCGACGATGCGGTCAGCGACGCCAGCGTGGCCGACACGCTGCTCTCGCGCGTGTCGGACCTGGGCGTGGACCTGCTGGTGATGGGCGGCTACGGCCACTCGCGGCTGCGCGAGCTGGTGCTCGGCGGCACCACCCGCACGCTGCTGCGGCAGATGACGGTGCCGCTGCTCATGGCGCATTGAGCGCCGCGCCGGGCGCCCTCAGGACGAGCGCTCGATCGTCAGCGCCGTGGCCGGCAGGCTGACGTGCTGGGTGTCCGTGGCGGCCGCCTTCTGCGTGGCGGGTGGCTCGGACGGGCGCACCAGCAGCACCGGCACCGGGGCCGAGCGCAGGATGTTCTCCGCGCCGCTGCCCAGCATGAGGCGCCCCATGCCGCGCCGCCCGTGCGTGCCCAGCACGATCAGGTCGGCCGGCCAGCGGCGCGCCTCGCCAGCCACCGCGTCGGGCAGCCCGGTGTTGAAGTTCTCGTGCAGGGCGACCTCGACCTTCACGCCGGCCTCCTGCACGATGCGCCGCCCGTCCTCCAGCAACTTCACGCCCGCCTCGCGCAGGGTGCGCAGCCAGTCGCCGCTCTGGCCGCCGTAGGCGTCCATGGCCAGGGCGAGGGACAGGTCGTCGACCACGTGGAAAAGCCGCAGCTCGCCCTGGGTCAGCTTCGCAACGCGAATGGCCTCCTGCAGGCCCAGCTTCGAGGTCTCGCTGCCATCGAGAGGAACGAGGATTCGCTGGTAGATCGCGGACATGTGACACCTCCTGTGTCGTGGAACGTTGAATGACCCCAGTATCGGCACGCCGCGCGACGCCGGGCTTGATGTGGCGCAAAGACCGAGCGGCCGGGCCGGGCAACACTGTAGGCACTATCCAGGAGCAGTGCCATGCAAGAGACTCTTCAGATCATCCGCAACGAGCACGCGGCCCTCGCGGCCATGCTGCGCTCCATCTTGCTGCTCCTGGCCGAACATCGGCGCAAGGGCACGCTGCCCGACTTCGGGGCCCTGCGCGCGATGCTCTTCTACGTGGACGAGTTTCCCGAGAAGCGGCACCACCGCAAGGAATCGGAGCTGCTGTTTCCCAGGCTGCGCGCCCGCACGCCCATGTCGCGCGAGCTGCTCGACCGGCTCGACGACGACCATGGCCGCGGCGAGCGCAAGATCCGCAACGTGGAGCATGCGCTGCTGGCCTTCGAGATCATGGGCGAGTCGCGGCGCGAGCAGTTCGAGACCGCGATGGAGCGCTACGTGGAGTTCTACCTGGCGCACATGGCGCTGGAGGAGCGCGAGATCCTGCCGCTGGCCGTGCGCGTGCTCACCCGCGACGACTGGGACGACCTGGATGCCGCCTTCGGCGCCAACCGGGACGCGCTGGCGGGCGCCGAGCCCGAGGAGGAATACCGCAAGCTCTTCAGCCGCATCGTCAACAAGCTGCCCGCGCCCATCGGCCTGGGGCCGGAAGTGACGGCCTGACGAGGGCGCCTGTCAGCCGCGCGCGCGGCCGCTCCAGCGTGCGCCGAACATCACGGCCAGCAGGGCCGCGACCACGAAGCCGATGCCGGCCCACTGCCAGGCGCTGATGCGCTCGCCCAGCAGGCCCATGCCGGCCGCCAGGCCCACCACCGGCACGCCCAGGCTGAAGGGCGCGACGCGGTTGGCCGCATGGCGCTTGAAGAGGCCGGTCCACATCGCGTAGGCCAGCACCGTGGCCAGCCAGGCCAGGTAGGCCGCGCCGGCCCAGCTGCCGGGGCCGGCATGCAGCCACTGCCAGTGCGTGGCGGGCGGATCGAACAGGGCGCTCATGGCGATGAAGGGGAGGATGGGCACCAGGCTGCTCCACACCACGAACTGCAGCGCGTCGAAGTCGGGATGCGCCTGCTGCGCCTTGCGCGCGATGATGTTCGAGCTGGCCCACATCGCGGCCGCGCCCAGGTTGAGCGCCAGGCCCAGCGCGGTGGTCGCGCCGCCGCTGCCCGCGACGTAGTTGAGCGCGAAGCAGCCCAGGCCCAGCGCGGCCAGCGCCAGGCCGGCGCGCAGCGGACCGGCGATGCGCTCGTGCAGCACGGCCACGCCCAGCAACGCGGTGAAGAAGACCTGCGTCTGCATCACCACCGAAGCCAGCGCCGCCGTCATGCCGGCCTGCAGCGCCGTGAAGAGCAGTCCGAACTGGCCCACGCCCTGCGCAAGGCCGTAGTAGACGAGCCAGCGAACCGGCAGCTGTGGCCGTCGGATGAAGAACACCAGCGGAAAGGCCGCCAGCAGGTAGCGCGCGGCGCCGAGCTGGAAGGGTGTGAAGTCGCGCAGCGCGACTTTCATCGCCACGAAGTTGAGGCCCCAGATCACGACCACGCCCAGGGCGGAGGCCAGGTCGATGCCGGCCAGGGGCGGCTGCGAGGCGCGCGCGGTGGTCACGCTGCTCACGCGAGGGCCTTGCCGGAAGGAACGCAGTGGGAAGGGAGGGAAGAATGAAGAACGAAGGGAGCGGGCATGGAACGCGAATTGTGGCCGCTCGATCGGTCCGATATCCGGGATTTCAGGCGTGCGATGCCGATCCGCCATCGGATGGCGGCTGCAGCAGGCCGCGCGCCGCCTGGCGGACCTCGGGCGACGAGAAGCGGAAGGCCGCGCGGTCCAGCAGGTAGTGGATGAAGCCGCTCGCGAAGCCCAGGGCCAGCAGCGCCGGCACGAAGGGCGAGCTGCGCAGCCACCAGGCGGCCTCGCCGAAGAGGCGGTCGGCGTAGACATAGTCGTCGCTCACGGCCTCCACCTCCAGCAGCGGCAGCAGCAAGGCGGAGATCACGCCCAGCACGAGCAGCACGGCCCAGCCGCGCCGGTTGACCGCCGCCAGCAGGCGCTGCCAGCGCGTGCCCGACGGCGTGTCGCCGCCGCCCGCGGCCAGCGAGGTCAGTCCCATCGCGGCACTCCAGTGCTGCACGCTCCACAGCACCAGGAACAGGAAGGGATCGCGCGCGACCAGGGCCATGAGAACCATGGCCGCCAATGCGAGCACGTAGGCCATGCGTGGCAGGGAAGGGCGCGGCGCAAGGAGTTCCACGCACAGCACGAGGCCGCTGAGGAGCACGACGAGGGCGATGCCGCCGTCGTGCAGCATGCGGGCCAGCCATTCGGATCCGACCTCGCCCAGCCACGGGTCGATCCAGCGCTCCTGAAAGGCGATCGATCCGCTCAGCGCCTGCGCCACGACGACGATGCCGCCGCCCACCACCAGGGCGAAGCAACGGTCCAGCCGCCGCACGAACGGCGCCGAGGCGCGGCCGGCCCGGGCGCGGTAGAGGCTCAGCAGCCCGAAGTGCTGGGCGGCGAAATGGTGACTCACCAGCAGGTAGTCCAGCACGACCAGGCAGAAGACGCGCTCGAGCAGCGGCATCGGCAGCAGGCTTTCCGGGGCCAGCAGCACGGCGAAGCAGGCTGCGACGATGGCCAGCGGCGCCACGACGAAGCGCATGCGCTGCCGGGCGAGCAGCGGCCTATAGCCGGGCGTGGCATAGGCCAGCCAGGCGGAGGAGATGCGGTGGCCGAACCACAGGGGCACGGCCAGGAGGAAGAACAGGCTGTCCACGGGGCTGTTGCGCGCGTCCTCATGGTCCATCGACAGCAGCAGTAGCAGCGGCACCAGCCAGAGCGGATTGAGGATCCACACCAGGTCCCAGGCCGGACCCTTGATCCAGCGCTTCGTGCCGGCAGCCGGCGCCGGTGCTGCAGCGTTCGTCGTGGCCGCGTCGGACATGAGCAAGCCTCAGCCGTCGACGGGATGCTCGGGGCCCGCGAGATTGAGCTGGTAGAAGGCCGCGTCCAGCCACCCGCCGAACTTGAAGCCGACCTGCCGGAAGGTGCCGCAGTGCTCGAAGCCCAGGCGCCGGTGCAGGGCGATGCTCGCCGCGTTGCTGGCGTCGATGCAGCCCACGAGCACGTGCACCTGGGCACTGCGCGCGCGGCGCACGAGTTCGAGCAGCAGGTATTGCCCGAGGCCGCGGCCGCGGAAGTCGCGGTGCACGTAGACGCTGTGCTCGACCGTGTACTTGTAGGCGGGGAAGGCGCGGAACGTGCCCCAGCTGGCGAAGCCCGCCAGCCGCCCCGCGCCGTCGACGGCGCCGACGACCGGAAAGCCGTTGGCCCGCTTGGCCGCGAACCAGCCCGCCATGGCTTGCTGCGGCCGCGGCACGTAGTCGTAGAGGGCCGTGGAGTTGACGATGGCCTCGTTGAGGATCTCGAGGATGGCTGCGGCATGCGCCTCCTCGGTGCAATCGATGAGGCTGAGGCCTTCGGGGGCGGGAGTTGGGTCCATCGGGTCTGTGCCTTCGTGGCGTCTGCAGGTCGGTTCGGGATTATTGACCTGCGGCCGGCCGGGCGTGCCATGTCGCCTAGACTTGCCCATGCATTCGACCGGAACCCTGCGCGGCATCGCCGCGATGCTGCTGGCCTGCGCCTTCTTCGCCAGCATGGACGCGCTGCTCAAGAACCTGGCCGGGCACTACCCGCCGGTGCAGGTGATGGCCCTGCGCGGTCTCACGGCGCTGCCGCTGGTCTGCGTGTACATCGCCTGGCGGCGCGAGGCGGCCGGCGTCTTCCACCGCCGCCTGCGCTGGCGCCTGCACCTGCTGCGCACCTCGCTGAACATGACGATGCTGGTGCTCTTCGTCTACGGCCTGAAGACCCTGGGGCTGGCCGAGGCCTACACGCTCAGCTTCATCGCGCCGCTGCTGATGGTGCTCATCGCCGTGCCGATGCTGGGGGAGTCGGTCCAGCCGCGGCACTGGATCGCCATCGGCCTGGGCTTCGTGGGGGTCGTGATTGCCCTGCGTCCCGAGCAGGGCGCCTTCCTCTCGACGGGCTCGCTGGCGGTGCTCGCGGCCGCGGTCTGCTATGCGCTGTCGAACATGCTGGGGCGGCTCATCAGCCGCACCGAATCCAGCGCCGCGCTGGTCTTCTGGACGACCGCCGGCATGGCGCTGGGCGGAACCCTGCTGTCGGTGCCCGTGTGGGTGCCCATCCAGGGCCAGCACGCGTGGGTACTGGCGGGCCTGGCCGTCAGCGGCTTCCTGGGCCAGATGGCCATTGCCGAGGCCTTCCGGCACGGCCAGGCTGCCGCCATCGCACCGTTCGAATACAGCGCGCTCGCCTGGGCGCTGGTGCTGGACTGGCTGTTCTGGCAGGCCGCGCCCGATGCCTGGACGCTGGGCGGCGGTGCGCTGATCATCCTCAGCGGCCTGTGGCTGGCCCGCAGCGAAGGGCGCGCTCCGCAGGCCGACAGCGCCGCGCCGCCCGAGCCTGCGCCTATCGCTGGCCCGCGGAAGCCTGCAGCCTGAAGATGCCCACCGCGTCCGACAGCTGACCGGCCTGGCCCTGCAGCGAACTGGCGGCGGCGGCCGCTTCTTCCACCAGGGCGGCGTTCTGCTGCGTGACCTGGTCCATCTGGGAGATCGCCTGGTTGATCTGCTCGATGCCCGAGGTCTGCTCGCGGCTGGCCGCGGTGATCTCGCCCATGATGTGGGTCACGCGCTTGACGCTCTCCACGATCTGCTCCATGGTGCGGCCCGCATCGGCCACCTGGCTGCTGCCTTCGCGGACCTTCTCCACCGATTCGCCGATCAGCGTCTTGATCTCCTTGGCTGCCGAGGCGGAGCGCTGCGCGAGGTTGCGCACCTCCGAGGCCACCACCGCGAAGCCGCGGCCCTGCTCGCCGGCCCGCGCCGCTTCCACGGCGGCGTTCAGCGCCAGGATGTTGGTCTGGAAGGCGATGCCGTCGATGACGCCGATGATGTCGACGATCTTGCGCGACGAGGCGTCGATGCCGCCCATGGTCTGCACCACCTGGCCGACGACCTCGCCGCCGCGGATGGCCACGTCGGCGGCCGACATGGCCAGCTGGTTGGCCTGCAGCGCGTTGTCGGCGTTCTGCTTCACGGTGCTGGTGAGCTCTTCCATCGAGGCCGCGGTCTGTTCCAGCGAGCTGGCCTGCTCCTCGGTGCGCGAGGACAGGTCCTGGTTGCCGGTGGCGATCTGGCCCGAGGCCGACGCGATGGTCTGCGTGCCGGTACGCACGTCGGCCACGATGGCGGTCAGGCTGCTGTTCATGGCCTGCAGGGCCTGCAGCAACTGCCCCGTCTCGTCGGACGTGCTGCTGCGGATGTCGCTGGTCAGGTCGCCCGAGGCCACCGTCTGCGCGACGACCAGGGCCTGGCGCAGCGGGCGGGTGATGCCGGTCGCCAGCCACCACGCGTAGAAGCCGCCCAGGCACAGGGCCAAGGCGCCCAGGAGCATCAGGAGGTTCCGGCTCCGGTCGTTGTTCTCGCCGATCTCCACGACCATGCCGTCGATGGCCTTGCGCTGCATGTCGAGCAGCTGCTGCACCTTGCTCAAGTAGTTCTTCGAGATGGGCAGGAACTGCTTCTCCAGCGCCGCGTTGGCCTCCTGCGCCGTTCCTTCGGCCTTGATCTTGACGACGCCGTCGCGAGACTGGAGGTATTGGGCGCGCACCTCCTGGAAGTCCTTCCACAGGGCTTTTTCCGCATCGCTGGTCAAGAGCGGCTCGAGCTGCTTCTGCAGCTCCTGCGCCGCCTTGGTGGACTTCGCGCTTTCCTCGGCGAAGAAGGGGCCCAGCGAGGGGTCCGCGCTCTTGGCAATGGCGGTGGTGCGGCGCACGCCGATCTCGACCAGGCGATACCAGTCGCTGATGATGCGCTCCTTGGCCAGGGGCACGCTCGTCATGGTCCTGGCCGCCTCCGCGGTCGCGTGCGAGCGCCAGATGCCCAGTGCCGTCATCAGCGCCATCATGGCGAGCACCAGGCCGAATCCCAGGCCCAGTCGAATTCCGATCTTCCAATTCTTCATAGTGGCTTTTCCTAGCGGCTTCCCTGCCGCCCGAGCAATATCGGCAGCTCGCTCGAAAAGTTGAGACGCGCAGCCCTCAGCCCCGGCGAGGGGCGCGGCGGGCGGGCGCCGCCTTGGCGCTGGCCTTGGCCGCGCCGCGATGCGCCGCGGACAGCGCCTCCAGCCCGGCCATCACGTAGCGCACCAGGTCTTCCTGCAAGGCCTTGGGGTCCTGCATCAGCGCCGGCAGGATGCGCTCCACGCCGTCGCGCGGCACGACCAGCATCATGATCGCGGGCAGCACCACGAAGGCCGTGGCCCGCTGCACCGCAGGGTCGGCGTCGGGCAGGCCCAGCACCTGCGCCATCAGCCCGCGCAAGGCCGCGGCCTTGGGGCGCACCGCCTTCTCCACCATGACCGGAAGCAGGGCGGAAGGCGAGAACACCTCCCGGACCATGACGCGGTAGCCCCAGGGCGCGCCGCGCTCGGCCGACATGCCCAGCACGCGGCCCAGCACCAGGCGCAGCTTGTCCTGCGGGGTGGTCGCGCTGTCCTGCGTGACGGCGAGCAGCTCGTCCAGGCTCACGATCTGGCGGTGCGCCTCGATCAGCACTGCCTCGTACAGGCCCTCCCGGCTGCCGAAGTGGTAGTTGATGGAAGCCATCGGGGTGCCGGCCCGCTGGGCGATTTCCTTGGTGGTGCCGTCGGCGAAGCCGCGCTCGGCAAAGAGCTGGCCCGCGGTTTCCAGGAGGTGCTGCCGCGTGGCCTGGCCGCCGGGTCGCGGCGTTCGGGCGGGTGTGTCGGCGGCGGGCGTCTTGGCGGGCGCGGCCTTTTTCCTGGGGGCGTTGGCGAGGGGTTTCATCCGGTTGCGGAAAATCTATTTGAATTTGAATTCAGATTCGATATCATCCAGTCTACCGCTTGCGAAATCCGCCCACAACCCGAGACGGACGGCGCAGGCGTGGGATCCAGGCTGAAGACAGGCAGTGCTTGCATGCCTATCGTCGAGGCCGCTGGCTCGTGCGCCCGGGCCGGCGGCAACCGCCACCGACTTTTTCAGGCGCATCCGATCAGGACATGCAGATGAACAAGAAGCCCTTCGTTGCCGCCGCCGTCGTCTTGCTGGCCGGTGGCGCGGCCCTGGCCTGGTGGCTGAATCGCGAGCCGGCCTCGCGCAGCGAGATCGTCCTGTACGGCAACGTCGACCTGCGCCAGGTGTCGCTGGCCTTCAACGGCAGCGAGCGCATCGCCAGGCTGGCGGTGGAGGAGGGGGACCGCGTCAAGGCCGGCCAGGTGCTCGGCGAGCTGGACATCCGGACGCTGAAGCTGCGCGCCGAGCAGGCGCGGGCGCAGATCAACGTGAGCCAGCAGGCGCTGCAGCGGCTGCAGGCCGGCAGCCGGCCGGAAGAGATCTCCCAGGCCCGCGCCCAGGTGGCCGCCGCCGAGGCCGATGCGCGCCTGGCCCAGCAGCAGGTCGAGCGCCTGCAGTCCATCGGCCAGAGCACCGGCGGCCGCGGCGTGAGCCAGCAGGACACCGACGCGGCGCAGGCGCGCCGCAAGGTGGCTCAGGCGCAACTGGAGAACGCGCGCAAGGCCGCGCAGCTGGTGGTGACCGGCCCACGCAAGGAAGACATCGCGCAGGCCCAGGCGCAGCTCGAGTCCTCGCGCGCCGCGCTCGCGCTGCTGGAGCACCAGGTCGCCGAATCCACGTTGGTAGCGCCGCTGGACGCCGTGGTGCGTGCACGCCTCATGGAGCCGGGTGACATGGCCTCGCCGCAGCGCCCCGTCTACACCCTGGCCATCACCGACCCCAAGTGGGTGCGGGCCTATGTGTCCGAGCCGGACCTGGGGCGCATCCGCTCGGGCATGGCGGCGCGCATCGTCACCGACAGCCAGCCCGGGCAGCCCATCGAGGGGCGCATCGGCTACATCGCCTCGGTGGCGGAATTCACGCCCAAGACCGTGCAGACCGAGGAGCTGCGCAGCAGCCTGGTCTACGAGGTGCGCGTGCTCGCCCAGGACAAGGACGACCGCCTGCGCCTGGGCATGCCGGCCACGGTGCGCATCGCGCTGGACACCCCGGCCCCGCAGCAGGCCAAGACCGAAAGCCGCCCATGAGCGACGCGCCGGCGCTCGTCGCCCAGGGCCTGCACAAGCGCTTCGAGCTCAAGGGCCGGCCCGCCACGCGGGCCCTGCAGGACGTGAGCCTGCGCGTGCCGGCCGGCGCGCTGACGGCCTTCGTCGGGCCCGACGGCGCCGGCAAGACCACGCTGCTGCGTCTGGCCTGCGGCCTGCTGAGGCCTGACGAAGGCAGCTTGCAGGTTCTGGGCATCGACGTGGCCCGCGAGCCGCAGTCGGTGCAGGACCGCATCAGCTACATGCCGCAGCGCTTCGGCCTGTACGAGGACCTGAGCGTGCAGGAGAACCTGGACCTGTACGCCGACCTGCACGGCGTGCCCGCCGCCATGCGCCGCGAGCGCTATGCGCGCCTGCTCGAGATGACCGACCTGGGCCGCTTCACCGCGCGCCCGGCCGGCAAGCTCTCGGGCGGCATGAAGCAGAAGCTGGGCCTGGCCTGCACGCTGGTGCGCTCGCCCCAGCTGCTGCTGCTGGACGAGCCCACCGTGGGCGTCGATCCGCTCTCGCGCCGCGAGCTGTGGGAGATCGTGGAGCAACTGGTGCACGACGAGCAACTGAGCGTGATCGTCAGCACCGCCTACCTGGACGAAGCCGAGCGCTGCGCCCAGGTGTTCGTGATGCACGAAGGCCGCCTGCTGGCCGAAGGCACGCCCCAGGACCTGCGTGGCAAGGCCGAGGGCCTGTGCTTCGTGGCAAGCGCGCCCGAGGGCGTCCCGGCGCGCGCCCTGCAGGCGCGCCTGCTGGATGCGCCCGCCGTGGTGGTCGACGCGGTGCCCGAGGGCGGCCACGTGCGCTTCATCCGCCAGCCCGCCGCGGATGCGGCCGCGCTGTACGCGCTGCTGCAGGGCGCGCCGGCGGAGCCGGTGCCCGCGCGGCTGGAGGATGGTTTCATGCTGCTGCTGCGCTCGCAGCGCGCCGCGGCCGCCGCGAGGAGGGAGGCGCCGGCCGGGCCCGCGCCCCTGCACGCCGGCGCCCCCGGCGAGGTGGTGATCGAGGTGCGCGACCTGGTGCGCCGCTTCGGCGATTTCACCGCCGTGGCCAGCACCAGCTTCCAGGTGCGCCGCGGCGAGATCTTCGGCCTGCTCGGGCCCAACGGGGCCGGCAAGACCACCACCTTCCGCATGCTGTGCGGCCTGCTGCCGGCCAGCAGCGGCTTCCTGCAGGTGGCGGGCGTCAATCTGCGCCACGCACGGGCACAGGCGCGCAGCCGCATCGGCTACGTGTCGCAGAAGTTCGCGCTGTACGGCAACCTGACGGTGGTGGAGAACCTGTCCTTCTTCGGCAGCGCCTACGGCCTGCGCGGCGAGCGGCTGAAGGCGCGCATGCGCGCGGTGCTGGACGAGTTCGACCTCGGCGGCCAGGAGGAATCGGCCAGCGGCCAGCTGCCCGGCGGCTTCAAGCAGCGCCTGGCCATGGCCGCCGGGCTTCTGCACGAGCCCGAGATCCTGTTCCTCGACGAGCCGACCAGCGGCACCGATGCGCTGGCGCGGCGCGAGTTCTGGCGGCGCATCACCGCGCTGGCCGCGGCGGGCGTCACCGTCATCATCACCACGCACTTCATGGAAGAGGCGGAGTACTGCGACCGCATCGTCATCCAGGACGCCGGCAGGCTGCTGGCCATCGGCACGCCGCAGGAAGTGCGCGCCAAGGCACGGCCCACCGAAGGCCGCCGCGCCAACATGGAAGACGCCTTCATCGGCATCGTGAGCCAGGCCCGCGAGAAGCAGGCCGCAGGGCAGGGGGCGGCGGCATGAGCGAGCAGGACACCACCTCGCATGCGCTCGCCCGACTCGCGGCCCTGACGCGCAAGGAGACGCGCCAGCTGCTGCGCGACCCGAGCAGCCTGGCCATCGGCATCCTGCTGCCGATCCTCTTGATCCTGCTGTTCGGCTACGGGCTCTCGCTGGACGTGAAGAACGCGCCGCTGGCCGTGGTGATGGAAGACAGCTCGCCCACCGCCACGCGGGCCGTGGCCGGACTCTCGCTCACGCCCTACATCTCGCCGGTGCCGCTGGTGTCGATGAGGGAGGCCGAGGCGCTGCTGCGCGCCCACAAGGTGGACGGCATCGTGCGCGTGCCGGGCGACTTCTCCAGCCGGCTGGCGGCGGGCGACGCGCGCATCCAGATCCTGGTGAACGGCGCCGACGCCAACAAGGCCAACACCATCCTGCGCTACGCGGGCGCCGCGCTGGGCAGCACGCCGCTGCGCCTGGCGGACGAGGCGGGCGATGCGCGCGCCGCCTTCAACGCCAGCGGCATCGGCTCGGTGAGCGTGGAGCCTCGGCTGTGGTTCAACAGCGCCAACAACAGCACCTGGTACCTGGTGCCCGGGCTGGTGGTGCTGATCATGACGCTGGTGGGCGCCTTCCTCACCGCGCTGGTGATGGCGCGCGAATGGGAGCGCGGCACGCTGGAGGCGCTGTTCGTCACGCCGGTGCGCCCGGGCGAGATCCTCGTGGCCAAGATCATTCCGTACTTCGGCATCGGCATGGCCGGCCTCGCCCTGTGCCTGGTGGCGGCACGCTACCTGTTCGAGGTGCCGATGGTGGGCTCGCTCTTCCTGCTGGTGTTCGCCTCGATGCTGTACCTGATCGTGGCGGTGGGCATCGGCCTGGTGATCTCGTCGGTGACGCGCAACCAGTTTGTGGCCAGCCAGGTGGCGCTGCTGTCGAGCTTCCTGCCGGCGATGCTGCTGTCGGGCTTCCTGTTCGACCTGCGCAACGTGCCGTGGGTGGTCAACGTCATCGGCCACATCCTGCCGGCCACCTATTTCATGGAGCTGATCCGCGCGCTCTTCCTGGCCGGGAACATCTGGCCGCTGGTCATCAAGAACTGCCTGATCCTCGCGGGCTACGCGGTGGGCCTGCTGTGCGTGGCGCGGCTGGTGACCCAGAAGCGCCTGGACTGAAGGGAGCACGCCATGCCGTCCGCCATCGCCGACTTCGTCTTCCGCATCGCGCAGCTGTGCCGCAAGGAACTGCTCGCGATCCTCAAGGACCCGGCCAGCCGCGTCATCCTGGTGGTGCCGGCCATCATGCAGAGCCTGATCTTCGGCTACGCCGCCACCTACGACCTGCAGCGCGTGGACTATGCGCTGCTCGACCAGAGCCACGGCGGCGCCGCCCGCGAGCTGGTGGCGAAGCTGGAGGGCGGCGGCGTGTTCCGCCGCGCGATGACGCTGCGCTCGCCCGCCGACATCCAGGCCCCCATCGACACCCAGCAGGCCCTGCTGGTGCTGCACATCGGCCCGCGCTTCGAGGCGCAACTGGCGGCCGGCGAGTCGGCCGCGGTGCAGGTGATCGTGGACGCGCGCAACTCCACCACCGCCAGCGCCGCCGTGGGCTACGTGACCGAGGTGGTGAACGGCTTCAACGCCCAGTGGAGCGAACGCCACGGCGGCCCTCCGCCGGCGCTGCGCATCGAGCAGCGCGCCTGGTTCAACCCCAACCTGGAGACGCGCTGGAACTTCATGCCCGGACTGGTGGCGGCGCTGAGCATGCTGCAGACGCTGCTGCTCACCGCGCTGTCGGTGGCACGCGAGCGCGAGCAGGGCACCTTCGACCAGCTGCTGGTGACGCCGCTCACGCCCACCCAGATCATGATCGGCAAGGCCCTGCCGCCGGTGATGGTCGGCCTGGTGCAGTCCACGCTGATCCTGCTGGTGACGCTGCTGTGGTTCGGCATTCCCATGGCCGGCTCGCTGCTGACGCTGTACGCGGGGCTGCTCTTCTTCACGGTGGCCAGCGTGGGCATCGGGCTGTCGATCTCGGCCGTGTCGGCCAACATGCAGCAGGCGATGCTCTATACCTTCGTGCTGATCATGCCGATGATGCTGCTCTCCGGCCTCACCACGCCGGTGAGCAACATGCCCGAGGCGCTGCAGATCGCCACCTGGGCCAACCCCCTGCGCTTCGCCATCGACCTGGTGCAGCGCGTCTACCTGGAGGGCGTGGGCTTTCACACCGTGTGGCTCAACCTGGTGCCGCTCACGGTCATCGCGGCGGTCACGCTGCCGCTGGCCACCTGGCTGTTCCGCCACCGCCTCGTCTGAACATCATCGACATCCCGAAGAGGTCCACCATGGCTCGCTTCCCTTTCCACCGTCCGACCTTACTTGCCTTGGCCGCATGCGCCCTCGTGACGGGCTGCGCCGTCGGGCCGGACTTCAAGGCGCCCGACAACCCGGCGCCCGCCGACTTCGCCAGCTGGCATGGCGGCTCCCCCGAGCTGGCGGCGGGTGCGTCACCGATGGGGGCCGGCGCGGCTTCGCCCATCGGCTGGCAGTCCTTCGCCGACCCGGTGCTCGAGCGCCTGCAGGCCCGGGCCGTGGCCGCCAATCCCGACCTGCAGACGGCCGCCCTGCGCTTCGCCCAGAGCCGCGCGCAGGGCCAGGCGGTGCGCTCGCAGTACCTGCCCCAGGTCAATGCCAGCGGCGCGGTGTCGCGCCTGCGCGAGAGCGAGGACGGCGACTTCGCCCGCATCATCGGCGCCATCAACCCGGCGCAGAAGGACGCGGTGGTGAAGGTCCTGGCCGAGCCGCACGACTTCTTCCAGGCCGGCTTCGACGCCACCTGGGAGCTGGACCTGTGGGGCCGCGTGCGCCGCTCCATCGAGGCCTCCGACGCCGACGAGGCCGCCGCCCGCGCGCTGCTGGCCCAGGTGCAGCTGAGCGTGCAGGCCGAGGTGGCGCGCCGCTACTTCGAGCTGCGCTCGGCGCAGGTGCAGATCCGCCTGGCCCGCGCCGACATCCAGGCCGGCGAGGAGACCCGCGCGCTGGTGCAGGCGCGCACCACCGGCGGCCTGACCAACGGCCTGGACCTGAGCCGTCAGGACGCGCAGTTGGCCGACCAGCGCGCGCGCCTGCCCCAGTTGCTGGCGCAGGAGGCGCAGGCCATCAACCAGCTCACGCTGCTGGTGAACGAGCGCCCCGGCGCGCTGGCCGCCGAGCTGTCGCCGCCCCCGGCCGCCCAGGCGGCAACGCTGCCCGACCTGTCGCTGGGGCTGCCTTCGGAGGTGGCCCTGCGGCGCCCGGACATCCAGCGGGCGCAGGCCCAGCTGCATGCAGCCACGGCCGGCATCGGCGTGGCCGTGGCCGACCTGTACCCGCGCATCACCATCGGCGCGCGCTTCGGCTTCGAGTCGGTGGATGCCAGCACCTTCGGCGAATGGGGAAGCCGCGCCTGGTCCATCGGCCCGAGCCTGCAACTGCCGATCTTCGACGGCGGCCGGCGGCGCGCCACCGTCACGCTGCGCAAGCTGCAGGAGCAGGAGGCCGCGGTGGCCTACCAGCAGACGGTGCTGAAGGCCTGGCACGAGATCGACGATGCGCTGAGCAGCTACTCGGCCGAGCGCCAGCGCAACGCGCAGCTGGCTGCGATGGAGCTTGCGAGCCGCGATGCCTGGGAGCTCGCCCGCGTGCGCTACGAGCACGGCATGACCGATTTCCTGGTGGCCCTGGATGCCCAGCGCACCCTGCTGCAGGCCCAGCGCGCGCATGCCGACAGCAGCGCGCGCCTGGCGCTGGGGCTGGTGGCGGTGACGAAGGCGCTGGGCGTGCAGCCCGCGGCCGGCGCCTGAAGCTGCCGCGGTGGCATTTGTGCCGCGCTTCGGGGAACATCGCCGCTGGCGCCACCACGGCGCGAGGGTGGAGAACCATCGTGCGCAGCATCTATGACAAGGACAGGGACGTCCTGACCATCCGGGTGTCCGACCTGCCTTCCGACCGCGACCAGCGCGAGGAGGCGATGACCGTCGTGCACTACGCCGGCCAGAAGGTCGCCTCGCTCACCCTCGAGCGGGCCCGCGAGCGCGGCTTCTATCCGGCCGAGGTGCGCAACAACACGCCCACCGGCCGCATCTGGTACGTGCTGCGGGCCATCAGCCGCGAGTACAACTGGCTGGCCAAGCTGGCCACCGTGCTGCTGCTGGTCGCGGCCTTCATCAGCATCGCCATGCAGGCCTATCCGGAGTTCGCCAGGCTGTGCATCTGGCAGCCGGTGTGCGTGCTGCCGCCGGGCTTCTACGCGGCCATGGCCAGCGACGGCATGCTGACCTTCCTGACCCTCATGATCGCCCTGGGCGTGGCGGTGGAGCTGCGGCTGCGCCAGTACAGGGGCGGCGTGGACGAGGCGGGCTACAACATCGGCCGCGCGCTGGCCTACGGCTACTTCTCCAACTTCCTGCTGCCCACCATGCTGCTGGCGCGCAGCGAGACGCAGCGCCTGGGCCTGCCGCCGGACAAGGCGATCCGGCTCAGCGTGGTGTATCCGGCCAACGTGTCGGCGCTGAAGGCCTTCCACGCGAACGTCGAGCCGCAGATCCGCGACTTCCTCAAGACGCGCGACCTGGAAGGCAGCTATCCCTCGGGCGCCGGCTTCCTGAAGCGCCGGGTGCTGGTGGTCTCGCGCGCCCCGGGCGTGGGAGACGGCAGCGACATGTTCTTCGACTTCCCGACCACCCTCTACACCCTGGGCGACTACTACGCGAGCTGGAACGAATGGCGGGTCTCGGAAGGCAGGGCGCCGGACGATGCCGGCGTGCTCGACGAGCTGCAGCAGGTGCAGGTCAACAACTTCTTCGCCGAGCTGCGGCGGCTGTGCGAGGACGGTGGCGGCCTGGAGGTGGCGGAGCGCTTCGGCCTGGACCGATCGGCCCTGCGCAGCCTCTACCAGCAGCACTTCCGCCACGCCGAGCCCAGCGTGCTGTGGGAGCAGCTGCGCAGCGCGGCATCGCCGGCCGCCTAGAAGAGCAGCAGGTAGGCGACGCCCCCCATCAGGCCCCACTTGAGCAGGTAGTACACGGGCCTGTGCGTCGTCTTCAGGCGCTTGGCCCACGCGCGCACCTGGTAGGCGTACTGGAAGAAGCGGTTGAGCCCGCCGATGTGCTCGCCTTCCTCGTTCTGCGTGGCCGCGGCCTTCATCACGGTGCCGCCGAACCAGCGGTTGAGCGCGCCCAGGATGCGGCTGTACAGGGGCCGCTCCACGTCGCAGAACAGCACGATGCGCTGGTGATTGGTCCTGTTCTCGGCGAAGTGGATGAAGGTCTCGTCGAAGACCACGCCTTCGCCATCCTTCCAGTGATAGCGCTGGCCGTCCACCTCGATGTAGCACTCGGGCGAGTTCGGCGTGATCAGGCCCAGGTGGTAGCGCAGCGAGCCGGCGTAGGGGTCGCGGTGGCGCACCAGCCGGCTGCCCGGCGGCAGCGAGGCGAACATGGCCGCCTTCACGCTGGGGATGGAGGCCAGCAGCTGCGTGGTGTAGGGGCACTGGTCCAGGGCCGAAGGCATGTCCTGCCCGTACCACTTGAGATAGAAGCGCTTCCAGCCCGTGCGATAGAAGGAGTTGAAGCCGATGTCGTTGTAGCCCGTGGCCGCGCGGATGCGGCCGCCGCCCTGCAGCTGCAGCGCCTCTTCGCGGATGCGCTCCCAGTTGGCCTGCAGCGGCGCGAGCTCGGGCAGGTCCTCCGGCCGCGCGTAGGGCCGGGGGCTCAGGCGCGAGAACAGGTACATCAGCGCGTTGAGCGGCGCCAGGACGACGGTGTAGTCGGTCAGCGCGCGAAACAGTCCGAAGCGGACGCGCCCGCGCAGGTGCACGAACAAGGCCGAGGCGATGAAGATCAGGAGCACCCAGTGGCGGGGCTGCGGGGTCCAGTCGAGGTTCATGAGTGGCCGTGGCGCCGGGCGCAAGCCGCCGGCACCTCGCTTCACAACAAGGGAAGCGGCGGATATTACGGGTAAACCCGATGCACCCCTGTCAGCAAGGTCACTATTCGTGAAGAGCGCGTGCGCGCTCAGTGCAGCAGGGTGGGCTGGATGCGCGGCCAGGCGGTCTCGCGGCCCATCATGGCGCGGGCGTAGAGGTAGTTCTGCAGCGCGCGGTCGCTCAGGCGGTCCATGTCCACCTGGCCCTGTGCATCGCAGGGAAAGGCGTAGCCGCGGTGGCCGGCGAAAAGGGGGTCGAAGCGCAGCTCCCAGCAGGCGTCGGCTGCGATGGCGATGGATGACAGCATGGCGATCCTCCTTGTCGGTGCTTTTCTTCCTGCACCTGGGAGGGAAGACTGCCACGCGGTGCGCGCCATTTCTTCCCTCCCACAGAGGACGAGTGGGCCCGACGGCCTTCAAAAGGCACGGCCATAGGCGCTAGGCCGTGGTGGCGGGCATCACTTTCGGCCGTGTTCCCGCAGGCCGGTGGGAACGCCGCAGCTACTCGAAGCGGTAGGTGTAGCGCAGCTGCGCGAAGTTCTCGCCGGGGTTCGGATGCTTGATGCCGGCGTTGGAGAAGTGCTCCACGCGCAGGACCAGCTCGTGCTCCTGGCGCGCGCCGAAGTTGCGGCCCACGCCCAGGTGGCTGCCGAAGTTGAAGCTGGTGGAGAACTGCTTGTCGCTGCTGTGGTAGAGCGATGAAGTGAAGCTCAGGCCCACGCCGGCCTCGACGAACCAGGGCGAGGCGCCGCCGTTCGCGCGCCAGCGCAGCACCGGTGTCATGGCCAGCTGCGTCAGGTGGTCCTTGTCGCCGGGCGTGGGCGCGTCGTAGCGCCACTGCGACAGCGTGGCCTCGATGTAGGGGCGCAGTTCGCCGGGCCCCAGCGTCCAGCGGGCGTCCCAGTCCCAGGACAGGCCCACTGCCAGCGATTGCGTCCCCTTGGCGCCGCCCGCCTGCACGTAGAACGCGTCCGGGGCGAAGGAGGAGGGCAGTTCCGCCTTCGCCGGCCGCGCGGCGCCGAGCCCGATGAGGGTGCCGGCCGCGACGCAACACATCAGCCGGATGCCGCGTGCCCCGCGGTCACCCGCTTCCATGATCGATTTGTCTTGATGAGCCATGACCGATTGAACGGTGGCAAGGGGGGTGCATTCAATTGCACGGAGGGCGGGCCCCGTTCACCGTCCAAAGGACGGGGGCGCGATGGCAGGGCGCCGTCTCTCCCTTCCGACTGATGCGCCGCTGCGCGTTCAGCCGGACAGTGGCTGCTGCTTCGCCAACACAACAGCAGCTTCGAACGAGGTGGCCCATGAGACTCCCCGAATACCCCGGTCCGCACCTGGTGCCGCACCGCCGGCCCCTTCCGCGGCCGCCCCACCAGGTGCGCGAGCTGGAGTTCGCGCAGATGCGGCGCGCCTTCCACCGCACGGGCGGCCTGGCGGGCGGCGACGAGTTCGCCGGCCGGCTGGGCGAGCGGCTGCAGCAGCCGGTGTCGCACGTGGCCCGATGGATCGTCTCGCACCAGGTGCTCAGCTTCGCCTGGCACTCGCAGACGCTCCTGCCGCTCTTCCAGTTCGACGCCATCGAGCTCACGCCGTCCCCGTCCGCCTCGGCCGTGGTGCAGGAGCTGGCGGGGGCCTTGGTCGACTGGGACATGGCGCTGTGGTTCATCCGGCCCAACCATCTGCTGGACGACGAGGCACCGATGGACGCGCTGGCGGCCGACCCGGCGTCCGTCCTCTCGGCGGCGCGCGCCGAGCGCTTCTTCGCCTGCGGTTAAGCGGGTGGGCGGCGGGGGCCGGCGTGCGATAGGCAGGACAGCCGGCCAAGCCCACAGCACAATGCGCCCCTGCGATTCGGACTGCCGCGGCGCGAACGGGTCCGCGGGCCCTGGGTCGCCTGGGAGCCATCGACATGACATCCCCGTGGGCATTGCTTCTGGTCTTCGCGGCCTCGATCGCGGCCTTCCGCGTCGGGAACCGGCTCGCGCGCCGCCTGCCGGTGGACCACCTGTCGCTGCAGGCGCGGCAGGCGGCGCAGACGGGCATCGGCATGCTGGCCACGCTGCTGGCGCTGGTGCTGGGCCTGATGATCACTTCGGCCAAGCATTCCTTCGACGACCGGCAGGCCGAGCTGCTGCGCATCGCCTCCAGCGTGGTGCTGCTGGACCGGGCGCTGGTCGGCTTCGGCGACGGCGCGCAGGAGTGCCGGGCGCAACTGCGGCAGATCTTCGCCAGCGTGCGCTCGCGCATCGACGACCACCGGCACGATGCCGCGCATCCGGGCATGCTCATGAGCAACCTGCACGCGCTCACGAAGCTGCAGCACGCCCTGCTGGGCCTGGCCCCGCGCGACGAGACCCAGAAGTGGTACCAGGCGCGCGCCATGCAACTGTCCAGCGAGATCGCCCACGACCGGGTACTCATCGTGGAGCGCAACCAGAGCTCCATCCCCACCGTGCTGCTCGCCGTCGTGGTGGCCTGGGTGGTCCTGATCTACCTGGGGCTGGGCATCTTCCACGTGAGCAATCCGACGGTGAACATCACGCTGGATATCTGCGCGCTGGCCTTCGCCTGCGCCATCGCGATCGTCATCGAACTGGACACGCCGTACTCGGGGCTGGTGGGCGTCTCGACCGAGCCGCTGGCACGGGCCGCCGAGGCGCTCGCGGACTGAGCGCGCCGGCCGCTGCGGAACCTCAGCCGGCGAGCAGGCGCTCGGCCATCGGAAAGACCTCCTCGCGCTGATAGGCCAGGTACTGCGCACAGCCCGCAAGAAGAAGCGCCTGCAGCCGCGCGCCCGCCCCCGGTTGCCTGCCGATGCCCAGGACATGGCCGCTCAGTTCGCTGTGCAGGTCGGACAGATGTCTTTGCATGGCCCGGATGCAAACCGGGTCGGATCCCGCCACCGATTCGGCCATCGCGGGAAAGAGCTCGGCGTCGAGCGCGGCCTGGTTCGCGTCCAGCGCGTCGGCCAGGCGGCGCAGGGCTGACGCGGCGCCGGGCGCGTCCATCCGTGCCTGGAAGGCGGGGCCGGCATCCGCCACGGCCCGGGCCAGCGCCTCGATGGCCTCGTGCGTGCGGGTGGCTGGCGCCTGTTCGGTCACTCACGTATTCCAGCGCCCTTGCGCTGGACCAGGGGCGTCCGCACGCAGGCGTCCGGGTGCGTCAGGCGCTGCCCGCGGGGCGGGGAGGCCATCGGCCTCGTGCAGGCGCAGCAGATCGGCTTCGCTCACGATGCCCACCACCTGGCCCTGCTCGACCACCGGGACGCCGCTGATCCGCCGCTGCAGGAGGAACCTGGCGATCTCGGGCACCGGCGTGGCGGGCGACACCGTGATGACGGGCGAACTCATGACGTCGGAAGCGTTCATCGTGCGCGCTCCTTTGGCCTCATCTTTGGCTTGGCTTCGGCCGATGTAAAGCGAATTTCATTCTGATTTCAATGCAACTTTGTTGCATCGAAAGGGGCGCGGTCAACCGCGTGCGCGTGCGCGCAGGGCGGCCAGGCGCTTGCGTGTGCCGGGGTGGGTGGCCGTGTCGGTGCGCCACCCCAGGTCCATGAAGGCCGCGATGGCGTCCTGGTCCCGGATGCCGAGTCCGCGAAGGGTGTCCAGGGCAAAGGCGTCGGCTTCGAATTCCTGCCGATGGGCCAGCGCCGAGGCGTCGCGGCCGAGCGCGTCGGCCACGGCGTCGGTGTGGCGCTTCTCGACGGGGCCGGGCACCCACTTCGTGTAGAGGCGCCCCATCTGCGACCAGTGCCCGAGCATGACGTGCCCCAGTTCGTGGGCGAGGATGAAGATGCGCTCGCCTTCGGGCAGATCCCCCAGCGAAGCGTTGGCCACCACGATGCGGCCCTTGAGGGTTTCGCCCACCAGGTCGCCGCGCACGACCAGCAGTTCGACCTTCGACGGGTGCGGGATGTCCAGGTGCCGCACCAGCCTGTCGAAGGATTCGCGCACCTTGCGCGCCTGCGGGCTGGCGGGGTCGGCCGCCGTCATCGCATCGAGCTGCCGCTGCTGCGAGGTCTCCAGGACGGTGAGGATGTCGGGCGGCGTGCGCAGGGTCTCGCCACCGACTGCGCCGCAGGCCAGCAACAAGCACATCGACAGCAACCATTTCATGACCGCACTCCGGCGCTGATCGGAGTGTGGGGCAACGGTGCGGGTGCGCGTGTCGGGAAACCGGACGGGGACTTGTAAGGGCGGGTCGGATAAAGCGCGCGGCATCGGCGGCGAAGCCAGAGGCATGGGAGGTCAGGTGCCGATTGTGGCCTGCACGCAAGGTACGATGCACCCAGGGGCAACAAGACGGACCAGACCATGAGTGGTGCGAATTCCAGACTTCCCGACGAGCGGCCGGCGCTCCTGAGTACCGGCGTGCCCGGCCTCGACGACGTGCTGGGCGGCGGACTGACACCCAATCGCCTGTACCTGATCGAGGGAACGCCCGGCGCCGGCAAGACCACCATCGCGATCCAGCTGCTGCGCGAAGGCGTCGCACGCGGGGAGTCGGTGCTCTATGTCACGCTGTCCGAGACGGCCGAGGAACTCGACGGCGTCGCGAGATCCCACGGGTGGGACATGCGAGGCATCCACGTGCGCGAGATGCTCCCCAACCTGGAGGCGCTCGAGCCGGACGAGCAGTACACCATGTTCCACCCCTCGGAGGTGGAACTCAGCGAGACGACCTTGCGCATCCTCGCGGATGTCGACGCGCTCAAGCCGACGCGCGTGGTGTTCGATTCGCTCTCGGAACTTCGCCTCCTGGCAGGCAACTCGCTGCGCTACAGGCGCCAGATCCTGGCGCTCAAGCAATTCTTCAGCGGGCGCCAGTGCACCGTGCTGCTGCTGGACGACCTCACGGCCGTCGAGCAGGACCTGCAGGTGCAAAGCATCGCGCACGCGGTGATCCGCCTCGACCAGGTCAACCCGGACTACGGCTCCAGCCGCCGCAGGCTGATCGTTCCCAAGTACCGCGGGCAGTCGTATCGCGGGGGCTACCACGACTACAAGATCGTGCGCGGCGGCTTGCAGGTCTACCCGCGGCTCGTCGCGGCGGAGCACACGCACCCGCAGGCGCAGTCGAAGGCCCCGAGCGACATCGCCGAACTCGACGCGCTGCTCGGGGGCGGCCTCGAGAAGGGCACGAGCACCTTGTTCGTCGGGGCACCCGGAACGGGCAAGTCGAGCGTGGCCGTGCAGTTCGCGGTGGCCGCGGCGCGGCGGGGGGAGAAGGCGGCGCTGTTCATCTTCGACGAAAGCCTCAACACGCTGCGAAGTCGCGCCGAGGGGATGGGGATCGGCCTGGGCCCGTTCCTCGATTCCGGCCAGATCCAGGTGCGCCAGGTCGACCCGGCGGAACTCTCGCCGGGCGAGTTCGTCGATGCCATCCGCACCGCGGTGACCACCGGCGAGGCCAGCGTGATCGTGATCGACAGCCTCAACGGGTACCTGAACGCCATGCCCGATGAGCGATTCCTCTCGGTCCAGCTGCACGAGTTGCTCACCTACCTGGGCCGGATGGGGGTCGCGACCTTGCTGATCGGTGCGGCGCACGGGCTGGTGGGCCCGCAGATGCAGCTGCCGGTCGATGCGAGCTACCTGGCGGACGCGGTCGTGCTGCTGCGCTACTACGAGCACGCCGGCGAGGTGCTGCAGGCGATCTCGGTCCTGAAGAAGCGCGGCAGCGCCCATGAGCGATCGATCCGGTCGTTCTCGCTGACCTCCGACGGCATCAAGGTGGGGCCGCCCTTGCGCCAGTTCCGCGGAATCCTCACCGGCATCCCCGTGCCGCTTGGGGGAGAGCGATCCGAGCCGTGACGGCGATCGACCCCGAGCTCGACGAGCGCGTGCTGCTGCGGGCAGCCACGTCCAGGGACGCGACCATGGCGCGCGCGGTCCTGGAGCGGGCGGCCTTCAAGGTCCATGCCTGCGCGGACGTGGCGGAAGTCGTCCGAGAGGCCGGACGTGGCGCGGGCGTGCTGGTACTGGCGGAAGAAACCCTGGGCGGCGACAACGCGGCTGCTCTGAAGGCCGGCCTGCGCTCGCAGGGCGAATGGTCCGACGTTCCGATCATCGTCCTGGCCCGCCAGGGGGCCGACTCGCGGGCCATCGCCGGGATCATGGACGCGTTCGCCAATGTCACGGTGATCGAGCGGCCCATGCGCATCACCTCGCTGGTCAGCGCGATCCGCAGTGCGCTGCGGGCGCGGCGGCGCCAGTACGAGCTGCGCGGCCTGCTGGCCGGACTGCGCGAAGCCGACCAGCGCAAGACGGAGTTCCTGGCCACGCTGGCCCACGAGTTGCGCAATCCCCTGGCGCCCATGCGCAGTGCCCTGGCGCTCCTGACGCGAAAGCAGCCGGCGCACGAGGATGCGGAGAAGTACTACCAGCTCATGGGCCGCCAGGTGGACCACATGGTGCGGCTGGTGGACGACCTGCTGGAGGTGTCCCGGATCACGCGCGGCAAGATCGAGCTGCGCATGGAGCCCGTGGTGCTCGATGCGGTCATCCAGGACGCAGTCGAGCTGAGCCGTCCGCTGTTCGAGCGGGCGGGGCACGTCCTGAGCGTGGAGCTTCCGGAAGAGGCGCTGGTGATCCATGGCGATGCGGTGCGCCTGGCGCAGGTCTTTTCCAACCTGCTCAACAATGCGGCCAAGTACACGCCGGCCGGCGGGCAGATCGGCATCGTCGCGCGCTCGAGCGGGCGCGAGGTCCAGGTCCGGGTAACGGACAACGGCGCCGGAATCGCCCGGGAGATGCTCGATTCCGTCTTCGAGATGTTCGTGCAGGTCGGCGACACCTCCAGGGTGGCGCAGGGCGGCCTGGGCATCGGGCTCACGCTGGTTCGCGCACTGGTGCTGTTGCACGGCGGCCAGGTCCAGGCGAGCAGCGAAGGGCCGGGGCGCGGTGCCACGTTCACCGTGTCGCTCCCCCTTTCCAGCGCTTCGCTGAGCGCCGCGCGGCAACCCGCCGCGCGGCGGCATGCAGGCCGCGAACTGCAGGGCCGCTCCATCCTGGTGGTGGACGACAACGTGGATGCGGCCGATTCGCTGGCCGAGCTTCTCGGAGCCCTCGGAGCTTCCGTGCTGGTCGCCTACGGTGGTGAAGAGGCGCTGCGACTCGCGGATGCCAGCGACTTCGACACGGCGATCCTGGACCTGGGGATGCCCGGCCTCGATGGCTTCGAGCTCGCGACCCGGCTGCAGGCCGACGCGCCCCAGCCCGGCCGGACCTTCATCGCACTGACCGGATGGAGCCAGCAAGGCTTCCAGGAGCGCATTGCCAGGGCAGGCTTCCACCACCACATGCTCAAGCCGGTGAACATCGATGAGCTGTTGAAGGTGCTGCAGGCGGCCTAAGCCACCGAACTTCGGCGTCACCCGCTTGGGCACCGTTCGCATCGCCTCGGCACCTGCCTTCGATTTCGTAGTGAAATGCGTCCGCATGGACCTCGATGATTCACTGCGCGAGCTGATCGCCCACAGGCTCGCGTGCTTCGATCAGCGCAGCCTCAGCGCGCCCGATTCGCGCCGGGCTGCGGTGGCCCTGACCCTCATCGAGGAAGGCACCGGCGCATTGCTTCCCGGCATCCGCTCGCCCGCCGCCTGGAGCCGCAGCGCCGCGTTGCTGCTGACGCGGCGCTCGGCGCAGTTGCGCAGGCACCCTGGCCAATGGGCACTGCCGGGCGGGAGCATCGACGAGGGCGAGTCGCCGGAGCAGGCCGCCCTGCGCGAGCTGCACGAGGAAGTCGGCCTGCGCCTGGAGGAGGGCGCCATCCTCGGCCGCCTGGACGATTTCGTCACCCGCTCCGGCTTCGCGATCACGCCGGTGGTCGTGTGGGCAGGGGAGGCACGCGGGCTCGTGCCCAGCGAGATCGAGGTCGCGAGCGTCCATCGGATTCCCGTGAGCGAATTCATGCGCCCGGACGCACCGTGGCTGGATCCGATCGAGGACAGCGAGCAGCCGGTGCTGCGCATGCCCGTGGGCCAAAACTGGATCGCCGCGCCGACGGCGGCATTCATCTATCAGTTTCGCGAGGTCTGCATCGCCGGGCGAAGCACGCGTGTTGCGCACTTCGAGCAACCGGTGTTTGCGCGGCAGTAGGCCTGGTCGAGTACTGCCTATTTGGCGGGCGCCAACGGATCGTCCGGCGTCCCGCCTTGCGTTGTCTTGCGGGCGCCGGGCCGGCGGGCATCGCGTGCCTGCACCCGCTTCTGGGCCGAGGCCGCGCCGGGGTCGTTGGGAACGCCACTGATCTCCACGTTCTTGGCAGCGTCTCCGCCTTCGGGCCGCACCTGCCCCTTCGGTTTCGATTGCCGCCGGCGCTCGGCTGCCTCGCCCGATTTGTCCGTCGTATAGCCGGGCGTGTTCGGAGGCACGTTGGCCCCCGGGACATTCTGCTGTGCGAAAGCCGATGCGCAAAAACACACCGCCACAAATCCCGGAGTGAAGAACCTCATGGCAGAGCTCCTTGAAGAAGAAAGACCACAAGAAAGAGAGCAGCAAGCGACGACATCGCCAACTCTTGTACGCACTGCGGTGCAAGGCAGATCAGCAGAGACCCCTCACGACCGTCGCAGCCGATAGAGCCCGACGTCCACGCGCCCGGATCTGAACCCCGCTTCGCAGTAAGAAAGATAGTAGCGCCACAGGCGGCGGAACATCTCGTCGAATCCTTGGGCCTGCAGCTGCGGCCATGCCGCCTCGAAGCGCTCGCGCCATTCGGTCAGCGTGCGCGCGTAGCTCGCGCCGAACCTGTCGGTGCACTCGATCTCGAAGCCTGCCCGCGCGGCCAGCTCCCGGACGGCGCTGTCGCTCGGCAGCAGCCCCCCCGGAAAGATGTGGCGCTGGATGAAGTCGGCCCCGCGCCGGTAGCTCTCGAACTGGGCGTCGTCGATCAGGATCACCTGCAGCACCGCCAGGCCGCCGGGCTTCAGGCGCTCGCGCAGGGTCTGGAAGTACCGGGGCCAGTAGGCCTGGCCCACCGCTTCGAGCATCTCGATGGACACGATGCGGTCGAACTGGCCCTGGACCTCGCGGTAGTCCTGCAGTCGCAGGTCCACCTGTGCCTGGAGGCTGGCCTCTTGCACCTGCGTCCGCGCGTGTTCGAGTTGCCGCTGCGAGAGGGTGATGCCGGTCAGCTCGACGCCGTGTGCCTGCGCCAGGTCCACGGCCAGCGCGCCCCAGCCGCAGCCGATCTCCAGCACCCGCTGGCCGGGCTGCAATGCGAGCAGCTGGCCGATGCGGGCGAGCTTGCGCACCTGGGCGGCCTCCAGGGTGGCGTCGCCGGGCGCATACAGCGCGCTGGAATAGATCAGCCGCGGGTCGAGCCAGGCCGCGTAGAAGTCGTTGCCCAGGTCGTAGTGCGCCGCGATGTTGCGGCGGCTGCCCCGGCGCGTATTGGCATGCAGCAGGTGGTAGATGCGCGCGGCCAGGCGTGCCACGGGGCGGCCGCGCAAGGCGGCACCCCACGCGGCTTCGTTGCGCACGCCGAGCTCCAGCAGCGCCGGCAGGTCGGGCGTGGACCAGTCGCCGTCGCAATAGCTTTCGGCCAGGCCCAGGTCGCCCTGGGACAGGAGCCGCTTCAGCACGCGCCAGCGATGCAGTTGCAAGGTGGCATTCGGGCCCTCGGAGAGGCCACGCTGGACGATGGCCTTGCCGTCGGGCAGTTCCAGCCGCAGCGTGCCGCAATGCAGGCGCGCAAGCAGTTGCTGCAGCTGCCGCCGGGGCGACCAGGCCATGCCCATGGACAAGCCGTGCGGCGGCGCAGGGGGCTGCGTGGAGCTGATGAGGTTCATGTGGCGTCGTTCGGGCGGGTGATGCTCAAGGGATCGGCAGGCGCGCCCGGGTGGTGCCGGAACGGCGCCCCCTTGAGCAGGAGCTGCAGGGCGTGCCAATGGATGCCCGCCAGCACCTTCAGGCCCAGCAGGGGATGGGTGAGGACGGCCTTGAGGACCGTCCAGTCGCTCAGGGCCTGCCGCGCCGCCGCAAGCCGGGCCGTCAGCACCGGGCCCTGGTCGTCGACGGTGTGGATGTCCAGCTGCAGCGTGTCGCGTTGCGTCGATGGGGGCGACAGCGCGAAGCGGTAGCGAAGCGCCATGTCCATGAAGGGGGAGACGTGGAAGCACTTGGCGCACTCGTGGCGCAGCAGCGGCGCCTTCGCCTGCCCGGGTGCCACTTCGACCAGGTAGCGGTGGCGCTCGCCGAAGGTGTTTCGCACCTCGTAGATCACGGCCGCCAGCTCGCTCGAGTGCGGGGCATGGCAGAAGTAGATGGAAAGCGGATTGAAGGCGAAGCCCAGCACGCGCGGCATCGCGAGCAGGCTGATCGGTCCGCCGGCGTCGATGCCGGCGCGCGCGAGCTCGGCGTCGATGTGCTCGCGAAGGCGCAGACCCGCGGGCGCTCCATGGTCGCGCTCGTGCAGGCTCAGGAGGTTGAAGCGGTTGAGCGAGAAGAGGCGCAGCCGCTCGTGCAGCGCAGGCAGCTCGTCCAGGTCCACCACGAGGAAGAACATGCGATAGCGCAGGCGGTGCCGCAACGGGCGCAGGCGCTGGTGCATGACGTGGCCGCTGTACAGGGCGCTCCCGAGAGCGCTGGCCCGGGCGCTTTCCTCTGTGCTCATGGCGAGCTCACGGGCGCGCTGTCCGGCAGGGCGATGCGGCCGGACTCGCGGGGCACGTGCCAGGGGCGGCGCACCCCGCCCAGCTGTTCGGCCACCGCGAGGCCGGCCTGCAATCCGTCCTCATGGAAGCCGGCGCCGAAGTAGGCGCCGCAGAACCAGGTGCGCCGCTGTCCTTGCAGGGACCACAGCGCCTGCTGGGCCTGCAGGGCCGCGCTGTCGAAGAGCGGATGCTCGTAGGTCTGCGTGTGCAGGATGTGCCGTGCCGCAGGAGGGCGAACGGGGTTGAGCGTCAGGAAGATCGGCACGGGGGTCGCGAGCGGCTGCAGGCGGTCGAGCCAGTAGCTCACGCACAGCGGGCCTCGCGCGCCGCCGGCGCCCAGGTAGTTCCAGCTGGACCAGACGCGCTGCCGATGCGGCATGAGCCCGGCATCGGTGTGCAGCACCGCGAGGTTGCGGCTGTAGCTGAAGGCGCCAAGAAGGTGGCGTTCGTCCGCGCCGGGGTCGTCCAGCAACTGCAGCGCCTGGTTCGCGTGCGTGGCCAGCACCACCGCATCGAAGCGCTGGGGATGCCAGCCCGCGGCCGTCCGCAGCCGCACGCCATCGGCGGTGCGGGAGATCTGCAGGACGCCGCTGTCCAGGTGCACTGGCGACACGTCCAGGTGGTCCAGCAGCGCTTGCACGTAGCGGCGGCTACCCCCCGTGACGGTGCGCCAGCTCGGCCGTGCGCCCAGCTCGAGCAGATGGTGGTTGGCGCAGAAGCGGACAAAGGCCTCGGTGGGATAGCGGCCGATCTGCGACGCGGGCGCGGACCAGATGGCTGCCGCCATGGGATAGAGGTGGTCCTCGCGAAAAGCGCGGCCGTAGCCACGCAGGTCCAGGTAGTCGTCAAGGGCCATGAGACCGCAGGCCGCCGCATCGCCCGGGGCCTCGCGGTAGAAGCGCAGCAGTTCACGCAGCATCTGCCAGAAGCGCGGGCGCAGGGCATTGCGCGGCTGCGCCAGCAGGCCGCCCAGCCCGCTGCCGGAATACTCCAGCTGGCCCCCGTCCAGGCTCACCGAGAAGGACATGTCGCTGGGTTGCGTCTGCACGCCCAGCTGCCCGAAGAGGGCGGTGAGGTTGGGGTAGGCGGGCTCGTTGTAGACCAGGAAGCCGGTATCGACCGCCACCGGGGCACCCTGGACCCGGACGTCCACCGTGTGGGCGTGGCCGCCGGCGCGCGCTTCGCTCTCGAACAGGGTCACGTGGTGCCGCCGGGACAGCAGCCAGGCCGCCGACAGCCCCGAGATGCCCGCGCCGACCACGGCGATGTGCAATGCGCCGGCCCGGCCAGGCGCCGAGCGCGTGACGCCGGTGATCGAGGAAGAGGCGGAGCGCAGTGGCATGGTCGGGAGTGGTGATGGGCTGCCCACTTGTACGCAGGAAGGCCGCGCGCTGGATCATCGCCTCGCTGCGAGCCGGTGTGATCCAATCGCGCCTGCCCTTCGTAGAAAGGACCATGACCACCATGCGGCAGCCTTCCGCGAGCGAACCCGCCTCGGGACGCAAGCTGCCTCCCTACCTGTCGATCGCGATGCCGCCGGACAGCCACAGCGCCTTGCCCATGGGGGAAGAACTGAGCACCTGGCTGGTGGCCGTGGGGCAGGAGGCGGACCGCCAGGCCTTTGCCGCGCTGTTCAAGCATTTCGCGCCCCGCCTCAAGAGCTACCTGATGCGCTCGGGCAGCAGCGAGATGCAGGCCGAGGAGTTCGCGCAGGAGGCCATGGTCAGCGTCTGGCGCAAGGCCGCTAGCTTCGACGCCAGCCAGGCCGCGGCATCGACCTGGGTCTTCACGATCGCCCGCAACCTGCGCGTGGACTACTACCGCCGCGCGGGCCATCGCATGGAGGATGCAGGCCCCGCGCCAGGAGAAGGCGCTGCAGCCGAGGAAGCCGACGACGCCCCGACACCCGAGGCGAGCCTGCAGGGCCTGCAGCGCGAGCGCGGCGTGCGTGCGGCCGTGGCGGCGCTGCCGCCGGAACAGCAGCAAGTCCTGAAACTTTCCTTCTACGAGGAACACCCCCATGCGCGGATCGCCGCGGAGCTCGGAATCCCGCTGGGCACGGTGAAGTCGCGTGTGCGCCTGGCGCTCAACCAGTTGCGCCGCAAGCTCAATGGGCTCGAGCCATGATCCGACACCATCCCGATGACGCCCTGTTGCTGGCCCATTCCGCCGGCACGCTGGGCGCCGGCCACCGCCTCCTGCTGGAGGTTCACCTGGAGGGCTGTGCCCATTGCCGCGCTCGCATGCAGCAGTTCGACGCGCTGGGCGGCGCGCTGCTGGACACGCTGGAGCCGGCGCAACTGCCTGCCGATGCGCTCGAGCGCACGCTGGCGGCGCTGGATGCCCCTGAGTTGGGCGGCGGGACGTCGCAGGGGGCCAAGCCGCCGCTGCCCACGGGCTGGCCGCGCGCCATGGCCCGCTGCAATGTCAGCCGCTGGCACTGGATGGGGCCGGGCATGTACTGGAACCGCGTGACGCTGCAGGACGAGCCGCAGGCCAATGTCTTCATGCTGCGCATCGGGGCCGGGCGGATGCTGCCTCGCCATACGCACAGCCACAGCGAGCTGACGCAGGTGCTGTACGGCGCCTTCGACGACGGCCGGGCCGAGTTCGCCGCCGGCGACTTTGACGAGACCGACGGCGCCATCCGCCACCAGCCGGTGGTCGGCGCGGCGGGGGAGTGCATCTGCCTCGCCTCCGTCGAGGGCAGGGTGCTGTTCGAAGGCTGGCTGGCGCGCACGATGGGCTCCCTCATCGGCATGTAGCGCCGGGTTTCAGCGGCGCCTCGAGAGCATGCGCACCACGGCGAGGGTGGCGAGGCTCGCAAGCGCGGCAGCCACCCCGGTCGCGATGGAACCCCATGCGAGGTCGGCCAGCGTGACGCGCCACGACCAGCCCTTCAGCGTGGCCTGGTTGGTCAGGTCGTAGGCGCCGTAGCTCACCAGGCCGAGCAGCGTGCCGCGCCACCCGGCCGCGAGCGGCCGGGCTGCTTCCAGCGCCGGCTGCACGGCGAGGACCACGATGCCGCTCACGTACAGGAGGTAGAACAGCAGCGCCGGCAGGAGGTCGAAGCTGCTGCGCAGCAGCGTGCCGATCTCCGGGCGGTACAGGCGCGGCGCCATCAGGGTGAGCCAGACGGCGTCCATGGCCAGGAAGAGGAGGGCAGTGAGGGCCCAGGCGATGAGGAGTCGGTGCTTCATGATGTTCGCGTGCTCCGCGTCGGGTCAGCGAAGCCGGTAGCTCAGACGCCGCCCGCCGCGCACGGTGGCATCCAGCCCGAGCCATCGGCCGTCGTCGGTCCACCAGACATCCAGCGGCTGCCCGGTGCCGGACAGGCGCCATCGCACGGCGGCCACCGGCTTGCCGTTCACGGAAATCGGGGCGCTTTCCATCCTTTCCCATCGCACCTGTTCCATGAGGCCGGTCTGGGCGTTGAGCAAGGCCGACTGGGTGCGCAAGGCCGGGTTCCAGTAGGCAAAGCTCATGATGCAGCCCGAGAGGCGCGCCTCGCCTTGCGGGGCTTGCAGCTGCAGGCCACCCCTTTCGTCGGCGGCGCGAAGCTGCACGCGGCTGCGTTCGCCGCCATCTTCGGTGTCGGCGTCCAGCGACTGCAGGCAGTCGCCGCGCCACTGTTCCTGCGCCAGGTGGCGGTAGCGGTAGACCGGAACGCCCAGGACCCGCACGCGGAAGTCCGCCTCGCTGCGCAGGCTGCGCAGCCCTTGCGAGGCCGGAGTCAACGTGAAGTCGTGGGTGCCGATGGGGTTGTCGTCCAGCGAGACGCCGAAGCGCCACGCCTGCGTCTGCGCAAGGACGTGGACATGCCAGGGCAGGGCCAGCGCAGCGGCCACCAATGCCAGCTTCATGGCGCCTCGACCTCGCGCGGGCGCCCTGGAAGGAAGGCGGGCGTGCGGGCGACGTAGTCCCTGTAGGCCTTGCCGCGACGCTCGAGCAGATCCGCTTCCAGCAGGCCGACGCCGGACACCTTCAGCAGCAGCACCGTCATCAGGAGCGGCGAGAGGAGGCTCCATGCGCCCGCCCAGCCGCCGCCCGACACCGCGAGCAGGCCCAGGCCCCACCAGAAGCAGGCCTCGCCGAAGTAGTTGGGGTGGCGGCTGTAGCGCCACAGGCCCCGGTCCATCACCTGGCCGGATCGCGCGGACCGGCGCCGGAAGGCGGCCAGCTGGGCATCCGCGACCGCTTCGAAGACACACCCGAACACCGCCAGCGATGCGCCCGCAAGGTCCAGCCAGTGCCAGGGTCGCGGCGCCGTCCAGGCCACGCCGAGCGGCGCGGAGATGCACCAGGCCAGCACGGCCTGCAGGCCGAACACCAGGTACAGGCTCTTGAAGCCGAAGCCGGGCTCGTGGCGCGCGCGGATCGCCTGGTAGCGCCGGTCTTCTCCGGGATGGCTGCGCCGCCGCCAGGCGAGATGGCCGCCGAGGCGAACCGCCCAGGCCAGCGCCAGCGAGAGCGCCAGGACGCCGCGTCCGCCGGAGAGCGGAAGGCATGCGGCGCAGGCGAAGGCGGCTGCGAGGATCATCAAGGGCCAGAACGGATCGACGATGCTGGCGTCGCGCAGCCGCAGGCTCCAGAGCCAGGCCAGCAGGGCCAGGCACAGGCTCGCCACGAGCCCGCCCAGCGCGCAGAGAAGCGGCTCAGCCATGATCCGGCGGGGTCATGCCCGCCGCTCGAACAGATAGTGGCCGACCCACCACTGCTGGCCTTCGTTCCAGCCAAAGAGCTCTTCGACGCCCATGAAGAACAGCCGCCAGCGCATCCACCACAGCTCGCCACCGCCGCCGTGCGCAGCCTGGACCAGCGGCAGCAGGGCTTCGCGCTGCGCATCCATGTTGTCCAGCCAGCCGCGTGCCGTCCTGGCGTAGTGCCGGCCGCTCCAGCGCCATCGCTCGAGCAGGCGCAGCTCGTCCTGGAAGTACAGCGGCAGATCGTCGCTGGGCATCATGCCGCCGGTGAAGAAATGCTGGCTCATCCAGTCGGACACGTCGCGCACTTCGAAGGCGTAGGGCGCATCGCGGTGCGCGAACACATGCATGAAGAAGCGGCCGCCAGGCCGCAGCCAGCGTGCGACCTGCGCAAAGGCGCGCGGCCAGTTGCGCAGGTGCTCGAACATCTCGACGGACACGACCCGGTCGAAGTGACCGCCCGGCGCCTCGAAGGTATTGAAGTCCTGCGTGAGCACGTTCAGGTTGTCCAGGCCCCGGGCCTTTGCCTTCGCCTCGATGAATGCACGCTGCGACGCGGAGTTGGACACCGCCGTGATCCGGCTCTTCGGGTATCGCTCGGCCATCCAGAGGCCCAGCGAACCCCAGCCGCAGCCCAGTTCCAGCACCTCCTGGCCATCGGCCAGCTGCGCGCGTTCGCAGGTCTGGGCCAGGGCCGCCATCTCGGCTTGTGCGAGGGTGGCATCGTCGTCCTCTGGCCACAGGCAGCAACTGTATTTGAGCCGCGGCCCCAGGACGCCCTCGAAGAAGGGCGCCGGCAGCTCGTAGTGCTGGGCGTTCGCCTTGTCCGGATGCAAGGCGAGGGCGGCGGTGCGCATGTCCCGCACGAAGGCCTGGGTCAAGGCGGCGGTTGCGGCACTGTCACCGCTGTGCACCTCGACCAGGCGCTGGCGAAGCAGCCGGCGGATGCCCAGGCGCACGACGCGGTCGGGCACCATACCCTGCTCGACCCAATGGATGGGAGTGCTCGAGGGCATACAGACTCCATTGAATGTCCATGCGCCGTTGTACGCATGTCTTCATCACTTGGATCTGTGCGTCCGGTTAGACGGGAACCTCTCGGACGGGCTGGCTTCTGTTGCCGAAGCAGTCATTGCCTGATGTCCGCCGTGAATCCGCCCGTGCAATGGACACATGGCGCGTCCCCCTTACCAGCGGAATGTCGCACCCACCATCGGACCGTTGAATTTGATGTCCTCGATCTGGGAGCCGGACTTCATCTCGTAAGAGATGTACCGCCACATGCCCGTGATCTCGCCCCAGTTGAAGGCGTAGCTGACGCCAAGCGCCGCTTGCCAGGTGAGGTGCGACTGTCCTGTGCCCACGTCGACATAGAAGGGCGTGCTCCAGCGGTCAGCCAGCGACAGCCGGCCCTTGGCCCCGACGATGCCGTCCCACACGTGTTCGCTGTTCTCTGTTTGCCCAGTGCGCGCCGTCGATGCGACGCCGTCCAGATCACCCTGGATGTTCCACTTGAGTGAAGGCTTGAGCGAAAACAGGCGCACCCCGGCCACGGCGTCCAGCTTCAAATGCGAGCTGGTCGGAATCCGGTACTGACCGCCCAGCGTCCACATCACGCCCTTGAGGTCCCAGTCGAGATCGGCGGAAGTGCTCGCCGGAAGGGGGCTTTGGTCGATGGTGAAGTCCCGACTGTGCTGCTTGCTGCCGCCCAGGTTCAGGTAGATGAAGTCGGTGAAGAAGCCGTATCGCCCGTTGTGGGCGTCCAGGGTTCCCATGAAAGTGAACTTGAGGGAGTCGATGATCGACGACGAACTCACGTCAAGGGTAGCCCCGCCCGGGGACGTTGGCACGCTCGCATCACCGCTCAGGCTTGGGAAATAGCCGTAGATGGACAACCCGTAGCGCCAAGGACCCACTTCGTTCGGCGCCGGGACGGTCTGCGAATGCGCAACTGTTGCCCAGGTCAGCAGCAGGCAGCAGGGAGCGGCTGTCCTCGTGACCGGTGCAATGGCCGCGGCGTAGCGTATGAGTTGGCGCATCATGGTTGTCGTCCTTCTGAACGGCTTCATTCAACTCGCGTCCTGCAGCACGTCAATCTTCCACTTGGCAGCGTGCGGACTCAACACAAGATTCGAAACTGTCACGACCTATTGACATGTGAGCGAGCTCCTTGTCGTCGGATCTCCCGAGGGTCAGGGGCGGCGTCCGGTTCGGCACCCCTCGCCTTGGCCATCACGGCGCGGCGGACCAGCCCGACATGCTCACGAAGCGTATAGGCCTCGCTCGCGTAGCTCAAGGGGGCGCGGATTCGCGCGGCTGACTGCTCGATGCGGTCTAGATCGACAAGCCACTTCTCGATGGGCAACTCGCCCTCCCTCGTACGGACATCGCGCTCGAGCAGCGTCAATTCGCCATACCAGTGGTAGATGCGCGAGCGTACCCGCCAGCGGTAGATCCGGGGGAGGAGGTTGGTCAGCGGCACGATCACGAACACGACGGGAAGAAGCAGGACGATCAGGCGCTCCAGGTAAGCCGCGAGGGTGAAGGGCAGGTAGCGGTGAAGCACGCTGGGCCCGAAGCGGTGGTGCCGGTCGGCATCGGTCGAGACCGGAAGGTCCACCAGCGCGGTGTTCGGAAACTCGTCATCCCCTTCGAAGAAGCCTTGCTTGCCGTGCAGTTCGCGTGCTGCTTCATGCAGCAGATTGATGATCGCCGGTGACAGGCCGTCGCGTGACACGAGCATTGCCTTCGTGCCGATGAGCTTCACCTCCTTCTCCGGGATGTGCTGCTCGAAATCGATGGCGCCCGGTGGCAAGGTCATCTTCTTGATATAGGAGAAGCGGCGCTGATAGGCCTCTGCGCGCGCCAGGCTCAACAGTTTCAGGTCCGGATCGTGCAGCGCCTGCCAGATCGCGGGGAACTGCGCGGGCCCGACCAGGAACACGACGTCGACCTTTCCCGCCTGCAACGCCCGTATGGCGTCCAGATTGACCAGAGGCACGAGCTCGGTATTGAGGCTGGTGATGCCATTGGCCTCGAGCAGCGGCTCCATGAACGCGCGCACACCACTCCCGGGTGCGCCAACTGCAAGCCGTCGGTGGCGGAAGTCATCGAAGTGTTCGTGAGCTGCACTGTCGCGATAGAAGATCCACAGGGGCTCGTAGTACAGGGCGGCAAGCATCACCAGCAATCCGCCGTCGCTTGCTCGCACCACGCCGCCGTGCAGAAAGGCCACATCCACGCCGGAGTTCGGGTCCTTCAGCAAGCGGGCATTTTCCTCGGCGCCGCCAGTCATGCGTTCTTCGACCGTCACGCCATGGCGCGCCAGGATGTCTTTGTAGCGCTGCGCGTACTGGTGGTACATGCCGTCGCGCAGACCCGATGCAATGACGATATGGCGCGGAATCGCGCTTTCCAGGAGCCAGGCACCGAGAAAGGCCAGGACGACGCTGACGACCGCAAGCAGCGTCCAGCGCGCTTGTTCATGCCGGCCTTCAAGCGGCGGGCTATCGAGCGGCATGCAGAGGGCGCGCCGAGCAACGCAACGACGAATACGGGCAACCGGCCCGAGACCGATTGCCACCACGGCGATGTCGCATCCTCGATGTCGCCAAGATGCAGTCCCTCCTACAGCGCAGCAAGATCGACTTCTCTGCCCTTGGGCGCCGCATCGCGGCCAGGCAGCCAATCCCGGAGCCGGGCCAGCGTCTCGTTCTTCGCGCCCCGGCGGAGGAACACGCCCACCACGGCGAGCCTGCCGTTCGCGCCCTTGTTCACCAAGTGCATCTCCATCGGGAAGGAATTGCCGTCGAGGTGATGCTCGCGGGCCGCGCTGAGCGTCAAGGCAGCAATGGGCGCAACGGAAGCTCTTTGAAGGCGGGGCATGAGCGACTCCTGCTTCGTGCGACCGCGAGGTTGGGGCCGAGCTTCGAATTTGTCAACGACTTCTGTTGATCCGGACGAGATACGCGTGTCGCCTTAAGAAGGAGCCGGGCCGGATTGGCGGTCGGTGTCGACCCGACCACATGAACGGCTGATGAACGGGCGCCAGTTCATCAGCCGCTTGCCATCGGGTCTCACCACGCGCTATTGTGGCGGCCGGGAAATGCTGAGCGAACAGACTTGACGGCCGGCCGATGTGCCGAGAATCAAGATCAGGTCTTCGTTCTGTTAACGGGATTGGAGGGCAAGATGTCAGTACGCTTCTTGAGTTCAATCGCGCTGTTGGCCCTTCTGTCCACAGCAGCCTGGGGTCAGCAGTACGTGTATCCCGCAAAGGGCCAGAGCCCGGCACAGCAGAAGAGCGACGAGTCGGCCTGCCATACGGGGGCCGTTCAGCAATCAGGCTTTGATCCAGCCAGGCCGCCGCCAACGGCTGCGGCACCGGCGCAGCCGACAACGGCCACCGGCACAAGGCCCGGCGCAGGTGCCGTCGCAGCTCGCAGCCAAAGTCGCCGGCAGAACGCCTCGGCGGCGCAGGCCAGCCACCAACAAGCCGCGGCTGCGTCGCAGCAGCAACAGGCGAGCTTCGCCAAGGCGTGTGCCGCATGTCTCGAAGGGCGCGGCTACACGGTCCAGTGATCTGAATCGCCCCTTGCGGCAGACGATGCCGACTCCTGCGCGATCCGGACACTGATGCAGGCATGCGCCGCGGTCACTCACGTGCGCTGCCTGGCCTGCGAGGTCGTGCCTCGAGCAAGGTGGGAAAGGCAATGCGAAGCCGCTCGTCCGATTGGAGTGCTCGATGAACACCAGCGAAGTCTCCTCCAGCCCTGCGCAACGCTCGCGCCTGCGGCAACTCCTTCGCGAGCCGTTGCTTCACTTTCTTGTCGCGGGCTTCGCGCTCTTCATGATCTACGGCGGTCTGCGTGGCGCACCGAACAGGGATGACCCACAAAGGATCGAGGTCACCGCAGACGACATCCGCCGGATCCACGTCACGTGGCTCGCCCAATGGCAGCGGCCTGCGACGCCCGAGGAACTGCGCGGGTTGATCGACGAACACGTCAAGGAAGAAGTGCTGTATCGCGAAGCGCTCGCGTTGGGCCTGGACAAGGGCGACACGATCGTGCGCCGTCGCCTGGCCCAGAAGATGGACTTCCTAGCGGACGACGTGGTCACGCCGCGCGAGCCGACGCCGGTGGAACTCCAGGCGTGGTTTGCCCAGAACCGGGCGCGCTATGCATCGGAGCGGCTCATCACCTTCCACCATCTCTTCTTCTCATCGGACAAGCGGGGCCCCAACGCGCAGGCGCAGGCGAGCAAGCGGCTTGCGGCATTCGGCGCCGGGAAGGCTACCGACCGGGACGCCACGGGCGGCGACGACTTCATGTTCCAGCAGACCTATGCCGAGGAGACCCAGGACCGGATCGCCCGCGTCTTCGGAACGCGATTCGCCGACAGCGTCTTCCAGCAGAAGGCGGGCGGGTGGCTCGGCCCCATCGAGTCGGGCTACGGCTGGCACCTGGTCTGGATCGACGCGTTGACTTCGAGCAAGCCGCCGGCGTTCGAAGCGGTTGCGCAGCAGGTCAAGGACGATTGGCTGGTCGAGCAGCGCGCAACCCAGAAGCAGGCCACGCTGGACAACCTGCGGGCGCGCTACGAGATCGTCATTGCCAACCCCGCTCCGGCCAACGCCGAAGCCCCCGCCAGATGATCGCGCGGGGCATCAGGTTCTGCCCGCTGTTTCTCGCGGCGCTGCTCATGTGGCTTGCCGTGGGCCCGGCGGCGCAGGCGCACGACGCGCGGCCGGCCTACCTGCAGCTCGATGAGACCGGTCCTGGCCGGTACGACGTGACCTGGCGCACGCCCGTCTACGCGGGAATGCGGCTACCGGTCGCACTGCGGCTCCCTGCGACGTTTCGCAACATCGTCCAGCCGGTGGAGAGGGACGTTGGCGATGCATGGATCGAACGCCGCGTGATCGACACGGGCCCGGCCGGCCTGACGGGCCAGCGTATCGATTTTCTCGGCCTGCAAGCAAGCATCACGGACGTGCTGGTGCGCGTATCGCTGCGCGACGGCACGGAATCGACCACGCTCGTGAGGCCGGCACAGCCCTGGATCGAGGTGGCGCCGACGCCAGGGCGCGTGGCGGTGGCGTCGGCTTTCGCCGTGCACGGCATCGAGCACATCCTGGGCGGATTCGATCATCTGCTGTTCGTGTTCGGCCTGCTGTTGCTCGTGCGTGGGGGCTGGATGCTGGTGAAGACGGTCACCGCCTTCACGCTGGCGCACTCCATCACGCTCGCGCTCGCCGCGCTGGGCGTGGTGCATGTGCCGGGGCCGCCGGTGGAGGCGACGATTGCACTGAGCATCCTGCTGCTGGCCGTGGAGATCGTGCGTCAGAACCGAGGGCAGCCGGGTTTCGCCGCGCGTTGGCCCTGGGCCGTGGCCTTCTGCTTCGGGCTGCTTCACGGCTTCGGGTTTGCGGGCGCTCTTGCGGAAATCGGCTTGCCGAAGAACGAGTTGCCATTGGCGCTTTTCAGCTTCAACGTCGGCGTGGAGATCGGCCAGCTCCTCTTTGTCGGCGCGGTGCTCTCGGTGCGCGCGCTCTTGCTGCGATTGAGGCCACCCGCGCCTGCCATCCGCCATGCGCCGGCGATTGCGTCGTACGCGGTCGGTACGTTGGCCGCCTTCTGGTTCTTCGAGCGGTTCACGGACTTCTGGACCTGAACTCGCACACGCGTTCGAGCACAACATCAACTGTCCGAGGAGAAGCCATCATGCAGATCAGATCTCGTTCGACGTGCCGGGCCTGGGAGGGCGTCTGGCTGTTGCTCGCGGCAGTGCCCGCGTGGGCGGTGGATGGCAATCCTGACCGCAACGTCTATTTCGGCCAGACCCATTCGCACACGAGCTGGTCCATGGATGCCTACCTGATCGGCAATCACATGACCACGCCGGAGGACGCCTACAAGTTCTCGATGGGGCTGCCGGTCAAGCACCCGGCAGGCTTCGATGTGAAGCTGAGGGGCCGCCCGCTGGACTTCCAGGGGGTGACCGACCATTCCGAGTATTCCGGCGTCGTGCCGCTTGCCAACGATCCGAACTCCGACCTGAGCAAGACCGAGGTGGGCAAGAAGCTCCAGGTCAAGACGCCGGACGAGTTCAGCGCCGCGTTTCAATGGCTGGCAGGCAGCATCGCGAAGAACGAGCCGATCAAGGAACTGGTCAGCCCCGAAGTGGCCGGCACGGTGTGGAAGAAGAACATCGAGATTGCGGACAGGTACTACAAGCCCGGCAAGTTCACCACCTTCGTGGCCTACGAATGGACCTCGACGCCCAAGAACCGCAACATGCACCGCAACGTGTTCTTCAAGGACTCGAAGCATGTGCCCGCCTTGCCCTTCACCGCCATCGATTCGCTTCGTCCCGAAGACCTCTGGTCATGGATGGACGAGCAGCGCAAGCAAGGCAACGAAGTGCTCGCCATCTCGCACAATGCAAACCTCAGCGACGGCCTGATGTTTCCCGTGGACGTCGACAGCCGGGGCCGCCCCATCGATGCGGCATGGGCACAGGCGCGCATGCGCAACGAAATGCTGACCGAGATCCAGCAGGTCAAGGGCGCCTCCGAAACGCACCCTGGCCTGTCGCCGAACGACGAGTTCGCCGGGCACGAGATCATGAGCTTCCTGCTGGGCGTGCCCGACAGCAAGTCGAGCATCAATGGCAGCTACATCCGCGAGGCCTATGAAAATGGCCTCGCGCTGCAGGCGTCGCGAGGCTACAACCCCTACAAGATGGGCGTGGTCGGCGCGAGCGACTCGCACAACACCGTGGTTTCCTATTCGGAATCGGACAACATCGGTTCGCATGGCATGGTCGATTCGACGCCAAAGGACCGGCTCGCCGGACGCGTGGAATCCGGCATGGCCGTCATCCAGACCGGGGTATCAGGTCTCGGAGGCGTCTGGGCGGAGCAGAACACGCGCGAGTCCATCTTTGCCGCGATGCAGCGCAAGGAGGTTTACGGGACCAGTGGCGTGCGCATCCCGGTGCGCCTGTTCGGCGGCTGGAACTACAGCGAGAAGTTGCTGAAGGACAGGAACTGGGTCCGCGCGGCCTACGCGGACGGCGTGCCGATGGGAGGCGACCTTCCCGTTGCGGGCGCCAAGGCACCGTCCTTCGTCGTCTGGGCCGTGAAGGACCCTGACGACGGCAACCTCGACCGCATCCAGATCATCAAGGGCTGGACGAAGAGCGGCCAGATCTTCGAGAGGATCTATGACGTTGCATGGTCGGGCAAGCGCAAGCTCGATGCGAATGGCCGCGTCGGCCCGGTCGGCACGACGGTCGACATCTCGAAGGCCACCTACACCAACACCATCGGACAGGCTGAACTCAAGAAGGTGTGGACCGATCCCGACTTCGACCCTTCCGTGCATGCGTTCTACTACGCACGCGTACTGCAGATCCCAACGCCACGCTGGAGCACCTACGACGCAGCCAAGCTGGGCGTCCCGCCGCCGGCCGGCGTCCCGGCCACGGTGCAGGAGCGCGCGTGGACATCGCCCATCTGGTACACGCCCACGGCAGAGGCGGCCAAGTCCGCGAAGGCAGGCACCACGGTGGATGAGCTGAGGAGTAGGGGGGCGACGCCGCTTGGCGATGCCGAGTTGAAGGCCCTGGTCGTCGACAAGTCGATGAAGGTGCGCAACACAGTCACGGGCCAGCAGTTCGAGATGGTGTACGAGAACTCGGGGCGGCGCCTGATCAAGAGCCTGGACGGCAAGTCGACGAGTCCGGAGCAGATCCTCGGTGCGATCCACGGCGGGGCCTATGGCGTTTCCGCAAACTACGAGATCAAGGATGGGCGCATCGTCACCACGCTGAATGGCGTGCCCTTCGACGTCACGCTCTACAAGGTGGGCGACAAGTTCGTGGCCGCCCGCAGCAACGAGTTCGGGTATGCGAACTACGAGGTGCTCGAGATCAAGTAGACGAGGTTGGTGCCGACCGCCAACCAGTGTTCATCGGAGGCGCTGATGAGAAAGAGCGAACCGCAGAAGAAGGGACGGCTTGCGCCTGACCGTGCGAAGAAGAACGGTCAGGGCGGAAAGGCCGGGAAGCGTCAACAGACCGGTGCCTTGCCCGGCACCGGTTCGCCCTACCTGACCGCTGATGAGCGCGCGGCCAAAGGGCGATCGTTGCGCGACACGACGCCGCGTGCGTCGCAGGCAGGATGGTCTCCGCCGCCCAATCGCAGCGATCCGGTGGAGCTCCTGAAGGAGTCCAACGCGGGCCGGATGCTGGATCTGGTGCCGATCCGCTTCGGGCGCATGTCCTCGTCCCCCTTTGCGTTCTACCGCGGCGCGGCCGCCATCATGGCCGCGGATCTTGCCCATACGCCCTCGTGCGGTATCCGGGTGCAGGCGTGCGGAGACGCGCACCTGATGAATTTCGGAGGCTTCGCGACGCCCGAGAGAAACATCATCTTCGACATCAATGATCTTGACGAGACGCTGCCGGCGCCATTCGAGTGGGACCTCAAGCGGCTTGCGGCAAGCGTGGTGATCGCGGCGGAACATCTGGCGCTTTCCAGAAGCGATGCTGCGCGGGTCGTCACCGACCTCGTGCGGGGCTACCGGGAGCGGATGTTCGACTATGCATGGATGCGCGCGCTGGACGTCTGGTACGACCGGATCGACGTGCAGAAGTACACCGACCGGACAGGAAATCCCGAGGTGGTGGCCGCCGCTCGCAAACGGTTTGCCGCGCGCATCGAGACGGAACGGCGAAAGTCGGTGCCGGACCATCTCTATCCCAAACTCGTTTCGGAGGAGGGCGAGCAGCCCAGGATCAAGGACGAGCCCCCATTGATCTTCCATCCGAACGAAGATCTGGCGCCGGGTCTCAAGACCGGCTACGCCGAAGCGCTCGCTTCGTACAGGGAGAGCCTGCCCGAGCAAACGCGGATTCTGTTCGATCGATTCCACTTCTTCGACCTGGCAGTCAAGGTCGTCGGCGTAGGAAGCGTCGGCACGATGTGTGGCGTGGCCCTGTTCCTGGCTGCCGACAACGATCCGTTGTTCCTGCAGATCAAGGAGGCGCGCGCGTCGGTGCTCGAGCCCTACGCCGGCAAGAGCCAGCACCTCAACCAGGGTCAGCGTGTCATCGTGGGGCAGCGGCTCATGCAGTCGGCGAGCGATGTCTTCCTCGGATGGACCCGCGGCCAGAATGGCCGGGACTTCTACATCCGTCAGCTGCGCGACATGAAGCTGTCGGCCGTCATCGAAGACTGGGACATCGGAATGCTCAGGCAGTACGGCCGGATGTGCGCACACGCGCTGGCCCGGGCTCACGCCCGGTCCGGCGACGCTGCAATGATTGCGGGGTACATGGGCTCGGGTCACACCTTCGACGATGCGATCAGCGAGTTCGCGACCGAGTACTGTTCACAGAATCGCAGCGACTACCGAGCCTTCGTCAGCGCAATCAGGGAGGGCAGGATCAAGGCAATGGTCGACGATGGATAGGCGGCGAATCGCTCGAGAAGGTTCGAGTCTGCAGGAGGTGAAGCGATGGTGCGACTTGTGAAGTTGGCCTGCGTGCTGATCTATGTCGTGGCTCTGGCCACTGCGGCAGGGCTTGTGGGGGGAATGTTCGCCGGCACAATCCAGACGATCGCGGTCGTGTTGCTGGTGGCGCATGCCCTCGAGGCGGCAATCTTCTTCAAGTACGTCAAGCTGTATCAAGGGCCACTGATCGCCAGCGTCGTGCTGACGCTCTTGTTCGGGTTTCTGCATTGGTTGCCGCTGGCGCGCAAGGCGCGGCGGTCCACCGTGTAGAGCGGGCGGGCTGCGGACCAGCTGCGGAGCGGGGCGACTCACGATTGGCGGCGCATCCGATCAACCCTTCGGGCGGCCTAGAAGTCCAAGGGCGACCCGCTCGGCGCTACCGGAATGGGGCCGATCCTCCGAGGGGGTCTCGGTCCTTGCAGCGGCTGAGCCCTGTCGCCCTTACATGAAGGACAAGGGCGGTGCGGCGCTGTCGTCGAACGGTTTTCGGTAGGCTGCGCCAACGTGACGCCACGAAGGCGCGACGTTGGTTTTCGGTCTCCAGTTCTCCGTCGCGGACGGCTCTGCAGCAGGACCCGCCGAATGGGATGGCAGGGCGGAACTGCGGGTCAGTGCCCTTGGCCGACTGTCCGCTCAGTCGATCTGCTGGAAGTACCGCTGCGTCATCCATCGAGTGATGTTCTTTGCCTGCTCGATTCCGGCATCGGCCGATGTCCGGTAGTGCATCCCACCCCAGACACGTCCATTGCGGACATCGTCCAGAAAATGCTCGGTGTGCGTGAAGTGGTGCGTCGTGGCGGTCGCCGTGCTGGTGAAGTCGAACGTGATGTTCTTGGTCCCATAGAAGCTGCGAAGCGCCTCCATCATGGCGGCGCCGCTGCAGGTGTGCGCCGCCGGATACTCCGGATGATTGGGAGTCGCTACAAACGGAACCCAGGTCGGATCGGCTTGAGTCAGCGGATTGTCGTCCGTGTCTGCCGATTGAATGCCGCTCGTCGGGCGCCAGAAGTTGTAGTGGTACTTTGCCTCGAAGCAGCCGCTGACGGCGTCCGTCTGGGCAGTCCAGAGCATTGCAAGCACCCTGGCGTTGTCGGCAAGGCTCGCATTGGCAGTTGCAAACTGCCGCATGTTGCGCGAGTTGAACGGGTTGGGCGGCTCGGTGTAGAAGCGGGCGACTTCCTCCTGCACGGCGGTGCGCTGCGTGCTTGTCTGTGCCGCAATGGCCTTGATCTCGTTCAGGTCCGCCGCGTACGCTGGGCTTTGGACAGAATAGGGCGCAGGCGGCCTGAACTGGGAATGGCTGGTCGTGGTGAATGGCCGGATGTAGGGTGTGATCCGGTTGACCGGGTTGGCCCCGCGGAACTGGCCCGGGAGGGTACCGGGGACGTAGGGAGCCAACGGTGTCTCTCGCCCGTCGTTCGCTCTGAGCGCCAGGATGCCCGCTGCAACTTCGGATCCTGCCAGTCGACCCAGTGACTTCGCCTCGCCATCGGGAACGGCGCTCATGTCGGCCACATAGGCCGCTTCGTAGAACGAGCCGCGGCTGGGAAACAGCCTCTTCAAGACCCGATAGGCGGATTCGATTGCGGCGGCTTGCATCGCATCGGGGCCGGCTCCCGCAACAGTCGTGGTCGGCACGATGGCATAGGGCTTGTGAGTCGCGGCAACCGCGATGACCGCGTCGTACACGGCCAACTGGACGGTCGTCACGTCGGGCCCCGCGACTCGCTCCTCCGGGGTGGCGCCGGACGGCGTGGGGGCAACGGATGCCGTATTGAAGGCAATCTCGTTCCACTTGCTGACGACGTTGGACGCGCCCGGAGTCACGACGACTCGCTTCTCCAGTCCTGACGTGTCCGGGCTTGTGGACGCTGCGCTTCCGTCGCCGCCGCTCCCTCCACCGCACGCGGTGAACGCAAGCGTCACGGCAAAGGCGAGAACGCAGGGGTAGCCGGGGTACTTGGGAGGTCTCTGGTTCAAGGACATTTTCGCTCTCCTGTCGATGCGTGGTGGGCGGGGCAGCATCACTTGAAAGCGGTTGGAAATTCCTGAAACCTGACCAAAATTAGCCTGAAGGTTGGCTGAAACGATTTCCCATCCGTGGAAGGGAAGGCTCGTATGGATGCCGGACAGCATGCGCGCGCCGGGCCCGCTCGACGGACCTTCGGCCCCTATCTGATCGACGCCGGTCGGCACGAGCTCACCCGTGACGGCATGACGGTCGCGCTTCGCCCCAAGACTTTTGCCCTGCTTCAATACCTGCTCGACAGACCCGGGCATGTCGTCAGCAAACAGGAGCTCCTGGACGGCGTATGGCCCAACGTGATCGTGTCCGACGATTCGCTGACCCAAGCCGTCAGCGAGTTGCGATCGGCGCTCGGCGATCGTCAGCAGCAGCTCATCAGGACCATTCCAAGAAGGGGGTACCTTTTCGAAACCCGGGTCCTGCCGGCCAACGCAGCTTCGCCTGCTGTTGCGACACGGCCGCTTAAAGAGAAACCCAGGCCTCTACCCCTAGCAGTCGTCTCGATATGCGGTACGGTTGTGCTCTCCGTCGTCGCCGCGGCACTGGTGCATCGGGAATCGAGCCCGCCGCGGCCCCAGGCCATCGGTGCCGCGATTCTCGAGGGGCGCTCGCTGGCAGTCATGCCGTTCACTGATCTAAGTGATCCGCCGGCTCCCCATGTCGCGCTGGCGGTGGACACCGAGCTGACCACCGATCTCGGGCGCCTGGCCGACATCCGGGTAACCGCCAGGGGCTCGGCCGCGGCCCTGGGCGACAGCGCCAGTGCCGACGCGAAGCGTGTTGGCAAGGCACTCAACGTCCGCTACGTCGTTACCGGCAGTGTCAAGCGCCAGGGAGAAGGGCTGCACATCACCGCTCAACTTGCGCGGACTGACACGGGCGAGTTGCTCTGGACGGAACGCTTCGACTATGTGTCGGCAGCCGACTGGATGGCTCGGCGAGACGTCTCGGCACGCATTGCCAACGTCTTCAACGCGCGAATTCGCGATGCGGCATTGCAGCACGCGAGACGCGCGACGCCGAACAACGCCGCCGTCGAGCACTGGATGCGAGGAGCCTGGATGCTGTCGCGCGTCAAGACAAGGGCCGATTTGCTGCAGGCGCGTTCCGAGTTTGAAGCCGCAGTTGCCGCCCAGCCTGACTCCAGCCACGCGCTCGCCAGACTTTCGATGACGTACCGCGAAGAGGTTCTTTTTCGTTGGATTGAAGATCCAAATGATCGCCAGGGCGCACTTGAGAAAGCGGAGGCCCTGGCGCGCCGCTCGCTCGCGATAGACGCGGCGAACCAGGACGGCATGTTCGCGTTGAGTGCTGCATTGGTGTTCAACGGACGTATCGACGAGGCCATGGCCATCACGCGCAGAAACCTCGAACTCAATCCCAACGACGCGGCCGCCCACCGCGATCTTGCAGTGCAACATTACTTTGCGGGCCGGTGGGAGGAGGCGGTGCAGCAGGCCGAACTTGCAATGCGACTGAACCCCATCGATCCGAAGTACACAGCGCTGTGCGAGAGCCTGATCTCCACGGCGCTGATCCCTTTGCATCGCTATGACGAGGCGATAGAGCATGCACGACGGATCGTCGACGGTCCACGTGCCGGCGGATTTCAGATGATCGCCTCGGCCGAGGCGTGGCGAGGCAACCTGGATGCCGCTCGCGCGGCGAGCAAGGAGGCGCTCAAGCGCAATCCCAGGAGCACGATCTCTCGCGACCGTTCATTGCGAGGGTCGAAGGAACCGGCCTACTTGGCTGGGATGGACCATTACTACGAGGGACTGCGCCGCGCCGACTATCCAGAGGGTGGACCCTAAGCCGGCATTGCAGTGTGTCCGGTCCATTTTGTTGAGCGCGTCGAAAGATTGTTTGTTGCTCCGGAATCCGACATTCGGAGTGGATCGGCGAAGGACTGTCGCTGGCCGAATTCTGCCCGTCGGCATGGTCCTCCTCATCACGAGAGACGCCCACCGGGACGCATACATCCCGTGCGAACCTGCTGGCGCTTGGCCGCGCTACGGTGCGCCTCCGACGAAGCAACTGTCCGCGCCAAGGACGCCGTCCGCCCCTCCCACCTTCGGCGCGGCGAACGACCACTTTTCAGCGATGGGGCCTGGGAGGCAAGTGCCCGAACGCCGCATCTGCGGCCCTCTCTCCTTGTGCGCCGCAGCACTACAATATCGTGGTGAATTCAGGGAGTCCGCGCAGCTTCGAACGCGTCCGCAACGGGCGCAGCCGCGACGCAGTTCGCGCTCGTAGTTTCGCCCTGACCCGAATCGCCCGCGATTCGCAGAGCCGCCAGTCTGGCTGCTCAAGATTGACGCCGCCGTAGCCAGTCCGCACTCAGTCGCCAAGCTCGAAGTACTACTTCGCGCTTGAATTGTTCACGTTTGCTCCCAGCTCCGCCACGTGCGGGGCGGGCCATTTCATGTCCAGACACCCTCATCCCTTTCGCGCCGAATGGGCGCCAAGCATTCCGCGCGAGCTCATGGCCGGCGCGGTTGCCACTTTCGCCCTCATTCCCGAGGTCATTGCCTTCTCGTTTGTTGCCGGGGTGGACCCAGCCGTCGGCTTGTTTGCGTCCTTCGTCATCAGCATCGTGATTGCCTTCACCGGCGGGCGTCCAGCCATGGTTTCAGCCGCGGCGGGCTCCGTGGCTCTGGTCGCCGCACCGCTGGTGCATGCCCACGGGGTTCAATACCTCTTTGCGGCCGGCATCCTGGCTGGCATGGTGCAAATCCTCTTCGGCTGGCTGCGCCTCGGCGTCCTGATGCGCTATGTGTCGGGCTCGGTACGCACCGGGTTCGTCAACGCGTTGGCCATACTGATTTTCTCGGCCCAGATGCCCCATCTCATCGGCGCCAACGGCGCTACGTGGGCGATGGTCGGAGCCGGTCTGCTCATCATCTATGGCTTGCCCAGACTGACGTCCGTCGTGCCGTCTCCTCTGGTCTGCATCGTCGTGCTCACGCTACTTGCGCACTGGATGCAGTTGCCATTGAAGACGGTAGCGGACCTGGGCCTCCTGCCCGACGGCCTGCCGGCATTCGGCCTGCCTCAGGTTCCGTTGTCGCTGGAGACACTCAAGCTCATCGCATTGCCCGCCCTCGCGATTGCCATGGTCGGTCTGCTGGAGTCCATGATGACGGCGAGCGTGGTGGACGAACTCACCGACACGCCGAGCTCCAAGAACCGCGAGTGCAGCGGGCTGGGTGTCTCCAATATCGCTGCGAGCCTTCTTGGAGGCATCGCGGGCTGCGGAATGATTGGGCAAACCGTGAGCAACGTCCGCTATGGCGGGCGTGGGCGCCTTTCCACGCTCTTCGCCGGTGCGTTCCTGCTCATCCTGATGGTGCTGCTCAAGCCATGGGTGTCGCAGGTTCCGGTCGCGGCGCTGGTGGCCATCATGGTGATGGTCTCGGCGTCGACCATGGATTGGGGTTCGGCACGAGCGCTGTTGAAGCACCCGAAGCTCTCAAGCGCGGTGATGGTGGCGACGGTCGCGGTGACCGTCATCACGGACAACCTGGCCGCCGGGGTATCGGTCGGCGTGGTCATGAGCGGCGTGTTCTTCACCTTCAAGGTTGCCCGCCTGCTGACCGTCACCAACTCCGGAGGCGCGAGCCTGACCTATCGCGTCTCTGGCCAGGTCTTCTTTGCCTCAGCCGACCTGCTGGTCGATTCCTTCGATGTCCGGGACATTGAAGGCAAGCCTGTGCGCATCGACCTCAGCCAGGCGCATTTCTGGGACATCACGGCGGTGAACGCCTTGGACAAGGTGTGCCAGCGCCTTCGCAGGCACGGCAGCGCAGTGGAGGTAACAGGCATGAACGAGCAAAGCCGTGCGCTCGTCTCGAAGCTGGACCTTGGCATTGAGTAGTCCGTCCAAGAGACCGAAGTGCAGCGCTGCCGACCGGTTGCGCCCCGACTCCGAGCACCCAAGAATGAAGGTGGTCGCTTTGGTCGGGGCATTCATCAACAGCCGGGCTCTACCACGTTCCCGTGGTTGGAAGACCTTCCCCCCTGTGACTTGCAAACTCTTCCAGAAGAAAGTCGATCAAGGCGCGGCTCTTTGCCGAGAGATGGTCGCGCGTCGGGAACACGACGTAGATGTTGGCCGGTGGCAGCTTCCAGTCTGGAATCACGGGCACGAGTTGCCCGGCCTTCAACGCCGCAGCCGCGTCCCACTGCGAGCGCATGAGAATGCCGTGGCCTTCGATGGCCCAGCCTAGAGCAGATTCGCCGTCGTTTGTGCTCAGAGACCCCCGCACCTTGACCGATTCGTGCCGGGCGCCGTTGTGGAGGTTCCAGGTGCCGAAGGTCTCATCGCTTTCACGGATGAAGATGCAGCGGTGGGTGACCAGTTCGCGCGGGTTGAGCGGCGTGCCCTCGCGCTTGAGGTATCCGGGCGCTGCGCAGAGAAGCCGCTCATTGAGCGCCAGCAACCGGGCTGTGATTCTTGCGTCGGGCAATTCGCCGAATCGGATGCCCAAGTCGAAGCCCTGCTCAACCAGATTGACCGGCTTGTCGGTGAGATGCAGCTGTACTTCCACGGCTGGCTGTGCCTGGGCAAATCGCGCGATGGCAGGCGCGATGTACTTGCGGCCGAAGCCCAGGGTCGCGCTGACCCGCAGCAGGCCCTGAGGCGTGGCCTTGCTGCCCGCGATGCTGCGTTCCAGCGATTCGAGTTCAGCGAGCACGGCAGCGCCGTCGACCCAGTAGCGCTCGCCCTCCGGGGTGAGGCTCATGCGTCGGGTCGTGCGCTGCAGCAGCCGCACGCCCAGCCGCTCTTCGACCGCAGCCAATCGCTTGCTGACCGAGGGCGCCGTCACACCCATCTCCTGCGCGGCAGCGGCCAAGCTGCCGCAGCGCATCACGGTCGCGAAGAAGGCGAGATCCGAGAAGCCGTCTGCTCTATTCATGATCGTGGCGACATTAAGAAGTAACTTTTGAGCAATTGGTGTTCTGAAAGTTAATTATTACCATCGACGAACTGAATGCAAATTACAGGAGACACCATGAATCGACGCGCGCTCGCCGCCTGCCTTGCTGCCTTCGTCCTCGGCACAAGTGCCCACGCACAAACCTACCCCGAACGACCGATCCGGCTGGTGGTGCCATATGCCCCGGGCGGCAGCGCCGACATCGCCGCGCGACTCATCAACGACGAGTGGGGCAGGGCGCTCGGCGGCACCATCGTGATCGAGAACAAGGCCGGTGCCGGTGGCAACATCGGAGTCGACAGCGTCGCGAAGGCCACGCCCGATGGCTACACGATCGGGCTGCAGACGGTGTCTCTGGCGATCAATCCGGCCCTCTACAAGATGCCTTACGACACGCTCAAGGACCTGGCGCCGATCGGCATGGTGGCCAGCTCGCAGCATGTGCTCGTGGTGACCAATGGCCTGCCGGCCAAGGACGTAAAGGAACTGATCGCCAAGGCCAAGGCCGAGCCGGGCAAGCTGACCTACGGCTCCGCGGGATCGGGCAGCACCTTCCACATGGCCGCCGAACTGTTCAAGGCGGTCAGCAACACCGCGATCGTCCACGTGCCCTACCGCGGAGGCGGCCCTGCCATGGTCGACACAATTGCCGGCCAGGTGGACATGAGCTTTCCGGTTCTCTCTGCCGCGGCGCCGCAGATCCAGGGCGGCAAGCTGCGCGCGCTGGGCGTGACCGGTCCCAAGCGCTCTGCCTTGCTGCCCAACGTACCGACGATCGCCGAGGGGGGCCTGCCGGGCTACTCCTTCGAGACCTGGTTCATCGTTTTCGCTCCCGCTGCGACGCCGGCGCCCATCCTCTCGAAGCTCAACGAATCCCTTAACAAGGCGTTGGCCTCTCCCACCCTCGGTCAGCGAATGACCAAGGAAGGCTTCGATCCGACGCCCTCGACGCCCGCGGAAGCGCGGGCGAGAGTAGAGCGCGAGCTGCCGCAGTGGGCCAAGCTGATCAAGGAGCGCGGCATCACGGCCGAGTGATCCGCTTCGATGACCACCCACGACCCGACATGAACGCCCCACGCACCCTTTACCGCCAGTTGGTGGACTCGCACACGGTGTGCAAACTGGACGCCGACAACGTCCTGCTGTTCTGCGACCTGCATCTCATGAACGAGTACACCAGCCCTCAGGCATTCGCCGGGCTGTACGAGCAGGGGCGCGGGGTAACCATGCCAGGCCAGAACGTGGCCGTGGTCAGCCACATCATTCCGACGCATGCCGACCAGCCGATGCGCGTCATCTTCGACCCCGCATCCGCGTTGCAGGCGCGAAATCTCAAGCGCAACTGCGACCACTTCGGCATACCGCTCTTCGACACCAACGACCCGCTGCAGGGTATCGAGCATGTCGTCGCGCCCGAGCACGGAATGATCCTGCCGGGGATGGTGGTGATCTGCGGCGACAGCCATACCACCACCTACGGGGCGCTGGGCGCCTTGGGCTTCGGCATCGGGACCTCGGAGGTCGAGCATGTCCTGGCAACCCAGACGCTGGTGTACCGGCTTGCCAAGCAGATGCGCATCCGGGTGGATGGGGAATTGCCCCTTGGCACGAGTGCCAAGGACCTGATCCTCATGATCATCGGCAGGATCGGAGCACAGGGAGCGCGAGGATTCGTGATCGAATTCTGCGGCGCCGCGGTGGCGGCCTTGTCCATCGAGGCGCGCTTCACGCTCTGCAACATGGCCGTGGAAGCGGGCGCGCGCGGTGCGTTGGTCGCGCCGGACCACAAAGCGGTCGACTATGTGCTGCGGCACGCGCCGGACGTGGCCGGCATCCACCGCGAGGCCGCCCTGGCCGCGTGGCATGCACTCGAGAGCGAAGAGGGCGCCAGTTTCGACCTCGAGCATGTGTTCCAGGCGCAGGACGTCGCCCCGCACGTGACCTGGGGCACCAGTCCGGACCAGGTGATCCCGATCGACGGTCATGTCCCGCTGCCGGCGCAGCAGGGCGATGAGACGCTTCGGCGCTCGACCCAGCGAGCGATCGACTACACCGGCCTGGCGCCCGGCGCCGAGCTCGAGGGCATGCCCATCCAGCACGTATTCATAGGCTCCTGCACGAATGGTCGCATCGAGGACTTGAGAAGTGTCGCGCGCGTCGTGCAGGGCCGGAGCGTTGCCGAAGGCGTGCGCGCCATGGTCGTGCCCGGTTCGGGCGCCGTGAAGCAACAGGCCGAGGCCGAAGGCATCGCCCAGTTGCTGATCGACGCCGGCTTCGAATGGCGCAACCCGGGCTGCTCGATGTGCCTGGCGATGAACGACGACGTGCTGGCTCCCGGCGTCCGCTGCGCCTCCACCACCAACCGGAACTTCGAAGGGCGCCAGGGCCGCGGCGCCATCACACACCTGATGAGCCCGGCCATGGCGGCCGCCGCGGCCGTCACCGGCAGGATCACCGACGTCAGGAAGCTCTCGTCCTCATGAACCACTTGCGCATCCAATCCACGGCGGCTGCGATCCGCATCGAGAACCTGGACACCGACCAGATCATTCCAAAGCAGTTCCTCACGGGGATCGACAAGTCCGGTCTGGCCAGGGCGCTGCTCTACGACCTGCGCTTCGACGAGCATGGCTCAGTCAGGCAAGACTTCGTGCTCAATCGCCCGGAATACGCAAACGCCGGGGTGCTGATCGGCGGTGCCAACTTCGGCTGCGGTTCGAGCCGAGAGCACGCCGTGTGGTCGCTCCAGCAGTTCGGGGTGCGCGCCGTGATCGCGCCGAGCTTTGCAGAGATTTTCTATTCCAATGCGATGAACAACCGGCTGCTTCTCGTCGCGCTGCCTCGCGAAGCGGTCGAAATGCTGATGAACGAGTCGGACCGGTCGCCAGCGGCCGAGATCGACATCGATGTCGAGCGGATGACGGTCCGCAGCGCCGTCGGCCTGTGGTCCTTCACGCTCTCCGACCGCCACCGCGAAATGTTCTTGAAGAACCTGGACGTCATCGGGCTGACACTCGAGAAGGCGCAAGAGATCGAGGCATTTTCCAAGGATCACTTTGCGAGGAGCCCTTGGCTCCTCGACATCGCAACCGCCAGGCCGAAGTTCCTGGGTGCAAAGTAGGACACGGGTCGATCCGAAGGGCTATCCTTCAGACCGTATCGCCCGGAGTGGTTGAGCGAGCGAGCTTGCCCTCACGAAAGTCGGGTAGAAAGGCCGTACCTCGGAGTGCGCTCGGTGAAATGCTTGCTCTCGTTTCTTGTTGCATTGCTTCAATGCGGCTTCGTCCACGCGTCGATGCCGGACACGAGCCTGCCGATACTCAACCACCGCGCCTACAGTCCTATTGACGGCGCCCCCAGCTATGTGATGTCACTCGCGCAGGCCACCGACGGTACGCTGTGGCTGGGCACCGATGCCGGATTGGTGCGCTTTGACGGAGTACGCTTCGTCGAGTACCCAGGACAAGCCGAAGATCCTCTGCCAACTGACAACATTTCGAGTCTTCTAGCGACACCGGACGGCGGGCTCTGGATCGGGTACTTGCGGGGTGGTGCCACGTTCCTGAAGGATGGGCACACGGCCAACTACGGTCGGTCCCAAGGCCTTCCTGGCGGCACGCTGCTCCAATTCGCCCTCGACTCGAACGGGACGTTGTGGGCTGCATCGACTACAGGGCTGGCACGGCTGAAGGGAACCCACTGGGAAGAGGACGTCGATTCCGCGCGTTTCCAGCAGAAGGTGCGAGGCCTCCTGGTCGATAAGCAAGGCAACCATTGGGTTGCCAGCGCCGAAGGCGTTTACGTCCGGACCCCCGGCGAAACATCCTTCCGTGAGATCGTCCGGAGCCGGTTCGCTCTGGGAAAACGCTCGGTTCTCGCCGAGGCGCCCAATGGTGAAATCTGGGCCACATCTGCTCAGAACGTGTTTCGCGTCAAAGGTGCGTGGGGCCAGGCAGCCGACATCGTGGCGGTCGTCCCCGGCTCGGCAGATCAGGACGTTGGCCCCATCATCTTCGACCGTCAGGGAATCTCGTGGCTAACCTCCAAGCGCGGTTTGCTGCGAATGCCCGCCGGTGCGTCCGACATGTACTCGGCGCGCCCAGTTCCCCCCGCTCCCATGAGTCACCCGCACGTGGCCTCGATCTTGCAGGACCGTGAAGGCAACGTGTGGGTCGGTACCCGCAATGGGTTGGATCGTTTTAGCCCGGGTAGCGTGCTGCGTCACCCCGTGAACTGTTCACCTGCCACATTCGCGGCCGGCGAGGCCGGGGCGCTATGGATCGCTTGCCTGGGCGAAGGCGCGGTTACGGAGCGTCTCGGTGACCAGCTCCTCCAGCGACTTGACACGCCGCCCATCACCGCATCGCACCGGGATGGCGAAGGTACCGTATGGTTCGCCACCACGAGGAAACTCGGTCACGTTTCGCAGGGCCGGATCGTCTGGCAACCCCTGCCCAAGGAGGTCTTCGACCTCCCCGTTCAGGCTCTGGTCCGGGAGGTCGATGGAGCAATTTGGCTGAGCAGTTTCCGCGGTCTGTTCCGACTTCAGGCAGATCGGTGGGTAAGGAATGGCAAGCTTGGGGAGTTGCCTCCGCAGGGCGCAATGGGGGCGTCGCGCGCGTCCGATGGCGCGCTCTGGTTTGGGTACTCTGATGGCCGTGTTGCGAGAGTCAAGGACGGCCGGGTCCGGTTGTTCGGCAAGCCTGATGGCTTGGCCGTGGGCTGGGTGTTTGCATTCGACATGCGAGGCGACGAGGGTTGGGTAGCCGGCGACAAAGGCCTGGCTCACTTCGATGGCGCGCGCTTTACGGTCATCAGTTCGCCGGACACACCGCTGCGCAACATTTCCGGCGTCATGCGGGCAAGCGACGGCGATCTTTGGATCAACAGCTCGGACGGAGTTGCGCGGATCACGCGTGCGGACATCGACGCTGCGATGCGTGATCCTCGGAATCGCGCGCGGGTCGAAGTGTTCAACTACCTCGACGGGCTGCCAGGAACGACCTTCAGCCTGCGGCCCGTTCCCTCGATCGTCGAGAGCAGCGATGGCCGCATGTGGTTTGCGACCAAGGCTGGCATCGTATCGATAGATCCCCGCAACCTGGTGCGCAACCCCTTAGCACCTCCCGTCACCATCTGGGCCGTGAAGAGCGATGCGCAGCGTTGGCGAAACAACGGGCAGCCCATTCGGTTGCCGGTAGACACGAATCGTCTACTGATCGAGTACAGCGCGGGTAGTCTCACGGTGCCAGAGCGCGTGCGATTTCGCTACCGTCTCGAAGGTCTGGACCGCGATTGGCAGGACGCCGGCAACCGTCGGGAGGCGGTCTATACCAACCTCGGCCCCGGTGACTATCGCTTCCACGTCATCGCGTCCAACAACGACGGCGTTTGGAACGAGACCGGAGCTTCACTTCCGTTTTCGATTGCGCCCGCCTACTATCAGACTCGATGGTTCCTTGTGGCTTGCGGCTTAGCGGCACTCCTGATCCTCTTTGCACTCTACAAGCTGCGTGTACGGCAAGTCTCGACGCATGTCCTTGGGCGCATGGAAGCCCGCCTCGCAGAGCGCGAACGCATCGCGCGCGAGCTGCATGACACCCTGTTGCAGAGCTTCCAGGGATTGCTGCTCCGGCTGCAAACTGCTTTCCATGTCGTGCCAGACGGGGAGGGACGCCGCATCCTGGCAGAAGGGATCGATCAGGCGGCCGATGCGATCACCGAAGGACGCAATTCCGTACAGGGCCTGCGTGCCGCCGGAGCGGAGAGTGAGCTTCTGGAGGAAGCGATTCGCGCCCTTGGTCAGACACTCGCGGTCGACCCTTCATCGGCCGCGGCTCGATTCAGTATCGAAGTGGAAGGTCGGGCGCGCACTCTGCACCCCATCGTCCGCGATGAGGTGTTTCGCATCGTCGCAGAAGCCCTGCGCAACGCCTATCGCCACGCCGATCCGACGCTTGTTGTGGTTCACATGCACTACGGAGCCAAGGCGTTCCAGGTGCGCATCCGCGACGATGGCAGAGGCATGGACCAAACCGTGATTCGGCGCGGGCGCGACGGTCATTTCGGAATGACCGGGATGCGCGAGCGAGCCAAGCTCATCGCGGGGAAACTGGCCATCTGGAGCCGAGCCGGCTCGGGAACAGAGATAGAGTTGGCTCTTCCCGCCTCACGTGCCTACTCCGACTCGGAGAACAGCGGACGAGCATCGTAGGCTTCTGCGTCCCTCGAAGCACCACTGCTTGAGGACGATCGCATCCGCTATGTCGGCACGCGCTCAACGCGCGCCCACGACGTTCGACCGCTGCGTGGGGGCTAGGATCTGTTCCGCGACGTCCAAACAGAGACGTGGATCAACGACAGTTCGACTCGCTTCCTCGTCGGGCAATGGGCACGTGCGGCGTGCAACAGCCGCAGCGTACACATTTGCACATGGTCAGCCCTACTTTCCGCGCGACTCGGCAAGCTTGCGCCGATAGTCGAGGACAGGCAGGCCGCCCCAGCCCCAGTCGTCAGTCAAGACCTCCTCGATGATGACGAACGTGCTTTCTGGCGGCTTGTTCAGCACATCCTTCAGAAGATCGCTGACGCCCTTGATGAGGGCCGCCTTCTCATCTTTGGTGACCCGGTCGTGCCCGGGCTTCGTGCCTTCCCGTGTGACCTGGATGGTGACAATGGGCATGGTCGTGTCCTCCCGTTCGCGTCAGTGGCCTGCGCTCTGGCCGCCGTCGACGTGCAGGATCTCGCCGGTCACGAAGTTGGCCGAGTCGAGATACAGCACGGCTTCCACGATGTCATCGACGTCACCGATTCGGCCGACCGGGTGCAGCGCGGCGAGCCATTCATGCGTGGACTCGGGATGCATCGGCGTCCTGATAATGCCTGGCGAGACCGCATTGAAGCGGATGCCCTTCTTCGCGTACTCGATGGCCAACGACTTCGTCGCGGCATTCAGGCCGCCCTTGGTCAGCGAGGCGATCACCGACGGCACGCTCGAGTTGGCGTGGTCGACGAGGCTGGTCGTGATGGTCACGACGTGCCCCGATGCTTGTCGCTCCATCTGGGCGACGGCGGCCTGCGTGATGTGGAAGAAGCCCGCGACGTTGGTCGAGATCTTGTCGTCAAAGTCCTTCTGCGTGTACTGCGTGAAAGGCTTGGCGATAAAGATTCCTGCGTTGTTCAGGAGCAAGTCGACGCGGCCGAAGCGCCTCACGGCTTCGTCGACAACGCGCTGTGCAGTATCGGCGGAGCCGATGTCTCCTGCGACCGTGACGAGATCCGCGTCGTCAGACGGCTTGATGGAGCGAGACGTCGCAACGACGCGGTAGCCACGATCGCGCAGCCCTTTGACAACGCCTGCGCCGATGCCTTGCGATGCGCCGGTGACGATGGCTACTTTTTGCTGATTGCTCATGATTTCAGGATCCTTAGGTTCATCGCCATGGTGGAAGAGCGGCGAGAAGCTCCGAGGTCGACATTGACCATGGCTCAAATCTAAGGACTGCCGCCGCCTGTCGGAAGTCACCACCGTGGAACGACTGAATTGCGCGATCCGCCCTTTATCGCGACGGTGCCGGCCCATAGCATCTGGGTGAACAAACCAAGGAGCAATCGCATGCAACTCGTCTACGTCGGTGATCCCATGTGCTCGTGGTGCTACGGGTTCGGCAAGGAACTTTCGACCGTCCTTGCCGCCGAGCCCGGGCTATCGCTCGAGATCATCGTGGGTGGCCTACGGGCAGGGGGCACCGAACTGCTCGATGCCAACGGCAAGCAATTCAGGCTGACGCATTGGGCCCGCGTCGAGGCCGCGAGCGGCCTGCCTTTCAATCGGGAAGCGTTGATGGCGCGCAAGAACTTCGTCTATGACACCGAGCCCATCTGCCGCGCGGTAGTCGCAGCACGCATCCTTGCTCCTGAGGCACCCCTGCTTGACGTCTTCCGTGCCCTGCAACGCGCGTTCTACGTCGACGGACTTGACACCACCGATCCCACGACGCTCGCACGCGTGACGGGCGAGGCGCTGACGGAACTCGGCAGCCCGGTGTCAGCCGAACAGGTGCTGAACAAGTACCTGTCGCCCGCGACGATCGAGGAAACTCGGGGCGATTTCCGCAAGGCCCGCGCCCTGGGTGTCAACAGCTTTCCGGCGTTGTTTGTTGAGGTCGACGGCAGCTACCATCCGGTCACCCCCGGATACGCGAGTGCGGGCGAAGTCATGGCCAGCATCCAAGCGCTGCGCGAACGATTGGGCGGGACAAGCGTGGCCCATTGATCGTGGGCGCGAGCAAGGCGCGCAGCCGCTCGGCCCCGACGGTCGCGGCAGATGGGTTCAAGGGGGCTGCTTGTCTTGTGCTGCAGGGCCATGCGAGAGCTCCCGCGTGAGGAAATCGATCAGCGCCCGCACGCGCAAGGGAGTGTGCTGGCGATTCGGATAGAGCAGAGAGAAGGGACGCGAGCGCCCCCCCAACTCCGGAAGTACCTCGATCAGGCGGCCAGAAATCAAGTCTTCTTGAACGATGTAGCGGTACGTCTGCAGGAGGCCCGCGTTCTGGCGGGCCAGCGTCACGACGCCAAGGTAGTCGTCCACGCAGCGGTAGCTCGGGGGCGTGGCCAAGTCAATGTCGCGGCCGTCGACGCGAAACAGCCACGGCACGAATTGCCCCGTGCTCGGTAGCACGAACTGCACGCAATCGTGGCCAGACAGATCGTCCAGCGAGTGCGGCGTGCCTGCACGCGCTAGGTAGGAGGGCGACGCAACGAGTACGAGTTGCGCGTCCTCGAGCTTGCGCGCCACCAGCGAGGAGTCGGGCGGTGCGCGCCCGCGCACCGCCAGGTCGAAGTCCTCGGCCGTGAAGTCGATGTTTCGGTTGCTGAGGTTGACCTCGAGCTGGACGAGCGGATAAAGCGTTCGGAACTTCGGCAGCAGCGGCAAGACACGGTAGTGCCCGTAAGGCGACGCGATGCTGATCCGCACCAGACCGCGGGGGGTTGAATGCTCTCCGGTCAGCTTGCTCTCGGCATCACGCATCAGGCTCAGTGCCTGGCGGCAGTGCTCGTAGTAAGTCCGCCCTCCGTCGGTCAGATGGATGCGCCGCGTGCTGCGCACGAAAAGCCGGACCCCCAGGCGCTCCTCGAGACGCGCGACCGATCGGCTCACGGCGGCTGGGTTCATTCCCGCACTCTGGGCGGCCGCCCGGAAGCTCTCGAGCTCGGCTGCCAGGCAGAACAGTTCGAGGCTACCGAGCATGACGTCGTTGAGATGGCGTTCCATGGGCTGAGCCTGGCTAGGAAGGAGCGTCATTCTAAGTAAGCGTGCGAGTTCCGAGCCACTCGCCTGTGCGCTCCCGCGGCTTGCGCATCATCGTGTCAAGGGAGCACGAATGGCCGAAGGTCGTGGTGGCCCATGCTCCGTCTGCCTAGATGGGTCATTCGGCTTCGGCACCGGAGCCCGAAGATGCGTAGATCCGCTCTCCACCTACGATCAGTTCGACTTCAGTACCACCACCGACCCGGCTCCACAGTGTGAGCTTTCCATCGATCAGATCGGCGCGCTCGCGCATTCCTTTCATTCCGAAATGGTCCGGGCGGCCGTTTCGAATCGTCTCGCTATCCATGCCCTTTCCGTCGTCCCGTACGCGAATCCGAAACTCGCGCACGTCGTAGCGAATCTCGACTTCGATCCGAGTGGCGTCGGCATGTTGGAATGCATTGCGAAGAGCTTCTCCTGCAATGCGCAACACATCGTCGCGAAGCACCGGATGCAGTTGACGCGGATGGCCCAGTACCTCGACGCCAAATGCGATTCGAGCGCTTGCAGGGTCGACAGCAAGAGAGCGACCCAATGCCCGAACTGCACTCCCGATATCGGGCCCCTCGCCGCCCGCACCGCGCAGCCCCTGTACGGCATCACGACCTTCAACAATCGCTTCAGACGTCTGGTCGATGCATTCCTCCAGCATGACGCGCCCCCGTTCTTGCGGCCACAAATGCAGCACCGTCTGGAGTCGCACCAACTGCCCTTGGACGCTTTGCAAGAAGGTGTCGTGGAGTTCCCGTGCGATGCGAAGTCGCTCGTTGACTCGTGCATCAAGCGACAAACTGAACTGGCGCGACAGCCGCGCAACACGGAGTCGATACAGGAAAAAAAGCACCAGCGCTCCTGTGATCAAGCACGCGGCTCGAAAGGCGCTCGTTTGCCACCATGCCGGCGCGATGGAGAACTCCAACGTGTCGCCTTCTTGATTCCATACTCCGCTGTCGTTGCTCGCCACCACGTGAAATCGATAGCGACCCGGTGCAAGGTCGGTGTAGAAGGCTTGACGGCGGGTGCCGCCATCCAGCCAATCCGTGTCCCGACCTTCCAATCGATAGCGGAACCGCACCTGCTCTGGCACGGAAAAGCTCAGCGCCGTGTATTCGATCTTGAGGTCGCGCAGTAGGGGCGGAAGTTTCAGGCTCTCGCCTGCCTCGTGGGTCGATCCGTCTGCGACGACCTGTTCAATGCGGACGGGAGGAGGGACGCTGTTGAACGGTATTCGCCCCGGATCTACCGAGGCGATCCCATCGCCCGTGACGAACCAGATGCGACCGTCGTGGGTGAGGGCAGCCTTTGGCATGTACAACTGGACTTGCTGCAACTGCCCAACTGCGCTCGTGTTGGCAGGCTGCGAGACTCCTTGCCATTGATCGAGGACGCGGATCTTTACTCTCCTTGCGGCGTCGTTGTCCATCGCTGCGCCCCATGCGTCCATCTCAGCGCGTGGCACTTCAACCAGGCCGCAAGGCGTGTAGATCCAGGTTGACCTCTCATCTACCAGGGACCAGTAGGCGCCATTGCAAGGCATGCCGCTCGTCTGGTCCAGCCGACTCGTACGACCTTGCTTCAGCCGCGTCAGCGCAGTACCTGTTGCGATCCAGACGACCTCATCGGCATCAACGCGAATGTGTCTGACGCCAGCACCACCGGCGCGCTCGCGCAACTGCAGTGACGTCCGCACTTTGCCGTGGAGAACGTTCAGGACTCTTTCCGACCACAGGCCAAGCCATAGTGAATCGTCCGCCGGATCGACGACCATCGTGGACACGCGGATGTTCTTGCCAATCGTTGACCAAGCTGTACTTTCGAGTTGCCCATCCGGGCTCAGGCGCAAAAGCCCCTCCTCACGATGCGCGATCCAGATACTCCCGTGCGAGTCTTCGGCAATGCCGTCGATCGTCCCCCGCGGTATGTCAGGAACTGCGACAAAGCGATCGCCTTCGAAGTATCCGAGTTCGTAGAAGGAGGCCAACCAGATCCTCCCTTTGCCGTCCTCGAACATGGTCGACGCTCGTGACTGTCGAACTTCAGTTGCTTTTGACTTCTGGATTCGGTAGACAGATGTCGTGGTTGTCGCCCACACATCCCCGTTGCGCGCCGTGAGCACCGTTGCCACGCGCCCTTTGATGCCATCGCTGCGCGAATAGATCGCGGCGGCCATCGGACGGAATCGATCGAGGCCCCTGGGCGTTGCAGCCCACATGTTCCCTTCTCTGTCTTCGAACAGCCCCAGGACGTGGTCGCCCGACAATCCCTCGGAGGCGGTATATACATCCACGCGTCCCTCGAACAAGCGCAGTAGCCCATTGTCTGCAGCGGCAATCCATAGACCGCCGTCGCGGTCGTAGAGGATTCTTGTGAAGTAGTAGCTCTGGGCCCAGGAGGGGAGAGGTATCGTTTCGATCCTCCCATCGACGATGCGTATCAACTCACCATCGGTGCCTATCACGATTGCGCCGTCAGGCGCTGCAGTCATTGTCCGCAGCGATGCAATACGCTTTGCCAGAGGGTACGCACGCACCGGCGCTGTGCCGTGCTTCCAAACCTGCTTGCCTCCAGCTACCCAGAGAGAACCGGCGCGGTCCTGAGTCAGCGCGATGATCGGGTCGTCATAAGCGTCTTGGGCTCCTCGACAGTCGTCTGAGTTCTCGCGGATAGAGCACAGTACCCCGGCATCACCCCGAGAACCTCCGACCCAGACGGTCCCGTGGCCATCCTCCACCAGGGAGTTGATGGTCCTGCCCTTGAGCGCCTGGAAGGTGGTGAGCGTGCCGCCCTTCCAGCGCGCCAGGCCTCTCAATGTGCCGATCCATAGTGCGCCGTCGCGCGACCCAAGCAAAGTTCGCACGCGATCATCGGGAAGCGCGCCGCCAGAGGGTGGCTTCCATTGGACACTTCGCACGCCGTCAAAACGCAGGACTCCCTTGGGCGTCCCGAGCCAGAGATAACCATCGGTGGTCTGTGCAATCGGCCCGATTGTTCCCGGTCCCACCTCGTCCAGGTTCTGCCAGACGGTATGCCCATACTTCGAGATGGCCACCGAAGGGTCCAGCGCCATGGCTGGAGCCAACCAGGCAGCCATCCACAAGAGCAGCGCCATGCGCGCGAACCAGCGTGTCACGTTTTCTCCAGCCACCGACCCATGGGGCATGACCACTCATCTTGCCGTACGTCGGCAGATTGCGGAAGCCGCTTTGGAAGGAGGGCTCGTCGTGTGTAGCAAAAGCGTTCGTCGTTGTCACTGCAGAACCAGGTCGGATCGATCAAGACTCAATCGGCGGAATCGAAACCGCTTCCGATGACTGGCGCCACACGTACCAGCTCTGGACTTCGTTCACACGAACAAGTCGGACAATCAGATCGTTCGTGCCTACGTCGCCGGTGTCGGCCGCGGAGGTCGCCAGCGGCCGCGCCTCGCCGAGCACGAGTTCGTGGGCACCCAACAAGCGCAGGAGCTGATCGTGCGAACCTTCGATGCCGCCCGGCGGTCGCGCCAACCGGGTTTCTTCAACGATGTCCCGCGCAGTTGCCCGCGCCACGCCCCCGAGCGTCTGTATCCGCTCCCCGATCTCGTCCATGATGGCTTCCTGCTCGCCATAGTGCTTGTCGAACAGCTGGTGCAGTTCGAAGAACGTCGCGCCCGAGGCCTGCCAGTGGAACTTCTTGTACAGGTCGCGCAGTGCCATGGTGTGTGCCAGGAGACGGTTCAGTGACATCACGCTCTTGTGGCGGACGTCCTGGGCAAGGCCCAGGCGGACGGGAACCAGGCTGCCGAAGGCCTGCTTCTGCGATTCCGTGGGGCGCGCTACCGATGTGTTGTCGTTGGTCATCTCTGCCTCCGTGCGCCACTAGGCTGACGTCGAGTAGGTCGAGACATGGTGTCCGAGCCGAAGCTCGGTGTCGGACGCCGTCTGCAGGCCCTTGGCAGCCAGCGCGGCCGAGCGCGCTCGCGTCTCGGGCCTCGCGACCGACGCGTAGAAGGCCTGCAGCGCAGGCGGGAATACGGAATCGGGAGGCAGGCTGGCGTCGTTCACGAAAGCCTTCGTGTCTACGATCCCGGCCTTCTCGAAACCGGCGACGCGACGTGCAAACGCATCCACGAAGCCCTCGAAATTCTCATCGGGCACGGCGCGGTTGACATACCCGTAGCGCTCCGCAAGCAAGCCGTCGAAGTCGTCGGCGCCGAGCAAGACTTCCAGTGCCCGTCCCCGTCCCATGAGCTGCGGAAGCCTCGCCATCGGGCCGCCGCCAGGCACAGCGCCGACGCCGACTTCGAACTGACCGAGGATGGCCTTCTCCTTGCTGGCAAAGCGGATGTCGCACGCCAAGGCGAACTCGCTCCCGGCGCCTCGTGCTCGTCCGCGAATGGCGGCGATGGTGACGGCGGGGACCCGGGACAACCGAGTCAGGACGTCCAGCCATGGGTGCATGCCGGATCTGCCGGGCTTCATCTTCTGCGTCACGGCCTTGTCCACGAACATGTCGTAATGCGCCAGGTAGAAGTCCGGGTTCGCGCTGGCGAACACGACGACCCGAACGTCCCGGTCCGTCTCGATCCTCGAGATCAACGCATCCAGTTCACCGATCGTCTGCGGACCGATGATGTTGATTGGCGGGTGATCGAAGATCGCGGTCCAGTACGCGGGCGAGTTCTGGATCAGTTGAATCTGGTTGTCGCTTGCCATCGGGATTCTCCGGATCTGAAGGATGAACTGACTCAGTGGCCGGCGCTTTGCCCGCCATCCACATGAAGGATCTCGCCCGTGACGAACGTCGCGGCTTCGAGATAGAGAACGGCGGCGACCACGTCATCGACCTGAGCAAGGCGACCAAGCGGGTGCAACTGGGCGAGCGTGCCGTGGTGCTCCCTGGCGTGCATCGGCGTATCGACGACGCCGGGCGAGACCGCATTGACGCGGATTCCGCGCGCGGCATGTTCAATGGCCAGCGACCGGGTGAGTGCGTTCAGGGCGCCCTTGGTGATGGCGGCGAGAGCAGCCGGAACGACCGAACGCGCGTGATCGACGAGACTGGTGGTGATGCTCACGACGTGTCCGCTGTTCCTGAGTTTCATCTGCTCGACGGCGAGCTGCGTGATCCGGAAGCTGCCCACGAGGTTGACCCCCATCGCGGCCTCGAAGTCTGTTCTGGTGAACTCGGTGAACGGCTTCGACAGAAAGATGCCCGCGTTGTTCACCAAGGTGTCGATGCGCCCGAAGTGCTCCATCGCGGCGTCAATTACCTTCTCCGCGGTGGACCAGTCGGCGATGTCGCCGGGAATCGCCAGCATCCTGTCGTCTGCCGACTGCGCGATGGATCGGGAGGTGGCGACCACCCGATACCCGGTGCGGAGAAATCCCTCGACAAAGCCGGCCCCGATTCCCTGCGAGGCCCCCGTGATGATCGCGACCTTCTGACCGTTGTTCATGGCGCTGCTCCTAGTCTTCTTCCAACTCGACGATGAGTTCCAGCTCCACCGGGACACCCAGCGGCAAGCTCTGGACTCCGAAGACCAGACGGCTGGGATTCCTGGCTTCCCCGAACACGTTCTGGAGCACGATGGAGGCCCCATCCGCCACCCGTGGCTGCTGCAGGAAGTCGGCCGTGGTTGCCATGAACACGCTCAGCCGCACGATGCGCGCCACACGGTCCAAAGATCCAGCGTGCGCCCGAATCACGGCCAGGGCGTTCAGGGCGGCGATGCGGGCGGCATCGCGGGCGGCGTCGACACCGAGCTCTGCGCCGACCCGGCCCGTGCACCTGGCGGTGTTCTGCACCGTCGGGAGCATCCCGGTGAGAAACAGGAGCCGACCCGACTGGACCGCCATTGCGTAGATGCCAAGCGGCTGCGGCGGGGATGGCAAGTCGATCTGGAGGTCGCGCAGCCGGTCCTCGGCACTCGAGGGCCGCTGGAAGGGCTTCAAGGATTCGTTCATGACGAGGTTCCGGCAACGTTGTGCGATGGGTGCACGTTTCCTAGCGCACCGACTTGAACGCCGCACGCATCTCGGTCGCGAACAACTGCGGCTCCTCCCAGGCAGCGAAGTGCCCGCCCTTGTTCACCTCGTTGAAGTAGACGAGCGTGGGATAGGCGCGCTGGGTCCAGCTCTTCGGCGCCTGGTAGATCTCACCCGGGAAGACGGTGACCGCCACGGGAACCTTGATCTCGGTGGTTCGCTGCGCAGGCGAGCTGAAGTTGTTGTTGTTGTTCTCCCAATAGAGCCGCGCCGAGGAGATTGCGCTGTTCGTGACCCAGTAGAGCGTGATGTCGTCCAGCATCTCGTCCTTCGTCAGGGAACGCTCCGCGTCGCCGCCGCTGTAGGTCCACTGGGTGAACTTGTCGAACATCCACGCCGCCAGGCCGGCGGGCGAGTCCGACAGGCCGTAGCCCACCGTCTGGGGCCGCGTCACCATCATCGCGCCATAGCCCGCGTTCTTCTTGAAGAACGTGTCCAGCGCGTTGTAGGCAGCCATTTCCTTGTCGCTCAGTCCGGCGGGGGCGGGATCGCCGTTGTTCAAGGCCTTTGCAGCCTCTTCGGGAACTGTGGCCGGCATGTTCACGTGGATGCCGATCAGGCCCTGGGGCGCCTGGCGGCCCATCGCGTCAGCAACGACAGAGCCCCAATCGCCTCCCTGGGACACGTATCGCTTGTAGCCAAGTCGCTTCATCAGAACGTCCCAGGCGCGTCCCATGCGGTCGGGCCCCCATCCGGTGCCGGCGGGTCGCTCCGAGAAGCCGTACCCGGGCATCGACGGGATGACCACGTCGAATGCATCTTCGGCACGCCCGCCGTGTGCCGTCGGATTGGTCAGCGGGTCGATGGCCTTGACGATCTCCAGGACGGATCCCGGCCAGCCATGGGTGATGATGATCGGGAGCGCGTTGGGATGCTTGGACCGCACATGGATGAAGTGAATGTTCAAGCCATCGATCTCGGTCGTGAATTGCGGAAGCGCATTGAGCTTCGCCTCGATCTTTCGCCAGTCATAGCTGGTGCCCCAGTAGCGAACGAGGTCCTGGAGCTTTGCGAGGGGAACGCCCTGAGACTGGTCCGTCACGGTCTCCTTGTCGGGCCATCGCGTGGCCATCACGCGCTTTCGCAGGTCCGTCAACGTTTCCTCGGGGACGTGTACCTTGAAGGGTCGGATCGCGCCCGCAGGAGCGTCGCTGACGGACGCCGCAGGCGCTGCGAAACTCTGCGCCGTTGCGGAGGTGCTCGTCAGCGTGAAGCTTGCTGTGAGGGTGGCGCAAACGGCGAGCAGGCGCAGCTTGCGAAGAGTCGAGGATGCGTTGGACAAGATCATCTCCTGGTGAGCGCGGTGGCCAGGGCGGCACGGTTCAAGCGCGAGGAGTCATCACACCAGATCGAGTCCGGACCATCCATTGCACGAAGGTGTCGTCCATACCTTCGTCTAGTCGGAGCGGGCGATCAGGTGCGTCAACCGAAGGTGAAGGAGAACACCTCGATTCCGGGGTCGATGAATTCGATCTCGAACCGACGATCCCGTATCGGACCGGGTTGACGTATGAGTTGATACATCCGAGCGGAGTCCGCCTTGCCGAAGCCTTGCTCATCGACGTCGAGACCGTGGGCAGCGCCCGGAGGCTTGCCGTCGATCAGGACACGGAAACGTACGGCGCGTCCGACCTCGGTTGGCCCCATCACGAGATGCAGGTCGCGGGCGTGAAATCCGTAGGCGATGCGCCCGTCGGCGCGCTGGAGCACGGCGGATTCGCTTCCGAGGATCCAGTCCCCGATCGGCGACCATTCGTTGTTGCGCAGCCTTCCGGGCGCGGCATAGGTGCGGCGCTGACCCGGTAATGCACCCGCTGCCAGCCCGCTCGTGCGCGCAAGGCCAACGTAGTTTTCTGGCGACCGCAGGTTGCCCCAGTCCGCCGGCGCCTCCGCGCCTAGAAGCGTAGGAACAACCAACTCGTCGTTGGTGACCTGCCCGATCTCAGACAGCGCGCGCTGTATCGCTCGCTCGGTGGCTTCGTAGCTGCCCTCGCCGAAATGGTGGTAGCGCACGACGCCGCGGGCATCGATCAGGTAGATCGCTGGCCAGTAGGCGTTGCCGAAGGCTCGCCAGATCGCGCGATTGCTGTCCACGGCGACCGGGTAGTCAACCCCGATGTCGCGGACCGCGCGCTCCACGTTCGCCGGATCCATCTCGAAAGGAAACTCCGGCGTGTGCACGCCAATGACCACCAGGCCGTGGTCGCGATACTTCTTCGCCCATGCCCGAACGTACGGGAACTCGCGCCGCCAGTTGATGCACGAGAAGGTCCAGAAGTCCACGAGCACGACCTTCCCACGCAGCGCGGGCGAACTGAGTGGCGGGGAGTTCAGCCAGGCGGTAGCGCCTTCGAAGTCGGGCATGCGGGTCGTGGTCATGGGGGCCCAGTGCCAATGGGTCGGGCTGGAGGGGGAGGGGGCTGCTTCCGGCACGGGCTGGAGGTTTGCGTCGGTGCTGTCCGCTGCCACCCGCATGGCGGGCGCTGCCACGGCAAGCGCGAGAAGGATGGGAATGACCTTGTTCACCTGTCGCTCCTGTAGTGCGGGCGGTGTCCAAGGTAGGTGTGGCACGTTGCCAGCGGTGCCCGCGTGTTGCCGGGCATTTCAACCATTGGCCGCCTCTTCGTCCATTGGACGAAAGTCTCGCTCCGGGAGCGTCTCATCCGCCAGTCCTACCAATGTGGGATCACGACGTAGGCCGATCCGCTGTCGCCGAGGGCAGCGTCGATGAGCAGACTTTCCGGGCGTTCCTGTCCGTCCGCGGTGGACGACCAGTGCAGACGCAACCTCCTAGGAAGGAACTGGCTATGTCAGAAGAAATCGTCGTCGTGTACTTCAGCGGCTTCGGTCATACCACCCGAGTCGCAGAAGCCGTCGCGTCAGGAGCTCGCGCCCGGCTCCTGAAGGTCGACAGTGAAGGAAACCTGCCGCCCGGCGGCTGGGAGCAGCTCGCGGACGCGCGGGCGATTGTCTTTGGATCGCCGACCTACATGGGCAGCACGAGCTGGCAGTTCAAGCGATTTCTGGACGACTCCTCTCGGGTCTGGATCAACGAGGGATGGAAAGACAAGCTGGCCGCTGCCTTCACCAACTCGGCCGGCATGAATGGCGACAAGGCGTCCACCTTGTATGCGTTGTTCACCATGTCGCAACAGCACGGCATGATCTGGGTGGGAACCGGCATGATGCCCAGCAACAGCAAATCTGCGACACGGGATGACATCAACTACGTGGCGTCCTTCACGGGCCTGGCGACGACGACTCCGTCCGACGCGATGCCAGAAGAGATGGCCAAGGGGGATCTGGAGACCGCCCGCCGCTTCGGCGAACGGGTCCGCCGGATTCTGGAGCGTCTGCGCGAGCCGGAGCTGGCGTAGAGGTTCGGAGGCAGGGGCGACGCCCCGGTGTTCCGCTGCATGCGAAGTACATCGGCGACGCGTCGCAGCGAACCCGACCCGGGTCGCCTCGATTTCATTCCTTGATGAGAAATCGATCCGCCCGGGCGGCTTCCATCACCCCGATCGGATCCCGGTGGATCTGCTCCAGCGGCACACAGCCGCCGAGCCAGTAGTTCGGCGTCGTGAACCAAAGCGCGCTCTGCCATCCGTCAAAGACCTCCCGCAGCTCGCGGACAACCTGAAGCACCGACTCTCGAGGCGCCATGGCCCTGGCCTCGAACTGGAACATCGGCACGTGGATACCTGAATGCCACTCGAGGCTCACGATGGTCTGGTCGACGATCCAGCGCGCCAGCTTGGAGATCGGCTGATCGCAACTGCGACCCAAGCGATGGGCCGCCTCGTCGCCGCAGATCAGCCCCCCGGTTCTATCGAATGCCGATCGCATGAACCTGTACTGATGCTCCCGGAGGTCTCCGACCGATGCGTTCGACCGCATGAAGGGCGAGATTGTCGAATGCTTCGACGGGCTGATTCGGTCAACGGGATAGGAGGCTGGGGTGATCGAATCCATCGTAGGAGTCTCCGGGCACGGCCATCTCGCCGTAGCTGGAATATCGATCCTTGACGCCCATGGAACCTCGGCCAAAGGTTGGCCCCGATCCTCGGCCTGGAAGCGGACGGAGCGGGCGGCGGTCAGTCAGGCTTTTCAGCTGCTCCTCTGGGCCGTCCTCGCACCGGCGTGGCCGCCAAGACATCGATGAGCAGCGCACCGAGCATGGCGATGGCGGCAATGATGAACAGGGCGGCGTAGCTTCCGCGCACGACCAAGAGATAGGAGAAGCCGTAGGCAGCCAGGGCCTGGAGCACTGCGAAGCTCGTGGTGGCGATGCTCCAGGCTGAAGTCTTCTCCGCAAGCGAGCGATGAGCGAGCATCTCCTGGATTCGACCCAGTACCAGCGGGACGATCCCGGGCGTGAACGCGCCGATGATCACGGTAGACAGCAGGAGCCATGCAGGCGAGGGGGCGACGGCGGGAATCGCCACTGCTACCGCTTGCACGGCGAGCCCCATGCGCAGCGTGCGGTGGTAGCCGAAGCGGTCGGCCACGCTCCCAGCGAGCACCGGCCCGGCAATGGCCCCGATTCCAAAGGCGGTCCAGTAGTGCGACCCCGCTGCCAGGCCTCGACCCAGTCCGTCGGCAATGAAGACGACCAGGAAGATCATGTGGGGAACAAGGCCCGCGGCATTGAGTGCGTACTGGGTACTCAGAAGGTGCAGTTGGCGCGGCGAGTGCACGGTTTGGCCTTGAGGGCCTGCGGCAATCGTGTCGGGAGTGGCGGCCGCTTGCGGCCAACCCTTCCACGCGATGGCTGTCAGGAGCAGCGAGATCCCGGCCAGGTAGAGCCAGGTTGACGTCAAGCCATCGCGCAGGAAATGCGGGACGAGCAATCCCGAAGCAGCAATTCCCACGCCGATTCCCGTGAAGATGATTCCGCTTGCAAGTCCCCGTCGCTTGGGATCTATCCAGGGAAGTACTGCCGGTGCTGCAAGAACCATTAGCGCGCCGCCTGTCGCGCCGGACACCAGCCGCCAGCTGCAGTACCACAGGAAATCCAAGGGCCAGGCGCAAGCCACGAGCGACGCCGTTGTCACGAGCATCAAGGCTCGCAGCAGGGCGCGGATGGGAAGCCATCGGGCCAGCCGTGCTGCGCTCAGCGCGCCCAGAACATACCCCGCCAGGTTGGCTGCACCAAGGTAGGTGGCATCCGAAGCAGAGAACCAGTGGTCGGCGATCACCGCAGGCAACAGGGGCGTGTACGCGAAGCGGGCCAGACCGATCCCCACCAGCGTCGCGCAGAAGCCAGAGACGATCACCCACGCTGGCTGATGGCGGGCGCGCATCCCGCTACTCTGCGTGGTGGACGATGACCGTGTCGCCGCAGTGCTGGCGACGATGGATCACCGGAGTGGAGAACTCGCTGCCGACAGTTGATCGCGCTCGGAAGTAGTTGGCCCGCGCCTTTTCGCTCAGTTGGACCGGTTCGACCCTGCCCGTTGAATCGCACGGGAACGCATAGCCGTGGCAGGGATTGGATAGCCTGGAAAATCGCAGCTCGTAGCGGTCGCGGGGCGGGTCGTGCAACGGCCAGAGGTCGGCGCGCACAGCCATGCGCTGCAGGGGTTGGGATGGCGTCATGGTGCGACTTTGCCGTCCCTGCCGCGGACAGGCATCCCGCTTCAGTGGCACGGGCGAATCTCCCTCCGGTCGGGACGACATCCCCGCTTGGCGCCGGATGACGGTGCTTAGGTATTGGTGATACCAACGTGCAATGGCTCCGGAGCGACGCGTGGTGTGAGATGACGCCATCCTTTGACCACCCAAGTGCAGTCCCATGAACTACGCCACAACCAACCGACTCGCCGTGCTGGTGATCCAGCACGACCCGCTCCTCCGAGTGGGAATCGCCATGGCCTTGCGTCAGCACGACGCCTTCGAAGTCTTCGAGGGTGGCCCCGGCGAATTGGATTCACATGAACCGAGGATCGACGTCGTCATCGCGGACTATGGCCAGGCGATTGCACTTGCCTCGCCGGCAAACCGCGCAAACCGGGCGCCATCGGCGACGGCCAAGGTTCTCGCACTGACCTGGAACGACAAGGAGGCGGATGTTCGACGCGCCATCGAAGCGGGCGTGCACGGCTACCTCCTGATGGGGGGCGAGTTCCGGGACCTCGTGGAAGGAGTGACCGCGGTCGCCAGCGGAATGCGCTACCTGTGCCGGTCGGTCGCCCAGCGCATGGCCGACAGCCTGACCCGGATCGCCCTGACTTCCAGGGAGGTCGAGGTGCTTCGACTTGTGGTCACGGGTGAGCCGAACAAGGTCATCGCACGGCATCTCAACATCGAGATCGGAACCGTGAAGTCCCACATGTCGGCAATCATGTCCAAGCTCGGCGCGACGTCGCGCACTCATGCGGCCGGCATTGCGGTCAATCGCGGGCTCGTCGACTCGCCGCTGGGTGCGTTCGGTGAATCGGCCAGATCCAACTTCGCCCCCGCGGACTCGCGCGTGCAGTACGCATAGCGCGTGCAGGTCCCTCCTTTGACGTAGACCGCGCTGCGCCCTCCGTCGGTGGCACTGGGGATCGGGCCCGCCGACGATCGAGATTCTGCGACGAGCGCATCAAGTCCTGATCCGCAGATTTCCTCAACCCTTGCATTTCGGAGCCATCATGAAGCCATCGAAGATCCTCCTCGCCGCCGCGTCGGCCTTGCTGTTGACCCAACCCCTGGCCGCACTGGCCCAATCTTCCAGCGCATCCGACAAGGCGGCCGTCCGCGCAGAGAGAAGGGCCGAGGGGGTGGAAGCGGCGCGCACCTTCCAGCCCGGTGAGGGCAACCCCATCCCGGATGCGAAGCCCAAGGTGTCGCGCGCCGAGCGCAGCCAGGCTCGCCAGGACCGTCGGCCCGACGGGGTCGATGCCGCAAGGAACTTCCATTCGGGCGAAGGCGATCCCCGCCCTGCACCTGCGCGCCGCATTTCGCCGGACGAGCGGCGCGCCGAGCGTGCCAAGCAGCGCGAAGAGGTGAAGGCCGAGGCAAAGGCTGGCCAGATTCCCGACTATGGGGACAACTTCGGCAACGCCAACCAGAAGTAGGCCAACGAGTCTGGAAGCGCGAGTGGACTAGCTTGTGCTTCCGGCTTCGGAGTCCGGCCAAGTGCCGGATTTCCGTGATCAGGCGCGAAGCAGATACCGCGCCGCCCGTGCGCCATCCAGAACCGAGCGGGCATCCCGGTCAATGATGTCCACCGGCAGAGCGCCGCCCAGCCACGCATTGGGTTCGGCAAACCAGGCGCAGATTTCCCAGTCGCTCAACGCTGGATACAGCTCGCCCAGCACAGAGTTGACGGCCGGACGAAGATCCATGGTGCTCAGATCGAACTGGAACCACGGGAGCAAGATCTGCGAGCGCCACTGGATGTTCAGTACCTCATGCTCGACGATCCAGCGCGCCAGCCGGGAGATCGGTTGATCGGTGTGGCGAGCCAAGCGCGAGACGACTTCATCGGCGCTGGCCATCCCGCCACCGTCACGGAATGCAATCTCCATCCGGCGAAACTGGAAGACATCGTCGGCCTGCAGCAATGCTGCGCCACGGGTCGGAACGGGCGTCAGACGCACCGGATTGCGGAAGGCGATCGGGTTCGACGGCGTGGAGGCTTGAGTGTTCATGATGAATCCAGTGGGTCGCACGCACATCGGTGGAACGGAGCGTTGCCGATGCGCGTCAGGACCTGCCAGATTCAATCGAAGCGCAAGCTCGTGCGCTATTGGACGAAGGTCTTGGCGAGGCCGATGAAGAGCGTGATGCGCTCAATGCAGTCGAGAGTTGACGGCTGCCGCGCCTTCCAGGACGGCGGCATACGCCCGACTTCCAGGCACGATCAGTTCGACCTCGGTGCCCGAGTCGCGCCGGCTCCACAGGGTCAGCTTGCCTCCGATGAGCTTGGTGCGCTCACGCATGCCTTGCAGGCCAAAATGACCTTTGCGCCCGCGCTGGATGACGCCATGGTCCATCCCCTTGCCGTCGTCCACCACGCGAAGCCGCAATTCTTCCTCGCCGAAGCGGATCTCGACCTCGACACGACTTGCGGCGGCGTGACGGAACGCGTTTCGCAAGGCTTCGCCGGCAATCCGGACGATGTCGTCACGTACGACAGGGTGCAATCCGCGAGGCCGACCGTGGACTTCGACGCCGAAGCGGATGGCGGACCTTTCGGGATCGGTCGCTAGCGATCGACCCAGCGCCTGCATGGTGGTCGCGAGGTCGCTGCCCTCGCTCGCGTCGGTACGAAGCCCTTGCACGGCATCGCGGCCTTCGGTGATTGCGGCTGCGGCCTGATCAATTCCTTCCTCCAGGATGCGGCGCCCGTCCTCGCGAGGCCAAAGCTGCAACGCTGTCTGCAGCCGCAGCACGTGACCTTGGAAGGTCTGCAGGAGCGTGTCGTGAAGCTCGCGGGCGATGCTCATGCGTTCCTTGATGCGCGTCTCCAGGGAGGCGTCAAAGCGTCGAGAGAGCTGAGCCAGCCGCAGCCTGTGAAGGGCGTAGATCAGCAGGGCGAATGCAGCAACGCACGCCGCGCGGAAGCTGCCCGTTTGCCACCAGGCCGGGGCGACGGAGAACTCCAGCGAAGCTCCCTCGCGGTTCCAAGTGCCGCTCGCGTTTGCCGCCGTGACCCGAAAGCGGTATTGGCCCGGAGCAAGATCCGAATAGAAGGCCTGGCGCCGGTTCTCTGCGTCTTGCCAATCGGCATCGCGACCCTCCAGCTTGTACCGGAACCTGATTCGCTCCGGCAGGACAAAACTCAGGCCGGTGTAGGCGATCGCCAGGTCGTTCGGCAGCGGTGGCAGTCGCATGCCCGCCCTTGTCGGATAGGTCTTGCCGTCGCTCACCATCTCCTCGATCTGCACCGGCGGCGCCAGGTTGTTCGATGGAAGCCGGTTGGGGTTGACCGTCACGAGGCTGTCGCCCGTCACGACCCAGAGCCTTCCGTCCGGCGAATGGGTGAGCTTGGGCGTGAAGTTGTAGGAGGTCACCAGATAGCCGATCGTGCTTTCCACGATGGCCTGCCCGACGCCATCCCAGTGGTCCAGCAGCTGGACGCGAATCTTCTTGGGTGACTTGCTGTGCATCGCCTGGGTCCAGGTGCCCAGCTCGGTGCGGTCGATGCGGATCAGGCCGCACTGCGCGGCGACCCACAAGGAATTCTCGACAACGGTCGACCAGAGCAGGCGGTCGCAGGGAAGGCCGCCTTCGACGCCCAGGCGGTCGACTTGTCCGTTGGCGACTCGATGCAATCCGCTGTAGCTGGAAACCCAGAGCGTTCCGTCTTGTTCGATGCGAATGTGGTTGACGCGCGCGTTCTGCGGGCTCTCCGAAGGCAGTGACAGCGAACTCGCGATCCGACCGTCCTTCACACTCTCCAGGCCCCCTGACCACAATCCCACCCAGACCGCTCCACTCGTGGGGTCGAACGCCAGCGTGCTGACGCGGGCAGATGGACGCACAATCGCTTTCGACGTGAATGTCGCCTTCGCATCCGGGCGTACGCGAAGGAGCCCGAGCTCGCGATGAGCAAACCACAGATCGCCGATCGCGTCTTCGGCGATTGCATCGATCGGCCCGTTGGGGATGCCCTCGGGATCGACGAATCGCTCACCATCGAAGTACTGGACACCGACGTTCGACGGGGCCCAGATCCTGCCCGCTCGATCCTCGAAGAGGCTGCTGACGCCGCTCAGGAGTGGCCGGCGAAGCTTCCAGACGTCCGGCGAGCCGGGTGGCTGCTGGTACACCCCGGTGGTAGTGGCTGTCCAAAGGCTCCCGTCGCGCGCACTGAGGACCGATCGCGATCGCCCCTTGGGGCCTTCCCGATCCGATTGGGATGCGGCTGCCACCGCGCGGAACTGGTCGAGCCCGCGCGAGGTGGACACCCAAACATTGCCTTCGCGGTCCTCGAAAAGGTCGAGGATGTTGTCCCCCGACAGGCCATCTGCCGTGGAGAAGGTGTCCCACCGGCCCTCATGGAGATGCAGCAGCCCATAGTCCGCCGTACCAAGCCACAGCGAGCCGTCCTTGTCGCGCAGCGCCTTGACGAAGGTCAGGTTGCGCGCCCATTCGGGGAGGTCCAGTGTCCCGAGCTCATCTCCAGTGACCCGCACAACACTGCGCCGTATGCCGACAATGAGCGATCGGTCTGCCATTTCGGCTGTCGTGCGAAGACCGTTGGCGCCCATGGGCAGTTTCCATGAGTCCATCTCGTCGCGCCCCTCGGCCCATCTCCACAACCGTTCCGGCCCCAGCAACCACATTGCGCCGGTCGTGCCGCGATGAAGTCCGACAAGCAGGGGGCCGAGGCCCCCGTCCTGACCCTTGCATTCGGAATGCGGCGTCCTGAAAGCGCAGAGCAAGGCGCTTCCGCCAACAGAACCTGCCGTCCAGATCGTGCCGTCGGCATCCTCGTGGATTGCGTTGACAGCCGATCCGATCGTATGAGAGGGCACGGTAAATGCGCCGTCCCGGAAGCCAACGAGGCCGTCAGAGGTGGCGACCCAGAGCGTTCCATCGCGTGCGCCGAGAAGCGCCCGTACATTGCCTTCGAACGAGCGTCCAGGTGGCGGTAGCAATGGCACGCTCCGAACGCCGTCGAATCGCAGCAGCCCCTTCGGCGTTGCAAGCCACATGTAGCCGTCGGGCGTCTGCGCGATCGCGCTGATCGTGCCCAGGCCGAAACCTTCGACGTCGCGCCAACTCCGATGCCCGTGCTGCGCTGCGTCGAGGGCTGGATCGAGGGCCAGTGCAGGTGACGTTGTCGCCACAGCCAGCGTTGCCGTAGCGGCGAGCGCCAGGCGTCGGAAGAAGCTTGATCGCAACACAGGGGCGTCCTGGAGATGACGGTCGTACGACGCCGGCAATTCTAGTGACGCCCGGTGGAAGGAGGCCAGGGCCTTTGCCCGAACGACAGGGGCCCGCAGCCGGCCCTCGAGCCCGGCTCCGCAGCGATCACGCGCCTTCTCGGGCGCCGGGCGAGCGCTGTACTCGAAGCGCGAATGTGTTGGCCACCGCTGCGGCCAGAGCGAGCGCTACCCCGACCGCCGCCAGTCCCAGCCATCCACCGTGGTGAGCGGCATATCCCCCCATGGCGGAGCCGACCGACCCGCCCAGAAAGAAGGACACGATGAAGACCGTGTTCAGACGGCTGCGCGCCTCGGAATGCAGTGTGTAGATCCGCGCCTGGTTGGCCACGAGGCCCACGCGATTGCCCAGATCCAGCACCACCATGGCGACGACCAGCCAGACCAGGCTGCGCCCGCTCAGGGTGACCAGCAGGAAGGCAAGCGCAACAAGGATGGCGCCGATGGACACCATGCGGCTGGGCCCCAGGCGATCGACGGTTGCCCCGATTCGCGGCGACAGGACGATGCCGGCCACGGCGACGAGCCCGAACGCACCGATGGCAGCGGGCCCGTATTCGTAGGGCGGAGCGGCAAGGAGGAGGGCGAGCGAAGACCAGAGTGCGCTGAAGGCCGCGAACATGAGGAAGCCGGTGACGGCTGATAGGCGCAGCAAGGGTTGCGCCATGGCCAGCGTGGCGAGCGAGCGCATGAGGTCGCCGTAGCGGACGGCAACCAGGCCGGTGGATCGGGGAAGGCTGAGCTGAACGATGGCCAGGAGCGCTAGATCGAGGACCGCGGCCAGCACGAATACGTCGCGCCAGTTCAGATGGGACCCCACGAAGCCGCTCAGGGTACGTGCGAGGAGCAGCCCCGAAGACAACCCTCCGAGGAGCCAGCCCGCCACCTGCCCGCGCTTGTCGGGCGGGACCAGTCCGGTGACGGCAGGAATGATGATCTGCGCCGTGATTGCCGTGATGCCGACGGCGAAGCTGCTCGCAAGCAGGATGGGAAAGGTGGGTGCGACCGCGCAGGCAAGCAAGGCGAGGGCGTTGGCGGCGATGGCCAGCGAGGTCAGGTGGCGTGCCTGAAATCGATCACCGAGCGGCACCAGCAGAAGCAGTCCCGCCGCATACCCCAGCTGGGTCAATGTAGCGATGACGCTGCCATGCGCAGGCAGCACCCCGAACGATGCGGCCATCTGTGCGAGCAGTGGCTGGTGGTAGTAGATGGTCGAGACCGCCAGTGCGCAGGTCAGGGCCATCAGGTACAGGAGGTGATTGGGGATCACGGAATGCCCCGTCCTTGCCGGCTCGAATTCGGAGGTCAGTTCTCGGCGGAGAACTGCCGATACGCCGGTTCGTCGAGTAGCGCCGCAAGTTGGCCAGGATTGGCGATGCGGAGCTTGAAGAACCAGCCAGCCTCCATTGGCGAACGATTGGCAAGTTCGGACTTGGCGAGCAAGGCCTCGTTGACTTCGACGATCTCTCCCGCGATGGGCATGGAGACATCGACCGCGGCCTTGATCGACTCCACGGAACCCGCGATCTCCCCCTGGTCAAGGTGCTTGCCGACCGGAGGCAGTTCGACGGAGACGACTTCGCCGAGCACGTCCTGCGCATGCTCCGTGATCCCGACTGTGGCGAGGTCTTGTCCGTCCTGGCGGACCCACTGGTGGTCCCGGGTGTATCTGAGCGTCATGGGGGAATCCTCGAGCGGCAACGGTTGGAAGGGCGTCCTGGAGCGCGGGGCTTTGATCAGACGGTTCGCCTAGAGGCGCGTTACGTCCTTCACGGCAGAGGCAAAGGCCTCGGGTGCTTCCTGGGGCAGGTTGTGGCCGATGCCACCCTTGACCAGGCGATGCGCGTAAGGTCCCGAGAACTTCCTGGCATAGCTGCCGGGCTCGGGATGAGGGGCGCCGTTGGCATCGCCTTCGAGCGTGATCGTCGGGACCCCGATGACGGGTCCCTTGGCCAAGCGGGCTTCCAGATCCGCGTACTTCGCCTCGCCATCGGCCAGGCCGAGCCTCCAGCGGTAGTTGTGGATCACGATGCTCACATGATCGGGATTGTCGAAGGCGCGTGCGCTTCGATCGAAGGTCGAGGCATCGAACTTCCATCTGGGCGAGGCAAGTTGCCAGATCAGCCGCGCGAAGTCCGCACGGTTCTGCTCGTAGCCGGCACGACCGCGGTCGGTAGCGAAGTAGAACTGATACCACCACTGCAGTTCGGCCTGGGGCGGCAGCGGCATCCTGCCCGCCTCCTGGCTGCCGATCAGGTAGCCGCTTACGGACACCAATGCATTCACGCGCTCGGGCCAGAGAGCCGCCATGATGCAGGCGGTCCGAGCGCCCCAGTCGCATCCCGCGACGACGGTCTTTTCAATCTTCAGAGCATCCATCAGCGCGATCATGTCCACGGCAATTGCTGCCTGCTGTCCATTGCGAATCGCGTCTTTCGACAGGAATCGGGTGCTCCCGTACCCACGAAGATGCGGGACGATGACCCGATAGCCGGCAGCAGCCAGCATCGGGGCGACATCGACGTAGGTGTGGATGTCGTAGGGCCAGCCATGGAGCAGGATCACCGGGTTGCCATGGGCCGGCCCCGCCTCGAAGTATCCGATGTCGAGGGCGCCAGCCTCGATGTTCCTGATCGGGCCCATTGGACTCGCGGGACTGCCGGTGACTTGTGCCGACGCCTGCATGCCCGCAAGCCAAGGGGCGGTCGCAAGTCCCAAGGCTGCGGTCCCGAGGAAGGACCGTCGAGGGAGGTTGGACAGATCTGACATTGAACGCTCCTAGAGATCTCGAAGGGGCGCCCTGCATGAGGCGCTACGTCGGGGCGCTGCGAGATCTGTGGAGCGCGCTAGATGCGCCGCCGATACGCCGTCCCCGTGTGGCGCATGACATCAAACAACCGGTAGGTTGTCGATTGGACAATGGTGTTGATTGCCGCCCGACTCGCGGCGTTGCGACCCGGCGCGCCGCCGAGGTTCTCAAGCAGCTTGATCCTGCGGCTCCGCCGGAAGATCGTCCTGGGCCAGCAGGCTCGCTGCGGTCAGCGCACTTTCGCTCGCCTGGCCGAGCAGATACTGGATCATCGAATCGAGAGAATCGCTGGTGAGATTGGCTGGCATCAGAACGCCTGTGTCCTGCATCTCCGACACGGTCACGCATCCGTCTGAATCGGCGTCCATCCGGCTGCGATAGTCCTGGGCACTGACGGTCGGATTGCCCTTGTCGTCCACGGCGATTCCCGCCTTGAGGATCTCGTAGAACGATTGGAATTCCGAAGCGTCCAACTTTCCATCCCGGTCCTGATCGAGCTTGCTGAATGCGTTCGTCAGCATTCCGGCCAACGCGTTCGAGTGATTCACAACGGTCATGACAACTGCGTGTTGTTGTTGAGAAGAACAGCATCACCCAGAGAACCGGGAGTCAATTCCTCGATGAGAAGGACATTTCCATGTGAGATGCACCGGTAGCGGTGCCGGCAGAGCCGCGATTGCGACCGAAGGATGAAGTGCGCGCCGGACCTCTTTCGGGGGCATCTCTGCGGAATCGGTCGGATGGGCGTTGCACTGCCGAGCCCTAGTCTCGAGCCGTCGTGAAAGTCAAGGACTCGCGACTGGCGCGCGTGGCGCCGTGCACATCCCAGAAACCTTCGGTTTGGAGAGTTCTCCCATGAAACTGCATCTTCTCGCTGGCGCGCTCGTCGCTGCAAGCCTTTCGATCACCGGGCCCGCGTTGGCCCAGGATGCGTCCAAGGCACCGTCCCCATCCTCGAAGCCTCGATCGGCGACCGACGCCAAGGACCAGGTGCGGATCACGCGCGTCACGCCCGAATACTGGCGCGTGACGTTCCACAATCCGCCCTTCAACATCTACGGTCCGAACACGACGCCGCAACTGAACAGCGTCGTCACTGCGATCGAATCCGATCCCCAGTTGAAGGTCGTGGTGTTTGACAGCGATGTCCCCGGATTCTTCCTGACCCACTACGACTTCGTGCCGCCGCTGACCGACACGACCAGTCTTGCGCCGGGACCGACCGGGCTGCCCCAATTGCCGGACATGCTGGTGCGGATCAGCAAGGCGCCAGTGGTTTCGATTGCCTCCATCCGCGGGCGTGCCAGCGGCGTAGGCAGTGAGCTTGCGCTGGCCAGCGACATGCGCTTTGGAAGTCGGGAGAAGGCGGTGCTGTCCCAGTTCGAGATCGGTGCGGGCTTTGTCCCCGGTGGCGGTCCCATGGCGCGCCTGCCGCGCCTGGTCGGCCGCGGCCGTGCGCTGGAGGTCCTGTTCACGGGCAGCGACATCGATGGCGAGCTGGCAGAGCGCTACGGCTACGTCAACCGTGCCTTGCCGGATGCCGAGCTGGACGGATTCGTGGACGCCATGGCCCGCCGGATCGCGGGGTTCGACAAGCAGTCCATCGCGGAGATCAAGGCCCTGGTCAATCTCAACAGCCTTCCGCCCAACGACCAGATCGCGGCCGAATGGGAAGCCTTCCTCAACTCGGTGAAGCGTCCCGCTGCGCAGCGCAGGATCGGCCAGCTGATGCAACTTGGCCTGCAGACCAATCCCGACGTGGAGCGGCGCTTGCCGGACTACACCGGTAGGTTGGGTGAGGCGTCCAAGTAAGCTGTCCAAGGCCCGGACCCTCCGGGCTTGCGTCGGGCAGGGCGACCTTTGCCTTCAGCCTGGCAGTTCGCGCATGTGAAGCCCGGCAGCGTGTTCGGCCTCCTCGATGGACATGCCGCGCTTGCGCGCGATCATGTAGGCCGCATACCAGTCGGACCAGTGATGCTTGGGGGCGGTTGCCTCGTAATGGCCGTGGTGCTCTTCCGCTTCGCGGAGCAACTCGGTCAGCGAGGGAATGCCCATGGTGACGATGGGCCGCGACAGTTCCTTTGCCTGCGTCATAGGCGCCCCGGCAGACGCGTCGTGATCTCCTGCAGCAGCCAGCCGTTGCCGTCCGGATCACTGAAGGAGGCCCAGCTGCAGTACGAGCGGCGCTGCGGGTCCAGGCCGGGCACGCGGCCCTGGGTGCCGGCACGGTGGAAGATGCCCGCCTCGTCGTGAAAGATGGGGCTGATGTCAACGCCGCGGTGAACCAGCTGCTCGCGGGCCAACTCGACGTCGTGGACGATGAGCATGAGGTCCTGGACCGAGCCGGGCGCCGCCGCAGTCACATTCCTGCCGAAGATCACGGAGCAGGGTGAGCCGGGAGGTGTCAGCTGCACGACCCGAAAGTCCTCGCCGTTGGCGAAGTCGGCGTCGAGGCGCCATCCCAGGTCGAGGTAGAAGCGCTTGGCGCGATCCACATCGCTTACCGGCAGGACTACCACTTCAAGTTTCATGTCGATCGCCTGGTGACCGGAGGTCGGTGGCGTCTCTTCGGTCGCTGTCTGCGCGTTGCTCATCATGGGCTCCGTGGATAGGTGGAAACAAGTTGCCGCTTCTGGAGGCGCCTGGACTTGAATCAGACGAGTTGCGTGATGGGCGCCGAGAACTCCCGCCCCACCATGGCGCGCGCATAGAAGTAGTTCAGGCGCGCCTTTTCACCTAGGCTGTCGATCTTCACGTGTCCCTCGCAGTCGCAGGGGAACGCGAAGCCGCGGCCTGTGTGAAAGAGATCGAGGAATCGCAACTCGAAGCGAGGAGCGTCGCCGCCCCGCGTGTCCGTCTGGGTCATGGTGCATACCCCTTAGAGTGGCACCTCCATGAGACCAGACGCGAGAGCTCAGGACCATTGAACGAAGGTGTCGCCCGATACCATTGGACGAGCGGCAAGGATGCTTCCTGGCGATACGCCGAACCGATGCTTGAAGACACGGCTGAAGTGAGCGGCGGTCGAGAAGCCGCACTGCCAGGCAACTTCCTGAACCGAGTTGGCTCCAGCAGCCCCACTTCGCAGCAGGGCATGCGCATGCTCGAGGCGAACCTGCCAAACGTGGCGCATCACGGTGGTTCCCTGGGACTTGAAGAGGCGCTCCAGGTGCTTGCCGGAGATGCTCAGCGCTGCCCCGATGGACGCGGCGTCGAGGCCTTCTCGCCCCAGGTTCTGCTTGATGTAGTTCTTGGCGCGGAAGATCAGTTCTTCGGCACCACGCCTCGTTGAAGGGTTCTTCGCCGAGGCCAGGACCACATCCACCAGGTGGAGCAGTTGGCCGCCAAGCCAGTTGCGCATGTCGGGACTCGGGAGGGTCGCCTGCTCGGCAATGCATTCGATCAGATCGGCGATGGCTGCGGCATCCTGGGGATGCATGTCCGGCACGATCAGGTTTCCCAGCGTCGGCTTCCAGCCGCGCTGCTGCAACAGGCGCTTGGGAATGCGCAGTGCAATGATGACCGCCTGCTCCGGCACGGACTCGGTGAAGCCGATCCTCGGGTCCATCGCCAGCATGCTTCCGGCGCTGAAGCAGAACGTCTGGTCGTTCTGCTTCAGCACGACAAGGCCGGAGACGATGAGCTTGAAGTAGATGCACTCGCCTTGCCACGAGTCAGCGCCATCGACCGGAGACAGTTCCAGCGCGGCCAGCGCTGCGCGGGTCACGCCGACCGGGCCCAGCGTCCAGCCGGTCACGCGCGAACCGCGCGAGGCGTGGGGGTCGAGCTTGCAGCGCAAGCCGTGGTCCCTGTACATCACTTCGAGCCAATGAGCGACGGATTCGGCCGTCGCGTCCAGTCTGATTTCGTGGCTTTTGAACTTCATGCTTGCTGGCTCCGGTCGCCAGTCTGAAAAATCGCGGCGCCATCGTAGGGAGCGCAAGCGGGCTTCGGTTGTCTGGACGGCCCTTCGAATTGCCTCGAAGGCGCATTGCGCTCCGAGATCCGGTTGCGCCTGGGGGACAACAGCGTGCGCGAGTGGGACAAGCCTCGCTGGTATCGGGGCTCTACAGTCCAGCCCGGCTGGATGCTCCATGGGCACCTCAGAAGGAAGAGAAGGGCCGCGGAGGTCATTTCGGCCTGGTCGGGCGCATCCGAAGAACAAGACGTGCAAGGGCAATGAGAACCACCGAGCTGATAGACATCGAATGCGCGTATGAACTGATCGAGCGGGTACTGCTTCATGCGGGAGACGAGGGGCAGCACCTGGTCCCGGCGACGTCCGCAGAGGCGGGGGCGAGCGACGTCGATCAAAGCCTTGTCCAGAGGCGGCTGGCCACCCGCAAAGGCCTGCAGTCCGCCAAGGACCTCTTGGGGATTGCCGTGGAGTTGATGTCGCCTGTTGAATCGCGATCGGCACGGGAGGCCTCGAATCGGAAGCGGGTCATGCTTCAGGAGCTTCGACTGGCCGCACGCAGGACCTACGAGGCCGGACACCTTCTCATCGGTGTGAACCTGCGAGACTGATCCACGCCGCCCATTGGGCCGGCTTCAGACGCGCGCTTCGGCGCGCCGTCCCGGCCCGGAAGGAATGCGCAGCCGAGCGGCCATGTTGACCAGGTCGGCCAGGGAGTCGGCGCCCATCTTCCGCATCACGTGGCCCCGGTGGGCCTTGACCGTGATCTCGCTGATTCCCAGTTCACCCCCCACCTGCTTGTTCAGCAGCCCCGACACGACCAGGGCCATGACCTCCTGCTCCCGGCGGCTGAGCGACGCGTGGCGGTCGCGGAGCAGGCGCAGCGCCTGCTCATGGTCCAGGATGGTCCGGCTGCGCTCGATTGCCTGCCCGATTGCGCCCAGCAGCGCCTCCTGATCGAAGGGCTTGGTAAGAAATTCGACTGCGCCGGCCTTCATGGCCCGAACCGTCATGGGCACGCTGCCGTTTCCGGTGATGAAGATGATGGGCATCTCGGTGCGTTCTATCGCCACCATCTTCTGCAGATCCAGGCCATTGAGGTCCGGTAGGCCGACGTCGAGAACCAGACAGCTCGGGCCAGAGGGGCGCGCATGCGCCAGAAACTCTTGTGCGGATGCGAATGTTCCAGGGTTCCAGCCCGCGTAGCGGATCATCAGTTCCAGGGATTCGCGGACCGAGACATCGTCGTCGACGACGAAGACGGTGGGCGGGACGTTGGTCATGGTGTGATTTGGAAGGAAGGGCATGCGGCGCGATCAGTTCGACCCCACAGCGGTATCCAGAGCGTCGAGCAAGGCGCTTTCGCTGAACGGTTTGAGGAGAAACCCGGCAGCCCCTGTCGAGAGCAGCCGTGGGCCGAGTGTCACATCCGATTGCGCTGTGATGAAGATGATCGGGATGCCGGACGCCCGCCGCTTCAGCTCCAGCTGGAGCTCGGGACCCGACATGCCCGGCATGCCCACGTCCAGGATCAGGCCGCGCGTGTTCTCGATGCAATCGGATGCGAGAAACTGCTCCGCCGACGAGAAGGCCCTTGCACTGTAGCCGCATTGGCGCAGGAGGCTGGGCAGCGAGTCGCGCACGGACACATCGTCGTCTACGACGGAGATCAGTGGTCCTTCAGTCATCACCGGGGCTTTTCGGGGGCGGAGCCGTCGAGCGCATTGGTCGCTGATCAGCGGTCCTCATGACAGGAGGATGCGCCGCGACTGATCTGCCGTCCATGACACCTTGGTATCGGTGTCGCCGCGCCCGGGCGGACTAGGCGGTCCGCAGCTGGGTACCGACAGGCAGCTTGCGGATCCGCTGGCCGGTGGCGGCAAAGATGGCGTTGGTGAGGGCCGGCATCACGCAGGAGGTGCCCGGCTCCCCGATGCCGCCCGGCGCCTGGGTGCTAGTCACGATGTGGACGTCGATGTCGGGAATTTCGTTGATACGCAGGACCCGGTAGTCGCCGAAATTCGTCTGCTCGACGCGTCCGTCCTTGATAGTGATCTCTCCGTAGAGCGCGGCGGACAGGCCGAAGACGATGCCGCCTTCCATCTGGGCGTGAATCGTGTCGGGGTTCACGACCACGCCGCAGTCGACGACGCACCACGTGCGCAAAGCTGCCACCGTGCCGTCCTTGTCGACAGCGACCTCGACCACTTGAGCGATGTAGCTGCCGAAGCCAATGCAAAGTGCGATTCCCCGGCCTTTTCCGGCGGGGAGGGGACTCCCCCAGCCGGAGCGTTGCGCCACCAGCTCGAGAACGGCGCGCGCACGTGGATTCTTGTCGAGTAGCGCAACCCGGTAGGCCAGCGGGTCCAGCCGCGCCTGGGATGCCAGCTCGTCCACAAAGCTCTCCACGGCGAAGGTGCCGCGCGTCACGCCCACGCCCCGCCAGAATGCCGTTGGTATTCCACGCGGCTCGACCGGCACCCAATCGACCTGGAAATTCTCGATCCCGTAGGGCTGGTTGGCTGAGCCGTCGACCGCGTCAGGGTCCACGCCGTTCTTGATCCACCCGGGGGAGTAGCGCGCGATGATGGATGAGCCGGCAATGCGGTGCGACCACGCAACCGGCTTGCCCATGGCATCGACGCCGGCGCTGAGCCGGTCGTAGTAGTACGGGCGGTACATGTCGTGTTGAATGTCTTCCTCGCGAGTCCACAGGACCTGGACCGGTCCCTGCACCTGCTGGGCGATCTGTACCGCTCGCACCGTGCCGTCGAACTCCAGCCGGCGGCCGAAGCCACCGCCCAGAAGATGGTTGTGCACGCGGACCTGGTCGCGCTGGAGTCCCGTCACCTTCATTGCCGCGGCCTGCGTGAGTCCTGGGACCTGGGTGCCGACCCAGATGTCGCAGGCGTCCTTCGTCACGTGCACCGTGCAATTCATGGGTTCCATGGTGGCGTGCGCGAGAAACGGCTGCTCATACGCTGCGCCGACCCGTCGGGCTGCGGTCAGCATTGATCCAGCAGGATCACCATCGCGCCGCGCGACCGCAGCGGGACCTTGCGACGCCGACACGAGTTGTGCCACGACCTCGGCCGTGGATAGCGAGACGTTTGGTCCTGCATCCCACTGCGCGGAGGCCGCGGTCAGTCCCTGCTTGGCTGCCCAGGTATCTCGGGCCACGACGGCGAACGCGTCGTCGAGCCGGACGACCTGGCTCACGCCGGGGACGGCCTTCGCCTTGTCCGCATCCAGCGAGATGAGCCTTCCTCCGAAGGTCGGAGAAGCGCTCACCAGGGCGAACTTCATTCCGGCCGGGCGACTGTCGATCCCGAACTTTGCCGTTCCATCGACCTTGCCGGCGGTATCCAGTCGCCGATGCGGCTGGCCGATCAGCTTGAAGTCCGCAGGCTCCTTGAGCTTCACGTCCACGGGGACGGGCAAGCTTGCGGCCGACTTCGCGAGCTCGCCATAGCCCAGGCGCCGGCCGCTGGCGCCGTGATGGACCTCGCCGTTGCTGGCGCGGCAACTCGACGGGTCGACGTTCCAGTGCCGGGCGGCCGCCGCCACGAGCATCGTGCGGGCGGTGGCGCCTGCGCGGCGCAAGGGGCCGTAGGTGCCGCGAATGGCGGTGGATCCGCCGGTCATCTGGATGCCGATCAGCGGATTCACGTAGACCTTGTCGTCCGGTGGCGAATGCTCGATCGCGACCTTGTCGACGTCGACTTCCAGCTCTTCGGCAATGAGCATCGGGATCGAGGTGTAGGTGCCTTGGCCCATCTCGACGACAGGCATCACGAAGGTGATCTTTCCGGTGGACTCGATGCGCAGGAAGGCGTTGGGCGCAAATGCGGCATCTGCACCGGGCGTGCCGCGAGCCTCGCCCCGCACGGGCAGGCTGACGCCCAGCAGCATGCCGCCCCCCATTGCACCCAGTGCCCCCCCGGCAGCCACCGAGAGAAAGTCACGGCGCGAGGCGAGCGAGACGACCGGAGCGCGAGCGGGTACGGTCTTCATTTCGCATCTCCCTCGGAGGAGGCCGCGGCCTGGTGGATCGCCGCGCGGATGCGCGAATAGGTGCCGCAGCGGCAGATGTTGCCGGCCATCGCCGCGTCGATGTCGGCGTCACTGGGCCTGGGATTGGTTGCGAGCAGTGCGCAGGCCGACATGACCTGGCCCGATTGGCAGTATCCGCACTGCGGAACTTCGGAGGCGATCCAGGCCTTCTGGACCCGCTTGCCAACGGTCGTGGATCCGATGGCCTCGATCGTCGTGACCTTCTTCGCGAGCGCCGCCGATGCCGGCGTGAGGCAAGAGCGCGTGGGTTGCCCGTCGATATGGATGGTGCACGCGCCGCACAGGCCCATGCCGCATCCGAACTTGGTTCCGGTCATGCCCAGTACATCGCGCAGCGCCCAAAGGAGCGGCATGTCCCCAGGGACCTCGAGATCGTGGTTCGTTCCGTTGACATTGAGCGTGACCATCGTGTTCCTCCATTGCGGCGACTGGATCAGACCAGAGCCGTCGCAGCAATGCCATTGGACGAAGGTGCGAGCAATGTCTGTTGCCGGGGTCGCAGAGGCTGCACCCGTGTAGCGGGCTCAAGTGCCGGCGCCGTCTGCCTTCCGGCTGATCCGCGGATCTACCTTGATTCAGGTCTCGCGATCTGGATGAGATCAAACAATGGCCGCTCACCCATCCACTCACCTGAGGTACATCGCATGAGCAAGATCCTGATGGTTCTGACGTCGCACAACGTCCTGGGAAGCACCGGCCGGCCCACCGGCTTCTGGCTGGAGGAATTCACGGCGCCCTACTATGTGTTCCTCGACGCGGGGCAAGACATCACCGTCGCGTCTCCCAAAGGCGGTCTCCCCCCGATCGACCCCAAGAGCGACGAGCCGGGCAACCAGACCGACACCATGGCGCGCTTCAAGGGTGACAAGGCCGCGCAGGCCGTCCTGGCGAGCACGGTGAAGCTGTCAGAGATGAAGGCGTCGGACTTCGATACCGTGTTCTATTCGGGCGGGCATGGCCCCATGTGGGACCTTGCCGAGGATCCCGTCTCGATCGCATTGATCGAGTCCTTCTACGATGCAGGCAAGCCCGTTGCGGCCGTGTGCCACGCCCCGGGCGTGTTGCGTCATGTCAAGTACAAGGGGGAACCGATCGTCAAGGGCAAGCGTGTCACCGGGTTCACCAATACCGAAGAGGAAGAGGTGCAACTGACGAAGGTGGTCCCGTTCCTCGTCGAGGACGAGCTCAAGCGCCTGGGCGGCCTGTACGAGAAGGTCGACAACTGGAAGCCGCTGGCCATTACCGATGGACACCTGATCACGGGCCAGAACCCGGCCTCTTCGACCACGGCAGCACAGGCGCTGCTCAAGGTGCTGAAGTAGCCCGTCCATCCCCGAATCTGCAAAGGCCCGCCCCGCGGGCCTTTTGTCCTCCTGGCTCGTGCCGAACGAGCTAGAAGGCCCAGTGGTTCAAAAGACGATTCCGGATTTCAGCCCGATGACCAGGGCGTCGGCATTGAGCCCGGTCCCGCCGGGCCGCCTCACGTATTGAAGATTGGGGCGCAGGAAGACGCTGGGCAGCGGCGACCAGTTGTAGAACAGCTCCACGACGTATTCGTTGCCGCTGCCTGCAACAGCCGTCTGACCCGTGCGTGCGTTGTTCTCCCGCACGAAGTCGGCATGCCGCGCATTGTTGTGCGTCGCCCCGACCGCCATGCCGATGGCGTCGCGCGGCCTTTCGAAGGGGCCCTGGTACATCGCACCGGCAGCGAGCTGGCCATCGAGGACTGCCGTGGCGCGGTCGGCCTTCGAGACGTTCAGGAACACCGTCGCGCCACGTCCTCCCGCAATGCCGGTGACCTGCTGTTGAAAACTGAGATAGACGCCGTACTGGCCGCTGTGCTGCATGCCCGGTGCGCCGGTCACTCCTCGCGGGTTGCCATGGACGTCCTGGTACAGATCGGTGCCGTCCGACGTGTTGTACCAGCCGCCCACTTTGTAGGAGCCGGGCAGCCCGTTGAAGCTTGCCGACCAGCCCCACTCGAGCGGAATCAATGCGCCTGTGGTTCCGCTGGGGTTGTCCAGCTTCCAGCCGCTGTGGCGCGCATAGTCGTCGTCGATGTAGGTCGGGTTGACCTGGTAGACGCCCAGTTGCACGTAGGTCCGGTCTGAAGGGGTGTACTTCAGGCGCGCCGCCCACTGGCTCGTGGGCCAGTTGACCCAGTAGTTGCTCACCAGGTTGCCGGGCTGCGACCCGCAGAAGGTCAGGTTCTGGAAGTCGCACGAGAAGCTGGCGAAGTCTTCGCCGACTGTCAGGCGGCCCGCCTTCAACTGGAGTCTGTCGGCGAAGAGCCGTTGCTCCAGCCAGAACTGCGTGAGGTGCCAGGTCTGGCCGCGGCCATAGATCTCCTGGAGGAGCATGTTGTTGCCGATGTTCGCATCGGCGCCCAGGTTCCGCCCATTGCGGTCGGTGACGGTGCCTTGAAACGTCGCGCCCGACCATCCCCACAACCTGGACAGGTCGGCCGACACGCCGAAGGTCCACTGGTCGGCGTAGCGGGTCAGGCGTTCGCTGCCACCGCTGAAGTTGTGGGCGAGCTGGCTCCCATAGCCGAAGTTGAAGGTGATGCCTTCCTGTTCCAGGCGTGTTCGCTGACCACCCCAGTCGCCCAGCAGATAGGCGCGGGAGGCGATTTCATCGGCGTGCGCGTGGACTCCCCAGCACGCGAGCATCAGCGCCGCCAGAGAGTTCAGGGATCTCGAGCAATGGGACATGAAAGGGTGTCCGGTGGACATAGGGACGGCTACGGTCCGGTGGAAGGAAGCGCCGAAGCACCGGGCTTGAAAGCGTGCGCAGCCAGGAATCGACGCATGTGGGCTGCGATCTCGTCCGTGGCCTCGTCCAGGGCGAAGTGACCAGCGTCCAGCAGGTGAATCTCGGCCTCCGGAAGATCGCGTCCGTAGGCGCGTGCGCCGTCCGGCGTGAAGGACGGATCGTGGATTCCCCAGAGCACCAGCGTGGGCGGCCGATGCTGCCGCAACCAGGCCTGCCATCGCCCGTAGGAGGCGACGTTCGTCTGGTAGTCATGGAAGAGATCCGACTGGATCCGGTCCTGGCCGGGACGAGAAAGCGCCGCGAATTCGTCGGTCCAGGTGTCCGGGTTGTAGCGCTCGGGGTGCGGACTCGTCCCCACGTGGCGAAGCCGCGCGCCTTCCAGCGAGGTGAAGGCGGACATGACGCTGGCCTCGTGGGTCTTCCTGTCCGCCCAGAAGGCGCGCCTGGACGCCCACATCGGGCCCAGGCCCTCCTCATGCGCGACTGCGTTCTGGACGATGAGGCCGCGGATTCGCTCGGGCCGCCGAATCGCATGGCGCAGTCCGATCGGCCCCCCGTAGTCCTGCAGGTACAGGAAATACCGGTCCAAGCCCAGCGCGTTGGCGAAGCCGTCGACGATGTATTCCAACTGTTCGAAGCTGTACTCGAAGCTCGTCGCGGGAGGGCTGTCGCTGTGGCCGAATCCCGGATAGTCGGGCGCCACGAGGTGGTATCGGCCGGCCATCAGCGGCAGCAGGGTGTCGAACATCCGGGACGAGGAGGGGAACCCATGCAGCAGCAGCACGGTGGGAGCCTGTGGGTCGCCCGCTTCGCGATAGAAGATGTTCAGGCCCTGCACGCGCACCGTGCGGTAGCGCATGGTGGCGTGCGTCACGTTCGGTTGGTCGAGCATGGTTTGCGGTCTTGCCGAGTGGTGTTCCATCTCATCAGATCGCCGGGTGCCTATCCAGTAGACGATGGTGTCGACGACCCCTTGGTATCAGTGAGGCGGAAGGCGGGTCGTCCAGGGCGTGCGTCTTAAGTTCAGGGCAGAAGCCACGCTTTGTGGAGTGCCGCCCACGGCCCTCGCGCCCTAAGGTCCTCCCAGGCCTTCGCGAAGAAGGCGCGTGCGAGTCCCTTGCGTCCTTGCATGGCGACGCCTCTCAACCCTGGAGATCGACATGAATCTGAGCGGAACCCTGTTCATTGGTGCGGCTGAGGTCGGCGCAACGCAAGGAACGATGCGGGCATTCAATCCGGATACCGGCCAGGAACTGGAGCCGTCGTTCGCCTTGGGCGGTCCGGCCGAAGTCGATCGTGCGGCGCGGCTGGCTGAGGAAGCCTTCGACAGTTTCAGCGGCGCTGCTCCGGCCAGGCGCGCAGCCTTCCTCGAAAGCATCGCCTTGAACCTGCAGGAGGTTCGAGGTGAGCTGGCGTTGCGCACTTCGCTGGAGACGGGCCTGCCTTCAGCATCGCTGGAGTTGGAGGTGGACAAGACGGCCACGCAGCTTCGCCAGTTCGCCCAGGTCGTGCGATCGGGCTACTTTCTGGAAGCGAGCATTGACGAGGAACAACCCCATCGCCAGCCGCGCCCGCGCATGGATCACCGGATGCAGAAGGTGGCGCTTGGACCGGTTGCGATCTTCGGTGCCAGCAACTTTCCGATTCTCTATTCCGTCGCAGGGGGCGACACCGCCTCCGCGCTCGCCGCCGGGTGTCCAGTGATCCTCAAGGCGCATAACGCTCATCCCGGCGCCTCGGAGATCCAGGCTCGGGTCATCCGTGATGCAGTGCAGGCGAGCGGTCTGCACGAAGGGGTCTTCTCCCTCGTGCGCGGCGCCGGCAACGAGATCGGGGAAGCGCTGGTGTGCCATCCCCTGGTCAAGGCGGTCACCTTCACGGGATCCCAAGGCGGCGGCATGGCCCTCTACCGCGCCGCCCAGGCCCGGGACGAGCCGATACCCGTCTTCGCGGAGATGACGAGCGTGAATCCGACCTTTCTGCTGCCCGGAGCAGTGGCCGCCCGGGGGAGTCGGATCGGGGACGGCTTCATCGAGCGGATGCTGGTGAATGTGGGTCAGGCTTGCCTGAAGCCTGCCATCGCCGTCGTGGTGGAGGGGCCAGGGCTGGCCGATCTTCGCTCGGCCATGGTTGCCAGGATCGTGGAGGCTGAAGCCAGGACCATGCTGACACCCGCCATCTTCAATGCCTACTTGGCCGGCCTCAGGCGGCTCGAGGCGCACGGTGCCCGCCCCATCGCATGGGGCAAGGCGGCGACGGGTGCCCGGACGGGCCAGGCAGCTCTCTTCGAAGTGGATGGTGCGACTTTCCTGGCCCAGGCCCCGCTCTCGGAGGAGGTCTTCGGACCGGCGGGACTGCTGGTCGTCGTCCCGTCCGCAGAGGACGTGATCGGCGTCGCGAGATCGTTCCGGGGGCAACTGACGGCAACGATTCACATGGAGGACGAGGATCTTCCCTGTGCCACGGATCTCGTCCCGGTGCTGCAGCGGCGCACGGGTCGCATCGTCGTGAATGCTTTCTCGCACCCGCAGGAGGTCTCGAACGCCTCGATTCACACGGGCCCGTTTCCGGCAACAACCGACAGTCGATTCACCTCGGTCGGCATGACGGCCATCCACCGCTTCCTGCGCCCGGTGTGCTATCAGGGCTTCCCGGACGAGCTCCTGCCCGAGACGCTGAAGCGCCGCAATCCACTCGGGCTGGCGCGACTCGTCGACGGCGAGTTGCCTGGTGTTCAACCCTCGCTGTTGTGAGCTTCCTTCGCCCGGCCGCGCCCCCTCGGTCCCCCCCGGGGTCGCGCCCCTAGGCTCCCCGGACCTGGCAGGGCGTGGGGAACCGACGCAGGACCTCCTCTGCCAGCTCCTCCATGAGTTCGACATAGGGGCGCCGGCTGACCCTCGGGTTCATCGCCAGGTGCGAGACGCCAGCGTCGTGGGCCTGCTCGAGGTAGCGCACCAGGGCGTTGCTGCCAGTGCGGATTCCGCCCGGAATGCGCATGAGTGCCGCCGTGCGGTCCTCCACCAGGTCCACGAAGCCTCCGATTGCCAGAGGCTTGGAAGTGGGGTCGGGTGAAGTGCCTTGTTGTTCCGTCCACTCGGCCGCCAATGCCTGCAGCTGCTGCGCAGGTGGAATCGACGAGATGAAGCCGTCCATGTTGGTGGCAATCCATTGCACGCTTTGCTGGGCTCGGCCGACCGCAATCGCCGGCGTTCGGCCGGCCGGAGGCTTGGGCAGCAGGTCCAGGTCGCCCTTGGCGTGGCCGAAACGAACGGAGTCAAAGACCGGAAAGCACCGCTCGCTGGCCGCGCGATAGATTCCGAATGCTTCCCTCAGTCGCTCGCCCCTCGTCTCCATCTCGACTCCGAACAGCGGGTAGTCCGACGGGCGGTCACCCGAAGAGATACCAAGCAGCATGCGGCCGCCGCTCAACTGGTCCAGCGTCGTCACCTGCTTCGCGAGGTTCAGTGGCTCGCGCAGGGGCAGGACGATCCCGGCCGTGCCCAGCGCGATGCTCGTGGTGCTGGCGGCCAGGTAGGCGATGTAGGTCAGGGGTTCGAAGATCTGGCCGACGTCGCCATAGTCCGGGTCGTAGAAGGGGATGTCCCGCATCCAGAGCGATGCGAAACCCAAGGCCTCTGCCATCTTCGCCATCGCCAGGTGATCTCTCATCGTGGGGGCAACACGGAAGGGGTGGGGCTCCAGGGGCAGAATCAGGCCGACGGTGAGCGCGCCCGGGGAAAAGCACCTGGCGAAGCCCGGATGGTCCGTCAGGTTGACAGACGCCGGGGGCCCGGCTTTCGACGGAACGTCGCGGCTGGAGGTCCTGGGATGGATCGAGTAGGCCGGGGTCATCGCCATGCGGCTCCAGGGGGCCAGCGGCCTAGGCCACTTTGGCAGCCAGTTCGCCCAAGCCTTCGCCCAGCACCCGATTGAAGGCAGGGAAGGGGTGAATGACATCTGCAAGCGTCTTCAGCGGGATGCCCAGCTTCACCGCCAGCACGAGTTCGCCGAGGCTCTCGCCAGCCCGGGGACTGACCCAGGTGGCCCCGACCAGGACGCCGCGAGCACGATCGGCGACGAGCTTGAGCGCACCGCCGCGGAAGTCATGGATGTAGCCGCGGGCGGTCTCGGCCGGGTCGACCCGCACCACGCTGACATCCAGGCCTTGCGCCCGTGCGGCGGCCTCGGAAAGCCCCACTGACGCGATCTCCGGATCGGTGAAGGTGACACGGGGCACCGCGGTATGGTCGGCCCTTGCGTCGACGCCCAGGATCCGTTGGGCGACGATCTGGCCGTGGTAGTAGGCCAGATGCGTGAAGCCGCCGAGGCCCGTGACGTCGCCAGCGCCATAGACGCCGGGCGCCGCCTCCAGGGTGGCGGGATCGACTGCCAGCCAGCCTCGCTTCGTCTGCGTGAGTCCGACGTCCGACCACGCCTTCGAGTTTGGACGGCGCCCCGTGGCCACCAGCAAGCGATCGGCCGTGACGGAGGCCCCCGACTTCAGGTGAACGACGACGCCTCGACCGTGCTGCGGGTTCTGCTGCTCGACACCCACGCACGGGTCGCCGACCACCAGGGTGATGCCCTCCTGCTCCAGGTGCGGACGCAGCGCCTGGCCAGCCTCCGGCTCTTCCGCGCCCAGAAACACGGGGCCGGCCTCGATGATGCTGACCTTGCATCCGAGGCGCGCGAATGCCTGGCCCAGTTCGACCCCGATAGGCCCGCCGCCAAGGACCGCCAGCGAGACGGGAAGCTCGGTCAGGAGAGCCGCCTGACGGTTGGTCCAGTATGCGACGGCATCCAGGCCGGGAATCGGCGGGATCGCGGCGGTGCTGCCGTTGGCGATGACCACGGCCCGGCGCGCGACGAGCTGCTCGTCGCCCACGGCGACCGTGCGCAGGTCCGTCATCCGGCCCTCGCCGCGAACCAGCCGGGCACCTGTCGCCTGCAGAGCTTCCGCGGGCCGGCTGTCGTCGAGATTGCGTGCCATCCAGAGCACTCGGTCGCGGATCTTGGGAACGTCGACGGTCCAATCGACCCGTGAGGCGGCAAGGAGGCGGGCGCGGCCGGCTTCGCTCAAGGTTTCGCTGGATCGGAGCATGGTCTTGGACGGCACGCAGCCCCAATAGGGGCACTCGCCTCCGACCAACTCCCTTTCGATCACGGCGAGCGTCAGCCCGCTGCCGCGCAGCCCGGTCGCGATCGCCTCGCCGGCAACGCCTGCGCCTAGACAGATGACGTCGAATTCCTCGGTGCGCTTGCCCATATCGTCCTCTCGATTTCCTTGCGGATGTTCCCGTTACTGCGAGCCGATGGCCGCCACGATCTGCTCGGTCGTGACGATCGCGTTGGCGTAGTTGGGCAGGTTGATGTCGAGCGCGGCATGCATGTGCTCATCCGTATAGCTCGCCGTGGCATCCCGGACCACGGTCACCTCGTAGCCCAGTTCTGCGGCGAAGCGCACCGTGGCCTCCAGGCAGGTGTGCGCGACCAGTCCGACCGCGATCAGTTGATGAATGCCGTGCTTGTTCAGCTGCATCTCGAGGTCGGTGTTTGCAAAGCCGCTCGAGCACCAGTGCTCCTGCGCGACAACATCCTGCGGCTGGGGCAGGAACTCGCTGCGGATCTCGCCTCCCCAGGTGCCGAACTCGAAAGACTTGCGGTGCCAGGCGGCCCGCTGTATCGGCGGCAGGTACTTCCAGCTTTCGTAGTCGCCGGGGCGATACCGGTGGTGCATGGCGTAGAACACCCGGATGCCGGCGGCGCGAGCCGCATTGAGGACCTTCAGCATGTTCGGGATGCAGCCGTTGGCTTCGGCGACGCCCTTGAGACGATCCCAGATCTTTCCGCCTTCGGAGATGAAATCGTTGTAGGGGTCGATCATCAGCAGGCCCGTGATCTTCCTGTCGTACTTGATGCTGTCCATGGCGATGGGCTCCCTCGAAGTGTCAGCTGGACATGCGGCTGAGCGCATGCCGCTCGATGCTCTTGGCGAACAAGGGCGTCTCCTGGCGGTTGTGCGCCTCCGAGATGGGCCGGCGATTGGTGCGGAAGTACTCGCGAGGAATGCCCTGCTGCGCGATGAAGTCCAGCAGCTCGGGCGTGAAGGTGCTGTGGACCATGTTCGTGAACTCGCAGGTCTTCTCGTCGATCTTTCTCACGCTCAGGTCCCAGATGATGCCGACCTTGGTGCGGCCGGTGGGCGTGAAGATGTCCGAGTTGGACACAAGGCGAAGGTGGTCCGGCTTGCCGATCTCCTCGACATAGTGCTGGACCATCAGGCTTCCACCCAGGATCTCGACGTTGATCGACATGCGACGACCGTCCGGCGCCGTGGTCATGCCGCAGGCGTTGTGTGCCGGCGAGGCGCCCTGGTACTCGTGCTCCGGGAGCGTGAAGCACCATTGAGGGATGTCGACGTGCTCGATGGGTGCGTTGATCACGGCCGTGAAGCTCGATTGCACCAGTGTGTTGTCGTCCAGGCTGCTGTCGTCCATGTGAATCTCCTACTAGCGGTTGAAGCGGCGATCACTGCCGCAGGGAAGCGAATGGTCTGGAGAGTAGGCAAGGGGTGAAGCACGGTCCATTCGTCCCATGTCGGATCGCGGTCCTGTGCCAAAGTCCTATCTGCACTGGCAGCTGCATCCGCATCATCCCGATTGGGGAGACCCTGCAAACAAAAGATCCCACGACCGGGCCGTCGTACCCAGAAGGGGTAATCGAACCGCTCATCCGAGGGTATTCATCGCCAGACGCATCTGCTCAGATGGCCGGGTGCAGAGACTCTTTACCTCGTTTGCGCACGGCGCCCCGGGCGCCGGACTACTGCTGATGCGCGTGGCGACAAGCGCGGCTTTCCTCCTGCAAGTCGCCGGGGTCCTGCCTTCCGGAGCGGGAACCATGCCCGCGACGTTTGCCTTCCTGTCCGTCGCGGCCGCCTTGCTCCTTCTCGTGGGCTTGTGGACGCCCGTGGCTGGCGTGGCCGCTGCACTGGCCGCCGCATGGCACGGTTGGGTTCACCCTCCAGACCTGCGCTCGGACTCGCTGCTGGCCATTCTGGGCGTCGCCCTGGCGCTGCTCGGTCCGGGCGCCTGGTCGGTGGACGCGAGGCTGTTCGGATGGCGGCGCCTCGAACTGCAGAGCGGCACGAGCCTGGACAGTTCACCCGACAGCCGGCCGAACTGATGCGTGTTCTGGCCTGAACTCTCGCGACCCGGGGAAGGCGCATCGTCGGGTCCATGGGCAGTCTTCGGGGGTGGACCATGGTGTCGACCGATACCTTTGCATCTCGCGCCGCGCCCGGCCTCGTGCAGAGAATCTCGGCGTTCATGCTGCCGAGGCCCGCAAGAAATGTCCGAGATTCCGGGCGCACCGCCCACGACCTTGAGCCAAGGCTCATCGACTGGTCCCTCTTCTGCCGGCGGCGCACAACGGTGGCAGGAGGCCTTGCGCTTCACCGGTCCGGGATTGCTGATTTCCGTCGGCTACATGGACCCCGGCAACTGGGCCACGGGCATCGAGGCAGGATCGCGCTACGGCGCCTCATTGCTGTTCGTGGTGGGATTGACCAGCCTGGCGGCCATGTTGCTGCAGTCGCTGGCGTTGCGCCTGGGCATCGTCGCTCGCATGGACCTCGCGCGTGCCTGCCGCAGGCGCTACGGCTCGACCGCCAACCACGTCCTGTGGATCCTCGCCGAGATCTCCATCATTGCCTGTGACGTTGCCGAAGTACTCGGCACCGCGCTGGCGTTGCACCTCTTGTTGGGCGTATCGCTGACAACCGGCGTTGCGCTCACTGCCGTCGACACCTTCGTCGTCCTGGGGCTCCGGGCCTGGGGCTTTCGGCAGATCGAGGCGATCATCCTGGCGCTCGTGCTCACGATCGGTGCCTGCTTCCTCGTCGAGCTGGTCCTCGTGCATCCCGACTGGAGGGCCGCTGCCCAGGGCCTGACTCCGCGCCCCGATGTCCTGCGTGACCCGCAGGCGCTGTACCTCGCGATCGGCATCCTGGGGGCAACCGTCATGCCCCACAACCTCTACCTGCACTCCTTCCTCGTGCAGTCGAGGTTGTCGGGGGATAGCCCTGGCGAACTGAAGCGGGCCCTTCGCCTGTCGACGGCCGACACCATCTTCTCGCTGGCGATCGCGTTCCTTGTCAACGCAGCGATCCTGATCCTTGCGGCCAGTGCGTTCCACGACACGGGCCACCGCGAAGTCGCGCAGATCCAGGACGCCTACCATCTTCTGGAGCCTATCGTCGGTACGAGCCTGGCGCCGCTTCTCTTCGGAGTTGCCTTGCTTGCGGCCGGACAGAGCTCGACATTCACCGGGACCATCGCCGGGCAGGTCATCCTCGAAGGGTTCCTGGATCTGAAGATCGCCAGGTGGCAACGACGCTTGATCACCCGGGGACTGGCACTCCTGCCGGCGCTCGGCGGCGTCATCTGGCTGGGCGATCAAGGGGTCGGCACGCTGCTGGTGGCCAGCCAGGTCGTGCTGAGTCTTCAGTTGCCGTTTGCGATCTGGCCACTGCTGCGCCTGACCGGGGATCGGACGTTGATGGGCAGCTTCGCCAATGGCCCCTGGCTGGCGGGTGCGGGGTGGTCGATCTTCACTGTCGTCGCCGTCGCCAACCTTTGGCTCCTGCTGGGCTGATCGACTTCGCAACGCGCACCTGGTCGCGGGCGCTTCAACGCGCAGGAAGGGGACAGGCAAGGTGCTCAAAAGAGGCTGTGGATCCGGCTCGTAAGAGGGTACCGACAGGGCAGGTGGCCAACTACATTGACAAATATGTCACAGAGTTTCGGCGAGCAAGTCCCAACGGGGCGGGTTCGAAAACTGGTGACCACGTTGCAACCCTTGGGCAAGCCCATGGCCTGCGATACCTGGCAACGCGCCCTCATGCGCGCCAATGCCCGGTGCGCTGGCTGCCAGCCCCAACGCCAAACTTCCGAGGAGCGAATCATGAACTTCGCAGCACTCCGACAACAAGTCACGCACGGCGACGCCCCGGACATCCCGACGGTGTTCGTCGTCGAACCCGATCCCTCGATCCGTGCCGCACTTGAAGATGCCGTCCGGCTGGCCGGCTGGCTGCCCATCGGTGCGGGCTGTGCCGAGGAGTTCCTGGGCCGCCCCCGCGTGATTGCCCCTGGCTGCCTGCTCGTCGAGCAAGACCTGCCCGGCATGAGCGGCCTGGAACTGCAGGCAAGTGTGGCTGCCCGTCAGGAACTGCCGGTCATCGTCCTCAGCGCGCGCGCCGACATTCGCGCGACGGTGGCTTCCATGAAGGCGGGTGCCTTCGAATTCCTGACCAAGCCGCTTCAAGAGGACGTGCTTCTGCACTCGATCCGATCGGCCATCGAACACAGCCTCGCAAAGGTCGATCACGCCGCGCGCATCCACAGGCTGCATCAGCGCTACGAGGAACTCAGCCGTCGCGAACGGGAGGTGCTGCGCTTGATCGCTGCGGGCCGCCTCAACAAGCAGGTGGGGTTCGATCTAGGAATTTCCGAGATCACGGTCAAGGCGCATCGCGGCAGCATGATGCGCAAGATGCGCGCCGGGTCGCTTGCCGAACTGGTAGGGATGGTGGCGGACCTGCCGGGTGAGGCAGGCTGCAGGTCCGAATGGCTCTCCATGTGCGTCAATCCCCTGAGCCAGGCTCGCGCGGCTTGTGCCTAGTGTCCAAGATGTGATGAGCGTCTCCGCCGACGCGCTGCTTCGCAGGGAAAGGGCGATCCTCGAGCGCGTGGCGCAAAGTCTTCCATTGCGGGAGACGCTGGAAGCGATCGCGCTGCTCGTGGAAGACCTGATGACCGGGCGCTGCTTCATCTTGAGGGCCGACCCGGACGAGCGCGCTTTCAGCATGATCGCCGGACCGGCAGTCCCGGAGGCCTGCGTGTCCCACTACGCGGGAACCGCAATCGAGCCAAAGTCGGACCCCTGCGCCTTCGCCATGAGTTCGGGTCGGCCGGTCATGGTCGCGGACCTCGGCAAGCACGCCCGTTGGCGTGCGTCGACGTGGGTCCGGCAACTGGCCGAATCCGGGTTCGCGTCATGCTGCGCAATACCGATCCTGTCGCGTGACGGCAAGCGCCTGGGTGTGCTCGCAGTCCATCGGGGCGAGCGCACCGTGCCGGGCACCGACGGACTTCAACTGCTGGACCGATTCGCGGGCATAGCTCGAATCGCCCTGGAACGTGCCCGGGTCGACGATGCGCTGGTCGAGCAGCAAGCCGAGTTCCGGCGCGCACTCGAGCATCTCACGCAGGCGCAGCGCCTGAGCCACACGGGCAGTTTCACCACGAACGTGGAAGGGGATGATCATGTCTGGTCGGACGAGCTCTACCGGGTCCTCGAGTTCAAACCGGGGTCCAAGGTGAAGTTCCAGTCCTTCCGCGCGCTGATCGATCCCGAAGACCTGCCGGGCTTCGATGCCGGCTTTCGCCGCGCGCTGGAGGAGGGAACCGACTTCGACCAGGTCTTCCGCATCGTGACGCCCAAAGGCACGGCCAAGCACTTGCACGCCGTCTCGCATTTCAGCGAATCCACGAAGGGCAGTCGCATTGTCTCGGGCTCGATCCAGGACGTGACCGCAAGCAGGAATGCCGAAGAGTCGCTCAAGGCCAGGGAAGGCGAGCTGCAGCGCGCAATGGCGCAGCTGGCTGAAGGCCAACGGTTGAGCTCCACGGGGAGCTTTACGTCGGACATTCAGCGCGACCAGCACGACTGGTCGGCGGAGTTCTACCGCATCTTCGAGATCGATCCCGAGACGCCGCCGAACGTTCAAGCGATCCGTGCCATGGTGCATCCCGACGACCTCGAACTGTTCGACATGGAGATCCAGCGTGGCATGGCGGGCTGCGAGGCGGACTTCAACTTCAGGATCGTGGCCGCCGACGGGCGGTTGAAGCACCTGCGCGGCGTTGCCCACCTCATGGAGCATGTAGGGGGCCGGCCCATCTTCATGGGCACCGTGCAGGACATCTCGGATCTCAAGGCCGCCGAGGAGGCACGGGACCGCGCCCGGAGTGAACTGGCGCATGTGGCGCGCGCCGCGGCACTCAGTGCCCTGACCGCGTCGATCGCTCACGAAGTCAACCAGCCGCTTGCCGGCATCATCACCAACGCCAGCACCTGCCTGCGCATGCTGGCGGCGGAGCCGCCGGACAACGAGGGGGCCAGGCTCACCGTTCAGCGGACGATCAGGGATGCTGATCGTGCGGCCGCAGTGATCAAGCGCCTGCGGGCGCTCTTTGCCGGCAAGCCCATGAGGAAGAGCAACGTGGACCTGAACGATGCCGTGCGTGAGGTCCTTTCGCTCACTGCCGGCGAGCTTCAGAAGGAACGCGTACTGCTCAGCACGGAGCTGAAGCCCGACCTTCCTGTCGTGCTTGGCGACAGGGTCCAGCTGCAGCAGGTGATCCTGAACCTGGTGCTCAATGCCTGCGAGGCCATGCGAGTCGTGGACCGCGGCACACGCAGACTCACGATCGTGACCTCCCGGCAGGAGAGGGAAGCCGCCGTTGCGGTGAGCGATACCGGGGTGGGGGCCCCGACGGACTATCTCGAAAAGATGTTCAGCGCGTTCTATACGACCAAGTCCGAAGGAATGGGCATTGGGCTGTCCATCAGTCGATCGATCGTCGAAGACCACGGCGGCAGATTGGCCGCGACCAGGAACAGTGGGCCGGGCCTGACTTTCTCCATCCGCATCCCGGCTTCGAGCTGACTCGGGCGAATCCGAGGACGGAATGCGATGGAGCGTCGACCACTAGGCTCGCAAGGACCGGAAGCTTGCGCGCAGTTCGCTGGCAAAGGCCTCGGGCTGCTCCCAGGCGGCGAAATGACCGCCCTTGTTCAGCCGGTTGTAGTGGATGAGGTTCGGATAGGCGCGTTGCGTCCATGACTTCGGCGCGGTGTAGATCTCGTCGGGGAAGGCGCTCACGGCAACGGGGAGCGTCACGCCCTTGGGAGCGAAGAACGGCAGCTTGCTTTCCCAGTAGAGACGGGCTGAAGAGACGGCGGTTCCTGTCAGCCAGTAGAGCGTGACGTTGTCCAGGATGTCGGTTCGCGAGAGGCCTTCGGTCTTCCCGGCAAAGACACGGGAGATGAGCGCGTAGCTGCGGGCATCGTGGTCCAGCATCCACGCGGCCAGGCCGATGGGGGAATCTTCGATTCCGTAGAGGGTCTGCGGGCGGTTCCCCATCTCCTGGGCGTAGGCCAGGCCGTGCTTGTAGAAGGTGTCCAGCTGCTCGTAGGCATACCGTTCGTCTTCGGAGAGCGACGGCGGTGTCGCCCCCCCGGTCTGCAGCGCCTTGGCGATCTCGTCGGGGATGGTTGCCGGCATGTTGGTGTGGATGGCGATCAAGCCGGCAGGCTTCTGCAGCGCCATCTGCTCGGTGACCGCATTGCCCCAGTCGCCGCCCTGTGCCACGTAGCGCCGGTAGCCCAGGCGTTGCATGAGCACCGCCCAAGCACGCGCGATCCGGATGGGATCCCAGCCCAGTTCCGTGGGCTTGCCCGAAAAGCCGTGGCCCGGCAGCGAGGGGATGACGACGTCGAAGGCATCGGCGGCGTCGCCCCCATGCGCCGTCGGGTTCGTCAGAGGGTCGATGATCTTCATCTGCTCGACGATCGAACCCGGCCAGCCATGCGTGATGATGACGGGGAGGGCGCCCGGATTCTTGGATCGGACGTGGATGAAATGGATGTCCACGCCGTCGATCCGCGTGGTGAACTGGGGAAGCGCGTTCAGGCGGGCTTCGAACTTGCGCCAGTCATAGTCGCTGTGCCAGTTCCTTGCCAGCTCCCGCATGGTCGCAAGCTGCACGCCCTGGGTTGCATCTTCGACCAGTTCGCGCGTGGGCCACTTGGTCGCACCGACGCGTCGGCGCAGGTCGTCGAGTGACTCCTTGGAAGCGTGGAACTTGAACGGGTGGATCGGTTCCTGCGCGGACCCTTGTCCCTCAGCCGCTTCGACATGCATCACCGGGGCGAACATGGTCGCACTGGTGGCAAGCACGGTGGCGGAAGTGCCGAGGAAGTCGCGTCGCGACAGCGAGGATGATTGCGAAGTCTCGTTGGACATGCGTGTTCCTTGAAGGTGGATCGGGACGATGTCCCAGATAACACCAGAGGGCACCGCTCATGTCGATTGGACGAAGGTGTCGTGAGACCTGCGTCCTGCCCGTTCTGAACTGCCTCAGGGCAGCTCCGGGGTCATGGATCGATGATTCCCCGCTTGAACCCGATCATGGCCGCATGCGTGCGGTCTTTGGCGGATAGCTTGGACAGGATGCTTCGGACCTGCTTCTTGATCGTCTCCTCCGATAGATTGAGGCGATCCGCGATTTCCTTGTTGGCGTTTCCCTCGGAGATGAGCCGCAGCACACGCACCTCGGCCTGCGAAAGGGCTTCGTCGGTAGCGTGCTCGGCGAGATCGAAAGAGATCTCCGTCGAGATCGCCTTCCTGCCCGCATGCACTGCCCGGATCGAATCCACCATTTCCTTGTGCAGCGTGCTCTTGAGCAGATAGCCTCTCGCACCTGCCTTGATTGCGCGCAACGCTTGCACGTCACCGGCATAGGTCGTCAGCACAATGATCCGGGCTTCCGGAAACTCGCCTCGGATTGCGCCAATGGCGTCCAGTCCGCCCATCTCCGGCATCTGCAGATCCATCAGCGTGATGTCGGGTCGATGCTGTCGGAACTGCTCGATGGCTTCGCGCCCGTTGGTCGCCTCGGCGACGACATCCATGTCCGCCTGCACGGAGACCAGGCCCGAGATGCCTTGAAGAACGATGGGATGGTCGTCCACGCACAGGACGCGGATGCGAGAGTCTTCTGTCGTCATGTTTCGATGGGGGGCGGACCCGGCTGATCGAGGGTCCGCATACTGCCGGCGCAGGCGGTAATGTAAGTTCAACCGGCGGTACTGTCGATTGATACTTCATGACCGGAAACCCCGTGCCAGGGGCGCGCTTGGGGATGCTCGTCGGGCTCAGGAAGAGGGCGCTGGCGCCAAGTGGACGAAGGTCTTGCTCACGATCAGCCAGCGCCCGTCCCGGTTGAGCAGCGTCAGGTAGTCGTGGTAGTCGAAGCCAAGCATCTGTTGGCGCGTGCGAACCAGCGCGATGGCACCGAGGGTCTCGACTCCCAGCACCTTCATACGGAAGGATTCGCCAAGCTCAAGCGGGGATTTGCGGGTGGCGACACCTTCGACGTACTGGTCGACCGACTTTTCGTAAGGTGCGCCGTTGACATCGGCGAAGAGTCGGCACTGTGGATGGAAGACGGAGCGCAGCGCCGCAGAGTCGCCTGTGTAGATGCTCCTGAAGTAGATGTCGATCAGCGCAAAGATGGGATCGTAGGCACCGCTCGAAGACGAGTCGGCTGTTGCTTGTGGCATGAAGGGGCCTCCAGAAAGTTCATGCCAGTCTTCGGCTTGTTCGCGCGGCCGAGAACTCACTGAGGGACCATGTCCTGATCATGCCAACGTCATAGTCGGCCATCGATCGGTCGAAGCCGCGCGCCGTCGTCGATTCCGATACCAAAGCACCATGGACTCGCTCAAGGCTTTCGCGCAATAGTCCCAACTCGAAGAACCGTCTGCACGAAACGGCCGGTCGAAGTGCAGCTGGAGGCAGAGCGTGACTTTGGAAATCGATCCCACCACTCTGGCTGACGCACTCCCGGGCTTCATGTGCCTGGCACATCCGGACGGAGGCGTGGAGTTTGTGAACCGACGTTGGCTGGACTATGCCGGTGTCGACCGCCAGGAAGCATCCAGCGGTGGCTGGGGCGCCTTGGCGCACCCAGACGACCTGTTGCCGCTCGCGGATCACTGGCGCAGAAGCCTTGATTCAGGTGAGTCCGGCAAGTTCGATATCCGACTGCGGCGCCGCGATGGTGGCTATCGCCTGTTCCGGATGTCGAGCAGTCCGGTCCTCGACGAGTCGGGCCATCTGCTTCGCTGGTGCGGGCTGGCACTCGATACAAGTGGCGACGGGCCGTCCGTCTCGAACGCCGTGATGGAGGAAGAACCGGCACCTGCCCAGCTGGACCTGCGTTCCATCGTCGACACCATTCCCATGACGGCCTGGTCCACGGAGCCAGACGGATGCTGCGACTTCGTCAACCAACGCTGGCTGGACTATGCGGGCCTGTCGCCGAAGGACGCATTGGGATGGGGCTGGGCGAGCGCAGTTCATCCGGAAGATCTGCCCGACCTCGACGCCGAATGGAAGAGCTGTCTCGCCTCTGGACGACCCATGAACGCGGAAGCGCGCATGCGCCGCTTCGACGGGGTTTACCGCTGGTTCCTGTTCCTGGGAAATCCCCTCTGCGATGCTGACGGCAAGATCGTCAAGTGGTTCGGTACCAACGTCGATGTCGAGGATCGCAGGCGAGCGGAGGACGCGCTTCGCGCGAGTGAGCGCAGCCTGATCCAGATCATCAACACCATTCCAACGACTGCGTGGTCGACCCGCCCGGACGGCTATTGTGATTTTCTCAGCGACCGCTGGCTCGACTATGCGGGATTCACCTCCGACGAGGCAGTGGGCTGGAACTGGAGCAGCGTGATCCACCCGGAGGACGCGCCAGCGCTCATCGACTACTGGCAGAAGTGCCTGGCCACCGGCACGCCTGTGGATTTCGAGGCGCGAATGCGGCGGTCGGACGGCGTGTACCGCTGGTTCCTATTCCGCGCCAATCCGTTTCGCGACGCCGCAGGCACCATCGTCAAGTGGTATGGCACCAACGTCGACATCGAGGACCGCAAGAAGGCGGACGAGGCACTGTTGGCGAGCCAGCGCAATCTCAACCAGATCATCAACACCATCCCCACGACGGCATGGTCGACGCGGCCCGACGGTTACTGCGACTTCCTCAGCGATCGCTGGCTCGACTACGCCGGCTTCACCTCGGACGAGGCCATAGGTTGGAGCTGGAGCAGCGTGATCCACCCGGAGGACGCTCCCGCGCTCATCGACTACTGGCAAGGATGCCTGGAGACCGGTACACCGGTCGATGTCGAGGCGCGCATGCGCCGCTTCGATGGTGTGTATCGCTGGTTCCTGTTCCGCGCCAACCCGCTGCGCGACGCCACGGGCACCATCGTCAAGTGGTACGGCACCAATGTGGATATCGAGGACCGCAAGAAGGCGGACCAGGCGCTGCGAGCCAGCGAGCGCAACCTCAGCTTGATCATCAACACGATCCCGATGCTCGCATGGTCGACTCGGCCCGACGGGTTCTGCGATTTCGTCAACCAGCGCTGGATCGCGTTCACCGGAATCTCGGCCCAGCAGGCGAGGGGGTGGAGCTGGGAGGAAGCCATTCACCCCGAGGACGTGAAGGGCCTCGTGGCGCACTGGCAACACGCCTTGGCGACCGGCCAATCGCTCGACACCGAGGCGCGAATGCGCCGCTTCGACGGAGAGTACCGATGGTTCTTGTTCAGAGGCAATCCGCTGCACGACGAATCTGGAAATCTCCTGCGGTGGTACGGAACGAACGTGGATATCGAAGACCGCAAGCGGGCCGAAGGAAAGTTGCGTCGCAGCGAGTTGCTGCTTGCCGAGGGCCAGCGCATCAGCCAGACCGGCAGCTTCTATTGGCAGGTCGATGCGGGCGACATTCTCGGCTCAGAGGAGCTCTATCGCATCCTGGGGCTCTCGGCAGGCTCGCCGATCACGCTGGACCGCGTGGCCGAGCGGGTGCACCCCGAGGACCTGCAACTCCTGGACGACCTGGTCGCGCAGGCGCGTGCGGGTCGGGTCGAGCTTCACTACGAGTTGCGGCTGAGCTTGGCGGATGGCTCCTTTGGTTTCCTGCGCATCAATGCCTCCCGCAGCCAGGATCACGATGGGCGCGTCGATTACGTCGGCGCGATCCAGGATGTCACGGACCGGCGCCGCTCGGAACAGGTACTTGCCGAGGTCAGATCCGAGCTTGCCTACATGACAAGGGTGGCGAGCATGGGTGTGCTGACGGCGTCGATCGCGCACGAGGTCAACCAGCCGCTGACCGGGATCATCGCCAATGGCAGTGCGTGCCTGCGCATGCTGTCGGCGGACCCGCCCAATGTCGGCGGCGCCCTTGAGACTGTCCGCAGGACGATCCGGGACAGCAACCGGGCGGCCGACGTGATCACGCGGCTGCGCGCACTCTTCGCGAAGCGTCACACCGCCACGGAGCCTGTGGACTTGAACGAGGCGACGCGGGAGGTCATCGCGCTCTCGATCAGCGAACTGCAACGCAACCGGGTCACCCTGCGAACCGAATTGGCCGAGTCGCTCGATCTGATCCTGGGAGACCGGATCCAACTGCAGCAGGTCATCCTCAACCTGCTGGTCAATGCGTCCACGGCCATGAGTTCCATTGACGACCGGCCGCGAGTGCTCGTGATCAAGACTGGTCGGGAAGGTGGTCAGAAGGTCCGGTTCTCGATTCAGGACAACGGTGTCGGCATTGCCGCCGAGCACATCGATCGGCTCTTCGATCCCTTCTATACGACCAAGAGCAACGGACTGGGGATCGGCCTGTCCGTCAGCCGGACCATCGTGGAGGGGCACCAGGGGCGACTTTGGGGCGCGCCCAACGAAGGGGCGGGTGCGACCTTTTGCTTCTCCATTCCGAGCCTACGACGGCCATGAAGAAGGAACTCCCCGGATTCAGGCCGTCGGAGGTCAGGCCGTCGAAGCACTGCGCGGGCGCTGCAAGGCGACGTGAATTGCCGCGAGCAGCGCCTCTTCGCTGAAGGGCTTGAACAGGCAGTCAACGGCATCCTGCTCGAGCATCAGCGCACGCACATTCTGGTCGGCATGCGCCGTGATGAAGACGATCGGGATGATCTTGCTGCGCTCGCTCAGATGGCGCTGAAGTTCGGGACCGGACATTCCGGGCATTGCAATGTCGAGAATCAGACATCGGATTCGATCGACAACACCCGCGGCAAGGAACTCCTCTGCCGATGCGAAGGCCTCGACGTCGAAGCCGAGTTCCCGCAGCAAGTCCGGCAGCGCCTCCCGAACCGATTCGTCGTCGTCGACAACGCTTAGTAGCGGGCGGTCACTGGCCATCACGGCGTCCTCCTCGCAGATGGGAACGTCTTACGGCCGTTCGTCGTGCAGATCCACATTGCAGGGGGCCGTCGCGATCCTTCGCCAATTGTCTCTTCCTTGGCATTCGCCAAGCGAAGGATGCCCTGCGCCGCAGCCCGCGTCGATGACACTTTGGTATCGGTCTGCATGCCACCCGGGTATTGCTGCACCTGCGAAGTGGAGGGCGGGAGCGCTGATGCAAGGGCCCGGCTAGCGCGAAGCGCCGATCATCACGAAGAGCATTCTCGCGGGGCGGTCGCTGCGATTTCTCCACCCGTGCCTGGTGCCGTTCTGGATTACCACGTCATTCCTGTACAGGACAGTTGTGAATCCGTCGTCCAACTCCATCACCAGTTCGCCTTCCAGCACAACGCAAAAGTCGATCGTGTCCGTGACGTGCATGCCGGGGTTCTCGTGTTCGAAGCGTTCTGCGAGTCCTGGGAACGCCTTCGCATAGTCCGCATCGATCTCGGCCTCGGTTGCACGCCCGTGCGGTGTCGGGACATCAGGTGGGAAGGTCACAACCTGAATGCTCGTCGCACCGGGAGCCGGCAGCAGTGAGCTGGCACTGAGTGCTGGATCGGCCCCTGTCATCGACGGAACAGTAGGCGGATTTCCTATCTGCCAAAGCAGTTCTGTCCGCAGTCCGCGGACGTGGGCAGTGTCTACGACCCAGGGGGAAGCACCGTCCGAAATGACGACGGCCTTTCCTGCCGGCGATTGGCCGGTGACGACGCGCCTGATCTTCATGAGGCCTCCGAGATGATCGAGCCGGTAATGGAGCGGGGTCCAGTCGGACACCTGCCATGAGGGGCAGATTCTTCGATTGCTCGAGTGCAGTCGCATGTGGAAAAAGCTCCATGCGGGAATCATCCAAAAGGCGGTCCTGCCGAAGCCTCGACGACACCATCGTCTTGTAGACAATCTTCGGCAGTCCTGTTGAGATGGGCCCCAGCAGCGGAGAACCCATGACCTCAAACCATCAACCCGGGCAGGCGTTGTTCCGATCGGTTCTTCCCGAAGACGTTGAATGGCGACCCTTCGCCGCGTTTCCGCCCGAGGTTCGTCTCGCAATCGTGGTGGGCCACCCTGATAGGCCGGGCCCCTATCTCATCAGGGTCAAAGTACCCTCCGGTATCAAGCTGATGCCTCACGTGCATCCGGAAGACAGGATCTACACCGTCATTTCCGGCGTGTTCTATATCGGACTGGGAGATCGCTTCGAAAGCGGCAACCTGAGGGCATATCCTCCAGGGAGCGTGGTCGTGCTTCCAGGAAACACCCCTCACTTCCATTGGGCGAGATCTGGGGAATACATCACTCAGGTCACTGCCATCGGCCCATTGGGTCTGGAATATGTGGATGGTCGCGATGATCCACGTGGGGCTCAGTCGCATGGGCGCTCATAGCGGCCGTGGCGTCTGCTTTGGGCATCTCCGGACGCCTGGAGAGGCCGATTGGGGAGCCACCGATTCGTGGCAAGGATTGGCAGCGCGAAAGCAGCCGAAAGGGAGGGCAGGGCGACCGCGCCGTCGGGAGGCTAACGCCTTCCCATTCCTACGCTAGCGATCCATGTCGACGGGCTTCAACACCGGCGGTCGTTGAAGCTCCGTCGATGCGGCCGCGAGGATCTGTTCGCGAGTGCCATTGCGTGGCGGATAGATCCGTTCGCGATTGATCACCTGCTTGGTCGCCTTGGCCTGCATCCCTTGGGCGACGACCGTGCGGTCCCACCCTTGGCTGTACACCGCATCGTTCGGGCCCAGGTCGATGATGTTGGTGTACCAGTCGATGTGAAGCGGGAGCATGCTGCGGCCGAACAACTCGCAGGCGGCGTTGTTGCCCGCGTAGCGGCCCATGGGGCGCGCGTGCTGGCACGACATCACGGACGGATGCTCGCCGTCGATGAGTGCGTGGGCCACGTCACCCGCCGCGAACACGTCGGCCACGCGCTGCACGCGCATGAACTCGTCGACGAACAGGCGCCCCTGCGCATCGCGTTCGCCCGGCACGCTCGCCGTCAGCCCGTCGGCTCGCAAGCCCGCGCACCACACGACAGTCGACGCTTCGATGCGCGAGCCGTTCGACAGGGTCAGGCCGTCCGCATCGACCGTGGCCACGGTGGTGCCGGGCATCTGTTCGATGCCAAGCGCGGTGCACGCTCGTTCGATGGCGACCTGCGCACCACCCAGGTGGCCGGCGATCCTGCTCTGGCCGTCGACCAGGACCACACGCACCGTCTCGAGCCCGTTGACTCTGCCCGCGCGGGAAGCCGCCGTCCGCAGCCGCTGCGGCAGTTCGCAGGCAAGCTCCACGCCCGTGGCGCCTGATCCGACGACCACGGCGGTGAAGCGCCCCGGACGGAGCGGCTGCTTCGGCAACGCCTCGATGTGCGACTGCAGGCGCTGGGCAGCTGCGTGGGTATCGACGTCGAAAGACCACTGTGCGAGGCCGGGCAGGGGCGGGCGCGCCAAGTGGCTTCCGCTCGCGAGGATCAGCTTGTCGTAGGACAGTTGCCGCAGGCCTTGGTCGGGCACCCCGACCTGGACCGTGTGCTTGTCGGTATCGATGCCTGTCGCTTCGCCCACCAGGAGCGCCACCCCGATCGGATCGAGCACCGGGCGCAGCGGCACCAGCGTCGCTTCCAGGTCGTCCTCGTAGTTGCGAACGCGGATGCTGTGCTGGTCGTCGAGGTTCAGCAGGGTGATCTTCACTGCCTCGTTGAGCTCGTCCGCCACGCGGGCGGCAGACGCGGCGCTCCAGAGGCCTGCGAAGCCGCCGCCGATCACGACAATGTTCTTCACTTCAAAGTCCTCGAATCAGGGTGACCCGTACAAGTGATTTAACATAATACACATTGTATTTTCCATGAAGATGGCTAGAGGGCGCTGCCCCTCAGTCGGCCACCGAGCCTCGAAGCTGCCCCTGCAGCGCCGCACAGGCCATGGCAACCATCGACGTCCGACTTTCGAACCCATGCGACGCCCCGGCGTCGCAAATCCGTCAAGTCAAGCAACACTCACCACTTGCCGTCCGACGGCCGCTTCGGCACCGCAGGCTGCGCTTTCAGGAGCATCTCGGCCGTCTCACCGCGGTTGGCGCGCTTGGCGAAGTCCGCCGCCGTCATGCCTTGCTGGTTCTTCATCTTCAGGTCGGCGCCTTCGTCGACGAGCAGCTTCACTGCCTCGTTGCTGCCGTACATGGCCGCCATCATCAGCGGCGTGGTGCCGTTGGGCGACTCTGCGTCGATGAAGGCGTACTTGTCCAGCAGCAGCTTCATGATCGCCACGTGCCCGTTGGTGGCCGCATAGTGCAGCGGCGTCCAGCCCGTCTTGTTGATGGCGGCATCCCGGGCGATGAGCTTCTTCACCATGTCCTGGTCGCCCTTGAGCGCGGCCAGCATCAGCGGGCTTTCGTCGGCGCTGTTGACCACGTTCACATCCACCTTGGACGACCGCAGCAGCACCGCGATCACCCGGGGCGACGGCTCCTTGATCGCCATGACGAAAGCGGTCTGGCCGTTCTCGTCCTTCAGGTTGGGATTGACGCCGGCGTTGAGCGAACTGGCCACGCCGCTGTCGTTGTCGGCCCGGACTGCCCGGAAGAAATCCAGCTGTGCGTCCGCATGGGCTTGCGAAGAAAACGCAAGTGCAGCAATAACATAGAGGAATATATTGAAGTATTTTTTCATGCTGCTTTAAGGTCGTGGAACAGCGTCTCGAAGTTGTTACTTGTAACTTCGGCGATCGCTTCTATGGGCAAGTTCCGGATGTCGGCGATCTGCCGGGCCACATAGGGCACGTAGGCCGGGCTGTTGGTCTTCCCGCGGAAAGGCACCGGCGCCAGGTAGGGGCTGTCGGTCTCGATCAGCATGCGGTCCAGGGGTACGAAGGCGGCCACCTGGCGCAGGTCCTCGGCCTTCTTGAAGGTCAGGATGCCCGAGAAGGAGATGTAGAAGCCCAGGTCCAGGGCCGCCCGGGCCACCTCGGCGGTCTCGGTGAAGCAGTGGAAGACGCCGCCCGCAGCCTGCCCGGCACCGGTCTCGCCCTCCTCCTTCAGGATGGCGATGGTGTCGGCCGACGCTTCCCGCGTGTGGATGACCAGGGGCTTGCGCACCTGCTGCGCAGCGCGGATGTGGGCGCGGAAGCGATCGCGCTGCCACTCCATGTCGCCGATGCTGCGGCCGCCCTTGCGCTCCTCCATCTGGTAGTAGTCCAGGCCCGTCTCGCCGATGGCCACCACCTTGGGGCGGGCCGAGAGTTCGACGAGGCGTTGCACGGTCGGCTCCTCGATGTCCTCGTTGTCCGGATGCACGCCCACGCTGGCCCAGAAGTTGTCGTACCTGGCCGCCAGGCCCTGAACGGCGTCGAATTCTTCCAACGTGGTGCAGATGCACAGCGCCCGGTCCACCTGGGCGGCGGCCATGGCGGCGCGCACCTCGTCCATCCGCTCGGTGAATTCGGGGAAGCTCAGGTGGCAGTGGGAATCGGTGAACATGGCTGCAATGAAAACGGTGCGGGCCTCGCTAGGAGGCCCGCCGGGGTTGGGAGAGCGGGAACCGCTCGCTCAGATGGTCTGCGTCGGACGGTCCGAGGCGATGGTCCCGCCCAGGGCATCCTCGATTTTCGCCTTGAGCTGGCGCGACTTCTCGTCGGAGGGGAATCGGATGCCCACGCCGGGCGCCCGGCTGCCGGCGGCGCGCTCGGGCGTGATCCAGGCCACCTTGCCGGCCACCGGGTAGCGGGTGGGGTCGTCCGGGAGCGTGAGCAGCACGTAGACGTCGTCGCCGAGCCGGTATTCACGCGAGGTGGGGATGAAGATGCCGCCCTCGGCAAACAGCGGGATATAGGCCGCGTAGAGGGCGCCCTTTTCCTTGATCGCCAGCTGGATGACGCTGGGACGCGGCGTGGCGGCGGATGCGGGAGAAGAGGTGCTCATGGACGGGTAGGTTTGCCGGCCGAGTTTAGGTGGACTTTTGCTTCGCTCACAAGCGCTTCCAGCATCAGGCCGGCATTGAATGGATGTTCTGCGGTTTTTGCCGCACTTGCGAGGGCCCGGGACCACGTCGAAAGGTTGCGTATCGGGGGCGCGGGCGGCAGATCGGCAGCCTCGAAGAAGCGCGGCGGCGCGCCCGTGCCGGTGGCCAGCAGGTCGTGGCAGATCTTCTGCAGCACGTCGATGGCCTGGGCCGGGCTGCGGTCGGCCAGGGCGGCCACCTCGCCGCGGCGCACGGCCTGCGGCAGCCGCGACCAGCTCTGCGCCGTCAGGCCGGCGCGGGCCAGGCGCAGCGCGTCGTCGGGCCGGCCGCCGGCGGCGCGCAGAAGCGGCGCCGCCTCGGCCGCGGGAACGCCCTGCTCCACCAGCCAGGCCTGCGCCTGTGGCGCTTCCGGCCAGGGCATGGTGAAGCCCAGGCAGCGGCTGCGGATGGTGGGCAGCAGCTGCCAGGCGGCTTCGCTGGCCAGCACGAAGCGCACGTCGCCCACCGGCTCCTCCAGCGTCTTGAGCAGCGTGTTGGCCGTGACGTTGTTCATGCGCTCGGCCGGGTACACCAGCACCACCTTGCCGCGGCCGCGGGCGTTGGTGCGCTGGGCGAAGGCCACGGCGTCGCGCATGGCCTCCACGCGGATCTCCTTGCTGGGCTTGCGCTTCTTGTCGTCCAGGTCGGCCTGAGTCTTCTCGTCCAGCGGCCAGCCCAGCTCGAGCATGGCCACCTCGGGCATCAGCACGCAGAGGTCGGCGTGCGTGCGAACTTCGATGGCATGGCAGCTGGGGCATTGGCCGCAGGCGCCGTGCGGTGTCGGCGCCTCGCAAAGCCAGGCCGACGCCAGCGACAGCGCCAGCTCGTACTGACCCAGGCCCGAGGGCCCCTGCAGCAGCCAGGCGTGGCCGCGCTGGCGCAGCAGCTCTTGCAGCGGCTCGGCCAGCCAGCCTGCGGAGCCCACGCCGCTCATCCTGCCAGTCCCCGCTGGTGCAGCGCCCGGACGACCTGTTCCCAGACCTGCTCGCGCGTGCAGTCGGCGTCGATATGCACGAAGCGCCCGGGGTCGGCCGCTGCCCGCTTGGCGTAGCCCGAGGCCACGCGGCGGAAGAAGTCGGCCGACTGCGCCTCGAACTTGTCGGGCGTGCGCGCGTCGGCCAGGCGCGCCGCGGCCACTTCGGGCGGCAGGTCGAACCACAGCGTGACGTCGGGCTGCAGCAGCCGATCGGCGTGCGGGCGCGCCTGCGCCCATTGCTCCAGGGTGGCCAGCACCCGGCCATCGAAGCCGCGGCCGCCGCCCTGGTAGGCGAAGGTGGCGTCGGTGAAGCGGTCGCAAAGCACCACCTCGCCGCGCGCCAGCGCCGGCTCGATCACCTGCACGATGTGGTCGCGGCGGGCGGCGAAGACCAGCAGCGACTCGGTCAGCGCATCCATGGGCTGCTTCAGGATCATCTCGCGCAGCTGCTCGGCCAGCGGGGTGCCGCCGGGCTCGCGGGTGCGGGTGACGGCCCGGCCCTGGCCGCGGAACAGCGCCTCCAGGGCATCCAGGTGGCTGGACTTGCCGGCACCGTCGATGCCCTCCAGGCTCAGGAACAGGGCCTTCACTGCTTGTTGCCTCTCTGGTAGCGGTTGACCGCCCGGTTGTGCTCGTCCAGCGAGCTGGAGAAATGGCTGCTGCCATCGCCGCGCGAGACGAAGTACAGCGACTTGCTCTGCGCCGGCTGCACCGCCGCCAGCAGCGCCGCGTTGCCGGGCATGGCGATGGGCGTGGGCGGCAGGCCGTTGCGGGTGTAGGTGTTCCAGGGCGTGTCGGCCTGCAGGTCGCGCTTGCGCAGGTTGCCGTCGAAGCTGGCGCCCAGGCCGTAGATCACGGTCGGGTCGGTCTGCAGGGGCATGCCCACCCGCAGCCGGTTGATGAAGACGGCGGCGATCTCGGGCCGGTCGGCGGGCTTGCCCGTCTCCTTCTCGATGATGCTGGCCAGGATCAGCGCCTGCTCCGGGCTCTTGAGCGGCAGGTCGGGCGCGCGGGCCGCCCAGGCGGCCTCCAGGTGCCGGTCCATGGCGCGCATGGCGCGCTTGAGCACGGCCACATCGCTGGAGCCCTTGGAGTAGGTGTAGGTGTCGGGGAAGAAGCGCCCTTCCGGATGCCCGCCGGGCCGGCCCAGCTTGACCATGAGCGCCTCGTCGGTGTCGCCCATGGTGTCGGGCTTGAGCTGGTCGGCCTTGGCCAGTGCCGCGCGCACCTGGCGCACGTTCCAGCCTTCCACCAGCACCACGCTGCGGGTGGCTTCCTCGCCGCGCACCAGGATCGCCAGCAGGCTCTTGGGCGTCACGCCGCGCTCGATTTCGTAGCTGCCCGCGCGGATCTGCCGGTCCTGGCCGGACAGGCGGAACCAGTAATACAGCAGCGGGGGCGACACGTCCACGCCGGCATCGGCCACCAGCTGGGCGATGCCGCGCGGGGTCGTGCCGGGTTCCACCGGCAGGTCGACGCTGGCCGCCTTCATCGGCAGCGGCTGGTGCACCCACCACAGTCCCCAGGCGCCAATGCCCAGGGCCACGAGGGCAGAGAGAAGGAAGATGGTGAGGAAGAAGCGGCGCACGTCAGCGGATGCGGGTGGCGATAAAGGCGGTGGCCAGAAGGCCCTGCGCCCAGGACGGGAGCGAGTCGGCCATGATAATTCACGCAATGACCGAAAAAGTTGCGCTTCCCAGCGGGGCTTGTGCCCTCCCCCAACTTGGCGTGATCGCCGCCGAAGGCCCGGAAGCGGCAAGCTTCCTGCACGGCCAGCTGACCCAGGACTTCTCGCTGCTGGACGGCACCCAGGCGCGCCTGTCTGCCCTGTGCACGGCCAAGGGCCGGATGATCGCCAGCTTCGTCGGCATCCGGCCTCAGCCGGGAACCGTCCTGCTGGTGTGCAGCCGGGACATCCTGGCGGCCACCCTCAAGCGCCTGTCGATGTTCGTGCTGCGCGCCAAGCTCAAGCTGCGCGACGCCAGCGGCGAGTTTGCGCTGTACGGCCTGGCCGGGGACGCGCTCCCCGCCAACGGCATCCCGGCCACTGGCGCACCCTGGCATCGCAGCGTGAAGGGCGAGGCCAGCGTGGTGTCGCTCTATCCCGCCGGGGACGTGCCGCGCGCCCTGTGGATCGCCCCCGCCGGCACGCCCGCGCCGGTCGGCCCCGGGCTGGACCCGGCGCTCTGGGCCTGGAGCGAGATCGAGAGCGGCGTGGCCACCCTGACCACGCCGGTGCTGGACGCTTTCGTGCCGCAGATGCTGAACTACGAATCCATCGGCGGCGTGAACTTCAAGAAGGGCTGCTACCCGGGCCAGGAAGTGGTGGCCCGCAGCCAGTTCCGCGGCACGCTCAAGCGCCGGGCCTACGTCGTGCAGGCGCCGACGCCGGTGGCTGCCGGCCAGGAGGTGTTTGCCGCCAGCGACGCCGAGCAGCCCGTGGGCACCGTCGTGCAGGCCGCGCCGGCGCCTGATGGTTCCTGGTCGGCGATCGTCTCGATGCAGATTGCGGCACTCGGCGCCGGGCCGCTGCGCGCGGGCGAAGTACCGCTGTCGGTGCAGCCCCTGCCCTACGAGCTGCTGGCCGACATCTAGCGCGCCGCCGCGCGGGCGGTGTTCATGGCACTGCCCAGCTTGCGCAGCCGCAGCGCCGCCATGATCTGGAAGATGCCGTAGAGCAGCACCAGCGCGCCGATCCAGACGGCCAGCGAAGCCAGCGCCGCCACCGGGTAGGCCAAAAAGAGCACGCCCAGCACGATGGACAGCACGCCACTCAGCCCGATCCACCATTCCGTCGTCACGTACTTGCGCACGCGCAAGGCGAACACGATGCGGTAGATGCCCCCCACGATCAGCCAGGCCGCCACGAACATCAGCAGCACGCCCGCCACCGCGCCGGGAAAGATCACGGCCACGAGGCCGAAGGCGATCGAGGCCAGCGAATAGAGCACCAGCCAGCCCTTGGAGATGGGCGCGTCCTTGTCGAACAGGGCGACCAGGCTGGTCACGCCCTCGGCCAGCGCCATGATGCCGAAGGCCCAGGCCAGCGCGAGCGCCGTGCCCAGCGGCCACACGAAGGCGCTGATGCCGAACAGGACCGAGATGACACCGTAGATTGCCAGTACCCACCAGCTGCGCGTGATCGTCTGCAACATGCTCGTGACTCCCTCTCTTGGTTGAAGCGGCGCCGGGCCTGTCCCGACCCCGGCGCATTGTGGCCTCGACCCTCGGGAGCCGTCGAGTGCCTTACAGCGGCTTGCGCATCTCGATGTGGGCGATGCCCGCCTCCACGAACGGATCGCCGCACACCTCGTAGCCCAGGCGGGTGTAGAAGCGCTCGGCGCTGCGCTGCGCATGCAGGCGCACCTCGCGGTCCCCGCGCCGGCGCGCCTGCTCTTCCAGCAGGCCCATCAGGCGGGCGCCCCAGCCGGTGCCGCGCAGCACCCGGTGCACCGAGACGCGGCCGATGCGCGCCATGCCCGGATGCGCTGCGTCGCGCAGCAGGCGCCCGGTGGCCACCACCTGGCCCAGGCGGTTGCGGGCCACGCCGTGGACCGCACCGGCGTCGTCCGCGTCCCATTCCAGTTCGGCGGGAATGGATTGCTCCTCGATGAAGACGGCGCGCCGCAGGGCCGAGGCGCCCTCCCCCAGTTGATCCCAGTCGCCGGCCTGCAGCTCGCACATGGGCTCGCCGGACTCGAAGGCGGCCAGCGTCTCGCGCAGCCTCCCCGGCACCGGACGCGAGGTCTGCGTGGCCGGATTGGCGAACACGTACAGCAAGTCGCAGCCCACCAGGAACTGGTCACCGCGGAACAGCGCGCCCTCGAACAGCATCGAGGAGTTGCCGATGCGTGAGCAGCGCATCCCGACGTCGATGACGTCGTCCAGGCGCGCCGAGGCGTGGAAGTCGATGGTGGCCTTGCGCACGTACAGGTCGCCCTCCAGCGCGTGCATAGCCTCCTCGTAGGGCAAGGCCAGCGCCCGCCAGTAGTCGGCGATGGCGGTGTCGAAGTACATGAGGTAGTGCGCGTTGAAGACGATCTTCTGCATGTCCACCTCGGCCCAGCGCACGCGCAGGCGGTGGAAGAAGCGGAAGTCGGCGCGGGCTCGGGGCGCGTTGGGTTCGAAGGCGTGCATGGCTTGTCTCTTGTCGTTTCTCAGGGGGGCGTCAGCGCATCGGCCAGTGCGCGCGCCGCATCGGCGTGCGCCTGCAGGGCCTCGGGAATGGCGCGGCCCATCTTGATGAATTCGTGGGTCACGCCGCGATAGATCTCCAGGTCCACCGGCACGCCTGAGGCGCGCAGCCTGTCGGCGTAGGCGAGGCCCTCGTCGATCAGCGGATCGATCTCCGCCAGGCCCAGCCAGGCGGGCGCGACGCCTTCCAGGTCGTCGGCGAGCAAGGGTGCGAAGCGCCAGTCTTCCCGGTCGGTGTCGCTGGGGATGTACTGGCCGAAGAAGTAGTCGACCATCGGCTTGGGCAGGAGCGGCACGTCCTTGAGCAGGCGGTGCGAATCGGTGTCCTGGTGCGCCGTGGTGCCGGGATAGAAGAGCAACTGCAGGACCAGTGGCAAGCCCGCGTCGCGCGCCTGGATGGCACAGGCCGCGGCCAGCGTGCCGCCGGCGCTGTCGCCGCCCACGGCCAGGCGCGACACATCCAGGCCCAGTTCGCCGCCTTGCTTCGCCAGCCAGGCCAACGCGTCCCAGGCGTCGTCGTGGGCGGTGGGAAAGCGGTGCGCCGGTGCCAGGCGGTAGTCCAGCGAGACGACGGCGCAGCCCGACTTCTGCGCCAGCACGCGGCACAGCGTGTCGTGCGTGGCGATGCTGCCCACGGTGAAGCCGCCGCCGTGGAAGTACTGCAGCACCGGCAGGCGATCGCGCGAGGGCGCATAGAGGCGAGCCGGCAGCGAGTGCCCGTCGCGCGCGGGAATGGCGAAGTCCTCCACCCGATCGAGCGGAGGCTTGGGCACTTCGAGCACGCCGGCGCCGCGCTCGTAGGCGGCGCGAGCGTCCTCGGGGCTCAGGGTGTAGAGCGGCGGATGGCCGGCGCGCTCCATGCGCTCGACCACGCCCGCCATCTTGGGCGTCAACTGAGGGAGTTTCACTGCAGGCAGGCCACCGGGCCACGGCTGTCGCACTTGCGACCCCGGGCCTGCGTGGCAAGGGTTTTGTTCATGCGTCGGGAATGCCGAATTTGCTAGATTGGGCGCCCCGCATCGTAGCCTCATCGACGAAGACGACACCATGGCGCTCATCCAATACCTGACCCAAGTCCAGTTCGAATTCGGCGCCATTCGCCTGCTCAGCGGCGAATGCGCGCGCGTGGGCATCAACCGCCCGCTGATCGTGACCGATGCCGGCGTGCGTGCCGCCGGCGTGCTGCAGAAGGCGCTGGACGCGCTGGCCGACCTGGAGGTGGCGGTGTTCGACCAGACGCCCTCCAACCCCACCGAGGCTGCGGTACGCGCCGCCGTCGAGATCTATCGCAGCCAGCGCTGCGACGGCCTGGTGGCGGTGGGCGGCGGCTCGGCCATCGACTGCGCCAAGGGCGTGGCCATCGCCGCCACGCACGAGGGGGCGCTCAAGACCTACGCCACCATCGAGGGCGGCTCGCCCAAGATCACCGAGCGCGCCGCGCCGCTGATCGCCGTGCCCACCACCGCGGGCACCGGCAGCGAGGTAGCGCGCGGCGCCATCGTCATCGTGGACGACCATCGCAAGCTGGGCTTCCACAGCTGGAACCTGATGCCCAAGGCCGCCATCTGCGACCCCGAGCTCACCTTCGGGCTGCCGCCCAGGCTCACGGCCGCCACCGGCATGGACGCCATCGCGCACTGCATGGAAACCTTCATGTCGGCCGCCTTCAACCCGCCGGCCGACGGCATCGCGCTGGACGGCCTGGAGCGCGCCTGGGGCCACATCGAGCGCGCCACCCGCGACGGCCAGGACCGCGAGGCGCGGCTGAACCTGATGAGCGCCTCGATGCAGGGCGCGATGGCCTTCCAGAAGGGCCTGGGCTGCGTGCATTCGCTCAGCCACAGCCTGGGCGGCATCGACCCGCGCCTGCACCACGGCACCCTCAACGCCATGTTCCTGCCGGCCGTCATCGCCTTCAACAGCCAGGCCGAATCCGTGCGCAAGGACCAGCGCCTGCAGCGCATGGCGCAGGCCATGCACCTGGACACCGCCGCCGACCTGGGCCCGGCCATCCGCGACATGAACGCCCGCCTGGGCCTGCCCGCGGGCCTGGCCGAGATGGGCGTGAAGCCGGAGATGTTCGACGACATCATCAAGGGTGCTCTGGCCGACCACTGCCACAAGACCAACCCGCGCGAAGCCTCGCGCGAGGACTACGTGCAGATGCTCGAAGCCTCCATGTGAGGCCTGCCCGGGGGCTCTAGTCCGCCTTCACGCCCGCGGTGCGGATCACATCGCCCCACTTGCGCGTCTCGGCGGCGATGAAGGCGTCGAACTCCTGGGGCGTGCTGCCCGCGGCGAAGGTTCCCATGGCATCGAGCCTGGCGCGCGTCTCGTCGCTGCGGATGATCCGTGCCAGCTCATCGGACATGCGCTGGACGATGTCGCGCGGCGTGCCCGCCGGCGCCAGCACCCCGGCCCACGTGCTGCCGGTGAAATTGGCAAAGCCCTGCTCGATGAAGGTCGGCACATCGGGCACCGCGGGCAGTCGGCGGTCGCTCGCCACGCCGATCAATCGGACCTTGCCGGCCTTGCCCTGGTTGATGAGGCCCGTTGGCGCATCGAAGAAGAGCTGGATCTGCCCGCCCAGGAGGTCGGTCAGCGCAGGCACCGCGCCGCGATACGGGACATGGACCATGTAGGTGCGCGTCTGCGCCTTCCACAGCTCGGTGGTGAGATGCGCGGCCGAGCCGTTGCCGGACGAGCCGAAGCTCACCTTGCCGGGGTTGGCGCGCGCATAGTCGATCAGCTCCTTCGCCGTCTTGAAGGGCGCGTCGTTGTTGACCGCCGCCAGCAGCGGCGATACGCCCAGGAGCGACACGCCCACCAGGTCCTTCGCGGGGTCGTAGGGCAACTTGGGGTACAGCGTGGTGTTGGCCGCATAGGCAGCGATCACAACCCCGAAGGTGCTGCCGTCGGGCGGCGCCTTGGCCACCGCATCGACGCCGATCAGGCTGTTGGCGCCCGGCTTGTTGTCGATGACCACCGACTGCCCGAGGCGCGCCTGGAGACCCGGCTGCACGAGCCGCGCCATCTGGTCCGTGAAGCCGCCCGGCGTGTAGGGCACGACGATGCGGATGGGCTTGGCGGGCCATGCGCCCTGTCCCAGGGCCGGCAGGCAGACGGTGGCTGCGCCGGCCGCCAGCGACCGATGGAACTGGCGGCGCGAGATGCGTGAAGGGCTCATCGGGAATCAGCCTCCTGGCGTTTGCATGCGAGCGATTCTGTGAGCGCACGCCACGGCGCATGACAGGGTTTGCCCGTGCGGGCTAGCATGTCGGGATGGCGCACGACCACGAACACCATCACCACGACCACGGCCATGGCGGCGAGCACGACCACGACCATGATCACAGCGATCTCGGCCCCATGGACCTGCGCGTTCGCGCGCTGGAGACCGTGCTCACGCAGAAGGGCTACATCGACCCGGCCGCGCTCGATGCACTGATCGACACCTACCAGACCAAGATCGGCCCCCGCAACGGCGCACGGGTGGTGGCCAAGGCCTGGAGCGACCCCGCCTTCGCCGACTGGCTGGCCAGCGACGCCACCGCGGCCATCGCCTCGCTGGGCTTCACCGGCCGCCAGGGCGAGCACATGGTGGCAGTGTTCAACGACGCGGACCAGCACCACATGGTGGTCTGCACGCTGTGCAGCTGCTATCCCTGGCCGGTGCTGGGCCTGCCGCCCACCTGGTACAAGAGCGCGCCCTACCGCTCGCGCGCGGTGCGCGATCCGCGCGGCGTGCTGGCGGATTTCGGCGTGCAGCTGCCCGATGCCACCGCGATCCGCGTGTGGGACTCGACCGCCGAGCTGCGCTACCTCGTCATCCCCCGCCGCCCCGAAGGCGCGGAGGGCTGGAGCGAGGAACAGCTGGCCGACCTGGTCACGCGCGATTCCATGATCGGCACCGGCCTCGCCCGCGCGCCCGGGAGCGCGGCATGAGCTACCTGAGCCACGCCGACCTGGGCGGCCGCGACATGCCGGGCGCCATCGTGCCCGAGGCCGAAGACGATCTCTTCCACGGCGACTGGGAGCCGCGCGCCCTCGCCCTCGTGCTGGCCATGGGCGCCACCGGCAGCTGGAACATCGACGCCAGCCGCAGCGCCCGCGAGACCCTGCCCGACTACGAGCGCCTGAGCTACTACCAGATCTGGCTGGCCGCCATGGAGAAGCTGATGGCCGAGCGCGGCCAGGTGCAGCCCGACGAGATCGAGGCCGGCCGCATGCTGCATCCGCCGGCATCGGTCAAGCGCGTGCTCAAGGCCGCCGACGTGCCGCAGGTGCTGGCCAAGGGCTCGCCCACCGAAAGGCCTGCCACCGCGCCCGCTCGCTTCGCCGTCGGCCAGCAGGTGCGCACGCGCGCCGCCCATGTCGATCACCACACCCGCCTGCCCGGCTACACCCAAGGCAAGCTGGGCCGCATCGAGCGCATCAACGGCATGCACGTCTTCGCCGACGCGAACGCGCAAGGCCGGGGGGAGGCGCCGCAGTGGCTCTACACCGTGTGCTTCGATGGCCAGGCGCTGTGGGGCGACGAGGCCAGGCCCGGCCTCACCGTGTCCATCGACGCGTGGGAAAGCTACCTGGAGCCGGCGAATCCATGAGCTTCCCTTCCGACCTCTTCGCCGGCATGCCGCGCGACGGCAGCGAGCCGGTCTTTCGCGAACCCTGGGAGGCGCATGCCTTCGCGATGGCGGTGTCGCTGCATGCCAAGGGTCTGTTCAGCTGGCCCGAATGGGCCGCCGCCCTGGCCGCGCAGATCACGAAGGCCCAGGCCGAAGGCGATGCCGACGTGGGCGACACCTACTACCACCACTGGCTGGCCACGCTGGAATCGCTGGTCGCACGCAAGGGTGCGAGCAGCGAGGGCGAACTGGCGAAGTACCGCGACGCCTGGCACAGCGCTGCGCATCGGACGCCGCACGGCAAGCCGATCGAACTGCTTGCGCAGGACTTCGCGGGCTGACTAGCCCTTCTTTCCGCCGAAGATCAGCAGCGCGCCGCCCACCACGATGGTGGCCACGCTGGCCCAGGTGGGAAAGAGCACGTCCTGCTTCTCCTTCACCGACAGCTCGATCGGGCCGATCTTGGCCTGGTGCGTCTCCTTGGTGAAGCTGAAGCCGCCGGTGCCGATGGCGGCGATGCCCGCCACGATGAGGATGAGGCCGATGATGCGCGTCACAGTCATGGGTTCGAAATCTCCACGCCCACCTGGGCACTGTCAATAGCGATCGGACTACAGGGGCAGGACCCGTCCCGCGTCGCCCGTGTCCAGCCACTGCTCGAATTCATCGGCCAGCCGCTGCGACTCCGCCGCCGCTCGCGCCCACACCTTCGAACGCGCCAGGCCGTCGTTGCCGTAGCGCGTGAAGTCGGTGCGGTCGGGCAGCTTGCCGTTGGGCAGGGTGGCGATCCATTCGGGGTTCGGGGCCAGCACCACCATGCGGTCGAGGAAGGACGTGGGCGCGTGGCGCCACTTCAGTCCCTTGTCCAGCCAGCCGGGCACCACCGCCTTCTGGAAGTGCGGGTACAGCACCAGGCCGTCGGCGTTGTTGTAGTCCAGGTGCAGGTGGTAGTCGGTGATGCCGCCGTCCCAGTAGGCACCCGGCGGCGCACCGGGGATGTCGTGCACCGCCTCCAGCATGAAGGGGATGGAGCAGGAGGCCTGCAGGGCCGCCTCGAAGTTGGCCGCGGTCAGGTCCACCTGGCGCGAGCGGAAGTCCTGCGTGCCGAAAGGCAGCGCCGCGCCGGGCGTGGAGAACACCACGCGCTCCAGCCAGGCGCCCAGGCTCTTGCGCCGCACGCTGTTGGTGATGAAGGCGCCCAGGTAGCCGAAGGGCGTGCGGGCCTTGCCCTCGCGCCCCAGGATGTGGCGGCCGCGCGCGGTGATCACGTGCAGGCGGTAGCGCGGGTTCATCAGCACCTCGCCGATGCGCCCGCCGTAGAACTGGCGCAGTCCGTCGCCGAACTGCGCGCTGACCTGCCGGGCCGTCAGGCGCTTCTGGCCCGCGGGCACCTCGAAGTGCTGGTGCACATAGCCGTGCTCGAAGTCCTTGAAGGCCTGCACCGCGTTGTCCAGGCAGGCATTGGCCAGGCGCCAGGCGCCGATGGAGGCGCCCACCAGGTGCACCGGCTGGCTCGACTGCGCGAGCCACCGGCCGAACACGAAGCGGTCGATGGGGCCGAGGATCAGGCCCTTGGGACCGCCCGCCGCGCCGGGCACCACACGCACGTCCTGGGGTCGAAGCCCTTCGCGCGCGATCTGCTCGCGGGCGGCTGGGCCGGCGTAGATGCGCAGGGCCTTCATGGTCGTGCTCATGGCCGGCCCTGGAGCGCGGCCTACTTGCGCAGGCCCTGCAGCTTGGCGAAGGCGTTGGCCATCTGGCCGGAGGGCTGCGGCGAGTTGTCGCGGCGCTGCTGCTGGCCGCGCCCTGCCCCTTCGAAGCGGTTGTCGCGCGGGCCGTCGCGCCGCGAAGGCGCCGAGTCCAGCTTCATCGTGAGGCTGATGCGCTTGCGCGCCACGTCCACTTCCAGCACCTTCACCTTGACGATGTCGCCGGTCTTGACGACCTCGCGCGCATCGTTGACGAACTTGTGGCTCAGCTGGCTCACGTGCACCAGGCCGTCCTGGTGCACGCCCAGGTCGACGAAGGCACCGAACTGGGCCACGTTGCTCACCGTACCTTCCAGGACCATGCCTTCCTTCAGGTCGGCGATGTCTTCCACGCCGTCGTTGAAGCGGGCCACCTTGAAGTCCGGGCGCGGGTCGCGGCCGGGCTTTTCCAGCTCGCCCAGGATGTCCTTGACGGTGATGACGCCGAATTTGTCGTTGGCGAAGAGTTCGGGGCGCAGGGTCTTGAGCATGTCGGCACGGCCCATCAGTTCAGCGATGGGCTTGCCGGTCTTTTGCAGGATCTGTTCCACCACCGGGTAGGTCTCGGGGTGCACGCCGGTCACGTCCAGCGCATTGCTGCCGCCGCGCACGCGCAGGAAGCCCGCGCTCTGCTCGAAGGTCTTGGCGCCGAAGCCGGTGACTTCCAGCAGCTGCTGGCGGCTGCCGAAGGCGCCGTTGGCCTCGCGCCAGCGCACCACGGCCTTGGCGACGCTGGCCGACAGGCCCGACACGCGCGACAGCAGCGGCACGCTGGCCGTGTTGAGGTCCACGCCCACCGAGTTCACGCAGTCTTCCACCACGGCGCCCAGGGTGCGGGCCAGCTCGCTCTGGTTCACGTCGTGCTGGTACTGGCCCACGCCGATGCTCTTGGGGTCGATCTTCACCAGCTCGGCCAGCGGGTCCTGCAGGCGGCGCGCGATGCTGGCGGCGCCGCGCAGGCTCACGTCCACGTCGGGCATTTCCTGGCTGGCGAACTCGCTGGCGGAATACACCGAGGCGCCGGCTTCGCTCACGACCACCTTCTCGACGGGCGTGGCTTCGACGCCCGCCTGCGAAGCCATCTTGGCCAGCAGCTTGATGAGGTCGGCGGCCAGCTTGTCGGTCTCGCGGCTGGCGGTGCCGTTGCCGATGGCGATCAGGTTCACGCTGTGCTTGGCGCACAGCTTGCCCAGGGTGTGCAGCGAGCCTTCCCAGTCCTTGCGCGGCTCATGCGGGAACACGGTGGCGGTGTCGACCAGCTTGCCGGTGGCATCGACCACGGCCACCTTCACGCCGGTGCGGATGCCCGGGTCCAGGCCCATCACCACGCGCGGGCCGGCCGGTGCGGCCAGCAGCAGGTCGCGCAGGTTGTCGGCGAACACCTTGATGGCGACCTTCTCGGCCTCTTCGCGCAGGCGGGTGAACAGGTCGCGCTCGCTGGACAGGCTCAGCTTCACGCGCCAGGTCCAGGCCACGCATTTGCGGATCAGGTCGTCGGCCGGACGGGCCGCATGGCTCCAGCCCAGGTGCAGCGCGATCTTGCCTTCGGCAATGCTGGGCTTGCCCGGCTCGGGCTCCACCGGCAGCACCAGCTTGGCGTCCAGGATCTCGAGCTGGCGGCCGCGGAACACGGCCAGCGCGCGGTGCGAAGGAACGCGGCCGATGGGCTCGTCGTAGTCGAAGTAGTCGCGGAATTTCGCGACATCGGCGTTGTTCTCGTCCTTGCCGGAGGCCAGCGCGGACTTGAAGAGGCCCTCGTTCCAGAGCCATTCGCGCAGCGACTGCACCAGCGCCGCATCCTCGGCCCAGCGCTCGGACAGGATGTCGCGCACGCCGTCGAGCACCAGTTGCACTGTCGAGAAGTCCAGGCCGTCGGCGGCGGGCTTCACGAATTCGGCCGCCTCCTTCTGCGGGTCCAGCGTCGGGTCGGCGAAGAGCTTGTCGGCCAGCGGCTCGATGCCGGCCTCGCGGGCCATCTGGCCCTTGGTACGGCGTTTCTGCTTGTAGGGCAGGTACAGGTCTTCCAGCTCCTGCTTGGTCGGCGCGGCGTCGATGGCCGCGCGCAGCTCGGGCGTGAGCTTGCCCTGCTCCTCGATGCTCTTGAGCACCGCGGCGCGGCGCTCTTCCAGCTCGCGCAGGTAGCTCAGGCGGGCTTCCAGCTCGCGCAACTGGACGTCGTCCAGGCCGTCGGTGGCTTCCTTGCGGTAGCGGGCGATGAAGGGGACTGTGGCGCCGCCGTCGAGCAGGTCGACGGCCGCTTTCACCTGGTGCACGCCGACCTTGATTTCGGTGGCGATCTGGCGAAGGATTTTCTCGGACATGGCTGGAACGAAAACAAAGCCGGCGGCGTCCCCTGTCTCCGGGTGAACGCCGCCGCCTGATAAAGCGAAAGCGGCCAAGTTTGCCATAGGGCGGGGGCCGCTCCCCTGCCCTGGGCCTCAGGGCATGACCTGCCCGCCGTTGACTTCCACGATCTGGCCTGTGATATAGCCGCTGGCCGCCTCGTCGGCCAGGAACAGGAAGGCGCCCACGCATTCCTCGGCCGTGCCCAGCCGGCCCATGGGGATGGCGTTGGCGAAGTTCTTCAGCACCTCGGGGCTGGAATGGCCGTCGTGGAACGGTGTCTCGATCACGCCCGGTGCCACCGCATTGACGCGGATCCTGTCTTTCACCAGCTCCTTGGCCATGGTGCGCGTGATGGTGGACACGAAGCCCTTGCAGGCCGCGTACAGCCCCGCGCCCGGCCCGCCACCGGTGCGCGCCGCCTGGGTGGTGACGTTGATGATGGCGCCGCCGCCCCCCGCCGACATCAGCGGGATCACGCGCCGGCTCACCGCCACCACCGAGCGGGCGTTGAGGCGGAACACCGCGTCGATGTAGTCGTCGTCCGCGTCCACGATGGGCGCGCGCCTGACGAAGCCGCCGGCGTTGTTGACCAGGATGTCGATGCGCCCGAAGGCTTCCTGCACCTCGGCCACCATGCGGTCCACCGAGGCGGTGTCGGTCACGTCGGCCTGCACCACGACGGCCTTGCCGCCCGCCTTCTCGATGTCGCGCGCCACGGCCTCGGCCTCCTCGCGGCTGCCGCGGTAGTGCACCGCCACGCGGGCGCCGGCACGCCCCATGGCCCGCGCCACGGCGGCGCCGATGCCGGTGCTGGCGCCGGTAATGAGGACGGCCTTGTTCTTCAGATCGCTCATGGTGATTTCCTTTCAGGGGTTGAAGGGAAGCCACCGGGGCGAACGAGCTTCAGAGCGTCGCGGCGATGGCTTCCAGCTGGGTCAGTCGCCGGGCCATGCGGCCGACGAAGTTCTGCGTGACGTGCGGCAGCACGCGCTGCGTGGGCACCACGATGCCCACCTTCAGTCCGTTGATCGCCTCCAGCTCGAAGGGCCGCCACAGCAGCTCGCCGCGCTTGAGTTCCTCGATGAAGGCGATCTTGGAGAAGCAGGAGATGCCCTTCCCGCCCATGATCAGGCGCTTGAGCAGGGGCGTGGAATTGCAGGTGGCGGCCGGCTCCATGTCGTCCCAGAAGGTGGCGAACTCGGGGGACGATGCGGCGCTGATCACCGGGTGGGAGCTGGAGCGCAGGAAGGCGTACTTGGCGCACTCCTTGAGCGGCACCGAGTCGAAGCTGGCCAGCGGATGCCCCGGCGGCATCACGATGCCGATGGGCAGGTGCGCCACGGTCATGGCCCGCACGCCGCCCGGCAGCCGCCCCAGGAAGGTCATGCCCACGTCGGCCTGGCCGGTCATCACCATCTGCGCCACCTCCATGGGCTGCGTGGAGGTGATGGTGTAGGTCACGGCGGGAAAGAGCTGCTGGAACTCCTCGACCGCCGAGGGCAGCAGCTCCTCGAAGAAGGAGTCCATGGCCGCCAGCTTGATGTGGCCGGTGCGCTCGCCCTTGAGCGCGTCCAGCTCGGTGCGCATCACCTGGAACTGGTGCAGCGTCTCCTGCGCATGCTTGAGCAGCCGCTCGCCGGCCGGGTTCAGGCGCAGACCGTTGGGCATGCGGTCGAACAGCTCGACGCCCAACTCGTCCTCCAGCTTGTGGATCTGCCGGTTCACCGCGCTGGAGGCCACGTACAGGCGCTCCGAGGCCTTGCGTACCGAGCCGCAGGCAGCGACCTCGATGAAGTACTTCAGGACGCTGGCATGCATCAGCCGGCCCTCCTGCCCTGCCCTGCAGCACTACGCGGCCACTCCCACGGATGCAGTGGCGATTCCGGGATGGTCGCAATCGCTGCGCTTGCCGTCCGCCCCGCCGGGCGAGCCCAGCGCGCTGACCGCGTCGCCGAAGAATTCGCGGTTGATGGCGGTGAAATGCGTGAGCCCGGGCGGCAGGCGGGACTCCTCGTAGATGGCCTGCACCGGACAGGCCGACACGCAAACGCCGCAGTCAATGCATTCATCGGGATGAATGTACAGAGTCCTGGCGCCTTCGTAGATGCAATCGACCGGGCAGCACGGGACGCAGGCCCCGTCCTTGCAGTCGATGCAGGCGGTGGTGATGACGTGGGCCATGGCATCGTCCCTTCTTGGGTGCGAGCCTCAGCGGCCCTGCCAGACCGGCTTGCGCTTCTGCTGGAAGGCGCGAACGCCCTCGTCGGAGTCTTCCGAGCGAAGCGCGGCGACCAATGCCGGAAGGCGCATCCCGTGGGCTTGCGACGGCGAGAGCTGGCCGGTATGGCGCACCACCTGCTTGATCGCCCGCAGCGACAGCGGCGCGCAGGCCAGCAACTGCTGCACCCAGCGCTCGACAGCGGTGTCCAGTTCCACGCGCGGCACCACCTCGTTGACCAGGCCCATGTCCAGCGCCTGGCGCGCCTTCACGCGCTGGCCGGTGAGCATCATCCCCATCGCCTGGCGGTACGGAATCTGGCGCTGCAGCAGCAGCATGCCGCCGTCCAGCGGCAGGCGGCCCACCAGCGGCTCGGGCAGGCCGAAGCTGGCTTCCTCGCAGGCCACCACCAGGTCGCAGCCCAGCACCATCTCGAAGCCGCCGCCCAGCGCGAAACCGTTGACGCGGGCGATCACCGGCACGTTCAGCGTCTCGCGCAGCGCGATGCCGCCGAAGCCGCCGGGGCGGCTCGCCGCCCAGTACTCCACGCCCTTGAGGTTGCTGGTGTTCTTCAGGTCGGCGCCGGCGCAGAAGGAGCGCTCGCCCGCGCCGGTCAGCACCACCACGCGCACATCGTCGCGCTGCTCGATGTCGTCCCAGATGCGGATCAGTTCCGCTTCGGTCGGCAGGTCGACGGCGTTGAGCACGTCGGGCCGGTCGATGGTGACGCGGGCGACATGGTCCTTGACCTCGTAGACGACGCTCATTGGGCCACCTCGCTCAGGGCGCGGGCTTCCTCCAGCACCTCGGCCGTGTGCTCCCCCAGCCGGGGCGGCGTGCGGCGCAGGCTGGCCGCGGCACCCGACATCTGGATCGGGCTGCCGACGAAGCGCATCGGGCGCCCGCCCGGCGTGCCGCCGTCCAGGATCATCCCGTTGTGCAGCGTCTGCGGGTCGACCAGCGCCTCGCGCATGTCGCGCACCGGGGCGGACAGCAGGTCCTGCTCTTCCAGCCGGGCCAGCCAGTGCTCGCGGGTGTTGCCGGCAAAGCGCTCCCGGAAGATGGCGTGCAGTTCGGCCTTGTGCCTGAATTGGGCCTGCAGGTCGCAGAAGCGCGGGTCCTGCGACAGGTCCTCGATCTCCAGCGCGGCGCAGATGTCGCGCAGCGGGTTGGCCTTGAAGGCGCCCACCAGCACCAGGGCGCCGTTCTGCGTGTGGAAGACGCCCGACAGCGGCATGGCCGCCCAGTTCACCTCGGAGTCTTCCATCATGACCATGGCGGCCTCCTGCATCTGCATGGCCAGCATGGAGTTGTAGAGCGACACCGAGACCTTCTGCCCCTCACCGGTGCGCTCGCGCTGCAGCAGCGCGAACAGGATGCCCTGCACCATGTGCATGCCGGCGGTGTAGTCGGCCAGTGCCGTGGGATAGATCGACACCGGCACCGAGGCATCGGCGCGGCGCGCCATCACGCCGGTCAGGGCCTGGGCCAGCACGTCCTGGCCGCCCTTGTGGGCGTAGGGGCCGGTCTCGCCGTAGCCCGTGCCCACCGCGTAGATGATGCGGGGGTTCAGGCGCCTGCAGTCCTCGTAGCCCAGGCCCAGGCGCTCCATCACGCCGGCGCGGAAGTTGTTGGTGACCACGTCGGCGTCGGCGATGAGCGCCTTCACCAGCTCCACCTGCGCCGGGTCGCGCAGGTCGATCTCGCAGCTGCGCTTGTTGCGGTTGAGGCTGCAGAAGATCGGGTTGTCCTGCCCCGCCACCGGTGCGAAGGTCGAGCGGCTGAGGTCGCCCGCGCCCTTGCGCTCGATCTTGATGACGTCGGCGCCATGGTCGGCCAGCATCTGCGTGCAGACCGGGCCCATCATGACCTGCGTGAAGTCGATGACGCGGATGCCGGCAAGCGGCAGCTTCGATGCGGCGTTCGTCATGCGGCCTCCGCGAAGGAACGGGCGATGGCCGGCACGTCGGCGTTCGGGCCCTTCTGGTCGCCGGGGTCGGCGCCCTGGGCGCGCAGCGTGCGCTGCAGCTTGCCGATGTCCACGTTGCGCACCGCCACGTTGGCGTCCAGGGCCAGCGCGGCAGCGGTGCCGGCGGCCTCGCCCATGGCCATGCAGGGCGGGATCTCCCGCGAGATCTTCTGCGCCGCCGAGGTCGAGGAGTAGTGGCGGCCCGCCACCAGCAGGTTCTCGACGCTGCGCGGCACCAGCGTGCGGTAGGGGTAGTAGTAGTCGCGGCCGCGGGCGATGCTGTCCGAAAAGCGCACGCGCTGGGTCACGTCGTCCTTGCCCATCACGTACTCGCCTTCCAGCAGGCGGGTCTGGCGCACGCCGGTCTGCGGCGCCAGGTCGATCAGGTAGCAGTTCGCGAAGCCGGGCAGCTTGCCGCGGATGAACTCGATCACCTTGTGGATGGTGGCGCGGCCCTGCACCTCGGCGCGCGTCAGGTCCGCCACCTTGAGCCCGTCCAGGCCCGCCATGTGCGGGCAGTTGCACCACACCACGCCGGGCAGCGGGGTCTTGAGCCACCAGCTGTCCCACGCGCCGCCCAGCAGGTGCTTGACCTCGCGGTCGATGGCCTGGAAGGCGGCCGGCTCCTCGTTCTCGAAGCGCTCGGCCTCCTCGGTGTCCACGCCGCCCAGCCGGAACACGGTGGTCACGATGTAGGCGCCGCTGATGTGCGGCGCGCCGGCCGAGGCGGCCACGTCCAGGTCGCCGGTGGCGTCGATCACCACCTTGCCCAGGATGGCCTCGCGGCCGCTCTTGCTTTCGCAGACCACGCCCTTGACCTGGCCGTCCTCCACCAGCGTGCGGGAGAACCAGGAGTGCAGGCGCAGCTCGATGCCGGCCTGCAGCACCATTTCCAGCGAGGCGCGCTTGAAGGCGTCCGGATCGAACGCGGCGGCGAAGCAGATGGGGTGCGGCTTCTCCTTGCTGTGGAAGTCGAAGGTGCCCCAGCGCTTCCAGCGGCGCACCGATTCGGGCAGGCTGCCCCAATCCTTCTGCTTGGGGTACTCGGCCAGGCCGCGCTCGGCCATGCGCTCGATCATCTCCAGGCAGATGCCGCGCACGGAGATCTCCTGCAGGTGGCTGTCCCACATGTCGTCCAGCACCAGCACCATGCCGCCCGAGGCCAGGCCGCCCAGGTGGTTGTAGCGCTCCAGCAGGGTCACGCTGGCGCCGTTGCGCGCAGCCGCCAGGGCTGCCGCCTGGCCGGCGGGGCCACCGCCGACCACCACCACGTCCGATTCGGCCGCGACACGGACCTCGTGCGCGCTCTCATGCATCCAATCGCCAATACGGCTCATCGCTATCTCCTAGTGATTTTGGGGAACGGGGCGGCGCAGGGTTGCGCCGCGCTCCTTGGGGTTCAGTGGCTGCTCTCGGGCTGCCAGCGGATGACCAGGCGCTCGGCCACGGTCACGAGCAGGAAGAACAGGCCCGACAGGGTGGCGCTCATCACGATCGCGGCGTACAGCAGCGGCGAGTCGAAGTTGAAGGTGGCCTGCAGGATCATGGCGCCGATGCCCACCGTGGCACCCACCCACTCGCCCACCACCGCGCCGATCACGCACATGGAGGCGGCGATGCGCAGGGCCGAGAAAAGGTAGGGCAAGGAGTTGAGCAGCCGCAGGCGGAAGAAGATCTCCGTCTTGCTGGCCGACAGCACGCGCATCAGCTCCATGGCCTGCGGGTTCACCGACTCCAGCCCGCGCACCATGTTCACCAGCGTGGGGAAGAAGCACACCAGCGCCGCGATGGTGATCTTGGGCTCCATGCCGTTGCCCATGATGAGCACCAGCACCGGCGCCTTGGCCACCAGCGGGATGGCGTTGAACATCAGCACCACCGGGAAGAAGATGTCCTGCAGGGTCTTGTTGTGCACGAAGATGGTCGCGATCGTGATCGCGGCGAGGTTGCCCAGCAGGAAGCCGCCGGCCGCCTCCAGCGCCGTGGGGATCAGGTTGTCGAGCAGCACCGCGCGCTTGGCGTAGAGCGTCTCGACCACCGCCCAGGGCGACGGCGCGATGAAGGGCTTGACGTCGAAGATGGCGATCACCGCCCACCACAGGGCAATGAGGCCGCCGATGCCCAGCGCGGGCAGGATGCGGCGGCGCCAGAGCTTGCGGCGGCGTGCGGCCGCCCAGGCGGTGTACTCGGGGTCGGCAGACATGGTGGGGCGCACCGGCATGTCGAGGGAACTGGTGGTCATGTCGAATGCCTTCAGCAGGTTTCCAGCACGCGGCGCAGGTGGCCGGTGAGCTGCACGAATTCGGGGGTCTCGCGGATGTCCAGGCTGCGGTCTTCCGGCAGGTTCACCGGCACGATCTCGCGCACGCGGCCCGGGTTGGCGGCCAGCATCAGCACGCGCTGGCCGAGGAAGGCCGCCTCGTGGATGCTGTGGGTGACGAAGAGGATGGTCACGCCGGTTTCCTTCCACACGCGGCGGATCTCCTCGTTGAGGCGGTCGCGGGTGATCTCGTCGAGCGCGCCGAAGGGCTCGTCCATGAGCAGGATCTTCGGATCGCTGGCGAGGGCCCGCGCAATGGACACGCGCTGGCGCTGCCCACCCGACATCTCGTGCGGCCAGGCGTTGGCACGGTCCTTCAGGCCCACCAGTTCCAGCAGTTCCTGCGGCGAGCGGCGGCCCTTGCGGCTGGCGCCGCCGCCCACCTGCAGCGGCAGCTCCACGTTCTGCAGCGCTGTGCGCCAGGGCAGCAGAGCCGCGTCCTGGAACACGAAGCCGATGTCGCGGCGCTCGCGCGCCTGCTGCGGCGTGGCGCCCAGCACCTTGGCGCTGCCGCGGCTGGGCGGCAGCAGGTCGGCCACCACGCGCAGCAGCGTGGACTTGCCGCAGCCCGAGGGGCCCAGCAGCGTCAGGAACTCGCCCTGCGACACTTCCAGGTCCAGCGACTGGATGGCGGTGACGTCGCGGCGCTCGGTGAAGAAGCGCATGCCGACGTCGCGGCAGGAGATCGCCGGCGATGCGGCGTTGAGCACGGCGGACATGGCTCAGGCCTTCGCGCGGGCGTCGACGGTGCCCTTGAGCGCACCGAGCCAGATGACGTCATCGACCTTGGGCGTCTTCGCGGTGAACTGGCCCAGCTCCGAGTAGGTGGAGATCTGCGATTGCCACACCGCCGGGTCCATGGTGCCCCAGCCCTGGGTCTGCGCCGGGCCGCCGAGCGCGTATTCGAGCATCGCGTCGATGGCCACGCGCTCGTCCTCGCGCTTGAGGTTCGGATACTCCTTGACCAGCAGGTCCACCGCCTGGTCGCGGTTGGCCTTGGCGTGCTGCCAGCCGCGCGAGGTGGCCCGCACGAAGGCTTCCAGCACCTTGGGCTGGGTCTCGATGATCTTGTGGGTGGTGTAGTACGGCAGTGCGTACAGCTGCACGCCCGCATCCCACAGCGTCAGGTCCACGCGGTCCGGGCCCAGGGCCTTGAGCGCGGTGGTGCTGGTCAGCCAGCCGGTCACCACGTCCACCTGGCCGGTGAGCAGCGGTGCCATGTCCGAGCCGACGGTGACCACGGTCACGTCCTTCTCGGCGATCTTGTTCTTGGCGAGCAGGGCGCGCAGCAGGATCGCGGCGGTGGAAGGAATCCCCACCTTCTTGCCCACCAGGTCGGCCGGCTTGCGCACCGGGTTCTTGGCCAGCGAGAAGAAGGTGAAGGGGTGCTTCTGCGCGCCGACGGCGAAGCACTTGATCGGCAGACCCTGCGAAACGGCCAGCATGACCGACGGGCTGGACGAAACCTGCCCCACTTCGTAGCGTCCGGAGGCGACGATGGCCACGCCGTCGATGTTGGGGCCGCCGGGCTGGATGGCGAACTCGATGCCCTCCTGCTCGTAGAAGCCCAGGCGCTTGGCCACGACCTCGCCGACCTGGTTCACGCTGGGGATCCAGCCCAGTTGCATGTTGATGCGCGCCTTGCCTTGGGCAAGCGCGTCGATCGAGAGGAAGCCTCCGGCCGCAAGGCCGCCGGCGGCGAGCGAGGTCTTGAGCAGGCGGCGGCGTCCGGGATCGCAAGATGGGTTCATGACAGGTCTCCTGTTTTGGTGGATTCGGGTCGTGGGCCGTGTGGCGTGAGTGAAATTTAGGAGCCGCGGGCGCTCTCGCAAAGCACCGTTTTTAGGAACGGGCGAGCTAAAAATTGGTTCGGGTGTAAACCCGAATCCCTTGTGCATTCAGATTTGATCCGGGTACAATAAGAGCACTTTTCTGGAGGATGCCATGCCGTCAGAAGCACCCGCCGTCCCTTCCGAAGACCCTTCTGCGCACCTGAGCGCCTTTGCCGATTTCCGCCGTGTCGCGCGCGGAAATCCGTCCGAGGTGCTCGCGCATCTGCGCGGTGCGGCGTGGCCGCCCGACACGCTGCTGCGCGTCTTCGACGACGCCACCGGCTCTCGGCTCGACCTGGACCTGCGACCTCAGGCCGAGATCGATGCGACGCCCGTGCCCAAGCCGCCCGCACCTGCGGCGGCACCCGTGCAGCGCAGCGTCGGCCGTCCGCGGCTGGGGGTGGTGGCGCGCGAGGTGACACTGCTGCCGCGGCACTGGGACTGGCTCAACCGCCAGCCCGGCGGCGCGTCGGTGGCCTTGCGCCGGCTGGTGGACGAGGCGCGGCACGTGCATCGCGAACGCGATGCGCTGCGTGCGGCGCAAGAGGCCACCTACCGCTGCATGACCGAGATGGCGGGCAACCTCCCCGGCTTCGAGGAAGCCACGCGCGCCCTTTTCGCCGGCGACGGCGCCCAGTTCAACCAACTCATCGAGCCCTGGCCGCAAGACCTGCGCGACTACCTGCAGCAGCTGTCGGCCACCGCCTGGAACCCTTCTTCATGACTTCCGAGACTCCTACCACCGGCGCCCCAGATTCCGCGCCGGAGGTTCCCGCTGCGCCCGCGCAACCGCAGCAGCAGCAGCAGCAGCACCATCGCCCCGTCGGCAGTACCGAGACCCGTCCCTTGTGGAAGACCTTCCTGGTCTTCCTCGCGCCCATGCTGCTGTCGAACATCCTGCAGTCGATGTCCGGCACCATCAACAACATCTACATCGGCCAGATGATCGGCGTGGATGCGCTGGCGGCGGTGTCCAGCTTCTTTCCGGTGATGTTCTTCTTCATCGCCTTCACCATCGGCCTGGGCGCGGGCTCCTCGGTGCTGATCGGGCAGGCCTGGGGCGCGCGGCAGCCGGACACCGCGCGCGCCGTGGCCGGCACCACGCTGACGGTGGGCGTGCTCTTCGGGCTGGCGGTGGCGGTCTTCGGGGGCGCCTTCACGCAGCCGATGCTGCGCCTGCTGGGCACGCCGCCCGACATCCTGCCGGACGCCACGCGCTACGCCCGCATCATCCTGATCGCCATGCCCGGGCTGTTCATCTTCCTGTTGTCCACGGCGATGCTGCGCGGCGTGGGCGACACGGTGACGCCGCTGTACACGCTGATGATCTCGACGCTGCTGGGCCTCATCGTCACGCCGGCGCTGATCCGCGGCTGGTTCGGCCTGCCGCAGATGGGTGTGGCCAGCGGGGCGTGGGCCACGGTGGTGGGCTTCATCGCGGCCACGCTGTGGCTGGCGCTCCACCTGCGCCGCAAGAAGAGCCCGCTGGCGCCGGATGCGGACTTCGTGCGGCACCTGCGCATCAATCCGCGCCTGCTCAAGGGCGTGCTGAAGGTGGGCGTGCCCACCGGCGTACAGATGATCGTGGTGGCGATGGCCGAGCTCGCCCTGCTCTCCTTCGTGAACGCCTATGGCTCGTCGGCGACGGCCGCCTATGGCGCAGTGAACCAGGTGGTGGCCTACGTGCAGTTCCCGGCGATCTCGATCGCGATCACGGCCTCGATCCTGGGCGCCCAGGCCATCGGCGCCGGCCGCGTGGACCGGCTGGGCGCGATCACCCGCACGGCCCTGCAGATGAACGTGGTGCTGACCGGTTCGCTGGTGGTGCTGGGATACCTGTTGTCCCGCCAGTTGATGAGCCTGTTCATCACCAGCGAACCGGTGATCGAGGTGGCGCAGACGCTGCTGCACATCATGCTGTGGAGCTGCGTGATCTTCGGCATGGCCTCGGCGCTGTCGGGGATCATGCGCGCGAGCGGGTCGGTGCTGGTGCCGACGGCCATCTCGATCTTCTGCATCCTGCTGATCGAGCTGCCAACGGCTTATTTCATGAGCCACCGCATCGGGCTGAACGGCGTGTGGATCGCGTATCCGGTCGCCTTCGGTTCGATGCTGGTGCTGCAGTCGCTGTACTACCGGCTGGTCTGGAGCAAGAAGGCGATTCAGCGCTTGGTTTGATCGCTTGATCGCTTGTTCGGGGCGCACGGGGCGCGGCAGGCGATCTGGGCTGGGGGCTCATACCGGGGCGGTCGATGCTTCGCATCGACTCCGTTGCGGTGCTCTGCTGGGGCTTGTGCCGAAGAACTCGCTCCTCGACCTTCGGTCGATCCGCTCAAACAGCTTCGGCAAGTCAGAAACGGTCGCGCTCCTGCCTGCGGCAGGAACGCTCAAGCCCCAGCCTGCGCTCCTCACCGCCCCGGAAATCGCCCCCAGCCCAGACCGCCTGCCGCGCCCCGTGGGAAACG